>Ga0209369_1000062_pt1 | contig 267424 bp, 244 predicted proteins | sample EBPBio142010_DNA_FD_185865 | JGI IMG/M metagenome (GOLD analysis project Ga0209369, IMG submission 185865) | Wastewater treatment Type I Accumulibacter community from EBPR Bioreactor in Madison, WI, USA - Reactor 1_10/4/2010_ DNA (SPAdes)... | ecosystem: Engineered > Bioreactor > EBPR >... | reverse complement strand
CTCCCGCGTTCGACACGCAGCGGTACAAGAACCGCAACGTCGTCGAACGCAGCTTCAACACCTTCAAGCAGTGGCGGGCCCTGGCCACCCGCTACGACAAGCTCGCCCTGACCTACCGAGCCGGAGCTCTCCTACGCGCCGTCCTGATCTGGCTCGACGCGTTAGGAGACACGCCCTAGCGCTCTGACGCCTGGTCTTGGGCCCAGGACAGCGTCTCGTGCGACCAGGTGTTGCCATCGGCATCGCCGGAGAGCGCGGGGTCAATGAGGCGCTTCGCGAGATCGGCGGCGAGGCCCACGGTGCGGTAGTCGGCGCAGTGGGGGACAGGCTTGCTCAGCTTCGCGTAGCCGGTTCCCCATGCGGAGGGCGCCGCGAAGCTGTCGAACGGCTCCATCTGGCGTCGGTGTGCCTCGGTAACGATGGCGACTCGCAGCGCGGTGCCGTCGATGTCCTGCGTGGTCGCGAACACGACAAGGTCGACGAGGTCCTTCTCGCGGCTCGACGTGCGTTCGTTGTACTCGGTCATGGTCGCGCAGACCTTGTCGGCGATCTGGTCGACGGCGGGGTAGAGGCGGTACTGGTGGCTGACGAGGCGCGGCAGCTCCAGTGCGTTCGCCGGGTCGGTCGTGGTGACCTCTCCGGTGATCCCGGTGCCGACGGCGAGGTCCACCTGCAGCGAGCCCTTGGTGCTGAGCCCGATGAAGATCTCGAACCTGACCTGGTAGCCGTCGGTGTAGGGCTGGGTGTCGTTGCCGATCGACTGGGTGTGGCTGACGTACTGGAACCGGAAGTGGTCGCCAAGATCGATCGCTGCCAGACGGATCAGGTCGTCGAGGGCTTGGGTGAGAGTGAAGCCGCGGCGGTACAGGTCGATGTCCCGAGTGGCGCGGGTCGAAGGCACTCGGGCGAGCATGCCCGTGCCGCCCTTCAGCACCCACTCGGAGTCCTCGGCCTCGGAGAACACGCGGCTCAGGAAGCGGTTGAAGTACTCCAGCTGGATCCGCTTGTTGATGTCGAGTGAAGGATCGGCAGCAGTTGCCCTCCTCGCGGCGTCCTTGATCGCGTTTTCGACACCGCGCGGAGTGGAGTAGGGCTCGGGCTCAGCCACGCGTGACCACCTTCTGGGTCTCACGAATGGCGGCAAGCGTCTCCGGCTTGAGCGCGATGCTGTCGCTTAGGGCAGTGGCCCATCCCCGGCTGATCTTCTCCATGACGTCGCTGTTGACGAGCTGTGCTGAGATTCGGCGCGCGACCTCGTCGAGACCTGCGTTCTTGACCAGTGCGGCGCTCACGCGCTCCATAGTTGCGTTGATGTCGGCGAGCTGGGGAGCCATCGAACTCCGGATTGTTGCGGCAACCGACTCCTGGATCGAGCGCATGGTCTGTTGCATCTCGGGAGTCATGACGAGCCGATCGAGGTCCTCCTTGCTGAGGCCAACGAAGTAGCTCGCAGCGACCCGAGAGCCGAGCGACGCGTCGGCGGCGACTCGACGCGCGACAGCCTCCGGGTCGATGCCTGCGATCTCCATCAGCCGATCCAGCAGGGCGGCTCCATCACCCTTCTTGAGTCCGTTGCGCTGGGCGAGGGGAGCGAGGAGTGATCGGAGTCGATCGAGGTCGAGGTCCCGCTTGCGAGAGGCGTCGCGGAGTGCGTCGGCGACGAGGCTGAGGTCGCCCACCTCTTCGACGAGGTCGGCAACCGTGCGCTCCATCGTCATGACCGGCAGGCCATCGACGAGCGTGACGTCGCGGTGGTCAAGCGTGCGCTGGCGGTAGCGGATGGCGCTGCGCTGACTCTGTCGGCGGGCGGGGGAGACGAACTCGTGCCGCAGGGCGCGGAAGTCACCGATGCCGTGTAGGTCGGCGGCGGACTCTCCTGCCACGACCACGCCGTTGGCGCCGCCCTTGATGCGCGCCTCGCCCATCGTCTTCGCATCGGTGCTGAGCCAGGCTGCTTTCAGGTCGTCGTGCGGGCCGCCGGGAGCACCGGCGTCCTTGTAGACCCCATGGGCGACGCGTTCCAGCTGGCCGTCAGCGGCGAGTCGGGAGAGGTCGAGGCGTGTAATGCCGTGCATGCTGGCTTGAGCCGAGGTCACCATGCCCCACTGGTAGGCGGTGACCTCAGCGAGCATGCGGAGGGCATCCTTCGACTTCATGCTTGGAGTGTATCCCCTATCTAGATACATTCCAAGCGAAGGGCTAGCCATCAGAGCCCAAGAGTAGGTCCGCTGCTCGAAGGAGTCGTGCGACGGAGGTCATCGACTGGAGCCGTGCGCCGGGCTCGCCGTGCGACGAGGTCCTTCACCCGAAAGGCAAGGGCGGCCGTCGGGTGGTCGACCGGCAGCGGCTTCCGAGCGACGGCGAGCTCGAGGATTCGTTCGGCGTTCACACCCTGGCGCTGCAGTCCGTCGAGGTACTTCGCCAACTGACCGGTCTGCTCGTCCCGGTGCCCGACGTACCCGGCGATCCGCTCCTGCCAGACGTGGAGCGCCTCGCCGTAGCGGGCGTTGATCCGGTTGGTGAGGTTGCGGTGGTACGCCGCCTCGCCGTCGTCGGTCGGGGGCGGTCCGATGAGCGACCGCCCGCCTGGGGGTACGCCGCTGGCCGCCCGCCACACGGCGAGTTCACGGCGCAGGTCGGCAGTGAGGACGTCGCCGTATCGCGTCGTCCAGCGCGGCAGCCTCTCGCGTCGGGCGACTTCGCTAGCCAGCGCGGTGGCTCGGCGCGAGCGCGCGGACAGGTACGGCCCCCAGCTCGGATGGTCGGCCACAACCTCGGGGATGCCCGGCAGCCAGGGGAGGGGTCCGGGTCCGGCGTCCTCAGGGTCAGCACGCAGCATGGATGCGGCGAGGGTGACCGCGTCGGCGTACCGCGTGACCGCGTCGTGCAGCTGGGCCTCCGGCGAAGCGCCAGTAGCTTGCGCCGTGGTGGCGGAGACGGCGGCACCGTCGCGGGCGAGGATCCCTTCGAGCACCTCGGTCGCGGTCAGCGCACGGTCGTCGGTCGGGCTGGGCAGGACATGTGTCTCATCGGAACCGAGGACGAGGTGGGCGTGGTTCTCGACGCGGCCGCGGGTGAGCATCGTGTAGAGCAGCTGCCGGTCCTCCGCGCCGGTGACGAAGCCGTGGACGACGTCGGTGGTGATGCCTTGGGCGGTGTGCACCGTGGAGGCGTAGCCGAGCTCGACGTGGGCGGCGACGTAGTCCGCGGGCAGCGTTGCGTGGAGCCGCGAGGCGAGGTGTCGCACGGCCAGGCCACCGTCCGCGCGCACAGCCTCGACCTGCCAGCGGTCGCCGTTCTTGACCCAGTCCGTGCCGCTCACGCCGAGCCGTCGATCGTTGCGGCGGCTGATCACCACGTCGTCGACGTGGGCCGCGCAGCCATCCGAGAGCGGCGCGGATGCTCCCACTGGGCCGCGGGCAGCCTGGGCTCGCAGGTTCAGCTCCCGGATGAGTTCACGCGTCGGCGCGAGCATTAGGCAGTCCAGACCGCCGGCGCGCTCGCGCTGCCAGGCCTCGAAGACCTCATCGACAGACCTGTCGGCGTTGCCGACGTGAACCCGATCGTTGTCGAGGTAGAAGCCCAGCGCGGACTGGTCGCCCTCGCTCAGCGCCAGCGACGCCTCGGCCTCGGCCGGATCAGCGAACCGCACAAGCTCGTCCAGCCGAACCGCACCGTGGGTGGCGGCGATGTCCCGCAGCACGCCACCGGCGCCGATAGCGGCGAGTTGGCGGTCGTCACCGATGAGACGCACCGACGAGCCCCGCGCGACGGCGTACTCGATCACGGCCGCAAGGGTGAGCGTGTCGGCCATGCCGGCCTCGTCGATGACCACCAGCGTGCCGGCGCCGATGCTGGTCACGAGCGACGAGTCGGCGTCGTGGCGGAGGTCGTGGGCGACTTTGGCGAGCGTCTCGCACGGCATTCCGGTCGCCTCGGCGAGCGCCGCAGCGGCTGCCGCGGACGGCGCGAGCCCGACCGCATTGTGGCCACCTTCGGTCCACACGCTCGCCAGCACCTGCATCGCGGTGGTCTTGCCCGACCCGGCTGGCGCGAGGGCGAGCTGAACGCGCGCGCCGCTGGTCGCTAGCGCGGTCACCATGTCCTGCTGGCCGCGGTTGAGCGGTACGCCGTCGAGGATCGCGGCGAGCACCGACTGCTCCACGTCGTCGGCAGACCAGGTGAGGCCGTCGAAGCGCCCGGCAGCTTCGACGATGCGCTGCTCGGCCTCCAGCACACGAAGGCTCGTGTAGTGATCCCGGCCGGTGTGCCGGTAGACGCTGGTGCCGTCCGAGCGACGCAGCGCGGTCGGCTCGTTGATCGGGTCACGCTCCGGCGTCAGGTTGATCGATAGGCGACCGACCGCGTCGTCGACGATCCACTCGACGACCTCAGCCATCCGGTCAGCGGGTACTGCAGCGCCGCGCACCTGGCGCTGTGCCTCGGCTCGTAGGTGCCACACCTGCCAAGTTGCTCGGCGCGACTCCACCTCGGCGACTACCCGCTCGGCGGCTGCGAGGATCCACGACCTGGTGACCTTCTGCTCCGGTCGCGGCATCGGACGAAGGGCCCTCGACAGCATCGAATCGACATTCCGCTCGGAACCGAGTGCATCGACGGCCTCGCTCCGCCAGGTCTGTCGCTGCTCGGCGTACGACCGCGGTTCGTGCTTGGCCTCGCGGGTCTCAAGGTTCGCCTGTTGTGCCAGAGCCACCGACTCGACCGGTGTCGGCGGGCGGCCACGAGCACGCTTGAACTCCCGGGCTAGCTCCCGCTGCCGCACGGCGATGGAGGTCCGCCGCTGCGACCACCGCTCACACAGTTCCGCCGAGACGCCCTCGATCTCGCGCGCGGGCCGCTTGCGATTTCCGGTGGTTGAGCCTGTCGACACCCCGGGCCGCTCGACGAACGTGACTCCGAGCGTCTCGACCAGGTGCCGCTCCAGGGCGGTGTTGTAGGTCTCCGACGCGGCGACGACGTGCTCGTGCAGGACCTTGCCGTAGATCGAGAGCCACTTGCCCGAGCCCGTCTGCACCTTGTTGGCGACCGCGACGTGGGTGTGCAGATCGGGGTCGTCCGCCCGGGAGTCGCGGTGCGTGAATGCCGTCCCGATGAGCCCACGCGTCTCGACCTGCCGGGCGCCGTTGCGCCCCTCCCGGGTGAACAGCACATCGCGCTCGATGAAAGCCAGCGCGTCGACCACCGCTGCATCGTGCGCCTTCTCGATCGCGTGAGCGACCTGGGTCGGCGCGACCGCCCACAACGCCGACACCGACTTCACGGGTGAGAACGTCAGGTCGTACCCGGCCACAGCGCTCTGCCGGGGCCGGGAGTAGCGAGCCAGTGCATCCGACAGTTCGCGGGTGGTCGTGGGTTCTCGCCCGTGCTCCGCCAGGAAGCGCTCACGGGCGACTTCGCTACGCACCCGGGCGAGCACATCGTACGGCGGTTTCCCGTTGGTTGAGCCTGTCGAAACCACCCGCACCCGCCGGGCGACCTCCGCGTTGAACCCGTCGACGCCGGTGTTGTCGTAGACCCTGTACGCCGCCCCGAGCGGCTCGCCCGTGAGCGGGTGAGATCCGGTGCCGAACAGGTGCTTCATCTGCTCGGCCGTCACGACGTCGCCGGCATCCAAGCCGTCGATCCCAACGAGGCCGGAGCCGACCCAGCGCCCGGGCGACTCGCCCTTTGCTGAGTAGTAGTCGGCCAGGGGAGTGGTGCCCTTCTCGGTCGAGTCGAGCGCGGCGACCTGCCGGGTCAGGTACTCGTACCCCGACCCCGTCGAGAGCTTGTGGAGCGTCATGGTCACATCCCAAACGGCCGGCGGCAGATCGCGAGTGGCCAGCGCCCGGGGGTGGATGAAAGAGGTGTGTGGGGAGGAGGAGAGCGTGGTGATGGACCGGGGTGGCGAGGAAGGAGAGAGAGGGGGACGGAGGGAGGGCGAGAGGGGTGGGGAGGGAGAAGGGAAGGGAAGGGGAGGAACGGGGAAGGAAGGCGGAGGTCAGGTGAGACGCGCGCGAGGTTGAAGGTGAACCAGTCCGCGCCAACGGACAAGGGAGCGACACTTCCGCGACAGACGAGCGTGCCGGCCGTCGGGAATTTCGGGTGCTAGTCCTCGTCGGGCGAGGCAGACCGACGCTTCGCGTATTTCGGAAAGAAGTATGTGTTGTGCGCTTGCTCCACGGTCAGCGAACCGCTTCGGATGTCGTGCATCGCCGCCGTGAGGTCCTGGGGAGCCGGCACTCCTGAGAGCGAGAACGTGAACGCATCGGAACCGTAGAGCGATTCGTTACTCGTGAACTGATTGAGAAACGCGACCGAGTCCTGGACCGCCTCCGCCCAGAATCGAACGAACCGGAGTCGCCGGAAGGCCATGTACGGAGAGGTGACCAACTCAGAGAAGGTTCCGCGACCGTCCCATCCGATGGGTGCCGTGGTCGCAGCAACGGCGAGGTTCTGCGTTTCTACAACCTTGGCGAACGAGTAACCCTCCCATGACAGCCGGTCGACATCTGCCCCGATCACCTTGGTGGCATCGACTTGCCTGAGTTCTCGGACTGCGTGCGCCCAGTGGCCGAGGTTCGGACTCCGAAGGCGAAGTCGATGAACGCGGGATCCCGGGATGATCACCGCTGGTTTGCCAGCATCAGGTGACACTTGGGAGAGACCGGAACGCATCTGTCTCACCGACCAGTTGGGGATGAACCCCAGGGTCGGTAGGGATTCGCTCTGCCCCTCGGAGGGTTCTGGCCGGACGAAACGACGCGACTTCGCACGGTTTACCTGCTCGGGGAGTGAGTGCAGCTCCAGAAGCAAGTCCTTGCCGCCCGTTGACTCCTCAAGTAGGCCATCGACAAAATCGCAAAGGATGGCGGCCGGGTCGCGGTCGTAGCCCGTGTGGTTGAAGTCGTTCAGCAGGGCGAACATCACCTCGGATGCTCGGGACCACTCGGCACCCAATGGAACCAACGAAATCTCGTAGGCGTAGCGCTGTTTCCGGAGATCGTCCTTGAGCATGCCTGTGTAGAAGCCGCCGCGCTCAAAGCTGGACCGTCTCCGAGCGAGGTGTTCCGCCTGATACAGACTCCAGGGATGTGCGCTGAGTCTTGGCTGAGGGCTCTCGCCGCTACGCATCGCTATCCTCCTCGTCGATGTCGAGTAGGCGGAGATACTGCTCGATCTCAGTCGGCGCTTCGGCACCTGCGGAAATCGCGCGCGGGCGCAGCCAGCGTGCGTAGAACATCCCCTCAAAGTGGCCAGATCGCACCGACCTCAGGATCCTCGTCGCTTCCTCCGTTAGGGACTCTGGCTGCGGGTCGTCGTCATACCCGAACCCGCCGAGATCAAAGAGTCCTCTCGGCACGCCCAACTCATCGAGAGTCTGGTTGACGCGGATCTCGATGTTCGAGCGCTCGATGCCGCCCGGAGTGAGTGCGAATAGTGCCGACTCTGAGGACAAGGTTGCCGCCGCTCGCCCCAACAGCTGTGTAGGCCGCTCGGCGTCCGTGAAGAGCCCGACCCAAAGCGACTCGAACGGGGCGAAGATCGCGGGCTCTCGCGTGACCTCGGACATGGTGAGAGCGATGCCGCACAGTTGGAGGAACCTGACGTAGGGCTCCGCGACGTAGGAGTTGATCACGCTCCGGTCGTGACGGCGAACCGTTGCGAGCAGACGCTGGGTCGCGACATCTCCGGCCCAGTAGAGGAGCCCCACCTTCTGACGCAGTTCGTTTGGGTCGCCAGGTTCGCGCGTGAGTACTTGCCTCAGGACGTTCTCGTGGGCTCGGTAGTAGGCCCACCCGAAGTGATCTGGCCGGTCGGAATCAGGGGCCGAGTCGACGGTCGCCGCGAGACGTGCAACAGGCAGTTCCAGTCGTTCTGTGAGCGACACTGCGCGTCTGTCAACGGCGGCCGTATCGGTGTCGGGCCAGCGATCGTCCTTCTCGATGTGAACGGATTCGCACGCGTCTAGGAGTTGGCGTTCGAAGCGAAGCATGGTCCCGAGCTTCTCCGTCAGCTCCGTCGCGCGGCTGAGCGCGGACCCAGCTGCCCAGGACCGGGTTCCTCCGATCTCGATCACCCACGGCCAGATTTCGTTCTCCAGGAACGAAACGAGGTGCTCCACTTCATCGATTGCTTCGGTGGCCAACGCTCGAGAGACGAGCTGAGTCAGCGCGCTATCCGGGGTCACGCGTTCGCCCTCGATGTCGACTTCAGTTTCGAGTGCCTCGCGGAGATTGGCGGTGATCTCAAGGACCAACTTTCCTGCGACGATGCGCTTTGAGGCGTCGGCAACGAGCGCGCCCACGCCCGGTATCAACTGGCGCATGCGTTCGTAGTAGTCCATGTACCCGAGGCAGGCACTGAGCAACTCCAAGAGGACATGGTCGACGAGATTGTGTGCACTTGCCTCGCCGGGGAGCGCAAAGTGCTGCTCTCGTGACAGACGCGACCCAGGCTGCCCAGCCTCGCTCGAGACGTCTATGGCTCCCTGCTCCCGCGTGTATTCGCCCACTGACGCCATGGCAGCGAACGTCGTCGAGGTCAGCCACAGTCGAAGTTCTTCGAACTGCCCCCTACTTGCGAGGGCTCGCGCCAGGGGTGGTAACCCACGGAGGGCGCTCTCGATTGATCGCAGATCTCGCCCAGCCAACAGACGCTCGGCGAAGTCGGCGATCCACCGCTCGAACCACAGGTCGTCCACGACCTCTGTGCCAACGAGCGTGGTGCCGGTCGCCAGGGCGACGCTCACCTCCGAATGGGACGACAAGAACCAGTCCTTCGACTGGGTACGCGTCGGGTTCCATCCAGGAAGGGTTCGTATCGTGTGCTTGCGCTGGGAGTAGGACTCCCAGATGAGCAGGAGGTTCATTGCGGCGGACTTGACCCGGGGGTCGTAGCTAGCAGAGATTCCGCGATCCCCGGCCCTCTCGTACTCCCTGTCGAGAATGAGAGTGACCAAGTCGCTGAGCGTCTCCAGATTGCTTCGGATGCGGGCATTGGCTCGCCGCACCGCAACGGGCGAAGGAGCCTTGCGCTTACCGAGTTTGTAGGCGCGGTGCACCCAGCGATTGAGGTCGCGCTGAATCTGGGGAAATAGAGACGTCGGCTCCAGCAGCACGAACAACGTGATCCAAATGCGTCCGAAGGAGAGCACGACGAGCGCGGCGGACAGACCTGCGGCCACCAGCGTCAGGTGAGTTGCCGTTCGGCCGATAACAGGGAGTGCCAGGACCATCGCGATGTACACAACGGCCTGAGTGAAGAAGGCCGCGTACCAGCGCGACTCAGGCTGGCGAACGATCTGATCTCGCAGGTTTCTTGTCGCATCCTTGTATGTGGTCGAGACAACGAAGGTGACCGTTGCGAAGTAGACCGCGACGAACACCCCGGCCACTCCGACAGCCGCTGTTGGCAAGGCGGCCGAATCGAAAGTGTGTGGAACACGCGACGTGAGCCACGCCGAACTCTGCTCGATCCAGTTGGGGAGTGAGCTGAGCCAGCCTGGTCGGTGTCCATTGGCATGAGCGACCGCTTGTGTAAGCACCAGGGCGAGTAGCGGCGGGACAATTAGTGCCAGGGACTTCGCGAGCGCGCGGCCACCGATACGGACGAGGGACGAGAAATCCGCCGCACGAGAGACGGTGGCGATCCGTGCAGAACTGAGGCGATTTCCAAGCTTCTGGCTCCGTGAAAGCAAGCGCCAGTAGCGGCGAGACTCCATCGCCCGCAGCCTCAGTCGCATCTTGCGGGAACTCATGTCAGCGCTCCAACGGTGCCGCGACCTGCATGGGTTGGAGGCACGTGTCGACGGCGCTTGATCACGCCACCTCTTCGGGAAGAGCGGTCTGCTTGATGTGTTGCAGAGTGTCGACGATGACCTCGACGTCGGCGTCGGGGAAGAAGTAGTCGGGGCCGGTGGGGGCGTGGTCGGTGTAGGGCGACTCGAAGAGGCGGGCCGGCTCCATGACGCCGTTCTTGGTGAGTTCGTCGACGATGAGGTTGACGAATCGGACCTGGTCGGCGGAGAACCGGGTGCCGTCGAGGTAGTTCTCGAAGGCCTCGATGGCGGCGGAGCGGTCGAGGCCGATGAGGTTGCGGACGAAGATGCCAAGACCGCCGCCCTGCTCGGTGGCCCAGGCGATGTCGACCTGCTGGCCGCCGGAGGCGACAAGCATCTGCTCCAACTCGGTGAGGTCGTCGGAGGTGAGCTGCTTGTTGCGACGAAGACGCTGGAGGGCGAGGTTTTCGAGGTGCTCGCGGAGATACGCCTCGGCCTTGGCGCGGAAGCGCTCGAAGTTCGTGCCCGGCGTGACCCCGGGGAGTACCACCTCGACTCCTTCGCCGATGGTGTCCTCGAAGTCGGTGTAGATCGGATTGCGTGGAGTCTTCTCGATGAACCGAACGAGTCCGCGGAGGCGTAGGCGGGCGAGTTCGAGCATGGGGAGGGTGACGTCGATCCACCACTCGTCGCCAGCGACCGACTCCAGCAGGACGGCCTGCTCGGCGACGCTGGGGATGCTCGTCTTCCCGAGCAGCGCCGCGGCGATCCGCTGCGCCGTCTCACGCAAGCGCTCGGCCAGGACGAGGTCACCGTCGAGCTGGGCGAGCTGGCGGCGCAGGATGAGCAGGTCGAAGCGCTTGGCGTCCTCGTCGTCGTCACGAACCGAGGACGGCAGTCCAGCGAGCACGAACAGCGCTTCGGCATCTTCCGGCCTCAGCGTCTGCCAAGCGTCGGCGGAGGCGTACTTCTCGACGGCCCTACGGTGCGGCCGCACGACGAAGTTGTCGAGATTCATGCCGGCGACGATCTCGTGGAGCGTCGTAGCGGTCGACTTCCGCAGGTCGGGCTCGTCCTCAGCCAGCGCCGCGACCAGGCCGAGCCGGGCCTCGAACAGCCGCTGGGAGAGCGACTTCTGGATCTGGCCCTGTGAGCCGGGGAGGTCCTGGCTGAAGTAGTCGAGGTTGCCGCAGAAGTCGAAGACGAGGAAGTCGCGCTTGTCCTCGCCGGGCGCGAACAGGTCGGGGCAGAGCCGGGTGCCGCGGCCGATCATCTGCCAGAACTTGCTCTTCGAGCGGACCATCTTGAAGAAGACGAGGTTGACGACCTCGGGCACGTCGATGCCGGTGTCGAGCATGTCGACACTGATCGCGATGTGCGGCGCCTTGTCCTTGATCGAGAAGTCGTCGATCAGCGACTGAGCGTACGGCGTACCGTGGGTGATGACGCGGGCAAAGTGCCCCGCGAGCTCGGGGTAGGCGAGGTTGAACCGCTTCTCGATGAACTCTGCGTGCTTCTGGCTCTTGGCGAAGACAATCGTCTTGCCCAGCCGATCGCCGCTTGCCACTCTGTAGCCCTGCATCATCAGGGTCTCGAGCACCTTGTCGACGGTGTCCTCGTTGAACAGGAACCGGTTGAGTTCCTCGGCCCCGACCTCGTCGGGAGGTCCGTCCTCACCCCAGTCGAGGACGTCCCACTGGTCCTTCTCCTCCTCGGTGAGGTCGTCGTACTTGATGCCCGAGCGCAGGAACTGGGTGCCGACGCTGATGCCTTTCGGCGGCACGAGGTAGCCCGCCTCGACGGCTTCGTCCAACGAGTAGTTGTCGGTGGGTACGCCGTCCTCGAGATGGAACAGCCGGTAGGTGTTGTGGTCGACCTCGTCCTTGGGTGTCGCGGTGAGGCCGATTAGAAGTGAGTCAAAGTAGTCGAAGATCGCACCGTATTTGGCGTACACGGACCGGTGGGCCTCATCGATCACGATGATGTCGAAGTAGCCCGGACCGAACCGGCGCAGGCCGCCGTCGACCTCGTTGATGAGGTTCATCATCGTCGGGTACGTCGAGACGTAGACCCGTCCCTCGATCGCCTTCTCGGTCACGAGGTTGACCGTCGTCGAGCCAGGCAGGTGCTGCTTGAAAGCGTTGGCGGCCTGGTTGACCAGGGCGGTGCGGTCGGCGAGGAAGAGCACCCGCTTGACCCAATTCGTCTTCTGCAACAGATCGACGAGCGCGATAGTGGTGCGGGTCTTGCCCGAGCCGGTTGCCATGACGAGGAGGGCCTCGCGCTGCTTGCGGTCGAACGCATCGCTGACGGCCTTGATCGCCCGCACCTGGTAGGGCCGACCGGCGATGTCCGTGTTCACTTGCGCCGACGACAGCGGGAGCTTGGTCTGGCGGCGCTGGATCAGCAGCTCCAGCTCGTCGCGGGTGTAGAAGCCTTGGGTCTCGCGCGGCGGGTAGCCGCCGGCATCGTCCCAGATCCTGTGCTCGTATCCGTTGGTGTAGAAGATCACCGGTCGTCGGCCGAACTGGCTCTCTAAGCAGTCGGCGTAGAGCTTGGCTTGCTGCTGGCCGACCTCCGGTGACTTGGAGGTGCGCTTGGCCTCGACCACCGCCAGTGGCAGACCATCGGCACCCCACAGGACGTAGTCGACGAATCCTTTGCCCTCTGCGTTGGGCATGCCGGAGACGGGGTACTCGCGGTCGCGCTCTTCATCCAGCGTCCACCCGGCCTCATGCAGCAAGACGTCGATGAACAGATCCCGGGCGGCCGTCTCGTCGTAGTCGCGCGTGTCGGGCGCGGCTGCTGCCTGGGCGGCTGCGATTTGAATCTTCAGATCGGCGATCTCCGCCTCATGGGCGGCCAGTCGCTCGTCCTTCTCCGCCAGCTCGCGGGCGTGGGCCTCGTCCTGCTCCTTGAACTTCGCAGCGAGGCGGGCGACCTCCTCGCGCGACAGCGGCGCGGCTTTGGCTGCGAGGGCCGGGTCGAATTGGGCCTGCAGCGGCACCACTTTCGGCGCAGGGGAGTGATGGTACGACGTCCACACGACGACGTTGAACAGCTCGCGCAGCACCGCGAGCGACACATCGGGACGGATCTGCCGGTTCTCGTGGACGGCGGTATTGGCGACGCGACGGATCGCAGTCAGCTTCTGCGTGATGCCCTGCGGCACCTTGGTCTTGAACGCAGCGTCGTTGATCTTCGCCGCGAGGTCGTCGCGGTAGGGGGTGGGCAGCGAGAGGATGTCGTAGAGATAGCCGACGAGCTCCTCGACCACCCGACGGCTGTAGAAGCACGCCGAGCGCGGGTCGGACGACAGGTACGACTCAGCCCGGGCGCAGTCGCCATGCAGTGACGGCAGCGTCTGACGGACGAAGTCGAAGTTCCCCATGGCAGTCGTTCACTCGCCGTCGTCGTTGACGTGGAAGTGGTCGGCTAAACGCTCGAGGGTGAACTCCTGGCGGAGCTTGCACGCGCTGTGCTGACTGGCGAACATGCCCTTCTCCCAATAGGCCTCCGTCTCGGGACGGGCATCCAGCCACTCAACGGGAACGACCCACTCGGCCATGTCATCGTCGACGGAGTCGAAGTGCGGATGCGGTGTGCCGACCAGGTCCTGCTCGGCCAGCTGTACCCACGCGCCACCGACCTTGACTCGGGCGTCCACCCACCTGCTGGCGGCAGACAGTGTCCTGCCGACCGCGACGTAGCCGGTCCCTGGGAGGTTGACCCAGACACGTGCCCCCTCGGGCAGCGCGCGCATCGTCTGGCTGTAGAACCGGCCACCACCGGCGGCGATGAAGTTGAACCGCCGGGCGTCGGCCCAGTTGCGACCTCCGCCGTACGAGACGTACCAGTCGATCTGGTTCCAAGGCGCTCGCTTGCTCTTCTTGCTGCCCTTCGGCGCGGCGGGTGTCTCGTCGTCGGACCCTGCCAGCCACGACCTTGCGAGATAGCGCCGGTTGTCGTCCTCGAGATAGGAGAAGAAGACCGCGTTGACCGGGACACCGAAGTCGCGAAGGTAGTTGACGATCCGCTCCGAGCTGGCGTCGAGCTCGGCAGCCACGATGGTGAGGTTGAGGTCGCCGTTGAGCTCGTCGGGCGGCGCGCTTCCGAAGACGTCCTCGAACGCGGCCTCGAACGGCTGGTCGAGGTGCTTTGTTGCGATGTCGATGATGTCGTCGCGTGACAGTGTCGATACCCATGAGCCGTAGTCGAGCACTTGGGCAACGACCTCTCGTGGAGTCTTGTCGCGTTTGAGTTCCAGTAGGTTGAGATTGCCCTCGGCGTCGATCGCCAGCAGGTCCAGACGTGGACCGTACGGTGTGATCACCTCGCTGCCGATGACCAGCAAGCGCTCGCCGAGCAGGGACGGGTCGCGCTTGAGGTACTCGTGCAGGTCCTTCTCTGCGGGGAGCACCGACGTCGTCAGCGGCTTCGGCTCGTCGCCGTCGATCCGCCACATCCTCATCTCAACGGGCATCCGTCAATTCCCCTCGGAAGGCGCGGGACTGAAGGGAAGCGAAGAGCTCCGCAATGCTGGTCTCGGCTTGAGTCATTGCAACTCGCTGGCTAGCAATCCTGTGGAGGTGGTCCACGAACCGCCGCTGCTCTGGGAGCGGCGGCCGTGGCAGCGAGAATCCTCGAATCTGCTCGAAGTTGAGACCGGGCTTGGTCTGACCGTATTGCGCTCCTGCGATCAGGTGCTGCCCAAGAGAGGGGAGAGCAAGCATTGCGGCGAGGAACTCGGGCAGCATCACCTGCGGGTCGGGGCGGAGGATCGCAACGTGCTGACTGACGAACGAACCTGCCAGTGCGGCGGGCAGGGCAGCCACGCGACCGATCCTTGAGCCGGTAATCGTGAGCAGCACATCCCCGACAGCCGTTCGGGTGCGTCGCGCCTCGGCGTTGTCCGGCGGCACGACGAAGACCGGGTCGCGAGCGCTGATCGAACCCATTTGCACGTCCAGGGACTGGATGAACCGGTCGCCTTCGTCGGAGTAGTGCTTTGCCCAACCTCGACCACCGCTCGTCACGAAGATAAGGCTCTCCCCGACGGGGAGCAGTTCAGCGTGCGAGCCGAAGCGCTCCACGAATGCAGCTGACCCGAGTGCATCGATGTGGGCGAGAACCTGGCGACGCTTGGTGCGGAGGGCGTCGGTGAGGTCGAGGATCGCGGCGATGCGGCGCTGCTCGGGGAGATGAGGGAGTTCGATCGGCATTTCGCCGATGTCTCCGCGGTTCACCTGAAGGAAGGTCGCGCCGCGTCCCTTTGCTGCGAGTGCTCGCTCCACGTGGGTGAGCCAATGCCACAGGTAGCCGGAGTCGAGTGGGGCCTTCGGGCGAAGGCCGGCAACGCCGCGGCCGAGGCAGTACTCGCCGTCGGACCAGACCTTTGCGCCGATCGACGCTCGGATGCTGAGAATGATGTCGCCAGTTTCGGAAACCTTGCCCGGTGCGGTCGTGAACTTCTTCGGCGAGATGTACTGGCCGTTGAAGTCTCCGGCACCAGCTATGAGTGGCAGACCCTCGCCGCGGTCGTTGTATGACTCGCCAATGGGGGCTTGTCCCATCGTGATCGTGCAAACCTCGGCTAGCGTCGCAGTCACGAGAGCATCGCCTTCAGCTCGGCGAGGCCCTTGGAGATCTCGTCTTCGAGGGTCTCGATATCGGCGATGATCTCCAAGGGTGCGCGGTGCTCGATCTCGTCGTGGACGATCTCTTTGTAGCGGTTCAGCGAGAGGTCGTAGCCCTGGGCGACGATGTCGGCCTTCGGCACGAGGAAGGACTGCTCGGTGCGGGCTCGGTTCTTCTCCCCGTCGCGGTGCTGCCAGCGAGTGAGCACATCGGGGAGGTCGTTGGCCTCGACCGGGTTGCGCTTGTCATCGAGGCTGAAGCCGTCGGCGCGGACGTCGTAGAACCAGACGTCGTCGGTCCCGCCCGAGTTCGTCTTGGTGAAGAACAGGATCGCGGTCGAGACACCGGCGTACGGGCGGAAGACACCGGACGGCAGCTTCACGACGGCGTCAAGCTTCTGGTCCTCCACCAGAGTCTTGCGCAGTGCCTTGTGCGCGGTGCTCGAACCGAACAGCACGCCGTCGGGGACGATAACCGCTGCGCGGCCGGCGGGCTTAAGGAGCTTCAGGAACAGCGCCAAGAAGAGCAACTCGGTCTTCTTCGTCTTCACGATCCGTTGGAGGTCCTTGGCGGTGGCCTCGTAGTCCAGTGATCCCGCGAACGGCGGGTTGGCGAGGATGAGGGTGTACTTGTCGGCGTCGCCGGCGGCTCCCTCGGAGAGGGAGTCGCGATAGCGGATGTCAGGGGACTCGATGCCGTGCAGCAGCATGTTCATGCTGCCGATGCGCAGCATGGTGGAGTCGAAGTCGTAGCCGTGGAACATCGACTGGTGGAAGTGCTTGCGCTGCAATGAGTCGAGCAGAGCTTCGGCGTGGGTGTCGCGGACGTACTCGCTCGCGGCGACGAGGAAGCCGCCCGTGCCGCACGCCGGGTCGCAGATCTCGTCGGACGGCTGTGGCGCGGTCATCTTGACCATGAGCTCGATGATGTGGCGCGGCGTGCGGAATTGACCGTTGACGCCGGCGGACGCGATCTTGGAGAGCAGGTACTCGTACAGGTCGCCATTGGTGTCGCGGTCTGCCATCGGGATGTCATCGAGCATGTCGACGACCTTCGACAGCAGCGCCGGGGTTGGGATGGTGAAGCGGGCGTCCTTCATGTGCTCGCTGTAGGTGGTGCCATCACCCAGGGCGCGGAGCAACGGGAACACCTCGTCAGCGATGGTCTTGTGCATCACCTCGGGCGACGTGTTCTTGAACTGGCCCCACCGAAGGTGTGCTTGACCGGGCAGGAACACCGGGCTCTCGACCTCGATCCTCGTGACGCGGGCCTTCTTCTCGGCCAGCGTCTGAATGTCATCGAGGCGGCGGATGAACAACAGGTAGGTGATCTGCTCGATGACCTCCAGCGGGTTGCTGATGCCGCCCGACCAGAAGGCGTCCCAGACGCGGTCGATCTTGCTCTTCAGCTCACCCGTGATCACAGGCGTCACTCTAGTGAGAGCACGGGGTTCAGACGTGGACATCGAGGACCTCCTGCTGGCCGGACCGTCCGAGGCAGCCAAGCAGCGTCCCACAGCCGACCGACAGATCCTTACGCCGCTGGCCACTCGGCCGACGTTCTGGGCCTTTAGGGGTAGACCAACCCCGACAGGCAGGAGCCGACCATGACCGACTACCTCCACCGCGACCCGACCCGGCGCGACGAGCTGCTGACTATCGAGCAGGTCGCCGACCTGATCCGCATGCCGGTGGCGACGTTGCGTTACTGGCGGGTGCTCGACAGCGGGCCGTGCGGGTTCATCATTGGGCGGCGGCTGCGCTACTGGCGCCAGGACGTCCTGGACTGGCTCGACGAGCAGCGAGAGTCCACCGGGCGCGGTGTCGCCTGAGTTCTCCACAACGAGCGCGTTTGGTCGCGCTCGGTCGAGGCGATCGTGCTACGGCGAGTCCATGAGCAAGCAACCCAAGCCTAGGCAGCGACGGAACCAGCGTGGCTCCGTCGAGGACCGCTGGCGCAAGCGCGTCAAGGACGCGAACGGCACCACAATCGATGTGCCGTCACCCGTCTCCGGCAAGGTGCGGCGTTGGCGGGCACGGTACGTCGACAACGCCGGGCGCGAGCACTCCCGTACCTTCGACCGGAAGGTCGATGCCCAGAAGTGGCTCGACGCGCAGGTCGCCTCGCTCCTCCGTGGTGACCACGTCGCGCCGAAGGACGCGAAGCTGACGGTCGGGGAGTGGTGCGACAAATGGCTCGCGGGCTACGGAACGCGGCGTAGGTCGACTGTGCGCCAAGCTGAGGTCCACATCAAGATCATCAAGGCACACTTCGATGCGGTACCGATGTCGGCCGTCCGGCCGTCGGACGTGCGCGCCTGGACGGCGGCACTCAAGAACGAGGGGCGCGCCGACTCCTATGTCTATGCGCTCTACTCCCGGTTGTCGCAGCTGTTCACCGACGCGGTCCACGACGGGATCGTGGCGCGAAACCCGTGCTCGCGACGCACGTCGCCTGGCATGGGCAAGCAGCGGCCGTACGTCGCAACGACCAAGCAGATCTGGGCGCTGTACGACGCCGTGCCACCCGGGGTGCGGCCGGCCATCCTTCTTGGGGCCCATGCGGGGCTGCGGCTCGCGGAGGCAGCGGCGCTGAGGGTCGAGGACGTCGATTTCGCGACCGGGCTTGTAACGCCATCGGTGCAGTGGGGGGACGAGCCGTTGAAGTCTGAGAAGAGCCGCACGCCGATCCCGATCCCCAAGCAGATGGCTCACCTGCTGGCCGAGGCCGTCAGGGTGGGCAACGGACGGACCCTCGCAGACGACGAATGGGGCAACCCAGCCGGCCCCTGGACCATCGAGCGCGCGATCCGCGCGGCTCGTGAGCAGGTGGGGCTGCCTGAGGGCTTCCGATTCCATGACCTGCGCCACTACTTCGCTTCGCTGCTGATCGCCTCCGGTCTCGACGTGAAGGTCGTCCAGACGCGACTGCGGCATGCATCGGCCAAGACAACTCTCGACACCTACGGCCACCTCTGGCCGGACAGGGACGACACCTCACGCGCCGCCGTGGCGGCCGTCTACACGGAAGGGGGAGGACTGTGGGCTTCTACAAACCAGGCATCTGCATCGACTCCTTCGAGCCCGAACCCGACCGCCTCGTCCGGGTCCGCCGGTACGACGTCGAGGAGACCTACGACCTCGGAGAGATCGTCGCCATCGACGACAGCGAGCTCATGCGATTCGCTCGGGTTGTGAGGTACGAGGGCGATGCCTTCACGGGCTGCATCTGCCTGGAGGAGTTGCACGGCGAGGAAGCCGAACAGGCCGCCATGGACCTGGAGCTCTCCTACGAAGAGTGGTGCGACCCGCTGGAAGGGTAGGGCGTTCGCGCGGTGGACCGGCGTGGCCGGCATGTGGGAGAACTTCGATCCGCCAACATGGGGGTGTGCCCCTGAACTCGTACACGCCGGACCAGTTGACCGCTTTCTGGACTGCGGTTACCGGTGTGTGCGCCCTTGTCACCAGCGTCGTGGCTATCGCAACACTCCGGGCTTTGCGAGTGGACAGCAGAGACCGAACACGGCCTGTTGTCGGAGTTGAGTTGCTGCCGATAGTCCTGTCGCGCGGCACCTGCGAGCTGGTGATTCAGAACATCGGTGCATCTGTGGCAAAGAACATCCTTGTCACGTTTGATCCTCCGATTCGAGAGAGCATGGGCGTGACGGCCGGATACTTGGCGCGTCGATACGAGCAGCCAATACCGACGATGGGCCCGGGTCGCCGTCTGACGAACGTCTACGGCCACCGCCGAGGCGACGGTACTGCGGCCTTCGACGAGGATGTCCCATTGGACATCGCTGTGACTGTCGACTACGAGGACAGTCATGGTCGCCAGTATCGGGATTCTTACGCTTTGACATCCCAGACCCTGATGAACGAGACCACGACCTCTCCATCCAACACTGACGAGAAGGGGATCCAGCGCCGGCTCGTGCAGGCGTTGGAGGCGATTGCCCGCGGCGTCGCGAACCGATAGGCGGAGCGGTCCCTCGCCGCTACGCGGCCCCCATCCGCGGACTAAGCATCGGGTCAAGGTCAACGAACGGCCACTCGACGAGGATCGTGCCGGCGAGTGAGATCAAGTAGGTGCTTTCGCCTTCGTGGTCCGAGCGTAGGAGTGCCAACGTGGGGCCGTTGGCCGCGAGACCTGTTCGGTGCGCCGTCAACTTCTCGGCGATCGGACCGATTACAACCCCGCGACGCGACTTCGCGTCACGCGCCCGGAGGAGTTCGTCGCGGGCGGCCATCATGCTCGGCGCGTGCGCGACGCCGCCGAAGTGGAGACACGCTGCAAGGTATGCGCTCTTGAGCAAACCTGTCTTGTACTCGGCCGGGCGAGGGAACGTGTAGTGGATCTCGACGTTCGGATCCTTGAGTCTGTCGAACGGTGATGCGCCCTCCGGGGAGGACTTCTCCGCGAGCATCACGCACTCGCCCGCCTCGGTGGTGAGCATCAGAATCCGGTCATGGCCGAAGGGCTGCGGACTGCTGCCCGACGTGAAGCGTGCTCGGATCGCGCCGTCGAACCAGTCTTGGAGGGCTGCTTCTGTCCGGGACCCCAGCCCGTTGTTGCAATCCGCGCACGTATTCGCCATCGCCGCACCGCCAAACGCCTTCGGTGGGATGTGCTCCATAGTGGCGGCAGGTATGTCTTCGCGAAGGCAGATGGGGCAGTACGGAAACTGACCAGGTTCGATGACGCACACGCCGGTTGCGGTGCGCGTGCCGTCGCCGGTCGGAGGCTTGTGGCTATGCGCCTCGATCCGTAGACCACCCTGATGCTCGAGTTCGATCTCATGGATCTTCGGCAGCCCGCTCCGCTTGCCTCCCTTCGTGTTCCGACCCTCGACTCGGCGGATCTGGCCGCGATACGGCGGCGAGTCAGGCTGTTCGGTCACCTGTCCATTATCGCTGGAGGCGTCGACATCAGGGTGACGCCTCGCGAGCGCGCCAGCCCCGTCACGCGCCGTAGAGACCAGCTGAGCGGGATCTCCTGCGGTATCGCTGCGGTACTTGGCCGCGATCAGGCCAAGCGAAAGGGCCCCTGACGCCGCAAACATGCAGGTCAGAGGCCCTTTCGGGGTTACGACGTCTGTCAGATGTCGAAGTACATCTCAAACTCGTGCGGGTGCGGGCGGAAGCGGATCGGGTCCACCTCGTTCTTGCGCTTCCACTCGATCCAGGTCGCGATGAGGTCCTCGGTGAAGACGTCACCCTCGAGCAGGAACTCGTGGTCGGCCTGGAGGGCGTCCAGCACCTCGGGCAGTGAGCCGGGAACCTGGGCGATGGCCTCGTGCTCCTCCGGCGGCAGCTCGTAGAGGTCCTTGTCCACCGGCTCCGGGGGCTCGATGCGGTTCTTGATGCCGTCCAGGCCAGCCATGAGCTGCGCCGCGAAGCACAGGTAGGGGTTGGAGGACGGGTCGGGGATGCGGAACTCGATGCGCTTGGCCTTCGGGCTGTCGCCGGCGATCGGGATGCGCACGCAGGCGGAGCGGTTGCGGGCGGAGTACACGAGGTTGACCGGGGCCTCGTAGCCGGGAACCAGGCGGTGGTAGGAGTTCACCGTCGGGTTGGTGAAGGCCAGCAGCGCCGGGGCGTGCTTGAGCAGGCCGCCGATGTACCAGCGGGCGAGGTCCGAGAGGCCGCCGTAGCCGCGCTCGTCGTAGAAGAGCGGCTCGCCGTCCTTCCACAGGGACTGGTGGGTGTGCATGCCCGAGCCGTTGTCACCGAAGATCGGCTTCGGCATGAAGGTGGCGGTCTTGCCCTCTTCCCAGACGGTGTTCTTGACGACGTACTTGAACTTCATCATGTCGTCGCCGGACTGCAGCAGCGTGCTGAAGCGGTAGTTGATCTCCTGCTGGCCGGCGGTGCCCACCTCGTGGTGGCTGCGCTCGACCTCGAGGCCGACCTCCTCCAACTTCAGGCAGATCTTGTCGCGGGTGTCGGCGAAGTGGTCGACCGGCGGGACGGGGAAGTAGCCGCCCTTGTAGCGGGTCTTGTAGCCGCGGTTGCCGCCCTCCTCGACGCGCCCGGTGTTCCAGGCCGCCTCGACGGAGTCGATGTAGTAGTAGCTGGCGTTGGCCTTTGTCTCGAAGCGCACGTCGTCGAAAACGTAGAACTCGGCCTCGGCACCGAAGAACGCGGTGTCGGCGATGCCGGTGGACCTCAGGTAGGCCTCGGCCTTCGCGGCGATGTTGCGCGGGTCGCGGCTGTAGGGCTCGCCCGTGAAGGGGTCGACGATCGAGAAGTTCATGATGAGCGTCTTCTCGACCCGGAAGGGGTCGAGGTAGGCGCTCTTGGGGTCCGGCACGAGCTTCATGTCGGACTCGTGGATGGCCTGGAAGCCGCGGATCGAGGACCCGTCGAACATCTGGCCGTTGGTGAAGAAGTCGATGTCAACCGTCTTGGCCGGCACGTTGAAGTGCTGCATGACCCCCGGCAGGTCACAGAACCGGACGTCGACGAACTTGACGTCCTCGGCCTTGATGAAGTCGAGGACTTCCTCGGCGGAGCTGAACACGATGAACCTCCTGGTTCGGGGCAAGGGGGGCTTGGAGCGCCAGCCCTGGGGCGTTGTGACGACCTTAGGGAGCGGCGGTTTCCCGTCCGTGACCCTCATGTTTCGCCGGTGTAACGCGGCCCAACGTATCAAGAGGTGAGATGTGCCGCCCGACTGGCGGACGGCATCCGAGACGGGGCCCGTCGGCGGTCCACCTAGGATGGATGCCGTGACGCCGCCACCTCAAGCCTTGTCCCCCCAGGGTGCGTCCCTGGGGCGGCGGTTCGCGGCCTGGGCCATCGACTGGGTGATGTGCCTGTTCATCGTCTTCGGGCTCTTTCCCTACGACATCGTCCTCGAGCCCGGGGCTGAGCCGACCCTGCTGCTCGGGGTGCCGCAGAGTTCGTGGGCGCTGATGGGGGTCTTCGCAGCGCTGAACATCGTCCTGGTCAGCCTCACCGGATCAACCGTCGGCCACCGACTGCTCGGTTTGCAGGTGTGGCAGGTCCGCCCGGGCTCCTTCCCCCTCCAGGTCGTCGTGCGCACGGCCCTGCTGTGCCTCTTCGTGCCCGCGATCATCACCCGCGCCGACGGTCGGGCCTGGCACGACTCGCTGGCCGGCACGCGCATCGTCCGGGCCTGAGTCTCCTCGTTTCCGGGCCGCGGGGGCGCTCCTCGCCCTAGCGTGTGACCCGCCCGACATCGTCGTGAATTGCTCAACTACTACGTGATGTAGGAGAATTGGCGGTGTCGGAGGAGCAAGGCCGGCAACACCACTAGGGCAGGAGCGGACATGAGCAGCACCACGACCAGTCAGACCGAAGCGGTTGCCACGAAGCGTGGCGGATTCGTCAAGCTCTCCGGCATCATCATCGCGATCATCGGCGCCATCATGTTCGTCGGCGGCGCGAGCACCTGGGTGCTCATCCAGAACCAGCTCTCCGCGGAGAACATCGTCGTCGCCGAGGACGCCTCGTCCTTCGCCGGCTCCAAGGTCAACGGCCCCTTCACCGCCTACGCCCAGGCCGAGATCATCAACAAGCACGCCCTCGAGGCCTCCGGTGGCAAGACCTACGCCGAGCTCGACCGTGAGGACCCGGTGCGCGCGGTGGTCATGAACGGCTCGTTCCTTCGCGCCTCGCTCTTCACGAGCGTCCTCGCCTTCGGTGTCAGCGCGATGGCCATGGGTCTCGGCCTGGTCCAGGTGCTCGGCGGCGTGGCCCTGCACAAGCTCGGCCGCCACGCAGACCTCTGATCCTCGGCGACATGCACCAGAACGGCCCCGGCTCACCAGAGTCGGGGCCGTTCTCTGTCCTCTGCCACCCGGTCGTCCTCTGCCACCCGATCGAGGCGGCATCCGGATGCCGTGGGGTTGCGGGACGAGGGTGTGGCGAGTTACTTGCCGCGCATGGCCTTGCGGTCGACGCGGGCCCGCGTGGGGTCGACACCCTTGGGGATCGGAGGACGCATGCCGCCGAGCGACTTCAGCCGCTTGTTGACCACGGCCGTCTCGGCCTTGGTCAGCACCGGGCGCATCCGGGTCAGCTTGCTCGCCACCTTCTTCACCGGCACCTGGCCCTCGCCGTCACCGACGACCCACAGGTGCACCGGAACGCCGGGAGCCACGCGGGTGACCTTCTTCTCCTCCTGCTTGAGCAGCTTGTTGACCCGGGCCGGCGGGCCCTCACCGAGCAGCACGACGCCGGGGCGTCCCAGAGCGCGGAAGACCATCGCGGCATCCACCATGTCGCTCGGCCGGGTGCCGCGCGCGCCCTCGAGGGCGACGGGCTCCTGGGCGGCGTACCACCCACGGCGGCCGAGCCCGGTGAGCGTCGCTCCGGTGGCGCCGACCTGACCGTCGAGGGCCTTGTACATCGCCGTGTTGCCGCGCCGGTTCATGACGATCACCGCCGCGAGGAGCGCCGACGGGATCGCCACGAGGACGGCATACCAACGCCACCAGCCACCGAGGAGGAAGCCGCCGGCGATCAAGGCTGCTGCCGTGCCGACGGCGGCGAACAGCATCCACCAGCCCAGCTTGGGGTCCAAGCTCTTGATCGCGCTGTACGCCTGCCGGGCCTGGGCGATGCGGCCGGTCTTCTTCTCGGGCTGTTCGGACACGGGAGTCGTGCTCCTGGATGAAGTCAGGGGGGCGGAATCCGCGGGATGCCGCGGGCGTCGCAGATCAGGATACGGTGCGCGCCGCCACCGCGACCAACGATGCCGCCTCCTGACGCGCCGGGTCGCCCGACGCCGCCTCGAGGTGCGCCAGGTGCTCGGGGATCGGACGCCCCCACCGGTTCATCGCCGTGGCCCACAACCGACCGGCCCGGTACGACGAGCGCACGAGCGGGCCCGCCATGACGCCCTTGAACCCGATGTCCTCGGCGCGTGCGGACCAGTGCACGAACTCCTCGGGCTTGACCCAGCGGTCGATCGGGTGGTGCTTGGGGGAGGGGCGCAGGTACTGGGTGATCGTGAGAATGTCGCAGCCGGCGTCGTGCAGGTCGCGGATGGCCTCCTCGATCTCGTGGTTCTCCTCGCCCATCCCGAGGATGAGGTTGGACTTGGTGACCAGCGAGGCCTCCCGCGCCATCGACAGCACCTTGAGGGACTTGTCGTACGTGAACGCCGGACGGATCCGCTTGAAGATGCGCGGCACCGTCTCCAGGTTGTGCGCGAACACCTCGGGCCGCGCGTCGAAGACCTGACCGACGAGCTCGGGCTGGGCCCCGAAGTCGGGGGGCAGGATCTCCACCCCGGTGGTGGGGTTCAGCGCGTGGATCTGGCGGATCGTCTCGGCGTAGAGCCCCGCGGCACCATCGGGCAGGTCGTCGCGGGCCACCCCGGTCACGGTCGAGTAGCGCAGCCCCATCGTGCGCACCGACTCCGCGACCCGGCGCGGCTCGTCGAGGTCCAGGGCCTGCGGGCGGCCGGTGGCGATGTCGCAGAAGTCGCACCGCCGGGTGCAGGTGTCCCCACCGATGAGGAACGTGGCCTCACGGTCCTCCCAGCACTCGAAGATGTTCGGACAGCCGGCTTCCTGGCAGACGGTGTGCAGCCCCTCACCCTTGACCAGCGAGTGGATGGCCGTGTACTCGGGCCCCATCTTGGCCGTCGTGCGGATCCATTCCGGCTTGCGCTCGATCGGGGTCTGCGCGTTGCGCGCCTCCACCCGCAGCATGCGGCGTCCCTCTGGTGCGACAGTCACATCCACCAGCCTACGCCGCGTTCACGACAGGTGATCCAGCAGCGTCAGGTCATCGAACTGGGTCCGAGCCTCAGCCCGTCGTGGGGGCCGTGGTCGCTGCCGTCACCGGCCGCCACCCGCAAGGACCTCGACCAGGTGCTTCTCGGCGTAGGGCAGGACGTCCTGGACGGTGATCCGGCGACCGGCCTCGAGGCTCAGCGAGGACACCCCGGCGTCCGCGATGCCACACGGGATGATCGCGTCGGCCCACGACAGGTCGGCATCGCAGTTCAGCGCGAAGCCGTGCATCGTCACCCGCCGGCTCACCCGTACGCCTATCGCCCCGAGCTTGCGGTCCGGGCCGCGGTCGTCGGCCAGCACCCACACCCCGCTGCGACCCTCGACCCGCACGGTCTCGACGCCGAACTCGGCCGTGGTGCGGATCATCACCTCCTCGAGGCGCCGCACGTGAGCAACGACGTCGATCGGCACCTCGGGCAGGCTGACGATGGGGTACCCGACGAGTTGGCCGGGGCCGTGCCAGGTGATCTTGCCGCCCCGGTCGACGTCGATGACGGGGGTGCCGTCGACGGGCCGCTCGTGCGGCTCGGTGCGCTTGCCGGCGGTGTACACCGCCGCGTGCTCAAGGAGCAGCGTCGTGTCGGGGAGGGTGCCCTCGACGACCTGGGCATGGACCTCTCGCTGGGCCTGCCAGCCCTGCTCGTAGTCGACGAGGTCGGGGGAGAAGCCGAGGTGAACGATCCGCATGCACACACGGTATGCCGCGGCCCTAGCCTTGCGGTATGTCAGCCGATTCGCGTCGCCCCCGTCCGGCCCTGTTCGGTGCGGTCGTCGTGCTGCTCATCTGGCTCGTCGTGGCCGGCCTCGGCGGTGCCGCACAGAGCAAGCTGACGGGGGTGCAGACCAACGACAACTCGACGTTCCTGCCCGAGAACGCCGAGTCCACACTGGTCAGCGAGGCAGTGGCCCGGTTCGCGAGCAGTGACTCGCTGCCCTACCTCGTCGTCTTCACCCGGGCCGACGGCGCCCCGCTCGCCGCCCCCGACCTCGAGGCCGTGGGCCGCTTCGCCGCGGATGTGCCAGCCCTGGCCCTGCCCGAACTCGGTGACGGCGTGGTGCTCGCTGACTTCCTCGTCGGCGACGCCCCCCTCGTCCCGATCCCCTCGCAGGACGGCGCCGCCGCCCTGCTCAGCGTGCCGCTCGACGGGGTCACCGGCACGGCGGCCAGCGGTGAGACGTCAGCCCTGGTCGAGGGGGCGGATGCCCTGCGGGCGAGCATCGATGAGACCCTGGTCCCCGCCGGATTGTCGGCCAACGTCGGAGGGCCGGGTGGCCTCATCGCCGACTTCGCCGAAGCGTTCGCCGGCATCGACGGCATCCTGCTCGCCGTGGCCCTCAGCGTGGTGCTCGTCATCCTGCTCATCGTCTACCGCAGCCCGATCCTGCCGTTCGCCGTGCTGCTGAGCGCCGTGTTCGGGTTGAGCGCCGCGTCGTTGGTCGTCTACCAGCTCGCGGTCAACGACGTCATCACGCTGTCGGGGCAGTCGCAGGGCATCCTGTTCATCCTCGTCGTGGGGGCCGCGACCGACTACGCGCTGCTCCTCGTCAGCCGCTTCAAGGAGGCCCTGCACGACGAGGCCAGTTCCTGGGTCGCCCTCAAGCGGGCCTGGTTCGGAGCGGTCGAACCGATCGTCGCCTCGGCCGCCACGGTGATCCTCGGTCTGCTCTGCCTGCTTCTCGCCGAGCTGCGCAGCACGTCGGGGCTCGGGCCGGTCGGTGCGCTGGGGATCGCCGGCGCCATGCTCGCCTCATTGACCTTCCTGCCCGCCGTGCTGCTGCTCTTCGGCCGCAAGGTCTTCTGGCCGTTCGTGCCCAAGCTCGACCACGTGCACGCCGAGGACGTCGTCGGCACCCGGGGGGTCTGGGGCCGGGTGGCCGATCTGGTCGGGAAGCACCCGCGGCGCACGTGGGTGCTCACGCTGGCCGCGCTGCTCGCGGCGGCGGCCTTTGCCCCGACTTTCACGGCGAGCGGGTCGACCATCGAGGAGACCTTCCTCGACGACACCGACGCGATCGTCGCGCAGCGGGTCATCGGCGAACACTTCCCGGCAGGCTCGGCCACCCCGGTGCAGGTCGTCGTGCCGCAGGCCGATGCCGAGGCCGCGCTCGCGGTGGTCACCGCCGATGACGGGGTCGAGAGCGCGTTCATCGGGATGGTCCCGCCGATGCCGGGGGCACCCGCCGTTCCGCCCCCGGTCGTCGACGGGACCGTCCTCATCCAGGCGACGACCACGGCGGCCTCGGACACCGCGGACGCACGCGACACCGCGGAGCGACTGCGCTCCGACCTCGACGAGGTGTCGAGCCAGGCGCTCGTCGGTGGCAACGCCGCCACGAACCTCGACGTCCTCGACGCGAGCGCCCGTGACCTCAAGGTCCTCGTGCCGACGATCCTCCTCGTCATCTTCCTCGTCCTGTCCCTGCTGCTGCGCTCCATCGTCGCGCCGCTGCTGCTCGTCGCGGCCAACCTCGTCTCCTTCGCGGCGACCATCGGTATCGCCGCCCTGGTCTTCGAGCACGGCTTCGGCTTCACGGGGGGAGACCCCGCGATCCCGCTCTACGGGTTCGTGTTCCTCGTGGCGCTCGGCATCGACTACTCGATCTTCCTCATGACCCGCGTCCGTGAGGAGGCCACGGTCAGGGGGACGCGACCCGGCATCCTCGTCGGCCTCGCCGTGACGGGAGGCGTGATCACGAGCGCTGGCATCGTGCTGGCGGCGACGTTCTCGGCCCTGGCCGTGCTGCCGCTCGTCTTCCTCGTGCAGATCGCGTTCATCGTCGCCTTCGGCGTGCTGCTCGACACCTTCGTCGTCCGTTCCCTGCTGGTGCCCGCCGCGGCCTACGACCTCGGCCCGCCGGTCTGGTGGCCGAAGTTCCTGAGAGCCGATCTCAGAAAGGACGAGGAACTTTCGCCGATTCACTGACAGTGGTGGTGATCGAGAGGATCGTGACGGGGCATGAGGTAGCTCACAGCCCGACGCAGGGCCGGGTTGGGGCGAGGTGGCCTCACTGGAGGACGTCATGCGCGCTCGTCGATCTCTCTCCCTCGGTCTCGGTGCCGTGCTCGTGCTCAGCCTGGCGGCGCCCGTCGCCGCGGCGGCTGTGGCCCGGATCGCAAACCCGGGGCGTCGAGCGCCTCACCACCGGGTAAGGGCGACCTCGTTCGCCGCAACGCCTTCGGGTACGTGGAGTCGACCTCGTCACCCGCGGGGCTGACCAAGCCCTCGAAGGCGCCGGCCGAGGACATCGCCCTGGCCTACGCCAAGGCGTCAGGGGGAGACTTCGGCCTGGGCTCGGGGGCGGCGAAGACACTCGTGGTCAGCAAAGCGCAGCGCCTGATGACCGGCGCGACCGCCGTGCACGTGGGACAGCGCGTCGAGGGACTTCGGGTGACGGATGCCGTGCTCACGGTGGTCGTGTCACCCGACGGTCGGGTGATGTCGCCATCCGGGCGGCTGGCCAAGGGGACCACGTCCAGGGGCCCGTCGGCAGGTCTCACCGCCCGCCAGGCCCTTGACGTCTCGGCCGCCAAGCAGGGCGCGAAGGCCGATCGGCCGCTGCGTGAGGCCGACGTGCGCAGCACCGGGAAGAAGACCTTCCCGAACGTCTACGGGCAGGGCTCGGCCAGCGAGCGGCCCGTGACGGCCGAGCTCGCCTGGTACCCCAGCGCGGACGGCCAGTCGTTGCGCCTGGCCTGGGTGACCGACATCGAGTCCTCCGGGCAGCAGTGGTGGGAGAGCGTCGTCGACGCCGACACCGGAGCGGTGCTGGAGCGCACGAGCCGGTACGCGCACGCCGGGCCAGAAGGCACGGTGTGGCGCGAACAGCACCCGGAGGCCGCGGGGACAACCCGGCAGGTCACCGCGTTCACCGGCCTCGACGGATCGTGGGTCAACGGGACGACGACGAGCGGCAACAACGTCAACGCCTACCTCGACCGCAACGACGACGACGCGAACAACGAGTACCAGCCGCAGACCCCCGCGAGCGGAGACCCTGGGTACCAGCACTTCAACTACGCCTTCGGCGACACCTGGCGCAGCACCGCCGACGTCGACTCCCTCGCGGCCCTGGATGCCGACCGGGACGCCGCGATCACCCAGCTCTTCTACTACACCAACGTCATGCACGACTGGCTCTACGGCCACGGCTTCGACGAGGCCAGCGGCAACTTCCAGATCGACAACTACGGCCGGGGCGGTTCGGGCAACGACCCCGTGCTCGCCGAGGCCCAGGACGGCTGGGACTTCGGCTGCGTCGACGACAAGGGCACCAACGACACCAGTGACGACGATCCCATCCGGTGCCTGAACAACGCGAACTTCGGCACCCCGGTCGACGGGCAGAGCCCGCGTATGCAGATGTACATGTGGGCGCCGACCCGGCCCTACCGCGACGGTGACGTCGACGGTGACGTCATCGCCCACGAGTACGGGCACGGCGTGTCCAGCCGACTCGTCGGTGGTGGCGACCTCGGCTACAACGGCGGCGACCAGCGCGGCGCGCTCGGCGAGGGCTGGAGCGACGTCATCTCCTACCTGAAGTGGGGCGACGCCGTCATCGGTGAGTACGTGACGGGCAACGCGAGCACCGGCATCCGGTCGGTGGCCTACAACGCCTCCAACCTCGACTTCCAGGACTACGACGTCAACGCCAGCAGCGGTCACGGGCCGGGCCAGATCTGGGCGAGCGCGCTCTACGACATCCGCGACCAGCTGCCCGGCGGTGTCGAGGCTATGGCCTCCCTCGTGCTCGACGGCATGAAGGCCACCACGGCCAACCCGACCTTCCTGCAGGCGCGCGACGGGCTGCTCGCCGCCGATGGCAACGCCAACCGGTGCCTCATCTGGTCGGCGTTCGCCGGCCGAGGTCTCGGGACGGGGTCCACCGGAAGCCTGGACACCGTGCCGACCTTCAGTGACGACATCCCGGATCAGTGCCTTCCCACCGCCGACGCGGGCGGTCCGTACGTGACGCCTGAGGGCACCGACGTGTCGCTCGACGGCACCGGCTCGGCCGCCGGAAGCGACCCGTCTGCGGGCGCCATCGCCACCTACGAGTGGGACCTCGACAACGACAGCGCCTACGACGACGCGACCGGTGCCACCCCGACGTTCTCCACGGTCGGGCAGGACGGCGTCTTCCCGATCGGGCTGCGGGTGACCGACACCTTCGGCAACACCGCGACCGCGACGTCGCAGGTGACCGTGACGAACGTCGCCCCGACCGTCAGTGTCACCGCGATCACGCCGATCGACGAGGGCGGCACGGTCACCGTGTCGGGAACCGTCACCGACCCGGGCTGGCTCGACCCGCTCACGGCGACGATCTCCTTCGACGACGGCGCGTCCCCGGTCGCCCTCGCCGGCACCCTCGAGAACGTGCGCCCGAACGCGACGCTGACGTTCTCCGTCGACCACCAGTACGGCGACGACGGCGCGTTCACCGTGCAGGTGTGCGCCGCCGACGACGACACCACCGGCAACTGCGACAGCGAGGTCGCGACCGTCGGCAACATCGCCCCGACCGCGGTCATCGACACCTCGGGCGAGCAGGTCTACGACGGCGTCTCCGCGTTCATCCTCGAGGCCGGTGAGAACCTGACCGTGCCCGTCGGATCCGTGGACCCGGGCAGCGATGACCTCACCGCCAAGTGGGCCTGGGGCGACGGGTCGAGCGACACGCAGACCTCGTTGGTCAACCCGCCCGGCACCGACCCGGCGAAGAGCCCGAGCAACCAGCCGCGCGACGTCGACTTCAGCAAGACCCACGCCTACGTCGACGCGTGCGCCTACACCCTGGACGTGACGGTGACCGACGACGACCTCGGCTCGGCGGCTGACAGCGCGCTCGTGCTCATCACCGGCAACGCCGACGTCTCCAAGGGGCACGGCTGGTGGCTGAACCAGTACCGCACCAAGGCCCCGAACGACTTCACCCCGGCGGAGCTGCAGTGCTACCTCGACATCGTCGGAGCGCTCAGCATGGTGTTCGACGAGAAGACCGACGCCTCGACGCGGGCCAAGGCCACCAAGGTGCTGAACTCCCCGGCCAAGTCCCCGGCGAACGTCATCTTCGACCAGCAGCTGCTCGGGGCCTGGCTGAACTTCGCCAACGGGTCGGTCAAGCTCGCGACGCCGGTCGACACCGACGGCAACGGCAGCAAGGACAGCACCTTCGGCGCAGCGGTGTTCACGGCCGAGTCGGTGCGCATCAACCCGGCGTCCTCCAGTGCCCAGATCAAGGCGCAGAAGGACATCATCGAGCGGGTCGCGCTCCAGAGCGGCAACTGATCGCGATGGGTGCACAGGTCCCGGTGACGGCCGTCCGGGCCGTCACCGGGCCGCTCGCGGTGGTGCTGCTCGTCCTCCTCGCCGGCTGCGGTTCCGCATCCGACACCGGTTCCACGGCATCCGACACCGGCGCCACGGCATCCGGGATGCCGTCCACGTCACCACCCGCGCAACCGTCGCCGTCGCCGGCCCCTCGCCGGCTCACTCCCGAGGCCGACGACAGCCACTACTCGATGGCGATCGGCTCGACCACTGCCCTGGTCGTGCGGGAGCCGGGTGCCGACGAGCCCGAGGTCGACGGGGCGTCCGTGATCCTCATCCCGGTCGTCAACGTCACCGGCTCCGGCGTGCGCGAGTGGGAGGTTCGCGCCGTCGAGCCCGGCACCAGCGTCATCACGAGCACCACCCCGGCGTACACGATCACGCTGACGGTTCAGGCGTCGTCCGGCACGCCCTAGATTGGGCGCCATGATGCGCGTCGCCCTCGCCGGGTTCGGATCCTCCGGTCAGACCATCCACGCCCCGCTGCTCCACGAGGCCGGGTGTGACGTCGTCGCCGTGTCCACCCGCGATCCTGAACGCGCTGCGGCCGCCAGGGCCGAGTTCCCCGGAACGAGCGTCGTCGACGACCTGACCGCGCTGCTCGCCGTGCCGGGCCTCGACCTCGTGGTGCTGGCCACCCCCAGCGGCGCCCACGCCGCGCAGGTGCGCACCGTCATCGACGCGGGGATCGCCTGCCTGGTCGACAAGCCCCTGGCGGTGGATGCCGCGTCGGCGGCGGACGTGGTGCGCCACGCAGCGGCCAGCGGGGTGCCGCTCACCGTCTTCCACAACCGGCGCTACGACCCCGAGCACGCCACCGTCGCGCGCGTGGTCGCCGACGGGCTCATCGGCACGCCGTTCCGCTACGAGATGCGGTGGGAGCGGTGGCGCCCGGTGCCCAAGGACCGGTGGCGCGAGAACGCGAGCCCAGCCGACGGCGGCGGCATCCTGCTCGACCTGCACAGCCACCTCGTCGACGCCGCCGTGCAGCTGTTCGGGCCGACCGCGTCGGTGTTCGCCACCGTGGCCGCGCACACCACGCTCGCCGAGGACGACGCATTCCTGGTCTGCCGCCACGAGTCGGGGGTGGTCTCCCACCTGGGCGCGACCGCCCTGTCCGGTGCGCCGGGGCCGCGGGTGCGGATGCTCGGCACGACCGGCGCCTACGTCATGGCCGACTTCACCGGGGAGACCCACGTGTGGACCGGTCAGGCTGACGCGGACCCCGGCCAGAGCGGCTGGCTGTACCGCGGCGACGAGCGCGAGCCGGTTGCCCGCGGCACGAGCACCCAGGCCGACCTCTACCGCGCGGTGGCGGCAGCGCTGGAGTCCCCGGAGCCCCAGACCGCAATGCCCGTGGACCCGTGGGATGCCGTGCACACGCTGGCCGTCATCGACGCGGCGCGCGAGTCGGCGGCGCAGGAGCGCGTGGTGAGCGTGCGCACCCCCGCACGCTGACGGCATCCGACTCATTGCACTCCAGCCACCTGCGGGAGGTGGCCGGAGTGCAAGAAGTCGTGGTCAGGGGGAGGGCAGGCGTCGCGGTTCGATGCGTTCCTCCCGGATGCCGCCGCCCTCACCGTCGCGGGTCACGATGTACGCACCCTTGCCGTCGACCTCGCTGACCGCCTCGACGAGCTCGGTGCCGCGGTAGACCAGGCCCACGCCGTCGTCGGTGCAGTGGGTCGTGGGGAGCGTGCCGTCACCCACGAGGGCGTGGATCGTCGGGCGGCGGCTCTCCTCCGAGTCGTAGTGCACGCCGCTGCCGTAGGGCAGCAGGCCGAGACCGTTGGTCACTGCGCGCAGGTCGGGGCCGAAGGAGTCGGTGCAGCCGCCGAGGTACCAGCAGATCGACCCCGCGGACACGCCACCGAGCACGACGCCCGCCTCCCACGCGGCGCGCATCGCCGGTCGCAGGTCATGGACGTCCCACACCGCTAGCAGATTCGCGACCGAGCCGCCACCGACCCACACGACATCAGCCTCGAGCAGGTGCCCGGGTACGTCGTCGAGGTTGGGCATGGGGAACAGGTCCAGGCACGTGACGTCGAACCCGGCCACGCGCCCGGCCTCGATGACGCGGTAGTTCATGAAGCGGGGGTCGCCGGATGCCGTGCCGACGTAGGTGACGCGTGGTCGGCGCCCGTGGGTGCCTGAGAGGTCGACCGCTTGGTGCACGAGCGCGGCGAACTCGACATCCGTGCGGTGTCCGTAGCGGAAGCCACCCGAGGTGGCGAGGATGGTCGGGGCGTCGGCAGTCATGGGCACGACGGTAGCCGCCCGCTGCGCTGCCTGTGGATAACTCTCCGGGCGCTTTCGTGGAACGCGGCACAGTGGGGGCATGGACGACGAGGGGACGCAGCCGCCGGAGGTGCCGGGGTTCGAGGTGGGGGAACTCCTGGCGCGGGGCGGCACGAGCGAGGTCTGGGCGGGCGTGTCGGTGCCCGAAGGTCGGCGGGTCGCGATCAAGGTGGTGCAGGCCGGCCTCGGGGAGGTGGAGGCGGCGGCGCGCGAGGCGGCGGTGTCGGCCGCCGCGGCGTCAGCGCACATCGTCGAGATCCACTCGGTCATCGACCTGGCGGACGGCCGGGTGGCGCTGGTCATGCCGCACCTGCGCGGTGGGTCCCTCGACGCGCTCGTGCGAACGCGCGGGCACCTGACGGCGGGGGAGGTCGTGACGGCGCTGGCCCCGGTGGCTTCAGCCCTGGGGCGCCTGCACGGTCTCGGTGTCGTCCACGGTGACGTCTCCCCGGGCAACGTGCTGCTCGACCTCGACGGCCGGCCGGTGCTCGGTGACCTCGGTCTGGGCCACGTGGTGGGTGACATCTCCCCGGGAGTGTGGGGCACCGACGGGTACGTCGCCCCCGAGGTCGTCATGGGCGGCGACCCGTCACCGGCATCGGACGTCTACGGGGTCGGCGCCCTGGGCTGGCTCTGCCTCACCGGCAGCGTGCCCGGTGCACCAGGGTTGCGCCCGGCACTCGCCGACGTGAGCCGCGCGGGGCCGTCTGCAGCGGGGCTGGTGGAGGCCCTCGAGGCGGCGCTGTCCCCGGATCCGGCCGACCGCCCGGATGCTCACGAGCTCGGCTGGCTGCTGTTCCAGGCGGCCACCGCGACACCGCTCGACCTCGTCCGCGGGGGTGACGAGGTCAGCGCCGTGACCTATCGGCTGCGAGCTGCCGCCGGCGAGGCCCCGGCGCTCGAGGCGACCCCGCGGTGGCGGCGCGTGTGGGCACGCCTCGCGGGACGCGGTGCCGCGCCGCCGACGTCCATCCCGGTCGAGCGGCGCCGTGGGGCCGGTCGGCACAGCGAGCCGGCGACCCGGGCGGGGGTGGGTGTCGCCCGGGTCGCCGTGACCGCCGCCGGTGCCGCGGCCCTCGCCGTGGCGCTCGTCGTGGCTGCGACCGTGCTCGGCAGGGACAGCGGATCAGCCGAGGCGCGAGCGGCACCGTCGGCCGTGCAGCCGGTGGGCGGCCCAGCTCAGGTGAGGCCGACGTTTGTCCCTGACCCCAGGGTAGACCCGGTGTCCCCGCGGGAGCGCCCGCAGGAACTGCTCACCGCGCTCGCCGAGGCCAGAGCCGGGGCCTTTCGGGAGGCGACCCCGGCGATGCTGCACGGGGCCGTGGCGCCGGGATCGACCGCGGCCGCGCGGGACGCTGCTGCGGTGTCGGAGGTCGCGCGGGCCGGCCTGCGCTACTCGGGCCTGCGGTACGACGTCGTCGATGCCCGGCACGTCTCGGGGGATGCACGAGCCGCCGTCGTGCAGGCTCGCATCGACGCCAGTGCCTACTCGGTCGTCGGTCGCTCCGGGGCGCAGCCGCAACCCGCGCAGGAGGGCCGTGTCGTGGTCGTCGACCTGGTCTTCACGCAGGCAGGGTGGCGGATCAGCGCCATCCGCCCGGTCAGCTGACGAGCCAGCGCGCTGCGCCCTCGAGGCCGGGGGCGCATCGTCGACGTCGGTGCCGTGCCGTGACATCTGACGCAGGCCCGTATGGGCGCGGCTCGGCGGGAGGCCACTGGGGGTCATGGAGGGTGGTCGCCCACGGTGAGGCACTCGGCGCGTCGAGGTGCCTTCGTCCCGGCTCCGGGCGTGGAGCCGGCGACGCCCTACTGGTCGCTCGAGATCGAGGCGGTGCTCGACGCGGTGGGGAGCAGCCCCGCGGGTCTCGGTGACGTCGAGGCCCGCACCCGCGCCCTGGCTCAGGGGCACGGCGCCGCTGCGCCGAGCCGTGCCAGGACGATCGGGCGTGAACTGGGCCGGCAGTTCTCCCAACCGGTGGTGGTCATCCTCCTCGTGGCCACCGGGCTCTCGCTCGTGCTCGGCGACCGGGTCGACGCGCTGATCATCACCGCCATCGTGCTGCTCAGCGGCCTCCTGGGGTTCCGGCAGGAGCACGGGGCCGCCGTGACCGTCGCCCGGCTGCTCGACCGGGTGCAGGTGCACGTCGAGGTCCGGCGAGCAGGGCGGGTGGTGTCGGTGCGCCCCGACGAGGTGGTGCCGGGCGACGTCGTGGTGCTGAACGCCGGCGACATCGTGCCGTGCGACTGCCGGGTGCTCACCGCCGAGGCCCTGCAGACGGACGAGTCCGCGCTGACCGGCGAGACCTACCCGCGCCACAAGCACCCCGACCCCGCGCCCGCCGACGCCGCGCTCGCGGAGCGGCACAGCGCCCTCCTGCAGGGCAGCCACGTCGTGAGCGGTCGCGGTGAGGCCGTGGCGGTCCTCACGGGCTCGCCACCGAGCTCGGGCGGATGTCGAGCACCCTCACCGACCGCCCGACGCGCACCGGCTTCGAGCAGGGCACCACGCGCCTGGGCCTGCTGCTTGCCCGGGTGACGCTCGGGCTCACCGCGGTCATCCTCGTGGTCAACGTGGTGCTCGGGCGCCCGTTCATCGACTCCGTGCTCTTCTCGATCGCCCTCGCGGTCGGCGTGACTCCACAGATGCTGCCGGCCATCGTCGCGGTCTCCCTGTCGACCGGGGCGCGCCGGATGGCGGACGTCTCGGTGATCGTGCGCCGCCTGGACGCCATCGAGGACCTCGGCAGCATGGACCTGCTGTGCACCGACAAGACCGGAACCCTCACCCGCGGTGTGCTGACCCTCGCGGCGACCGTGGGCCCCGACGGCGGCCACAGCGACCTCGTGGCGGGGCGGGCCGCGCTCAACGCGGCCCTGCAGACCGGCTTCACGAACCCGCTGGACGACGCGGTCCTGGCCGGCGCGGCACCCGACCAGCGGTGGCGCGCCGTCGACGAGGTGCCCTTCGACTTCGACCGCAAGATGCTGTCGGTGCTCGTCGACGGCCCCGAGGGGCGCCTCCTGGTGACCAAGGGTGCCTACGCGTCGGTGCTGGCGAGGTGCTCCACCGTGGTCGGCCCCGGAGGCGCACCCGAGGCGCTCGGGCCACGACGGATGCTGCTCGACGAACAGTTCCGTGGGCTGAGCGAGCAGGGTGCCCGCGTGCTGGCGGTGGCCGAGCGCCCGCTGCCCGGTCGCGCCGAGGTCACCGTCGACGACGAGCGCGACCTCACCCTCCTGGGCCTGCTGGCCTTCGAGGACCCACCCAAGGACGGGCTCGCGGCGACCCTGGCAGAGCTTGAGGCGCTCGGCATCCGGCTGTGCATGCTGACGGGCGACAACGCCCTGGTTGCCACCCACGTCGCGCGCAGCATCCTCGCGGCCGAACCCACCGTCGTGACCGGCAGCGAGGTCGACGCCCTGGACGACATCGCACTGCGGGCGCTCGCGCCGACCGTCGACGCGTTCGCCGAGCTCACGCCGACGCAGAAGGAGCGAATCATCAAGGCGGTGCGCGCCGGGGGATCGGTGGTCGGCTACCTCGGCGACGGCATCAACGACGCCGGCCCGCTGCACCTCGCCGACGTTGGCATCTCGGTCGACACGGCGGTCGACGTGGCGAAGAGCGCGGCGGCCATGGTGCTGCTCGACAAGGACGTGGACGTCGTCGTGAGCGGCGTCCGGCTCGGCCGGCAGACCTTCACCAACACGCTGAAGTACGTGTACACGACGGTCAGCGCAAACTTCGGCAACACCGCGAGCATGGCGGCGGCCTCGGCCTTCCTGCCGTTCCTCCCGCTGCTGCCCCGGCAGATCCTGCTGCTCAACTTCCTCTCCGACCTGCCGAGCATCACCCTCGCCGGCGACCGCGTCGACCCCGAGGACGTGCAGCGCCCCCGCCGGTGGAACCTGCACCAGGTGCGCGACTTCATGGTGGTGTTCGGGCTGCTCAGCAGCGCCTTCGACCTGCTGACCTTCGCCGTGCTGCTCCAGGTCTTCGACGCGGGCGCCACGCTGTTCCGCACCGGCTGGTTCGTCGGGTCGACCCTCACCGAGCTGGCCGTGCTGTTCGTGCTGCGCACCCGCCGACCCGTGTGGCGCAGCCACCCGGGCCATGCCCTGGTGCTCACCTCGCTGCTCGTCGGCGGCGTCACCGTCTCGCTGCCGTTCGTCTCCGCGGCGCTTCCCGCACTGGGCCTGGCCCGCCCGCCGGTCGGCCTGGTCGTCACCCTCGTGGGCATCACCGGGTGCTACACCGTGGCCGCCGAGCTCACCAAGCGGGCCTTCTTCCGGGCCGGAGGTCAGGCGACCAGCCAGCGCGCCGCGCCCTCGAGGTCGGGGTGGATGAAGTCGTAACCGCTCGTGGCCAGCACCTCGCCGACGATGCGCTGGCTCCCGAGGATCTCGGTGGCGAACTCGCCGAGCACGATGCGCAGGGCGGGCGACGGTGCCGGCAGGACTGCCGGCCGGTTGAGGGCGCGCCCGATGGCCGCGACGATGTCGCGCTGACGCGCCGGTTCGGGCGCCGACAGGTTGACCGGGCCGGTGAGGTCATCGCGGTCGAGCAGGTGCAGCAGTGCGCCGATCTCGTCGTCCAGCGTGATCCACGGCCAGTACTGCTTCCCGGAGCCGAGCGGCCCGGCCAGCCCGAACCGGGCAAGCTGCAGCAGCCGTTCCATCGCGCCGCCCTGACGGGCCAGGACGATGCCGGTGCGGGCCAGCGCGACGGACGCCCCGGCATCCACCGCGGGAGCCGCGCTGGCCTCCCACGCGAGGACGACATCGGTGAGGAACCCCTCGCCCGGCGCGCTGCTCTCGGTGAGCGGTTCGTCACCGCGGTTGCCGTAGTACCCCACAGCCGACCCCGAGACGAAGCGCACCGGGTGTTGGACCTGTGCGATGGCGGTGGCCAGTGCGTGCGTGGTGTCGGTGCGCGAGGAGAGGATCTCGCGCTTGTATGCCGGGGACCAGCGCTTGTCGCCGACTCCGGCCCCGGCGAGGTGCACGACGCCGTCGACGCCGTCGAGGGCACGCGGGTCCAGGGTTCGGCTCGTCGGGTCCCACTGCACCTCGTCACGGCCCCGGGCAGGGCGGCGCACGAAGCGCACCACCTCGTCGCCGCGCTGCGTGAGCGCGGCGACGACGGCGGTGCCGATCAGCCCCGAGGAGCCAGTGACGGCGATGCGCTTCATCTGGTGCTCCGCCCGGTGCCGGTCAGTGCTCGACGAGACGTCATCACAGACCCAGGTCGGCCTCGAAGGCGCCTTCCTCGAGACGCTGCTTCATCGTCGTGAGGAAGCGGGCAGCATCCGCACCATCGACGATGCGGTGGTCGTAGGACAGCGCCAGGTAGACCATCGAGCGGATCGCGATCGTCTCGCCACCGTCCTCGGTCATGGCCACGACGGGGCGGCGAACCACCGAGCCCGTGCCGAGGATCGCGACCTGCGGCTGGTTGATGATCGGGGTGTCGAACAGCGCCCCTCGCGAGCCGGTGTTGGTGATCGTGAACGTGCCACCGGACAGGTCGTCAGGCATGATCTTGTTGTTGCGCGTGCGCTCGGCGACATCGGAGATCCCGCGAGCCAGGCCGGCGATGTTGAGGTCGCCGGCGTTCTTGAGCACCGGGACGAGCAGGCCCTTCTCGGTGTCGACAGCGACGCCGAGGTGCTCGGCGCCGTAGTACGTCACCTGGTCGCCGTCGACGCTGGCGTTGACCGTCGGGTGGGCCTTGAGGGCCTCGACGGCGGCGAGCGCGAAGAACGGCAGGAAGCTCAGCTTGGTGCCCTCACGAGCGGCGAAGTCTGCCTTGGCCCGGTCGCGCAGCTTGGCGATTCGGGTGACGTCGACCTCGACGACCGTGGTGAGCTGCGCCGAGATCTGGAGCGACTCGACCATGCGGCGGGCGATCGTCTGGCGCAGGCGGGACATCTTCTCGGTGGTGCCCCGGCGCGAGTCGGTGGCCGCAGGTGCCTTGGCGGGCGCGGCGGGTGCGGCCGCTGCAGGTGCCGGTGCCTCGGGGGCAGGAGCCGGGGCCTTCTTGGCCTCGGCGGCCGCCATGACGTCCTGCTTGCGGATGCGGCCACCGATCCCGGTGCCGGTCAGCGTCGCGAGGTCGATGCCGTGGTCGGCGGCCAGCTTGCGCACGAGCGGCGTGACGTAGGCCGCGGCATCGCGGCCCTCGGTGTCGTCGCTGCTCGCCGGTGCGGCTGCGGCAGGAGCCGGTGCCGCGGCAGCAGGAGCAGGAGCGGCGGGTGCCGGGGCGGGAGCAGCCGGGGCGGGAGCAGCGGATGCCGGGGCGGGAGCTGCCGGGGCGGGAGCTGCGGATGCCGGGGCGGGAGCTGCGGATGCCGGGGCGGGAGCAGCGGGTGCCGGGGCGGCAGCAGCCGGCTCGGGAGCCGGAGCCTCAGCGGCGGCGGCAGGAGCGGAGCCACCACCGGAGCCGCCGATGACCGCCAGGTCAGCGCCGACGGGGACGGTGTCGTCCTCCTGGACGAGGATCTTGTTGAGCTTGCCGGCCACGGGGGAGGGGATCTCGGTGTCGACCTTGTCGGTCGAGACCTCGAGGAGCGGCTCGTCGACCTCGACGTCGTCGCCCTCCTGCTTGAGCCAGCGGGTGACGGTGCCCTCGGTGACCGACTCGCCGAGGGCCGGCATGGTCACGGTGGTGCCGTCGCCGCCGTCGGAGGACGTGTCGGCAGAGCCCTGAGGTGCGGCCTGCTCGGCCGGTGCACTCTCCGCGGGGGCGGGGGCGGGGGCGGCCTCGGCGGGTGCGGCCTCGGCTTCGACGGGTGCGGGCTCGGGCGCAGCCTCGGCGGGTGCGGCCTCGGGCTCGCTCGCAGCGGGCGCGTCGCCGTCACCGATGACCGCGAGGTCAGCGCCGACGGGGACGGTGTCGTCCTCCTGGACCAGGATCTCCTGGAGCGTGCCGGCGATGGGCGAAGGGATCTCGGTGTCGACCTTGTCGGTCGAGACCTCGAGCAGTGGCTCGTCGATCTCGACGGTGTCGCCGACCCCCTTGAGCCAGCGCGTCACGGTCCCTTCGGTGACGGACTCGCCGAGCGCAGGCATCTTCACGCGTTCTGACATCGGGACAGCTCTCCTTTGTGGGCGGTGACGTTGACCACTCTAGTTGTGTGCGTGCAGCGGTTTCCCAGCGAGCGCCAGATGGGCCTCGCCGAGGGCTTCGTTCTGGGTCGGGTGGGCGTGCAGCAGAGCCGCGACGTCCTCGGCGTGGGCCTCCCACGAGACGATCAACTGGGCCTCCCCGATCTGCTCACCCATGCGTGAACCGACCATGTGGATGCCGACGACCGGGCCGTCCTTGACCCGCACGAGCTTGACGAAGCCCTGGGTGCGCAGGATCTGGGACTTGCCGTTGCCGCCGAGGTTGTACTCGTAGGTCTCGACCCGGTCGCCGTACTGCTCGGTGGCCTGCGCCTGGGTCAGCCCCACCGACGCGATCTCGGGTTCGCAGTAGGTGACCCGGGGGATGGACGACTCCACGAGAGGCACCGGATCGAGCCCGGCGATGTCCTCGGCCACGAAGATGCCCTGGGCGAAGCCGCGGTGGGCGAGCTGGAGCCCGGGCACGATGTCGCCGACGGCGTAGACCCCGTCGACCGAGGTACGGCAGCGCTCGTCGGTGATGACGAATCCGCGCTCGACGCTCACCCCGGCATCCTCGAATCCCAACCCGGCGGTCGACGGCCCTCGCCCGACGGCGACGAGCAGCACGTCGGCGCTCAGCTCGTCACCACCCTCGAGGCGCACCGTGACACCGCTCTCGGTCGGGGTGGCCGACTCGAAGCGCACCCCGGTGCGGAAGGCGATGCCGCGCTTCTTGAAGGCGCGTTCCAGCGCGGTGCTGACGGCCGGGTCCTCGGCGGCGACGAGCCGGGGGAGGGCCTCGACGATCGTCACGTCGGCGCCGAACGAGCGCATGACGGAGGCGAACTCGACGCCGATGACACCCCCGCCGAGCACGACGATGCTCTTGGGCACCTCGGTCAGCGCGAGGGCGCCGTCGCTGGTCATGATCGGGCCGCCGAGCTCGAGCCCGGGCAGGGTCCGGGCGTACGAGCCGGTGGCCAGCACGACGTGGCGGCCGACGAGGCGCCGGTCGCCGACGACGACGGTGCGCTCACCCTCGAGGCGGCCCTCGCCCTGGACGTAGTCGACCTTGCGTGAGGACACCAGGCCCTGAAGGCCCTTGTGCAGCCGGCTCACGACGCCCTCGCGGTAGGCGGTGACGCCCGGCAGGTCGACACCGTCGAGCGTCGCGCGCACCCCGAAACGGGTGGCTTCACGGGCTGAGTCGGCGACCTCGGCCGCGTGCAGCAGCGCCTTGGTGGGGATGCAGCCCCGGTGCAGGCAGGTGCCGCCGAGGAGGTCCTTCTCGACGAGGGCGACGCTCAATCCGAGCTCGGCGGCGCGCAGCGCGCAGGCGTAGCCGCCGCTGCCACCTCCGAGGACGACGACGTCATGGGTGGGTTCGGCGGTGGCCGGCATCAGCTGCTCCTTCGCGCGGGGGTGGGGCGCCTGCGAGCATCCTGTCACTCCCTGAGCGCTTATCGTGTCGTCATGGCGTGGTGGAGACGCAGTCGCGACAAGCAGGCACCCCATGGCGGTGGCGACCTGAGCAGCGCCCGTGCCCACCTGCAGGAGTTCGTCGGGACGCGGCGGGGTGTGGAGGCCTACATCGAGCCCGCGACCAACATCACCGCGACGACCGTGGTCCTCATCGCCCACGACGGGGAGTGGACGAGGCGGGCACTGCCGTCCCGGCCGGTGGCCTTCGAGGTCGCCCGCTCGCTCGACATCCCCGTCTACGACGTGAACCTCACCGGCTACCCGGCGCGCATGCGCCAGTGGACCGCCCGCCAGCGGCGCCCTGACCAGCGCTGACGGCAGTGACTCACGGCGCCACCGACGCCGGGCCAGCCGTCGTGGACGGCAATTCGATCGATCGGGGCGCTCGGGTCTGCGAAGGTTGACGCACCACCCGCCGAACGAAGGAGCACCATGTCAGGCTCGAAGAAGCCGCGCGCCACCGTCGACGAGGACGTGAAGGCCAAGTTCCGCGCAGCCCTGGACGCGAAGAAGTCCCACGGCGGCGCCGACGTCTCGGACCACTCGGACCACTCGAAGGTCGACCACGCCCACGGTCCGGAGGCCAGCGCGACGCAGCAGATGTTCCGCCGCAAGAGCGGCGGCTGATCCCTCAGCCGGCGCTGGACTCCACGAGGGCCAGCAGGGTCGCCACGCCGAAGCCGGTGCCGCCCTTCGGGGTGTGTCCCTTGGGGCCCTTGTCGTTGAACGCCGGCCCGGCGATGTCGACGTGGGCCCACGGGATGCCCTCGCCGACGAACTCCTTGAGGAAGATCCCGGCGGTCAGCATCCCGCCGTCACGATCGCCCTTGTGGGCCAGGTCGGCGGTGGGCGTGTCGAGCTTCGCGCGCATCTCGACCGGCAGCGGCATCGGCCATGCGCCCTCACCCGAGGCGTCGGCGGCGTCGACGACGCGGGAGCGGAAGGTGTCGTCGTTGCCCATGACACCTGCGATGTCGGTGCCCAGCGCCACGACTTGGGCGCCGGTCAGGGTGGCGATGTCGACCACCCAGTCGGGGTCCTTCTCGCTCGCCAGGCACAGCCCGTCGCCGAGGACCATGCGCCCTTCAGCGTCGGTGTCGAGGATCTCGACGCTCGTGCCGTTGCGCATGACGACGACGTCGCTCGGCCGCTGCGCGGTGCCGCTCGGCATGTTCTCGGCCAGGCAGAGGTAGCCGGTGACGGCCACGGGCAGGGCGAGCTCGGCTGCGGCGATGACGGTGGCCGCGACGGCGGCGGCACCGGCCATGTCGCACTTCATCGTCACCATGCCCGATGACGGCTTGATGTTCAGGCCTCCGGAGTCGAAGGTGATGCCCTTGCCGACGAGGGCGACCGAGGCCTTCGGGGAGGCCGGGCTGTAGGACATCCTCACGATGCGTGGCGGGTGCACCGAGCCCTGACCGACGCCGACGATGCCGCCGAACCCGCCCTTGACGAGTGCCTTGTCGTCGAGCACGGAGACCGTGACGCGCGCGGTCGACCCCGCGACGCGCTTCTTCACGGCATCCGCGAAGGAGGCGGGGTAGAGGTAGTTCGGGGGAGTGTTGACCAGGTCTCGGGCCCAGTCGCGGGCGGAGCCGAGGATGCCGGCGCGCGTCACGGCATCCTTGGCGGCACGCCCCTGCCCGGCACCGGACACGACGAGCACCCGCGGGCCGGATGCCGTTGCCCCGGTGGTCGCGGTCGGCTTGCCGGGGCGGGCGGGCACCGTGCGGCGGGCCGCGCCGACCACCGCGAGGGGTGCGCTCTTGTCGTAGACGTAGCACCCGGCATACGCCCCGTCGGCGACGGCGGACAGGCTCTCGACGTCGGGGGTGGGCAGGGCGACGGCGACGGTGCGCTTGCCGCGCACGGTGCGCAGGGCCGCTCCGGCAGCCGAGCGCAGGACGGTGTGGGGGTAGGTCGCCCGGCGGGACGTGCCCTCGCCGAGGCCGGTGACGACCACCGAGGTTGCCTTGACGCCGGGGACGGCGACGACCCGTACGACCTCGTCGGCCTTGCCGGTGGCCTCGAGGTCGGCGAGCACGGCCTGGAGGTGGACGACGGCTTTGCGGGGCAGGGCGTGACCGGTGGCGAGGTCGGTGCCGTCGGGAGTTCGCACGGATCCGATGACCAGGCAGTCGACGGGAAGCTCGGCGGGGGTGCGGGTGGTGAGCGACACGGAAGTCATGTCGGCACCCTAGCGACCACGTGCCGACGACCGTTGGCACGGTTGAGCCGGGTCGAGCGTGCTCGAGCACGGGCGGGCACGGTCGGGCACGCGGTAACGTGCCGACCATGACCGAGCTGCTGCACTCCCCGCTCCATGACCAGCACGTTGCCCTCGGCGCCAAGATGGCGGACTTCGGGGGGTGGTCGATGCCGATCGAGTACCCCGGCGGCGGGGTGGTCGCGGAGCACACGGCCGTGCGTGAGCGAGTCGGGATCTTCGACGTGTCGCACCTGGGCAAGGCGCGGGTGTCCGGCCCCGGTGCGGCGGACTTCGTCAACGCGTGCCTGACCAACGACCTGCGCCGCATCGAGCCCGGCCAGGCGCAGTACACGATGTGCTGCACCGAGGAGGGCGGGGTCGTCGACGACCTCATCCAGTACCTGCGCTCGGACGACGACGTCTTCCTCATCCCCAACGCGGCGAACACGGCGGCCGTCGTCGAGCTGTTGGCCGCGGCCGCGCCCGAGGGGATCACGGTCGAGAACCTGCACGACCGCTACGGCGTCATCGCGGTGCAGGGGCCGAAGTCCGACGAGGTGCTGGCTGGTCTCGGGCTGCCCGTCGACCACGACTACATGAGCTTCGTCGAGACGCAGTGGGAAGGCCTGCCCGTCATCGTCTGCCGCACCGGGTACACGGGGGAGCGGGGCTACGAGATCGTGCCGGCGTGGGACGTCACCTCGTCGGTGTGGGACGCGCTGGCCGCTGCGGTGATCGAGCAGGGTGGGATGCCGTGTGGTCTCGGCGCCCGTGACACGTTGCGCACCGAGATGGGGTACCCGCTGCACGGCAACGACCTGTCGCTCGACATCACCCCGGTCATGGCTGGCGCGGCCTGGGCGGTCGGCTGGGACAAGCCCGCGTTCTGGGGCCGGGAGGCGCTCACCGCGCAGCGCGCCGCGAAGGAGTCGCGTCTGATGCGCGGGCTCGTCGTGACCGGTCGCGGCATCCCGCGTTCGCACTGCGAGGTCAAGGACGCCGACGGCAACGTCGTCGGTGAGGTGACCTCCGGGACGTTCTCGCCGACCCGCAAGCAGGGCATCGCCCTGGCTCTTCTCGACCGGTCGGTCACGCTCGGGGACGACGTCGTCATCGACGTTCGCGGCCGTGACGTGGCGGCGACGGTGTCCAAGCCCCCGTTCGTCGAGGTCGGGGTGCGCTCCTCATGACCGAGCGCTGGACGTGGTCGTACGAGGATGCCGCCGGGTCGGCGATGGATGCCGCTTCACTTGGCGCGACGGTTTTTCCGACCCAGTCGGACGCAGAGTCGTGGTTCGGTGAGGTCTGGGCCGACCTCACGGATGCCGGTGTCGCTGCGGTCACGCTGTGGCGGGACGGCGAGAAGGTCTACGGGCCGATGAGCCTGGCGCCCGCGCCCTGACCCTGGGGCTTCCCTAACGGAGGCTGACGGCAAGGTATCGCTCGTCGGTGGTTTCCTTGCCCCAGTAGACGGGTTCTGGCAGTCGTCGGATGTGGACCTCGTCGCGCGCCTGGAGCACGATCTGCTCGGTCTGCGCGGCAGTCAGTCCTGCCCCGGTGCTCCAGTTCCCTTCGACGAGGACGGCGATGCCGCCCGGCTTGAGCAATTTGAGCCATCGCCCGAACGCTTCGGCTGGGTCTGTCATGGCCCACAGCACGTGGCGACTGAAGACGACGTCGTATGCGGCGGCCGGGAGATCAGGTGTGGCGGCATCCGCGACGACGAACCGTGACTCGGGAACCTTGGCACTGGCTCGTTGGATCATCTGCGGGGAGAAGTCGAGCCCATCGACGGTGTAGCCCTCATCCGTCAACAGACGGGCGATCGTGCCGGTCCCGCAGCCGAGGTCAGCCACCAAGGCAGGCGCGGCGGGGAGGGCCGAGAGGAGCAGTTCGCGCCACGCCGCCCGAACGGCCGGGTCGGTCAGACCATGGTCGGGCTCGCTGTCGAAGGTCTCAGCCTCTTGGTCCCATACGTCGTGGTTCATCGGGGGAGCGTATGTCGCTGCGTTGCCCTGACGGCCGCGGAGAGTGCGCACTGTGCGGAGCTGCTGGTGGGCGTCGATCGTGGCCGACAGCCGGTGGGGTCGACCCCGATGAACACCTTCGCCATGAGCTCTCGTCCTTTCCCGACATCACTGGGTGGTTCCTGCGATGGGCCGTAGGGTTTGCTGCGTGACCTCCATCAAAGTGAACGTGGACAACTTCGTTCGCGCCGAGACCCACCGGATGATGGCCGGCCTCCAGCGCGATGCGGGCGGCATCAACAGGTTCGAGCACAACCGCGCTCCGGCCTCGGTCGACAAGCAGACCGTGATCCGGATGAACCGGGACACGCTCTACAGCTTCGCCGTCGTCGACGTCTCCGCTGGAGCGACCCTGATGATCCCGGATGCCGGTGACCGCTACCTGTCGGTCATGGTGGTCAACGAGGACCACTACATCAACCGGGTCCTCCATGGCGAGGGCCGCTACGACCTCACGGACGATGACGTCGGTAGCCCCTACGCCGTTGTCGCGGCTCGTACCTTGGTCGATCCGCAGGACCCCGCCGATCTGGCGTCGGTGGCCGCAATCCAGGACCAGCTCCTCCTGTCTGCCGCCGCTGACAGACCTTTCGTGTTGCCGGACTACGACACGGAAAGTCTCGACCGCACGCGCAAGGCGCTCCTCACTCTGGCGTCGGACATGACCTCGTTCGAATCGACGTTCGGACGCAAGGAGGACGTCGACCCGGTGCACCACCTGGTCGGGACGGCCGCTGGTTGGGGTGGACTGCCGGACGCCGAGGCCACGTACGTCGGTGTTGCCCCGGGCCTGCCCGTTGGCGAGTACGAACTCACTGTTGGCCCCGACGTGCCCGTGGATGGCTTCTGGTCAATCTCGGTCTACAACGCCGATGGCTTCTTCGAACCAAACGAGCGCGGCGCCTACAGCGTCAACAACATCACCGCCCGCCACAACGACGACGGCAGCATCACGGTCCGATTCGGTGGTGACGGCGACCCCGAGCGAAACTCCCTGCCCATCACCGACGGCTGGAACTACCTCGTCCGGCTCTACCGGCCACGCCCCGAGATCCTCAACGGCACGTGGAGCTTCCCCAGCCTCGCGAAGTAGACCTTCCACAGCCACTCGCATCCGACGTTTCAGACAGATCCAGATGCGTCTCAGCGCCGCCTGATCGCGTGATGTACGTTCCGCCCGGCCCGCGGCACAGGGCGTTCGCGAGGCGCGTCTGGCGAAGCTCGGGTGCAGGCGGCAGCCCGGGCCGATCACTCAATCGTCCGACCAAAAGACACCAGGCCTGCGACGACGGTAAGGAGGGCCGCCAATGCGCGTTGCCACACCGTCGACTGGTCGAGCAATCGCCGCCACCACGGCGGACGTGGATTCCCAGGTCCAGTGGTAGACCCCGCGCCAGCACCCATCCCATCAGTGTCCTCGTCCGCGACGCCGCACGCGAGGGTCCTCTTTCGTGGGCTCGCGGTTCTGTGCAGGCTGCCCACGACCGGGCGAGTGGAAGTGCCACCGGGTCGACGCTGGCGGCTGGGTCACCCAGCGATGCAGCAGCCGCTGTTGCGCCTTCGGCCGCGAGTAGCGTGCGCTCGCGGGTCGGACTTGGCCTTAAGCCTGGTTGGTGGAGATCCGCGTGCGCTGGCCAAGGAGTCTGTTTTGAGGTGAGGGCCCTGTGGCCCGGGGCGGAGGAGCGGTTCCTTCCGCCCCGGGCGCAGTGTTCAGGGGTAGATCTCTCCTGCGAACCAGGTGCTCGCGTCGATCCATTCGCCGCTCCCGCCGCCGCCCCAGCCGTTGTTCACGTAGAACGCGGTGTCGGTGACGGTTTCGGTCCAGTCCCACCAGAGGAAGGAGTGGCGGATGGTCCTGTGTTGCCACGCGTAACCCCAGGCGACGGGGTAGTGGCTCAACCAGCCTGTGCCGATGACAGCGGGCGTGCGCCGGTAGGCGATTGAGTTCGCGGCGTAGTTGGCCAGCCGGGTCTCGTGGATGCCGAGGCTGTTCCAGTGGGTGTCGAGTCGGGTGTAGCTGCGTCCGTTGAGGTACTGCCACGCCCCGGGCATGTCCCATGGGGTCGTCGCTCCGGAGCCGAAGGCGCAAAACGTGCCGACCTGCCCGTTGAGCTCGCCGATCATGTTGTTGACACCCCCGTCCTGGTTGATGGGTGCGACGACGTCGGCGCCACGGCCGCCGTTCTCCCTGTAGAGGCCGTTGCGGCCGGCCCAGTACGAGTTGCCGCTCGCGGCTTGGCGGTCGCCCCAGGCGAAGAGGATCCCCCACGCGGTGGGGCCGCAACCGACCGCGCACCCGCCGAACGGGAACTGGTTGTAGCGAGGCTGCTGGCCGGCGGTGCCGGCCCAGAAGTAGTTCCAGCTCATGTCAGAGTTCCTCTCCGAGCGGCCCGATGCGGTTCACGGTGGTCGTGGGTGCCTGGTCGGGCACGATGAAGTACCGGAGGCGTTCTTCGCTGCCGGCGTATCGCAGGTGCACCTCGAAGCTCGTGTCCTTGGCGCTGACGTCTGCGCGCGGTCGCAGGACGAGCTTGGGCGGGAGCGGTTGCGGGTTGAGCTCGGCGGCGACCAGGTCGGCACCCGGACCATCGATGGTGAAGTCGCCTTCCTCGAGAAGCCAGACCGTGTGCGTGGCGCCTGAGTGAATCCCTTCGCCGAACTCCTCGGTGAGCTTCTCGGTCTCCCAGCGCGGTTGCGCGCGCTGCGCGAGCGCGGCCAACTGGTGGCGGTAACAGTCGGCGTACTCCGTGGTGATCTCGTTCCAGGAGCGCCACTCCTGCAACTCCACGACGCTCTTGCCCCGCGACGTCCGCACGCGTTGAGGTTCGGTCTTGTCGCCGTCCTCCCCGTCGTGGGCCCCAGCTGGGACGGTCGTGGCGTAGCCGGCAGGCAGTCGCTTCGGCAACGCGTCCGGCATCCCGGTGAGCTTGGGTGGCATCGTCCCGATGTGGCCGACCAGGTCGCCGCGGTCATCGAGCCCGGCGTAACACAGCGCGTCCAGCTTGACCACGCGGTCAATGGCGCCGAGCTGCTCGAGCTGGCGGCTCGGCGGCGCGGTGTCGAGGCTGAAGTGCGGCACCGGAACGTCGTGCCCCCCGGTCGCGACGACGATGAAGCCTCGGTCGGCGCGGCCCGCCTTGCCCTCACGGGTGGGCAGAACGGTCGTGAGGCCGGCGATCTCGATCTCCCAGTACGCGATGTCGGCCAGATCCGGCCGGTACACCGGTGCAGCCTCCCCGAACCGCGGCTCTGCCTTGCGTAGCCCGGTCGGTGAAAGCCGGTCGCCGACGAGCGCGGCAACGGCGCGGGCCGCACGACGACGTACATCGAGCGGCACCTCCTCGAATTGAATCCTCATCTGGTCGCTCCCCTTTGACGGTGTGCGCGGTCACGCGCTGGGCAATTGGCAGGAGGTTCCGGTGTGCCCGTCTGATACACCCGCGAGTGCCACAGCCGACCTCATCGCGAAGGTGCGTCCATCCGCCGCCTGAGCATCAGAAGTGAGGCAGAGTCCCGCCAGCAGGCGGCCGCCGCGCCGCGTGCCCGTCGACGGCATCCCTGCCATGGCCTCTACGCTTCCGCGCATGGATGCCGGAACTCACCCCGGGACGGCGGTGGCCGCCGACGGGCTGTGGCACCGCATCGTCGCCCGGGTGAGGGAGGCGTCGTGGGCCCTCGACGCCAACGACGGGATCATCGGCATCGCCGGCATCCTCCAGGGCTTCGCGAGCGCCGGGGCCGGTGACCGTCTCCTGATCTTCGCCGCGGTCGCCGGCACCCTGGCCGGGGCGCTCAGCGCCGGAGGCACGAAGTGGGCGGAGGTCGCTGCCCAGCGCGAGACCGAGCTCGCCATCGCGAACCAGGTGGCCCTGGAGCTCGCGACCGACCCGGCGGGGGAGCGAGCCGAGCTCGTGCAGTACTGGCAGGGCCGCGGCCTGACCCCGGAACTCGCCAGCGAGGTCGTCCACCAGCTCATGGAGCGCGACGCCCTCGGCGCCCAACTCGACGCGGAGTTCGGTCTGGAGGAGGTGACGTCCCGCACGGCACCCCTGCTCGCCGGGCTCCAGACGACGATCGCGTTCACCGTCGGAGCGATGGTCCCGCTGCTCATCACGTGGTTCGTGCCGCTCGCGATCGAGACCACCCTCATCGTGGTCGCGGTGGTGGTCTCACTCAGCCTGACCTCACTCGTTGCTGCCGGCGTGGGTCGACTGTCGGCCCTGCACATGGTGATCCGCAGTCTCACCGTCGGTCTGGGGACGATGGGCGCGAGCTACCTGGCGGGCATGTTCTTCTTCTGACCCATGGTGGTCGGCGCGCAGTTCCCCCGGTGTCAGTCGGTGCCGGCGGCAGAGGTGTGGCGGTAGAGCACCGTGAAGCGCTGGAGCACCACGGGCATGTCCGACCGGAAGCCGCGGTCGTGCACCGCGTTGTCGGTGAAGAACTTCTCGTGCACCTGCCGCCACGTGGCCAGCGACCGGTCGCCCTCACCCTCGAGGAACGCGTGCTCGGCACTGACCTCGTCGAACGGCACGACGTCGACCCGGGTCGTCGCGATCAGGGCGTGGGGGATGCCGCGGCCGTCGGTGACGATGGCGAGCGCGCCCGGCTCCGGGAGGTCCTCACCCTCGGCCTCGTAGTCCCAGAGCGCACCGGCCGTCGCGGTCTTGTCACCCGACAGCACCAGGGCGAGCAACGCGTCGGCCTCGTCAGGGGTGGCGCCGAACGCCCACGCCGGCGGCGGAAGCAGCCCCTCGGGCCGCTCACCCGTGTAGTAACCGGTCGGGTTGAGCTTGGCACGCACGCGCGCCACCTCCCAGAACGCCGCGACGATCGAGGAGGTGTCGGCCTGCGCGTCGGGAGCGTCCATGACTAGGCCGGGTACTCGCCGCGCTTGACGAGCGCCCGCGGCATCCGCGAACGGCGCAGCTGGAAGGCGCGCATCGCGGCATACATGCCGTTGCCCTTGGCCTTCGCGGCCTCCTCACCGAACTTCGCGGTGAGGCGCTTGCGCAGCCCCCGCCACATGAGGAGCGTGTCGACGATCGCGGTGAGCAGGATCGCGTAGGTGAGGATCGTGACGAAGAAGAGGATCTCGTTCGTGCGCAGGAAGCTCAGCGCCAGCACGATGAGCATCACCGGCAGCATGAACTCCGCGAGGTTCCACCGGGCGTCGATGTGGTCGCGGATGTAGCGCCGCACCGGGCCCTTGTCGCGGGCCGGCAGCCCGGACTCGTCACCCGTGAGCATCGCCTGACGCGTCCTGTACATCTGCTCGTTGCGCTTGGCGCGGTCGAGCTTCTTGGCCTGCTTGCGGTCAGCGACGACGAGCGGCTGCCGACGCGCGGCCTCCTGGTCCTTGCGCTTGGGCGTGGGCCGGTTCTTGGCCCCCTCGCGCGCGGGGTGGAGCGCCTCGTCGGTGAGCTGCTCGCTGGTCGTCTTGTTGCGTCCGAACACGCCACCACTGTAGGTGCAATGCATCGGATGCCGTGCACGCGCCCGTGCGGGCCTCCCACCTCGCGCGCTGGGTCGGGTCCCTCGTCGCCGCTGGTGAGGATGGTCCGTCGCCGTCGGTATCGTCGCCGTCATGAGCGACGTGCTGACTGCCGACCAGATCTGGGACCTTCGCGATCGGGTCCATGCCCTGATGCCGGGGCTGCGCGCTGACCTCGAGGCGCTGACCCGCATCCCCAGCGTGAGCCTCGACGCGTTCGACCAGGCCCACGTGGAGGCCAGCGCGCAGGCCACGGCCCAGTTGTTGCGCGCCGAGGGGCTCGAGGTCGAGATCGTCCGCGAGGGTGGCCGGCCTGCGGTGATCGGCCACCTCGCCGGCCCGCCCGGGTCCCGCACCGTCATGCTCTACGCCCACCACGACGTGCAGCCCCCCGGCGACCACGCCCTCTGGGACAGCCCACCGTTCGAACCCACCGAGCGGGACGGGCGGCTCTACGGGCGCGGCGCCGCTGACGACAAGGCCGGGGTGATGGCGCACGTCGCCGCCCTTCGCGCGCACGCCGGTGCCCTTCCCGTGGGCGTGACGGTATTCGTCGAGGGCGAGGAGGAGATCGGCTCCGACTCGCTGCCGACCATCCTGGAGCGGCACGGTGAGCGGCTGCGGGCCGATGCGATCGTGCTGGCCGACTCCACGAACTGGGCCATTGGGGAACCGGCCCTCACGACGACGCTGCGCGGCATGATCCGGGTCGTCGTCACCGTGACCACGCTCGACCACGGCATCCACTCCGGGATGTTCGGGGGAGCGGTGCCTGACGCGATCACCGCCCTCGTGCGGTTGCTCGCGAGCCTGCACGACGACGACGGGGACGTCGCCGTCGCCGGGCTGCGCTCCGGTGAGGCCGCCGACCTGCCCTTCGACGAGGCCCGACTGCGCGAGGAGTCTGGCCTGCTCGACGGGGTGTCGACCATCGGGTCCGGCCCGTTGCTGTCGCGGATCTGGACCAAGCCGGCGATCACGACGATCGGCATCGACGCGCCCTCGGTCGCGACGTCGTCGAACACGCTGGTTCCCAGTGCCTCGGCGAAGATCTCCATGCGCATCGCCCCCGACGAGGACGACCTCGCGGCCTTCGAGCTGCTGCGCACCCACCTGATCGAGCACGCCCCGTGGGGGGCCCGGGTCGAGGTGACCCTCGATGACCGCGGTCTCGGGTTCGCCGCCGATGCCGACGGACCGCTCTACGACCAGGCCCGGGCAGCCTTCCAGGACGCGTGGGGTGTGGCCCCGGTCGACATCGGCGTCGGCGGGTCCATCCCGTTCGTGGCGGCCTTCGCGCAGCGTTTCCCGGATGCCGCCATCCTCGTCACCGGCGTCGAGGACCCGGACACCCGGGCGCACGGGGCGAACGAGTCGCTGCACCTCGAGGAGTTCGAGAAGGTGTGCGTCGCCGAGGCCGTGCTGCTCGCCCGGCTCGGTGCGCTTCCCGTCGGCGAGCAGTCACAGCGGGAGGGGTCGCAATGAGCGAGGGAACGTACGTCGAGCCGAGTTTCGAGCGAGACACGACCTACATCACCGACCGCATCACCGTCGACGGCGCGGGCGATGGGTCCGGTGACGGCGCGTGGCCGATCGAGGCGGGGCGCTACCGGCTCGTCGTGTCACGGGCCTGCCCCTGGGCCAACCGCGCCACCATCGTGCGACGACTCCTCGGGTTGGAGGACGCTATCTCCATGGGGATCTGCGGCCCGACCCATGACGCCGACTCCTGGACCTTCGACCTCGACCCCGGTGGGGTCGACCCGGTGCTGGGCATCCCGCGGATCAAGGACGCGTACGACAAGCGCTTCCCGGGGTACCCGCGAGGCATCACCGTCCCGGCGATCGTCGACGTCTCCAGGGGAGTCGTCGTGACCAACGACTTCGCGCAGCTGACCCTCGACCTGTCGACCCAGTGGCGTGACCACCACCGCGAGGGCGCCCCCGACCTCTACCCGCACGACCTGCGCGCCGAGATCGACGAGGTCAACCGGTGGGTCTACACCGAGGTCAACAACGGGGTGTACCGCTGCGGCTTCGCGGGCACGCAGGCCGCCTACGACGCGGCGTACGACCGGCTGTTCTCGGCGCTGGACCGCCTCGAAGCGCGCCTGCTGAACCAGCGCTACCTCGTCGGCGACACGATCACCGAGGCAGACGTCCGGCTGTTCACGACCCTCGCCCGCTTCGACGCGGTTTACCACGGGCACTTCAAGTGCAACCGCTCCAAGCTCAGCGAGATGCCGGTCCTGTGGGCCTACGCACGCGACCTGTTCACGACCCCGGGCTTCGGGGACACCACCGACTTCGTGCACATCAAGAGCCACTACTACGAGGTCCACCGCGACATCAATCCCACCGGCGTCGTGCCGGCCGGGCCGGACCTGTCGGGCTGGGCGCAGCCGCACGGTCGGGAAGCGCTCGGTGGGCGACCGTTCGGTGACGGCACCCCACCCGGGCCGCCACCGGCCGGCGAGCGGGTGCCGACAGTGCACAACCCGCACGTAGGCGACGACGGGCTGGTTCGCGCCTGAAAGACGGATCCACCCGGGGACTTGACCTCCACGCCATCGGCGTCAACAACACCTTGACAAGTAAGCCATGTCAAGGAAAGGTTGACGCATGATCACACGATCCGGCATCCCCACCCTCGGCATGAGCCTCGTGCTCCTCGGCCTCGTCACCGGCGCTCTCAGCCGAGTGGTCGAGTCCGGGTTCTTCCACGGTCTCTTCCAAGGGATGACCATTGCCCTCATGGCGCTCGGTGCCTACGCGATCGGTCGTGGGGTGTGGGGGAGCCGCGGCGACGGGGACGAGCCGCAGGGGTCGATGTGGCTGCCGAGCCGTGACCGTCGTGAGTGACACGATCGCTGACCGCGTCGGTCGGCTCATCCTCGACGGCAGCGACCAGGAGAACGTCGACCACCTCGAGCTCGTGGCTCGGGCCGCCGAGGCTCACGAGGCGACCCGCGACCTGCTCCACCAGTCGGTCGCGACGGCCCGCGCGGGCGGCCACAGCTGGGCGGCGATCGGGGCGGTCCTCGGCCTGACGCGCCAGGCCGCACAGCAACGCTTCGGCGGCGCCGTGGACAAGCCGGGCGGTGTCGACCAGCCCATGGACGCCGGCGGTCTGCTCGGGGCCGAGGTGCGCTGGCTGGGCCCGGTGACCGCCTTCGACGAGATGGCCGAGCTCGCCCTCGCCGGCCGCCGGGGGTGGCGAACGGTCGACGCGGGGATGCTCAAGCACAAGGTCGTGCGCACCCCGACGCAGTGGGAGCACCGTCGCGTGGCCTGGACCCGCCCGGCCTCCGCCCTCGAGCAGGACGGGTGGCACGTCGCCGTGCGGGCCTTCCCGTGGCTCTACCTCGTCCGGGACACCGGCATACCCGCCGAGGACTGACCGGGCGGCGGTGCCCGGTCCGCGACGCCCTCGTCGAGCCTCGCGGGTCAGTCCTTCGAGGTCTCGCCGGGCAGGGCGAGCATCTGGTCCAGCGCCACCCGAGCGTCGTGGGCGACCTGGTCGTCGACCCGGATGGTGTTGACGACGCGACCCTCGACGAGGGACTCCAGGGCCCACACGAGGTGCGGCAGGTCGATCCGGTTCATCGTCGAGCAGTAGCAGACGTTCTTCTCGAGGAAGGCGATCTGCTGCTCGGGGAACTGCGCAGCCAGGCGCTGCACGAGGTTGAGCTCGGTGCCGACCACCCACGCCGTGCCGGCGGGTGCTGCCGCGATGGTCTTGATGATCTTCTCGGTCGAGCCAACCTCGTCGGCGAGCTCGACGACCTCGTTGCGGCACTCGGGGTGCACGATCACCTTGACGCCGGGGATCGTGCGGCGGGCGGCCTCCACGGCATCCACGGTGAACCTCCCGTGCACCGAGCAGTGACCACGCCAGAGGATCATCGTCGCGTCGCGAAGCTGCTCAGGGGTGAGCCCGCCCATGGGGCGGTGCGGATCCCAGACCACGCAGTCGTCCAGCGACCCGCCGAGGTCGCGGGCGTAGGTGTTGCGGCCCAGGTGCTGGTCGGGCAGGAACAGCACCTTCCCGCCGTCGCCGGCCTTCTCGAGCGCCCAGGTGAGGGCGGTCTTCGCGTTCGACGAGGTGCAGATCGTGCCGCCGTGGCGACCCGTGAACGCCTTGATCGCCGCGGAGGAGTTCATGTACGTCACCGGCACGGTCGCCTCGGCCACACCGGCCTCGACGAGCTCGTCCCAGCACTCCTCGACCTGGTCGATCGCGGCCATGTCAGCCATCGAGCACCCGGCGGCGAGGTCGGGCAGGATCACGGTCTGCGCGTCGGAGGTGAGGATGTCGGCGGACTCGGCCATGAAGTGCACGCCGCAGAACACGATCCACTCCGCGTCCGGGCGGGCCGCTGCCTCCTTGGCCAGCTTGAACGAGTCACCCGTGACGTCGGCGAACTCGATGACCTCGTCCCGCTGGTAGTGGTGACCGAGCACGAAGACCCGGTCCCCGAGGGCCGCCTTCGCCGCCCGGGCGCGCGCCACGAGGTCGGGGTCCGACGGGGCCGGGAGGTCGCCCGGGCACTCGACACCGCGTTCGCTCGCGAGGTCGCGGCCCGCGCCGAGCACGAGCAGGGGCAGTCGGGCGTGGGCAGGACCGGTCGTCGTCGTCACGAGGTCGATCGTAGGGCGATAACCTCGACCCGTGCGTGTGCTGATCGCCCCCGACTCCTTCGGTTCGACCCTGGGCCCGGTCCAGGCAGCCACGGCCATGGCTGCCGGCTGGGCCGAGGGTGCGCCGCACGACGACGTCGAGGTGCTGCCGCTCTCGGACGGTGGCCCGGGGTTCCTCGACGTGCTCATGCGGGCCCTCGGCGGCACCACCATCGCGACGACCGTGAGCGACCCGCTCGGCCGTGAGGTGCCCGCCGCGGTGCTGGTCGTCGAGCGCGACGGCAGGCGCACGGCATACGTCGAGGCATCCCAGGCCAGCGGTCTGCACCTGCTCGGCGCGGACGAGCGCGACCCCTCCATCACCGGCACCTGGGGGGTCGGGCAGTTGCTGGAGGCGGCCCTGGCGACCGGGCCCGACAAGGTCGTCGTCGGGGTGGGCGGCAGCGGAACCCACGACGCCGGGGCGGGGATGCTCTCAGCGCTCGGCGCGGGACCGGCATCCGAACTCGCCCGCGGTGGCCGCCACCTCGCCACGGTGTCCGACGACGTCCTCCTCGGCCTGCCGGGCGTCATCGACCGGTGGCGCGGGGTCGACCTCGTCCTGGCGACCGACGACGACACGCCGCTGCTCGGCCTCCAGGGCACCAGCGCCGTCGACGCTCCGCGCAAGGGGGCGAGCCCGGAACAGGCGCAGGCCCTCGAGGCGGCCCTGGGCCGGTTCACCGAAGTGGTCGGCCGCGCACTGCCGACCCCCCAGGTCGACCTCCTGAGTGGGATGCCGTGGCGCCTGGACCGCGAACCCGGCGCCGGTGCGGCCGGTGGCCTCGGGTACGCCCTGCTCGCCCTGGGTGCGCGGCGTGCCAGTGCCGTGGGAGAGGTGCTGCGGGAGTGCGGCTTCGGGGTGGCCGCGGCCCGCAGCGACCTGGTCGTGACCGGTGCCGGCCTCGTCGACTGGCGACAGGCCCGCGACTCGGTGGTCGCCGGGGTCGCCGCAGCGACGATGGAGACGGCCCGGCCGACCGTTCTCATCGCAGGGGAGTGCCTGCTCGGTCGTCGCGACACGATGACCATGGGTTTTGCCAGCAGCTACGCCGTCGCGGAGACGCCCGCCGAGCTGGAGGCCATGGTTGCCGACCCCGTGGCCACGTTGGCGCAGCGCACGGCGCGAGTCGCCCGCACCTGGTCACCGGCGGCCCCCTGACCTACTCCGGTGGCTGCGACCTCAGGGCTGCCCTAGAGTCACGATCACCAGTCGGGAGGGGGTACCCCTTGACGAAATCGAAGGGGAATCGACATGAAGGTTCGACTTCTCACCGGGATCGTCGCACGACTAGGCACCTTGGCGTTCGCGGGAGCGCCTGCAACGGCGTCCTTTAGCCAGTGTGGTACTGACCGCGTGTGCCTGTGGGGAAACAACGACTACGACTGGCTGCTCCTCACTCGTACCGCGGGTGGTGGGGTGCAGGCCATGCCCTATGGGACGCTCAACCGCATGGATTCATGGGCGAACCGGACGACCACAAACGCCCGCGGCTACGACAACACGAATGGCACCGGCGACTGTCAGACCTATACTCGTGGCTCGTCGAATCCGAATGTCTCGGTGTTGAACAGTGACGAGGTATCCGGGACAGCCACGAATGGGGCCTGCTGACCACGATGCCTTTGGTCACTGTGGCGGGCCTGACGCGACACTACGTCGGGCCCGCCGAGGTCATTCGGGCCGTGGACACCATCGATCTGTCCATAGAGGCCGGGGAGCTTCTCCTTCTGCGGGGGCCAAGCGGCGCGGGGAAGTCGACGCTCCTGCGGCTCCTCGCGGGTTTGGAGCCGGCAGATTCGGGGACGGTCCTGGCAGGGGGTCGCGACGTGACGGCGATGTCGTCAGATGAGGCCGCTTCCCTCCGCGCACATGACATCGGCGTGGTCTTCCAGGACAACAACCTCGTCCCTGAGTTTTCTGCCATCGAGAACGTCATGCTGCCGCTGGAGCTGCGCGGGGATCGAGGGGCTCAAGTTCGCGATGAGGCCGCCGCGTGGCTCCACCGTGTCGGATTGGCAGGACTGGAAGATAGGGCTCCAGACCAGCTGTCCGGCGGACAGCAGCAGCGGGTCGGCATTGCCCGCGCCCTGATTGGGGGGCGGTCAATCCTGTTGGCCGACGAGCCGACCGGCTCCCTCGACAGCACCAATGCGACGGCGATCTTCAGCACCTTGCGCGAGCTCGCCGATCAGGGGGTGCTCGTCGTGATCTCCACCCACGACCCCCTGGCGGTCGGCTTCGCGGATCGTGTCATCAGCATGCGCGACGGGTGCATCGCGGAGGATTCGGCCACCACTCTGGCTGGGATGGGGTCGGCATGACATGGATCCTCGCGTCCAGGATCGTTCGCGCCCGATGGGTTCGGCGAGGCGCACTTCCCTCCTGTGTCGTCGCGGCGCTGCTCGTCACGGTTGCCATGGTCATGAGTGCGGTGTCCCTCACTGCGGAGCAACGCCGCGAGGAGCAGTTCGGGGGCTATGCACTGGAGTGGCAACTACCGCAGCCGGCCTTCCTCGGGGAGCCCATGTCCGTGCCCGATGGTGCCGAAGCTCGGGGGCCGCTGCTCGTGCGCTCGGATCGACTCACCGCGCTGACGGGTGACCGCCTGATGTACCTCGAAGGGCCGTGGGCCGAGTCGGAGCCGCCCGGCCGATATGACCTCACCTCCGGGCGATGGCCCCAGGAGCCTGGAGAGGTGGTCATCACGCAGGCTCTGGTCGGCGGCGATCAGGTATTGGCCGTCTCGCCCGACATCGGTGACCTCACGGTTGTCGGCGAGATTGACAACGCGTATTCCTCCAGTGCTGAGGTGTTGGCTGCACCGGGCACCTGGGCTGCAGCAACGGTCGCCGACGCTGATTCCCCCACCGTTCCTGAAGCGACCGTCAGTGTCTTCACCGGCCGCCTGGAACCGGCAGAGGCCGCTGAACTCGCGTCAATGTGGAAGGTGACAGAGCCTCTAGCACGTGATGCCCCGGATGAGACGGTTTCGTGGTCCGATCGATCCCCTATGGCCTTTCGCATCCCCGTACTGCTGCTTCCCATCCTGGTCGGCGCTTTCGCCGCCCTGTTCGGACGCCGGCGGCTCGTGCGGACCAGCGCAGCGTTGATGGCAGTCGGGACGCCGCGACACCACGCTTTGTCGGCGCTGGCACTGGCAGGCGGGGGGGCTCTCGCGATCGGCGCCGTTCTGGGTTCTCTGATCGGGACCGTTCTGGGCTTTTGCGGCGGGCTATTGGCGGCGCAGGCGGCTGGTCATCCGCACGTGCTTTCCCTACCGGGACCGCTGGTCTATGGGGCGGTCACTGTTCCCTCCGGCATCGGCTGGGCCGCCCTCGTCCTGGCCCTGCAGCCCGATCGGCACCGGGCCCCCAGGCTGCCGGGGGTCATTGCTGGGGTGGGTCAGCGCGCCAAGCATCTTGCAACGTGGGCCTTGGGTGCCGTCGCACTCGGCCTGGCGGTCACCGTCCACACACCCGCGCAGAGCATGATCCTCATGGTCTGCCTCGTTGGGCTCTTCAGCACGCTGATGCCGCAGGTGCTGAAACTGGTCAGCTCCTGGATCCCCGCCCACGATCCGGCGACTCGTTGGGGCCTTTGCTCCTTGAGGGCCCCCGGAGGTGCAGCGCTGGGATCCTTGTTTCTGCTGCTTGCGCTCATCACCCCGGCATTGGCCTCGCTTGCCTTGGCGAGTATGTCCAGCTCACAGATGCGGAGCGAGGCCCTGGCCGCCGTGGGGCCAGGGCAGGTGGGTGTGCTCGGTCTGGGGGGTGCCGCGACGCCGCCGCCGCCGTCTGCTTCTGCCGCCGCCGACGCAGCCCTTGATGGGCGCCCTCGCCGTCAGTTGCTGTGGGTCGATGGGTTCCTTCCCTTTGACGGCCCATACCTCAATGCCTCCGTTCTTGTGGTTGAGGACGCGACCGATGCCCCGCTGATACTCGGCGACGCCATCACACCTGCCGAGGTGGCTCTGCTGCGCGAGGGCGGCTTGGTGCACTGGGGAAGCGGATCGCCGGAGTCAGTAAGCGTTGAAGGCGTGGTGTTCACCGCGGTCCGGCGGACTGTCGGCATCTCTGAAGAGTGGAGTTTCCAGGCTGGAGCGGTGATCACTCGCGAGACCGCTCTCGCTGCACAACTGCCTTTGCTTGAGGGTGGGCTCCTCTACAGCGAGGTGGGCCCGGCGGACGTCACGAGGCTGATGGAGGACGTCGACGCACGAGGCATCGACCGACGCCTTGTTGAGGTGTACCACCCACCGGAGCCCCCCGTAGGCGTTCTGGCCGCAGTGGTATCCGCTGGAGTGTTGTGCCTCGTGGTCGTTATGGTGGCCACCGCAGCCGCCAGTGCGCGAGTTGCAGGGCTGCGCCCCGTGGTAACTCAGTTGGTCACCCACGGGGCCTCTCGTCGTCAGGTGCGTCGGATGGTGGCCATCGAGCCACTCGCGACCACAGCCGCAGCCTTCGCTATCGGCGTGGGTTCAGTGGCGATCGGGGTAGGGGTGCTCATGATGCGCGTCCCGTTCCTCACCATTGATATGAAGGCCTGGCCGGCGCTCGTGGTTGCGCTTGTCGTCGCTGTGTGCGCAGGGCAGGCAGTCGGCGTGCTCGTTGCAATACGGGGCGCACGACCCGGGTACGCCTCGACATGAGGGCCGCCCAGCGAGTGCCGTGCTCGCTGCGGGGAGCCGGGTCGTATCCTTGTCGAAGAACCCGGGAACACCGGCGACCCCGAGCGGGTTGACCACGGCGTCCGGGCCGGACCCCAGGCCACCGCCAGCACGAGGAGTGCATTCCATGAGCGACCAGCTCCAGACCACCGACGCGCCCACGGACGCCCCCGCCACCGAGGCCCCCGCCCACGGCGTCGTGCTCACCGGCGTCGCCGCCGACAAGGTCCAGTCCCTGCTCTCCCAGGAAGGGCGCGACGACCTGCGTCTGCGGGTCGGCGTGCAGCCCGGCGGCTGCTCGGGCCTGATCTACCAGCTGTACTTCGACGAGCGCACCCTCGACGGTGACCTCGTGCGCGACTTCGACGGTGTCGAGGTCGTCGTCGACCGGATGAGCGCCCCCTACCTCGAGGGCGCCACCATCGACTTCGCCGACACGATCGAGAAGCAGGGGTTCACCATCGACAACCCCAACGCGGGCAGCTCCTGCGCTTGCGGCGACAGCTTCAGCTGACCCGTCGGCAGCACTGCGGCACCAGCAGCATCCACGAAGGGCCCGCGCACTGCGCGGGCCCTTCGGGCATCCCGCGACGAAGCCTGAACGCGGAGAGGTCCGGTGAACCGGCCTGACTCGGGTAGGTTGCTCGTCGTGCAGATCGCCGTCGCCGGGTCCATTGCGACCGACCACCTGATGACCTTCAAGGGCAGCTTCTCCGACTCCCTCGTGCTCGAGCAGCTCGACAAGATCTCGGTGAGCTTCCTCGCGGAGACCCTCGAGATCCGTCGGGGAGGCATCGCGGGCAACATCTGCTTCGGCATGGCGGCACTGGGGGCGCGACCCATCATCGTCGGCGCGGCGGGCGAGGACTTCGCCGACTACCGCAGCTGGCTCTCCCGCCACGGCGTCATCACCGACCACGTCCACATCTCCGAGTCACGGCACACGGCGCGCTTCGTCTGCACGACCGATGACTCGATGGCGCAGATCGCCACGTTCTACGCCGGCGCGATGTCCGAGGCGCGGATGATCGAGCTCGGCCCGATCCACGAGCGGTGGGACCTCGACCTCGTGCTCATCGGTGCCGACGACCCCGAGGCCATGCTGCGCCACACCGAGGAGTGCCGCACGCGCGGCATCCGCTTCATCGCCGACCCGTCGCAGCAGCTCGCGTTCGCGGAAGGCCCCTTCATCCGCCAGCTCATCGACGGCGCGGACTACCTGTTCACCAACGAGTACGAGTCCTACCTCACCGAGACCAAGACCGGGTGGAGCCAGGACGAGATCGACAGCCGGGTCACGACCCGCGTCATCACGCGCGGCAAGGACGGCGCCGACATCCGCACCCGCGGCGAGGACCCCATCCATGTTCCCGTCGCCGGTGACGTCGAGCGGGTTGACCCCACGGGCGTCGGCGACGCCTTCCGCGCTGGCTTCCTCGTCGGACTCGCCGGCGGCCTCGGGCACGAACGCTGCGCCCAGATGGGTTCGGTGCTGGCCGCACACGTCCTGGAGACCGTCGGCACGCAGGAGTACACGGTGACGCGCGAGGGTTTCCTCGCCCGGTTCGCCGCGGCCTACGGTGACGAGGCCATGGCCGAGATCACCCCGCTCGTGCGCACGATGCGGGGCTGACACCGACCACCCCGCCATGGTGTTCCCACCCATCGAGCCGCCGGCCACGCCGTGGCACCTCGACGACGCACAGCCCGACCCCGGCGACGACCTCGTCGCGGCAGGTGCCGACCTCGAACCCGGCACCCTGCTCGCGGCCTACCGGTTGGGGCTGTTCCCCATGGGGCTCGGACACCATGGCACCGGGGCCATCGGCTGGTGGTCACCCGACCCCAGAGGTGTCCTGCCGGCCGGGGCGCTGAAGGTCCGCCGGTCGCTGCGCAAGGCCATCGACCGCTTCGACGTGCGGGTCGACACCGCCTTCGACGAGGTGGTGGCCCACTGCGCCGACCCGTCCCGTGAGGGCCGGTGGATCACCGACGACATCGCCGCAGCCTACCGGCGGCTGCACGACCTCGGCTGGGCGCACAGCGTCGAGGCCTGGCAGGACGGAGTGCTCGTCGGCGGGCTCTACGGCGTCTCCATCGGCGGGCTGTTCGCGGGCGAGTCGATGTTCCACACGGTGCGCGACGCCTCGAAGGTGGCTCTCGTGGGGCTCGTGGAGCGCTTCCACCGCGACGGCGACCCCCGCCGCCTCGTCGACGTGCAGTGGGCCACCGACCACCTGAGCAGGCTCGGCGCGCAGGAGTGGCCGCGCGAGACCTACCTCGCCCGCCTCGCCGAGGCCCTTCAGGCGCCTCAGGTCGACCTGTCGGCCTGACCACGCCCGGTTCGCGGCTCGCCGAGCACGACCCGGAACTCGGTCCAGTCCTCGTCCTCGGTCAACGTGACGCTGTGGCCCTTTATCCGCGCCCACGCGGGGACGTCGGACCACGCCGCCGCGTCATCGGCGAGCAGCAGCAGGGTCGCCCCGGCAGGCAGGCCCCGGCTGGCTCGGGCCAGGCGGATGACGGGGACCGGGCACCGCGTGCCCCGCGCGTCGATCACCGGCGGGCGGTCGGGCGGATCCGTGGGGCTCACAGGTCATCCGTCCCGAGCCGACGGCGCACGGCGGCCACGGCATCCGGCAACTCCCGGCACAGCCGGGCGACATCGGCCTCACGGGTGGGGGAGACCGCCCGCAGGGGCAGGGTGATCCGCACGTTGCCGTGGGTGAGCACCCCCATCGCAGCGAGCACGTGGCTGGGGCGCAGGTCGCTGGAGGTGCACGCGGAGCCGGAGCCGACGACGAGGTCACGACGTGCGAGTTCCTCCAGGAGTACCTCACCGTCGACGTAGAGGGCACTGAACGTCACGACGTGGGGGAGCCGGTCCTCGGGATCGCCCACGACGGCGACGTCGGGGATGCGGGCCGCCACGTCGCGGACCCGGTCCACGAGGGCGCGAGCGGCACGTTCCTCGTCGGCGTGCTCCTGCTCGGTGCTCACCCAGGCCTGGGCCGCGGTGAGGGCGAGGGGAACCCAGGGCGCGGCGAGGGCGCGACGGTGCTCGGCCTCACGGCGAGGCCCGGGCAGGCCCCAGCGCGTCCCGGTGCGCACGGCGAGCAGCCCGAGGGGTGGCCCGCCGAAGGTGGCGGCATCCGCCACGATGACCGACCCGGCACCCGTGGGGTGTGCTGCCGGGTCACGACCGAGGGATGCCGTCGCGTCGAGGAGCAGCGGGATGCCGGCTGTGCGGCACAACGCGTCCACGGCGGCGACCGGCTGGCGGGTGCCCACCTCACCATTGGCGCTCTGGAGCACCGCGGCCGCGGGTGGGCCGTCGCCCGGGTTGTCGAGCGAGGCCGCGAAGGCTGACACGTCGACTCGACCCTCGTGGTCGACGGGCACTGGCTGGTCGGTTCCCGGTGACAACAGGACGACAGAGCGCTCCACGGCACTGGCGACCACGCGGGTGCCGACCCGTCGGCGGGCGTGTCGCAGCCCGTCCAGGCCCACCGTCAACGCCGTCTGGGCGTCGGGGTGGAGGGACAGCTCGTCGGGGCGGACACCCACGGCACCCGCCAGCACCTCCCGGGCCTGGTCGAGGGCAGCCCGGGCTCGTCGTCCCGGGGGGTGCAGGGCCGCAGGGTCGCCCCAGGCGAGGTCCACCGCGGCGTCGAGGGCGGCGCGGGCCGCCGGGTGGAGGGGGCCCCTCGAGGCGTCGAGGAGGCCGGTCGTGCCGAGATCGGTCCGCGTGGGCGCCACGCCTGCACGGTAGTCGAACCCTGCCTGACCGCGCGGGGGGTGGTGCAGTAGGGTTTGGCCTTGTCCGTCCACCTCCTCCAGACGAAGGGTGCAGCGGTGCGCCAGCACGTCCTTTCATCGCCCCGTCGGTTGCGTCGCCGAGTCGGCTCCGCGACCCTTATCGGCGCGCTGTCCGTCGCCGCCCTGACCGGGTGTGCCAGCGGCGAGTTGCGCGGCAACGCCTCCACCGGGTGGCTGCCGCCCGCCGTCACCGAGGGTGGCGAGGTCGTCACCAACCTGTGGATCGGCACCTGGATCGCCGGGCTCGCCGTCGGTGTGCTCGTCTGGGGTCTCATCGCCTGGTGTGTCGTGGCCTACCGCCGCCACAAGGACGACAACGAACTGCCCGTCCAGCTGCGGTACAACATCCCGATCGAGATCCTCTACACGGTGGTCCCGATCTTCATGGTCGTCGTGCTCTTCTACTACACCGCACGCGACGAGGCCACGCTGCTCGACACCTCCCAGGACCCCGACGTGACGGTCAACGTGGTGGGCAAGCAGTGGAGCTGGGACTTCAACTACCTCGAGGACGACGTCCACGAGGTCGGCGCGCAGGCCATCCTCACGGGTGAGCCCGGGGCCGAGGAGACCATCCCGACGCTGTACCTCCCGGTCGGTGAGCGGGTCGAGTTCGTGCTCACCTCGCGGGACGTCATCCACTCGTTCTGGGTGCCGGCGTTCCTCCAGAAGCTCGACATGATCCCCGGCCGCGTCAACCGCTTCCAGGTCGTACCCACCCAGGAAGGCACGTTCAAGGGCAAGTGCGCCGAGCTGTGCGGGGCCTACCACTCGAACATGCTGTTCAACGTGGCCGTGGTCTCCCGGGCCGAGTACGACAAGCACATCAACGACCTTCGGGCTGCGGGCCAGACCGGCATGCTCAACAACACGATCAGCCGCGGCGAACTGATGGACGGCCAGGACGCCGGCACCGACGGAGGTAACTGACCATGAGCGCCGCCACCGAATCAACGATGTACCGCACGGCGGGGGAGAAGACCACCACCCGCCGCCTCGCTCCCGGCTCGACCGTCGTCAAGTGGGTGACGACCACCGACCACAAGGTGATCGGCAACCTCTACTTCATCACCGCGTTCATCTGGTTCATCATCGGTGGCCTCATGGCCCTGGTGATCCGGGCCGAGCTCATGGCCCCGGGCCTGCAGGTCGTGGACAACCCCGACCAATACAACCAGATGTTCACGATGCACGGCACGATCATGTTGCTGCTGTTCGCGACGCCCCTGTTCGCGGGCTTCGCCAACGCGCTGATGCCGCTGCAGATCGGCGCCCCTGACGTCGCCTTCCCGCGCCTGAACATGTTTGCCTACTGGCTCTACGTCTTCGGTGGCGCCATCGCGGCAGCGGGCTTCCTGACGCCCGGCGGTGCCGCGGCCTTCGGCTGGTTCGCGTACGCACCGCTGTCCGACGCGAGCTTCAGCCCCGGCCTCGGCGGCGACCTGTGGGTCTTCGGTCTGGCGCTCGGTGGCTTCGGCACCATCCTCGGTGCGGTCAACTTCATCACCACCATCCTGTGCATGCGCGCCCCCGGCATGACGATGTTCCGGATGCCGATCTTCACCTGGACGGTGCTCGTCACCTCGATCCTCGTGCTCCTGATCTTCCCGGCCCTGGCCGCCGCCCTGTTCGCACTGGGCGCCGACCGTCGGTTCGGGGCGCACGTGTTCGACCCGGACAACGGTGGAGCCATCCTCTGGCAGCACATCTTCTGGTTCTTCGGGCATCCAGAGGTCTACGTCATCGCCCTGCCCTTCTTCGGAATCATCTCCGAGGTCCTGCCGGTCTTCTCGCGCAAGCCGATCTTCGGTTACAAGACCCTCGTCTACGCCACCATCGCCATCGCGGCCCTGTCGGTCAGCGTGTGGGCGCACCACATGTACGTCACCGGTCAGGTGCTGTTGCCGTTCTTCGCGATCATGACGATGCTGATCGCGGTCCCGACGGGGGTGAAGTTCTTCAACTGGATCGGGACGATGTGGGGGGGCAAGCTCTCCTTCGACACACCGATGCTGTGGTCGATCGGCTTCCTCGTGACGTTCCTGTTCGGCGGTCTGACGGGCGTGATCTTGGCCAGCCCGGCGTTGGACTTCCAGCTCTCGGACAGCTACTTCGTGGTGGCCCACTTCCACTACGTCGTGTTCGGCACCGTGGTCTTCGCGATGTTCGCCGGCTTCTACTTCTGGTGGCCCAAGCTGACCGGTCGGATGCTCGACGAGCGGCTGGGCAAGATCCACTTCTGGCTGCTGTTCATCGGCTTCCACACCACGTTCCTCGTCCAGCACCTCATCGGCATCCAGGGCATGCCCCGTCGCTACGCCGACTACATGCCCGAGGACGGCTTCACCCTGGGCAACCAGATCTCGACGGTCGGGTCGTTCGTCCTCGCGGTGTCGATGCTGCCGTTCATGTACAACGTGTGGAAGACGTGGAAGACCGCGCCACTGGTCGAGGTCGACGACCCGTGGGGCTACGGCGCCTCGCTGGAGTGGGCCACCTCCTGCCCGCCCCCGCGGCACAACTTCAACAGCATCCCGCGCATCCGCTCCGAGCGTCCCGCGTTCGACCTGCACCACCCTGAGGCAGCGCCCGCCGGTGTGCACGACGCCGCGGTCGCCGACGACAACGTGCTGGTCTCGGCACTCGGTCCGGCTGACCTCGGAGGCAATGCCTTCGCCGACGAGAAGAAGGAGGGCTGAGCCCCATGCTCGCGATGGAGCGCATCGGCGCCCTGCTCGGAGTCTTCGCCTTCCTCATGGCGACGATCTACGGCTTCTGGACCAACTCCACCGAACTTGGGATCGAGTGGGTCGGCGTCATCGGCCTGATCCTCGGTGGGCTGCTCGGCTTCATGATCACGTGGTACCTCGGCATGACCCGGCGCAAGCTCGAGGTCGACCCGTCGGACGACCCGCTCGGCGACATCGACGAGATCCAGGGCGACTACGGCTTCTTCAGCCCGCACAGCTGGTGGCCGCTCTTCCTGGCTGCGGCTGCCGCCGTCTGCTTCCTCGGGCTGGCCGTCGGGTGGTGGGTCTTCATCATCGGCGCGTTCTTCGCGGTGCCTGCCCTCATCGGGTGGACCTTCGAGTACTGGAAGGGCGAGCACGCCCTCTGAGGCGAGTGACGCCGCACGAGTGAGGATGCCGCTCGAGAGAGTGTGAGCGCTCTCACCTCGCACCCATCGGCCCCACCGGAGCAGCTTCCGGTGGGGCCGAGGTGTGTCGGAAGCGCTCTGAGCCCGGGCGCGGCGCGTCTCTCAGCCCCAGCCGAGGTCGTGCAGGGTTTCTTCCTCGATGCCGAAGTGGTGGGCGATCTCGTGAACCACGGTGACGGCGATCTCCTCACGCAGTTCCTCGGCGTCCGCACACATCCTGGTCAGCGGGCCGCGGAACAGGGTGATCCGGTCCGGGAGTGATCCCTGACCCCACCACTCGCCGCGCTCGGTGAGGGGGGTGCCCTCGTAGATGCCCAGGAGATCGGGGTCGTCCGCGGAGGGCTCGTCCTCGACGAAGAAGACGACGTTGTCGAGCATGGCCATCAGCTCGGCAGGGACGTCGTCGAGCGCGTCCTGCACGATCGCGTCGAACTCGTCGTGGGTGACGGGGCGCATGTCAGTCTCCATCCGGTTCGCGCTGCCACGACAGGCAGGGCCCGTGCAAGGGGTACCCGCGCCACCGCGCGGAGGTGACGCCGTCGGTGCAGTGCAGGTGCAGCGAGTGGGGAGTCTGCACGGCGACGATCGTGGCCTCGAAGACGTCTGGCGACACCCAGCCGCCGGCGGCGACGAAAGGCGCGCCAGCGGCATCCGGCCACCGCCCGTCGCCGCAGGTGATCGGCAGTGGCTCGCCGTCATCGACGACGAGCAGCCAGCTGTTTTCGTGCGGGCGCACCTCGACGCGCGTGAGACGCGGGTGCTCCGGGGTCGGTTCGTGCGTGAACACCCACGGGCCAGGGACTGCGGGCTCGCACGTGGACCCCACAGCGGGAAGCACCGCGGTGTCCAGTGCCTGCGAGAGCTCGTGAACGGCCTCGGGGTCGGCTGGGGAGGGTGTGTCGGTGAGAGCCGGGATCAGTTCTTCCCAGACGGCCTCCAGGATCGGCTGTGCGTCGTCGGTGCAGGCCGTCACGGCGACGACGAGGTCGTGCCGAGGGTGGATGAGGCTGAACTGCCCATAGGCCCCGTCGGCTCGAAAGCCGTCGTGGCGAGATCGCCACAGCTGGTAGCCGTAGCCCTGCTGCCAGTCGGGCGTCCCCGGGTGGTGTGCCGTGTTGCTCAGGGCGCTGCTCGCTGTGCCCACCCACCCGCTCGGGAGGAGCCGGGTGCCCTGCCACACGCCGTCATCGAGGAGCAGCACGCCGAGCCGGGCCACAGCGTCCGTCGTGGTGTGCAGGCCGCTGAAGCCGAGGTCGCCCCCCGCGGCGCTGCGCCAGCTCGCCGAGGTGATGCCGAGGGGCTCCAGCAGGCGGGGGCGCAGGTAGTGCAGGAGTCGCTGGCCGGTGCGGCGCTGCACCGCCAGGGCCAGCATGAGGCTCGCGCCGTTGTGGTAGACGAACCATGACCCCGGCTCGTGCTCGGGCTCCGCGGCCAGGAACAGGGCGGCAGCGCCATCACCCGACCCCAGGAGGCCTGGCACGGTGTCCAGGGTGTCCTCGTGGTGCCCGGTCGACATCCGCAGACAGTCCTCGACGGTGATCTCCGAGGCCCGCGGCCCGGCCGTGGCTGCCGCCTCGGGGAAGACGTCGACGAGCCGCTCACCGCGCCCGAGCAGCCCGTCGTCCTCGGCCAGTGCCACGGCGACGGCCAGGAAGGTCTTGCTCACGGAGTAGAGCAGCTGCTGGTGCTCTGGTCGGTAGGGCGCCCACCAGCCCTGCGCGACGACATGGCCATGACGCACGATCACCAGGCTGTGCGGTTCGCACCCGCTGGTCTCCCAGCGGCGCAGCATCGCCAGGACGGCACCCGAGGGGACTCCTTGGCTCTCGGGTGTGCTCCGCGGCAACTCCCCGGTGTATTCGTGGCTCACTGCGCCCACCCTACCGAGCGCTGGTGGCTGTCGGTCCGCTGGCAGGATGGGCTTCGTGCACGTCACCGTCCGAGTCCGCCCAGGAGCGTCACGCACGCGGGTGGGTGGCCGGTGGGGCGACGGTGAGGTGCTCGGGCTGTCCGTGAGTGCCCGGGCGGTGGACGGTGCCGCCACCGCGGCCGTGTGCGCAGCCGTCGCAGGCGCGTTCGGCGTGCGACCCCGGGAGGTCAGCCTGGTGGCGGGGGAGCGCTCACGCACCAAGGTGCTAGAGGTGTGCGTTGATGCCGACCAAGGGCGTCGCACCCTCGAGGCTCTGCTGGCCCGGTAGCGCTCGAGTCCCTGCAGGCCCAGTGGCGGAGGCCTTGCAGGCCCAGTGGCGGAGGCCTTGCAGGCCCAAGTGGCGGAGGCCTTGCAGGCCCAGCAGCAGAGGCCCTGCCGGCTCTATATCAGGTGGTATGCGAACGGGGCGCACCCTCAGCCGTGATCGGCTGGCGGTGCGCCCCGTGTCGGGAGCTGACGAGCAGGTCAGTGGCGACCGACCTGCGCAGGCTCGGACTCGTCGGCGGACGGGGCAGCCTCGATGGCCTCGTGCTCCTCACCGTGGTGGTGAGCAGCGGCGAGTTCCGCGGGGGTGACAGGGTTGACGGCATCCGCGAAGTAGAACCTCGAGAGCGCCACCTTGGCCTTGGCCAGTCGACTGGTCTTGCGGGCTACACCGTGCTCGTCGACCTCGGTCTCGAGCTCGAGGGGAGCCACCGGGTCGTGCTGCACCAGCACCCACTGGTCGGCGGTGAGCTCGGTGTCGTGACGCTCGAAGTACTTGCCGTCCGGGGTGCGGATGATGGTGCCCGTCTCCCGGCCGTGCAGGACGGTGTCGCGGTCGCGACGCTGCAGCGACAGGCAGATGCGCTTGGTGACCCAGAACATCAGCGGCGGCAGGACGAACAGCCCGATCCGGAAGAACCAGGTGATGTCGTTGATCGACATGCCCAGCTTGATCGCCATGATGTCGTTGCCCGCGGCGAACATGAAGACCGAGTAGGCGGTGATGCCCGCCATGCCGATGCCGGTGCGCACGGGGTTGTTGCGCGGGCGGTCGAGCAGGTGGTGCTCACGGTCGTCCTTGGTGACCCAGCGTTCGACGAACGGGTAGATGCCGAGCACCGTGTAGACGAGCGGGAGCAACACCAGGGCACCGAGCGCGATGTTGAGCGACAGGGTGTAGCCCCAGAACTCGAACTCCAGCCATCCCGGCAGGAGCCGCAGCGCACCATCGGCGAAGCCCATGTACCAGTCGGGCTGGGAGCCGGCCGTGACGGGGGAGGGGTCGTACGGACCGTAGGCCCAGACCGGGTTGATCTGCACCAGTGCCGAGATCATGGCCAGGACACCGAAGACGATGAAGAAGAAGCCACCGGCCTTCGCCGCGTAGACAGGCATGACCGGGAAGCCGACGACGTTCTCGTTCGTGCGGCCCGGGCCGGGGTACTGGGTGTGCTTCTGAACGAAGACCAGACCGATGTGCGCCGTGAACAGCCCGATGAGGATCGCCGGGAGCAGCAGGATGTGCACGCTGTACAGCCGGGGGATGATCATCTCGCCGGGGAACGGGCCGCCGAAGATGCCGTACACGAGGTACGTGCCGATCACCGGAGCGGTCTGCACGAACCCTGCCATGGCCCGGATGCCGGTACCCGAGAGCAGGTCGTCGGGGAGGGAGTAGCCGGCGAAGCCCTCGACGATGGCCAGCAGCGCCAGGACGGTGCCGATGACCCAGTTGATCTCGCGCGGCTTGCGGAAGGCGCCGGTGAAGAAGACCCGGAACATGTGCACCGTGAGGGCGACGATGAACATCAACGCGGCCCAGTGGTGGATCTGGCGGATGATCAGGCCGCCCTTGATGTCGAACGAGATGTTGAGCGTCGAGGCGTAGGCCTCCGACATCCCGACACCGCGAAGCGGCACGAAGGAGCCGTCGTAAACGGTGTGACCCGCGCTCGGCACGAACCAGAAGGTGAGAAACGCCCCGGTGACCAGGCAGATGATCATCGAGTACATCGCGATCTCACCCAGCATGAACGACCAGTGGTCGGGGAAGACCTTCTTCATGAGGTAGCCGACCGGCTTGGCGGCTCCCGTGCGGTCATCGACCCAGCCGGCGATGCCACCGACGCGGCGGGCGGCCCCGGAGGGAGCGGCCTCGGCGGGGGTGTCCCCCTCGCGCAGGGCGTCGGCGGGTCGGGCGGTGGAGGTACTCATCAGCCACGCTCCCAGAAGCTCGGGCCGACCGCTTCGGCGAACGGTGCGGCGGAGACGAGGTAGCCCTCGTCGTCAACGGTGATCTTCAGTTGTGGCAGCGCCCGCTTGGCGGGGCCGAAGATGACCTTGCAGTCCTGCGTCACGTCGAAGGTCGACTGGTGACACGGGCACAGCAGGTGGTGGGTCTGCTGCTCGTACAACCCGACGGGGCAGCCGACGTGCGTGCAGATCTTGGAGTAGGCGACGATTCCCTGGTGGCCCCAGTCGCGCTGCTTCTGGCTCTGGATGAGGTCCTCGTCGAGACGGATGAGGATGACGGCGGCCTTGGCCTTCTCCTCCAGGACGTGCTTCTCGAGGTACTCGGCCTCCGGGTCGTCCGGGTTGGGGAGCAGGCCCTCGGGCATGATGTGGAACACGGAGCCGATGGTGACGTCCTCGGCCTTGACCGGCGTGCCCTCTGGGTCGCGCATGAGGCGCAGGGGACGGAACTCGGGGTCCTCACCCGGGCCGCTGGGGCCACCGTTCCAGAAGGTGAGCGACAGGCTCTTCTGCGGCATCGGGCCGAGGCTGCCGGCCACCTGGAGCACGAGCGGCACGGCGAACAGGCCGAGCGCGCCACCCATCGTGTACTTGATGAGGGGGCGACGGGTGATCTGCGACTGCTCGCCACCTTCGGCGAGCACCTTCACGACCCGCTCGCGGGACTCGTCGGACGCGCGCATCGGGTGGCGCTCCTCGACGACCTCCTCGTCAGGCATGAGCGTCTTGGCCCAGTGCACGGCACCGAACCCGATGCCGAGCATGCCGAGGGCCATCGTGGTGCCGAGCGCGAGGTTGGAGGCGTTGGTGACGCCGATTCCCGGGACAAAGACCGTCTGGTCGAGGTCGATCGCGAAGTACAGGACGATGAACGCCAGCGTGCCGAGGATGGACAGGCCGAACAGCGTCGCCACCTGCTTCTCCGCACGACGGGCCGCTGCCTCGTCGAGGTCAGCCGCTCGCGCGACGTGGGCGGGCAGCCCGGGGTTGGTGAAGCGCTCGGGGATGCCACCCGTGCCGATGATGTGGCCCTCATCAAGCCTCACGGCCGTGCTGGAGGTGGGTTCGTGCTCCACCTCAGCACCGGGCTGGTGGTTTTCCTGCTCGTTCATCGGGGTACCGATCTTCTGTTCGACGGGCGGGTAGGGAAACGACTGGGGCTAGGCCGACTTGGAGCCGAGCCAGACGGCACAGGCCACGAAGATGCCCAGACCGAAGACCCAGGCGAACAGGCCCTCGGACACCGGACCCATCGAGCCCAGCGTGAGGCCGCCCTGCTTGGGCTGCTCCTCGATGGTGTTGAGGAACGCGATGATGTCGCGCTTGGCCTCGGGGGAGAGGTTGGCGTCGTTGAACACCGGCATGCTCTGGGGGCCGGTGGTCATGGCCAGGTAGATGTGCTCGTCGCTCGTGCCGGTGAGGGCCGGGGCGTACTTGCCGCGGGTCAGGGCACCGCCGGCACCCGCGAAGTTGTGGCACATGGCGCAGTTCACGCGGAACAGCTCGCCACCCTTGGCCGGGTCACCCTTGGTGGGGTCGACCGCCTCGGCGCTCGGCCGCTCGGGACCCGGGGACAGCGAGGCGATGTAGGCCCCGATCGCGTCGATCTGGTCCTGCGAGAACTTCACCTCGCCGCGCGCGGGAGCCTGCACCTTCGGCCCGGCCAACGGCATCCGGCCCGTTCCCATCTGGAACTCGACCGCACCGGCACCGACGCCGGCGAGCGCGGGGCCGGCGACCTTGTCGCCGTTGCCGGTGGCGCGGCCTTCGGCGTTCAGGCCGTGGCAGGAGGCACAGTTGGCCCGGAACAGGGCCTTGCCCTCTTCGACCGTCTGTGCCGGGAGGGCCTTCGTGGTCGCGTCAGCCGGCTTGGGCGCGAACGCTGCGTAGACGGCGCCCGTGAGGAACAGGCCCAAGATGATCAGGACGGCGATCGCGGCTGGGTGGCGGCGGCGGGCTGCCAGTGAGTTCACGGGTGCGTTCCTGTCGTCGTCTGCGGGGTTGTGGTCGTGGGGTGCGTCATCGTCTGGGTCACTTCAGCACGTAGATCATGATGAACAGGGCGATCCACACGACGTCGACGAAGTGCCAGTAGTACGACGTGACGACCGCGCCGGTGGCCTGCGCGTGCGTGTAGCGGCGGGTCGTGAAGGTGCGCCCGATGATGAGCAGGAAGGCGATGAGGCCGCCGGTGACGTGCATGCCGTGGAAGCCGGTCGCGAGGTAGAAGACCGAGCCGTAGGCGTCGGAGGACAACGTGACGTTCTCGGCGACGAGGTGGGCGTACTCGTAGACCTGACCGGCGATGAAGACCGCACCGAAGATGTAGGTGAGCACGTACCACTCACGCATGCCCCACGCGGAGACCTTGGTCAGCTTGGTGCCGGCCGGCCGTGCGACGACGCCCTTCTCGGCCTGCAGCACACCGAGCTGGCACCACACCGAGGAGATGACCAGGACGATCGTGTTGGCGAGGGCGAACGGGATGTTGAGGATCGCCGTGTTCTCGGCCCACAGCTGCGGCTCGTGGCCGCGGATCGTGAAGTAGAACGCGAAGAGCGCCGCGAAGAACATCAACTCGCTCGACAACCACACCATGGTGCCGACCGCGACCAGGTTCGGTCGGGTCGCTGGCCCCTGGCCGGGGATCGAAGGCACGGGCCCCGCGGGCCTGGTCTGGGAAGCTGTCTGAGTCGCCACGAACGCCATTATGGCCGGAAGTTCTCTCGCGTGCTGCGGGGACCCCCCAAAACGCTCGACAAGTCCGCGAAAGTTTCCGCTGAACGGCAGCGGCGACGAGGTGTTCTGGCCACCACGCAGGCCTTCCCGGCGGGTCGCTGTCGCCACCGGTACGATGCGCGCATGACCTCATCGCACGGCACCGACACCTCGGCTCAGGCCCCGGAGTCCGACGGCATCCACCGGGTGTCGGTCCTCCTCTACAGCGACGACGTGACGACCCGGGACGCCGTGCGTGCCGCTGCCGGCCGCCGCCCCGCCCGCGACGTCGAGATCGTCCGGTGGCACGAGTGCGCGACCGCCGAGGCCGTCGTCGAGGCCATGGATGCCGGCGGGTACGACGTCGTGATCCTCGACGGCGAGGCCTCCCCCCTCGGCGGGCTCGGCCTGTGTCGTCAGCTGAAGAACGAGATCTTCGAGTGCCCGCCGATCCTCGTGCTCACCGGGCGCCCGCAGGACGGGTGGCTGGCCGGGTGGTCGCTCGCCGATGAGTCCGTGTCACACCCGCTCGACCCGATCGTCGTCTCCGAGGCCGTGGCTGCCCTGGCGCGAACCCGGGTCGCGGTCGGCTGAGCGTCGTGACCCTCACCGATCCGGCCAGGGCAACCTGGCCGGACCTCTTGACCGCACTCCTGCGCCGGGAGGACCTCAGCACCGAGCAGGCCGGCTGGGCAATGGCCGAGATCATGTCGGGGGAGGCCACCCCGGTCCAGGTCGCGGGGTTCCTCGTCGCCCTGCGTGCCAAGGGCGAGACCGTGGCCGAACTGCGCGGCATCGCCGACGTCATGCTCGAGCACGCGAACCGGATCGACGTGCCCGGTCCGAGCATCGACATCGTCGGCACCGGAGGGGACCGCATGCACTCGGTCAACATCTCGACGATGGCCTCGATCGTCGTCGCGGCGACCGGTCTGCGCGTCGTGAAGCACGGAAACCGGGCGGCGTCCTCGAGCTCGGGCTCCGCCGACGTGCTCGAGGCGCTCGGCGTGTCGCTGACGTTGGCCCCCGAGCAGGTCGCCGCCGTGGCGCAGGAGGCCGGCATCACGTTCTGCTTCGCCAACGCGTTCCACCCGTCGATGCGTCACGCCGCCGTCGCCCGTCGCGACCTCGGGGTCGGCACCGCGTTCAACGCGCTGGGCCCGCTCACCAACCCCGGCCAGCCGACGTACGCCGCGGTGGGTGTCGCCGATGCTCGGATCGCCCCGCTCATCGCCGGTGTGTTCGCCGGCCGTGGCCGCGCCGCGGCGGTCTTTCGCGGCGACGACGGCCTCGACGAGCTGACCCTGGCGACGACGTCCACCGTGTGGTGGGTGCGCGACGGCGACGTCACCGAGCTCAGCCTCGACCCGAGCGATCTCGGCCTGGAGCTCAGCCCGGTGGAGGCCCTGCGCGGAGGAGACGCCGCGCACAACGCCCAGGTGGTGCGGGACCTGTTGGCCGGGGAGGTCGGCCCGGTGCGCGACGCGGTGGTGCTCAACGCGGGCATGGCTCTCGCCACGGCATCCGGTCTCGGTGACGACGTGTCGTCGGCCGCGCTGACGAGGGCCGTCGACGAGGGGATGCGGCGGGCCCGCGCCGCCATCGACGACGGGTCTGCCGCAAGGCTGCTGGAGCGCTGGGTCAGCGCGACCGCTACCGCCTGACCGGGTCGGCCAGACCGCGCTCGGTCAGGTCTGGCTCAATCCGTTTCGGCGCGGGCAGGTCTCGAGCGGTCAGTTCTCGAGGCCGAGGCTGAAGGCCGCCTCGAGGTCGTGCGCGGAGTAGGTGCGGAACGCGATGTGGGTGTTCGTGCCCGTCACCCCGGTGACCTTGTTGAGCCGGTCGGCGATCGTGTCGGCGAGATCCTCGTGCCGCCGCACCCGCACCATGGCGATGAGGTCGGCGTCGCCGGCCACCGAGTAGACCTCGGTGACGCCGTCGAGGTCGGCGATCTCCTGCGCGACCTCGGGGATGCGGTCGACGTCGGCGGTGATGAGGACGATGGCGGTGATCACGACGTCAGCGTAGCCGGGGCGGTCACGAGGGACCGGATGCCGTGCCGAGCGGGCGTCGGATGCGGAGCGGAGGGTTCACTGCATGCCCTCGGTGGTGGTCTGCAACGAGCCTCAGCGCGATCCGGCGAAGCCAGCGACCTCACGTCGGGCGCTCTCCAGCGGTTCGAGCTCGGCGCGCACGGGTGCCGCCCCGCCGACCGGGCAGGTCCAGACCCCGTCGATGTCGACGATGCGCACCCCGGGTGACTCGAGCCAGCGCAGGATCTTCTCGCTCTCCTCGGCGGTGGCCGCCGTCGCGGGTGGCAGCGCGGGGGCGACGACCTCGGCGCTGGCCCGCAGTGCCTCGATGTAGGGCATCGGGTCGGCGCCACGGGGTGAGGTCGTGCTGCCGGCGAGGCGGCCGTGCCGCACGCAGATGACCTCCCAGCCGCCGAGCAGGGTGCGCCGGGCGGCGACGAGCTCGCGGCTGCGTGCCAGCGGATCCAGGCGCTGCGACCGAGAGGTGCCCCGCACGAGGGCGACGAGCCGGTCGCGGACCACCTGGGCGTCCTCGAAGCGCTGCTGCGCGGAGAGCTCGGCCATCCGGTCGCGCAGGGCGGTGAGCAGGTCGCGGGTTCCGCCGGAGAGCAGGTCAGCCGCGCGGTCGACGATCAGCGCGTAGTCGTCGACCGACTGGGCGCCGGTGCAGGGCGCACCGCAGCGGCCCATGTCCGCGAGGGCGCAGGCGGATCGGGGCCGGGTGGGGGACAGCCGCTCGAGGCACTGGCGCAGCGGGAGCACCTCGTGGACGGCCGCGATCGCTGCCTCTGCGGCCGCGCGCGACGAGAACGGCCCGGCGTAGCGGGCGCCGTCATCGGCGACCGCACGCACCACCGACAGCCGGGGGAACGGCTCGACGGTCAGCTTGACCCACGGGGCCTTCTCGGGGTGTCGTGACCTGCGGTTGTAGCGCGGCTTGTGCTCGGCGATGAGGCGCAGTTCGCGGACCTCGGCCTCGAGCGTCGTCGCGCACACGATGGGGGTCACGGACTCGGCGATGCGCACCATCTCACCCATGCGTCGCCGGTGCTCGGACGCGGTGAAGTAGGACCGTACCCGGGTGCGGATCGACACGGACGTGCCGACGTACAGGACGCGGCCCTGACCGTCCTTGAAGAGGTAGACGCCGGGGGCGTCGGGAAGGCCGTCGGCCAGATGGCGCTTGCGGCGTCGAGCGGGGGAGACCTTGGCCGTGTAGTCGAGAAGTTCTTCGAGGGAGTGCACACCGAGGGACCCGATGCGTTCGAGCAGGCCGTGCAGGACGTCGACGGTGGCCCGGGCGTCGTGCAGGGCCCGGTGGTCAGGGGCGGTGGTGGCACGGAAGAGCTGGGCGAGGCTGGCGAGCCGGTGGTTGGGCACCTCGTCGCGGCGCACGACCTGTCGGGCCAGGTGGACGGTGTCGAGCACCCGGAAGCCCGGCCACTCGTGGTCGGTGCGCCGGGCGGCGGCCTTCAGGAAGGAGATGTCGAAACCCGCGTTGTGGGCGACGAGCACGCTGCCGGCCGCGAATTCCAGGAAGGCTGGCAGGGCGGCCTCGATGCGGGGTGAGGAGGCCACCATGGAGTCGGTGATGCCGGTGAGCACCGAGATGAAGGCCGGGATCGGGCCACCGGGGTTGACCAGGGTCTGGAACTCGCCGAGCACCTCGCCGCCGCGCACCTTCACGGCGCCGATCTCGGTGATGCCGCACTCGGCAGGGCTGCCGCCGGTGGTCTCGAGGTCGACGACGACGAAGGTGACCGTGGACAACGCGGTGCCCAGGTCGTCGAAGGTGCCCTGCACCATGGCGGGGACCGCGGCCGTGCTCATGTCGCTGACGCTAGGTGTCACCACCGACAGACCCCGTGAGGCGCGCGGAAGCGGGCAGTGCTGTGGGCTTGGCGGCGCGGAGGCAGGCAGCCCTGTGGGCACGGTGCGTTGTGGGCGTGGCGTCGACGCCCTGAGCCGGGATGTTCGGGTGGCGGCTCGATCAGAAGGGTGGTGGTTCGCTCTCGAACTTCTCCGCCGCCACCAGTGGCCCGGCGTGGATGTGGTGGTGGGGATCGTCGTCGCGGCGCCTGGGGAATGTCAGGCATGCGCGATCGGGCCGGGCTCGGACGAGGTCGCCGCACCATCGCCGTTGTGCTGGCGATGGCGGGTGGGCTGTGGTGGTGGGCCGGTAGCCGTCGCCAAGCACCTCGAAGACCGTCTTGAGGATGCTCACCTCGGTAGCGGCGCTGTCGGTGGGCACCGCTGAGCCCGGGTTGTCCGATGTCGCTGCTGCTGTTGTTGCCGCTGCTGCCGTCGCCACCCCTCTTGCCGGACGCTGGTAGGGCGCTGGAGTCAAGGGGTCGATAGGCCCGGCGACCGCCGCAGGCAGGGTGAGCAGGTCGAGGTAGTTGCGGGGCCAGGTCACGAGGTGTCTGCCGACGGGGTCGGTCCAGGCCGCGGTGCCGTCAACGGCCAGGCGCACGCTCCATCCGGGTCGTTGTTTGATCCGGTGGTGACGCCGGCACAGGCACATCAGGTTCGCGGCGGTGGTTGGGCCGGTCGGCCACGGTCGTACGTGGTCCAGGTCGCAGAAGCGGGCCGCTACCGAGCACCCGGGAAAGCGGCATCGCCAATCGCGCGAGCGCACCAGCGCTGCCAGCTGCTTCCTTGGTCGGTACGCCGCAGTCCCGGGTGAGCTTGCCGACGCCAGGGTTGAACCCGCCGACGCCAGGGGTGAGCCCTGCGGCTGTGGGCGCGCGATGCCCCCGTCGAGAAGCGCGCCGGTGCGGGGGTGGCACCGTGCAAATCGCACCTTCCGCTTGGCGCCCAGGAGTTCGGCGAGCCAGGCACGCCGAACCAGCATCGGATCACCAGCAAATGGCCCGAAAGCCTCCACCAGGTCCTCCGCCCCGGACTCGTGCGGCGCAGACCGAGCAGAACTGCACGGTCGGTCGTCACCGTCAGCCTCGCGGTGGGTGGCGGCGAGAGGGTCGTCACCGGCGCCGCCCTGCTGGCGCGGAGCGGCATCAGGCGGACGCGCGGGCGCAGCAGCACCCTCCCTGCCCGCGGGGTCGGCCGGGTTCGCGGGGTTGGTCGGGTTGGCTGGGTTGGCTGGGTTGGTCGGATCGGTGTCCTCAGCGGTGGTGATCACCACCGTCACGTCGATGTTCGCGTTTCCGGTGACCAGGTCGATCAGGGCCTTGCCACGGGCCTGCTCCAGACGGTCGCACGACCCGTCGGCGACGTACTGCCGCGCCAACGCGTCGACGGCGGCCCATCCCAACGCTGCCCGCTCGGAGGGGAACGACCCCGACCAGCGGTCAACCCCCGGTTCCTCCGCCCACCGCCGCAATCCGCACTCTGAGCGGGCTCGGACCGCCCGTTGACGCAGCAGGTCTGGACTGACCTTCGCCAGCGCGCGACGACACCGTCGCCGCAACACCGACGCGCACTCTCGACCGAACCACCCCTCCAGTCCGACGACCACGGCACGGGCGACCTCTGACGGAGCTTCTGCGAGCTCATCGGCGAGCACCGCCGCGGCGTACCCATCCAGACGCCCATCGCGCATCGCCGAATGCACCCCGGCCAGCCCCGACGGTGCGGCGAGGGTGTCCTCAGCGTCAGCATCGGTTCCGCCAGCGTCGGTTCCGTCAGTGTCGGCATCAGGTGAATCAGTCATCTCGGAACCGTCAGCATCGTCGCCGCCCACGGCATCCGAACCCTCGGCAACGCGGGGGACTGTGGATTGCCCGGCAGCGGCCAACCGGGCTGCCAACACCACCCGACGTTGCGCTTGCAGGTGCGATACCCGCAACGCGCCCGCCACCACGTCCGGTGCATCCAGTGCCACGTGCCCTGGCACCCGCCGCGACTCGACGACCAAGCCGTCCTCGTCCCACTCTTCCTCGATCGCCGCCACATGCGTGATCGCCACGTCCTGCACGGCCGTCAGCATGTTGATCAGGCCCTGAGACTCCTCGATCACGGCAGCGAGGTCAGGGCGCGACGCCAGCCCAGCCTCGCGGTCCACGACGCCAGCCAAGGCCCTCACCGCCCGACCCACCTCAGCCAGCTCCGCTGCCCCCGCTGGGCCTGCAGGGTCCGCGCAACTCGCTGTCTGGGCCGAGGCTGATGTGTCCGCCCAGCGCGACGTCTCCACCGAACCTTCCAGCCCGGATGTCAGCAGTTTCGGATGCCGGTCGCCACTGCGACCCACGGTCACTCCGAGGTCAGACACGCCACCCTCTCCTCCCCGAAAAATCACTGTCCCCCAGCGCGATAGCCCCACCGCTAACCCCGCCGCTCACCCTGTGTGGGTGATACGGCAACCCTAGACGTGGCCACCGACAGGGCCCTCCGGCAAGACCTCAGCCACGCCTCGGCCACGCCCGCGAGGGAAGCTGCCTGTCCGGCAGCGGACGCTGGGTACGACGGCTCGCGAGGCCTTGTCAGTGGTCTCTCCTACCGTGGACGCAGACCACCTGGAAAGGGGTGAGACCCGATGACCGGACACGACCTGACGATGACCGTCGAGTGCCGAACCTGCCCCGTGCGCGAGCTGCACTGCGGTGACTGCATGGTGCCCGTGCTGCTCGACCTCGCGGCGCCCACGCTGCGAGGTGACCTCGTGGAGCCGACCCTGCGCGTCGACCTCGCTCTCGACCCGCAGGAGCGCGCCGCCGTGACCAATCTCGTGCTGGCTGGGCTCGTCGATGCCGAGACCGCGTCACGTGCCCGTGCTCGGCTCGAGCCGGCGTCGTCGCAGCTGACGGGGGTTGCCGGAGACGACCGGGCCGTCGGATGACCTCCGTACGATGGGTCGGTGCCCCGCCGGTCCCCTCTGAGCCTCCGTGTGGTCGTCTCGGCGCTGACCGCGCTGTGGATGTTCGGTGCGGGAACAGTCGCCGGGTGTGCCGGACCGGGCCCCACCTCGGCGACCTCGTCCAGCGGACCGTCCGGCACCACACATCCCTCGACCGCGGACCCGACGACGAACACCACGACGGGGGGAACGGCACCGGATGCCGGGCGGTCGGCATCCGCGTCCGAGGTCGCCGCGCTGCTCACCCGCCGTGCCGAGGCTCTCCTCGCCGGTGACGAACAGGCGTTCAGGGCAACGGTCTCTGACCCGCGGGCCACCTCCGGGCGCCGCCAGCTCGACTCCTATGACGCTGCCAAGGCGCTGGGGCTCGCCCGCCTCGAGGTCGAGAACCCCACGCTGGTCGGTCACCTCGCCACCGTGGTGGTGCGCTACCGACTGGGCGGGCTGGACACGGGCGACCGGGAGACCCGACTGGTCTACCGAGTGGTGTGGACGGGGGACGGTTGGGCGGTGGCATCCGAGGGGCACTCGGGCCCGGGTGCGAGCGCTCCGTGGGTCGCTATGCCGGGGCTGCGGGTTCACCGCACCTCCCACGCAGTGGTGGCCGGCACGGTGCCGCGGGCGAGCCTCGTCGAGTACGCGGGCATCGTCGACCGAGCCCGGCCAGAGATGCATCGCCACTGGCCGGGGACTCCCACCCGGGTGCTCGTGCTCGCCCCCGCCACCGCGGAAGAGGCCGACGCCCTCCTCGGACGACCGGGAGCGGCAGGTCTCGGCGGGGTGAGTGGCTCAGGCGGGGCGACCGGCTCAGGCGGGGCCGCCGGCTCAGACGGGGCGACCGGCTCCGTAGGATCGCGCAGCGGGGTGGCGGCCACCACCGAGGGCCCGACCGGTGCCGACGGACGGGCGACGGGGGACCGCATCGTGCTGGACCCCGATGCCTATGCCCGGCTGTCGACCGCGGGCCGTGACGTCGTGCTCACTCATGAACTCGCCCATGTCGCGGTGCGCTCGAGCGTGCCCGGAGCCCCGGCAACCTGGCTGGCCGAGGGCTACGCCGACCATGTCGGCTACGCCCGGGCCGGCCTTCGCGACCGTGTGCTGCTCGCACCCCTGATCACCGCGGTGCGCGAGGGGCGTTCCCCGACCGATCTGCCTGACTCGGCCGCGCTCCAGCCCGCATCAGGGGACCTCGAGGTGCCCTACCTCGCCGCGTGGCAGGCCGTTGACCTCATCGCGCAGGAGCACGGCGAGCAGGCGCTGCGAGAACTGGTCGAGGCTGCAGCCTCCACCGGCACCGCCGCTGACGTAGAGGCTCGCACGGATGCCGCGCTGGAGACGGTGCTCGGCAGCAGCCGTGCAGAACTCACCCGGGCGTGGCGGCAGCGGCTCGAGACCCTGGCTCGCTGACACTCGCCCCTTCCGGCAGGGCAGTGTCGGCCGCGTCGACGTTGATGGCCGCGTCGCCCGCGTCGGCGTCGTCGCCCGAGTCGGCTCCCCGCGAATCACCGGTGGGCAGGGCCAGGGACGCTGCCACGAGGGCCGCGACCAGCCAGAACTGGTTGTAGAACCCCTGCTTGTTGACCAGGTTGGCCACGGCCAGCACAAGGGCAAGCCAGCGCAGCACCTCGGCGACGTCAGGCTGTCGGCGCCACACGGCATACGCCGCGACCGCCACGATGCCGATCATGGCGGCGCCGGTCACCGCGAACGGCAGGGTCACCCCGTGCTCGTTGAGGGCGTAGAGGTACCAGGTGTTCGCGAACCGGATGGGGTGAAAGTTCAGCAGGGTGACCACGGTGTCGTTGACGAACGCCTCGGCATCCGCGATGACCCACGGCAGCATGAGCAACCCCGCCAGACCGCCCGTCGCCAGGGTTCGCGAGACGCCGAACGGCCGCCAGACCAGGAGCACGGGAGCGAGCAGTGCCAGGTGCTGCTTGCTCGCGCACGCGAGCGCCAGCGGCACGATCGCCCACCACGCGTGCCCCCGGCGAACGAGGACGGCCCACCACACGATCGCGGCCGCGAGCACCGGTTCGGTCCATGCCTGGTCGACCTGGGTCAGGGTGCCCGGGGCGAGGACGAGCACGGCGGTCACGGCGGCGGCCCGCTCGACGTGCCCCCTGGCCAGGGCCCACAGGCCGGCGTAGAGCACGAGCGACCACACGAGGACGGCCCACCGCACGTCACCGGCGAGCCACCGGCCGGGAGCGGTGAGCACCGACATCCACGGCAGGTAGGGGAAGAAGTCCTGCACACCGGGGGAGTCGGTCCACTGCTGGGTGTAGAGGTTCTCGCCGCGCCCCAGCGCATCCGCCCCCTGCTGGAGCACCACCCAGACGTCGATCTTGGGGGCGGGGTCGCCGATGACGGCGACGGCCGCCAGGGCGGTGTGGGTGAGCATCGCGACGACGTAGGCCGCCAGCACCGTGGCGCGGCCGGGCCGGGTCAGCAGGGCGGCGCAGACCAGCCCCCCGGTCGTGAGGATCGCCAGGGCAGCCGTGAGCCAGCCACCGCGCACGTAGCTGAACAGCGGGACGGTGAGCGTGATGGCGACCGACCCGAGCAGCACGCTCGGGGCCAGCCAGCGTGGGACGTCGATGACGACCCGGCGGGCCAGCCACCACGCGAGCAGGCCAGCGCACACGGTCAAGGTCAGCACGATCGGCACGCGGAACCGCACGACGCTCCACTGGAGCACCCCGAACCACGCGAGCCAGGCAAGGCCGAGCACGACGGCGGCCCAGGGGCCGGTCAGGGCACGGGAACCACCGGACGTGGTCGGGGTGGCACCGGTCCGCCGAGCCGCGGCGGCACCGGTCTGCGACGCCTCACCGGCGTCCGGCACCTCGTCTGTGTCAGCCACCTCGTACGCGTCAGCCGCCTCGTCGGTGTCAGCCACCGTAGAGGGCGTCGACCTCGTCCTCGAAGTCGCGCATGACGATGTTGCGCTTGAGCTTCAGGGACGGGGTGAGGTGACCGGACTCGAGCGTGAAGTCGCCGTCGAGGATGCCGAACTTGCGGATCGACTCGGCCTTGGAGACCGCGGTGTTCGCGGTGTCGACCGCCTTCTGCACCTCGGCGAGCACGATCTCGTGCGTGCGGGCGGCGGCGAACGGCACCCCCTCCATGCCGTTGTTCGCTGCCCAGCCTGGGTACATGTCCGCGTCGAGGGTCACGAGCGCTGCGATGAAGGGCTTGCCGTCGCCGACGACGACGCACTGGCTGATGAGCGGGTGGGCACGCAGGGCGTCCTCGAGGACAGCGGGGGCGACGTTCTTGCCACCGGCGGTGACGAGGATCTCCTTCTTGCGACCGGTGATCCGCAGGAAGCCGTCGCGGTCGAGCTCACCGATGTCGCCGGTGTGGAACCACCCGTCCTGGATCGCGGATGCCGTCGCCTCGTCGTTCGCGTGGTATCCGCGGAAGACGTTGACACCCCGCAGCATGATCTCGCCGTCGTCGGCGATCTTCACGTCGACGCCGGGAAGCGGGAGACCGACCGAGCCGACCCGCATCGCCGACGGGCGGTTCACGGTGGCCGGGGCCGTGGTCTCGGTCAGGCCGTAGCCCTCGAGGATCGTGATGCCGATGCCCCGGAAGAAGTGGCCGAGCCGGGTGCCGAGGGGCGCCCCACCGGACACGGCGTACTGGATCTCGCCGCCCATCGCGTCGCGCAGCTTGGCGTAGACGAGCTTGTCGAACACCGCGTGGCGCACCCGCAGTCCGAGCGGGACCGCACCCGTGTCCTGGGCCTGCGACCACGCGATGGCCGCCGCGGTGGCTCCGGCGAAGATCTTGCCCTTCCCGCCGGCCTCGGCCTTGGCCTCGGCGGAGTTGTAGATCTTCTCGAACACGCGCGGCACGGCCAGCACGAACGTCGGCTTGAACGTGGCGAAGTCGTCGAGCAGCGCCTTGAGGTCGGAGGAGTGCCCCATCCGCACCCCGGCCGTCACCGCCAGCACCTCGATGAACCGGGCGAAGACGTGGGCGAGGGGCAGGAAGAGCAGGGTGGAGGCGCCCTGGCCCTTCACGACCTCCGCGATCTCCTCGCTGGCGTTCTCGGCCAGGGTGAGGAAGTTGCCGTGGGTCAGCTCGACACCCTTCGGGCGGCCCGTGGTGCCCGAGGTGTAGATGATCGTCGCAAGGCTGTCGCGCTGCAGGGCCGAGCGGCGAGCCGCCAGGTCCGCGTCGTCGACGTCGTTGCCGTCCTGGCTCAGGCTGTCGATGTCCCCCTGGTCGATGACCCAGACCTCCCGAAGGCCGGGCAGGCGCGAACGGGACGCCTCGACGGCGGCGAGGTGGGCGGCATCCTCGACGATGACCGCGACGGCGGCGGAGTCCGCGAGGATCCACTCGACCTGGTCGGGGGAGGACGTCTCGTAGATAGGGACCGGGACGGCCCCGGCCGACCAGAGGGCGAAGTCGGCCACCGTCCACTCGTAGCGGGTGCGGCTCATGATGCCGACGGCCTCGCCGGGGGCGATGCCGGCCGCCATGAGGCCCTTGGCGAGAGCGGCCACGTCGGCGGCGAACGTGGCCGCGGTGACGTCGGTCCACTCCGACCCCGACCGCACCGAGAAGGTCACCTTGCCGGGGTTGGCGCTCGCCTGACGACCCGGCAGGTCGGCCAGGCTCCCGCTGGAGGTCTCAGGCAGGATCAGCGGCATGGACTTCTCGTGCACGGGTGGCTCCTTGGGCGACGACAGGGCTTCGTGAGGGCAACGGACAGGGCTTCGTGACCCACTGTAGAACCCGTCAACGCGGGCACCCGCGAATGACGGCGGCCCGGTGCGGGTAACGTGCCGTCCCATGGCCGACCGCACCCAGTCCTCGATCGAGATCGCCGCCGAACCCGGGGACGTCCTCGACGTCATCGCCGACTTCGAGCGCTACCCGGAGTGGGCGCACGAGGTCAAGTCGGCGACCCTGCTCACCGAGGACGGGGACGGCTGGGCCGACCAGGTGGAGTTCCGGCTCGACGCGGGGGCCATCAAGGACCACTACGTGCTCGAGTACGACTGGAACGTCGCCGAGGACGGCACGGGCAGCGTGTCCTGGCACCTCGTGCGGGCCAACCTCCTGAAGGGCCTGAACGGCACCTACACGCTCGACCGTGTCACCGGCGGCACCAAGGTCACCTACGACCTCGAGGTCGAGCTGACGATGCCGATGATCGGCCTGCTGAAGCGCAAGGCTGAGAAGCACATCATCAACCTCGCCCTGTCCGAGCTCAAGAAGCGCGTCGAGGGCTGAGCCCCGCCATGCCCCGCGTCGTCCTCGTGACCGGCAAGGGCGGCGTCGGCAAGACGACGACCGCCGCCGCCACGGCCGTGCGGGCTGCGCTGTCGGGTCTGCGGACCCTGGTCATGTCCACGGATGCCGCACACAGCCTCGGTGACGCGCTCGACGTCGACCTGCGCACCGCCCGTACCTGGGACGACAGCCACGCGGTCGAACCCGGGTTGCACGCCCTCGCCGTCGGCGCACACACCGCTGTCGAGGCCGACTGGCAGGTGGTGCGCGACTACCTGCTGGGCGTGCTGGACGCCATGGGCGTGGACCCCGTCGTCGCCGACGAGCTGACCTCGCTGCCCGGTGCGGAGGAGGTCACGGCGCTGGCCGCCCTCGCCCTGCAGACCCAGCGCGGCCAGTGGGACCTCGTCGTCGTCGACTGCGCCCCCACCGCGGAGACCCTTCGGCTGCTCGCCCTGCCCGAGGTCCTCGGCTGGCACCTGGATCGCCTGCTGCCCGCACAACGACGACTGCTCACGGTGCTGCGCCCGGCGGCATCCGCCGCCACGGGTGTGCCGGTGCCGGGCCCGGAGGTGCTGCTCGTCCTGCGTGCCTGGCGCGACCTCATGGTCGAGGTCCGCACCCTGCTCACCTCGCCCCGGGCCAGCGTGCGCGTGGTGCTCACCCCGGAGCGGGTCGTCATCGCCGAGAGCCGTCGGGTGCTCACCTCGCTCTCGCTCCACGGCTACGCCGTCGATGCCGTCGTCGTGAACCGGGTGCTGCCCGCGTCCGCGCCGGGCGACACCGACCCGTGGCGGGCGGCGTGGACCGCGGCCCAGGCCAGCGGGTTGGAACGGGTGCGGGAGTCCTTCCGCGGCATCCCCGTCCTCATCGCCCCCTACCTCGCCGGCGAGCCGATCGGGGTGCAGGCACTCGAGGCGCTCGCCACCTCGACGACGTCCGAACGTGGCGCGGTGCCGGCGATCATGGACGACGTCGACGTGCCGGTCATGCGGGTCGCGGCGGACGGTGACGACTTCGTGCTCAGCCTGCCGCTGCCGCTCGTGTCGGCGGGTGAGGTGGAGATGGCCCGCCGTGACGACGACCTGGTCATCGAGGTGGGCGGGCAGCGGCGCGTCGTCACCCTCCCGTCGGTGCTGCGCCGGTGCATCGTCCAGAATGCCGATGTCGGCAACGGAGTGCTGCGGGTGCGGTTCGAACGGGACGAGGAGCAGTGGGCCAGTGGGCGCTGATCGCTGGGATGAGCAGGTCGGGTCGGTCGCCGACGAGGCCGCCAAGCTGCTCGAGAGCCTGCGCCGGTCGGCGGAGACCGCCAGCGGCGCCGCCCCGGCCGGCCCCGCTGGCGCCGGCGAGCCCGCTGGCGCAGAGGCGCACGAGCCCAAGGGTCGACATGAGGGTGAAGGTGAGGGTCGACGCGACGGTGAGCGCCCGGCATCCGAGGCAGGTGGGCACGATCCCTTCTGCACCTGGTGCCCGCTGTGCCGCACCGCCGAGGTCGTGCGCTCGCTGAGCCCCGAGACGATCATCCGCCTGGCCGACCTCGCGACCCTGGCCGCCACGGTCCTGGCCGATTTCGCGAGCGCTCGTGCGGCGGACGCACCCCCGAACGCCCCCTCGGATGCCGGGAAGTCGCCGTCGCGGCGACCCGCGGCGTCCGCGGCACCGCGACCCAGCCCCAGCCGCCCCATCCCGGTGAGGGACGCCGAGCCCGTCAGCGCCGACGGACAGGGCAAGGACCCGAAGGATACGCCCAGTGGTTGAGCAGGGTCTGGCGATCGGCATCGACATCGGCGGCACGAAGGTGGCCGGCGGGGTCGTCGACGCCGACGGGGTCGTCCACGAGCGGGCCCGTCGCAGCACCCCTCACCGGTCGACGAGCCCGCGCGTCGTCGAGGACACCATCGTCTCGGTCGTCGAAGAGCTGCTGGACAGCAGCACGGGGCCGATCGTCGCGGTCGGCATCGGTGCCGCCGGCTTCGTCGCGGCCGACCGCGCGACCGTGGTCTTTGCCCCACACCTGTCCTGGCGCAACGAACCGCTGCGCGACGCCCTCGCCAGCCGGGTGGCGCTGCCGACCTTCGTCGACAACGACGCCAACGCCGCGGTGTGGGCCGAGCACCGCTTCGGTGCCGGTCGCGGCGAGAGCCACCTCGTCATGGTCAACCTCGGCACGGGGATCGGCGGGGGCATCGTGCTCGACGGTCAGGTCATCCGTGGCCGGCACGGCATCGCGGGCGAGTTCGGGCACATGCAGGTCGTGCCCGACGGCATCCGGTGTGAGTGCGGCAACCGGGGGTGCTGGGAGCAGTACGCCTCCGGCAACGCGCTCGTGCGGGAGGCCCGGGCGCTGTTCTCCGCGGGAAGTCCCGTCGTCTCCGACCTCTTCGACCGGGTCGGTGGCCGACCTGAAGACCTCACCGGCCCGCTCGTCACCGAGGCCGCGCGCGACGGCGACCCGCTCGCCTGCGAGCTGCTGGCCGAGATCGGGCGCTGGCTGGGGCTCGGCATCGCCGACCTCGCCGCTGCCCTGGACCCCGGCACCTTCGTCATCGGCGGCGGCGTGAGCGCAGCCGGCGACCTGCTGCTCGAGCCGGCTCGGGCGGCGTTCCGTCGCCAGCTGACCGGCCGTGGGTACCGCCCGGAGGCGACCATCGTCGCGGCCGAGCTGGGCAACGAGGCCGGGCTCGTCGGTGCCGCCGACCTCGCCCGCACCGACGCCCTGGCGCGCTGAGGTCGACCTCGGTGACCACGCTGCGGGTGGCGACCTACAACACGCGCGACTTCCTCGACGACCACCGGCTGGCCGCCCGGATCGTGCGCGCGGTGGCGCCCGACATCCTGTGCCTGCAGGAGGTTCCTCGCCGACTCTTCGCGACCTGGCGCGTGCGTCAGTTCGCGGCCGCGACCGGCATGACCTGGCCCGGCCGTCACCGGGGCAGCGGAGGCACGACGGTCTTCGTCTCCGACCGGGTGCGGGTGCTCGACTGTCACCACTCCCGGCTGCCGGTGCGCTGGCCGGACCGCACCCGTGGCTACGCCGTCGTGCGGGTCGCCGCGCCGGGCGGGACCGAGTTGACGGCCGTGTCGGTGCACCTCAGCCTGAAGCCCGACGAGCGGGTCGTCCACACCGAACGCATCCTGCAGGCGCTGTCGGACCGCGGCTCGCTCATCATCGCCGGCGACCTCAACGAGGGCGACACCGGCGCCGCGTGGCGGCTCATCGACGTCCCTGACCGGATGAGGCTGGTGTCCCCGGCGGCCCCGACGTTCCCGGCGAAGCGGCCGCGGCGGGTGCTCGACGTGGTGTTCGCGTCACCGGACCTGCGCGTCAAACCGCACCGCGACGTGCTGTTGCCGGATGCCGTGTGGGCGCAGGCGAGCGACCACCGGGCCACCTGGGTCGACCTCGAGCTCTGAGCGCCGGCCCGGCACTCCATCGCCCACCGGTGCATCGCCCACCGTCGGGGAGCCCACTCGTGGCGAGCAAACTCGGTTGTCGCCGGGAGGTGGCCACTGTCAGGCTCTGCCCATGTCCCTCCCTGCCCTCGAGCCGCCGTACGACCAGCTGCTCGCCACCGCCGAGAGGGTCGCCCGGGAGCGGCCCGAGGTCGATGTCGAGATGGCCCGTGAGGTATTCCTCGAGGCGGCGACCCTGCTCCACAACGGCCTGGCTCTCGACGGGCTCGACGAGCACGATGCGAGCGCCGTCGTCGCCGGGCTGTGTCAGGATCTCGTCTCCGAGGACCCCGGCAGTGCCGTGCTCACCCGCCACGAGGCCGCGATGGAGTCCGACGGTGCGTTCCACGACCCGGCCGGTGTCGCGGCATCCCTGCTCGTGTGCGCAGCCGTCCTCCAGCTGTGAGGACCGTGTGTGTCGTGGTGTCAGGGCGCGAGGTGGGCGCGGATGATCCGCGCGGCATCCGCTCGATCGGTCGCGGCGAGCTTGAGCAGGATGGCGCTCACGTAGTTCGCCACGGTCTTGGTCGACAGGCCGAGGCGGGCGGCGATCGTCGGGTTGGCCAGCCCGCGGGCGAGCAGGTCCGCGACCACGAGCTCGCGGGCCGTGAGTCCTCCGGGAAGTGCAGCCTGCTCACCGCCTGACCGCGTGGCGAACGCGGGCCGCTCGACGCCGCGGCCGATCCACAACGCCCCGGAACTGGCCGCCTCCACGGCGGCGATGAGGTGCTCGGGCTCCGCGTGCTTGCCGAGATACCCGGCCGCACCGGCGTGCAGCGCCCGGGCGACCGAGGCCTCATCGGAGAAGAGGGTGACGACGACCACGGCGATGTCGGGGTGTTCGGCGGTGATCCTGGCCGTGGCCTCGAACCCGTCGCCTTCGGGCATTGACAGGTCCATGAGCACGACCTGCGGCTTGGCCTGGGCGACCACCTCGAGCGCCTCGAGGCCGCCCCTGGCCTGACCCACGACCTCGTGCCCCGAGGCCGTCAGCAGACCCACCAACCCGCGGCGGAAGACGGGGTGGTCGTCGACGACGACGACGGTGGTCATGACACCTCCAGGGGTAGGTCGACCACCAGGTGGCAGCCACGGGCGGTGCGGTCGTAGCGGGCGACGCCACCGATCTCGTCGGTGCGCTCGGTGATCGACATCATGCCTATGCCGGCGCGGACGTCGGTCGGCAGACCCGGGCCGGCGTCGCTGACCCTCAGCCGGAGCGTGCCGTCCTCGACCCGCAGCCGGACGTCGATCGGGGCGGACCCGTGCTTGCGGGCATTGGTCACGGCCTCCGCGATGATGCGCAGGGCCGCGAGGTCGACCGAGGCGGGGAGGTCGAGTCGCTCGGGTGCATCGATGTGCACGTCGGGACCGCCCACCCGGTCATGCAGGGCTGCGACGAGCCCGTGGTCGTCGAGCACCGGCGGGCGCAGTCCGTAGGCGAGCTCGCGCGACTGCTCGACGGCCAACCGCAGCTCCCGGTGCAGCTCGGCGGCTTCCGGGTCCATGGTCCGGGCCTCCAGCGCTGCCGCGCTCAGCGCGATCCCGGAGAGGGTCGGGCCGAGGTCGTCGTGCAGTTCACGCCGGATCCTGCGCCGTTCCTCCTCACGGGCCGCGACGGTGCGGGCCCGGGACTCGCGCAGCGCCACGACCGTCCGTGCCGCCTCGAGCGCCAGAGCGGCTTGGGCGAGCAGCCCGTCGACCACGCGGCGGTCACGGCGCGTGAGGGTGCTCTCGCCCCGCCGGGGTGCCAGGTCGACGACGGCCAGTTCCTCGCCGCGGTAGCCCACGGCGAAGGACTGCGAGTCGGATGCCGTGGGATCCACCGGTCCCAGCGTCACCGGCTCGAACCACGAGCCGGTGATCCGGGCCCGGTCGAGGAACAGGGCATCCGCGACGGCCGTGAGCACGGTGCCCGGGGTGTCCTGTTGACCGGTTCGGGTGTTCAGGGCCGCCAGCATCCGCGCGACGGCGCGGTCGGGATCCGGGCGCCCCCGGTAGATCACCCAGTCGCCGGCGCGGGACGTGGCCATGGCCACCGGGGCCGCGAGGACGGCGACGACGACGAGCCGCACCCACACCGGCGCCGGCAACGCCAGGACCACGGTGAGCGCCGTGACCGTCGCGAGGGACACCACCGTCGCCCGCAGGAACTCGTCGACGTCCAGCACCCGAGGGGCCAGAAGTCCGACGGCGACCGCGACGAGCAGCGGAAGGACCGACAGTTTGGCGGCGACCACGGAGCCGGTCGACCCCTCGCCGATGGCCCCGTACGCGGCCTGGGTGACTGCGAAGCAGGCCATCGTCAGCAGCGTCCCGAGGATGACCCACCGCACCGCCTCGCGCTCCTGCGTGGAGGACCGTCGGCGATAGCGGTGAACCTGGGCGAGGAGCACCAGCAGCTGGGCGTTCACCACCAGGCCCCACCACGGGCTCTCGCTCCATGCGCCGCCCGAGGCGAGGTCACCCACCGCCGTCACGGCGAGCAGGGCCACCGGGGCCCACAGCCACCGCGGGGTCATGACGCCGTCCGGGTAGACCCCGGCAAGGAGCGGGAAGGCGACGAACCACAGTGCCGCCGCGCCGGGCACGACGATGGCGGCGTACAGCAGCAGACAGGCGAGCACGACGACCCAGCGGGGGCCGCGCGGCATCCGGCGCAGGGACGCGAGCAGGAGCACGGTCAGGACGAGCACGACCACGGTGACCGCGATCTCGCTCGTCCTGACCAACCCGTCGTGGGTCATGGGCCGATGATGACACTGGTGCGCGGCGTCACCGCAGTTTCCGGGACTTCAGGAGCAGCGCGATGCCGAGGACCAGCGACCCGAGGACCGCGATGATGAGCGGCCACGGCGTCGCGAAGGGCGCCACCGCCTGGTAGAGCGGGACCGCGGCGAACAGGCCGAACACGGCGCTGAGCGGCCGGCCGATGAGTCCGGCCCTCCGGCCGGTGGTGGCCAGCAGGACGTTCCAGCCGATCGACCCGATCCCGACGACGATCAGCCCCGCCGTGACGGCCAGGTAGGAGGCCTGGAGCGAGGCCGCCTGGATCTCGCTGTCCGCCGAGACGTCAGCCAGACCCGCGCCCACCGAGGTGTACATGCTCAGCCCGTGCCCGGCGACCCAGAACCACGCAGTGGCGCCCACGAGTGCCATGGCGAACCCGACGGTGCTGAGGACGCCGTCCGCGGCACCGCGCAGGCGCATGGCGCGCCACACGGCCAGCACCATGACGAGTGAGGCCACGCCCATGGCGGAGAACAGCACGGCGTCGAAGCCGCCGACCCACGAGTTGGCCCCGAGCGCTGCCATGTCCGGGGTGTCGCTGGCACCGCTGCTCGCGAGCAGGCTGACGAGGATCGGCTGGCAGAGCCAGAAGGTGAACACGGCGACTCCGGCCCAGCCACCGATGCGAAGCAGGGACCTGAACTCTTCGACAGCATCGGGGGTGGTGCCACCGGGTGGCGGCGAGGTGCTCTGGTCGTTGGTCTCGGCGTTGCCGAGGAGGTCTGCGGTGCTCATCGGTGCATCCCCTTTCGTCGGAAGCGATGGCTTCAGACTCCGGGGGATGGTTCCCGGGACGGAAGTGACCCGTGATCACGACTTTGCGTGGTCCGTGGTCCCGTGGTCCGCGGTTCGTGGAGCGGGTCCGGCGACGGTGTCAGACGCGCGCGCCGTCGTCTCCGCTCGTCGGGTCGCGGTGCGCGGGCTGGCGCAGCACGAGCAGGGCGAAGCCGAGCAGCGAGACGACGACCGACGCCACGAACCACCGGGTGCTGTGGAACGGGCGGGCGAACACGACGTAGAGGAGCATGAGCGGCCCGGCCACGAGGCCGATGACGGCACCCCAGAAGCCGAGGTCCTCCTGCGGGGGCAGGGTGACCTCGGGGGGCTCGAAGTGCGGCTCCTCCGCGGCGATGGCCGCCTCGAGGGCCTCCTCGGCGTCGGCGGCGGCGCGTTCGGTGGCGGCGTCCTGGGGCTCGGGGGTTCGCCAGGCCGACGCCGGGATGATCAGGTTGAGGGGGGAGGGGTTGACCCAGGGGTCGCGTGGTGCGGACGCGGCTGCCTCCGGCCCGGCGGACTCCGACTGGTCCGCGTCCCGCGGCGGCCCGTCTGCGGATTCGCCGGGGACAGCGGACTTGCTGGAGTTGGCGGAGCCAGCAGCGGACTCGGGCCCGGCCGCAAGATCCGCGGGGGAGTCGTCGGTGACGGGGGCACCTGCCGGTGCCACGGCATCCGACTCATCGACCGCCGAGTGCTCCCACTGCGCCACGATCGAGGCGAAGCGCGCATCGACGTCGCGTTCGTCCATGTCGCCGGGCCGGTCTGGCACGGGGTCTCCTCGGGTGGTGCGGGCTGGGGCTTCGATCTTCGCATGCGATCAGATCAGGACAGCTATGTGATCCAGTGCACTAGGCTGCGGGCGACGCGCAAGGAAGGGTGGTCCGGTTGTTCTACTGGGTGCTGAAGACGGTCATTCTCGGGCCGATCCTTCGCCTGCTGTTCCGGCCGTGGGTCGAGGGGTCGGAGAACATTCCCGAGACCGGTGCGGCGATCTTCGCCAGCAACCACCTCTCTTTCTCGGACTCGATCTTCCTGCCGCTGTGCGTGCCGCGGCGGATGACCTTCCTCGCCAAGTCCGACTACTTCACGGGTGAAGGCATCAAGGGCCGGCTCACCGCGGCCTTCTTCAAGGGTGTCGGGCAGCTTCCCGTCGACCGCTCCGGTGGGCGCGCCAGCGAGGCCGCGCTGCGCTCGGGGCTGAAGGTGCTGCGCCGCGGCGAGCTGCTCGGGCTCTACCCCGAGGGCACGCGCAGCCCCGACGGTCGCCTCTACAAGGGCAAGACCGGGGTGGCGCGCATGGCGCTCGAGGCCGGGGTGCCCGTCATCCCCGTGGCGATGATCGACACCGACAAGGCCCAGCCGACCGGCAAGAAGATCCCCAAGCTGATCCGCGTCGGGGTGCGCATCGGCGAGCCGCTGGACTTCTCCCGCTACGAGGGCATGGAGGGCGACCGGTTCGTCCTGCGCTCGATCACCGACGAGATCATGTACGCGATGATGGAGCTCTCCGGCCAGGAGTACGTCGACATGTACGCCACCGCGATGAAGGACCGCATCGCCCGCGAGAAGAAGAGCAAGGCCAAGGAGGCCCAGCAGGCGTCTCAGCCCGGCCGGGCCGTCTCCGAGCTGGAGGGCGTCCTGGACGCCGAGGGTCTCGACGACGACAACGGGCCGCAGCGCCGCGCGAGCTGACCGGGGGGTCGTGGTGGGGGTGCTCGGGCCGAGCTCGGAGCGCACGGGACGTCGCGAGCCCGTCGTGGTGGAGTCCTTCCACCGCGGGCTCGACGTCTACCGCCCGCTCGCTGCGCTGTATGCCGCGTGGTTGGCCTGGCAGCGCCACGAGACGATGGTGCGGCCCTGGGTGGCCGTGGTGGTGCTCGCGGTCATGCTCACCTGGTCGGTGGGGCTGCTGTTCTACCGGCGCCGCACCATCGGGGTCGTGGTCGTCGAGGTGTCGATCGCCGTCGCCGGGGTGCTGGCCACCTTGCTCGCCGAGACGCCCGAGTCCATCGCCGCGGGGCAGTTCACCCTGCCGACGATCTGGGCCGCGGGCTCGGTCGCCGGTGGGGCCGTCGTCGCCGGCGCCCGCGGAGGGCTCATCGCGGCAGCGGTGATCGCCATCGTCGACCTCATCGAGGTGGGCCGCCCGACCCAGACGACCATCCACAACATCGTCCTGCTCGTGCTCCTCGGCGGCCTCATCGGCCTGGCGGTCGACCTCGCCCGCCGTGGCCTCGAGGGTGAGGAGCAGGTGCTGCTCGAGCGCGAGCGGTTGCACGAGCGTGAACGCATCGCCCGCGTCGTGCACGACGGCGTCCTGCAGTCACTGGCCTACATCCACCGGCGTGGCGAGGACATCGGGGGCGAGGCCGCCGACCTCGCCGCGATCGCTGCCGAGCAGGAGCGCTCGCTGCGCCGCTTCGTGTCCGGGACCGGGGCACCCGACGCGGGCGGTGCCGTCGCCGACCTGCGGGCGGCTCACGGGGAGGAGACCGACCTGCGGATCGCCCTCACGGCCCGTGAGCGCCCCGACGTCACCGTCGCGGTGCCGGCCGACCCGGTGCTCGTCGACGTGCTCGTCGCCCACGAGGTCGATGCAGCGCTCGCCGCGGCCCTGGACAACGTCGACCGTCATGCCGGGCCGGGTGCGCGGGCGTGGGTGCTGCTCGAGGGTGACTCCTCGGGCCTCGAGGTCACCATCCGCGACGACGGGGTGGGCGCGCAGCTCGCCGATGTCTTCGATGCCGCCGATCGGGGGCGTCTCGGGGTCAGCTCATCCATCCGCGGCCGCATCGAGGACCTCGGCGGCACCGTCACGTGGACCACCCGCCCCGGCGGAGGGTGCGTGGTCCGGATGACCATTCCGCGAACCGTCAAGGAGCGAGCATGACCACGACCCCACCGGATGCCGGGGGGTCACCCTCCGCGTCAGCCCCGGGTGACGCTGCGCCGACCGTCCTCGTCGCCGACGACCACCCGTTGTGGCTCTCGGCCCTGGAACGGGACCTCACCGAGCGGGGCCTGCGCATCGTCGCGACGGCCACCGACGGCCCGTCGACCGTGCGCCGAGCCCGCGCGACCCGGCCCGACGTCCTCGTCCTCGACCTCAACCTGCCGGGGATGCGCGGTGACGAGGTGTGCCACGCCCTCGGTGACCTGCCCACCCGGGTGCTCATCCTCTCCGCGAGCGGTGAGCAGCGTGACGTCCTCGCGGCGATCAAGGCGGGAGCCACCGGCTACCTCGTGAAGTCGGCATCCGCACAGGACATCGTCGATGCCGTGCACGCCACCGCCCGCGGGGAGGCGGTGTTCACGCCGGGGCTCGCCGGGCTCGTCCTCGGGGAGTTCCGCCGGATGGCCGACGGGTCGGCGTCGGCGACCGCCACGGCATCCGAGGTGTCCGGCACGGGTGCCACGCCTGCCGGGGCTGCTGCTGAGGAGCGCCGCCGGCCCATCCCCGAGCTGACCGAGCGCGAGACCGAGGTGCTCCGCCTCGTCGCCACGGGCATGTCGTACAAGGAGATCGCGGCCGAGCTGTTCCTGTCGCACCGCACGGTGCAGAACCACGTGCAGAACACGTTGGGCAAGCTACACCTGCACAACCGGGTCGAGCTGGTCCGCTTCGCGCTGGCCCGCGGCCTCGAGGATGAAGGCCCCGCGCAGGACTGAGCGCGGCGACGGCTCGGTCACGGGTCCCGGGGCGCTGCGTCCACACGTGGGCCTCCGTCGACGCGTTGGTTCCCTGCGCCTGATTCGCTGAGGGCGACCCGATAGGGGTGCTGCTGAGGGCCCTTGCGTCGCACAAGGACTTCCTTGCCCGACGCAACGAACCCCCGACAGGCCTCGGGGGCAAAAGGCTGCGGATCAGCCCCGGGAGGGGGTGCGTGCAGGCTCGTTGCATGAGTGAAGGAATTCATTGCCTGACGCAACGACCCGTACAGCAGACCCCAGGTCCGCTCTCTCAGAAAAGGAGCGGGTCTTCGCGGAGTCTGGCCGCCCGGCGAGGGCGGAGGCCGCGTCCGCCTGAACGGATGCGGGCGCGACCGGCATACGGGCAGACGCAGGCGGGCGCCGCACTGGACCTATCCTTGCCCGGTGAGCACGACCACCGCACCAGACCCCCGCCAGCGGCTCGCCGCCGGTGCCGGACTCCCCGCTGCCCAGCAGCCGGTCTGGCCCGACGCCGACGCACTCGCCGAGGCCGTGGCCACCCTGGCCAGCTACCCGCCGCTCGTCTTCGCCGGCGAGTGCGACGTCTTGCGCGAGCGGATGGCAGCCGTCGCCCGCGGTGAGGCCTTCGTGCTCCAGGGCGGCGACTGCGCCGAGACCTTCGCCTCTGCCACGGCCGACAACATCCGTGACCGGGTCAAGACGATCCTGCAGATGGCGGCCGTGCTCACCTATGGCGCGTCGGTGCCCGTCGTCAAGGTCGGCCGGATGGCCGGGCAGTACGCCAAGCCCCGGTCGAGCAACTTCGAGACCCGCGCCGGCGTGACGCTGCCCGCCTTCCGCGGCGACATGGTCAACGACTTCGACTTCACGCCGCAGTCGCGCACACCTGACCCCCAGCGGCTCGTGCGGGCCTACCACGCGAGCAGCGCCACGCTGAACCTCGTGCGGGCCTTCACCACCGGCGGCTTCGCCGACCTGCGCCACGTCCACGACTGGAACAAGGGCTTCGTCGCCAACGCCGCGAACGCGCGCTACGAGCGCCTGGCCAAGGACATCGACAAGGCGATGAAGTTCATGAACGCCTGTGGTGCCGACTTCGAGGCGATGCGCACCACCGAGTTCTTCTCCGCCCACGAGGCCCTCGTGCTCGACTACGAGCGGCCGCTCACCCGGGTCGACTCGCGCACCGGTGAGCTCTACGACACCTCGGGACACTTCGTGTGGGTGGGGGAGCGCACCCGCGACCTCGACGGCGCCCACATCGACTTCGTCGCCTCCGTGCGCAACCCCGTCGGTATCAAGGTGTCGGCCAACGCCGACACCGACGACCTGCTGCGGATCATCGACAAGGTCGACCCGCAGCGTGAGCCCGGCCGCCTGACCTTCATCACCCGCATGGGCTCGGGCCGCATTCGTGAGGCGCTGCCTACCATCGTGGAGAAGGTCACGGCATCCGGTGCCTCGATCACCTGGGTGTGCGACCCGATGCACGGCAACACCTTCGAGTCGGCGTCGGGCTACAAGACCCGCGACTTCGACGACGTCGTTGAGGAGGTCGAAGGCTTCTTCGAGGTGCACCGTGGCCTCGGCACGGTCCCCGGCGGCATCCACGTCGAGCTGACCGGCAACGACGTCACCGAGTGCATCGGTGGGTCCGAGAAGATCCTCGACGCCGACCTGAACCTGCGCTACGAGACGGTGTGCGACCCGCGCCTGAACCACCAGCAGAGCCTCGAGCTGGCGTTCCTCGTCGCCGAGATGCTGAACCAGGACTGACCTCGGTGCGCGCCGACCTGCTCTCGGACACCCTGACCCGGCCGACCCCGGCCATGCGCCAGGCCATGGCGCACGCCGAGGTCGGTGACGACGTCTTCGGCGAGGACCCCACGGTCCGGGCGCTGGAGGACAAGGTCGCCGCGCTGCTCGGTCACGAGGCCGGGCTGTTCGCACCGACCGGCTCCCTGGCCAACCAGCTCGGGCTGCGCCTGCACGTCGGCCCCGGCCAGGAGCTCGTGGCCGACCAGCTGGCGCACGTGCTGCGTGCCGAGCTCGGGGCGGCGGCGGCGTTCTCGGGCATCACGAGCCGGTCCTGGCCCAGCGAGCGCGGGCTGCTCGACCCGGCGGGGCCGATGTCGCTCGTCACGACCGGGGTCGGGCCCTACCAGGTCGAGACCTCGCTCGTCGTGCTGGAGAACACCCACAACTTCGGTGGCGGCACGGTGCAGCCGATCGAGGCCATCCGTGAGGTGCGGGCAGCCACCCAGCCCCTCGGGGTGGCGATGCACCTCGACGGGGCGCGGCTGTGGAACGCCCACGTCGCGACCGGGGTGCCGCTCACGGCGTACGGCGAGCAGTTCGACACGGTCAGCGTGTGCCTGTCCAAGGGGCTCGGTGCCCCGGTGGGCTCGGTGCTCGTGGGCTCGGCGGAGCACATGGCACAGGCCCGGATCTGGCGCAAGCGGTACGGGGCGGGGATGCGGCAGGTCGGCATCCTGGCGGCGGCCGGCATCCACGCCCTGGACCACCACCTCGATCGTCTCGACGACGACCACGCCCGGGCTGCGCGCTTCGCCGCGGCGTGTGCCGAGGCGGCTCCTGCGTCGGTTGACGCCGCGACCGTCGAGACGAACATCGTCGTGCTCGACGTCGGTGCGCTCGGCTGGCGGGCACCGGCGTTCGTCGCCGCCCTCGTCGAGCAGGGCGTGCGCACGTATGCCGTCGGGCCGGGTCGGGTGCGCTTGGTGTGGCACCTCGACGTCGACGACGCGGGCACGGACGCCGCCATCGACGCCGCGACGACCCTCCTGCGTACCCAGATCGACCAATAGGACGCTCGGGGCACGAGCCTGCACGGGCGTTGGCGTACCGAGATCGACCAATTGGTCACTCGAGGTACGCGGTACGTCGAGTCTGCTCGGTCAGACGTCGTGGTGCAGGGCTTCGACCGGAGGGTCCTCCGCGGCGGTGGCGTCCGGGTCGCGCGGGGTCGACTTCAGCTCCACGAGGTACATCGCCGTCACCACCATGGCGCCGCCGATCAACATGCGTCGGGTCAGGCTCTCACCGCCGAGCAGCACGGCGAAGAACGCGGCGAACACCGGCTCCAGGGCCATGACGATGGCCGCCCGGGTCGCCGTGAGGTGGGCCTGCGCCCAGGTCTGCGCCCACAGCGCACCGGCACCGGCGATGAGCGCCATGTACAGCAGCGATGCCCACTGCCCTCCGTCGGCCGGCAGGGTCAGCCCGCCCGGGACGGCGGCGACGCCCGTGACCACGGTGATCACCCCAGCCTGCACGGTGGCCAGACCGACCGCGGCCTGCGCCGTCGACCACCGTCCGAGGGCGACGATGTGGCCGGCGTAGAGAACGGCGGAGAACAGGGTCAGCGCCTCGCCCGCCCCGACGGCAAACCCCTGGAGTGACAGCACCGCCAGCCCGGCCGTGGCCAGGGCGACGGCAGCCCACGTCACCGGCCGGATGTGCTCGCGCAGCAGCACCGCCCCGAGCACCGGGGTCAGCACGACGTAGGTGCCCGTGATGAAGCCCGAGACCGACGCGTCGGTGTGCTGCAGGCCCATCGTCTGCAGCACCTGCGCAGACCCGTACAGCACCCCGAGAACGACCCCGATGCGCAGGTCGCGGCGACTGAGTGCCAGGGTCTGGCGCCGGAACAGCGCGAACATGACGATGGCGGCGATGCCGAAGCGCACCGTGAGGAAGTCGGCCGGGGGCACGGTCTCGACGAGGTCGCGGATGAGGAAGAACGTCGAGCCCCACACGGCGGTGACGCCGACGAGCAGCAGCGTGGCGAGCCGGGTCCGCCCGGCGGGAGCAGTCATGGCGCCGCTCAGACGATCGTCAGGGTGATGGTGCTGCCCTTGGGCGCCTGGCCGCTGCCCGGCTCCTGCAGTCGCACGGTGCCGAAGAACCCGCCGAGGGCCTTGCGAACGGTGACCTTGAAGCCCGCGGCCTCCAGCGCCGCGCGGGCCTGGTCGACCTGCTGCCCGACCACGTTGGGGACGTCGACCATGACCGGGCCCTTGGAGACGACCAGCGTCACGGTGTCGCCCTTGAACAGGGTGCCGTCGTTCGGGCTCTGGCTGATCACCATGCCCTTGGCGACCGTGTCGCTGTTCTCTTCCTTGCTGGCGTCGACCTTCAGCCCGAGGTCGGTGAGCGACTTCTGCGCAGCGGCGGCGTCCTTGCCGGTGTAGTCGCGCACCTCGATGGGTTTGCGGCCCTTGCTCACCGTGAGGTTGACCTCGACGCCCTTCTTCAGGCTGGCACCGGGCCCGGGGTCGGCCGAGATGACCTCATCCTTGGGCACGGTCTCGTCGAAGACCTCCTCGACCTCGCCGACGACGAGGTTGACCTCGGCGATGCTGGCCGTCGCCTCGGTGAGGGTCATCCCGACCACGGGCGGCACCTCGTAGCGTTCCGGCCCCTTCGACACGACGACGGAGACCCCGGCACCGCGCCGGATCGTGTCGCCGGCACCCGGGTCCGTGGAGATCACCTGGCCGGCCGGGACGACCTCGTCGAAGGCTTGCGTCACGGTCGGGGTGAGCGCCGCGTCGTCGATGGCAGCCACGGCGGCGGCCTCGGTCTGGCCCTGCACCGAGGGGACGGTCGCCATCGCGCCCGGACCGAGCATGAAGAACCAGGCCGTCAGGGCGGCGATGAGGGCGGATGCCGCGATGGCTGGCCACCAGCGTCGCGTCCCACCCGATCGGCCTCCACCGACGACCACCCTGCCCTCGAGCGGGGCAGGAGGAGAGGGGGACGAGGCGGGCAGGGTGAGGGCCCGGGTGTCGGTGTGCGGGCGGGTCGTGACGCTGCCGGATGCCGTCGCGGAGTGGCTTCCCGGCATCGGCAGGGCGGCGGTCGCGGCCGGGGAGGCGGCGGCGGTGGTCGGCAGGGCGGCGGCCGCGAGCGCCTCGGCGCCGGCGGGTCGTGAGTCCAGGGCTGCGGGGGACAGCAGGGCCCGGGTGCGCCGCAGCATGGTGAGCAGGGCCGCGGCATCCGCGGGCCGGTCGTCGGGGTCGCGGGCCGTGGCGGCGGCGACGAGGTCGTCCAGCGCCGGGTCGAGGCCGGGCACCCGGCTGGAGGGCAACGGCATCCCTCCGTGGACGTGCTGGTAGGCGACGTGGATCGCCGTGTCACCGGTGACGGCCTTGGTGCCGGTCAGCATCTCGAACAGCATCAGCCCGGCGGCGTAGACGTCGCTGCGGGCATCAGCGATGCCCCGCTCCACCTGTTCGGGGGAGAGGTAGGCGACGGTGCCGAGCAGGACACCGGACGTGCTCGTGACGGTCTGGCTGGTCACGGCCCGGGCCAGACCGAAGTCGGCGACCTTGACCGTGCCGTTGTCGTTGATGATGACGTTCTCGGGCTTGACGTCACGGTGGATCAGGCCGTTGGCGTGGGCCTCGCCGAGGGCGAGCAGCACCGGTTCGAGGATGTCGAGCGCGGCGCGCGGGGTGAGGGCCCCCTCCTCGCGCATCACCTCACGCAGGGTCAAGCCCGGAACGTGCTCCATGACGAGGAACATGACGTCACCGTCGCGACCCTGGTCGTACACGGCGACGACGTTGGGGTGCGACAGGGATGCCGCCGAGCGCGCCTCGCGGTGGAAGCGGGTGACGAAGCTCTCGTCGTGGACGAGGTGCTCACGCATGACCTTCAGCGCCACCTCGCGACCGAGGCGCTCGTCGAGGGCCAGGTAGACGGTGGCCATTCCGCCGTCGGCGAGTCGACGGAGCACTCGATAGCGCCCGTCGAGGGTGCGCCCGATGAGCGCGTCGCCGTTGGATGACACCGTAGGAGTGTACGTAGATCCGGGCTGCGATCCGTCATCTGAGGGCCCCGTCGCAGGTGTGTCCTCCCGCCGGACACGGGTGCTGTGGCACGCTAAGCGCCGTGAACGAGACCCCGCAGAGCGAGACGAACGACGCCGCAGCAGCCGCACCCGGTGCTGACCTCGAGGCACTGGTCGGGGAGTGGCTGACCGTTCCGGACATCGCCGAGCGCCTCGGTCTGCCGTTGTCGACGGTGCGCCGGCTCATCGAGGACCGTGAGCTGCTCTCCCACCGCATCGGGGAGCGGCGGGTCGTGGCCGTTCCGGCGGGCTTCCTCACCGACGAGGGGCCGCACCACGCCCTCAAGGGCACGTTCACCGTGCTGGCGGACGGCGGGATGACCGACATCGAGATCATTCGCTGGTTGCACACGCCCGACGAGACGCTTCCCGTGCCGGGCACGCCGCTCAACGCCATCCACGCGGGCTTCAAGACCGAGGTGCGCCGCCGCGCCATGGAAGAAGCGTTCTGACCGCGGGCTGACCCTTCCGCCGGGGCAGCGGCTGCGCCACGATGGGGGTTTCCGGAAGGAGCCGCACGTGGTGGTCGACGAGCAGGCCCTCGATGACGCGGTGGCCGCGCAGGCGTTCACCGGGGTGGTGACCGTCGACGTCGGCGACCGCCGTGTCCTCGAGCGGTGCGAGGGCTTCGTGCACCGGGCGCTGGGGGTGCCGATGACGGCCGATGCCCGCTTCGGGATCGCCAGCGGCAGCAAGGCTTTCACCGCCCTGGCCGTGATGTGCCTCGTCGAGCAGGGTGTGCTGGGGCTCAGTGACCGGGTGCGCGAGTGGCTCGGCGACGACCTCCCGCTCGTCGACGACGGCGTGACGATCGAGCACCTGCTGGAGCACACCTCAGGGATCGGCGACTACCTCGACGAGGACGGCGGCTGGTCCCCGTCGCAGTTCGTCATGACGCTGCCGGTGCACACCCTCACCACGGCGCAGGCCTTCCTGCCGATGCTCGACGGGCATGCGCAACGAGGTGAGCCCGGGCTGCGGTTCACCTACTGCAACAGCGACTACGCCGTCCTGGCCGTCGTGCTGGAGCGGGCGACCGGGCAGGGCTACCACGATGTCGTGCGCCGCCTCGTGCTCGAGCCCGCTGGCCTGGAGCACACCGGCTTCCTTCCCCTCAACGACCTGCCGGGCGACGTGGCCCTGGGCTACCTGAACCCCGAGGGGAACCTCGTCAACACCTTGCACCTGCCGGTGCTCGCCGCCGGTGACGGCGGCGCCTTCACCACGGCCACCGACCTGCACCGGTTCTGGGGGGCCCTGACGGCGGGGCAGATCGTCTCGCCGGCCACGCTCGCCCGGATGACCGCGGCTCGGCACGACGTGCCCGAGGAGGGGATGCGCAGTGCGATGGGTTTCTGGCTGCACCGCTCGCACCCAGCCCTGATCATCGAGGGCTACGACGCGGGGGTCTCCTTCCGGTCGACCCACCTCGTCGAGTCGCGCACGACCGTGAGCGTCCTCGGCAACAGCTCCGAGGGCGCCTGGCCGGTGATCGCGACCCTCGCACGCGACATCGACGTCGAGCTCGCGCGATAGCGGCCCGGGGGTCAGGCGGAACGGGGGTCAGTCGGAACGGGGGTCAGGCGGTGCGGGCGGTGGTGATGCCGACGAGGTCGAGCAGGGCCGCACGAGCCTCGTCACCGATCGACGTGGCGTCCCCGAGGGCGCTCGTCGCGGCATCCGCGAGCCGGGTGATCTCGTCCTCGATCCGCGCCACCGCACCCGACCCGACGATCGTGGCGCGCAACTCCTCGACCTGCGACGCGTCCAGGTCGGCGCGGCCGACGAGCGACTCCACCCTTGCCTGACCGCCGGCGTCGAGACCGGCCAGCGCATGGGCGAGCAGCACGGTGCGCTTGCCCTCGCGCAGGTCGTCACCGGCGGGTTTGCCGGTCTCCTGCGGGTCGCCGAAGACCCCGAGCAGGTCGTCACGCAGCTGGAAGGCCCGGCCGAGGTCGAGCCCGTAGCGCGACAGCGCCTCCACGCCCGCGTCGTCCAGGCCACCCGTCGTGGCCCCGATGAGCAGCGGGTGCTCCACGGAGTACTTCGCGCTCTTGTAGCGAATCACCCGGTCGGCCCGCTCGATGCGCTCGGCCGCGGGCAGCCCGTCCCACGGGCGCATCGACTCCACGACGTCGAGGAACTGCCCGGCCATGAGCTGGGAGCGCATCCGGTCGAAGACGGTGCGCCCGCGCGCGAGGTCACTCTCTGAGAGTCCACAGGTGGCGTACACCTCGTCGGTCCACGTCAGGCACAGGTTTCCGGCGAGCACCGCGCCGGCCAGGCCGAACCGGTCGCTGTCGCCTCCCCAGCCACGCCCGCCGTGGGCGCTCGCGAACGCACGGTGGGCGGCCGGCATCCCGCGACGGGTGTCGGAGTCGTCCATGACGTCGTCGTGGATGAGTGCGGCCGCCTGGAAGAGCTCCATCGAGCTGGCGAGCCGGATGAGGGCGTCGGAGTCGGGGCGGCCGGCCGCGCGGTGGCCCCAGTAGAGGAAGGCGGCGCGCAGGCGCTTGCCCCCGCGAAGCAGCGCCGAGATGGCCGTCACCAGCTCGTCGACGTCCGGCCCGAGCTCGGCGAGCACGGCGGCCTGGGTCGTGAGCTCGGCGTCGAGGCAGTCCTGGACCCGGTGCCGCAGGTCTGCGGTGTCGAGCGGGCTGGCCACGGGGTTCCTCCTGGGGGTTGACCGGGCGGCGCACCTCGCGCCGATGGTCAGATGCTGGGTCCCCAGAGCCTACGGCGTGGGCGCTGGACTACCCTCACCGCCATGGCGCACTACGGAGGCGGAGGGCGGCCGGCGCACCTCGTGGCATCGATTCCGGGCCGTCTGGCGCAGCCTCGACCCTCGATCAGCTTCGAGTTCTTCCCACCCAAGGACGACGACTCCGAAGCCCAGCTCTGGACGGCCATCCGCGACCTCGAGCGACTGCGACCGGCCTTCGTCTCGGTGACCTACGGCGCGGGCGGCACCACCCAGGACCGCACCGTGCGGGTCACCGGCCGCATCGCCGACGAGACGACGCTCACCCCGCTGGCCCACCTCACCTGTGTCGGGGCGTCCAAGCGGGCGGTGCGCCAGGTAGTCGGCGCGTACGCGGCATCCGGAGTCCGCAACATCCTCGCGCTGCGCGGTGACCCGCCCGGCAACGTGCGCGGCCAGTGGACCCCGCACCCCGAGGGTCTGGACCACGCCGACCAGCTCGTCGCCCTCATCCGCGGCCTCGGCGACTTCACGGTGGGCGTCGCCGCCTTCCCTGACGTGCACCCGGACAGCCCCGACCTGGGGCACGACGTCGACGTGCTCGTGCGCAAGGCGGATGCCGGGGCGAGCTTCGCGGTGACCCAGATGGTGTTCGACGCCGACAGCTACCTGCGCTTCCGTGACCTCGTCGCCGCCCGCCGCGACCTGCCGATCACCCCCGGTCTGATGCCGGTCACCAACCTCAAGCAGATCCAGCGGATGTCCGAGCTCATGGGCACGCCGCTGCCGCCTGCGGTCGTCGAGCGGCTCGAGGCAGTCAAGGACGACCCGGCCGCCGTGCGGGCCGTCGGCGTCGAGATCGCCACCGAGATCGGCCAGCGGATGCTCGACGAGGGCGCGCCCGGCCTGCACTTCATCACGATGAACCGATCGACGGCGACCCTCGAGGTCTACGAGAACCTCAGCCTCTGAGGCCGCGCCCACCCCCGCTCACAGCCGGGGGTCGACCGGCTCCGACTCCAGCGCGAGCACCGCGAACACCCGCTGGTGCACCTGCCAGAGCGGGTCTTCGGCGACGAACCCCGCGAGCGCGTCCAACCCCAGCCCGTGCTCGCGCAGCGCCAGGCGCCTCTTGTGGGTGAGGTTGCGCTCGCGCAGCAGCGGCAGGGCATCGGTGTAGTCGGGGCCGTAGATGATCCGCAGGTACTCGCGGCCACGCACCTTCAGCCCCGGCTGGGCCCTCCCCGTGACGACGTGGGCCGGCTTGACGACCATGCCCTCCCCACCGGCGGCCGTGAGCTCCTCCCACCAGCGCACGGCATCCTCGCGCTCCCGGTCCGCGGTCAGGTCGACGATCCGGTGCCGCGTCGGGGTGATGAGGTCGCTGTCGAGCCCGGCGAGCTGGGCGAGGTGCCACGGGTGCGGGTGGGTCTCGGCGAGCAGGCGACCCTCGACGGCGAGCACCTGAAAGGGGGCCAGGGTGACCCCCTCCAGCCCGTCGGTCGGGCGCACGTACGCCGCGTAGGTCTCGCGGAAGGCGAGCGCGTTGGTGTGCCGGTCCGCGGTGCGCCGCCGCAGGTCCTCGACGTCCAGGCCGCGACCGGATGCCGCGTCGAGACCGTCGAGCGCGGCCGGCAGCGCGTGCCGGGCGGCCGCCCCGACCGAGGCGTACTGGTCGGTGATGAGGTCCAGGGCCTTGGCCGACCAGGGCAGCAGCTCGCAGTCCAGGGCGACCCAGTCGGTGTCCAGCGACGCGAACAGGGGCGCGACGGCATCCCGCATCGCCTCGACAAGGGGCGCGGTGTCGGAGAAGAACGGCCGACCCGTGCGGGTGTAGACGCAGCCACTGCTCCCGTCGTCGATGCCGAAGCGCCGGGCCGCGACCGTGGCGTCGCGGGTGAGCACGGCGATCGCGCGCGAGCCCATGTGCTTCTCCTCGCACACCACCGAGGTGACCCCCCACCCGGCGTACTCGTCGAAGGCCTCCTGCGGGTGCTCGAGGTAGCCCTCGCGGGTGGAGCCGCGCGCCGGTGACATCGTCGGCGGCAGGTACACCAGCCAGCGGGGGTCGACGGCGAACCGGCTCATCACCTCGAGCGCAGCCGCTGCGTTCTCCTCCTCGACCTTGACCCGACCGGCTCGCGTGCTGTCGAGCCAGCGCGTCCCGGAGACGTCGTCGAGGCGCAGCACCGACGGCTGCCGGTCGGGGCTCGGCACACCGAGCGGCCGGACCGGTTCGTACCACTGCTGCTGCGCAGGCACCGAGACGATCTGGCGCTCGGGGTAGCGCAGCGCGGTGAGCGCGCCACCGAACACCGCGCCGGTGTCCAGGCAGATGGTGTTGTTCAGCCACTGCGCGCTCGGCACGGGGGTGTGCCCGTAGACCACCATGGCCTTGCCCCGGTAGTCCTGCGCCCAGGGGTAGCGCACCGGCAGGCCGTACTCGTCGGTCTCGCCCGAGGTGTCGCCGTACAGCGCGAAGGCCCGCACCCGGGCGGAGGTCCGCCCGTGGTATTCCTCCTTCAGGCCGGCGTGGGCGACGACGAGGCGGCCGTCGTCGAGGACGTAGTGCGCGATGAGCCCGTCCATGAACGCCAGTGCGTCGGCGCGGAACTGGTCGGGTTCGCGGCCGAACTGCTCGAGCGACTGCGCCAACCCGTGCGAGACCGTCACCGTGGTGCCGCGCAGCGCCCGCACGAGCTTGGCCTCGTGGTTGCCCGAGACACACAGGGCGCTGCCCTGATCGACCATGCCCATGACGAGCCGCACGACGCCGGGGGAGTCCGGCCCGCGGTCGACGAGGTCGCCGACGAACACGGCGAGCCGACCCTGCGGGTGGGAAGCACCGACGGCACGACCGGCGTCGTCGAGGTCGAGGGCCCACCCGAGCTCCTCGAGCAGGGTGCGCAGCTCACCGAGGCAGCCGTGCACGTCGCCGATGACGTCGAACGGGCCGTGCACCTCGCTCCGGTCGTTCCACGGCCGCTCGCGCACGATCCGCACCCGCAGTGGTGCACCGCCGGCGTCGAGCACGTGCACCCGCCGGAACCCTTCCTTGCGAAGGCGCTTCATCGACCTGCTGAGGTCACGCTGCTGGCGCCGCACGACCGGCATCCCGACGTCGCGGTCGGCACGCCCGGCGTTGCGCCGCCCGGCGACGCTCTCGGGCACCTCGAGCACGATGGCGTCGACGAGGGCGTGGTGCCGGCGGGCCAGGCTGACGAGCTCGGCCCGGGCCTTGGACTGCACGTTGGTGGCGTCGACGACGGTGAGCAGCCCCCGGCGCAGCCTCGTGCCGACGATGTGGTTGAGCAGCTCGAAGGCGTCCGGTGTGGCGTTCTGGTCGTTCTCGTCGTCGGACACCATCGCCCGGCAGGCATCGCTCGACACGATCTCGGTGGGGCGGAAGTGCTCGCGGGCGAAGCTCGACTTGCCGCTGCCGGAGACCCCGACGAGCACGACGAGCCCGGATGCCGGGACGCGCACCTCGGTCGTGTCGCTCGTCTCAGGCGTCACGGGTGAACACCCCCAGCTGGGTCGGGTGGCCGGTGGCGGCCTCGGGATCGCCGATGCCGCGGATCACCACCGAGTACTCGTGGGTGGCCGCCACGCGCGCGCACCAGGTCGCGAACTCGTCCCTGTCCCACTCGAAGCGGTGGTCGGGATGCCGCATTCCGGTCAGGCCGTCGTAGTGGACGTTGTGCTCCCGGTTGGGTGTGGTGACGAGCACGGCACCGGGGGAGGCGGTGCCGAAGACGACCGACTCCAGGGCGGGCAGGCGGCTCGGGTCGACGTGTTCGACCACCTCCATGAGCACGGCGGCGTCGAACCCGGCGTAGCGCGGGTCCTCGTAGGTCAGGGCACCCTGGAAGAGCTCGACCCGGTCGGCCTGGCGCTCGGTCATCGTGTCGAGGTGCAGGCGGCGGGCAGCCTGGTGCAACGACCTCGTCGACACGTCGCTGCCGGCCACCTTGGTGAAGGAGGGGGTGCGCACGAGGCGCTCGAGGAAGGCCCCGGGGCCGCAGCCGAGGTCGATCACCGAGCTCACGCCGAGGTCGAGCAGCTCGGCGAGCACGGCATCGTGCCGTTGGCGGTTCAAGGGGGTGCGCGCGGTGGTGAGGGGCTCGGTGGTGACGGGCGAGGCGACCGGCTCCACGGCATCCGATGTCGGTGTCGCGCACCAGTCTTCCGCGGGGTCGTCAGTGGGAGCGTCGTCGCCGAGCTCGGCGAGGCGTTCGAGCGCCACCCGGGTGTAGCCGGTGCGGCTGAGGTAGCGCCGGGTGATGAGCTCGGCCTCGGGGTGGCCCGCGAGCCAGTCGCCGCCGGAGCGCAGGAGCTTGTCGACCTCGTCCGGGCCCTGCCAGTAGTGCTTGGACTCATCGAGCACCGGCAGCAGCACGTGCAGCTGGGTGAGGGCATCGGCCAGGCGGACGGTGCCGGTGAGGGTGAGGTCGACGTAACGGGAGGCGCCCCACTGCGGGAATGCCTCGTCGAGGGCGATGGGGTCGGCGACGACCTGCCAGCCCAGCGGCTCGAAGATCCGGTGGGCGATGGCGGGGCCGCCCCGGCACGGCAGCACGGGGATGCGGATCTGCAGGGGGATGGGGGTGTCGGCCAGGTCCTGGTGCGACGCGCAGCGCCCGATCCGGGCGGTGCTGAACACCTCGGCCAGGGTCACGGCGAACAGGGAGGACACGGCGTACGAGCGGTCGTTGACGTACTGGCCGAGGCTGAAGTCGGGCAGGTTGCGGGTGCGACCGCGCGCCAGGCGCACCGGGTCGATCTCGAGGAGCAGGGCGGCCGTGCAGCGCTCGACGGTGGCCTGCGGGTAGAACACCGTCGCGACCCCGAAGCTCTGGGTGAACTGCTGCACCCGGTCGGGGTGCTTGTGCAGCAGGTACCCGAGATCCGTTGCGGGACGGTGGGTCGTCGAGATGGTCAGGTACACCTCGTCAGTGTTGCCGACGACCTTCGTGCTCGCATGCTGATTTGTCGAACCGGCCGAGCCCCGCATGGGTCGGTCGCGCCGACCGCGGGCACGGACCCCCCTCAACGTCCACTCCCGCGGTCGGCGCGGTCACTGTGTCGAGAATGACCGCCAGCGCGGGCCTGCCGCATGCGCACTCGTACTCAGATGTGGCAGGTCGGGGTCTGGCTCCGGGGATCCGGGTTCAACCAGCCGGTCTCCGGCTCGGTCAGGCGACGTCCATCGGCTGACCGCCGGTGATCCGCACCAGGTCGTCGAACGACGTCGCGAAGACGCTGTGGCTGTGGCCCGCAGCGGCCCAGACGACCGCGTACGTCGCGAGGTGGGTGTCGATGATCGTGCGCAGCGGGTGGGGGTGGCCGACCGGTGCGACACCGCCGATCGCGAAGCCGGTGTGTTCGCGCACGAAGGCGGGGTCGGCCCGCTCGATGCTCGCGAGGCCGGCCCGGTCCGCGACGGAGACGACGTCGACCCGGTGCCCTCCGGAGGCCATGACGAGCAGGGGGAGGCGCTCGCCGTCGTGGGTCGTCGCGACGAAGACGAGGCTGTTCGCGATCTCGGCAGGCGAGATGCCCAGGGCGTCGGCGGCGGCCTGCGCGGTGCGCACGGCATCGGGGAGGTGGCGCACCTGCGGACTGAGACCGTGCTCGGCCAGGGCCTGCATCACCGAGCGCACACCGGCGTGCTCGGAGAGGTCTCGCGGGGGGTTCTGCTCGCTCGGCGGCTGGGTCATGGCGGCAGCGTAGCGACCCGGTGACGCGGGCTCGATGCGGGCTTGACGACCTGTCGGTGGGTCGCGTTATGGTGGATACATCGAACATCTGTTCGATCATTGACCGGCATCGCCGAGGCCCGGCGGTCGCTGGTGAACCACGAGCGAGCGCGGGAAAGGGGAGGTCATGGTCCGCCGTCACGACGAGCACATCAGCGTCCGAAGCAGCAGCGATCTGGGTGTTGGCGGCGACCCCCTCGGCGAACCTCGTGTCGAACCCCGGGTCGGCGCTGACGGTCCCCGCGACTTCGTCTGGCGCGGTCGGCGCTACACCGTGTGCGCCGTGCTGGCCTCGTGGCAGGAGCGTCGGGCCTGGTGGCGCGAGGTCGGTGACCTCACCGGTGGGGCCGCGTTGCCGAGCCCGCAGCGCCGGGTCTGGCGGGTCGAGGCGCGCCCGCCGTCCGGCACCGCCGGGGTCTTCGACCTCGGGCTCGACGACGACCGCTGGCTGCTCCTGCGCGCCCACGACTGAGTCCCACCGGCCATGGACACCGCACCGATCGACACCGCACCGAGCACGCAGCATCCGATGAACCATCTCGAGGAGCCCCCGATGAGCCACGCCGCGACCACCCTGGACCTCCTCGACCGGTCCCGAGAGTCCCTGACCAGCGGGTACGCCGCCTCGGCGGCATCGGCGCGCTACCTCGCCGCCTCGCTCGCGGCCCTGCGCGCCGGGGCGGCGATCGTCGCAGCCCGGGCGGCGACCCACCCCGGTGCCGGTTTGGCCGCTCGCGGCAACGGACCCCACGACGTGTGGGCGCTCACCGCCCGGGTCGCCCCGGAGCTCACCGAGTGGGCCCAGCGCTTCGCGGCGTCCACGGGGCAGCGGGTCGGGGTCGAGACCGGGCTCGTGCGGGTCAGCGCCCGCGAGGCCGACGACCTGCTGCGGGACGCCGAGACCTTCGTCGACCTCGCGGCCCGTCGCCTCGGGGTGCCCGGGGTGCAGCGCCCGCAGCGGCTCGTGCCCGTGCGCTCGGCCTGAGTGCGTCGTGGACGGGTTCGCCCACCTCCACGTCGCCTCGGGGTTCTCGATGCGCTACGGCGCCTCGATGCCCGAGGAGCTCGTCGAGCGCGCCGTCGCCCACGGCCAGGGTGCGCTGGCCCTCACCGACCGTGACGGGCTCTACGGCGCGGTGCAGTTCGCCACGGCGTGCGGGCGGGCCGGCATCGACCCGGTCCTCGGGGTCGACCTCGCCGTCGACGTGGGCACCGGTGGTTCGGTTGGAGGCTCCAGTTCGGGCGGCGGCGTCACGGCTGGCCGTTCCACCTGGGACGGCAGTGCGAGACCGGATGCCGTGAGTCACCCCCAGCGCCCGCGCACCCCCGTGCGGGGTGGGGCCATCGTCGACCCCCGCCGCCCACGGGTGAGCGTGCTCGCCCGCGGCCAGGTCGCCGGGGTGGCGCCCGGTGCGGGGTGGGCTGCCCTGTGCCGGCTCGTCACGCAGACCCACCTGCGCGGCGAGCGGGGGGTCCCGGTGACCACTCGTGATCTGCTGGCCACCTGGGCTCACGACGTCGGGGAGGCAGGTGGGCCGAGTCGGCTGCTCGTGCTGCTCGGCCCCGACTCCGACGTCGGGCGGGCAGCCCTCGCGGGTCGCCGAGACCGCGCCCGGCACCTGCTCGCGGCCTGGCAGACGGTGCTGCCCCGTGACGGTCTCGCCGTCGAGGTGGTGCTGCACGGTGGTCCGGAAGGAACCTCCGGATGCCGGTCGCACGCTGCCAGGTTGCTCTCCCTCGCCGACGCGGCCGGCATCCCCGCCGTCCTCACCGCCGCGGTGCGCCACGTCGACCCCGACCAGGTGCGCACCGTCGACCTGCTCGACGCCGCCCGCCGCCTCGTCGTCCTCGACTCGCGCCACCTCGACCGGGTCACCGACTCCGGGCACCTCGCGAGCACCGCGCAGATGCGCGCCAACGCCCTCGAGGTCACCGGGGGAGACCGCTCCCGTGCCGATCGCCTCGTCGCGATGACCGCCCTCGTCGCGGCCGAGTGCACCCAGCAGGCCCGGCCCGACCTCGGCATCGGGGCGGTGCACCTGCCCGAGGCGCAGGTGCTCGGCCTCAGCGCCGCCGACGACCCCATGGCGGTGCTCGCGCAGCGCTGTCGCGACGGGGTCGCCCGCCGCTACCCGGGGGCCGGGGAGGCCGAGCGACAGGTGGTGCTCGACCGGCTCGACGAGGAACTGGCCGTCATCGAGACCCTGGGCTACCCCACGTACTTCCTCACCGTCGCCGAGGTCACCGACCTCATCCGGGCCCGCGGGGTGCGGGTGGCCGCCCGCGGCTCGGGCGCCGGCAGCCTGGTCAACCACCTCCTGGGCATCAGCGGGGTCGACCCGATCCGCCACCGGCTGCTCATGGAGCGGTTCTGCTCCCCGCTGCGCGCCGAACTGCCCGACATCGACGTCGACGTCGAGTCGGCCCGGCGCACCGAGATCTACGAGGCCGTGCTCACCCGGTTCGGCGGTGAGCGGGTGACGTGTGTGTCGATGATGGACACCTACAAGGTGCGCCACGCCGTGCGCGACGTCGGCGCCGCGCTCGGGCTGCCCCCCACCGAGGTCGACGAGATCGCCAAGGCGTTCCCGCACATCCGCGCCAAGGACGCCCGCCACGCCATCGCCGACCTGCCCGAACTGCGCAGCCGCGGCCTCGACAGCCCTCGCATGGCGGCCTTCTTCGACCTCGTCGAGGCCCTCGACGGTCTCCCGCGCCACATCGCGCTGCACCCCTGCGGCATCGTGCTGTCCAACTCGGGCCTGCTCGACCGCACCCCGGTCGAGGCGAGCTGGCTGGGGTTCCCGATGAGCCAGTTCGACAAGGACGACGTCGAGACCCTGGGCTTCCTCAAGCTCGACGTGCTCGGCATCCGCATGCAGTCGGCGATGGCCCACGCGGTCGCCGAGGTCGAGCGGGTGAGCGGGGAGCACATCGACCTCGACGACGAGGAGCAGGTGCCCCACGAGGACCCAGCCACCTACGAGCTGATCCGCACCACCCGCACCCTGGGGATGTTCCAGATCGAGAGCCCGGGGCAGCGCGAGCTCATCGGCAAGCTCGGGCCGCGCCGGTTCGACGACCTCATCGTCGACATCTCGCTGTTCCGGCCGGGCCCGGTCAAGTCCGACATGATCACCCCGTTCCTCAACAGCCGCCACGGGTGGAGCACGCGCCGGTTCATCCACCCCAGCCTGATCCCGGCGCTGGAGGAGACCGAGGGCGTCGTCGTCTTCCACGAGCAGGTGCTGGTCATCGTCGCCGAGACGACCGGGGTGAGCCTGGCCCAGGCCGACGAGGTGCGCCGCAGCATGGGCACCCCGCAGGGCCAGGTCGACGTCGAGGCGTGGTGGCGCCCCGCGGCCGCCGCCCGGGGCTACACCGCTGAGGACCGCGACCGCATCTGGGAGGTGCTGAAGTCGTTCGCGAGCTTCGGGTTCTGCAAGGCCCACGCCGCGGCCTTCGCCCTGCCGACCTTCCACTCGGCGTGGCTGAAGACCCACCACCCGGCGGCCTTCCTCGCCGGCATCCTCACCCACGACCCCGGCATGTACCCCAAGCGGCTGCTGCTCGACGACGCCCGATCCTTCGGCATCCCGATCCTCGGCCTCGACGTCAACGCCTCCACCGACACCTACCGCATCGAGCAGGTGTCAGAGCCCACCCCGGATGCCGTGGAGCCGGATGCCGGGGTGCCGTATGCCGGGGTGCTGGATGCCGTCGAGCCAGCGTGGCAGCGCGCGAACCAGCCGTACGGCATCCGCCTCTCCCTCGCCGACGTCAAGGGGATCAGCGCCGCCGAGGTCGCCCGGGTCGTCGCGGGCCAGCCGTACGCCGACCTCGGTGACTTCTGGACGCGGGCCCGGGTGAGTCGCCCGGTCGTCGAGCGGCTCGTCCTCGCAGGGGCGTTCGACTCCCTGCACGGGATGGGGGACGGTGGGCTCGGCCGGCGTGGTCGGGTCACCCGCCGCGACCTGCTGCTGCACGTCGCCGAGCTCGAGCGGTGGGACCGCGGCTCCGGGGGGCCGGCGAGGCGCAGCCGACGCCTCGCGGTGCCGAGCATCGCCCCGCCGCGCGAGGACGGCGCGGCTGCGCTGGCCGGGCTCCCGCTCGACGTCCGGGAGCAGGCGGCCGCCCAGTCGCAGGCGGCGCGCGAGGTCGTCCCGGCGGCTGCCCAACCGACCCAGCTCACCCTCGACCTCGGTGACCGGCCCCGGCTGGTCCCCGGAGCCGGGCTGCCCGAGCTGACCGGCCCCGAGAAGGTGCGTGCCGAGCTCGACGTGCTCGGGCTCGACGTGTCCGCCCACGTCGTGCAGTTCTACGGCCCGCTGCTGCGGGCGCTTCGGGTCACCCGCAGCGTCGACCTGCTCGCCACCCGCAGCCGCAGCCGGGTGTGGGTGGCCGGGGTCAAGGTCGCCACCCAGACCCCGCCGGTGCGCTCGGGGCGACGGGTGGTCTTCCTCACCCTCGACGACTCCACCGGGCCAGCCGACTGCACCTTCTTCGAGGACGTCCAGGGCCCCTACGCCGACGTCGTCTTCCACTCGTGGCTGCTCCTCGTGCGCGGGGTGCTGCGACGCACCGGGGATCGCGGTGTCTCCATCCGCGCCACCGGGGCCTGGGAGCTCGCCGGCCTCTGGGACGCCTGGCAGCTCGGTGGCCTCGAGCGGGTGCAGGCCGTCGTCGCGGCGGGGGAGGCGGATGCCGTGGCACGCGCCGAGGCCGCCCGGCTCGCCGCGATCGAGCAGGACGCCCGCACCGGGCGGCGCGTCCTCGTGCACGCCTCGGGCTTTCGCCAGTCGCCCTACGCCGACACCCGCCCACCGGGGCTGGACCCGCGCTCGGGGCGGGGTGCGCCGGTCGACGCGCTGCCCCCGCGCAAGCTGTGGCACGCCAGCCCCGGCAGTTCCGGACACTAGGGTGGGACGCCAGACACCGACCCTGCGGTACCGACCTGAGCGAGGAGACCAGCCGTGGCTGACGAGCGGGCCCGATCCCGTCGGGCAGGAGGCCCTCCCGGGCTGCGCACGGCTGCCGTCCACGGCGCCCTCGACGCCTTCGCTGCCCGGCGCAGCGCCGAGCTCGGGCGTCCCCTGCGCGTGCTCGACCTCGGCGGCGGCACCGGCGGCACCGCCGTGCCCCTCGCCGTCGCCGGGCACGACGTCACCGTCGTCGACCCCAGCCCCGACGCCCTCGCCTCGCTGCGCCGCCGCGCCGCCGAGACCGACACCTCGCGGCGGATCCACCCCGTGCAGGGCGACACCGACACCCTCGGCGAGCTCGCCGCGGGCGGTGAGCCGGCGGCATACGACCTCGTCTGCCTCCACGGCACCCTCGAGGTCGTCGACGACCCGGATGCCGCCATGGCGGGCATCGCGACCGTGCTCGCACCCGGAGGCACCCTCTCCCTCGTCGTCGCCCAGCGGCTGCCTGCCGCACTGGCCCGGGCCCTCGCGGGGCAGTTCGCGCGGGCGCAGGCCATCCTCGAGCGGCCTGACGGGCGCTGGGGTGACGACGACCCGGCACCACGCCGGTTCGACGAGAACGTCGTCCTCGACCTGCTGCGCACCCACGGGTTCACCACGGTCGACAGTCACGGGGTGCGCATCTTCAGCGACCTCGTCCCTTCCGCGCTGGTCGACTCCGAGGCCGACCGGGCTGCGCTGCTCGAGCTCGAGGAGGTCGCGAGCCGCCACCTCGGCCACCCGCTGCTGGGTGACCTCGGCAGCGTCCGGCACGTCCTCGCCACCCGGGGCTGACGCCACCGGAGGCCACCGATGAGCCGACGCCAGTACGCCCTCCCGCACCGGGACGCCAGCGAGCCGCCCGACGACACGGGGTGCACCGTCCTGCACGTCGACATGGACGCCTTCTACGCGGCGGCGACCCTGCTCTCCCACCCCGAGCTCGTCGGCACCCCGGTCATCATCGGCGGGGGCAACCGAGGGGTGGTGCTCTCGGCCACCTACGAGGCGCGCCGGTTCGGGGTGACCTCGGCGATGCCGATGTCGCGGGCGCGACGGCTCTGCCCCCAAGCGGTCGTCCTGCCCCCCGACCACGCCCGCTACAGCGCGATCTCCGCAGCCGTCATGGAGACCTTCCGTTCGGTGACGCCGGTCGTCGAGCCGCTCTCGCTCGACGAGGCCTTCCTCGACGTCTCGGGGGCGGTTCGGGCCATGGGCAGCCCGGCGACCATCGGTCAGCACATCCGCGACACCGTGCACGACGAGCAGGGCATCACCTGCTCGGTCGGTGTGGCCTCGACGAAGTTCGTCGCGAAGATCGCCTCCGGACTGGCCAAGCCCGACGGGATGGTCGTCGTGCCGCGCGACGAGGTCGTGCCGTTCGTCCAGCAGCTGCCGGTCGGTGCCCTGTGGGGTGTGGGGGAGCGCACCGAGGACGCGTTGCTGCGCCTGGGCCTGCGCACCGTCGCCGACATCGCCCACACCCCGCTCGCAACGCTCGTGCGCGGCCTCGGCGAGGCCACCGGACGCCACCTGCACGACCTGTCCTGGGGGCGCGACCCGCGATCGGTCGAGCACGTGCAGCGGGAGAAGAGCATCGGCAGCGACCAGACCTTCGAGCACGACATCGACGACTCCGCCGAGATCCACCGGCGCCTGCTGGCCCTCAGCGAGCGCACCGCGTCCCGGATGCGGGCTGCCGGGTTGACCGGTCGAACCCTCACCCTGCGGGTGAGGTTCAGTGATTTTACGACGATCACCCGGTCGAAGACGCTGCGTGAACCGACGGACAGCGGGCGGGCCATCCACGAAGGGGCGGTGGCGCTGTTCGACGCCCTGGGGCTCCAGCGGGCCCGGATCAGGCTCGTCGGAGTGCGCATGGAGAAGCTCATGGAGGCCTCGGCGTCACCCATCCAGGGGGTGATCGGGGAGCCCGAGCACGGCTGGCGGGATGCCGATCGGGCGGTTGACCGGGCCCGCTCGCGGTTCGGGTCGGGCTCGGTTCGACCGGCCAGTCTCATCGAACGTGATACACCGACTTCCGTGCGGCGACCGCGGGACCTATCCTGAGGGTTCAAGGGACAACTAGGGCGTCCACCGGACGCCCGGGCCGACCACGGGAGGATCCGTGCCCCTCTCAGACCACGAGCAGAAGATGCTCGAACAGATGGAGCAGGCTCTCGCTGCCGAGGACCCCAAGTTCGCCTCGCAGATGCAGGGCAGTTCCCTCGCGTCGATGCAGCGCCGGCGCTGGCTCGTCGGTGCCGTCGGGGTGCTCGTCGGGCTCGGTCTCGTGCTCGCCGGCATCAACACGACGATGTGGGTCGGGGCCGTCGGGTTCGCCGTCATGGTCGCTGCCGCCGTCTTCGCAGCGACCCCACCCCGACGGGCTGCGCTCGGTGTGGTGCGCGGTGACGGAACCGCCGCCCCCCGCGGGTCCAAGGGCGGGCGCAAGAAGGGTCAGCGGTCGTTCATGGACCGCCTCGATGACCGCTGGGAGAAGCGCCAGAACAACTGGTGACCGTGGCTTCCACCTCGGCTGCGCGGACGGCGGTCAGGTCGCGATGAGCCCGCCGATGTAGAGAGCCACGATGACCAGGCCGGCGACGAGCTCGATGCCGATGCTGTGCAGCACGGCGACCAGCGCGTGCTTCGTGCGCTCCCAGGCCAGCGTCCGGTCGCGGCCGCGACCCAGCTCGACGACGAAGATGCCGAGCACGAAGCCGATGATCGCCCCGACGATCGGGACGACGAAGAAGCCGATGATGCCGCACAGCACGGCGATGGCCAGGGTCGAGGTGTTCACGCCGCGTTCGCGCATCCGGCGGCCGGGCAGTGTGTACTGCAGCACGTAGCCCGCGACGGCGACGAGCAGGCTGACCCCGAAAATGGCCCAGGCCACCGTGCCGCCCTCGATGAGCGCCCAGAGCAGCACGCCACCGAGGACCAGCAGGAGGCCGGGAAGGATGGGCACGACGATTCCGACGAGCCCGACGATGATGAGGAGCGGTGGAACGATCAGGCCGACGTCGTCGGCGAGGTCCTGCACGTCAGTCGGCGCTGCCGCCGACCGAGCTCGGCTCCATGAGGCGGTCGCTCTCGTCGTGGATGTCGGCGAGCCCGGCCAGGGCGGGGATGTGCTCGCGTCCGTGGTGTGCGCAGAACAACAGCTCACCCCCGGCGTGGAGGGTCGCGCGGACATAGGCCTGGGCGCTGCAGCGGTCGCAGCGGTCCGCAGCGTTCAGGGTCGGTGCCAGTGCGGCGTTCACGTCGGCTCCTCGGCTCGCTCGGGTCTGCGTTCGTCTCGTGCCAGCCCAGGTCGGGCGGCGTGCGTTGCAACAGTCAAGCACGTCCGATGCTTCCCGCTGTGCAGGGTGCCCCCATGTGGTCCCCGTCATGTCCCGATCGTGACCTGTCCGAGGGAGTGCATCCGAGGATGCCCAGGGGCCTACCCCGGCGGGTGGAGGTGATAGCGCTCGCGGATCCGTGCAGTATCACCTCGACCCCGCGCCACCTTGTTCGGGTGGAGGTGATAGCGCTCGCGGATCCGTGCAGTATCACCTCCACCCCGCGACACCCCCGCGCTGCCCGGTGCGCCTGCTCGGGGGTGTCGCACCCGGCGGCTAGCCTGCCTCTCGTGTCGACCTCCGCTGCGAAGAAGGCCGCGACGAGCAAGTCCGCGTCCGAGTACACCGCTCACCACCTCCAGGTCCTCGAGGGGCTCGAAGCGGTGCGCAAGCGTCCCGGTATGTACATCGGGTCCACCGACTCCCGCGGTCTCATGCACTGCCTCTGGGAGATCATCGACAACGCCGTCGACGAGGCGCTCGGCGGCCACTGCGACCGCGTCGAGGTGACCCTGCACCACGACGGTTCCGTGGAGGTGCGCGACAACGGTCGCGGTGTCCCCGTCGACATCGAGCCGCGCACCGGGCTCACCGGGGTCGAGCTGGTCTACACGCGCCTGCACGCGGGAGGGAAGTTCGGCGGCGGCTCGTACACGGCATCCGGAGGCCTGCACGGCGTCGGGGCCTCGGTCGTCAACGCCCTGTCCTCACGGCTGGACGTCGAGGTCGACCGGGGTGGCAAGACCTACGCGATGAGCTTTCGACGTGGTGAGCCGGGAGTCTTCTCCGACGTCGCAGGGGCTCGCGGAACCAAGGACCCCGAGCACCTCTTCACGCCGTACGTCGACATCAGCGAGCTCGAGGTCATCGGAACGACCCGGCGTGGAGTCACCGGCACCCGGGTGCGCTACTGGGCCGACCTGCAGATCTTTCTCAAGGACGCCGCATTCGACCTCGAGGGGCTGCTCGCCCGAGCCCGCCAGACCTCGTTCCTCGTGCCGGGCCTGACGATCGTCATCCGCGACGAGCGGGGTGAGGAGCCGACCGAGCAGGTGTTCCTCCACGACGGCGGCATCTCCGAGTTCTGCGAGTTCCTCGCACCCGACCCACCCGTCACCGAGGTGTGGCGCCTGCACGGCAGCGGCACCTTCACCGAGACCGTGCCCGTGCTCGACGCCAAGGGCCACATGAGCCCGACCGAGGTCGAGCGCGAGTGCGGTGTCGACGTGGCGGTGCGCTGGGGCACGGGCTACGACACCAAGGTCTCCTCGTTCGTCAACATCATCGCCACCCCCAAGGGCGGAACCCACCTCGCCGGCTTCGACCAGGCACTGCTCAAGGTGCTGAGGAAGCAGCTCGAGGTCAACGCCCGGCGGCTCAAGGTCGGCAGCGACAAGCTCGAGAAGGACGACGCGCTCGCGGGGCTCACCGCGGTGGTGACGGTGCGCCTGGCCGAGCCGCAGTTCGAGGGTCAGACCAAGGAGGTGCTCGGCACCAACGCGGTGCGGGCCATCGTCGCCCGTGTCGTCGAGAAGGAGCTCACCGAGCGGCTCACGTCGACCAAGAGGGGTGAGAAGCAGCAGGCGGCGCTGCTGCTCGAGAAGGTCACGTCCGAGATGAAGACGCGGATCAGCGCACGGCTGCACAAGGAGACCCAGCGCCGCAAGACCGCGCTGGAGTCCTCGACGCTTCCGGCCAAGCTCGCCGACTGCCGCAGCACCGACGTCGAGCGCACCGAGCTGTTCATCGTCGAGGGCGACAGCGCGCTCGGCACGGCCAAGCTCGCGCGCAGCAGCGACCACCAGGCGCTGCTCCCGATCCGCGGCAAGATCCTCAACGTGCAGAAGGCCTCGGTCACCGACATGCTCGGCAACGCCGAGTGCGCCGCGATCATCCAGGTCATCGGTGCCGGATCGGGCCGCACCTTCGACCTCGACTCGGCCCGCTACGGCAAGGTCATCATCATGACCGACGCCGACGTCGACGGCGCCCACATCCGCACGCTGCTGCTGACGCTGTTCTTCCGTTACATGCGCCCCCTCGTCGAGGCCGGACGGGTGTACGCCGCCGTCCCACCGCTGCACCGCATCGAGGTGGTCAACCCCGGGTCGAAGGCCAACGAGGTCATCTACACCTACTCCGAGGCCGAGATGCGCCGCACCATGGCGTCGCTGACCCGGCGGGGGAAGAAGACCAAGCCGCTCCAGCGCTACAAGGGGCTCGGTGAGATGGATGCCGACCAGCTGGCGGAGACGACGATGGACCCCCAGCACCGCACGCTGCGCAAGGTGACGGCCGAGCACGTCGACGACGCCACCAAGGTGTTCGAACTGCTCATGGGTGGCGAGGTGGGGCCACGCAAGGACTTCATCATCGAGTCGGCGCACGCCCTGGACCGCGAGCGCATCGACGTTTAAGGAGTTGGGCGCTACAGCGGGCGCGCCGAGTTGACCCGCGTTGTGGCCGCGAGCCACGGCGTTTCGTGACCGCAGTGGCTGGCAATGACAACTGGTTACCAGTTGCGTTGCTGCGGGTCGATGGAGCACCCCTCGGCCAAGGCGGTGAGACCTTTGTGGTCCAGCTTCTCGAGTAGCGGGCCAAGGCGCTCCTCGCTGAATTCGTCACCAGGGCCCACGAGGCCCGGCTCATTTCTATGAATGCAATCCCATACCACGCGATCGCCCAACCCCTGGGGGTCCTGGAACGTGGCGAGGTATCCGGCTTCGACCATATCGAAGCCTTTCTCAGCGCACGAGCGAAACGCTTCGTCGGCGCTCTCGCCAACAGCAGAAAAGCGTGCGACGCCGTAACTCCATTCGGTGTCCACGCCTTGACCCATCTGTTCGACACAGGCACGCAGATCTACCACAGCACGCGTGTACTCGTCTTCGAGGACCACTCCGTCACTGAGAATCACCTGTGCATCGGTATCGCGAACGTCCTCAGAAGCATTGATGAGAGCTATTCGTCGCTGCTCGACGCTACTTTTCACGGAATCACCAAGGCTGCTGTCGAGCGACTCCGTCTCCACATCGGAGACAGCACACGACACCAGCGCAAAGGAGGTCAGGGCCGCGGCACACGCGCCCAAACGGTGTGATCGTCGCATGTGCCGCAGCCCCTTCACTCTCTCACGTCATCCAGTTCAAGCTCAGTACGAATTGATCGCGCAGTAGTTGTACTGCGGGTAGAGTGATGCCCGGCTCGAGCCGCTCAGGTGATAGTAGCTGCCCACGTTGGTCCCGACTGTGGCGGTCACGCGACTGGAAGAACTGCCGCTGAGGAGGGGGTTCCACACGTAGCCACCGTAGTAATACCGAACAGTGCTTGCGTAGTACCGGGCTTTCACTGCGCGAACCCCGGCGCCGTTTCCATGCGGGATCACGCGAACGCGCGAGGAGTCGTAGTAGAAATCGACGTAGGGGTCGCTTCCCGGTCCGAGCATATCCATACGTCCGCACACTGCCTGCGCGGGCGCAGCGCCGAGGGCTGCCGCGGTCAAGGTGGCAGCGAAAATAGCAATGAAGCGCTTTTTCATCTCTCTCCCCGTTCTCCTGCATGAATAGTGTTCCGCGAGGCTACTGGAGGGTGCCGCCCGCCACAACCCCCAATTTTTTTGATTGCCGATTCACTCTTCTTGGTGCTGATTCACCGTCGAATGTGGCCGATCGGCGAGCTCCGTGCCTGTGACACACAGCTCCCCACCGTGGGTCCCAGCAGTAGATCGACCGCATGCATGACGTCACCCCCACGGCTCCTTCGCTGCCCGGCCCGGCACCGGCTGGGGAACCCTGCGCCGGTATCGGTCGTGACCGGCCGCAGCTGGTGTCATCGCAGCGGGTGCCGGGTTTGGCTGTCCAGCGACGCCAGATCCAGGGTGCGGGCGCCGTTGCTGGTCTTGACGACCCTGGGGGTGCGGGCGGCCTCCCCCGGCGACGACGGCCTTGGCGCGGTTCTCCTGCAGGGTCAGCGTCTTGGCGTCCCTGGCGGCGCGTTTCGCAGAGTACGCCCACACCGCCCGCCACGACCCGTCATGCGCGCCGGGCGCCCACACCGGTTCCGCCCGCAGCGCGGAGTCGTTGTCGGTGTTGCGACCCCGCCGCGGGGTGAGGGTGTCGATGACCTGCCCGTCGGTGAAACGCGTCCCCGTGCCAGCGGAAGTGTGAGGCCAGGTCGATCGGGGCCTTGGTCACCCGCGAGCCCACGATGAACCGCAACCCGGCCTCGTCGAGCTCGCGCAGGTTCGCCGCGGACGGCATCCCGGCGTCAGCGACCACGACCATGGCCTCAATGCTGTGGCGGTCCTGGAACTGGCGGATGATGGGGAGCATCGTCGCGGTCTCGGCCTTGTTGCCCTCAAAGCAGCAGACATGCAGCGGGAACCCGGCCCGGTCCACCAGCAGCCCGACCAGGACCTGCGGGTCGACCCGGCGCTCCTTGGAGTTATGCCGACGTCGGCATAACTCCAATTATGCCGAGGTCGTGGTTATGCCGAGGTCGTCCTGTCGGTGCCGGTGTTCGTGCTGGTCAGTGGTTCGGGAGGGTGAGGCTCGCGCGGCATAACCCTCGCGTTGAACTCTGTGCCGTGCCTGTCTGGTGGTGCTCTGGTTGGCCATCAGGAGGAGGAACCCATGGACCGGGTCGCAACGATCGATTTTCTCGGGGACACGGCTTCGGTGAGCGAGCTGCTTGTCGAGTTCGCAGCGTGGTTGGATCGCCAGCGCGGTCTGGCACCGGTCACCGTTCACAACTACTGCTGGCATGCCGGACAGTTCCTGGGGGCCCTGCCTGAGCCGGTGCAGATGTCGGAGGGTCTCCTGGACGCTGGCACCATCACCGCGTTCATGGTCGAGTTCTGTCGGGAACGCAACACGAACTCCGCGAAGTCGATGGCCAGGTCAGTGCAATCGTTCCTGAGGTTCGCGCACGCGACGGGTCGAACCTCGACCGAGCTGTGGGGCGCGGTCCCTGCGTCGTCGGGGTGGCACTTGGCGTCACTGCCGAAGGCGGTGTCGGGGGCCGACCTGGAGCGTCTTCTCACGGTCGCCGAGCGGTTACGGTCTACAGAGGCGGGTCGGCGTGACTACGCGATCTTGCTGGTCCTGGCCCGGCTCGGGCTGCGGCGTGGCGAGGTCGCAGGCCTTCGTCTGGACGACATCGACTGGCGGTCCGGCGAGCTCACCGTGGTCGGTAAGGGCAGCCGAGTCGAACGACTGCCGCTGCCGGTCGAGCCAGGAGAGGCGATCGTTGCGTGGTTGACCGATGGGCGGCCCGAGTGCGACACGCGGTCGGTGTTCACCACGCTCCGGCCGGCCGGCCAGCCGCTGTCGGCCGGTGCGATCGGCCATGTCGTGGGCAGCGCCTGCCAGCGGGGCGGGCTGGCACGGATCGGTGCACACCAGCTGCGTCACACGCTGGCCACCGCGATGCTGCGGGCGGGGGCGTCGTTGCCGGAGGTGGGTCAGGTGCTGCGGCATCGCAGCGCGAGGTCGACCGCGATCTATGCCAAGGTCGACGAGGGTGCCCTGCGCCCACTGGCCCGGCCGTGGCCCGGGACCGCGCCTGGCCCTGCACTGCCTGACGCGGCCGCTCGCAGCCTGGCTCTCCCGTGGCCGGGGGGCCGATCATGAGCACGCTGCGCGAGGACGTCACCGACTATCTGGCCACCCGCCGGGCGATGGGCTTCACGGTCGAGGGACTGAGCAAGCTGCTGTCGAACTTCGTCACGTTCTGCGAGGCGCGTGGTGCCAGCCATGTCCGGAAAGACCTCGCCGTGGCGTGGGCCACCACGCCGATCAAGGTCCCCGTCACTGACGCCCTGATCGCGCGCCGGATGGACGCGGTGCGCGTGTTCGCACGGCACCAGCACGCGCTGGACCCGGCCACGCAGATCCCTGCCGAAGGGATCGGCAACCGGCGATACCAGCCGAGAGAGCCGAACCTGTTCACCGAGGCGCAGGTCCTGGCCCTGCTGGCGGCAGCGGACACCTTGTCCCCGCGGTTCAAGGCGATCACGTGGCGCACGTTGATCGGGCTGCTCGCGGCCACGGGGATGCGTCCCGGTGAGGCGTGCCGCCTCAGCGTCGACGACGTCGACCTGGCAGGCTGCGTGCTCCAGGTCCTGGACACGAAGTTCGGCAAGTCCAGGCTCGTGTTCATCCACCCGACGACGGCCACGGTCCTAGCCGACTACCTGCAGGTCCGCCGGGACTGGGTCGGGACCACGGCACGAGCCTGCCCGGCCGTGTTCGTCAACAGCCGCCGCGAGGCGATCAACCCGGACCGGTTGGGTGCCACCTTCAGACAGGTCGTCGCCGCTGCCGGCGTCACCGCCAAGCCCGGACACAGACCACCCAGGTTGCACGATCTGAGACACACCTACACCGTGGCCACGATCCTGGGCTGGTACCGCGACGGTCACGACGTCCAAGCGCGGCTGCCGCTGCTGTCGACCTGGCTCGGTCACGTCGATCCCGCCTAGACCTACTGGTACCTGCACGCCGTCCCCGAACTACTCGCCCACGCCGCCACCCGCCTCGAGCCGCAAGCGAGCCCGCCGACCGGGGAGAGGACGCCATGACCGCGCCGACCCTGCCATCACTGCTCAAGGGTTCTTCACGCAGCGACTGGTCCGGCAGATGCAGGCCAGCCCGCAGACCATCTCGGCCTACCGGGACACGATCAAGCTCCTGCTGCTGTTCGCCGCGCAGACAACGAAGAAGGCCCCATCCCGCCTCACCATCGACGACCTCGACGCCGTCACCGTCGGCGCGTTCCTGGACCACCTCGACACCGAACGGCACAACAGCACGGCAACCCGCAACGCGCGCCTGGCCGCGATCCACTCCCTGTACCGCTACGCCCTGCCGCTCATCCCCGACCAGGCCCACACTGCCAGCCAGGTCCTGGCGATCCCGCAACGCCGTCACGCCCGAGCGACCGTGTCCTACCTGACCGGCCCCGAAACCGACGCCCTGCTGGCGGCACCGGACCGCACCACCTGGCACGGACGCCGGGACCATGCACTGCTACTGACCGCCGTACAGAGCGGGTTTCGCCTGTCCGAGCTGACCGGGCTGACGATCCAGGACATCATCACCACGAGCCCCGGCGCAGCCGTGCACACCACCGGCAAGGGCCGCAGGGAACGCGCCACCCCACTGACCCGCCAGACAACGGCCGTGCCGCTCGCGTGGCTACCAGAGGCCGGCCCGACACCCAGCAGCCCAGCATTCCCAACACGAAATGGAACCCGGATGTCGGCCGACGCCGTACAACGGCTCGTCGCCAAGCACGCAGTTACCGCCGCGCTCCAATGCCCGTCGATCTCCTCCAAACACGTCACCCCGCACACTCTGCGGCACACCGCCGCGATGGCGCTGATGACCGCCGGCGTCGACACCTCCGTGATCGCCCTATGGCTCGGCCACCAGAACGCGGCAACCACCCACATCCATCTGCACGCCGACATGACGATCAAAGAGCGTGCCCTCGCCCGCGTCCCCACACCGGGCACGACTCCCGGGCGCTACCGACCCGCCGACGACCTCATCGACTTCCTCGAGAGACTATGAGCACCATCCACCGCGAAGGTTGTGCCGCGCGAGCCTCACCCCCCCGAACCACTGACCCGCACGAACACCGGCACCGACAGGACGACCTCGGCATAACCACGACCTCGGCATAATTGAAGTAGCCGACCTTGCGCAGCTCGTCTTCGTGTTCGGCCTCGAAGTACAACGTCGTCACGTCGTACACGCACAAGGAGACGTCCCCGATGGTGGAGGCGTGCTCGAAGCACGCGGCCGCGAGGGTGTCGCGGTAGCCGCGCTCCTGAGCGCGGGCCAGAGAGCGGAACATCGTGCGTAGCGACCCGTGCACCACCCCGAGCTCGTCCAGCACCCGCAGCGAGTCGGCCTGGCTGGTGGGCTCCACGATCCGGGCCAGGACCAGCTGCTCGAACGCGTCATCAACCCACCGCGTCAAACCCCAGCTCGCGGTACCCGGCGGTGAGGACCCGCCACAGCAGCGCGCACCGCTTGCCGGTGATCACCCCACGGCCCGACCGGGCCCGCTGGCAGCGTCAGCTCCAGCTCACCCTGGCCAGGGTGCATCCGTGCCCGCAACCTCGAGCAGGGCGACCAGCTCCGCCGGCGTGCGGGCCGAGCCCACGTGTTCAATCACGGTGTCGCGGTCCCCGACACGCTCAGCGATCTGCACCGCCGTGGCCCCCGAAGCGGTCGGGACCCTCCGCACAAACACCACGACCACCGACCCTACCGGGCCGATTAGTGTGACAACCTCCACCCGGGCAAGCCGCTGACCAGCGCAAACACTCGCCGCGACCCGGAATCACGCTGCGGTGGCACGAGTCAGGTCGAGTGTCCACGAGGTCCGGACTGGCGACCCACATTCGATGCCTTCCTTCGCGACATCGGTGCCGTGCTGTCGGACGTCACCGCGTGCCCGCAGCCCGAGCCGGGGAGGGGCAGGGGGCGGGGCCGGTCGACTCGCGCACGACCAGCTCGGTCGGCATGACGACCTCGTCGGTGGGCTCGTCGCCGTCGAGGAGCGCACGCAGCAGCAGCTCGGCGGCGGCGCGCCCCTGGCCCGCGACGTCCTGGCGCACGGTGGTCAGGCCCAGCACCTCGGAGAGCAGGAAGTCGTCGATGCCGATGATCGACAGGTCACCGGGAACGGACATCCCGAGGCGCCGAGCGCTCTCACGCACCCCGATGGCCATCTCGTCCGAGGCCGCGACGATGGCGGTCGGGCGCCGGTCGCCCGACAGCAGGGTCGCGCTGTCGCGGGCAGCCGCCTCGGCGGTCCAGTCCGAGCCCAGGACCCAGGCGTCGTCACAGGTCAGTCCGAGCTGGTCCACGCTCTCGCGGAACGCCTCGAGGCGGTTCTGGGGGGTCTGGACGTGGGCGACGTTCTGGGGGACCGCCCCGATGTAGCCGATGCGGGTGTGGCCCAGGCCCGCCAGGTGCTCCACCGCCGTGCGCATGGCCCCGCGGTCGTCGATCCGAACGCAGGCGCGCCCGGGGACGGGGGTGCCGATGGCCACCAGGGGCAGGCCCAGCCGGTCGACGAGGTCGACCTCGTCGGCGTCCACCGGCACGTTGAGCGTGATCACGCCGTCGACCCGCTTCCAGAGCATGTTCTGGGTCAGGGGGAGGCGCTGGTCGAAGCTGTCGTCCTCGAGGTCGAAGAGGATGACGTGGTGACCCTGCGCCCGCAGGGTCTTCTCGATGGCGCTGACCAGCGTGGCGAAGAACCAGCGGGTGAGGAACGGCGCGACGACGGCCACGACCCTCGTGCGCCCGGAGGCGAGGGACGTGGCCGTCGGTGATGCGACGTAGTGCAGGTCCTCCGCGACGCGAAGCACCCGCTCCCGGGTCTCGGGGGAGACCCGGTCAAGCCCCCGAAGTGCGCGGGAGACCGTGGCGACCGACACCCCGGCCACCCGCGCAACATCGGTGATCGTGCTGATGGCGACCTCCTGGTCAGCCCTTGACTCCACCGGCCAGCAGGCCGCGGACGAAGAACCTCTGCAGGGACAGGAAGACGATCATCGGGACAAGCATCGAGATGAACGCTCCGGCCGACAGCAGGTGCCACTGCGCGCCACGCGTACCTGCCAGGTCCGACACGGCCGCGGTGAGCGGCTTCAGGTTCGGGTCGTTGGCGAAGACCAGCGCGACCAGCAGGTCGTTCCAGACCCAGAGGAACTGGAAGATGGCGAACGAGGCGATCGCCGGCACGAGCAGGGGCAGCAGGACGACGAAGAAGATCTTCACGTGTCCGGCACCGTCCACCCGAGCGGCCTCGATCAGCGACGCCGGGATGTCCTTCATGAAGTTGTGCATGAGGAAGATCGCCAGGGGCAGCGCGAACATCGAGTGCGAGAGCCAGACCGCCCAGAACGTGCCATCGATGCCGATGTTCACGTACTGCGTGAGCAGCGGGATCAGCGTCACCTGGATCGGCACGACCTGCAGTGCGAACACCGCCACGAACAGGAGCGACTTGTACTTGAACTCGATCCACGCGAAGGCGTACGCCGCGAGCAGCGCCAGGGTGATCGGGATGATCACCGCGGGCAGGGTGATGATGATCGTGTTGATGAACGTCGACGACAGGGGCACCGAGCCGCTGTTGAGGGCGAGGTCGTAGTTCTTCAGGGTGGTCTCGGGGTTGGAGAAGAAGGTCCACCAGCCCGACGTGCGGATGTCCCGCTGCGGACGGAACGAGGTGACGAACAACCCGAAGGTGGGGATCGTCCACAGCAGGGCGATGACGATGGCGATCCCGGAGGCCCACGGTGAGGTGAGCTTGGTCTTGGCATCGACGGCCCGCTGCTCGGCCTTGGTGAGCTTGCGGGGGCCCTTGACGGGGGCGGGCGCGGCTGCGGTGGTCATCGCTGCTCCTCCGAGAGTCGCATCTGGCGGACGTTGTAGACGATGATCGGGATCACGAGGATGAACAGCAGCACCGCCAGGGTGGCACCCATGCCGGCGTTGTTCTTGCTGAACGTCTGCGAGTAGAACTCGTTGGCCACGATCGAGGTGTTGAAGTTGCCACCGGTCATCTGGTAGACGATGTCGAACACCTTCAGGGTGCCCATGGCGATGGTGGTCAGCACGACGACGACCGCCGGGCGGATCGTCGGCACGGTCACGTAGCGGAACATGCGGAAACCGCTGACGCCGTCGAGCTGGGCCGCCTCGATGATGTCGTCCGGAATGGCCTTGATCGCCGCGGAGAGGATGGTCATCGCGAACCCGGTCTGGATCCACACCATGACGGCGATCAGGAAGAAGGTGTTCCACGGCGGGAACAGCAGGAACTGTCGCGAGTCGAACCCGAGCCAGACGAGGAACTGGTTGGCGATGCCGATCTGGGGAGCCACGGTCGGCTTGTACTCGTAGACGAACTTCCAGATGATCGACGCGCCGACCATCGAGATGGCCATCGGCAGGAAGATCAGCGTCTTGGCGACCTTCTCGAACCGGGTGCGGTCGACGAGCACGGCGTAGACCAGCCCGAAGGCGGTCGACACCAACGGCACGAGGATCACCCACAGCGCCGTGTTGCGCAGCACGATGAGGAAGCCGCTGTCGGTCAGGGCGGTGACGTAGTTGTCGACGCCGAGATAGGCGGTGCCGGCCGCATCCTTGAACGACAGGTTGATCGTCGACAGGGCCGGGTAGACCAGGCCGAACGAGATCAGGATGACGGCGGGGCCGAGGAAGCCGACCACCGGCACCCAGCGGGGCAGGGACGGGCGGTCAGCGAGGAAGAGCACGGCCGCCATGACGGCCACGAACAACAAGATGGCGAAGAACATCAGGAAGAACTTGCCGGGCACGGTGTCCGGCGTCAGGAGCCACTCCACGATCTACCTCCGAGGGGTGAGGGGATTTCGGGGTCGTGCGGGGTGTGTTCGTAAGGAGCGGGCCCGCCCCGTGCACTCACGGCGCGGGCCCGCTCACCTACGGTGGACCGAGTGGTCAGCTGGCGGGCCAGCTGTTCTCGATCGTCGTGAGCACCTCTTGCGAGCTCGTGCCCAGCGCGATCCAGTCGGTCATGCCCTTCCAGAACGACCCGGAACCCACGGCGCCCGGCATGAGGTCGGAACCGTCGAAGCGGACCACGGTGTCCTCGGCCGTCAGCAGCTCGAAGCTGAGCTGGTCGATGGGCGACTTCAGGTTGGCCGGGTCGAGCTCGTTGTTCGCGGACAGCCAGCCGGCAGAGGAGACCTTGGCCTTCTCGTTGCTCCACTCGGGGCTCGCCAGGTACGCGAGGAACGCCTGCACCTCGGGACGGTCGGCGAACGAGGCGGCGAACTCGCCGCCGACGAGCAGCGGCTTGGTCTCGGCCGTGGTGCCCGGGAGGTAGAAGGCGTAGACGTCGCCGTCCTCGGCAACGGTCGTGCCCTCGGTCCAGTTGGCCTGGTAGAAGGACGCCTGGCGCATCATGTAGCAGGTGCCGTCGAGGATGGGCAGGCCCGCGTCGCCGAAGGCGGTCGTGGCGATCGACTTCACGTCGCCGAGCCCACCGTTGACGTACTTGTCGTCACGCAGGATCGTGCCGGCCTGGTCGAGCGCAGCCACGACCTTGGGGTCGTTGAACGGGATCTCGTGGGCGACCCACGCGTCGTAGTCCTCAGGGGTGCCCGTGCGGAGCATGAGGTCCTCGAGCCAGTCGGTGGCCGGCCAGCCGGTCGCGCCGCCGGACTCGATACCGGCGCACCACGGCTTGGTGAGGCCGTCGCCGCCCTTCTCGGACTCGATCTTCGCCGTGAGGGTCATCATCTCGTCCCAGGTCGTCGGCACGGTGTAGCCCGACTCCTCGAAGGCGGACGGGCTGTACCAGACGAACGACTTGGCGTTTGCGCCCACCGGGACCGCGTAGAACGTGTCGTCGACGGTGCCGTAGGTCTTCCAGGCCTCGTTGAAGTACTTGTCGACGTTGGCCGTGGCGGCCTCGCCGGCGGGGATCACCTTGCCGGGGTTCTGCTCGACAAGAGTCCTGAGCAGACCCGGCTGCGGGATGTACGCGACGTCCGGCGCGTTGCCGGCCTTGATGCGCACCGGCAGCTGGGCCTCGAAGTCGCGCGAACCCTGGTACTCGACGGTTGCGCCCGTGCACTCCTCGAAGGGCTTGTACGAGTCGATGTGCGGCTGGTCCTCGGGGGCGACGATCGAGGCGTAGACGGTGACCGTCTTGCCTGCCAGGTCACCGTAGGACTCGAATGCCGCGCAGTCGACCGAACCGGTCGACTCCGTCTCGGTCGTGTCGTCACTACCGCAGGCCGTCGCGGTCAGGGCCACCGCGAGGACTCCGGTCAACGCCGCGATGCGACGCTTGGTGTAGAGGGCCATGTGCCCGCCTCCATTTCACTGGTCGCGCCGAGACGCTGTGGCCTCGGCGATGAGGGAACCGGGACCAAGGTAAAAGCGTTTACGCATCGAGCGCAACGGCTCCACGCATGGCGCCGGTAACGATTGCGTAACACGACCGCAACCGCTGAGGCTCGCGGGGACCGATGCGGCCCGTCCCTACGGCATTTCACCGCACGGGAGCGCCGATTCCGGCGATGACGGACAGGTAGGGCGTGCCGGACCCGTCTCGCCTGCCGGACGCCTCCGGGAGCTCGAGTGCCACGCCCGCCGCACCGCTCGGCCGCGCGGGCCGCGCGCCGACCCACGCCAGCACGAGGACGTCCTCACCCTTGAGGAGACGGTGGGCGCGCACGCCGCCGGTGCCCCGCCCCTTGCTCGGGTACTCGGCGAACGGTGTGACCTTGAGGGAGCCGGGTTGGGTTCCGGGCAGGGCGTCGGAGGAACCCGACGAGGTGACGACGACGGCATCCGAACCGGGGTCGACCGCGCCGAAGAACACGACGGACGCCCCGGGGGAGAGGCGGATGCCGGACATCCCGCCGGCCGCGCGCCCCTGGGGCCGAACCGACGAGGCCGGGAAGCGCAGCAGCTGCGCGTCGCTCGTGACGAAGACGAGGTCCTCCTCGCCGTCGTGCAGCGCGGTCGCCCCGACGACGCGGTCGCCCTCCTTGAGGCCGATGACCTCCCAGTGCGGGCGCGACGGGTGCTCGGGCGTCACGCGCTTGACGACGCCCTGGGCGGTGCCGAGGGCGATGCCCGGCCCCTCGGCGTCCAGCCCGACGATCGTGAGTGGCTCCTCACCCGCGGGCAGGTCGGCGAACAGCCCCAGCGGCGCTCCACCGGACAGGCTCGGCGCGCCGCCGAGCGGCGGCAGGGTCGGCAGCTCGAGGGCCGACATCCGCAGCATCCGGCCGGCCGAGGTGAGCAGCGCGAACTCCCCGCGGGCCGTCGTGCGCACGGCCCCGATGATCGCGTCGTGCTTGGCCCGGCCACCCTCGCTGGGGACCGGGTCCGCGCTCGAGGTGCGGGCCAGCAGGCCGGTGGACGACAGCAGCACCCAGCAGGGGTCGTCGGCCACCTCGAGCGGAGTGCCGATCGAGGCGGGGACACCGGCCGACTCCAGCAGCACGGTGCGGCGTGGGGTGCCGTGGGCCTTGGCCACGTCGGCGAGCTCGCTGGACACCGTGCGGTGCAGCAGCTTCTCGTCGGCGAGGATCGCCTCGAGCTCCTCGATCTGGCGGCGCAGCTCGTCGCGCTCGGTCTCGAGCTCGATGAGCGAGAACTTCGTGAGCCGGCGCAGCTGGAGCTCGAGGATGTAGTCGGCCTGGGCATCGGACAGGTCGAACACGGAGATGAGGCGCGACCTCGCGGTCGCGGCGTCGTCGGAGGTGCGGATCAGCTGGATGACCTCGTCGATGTCGACGATGGCGACGAGCAGGCCCTCGACGAGGTGGAGGCGGTCGCGGCGCTTGCGCAGGCGGTGCTCGGTGCGGCGGCGCACGACCTCGATGCGGAAGTCGACGTAGGTGCGCAGCAGCTCCTTCAGGCCCAGGGTGCGCGGCTGGCCGTCGACGAGCGCGACGTTGTTGATGCCGAAGGAGTCCTCCATCGGCGTCAGCTTGTAGAGCTGCTCGAGCACGGCGTCGGGGTTGAACCCGTTCTTGACCTCGAACACCAGGCGCAGGCCGTGCTTGCGGTCGGTGAGGTCCTTGACGTCGGAGATGCCCTGGAGCTTCTTGGCCTGCACGAGCGTCTTGACCCGCTCGATGACCTTCTCGGGTCCGACGAGGTAGGGCAGCTCGGTGACGACGATGCCCATCCGGCGGGGCGTGAGCTTCTCGACGCGGGCCGTGGCCCGGGTGCGGAAGGAACCGCGGCCGGTGAGGTAGGCGTCGCGGATGCCGTCGAGCCCGACGATGCGGCCGCCGCCGGGCAGGTCCGGGCCCGGGACGAACTTCATCAGGTCGTCCAGCGAGCAGTCGGGGTGGGTGATGAGGTGACGAGCCGCGCCGATGACCTCGACGAGGTTGTGCGGGGCCATGTTCGTGGCCATGCCGACCGCGATGCCCGAGGCGCCGTTGACCAGCAGGTTGGGGTAGGCCGCAGGAAGGACGCCGGGTTGCAGGAGCGAGTCGTCGTAGTTGGGGACGTAGTCGACGGTGTCCTCGTCCAGGCCCGCGACCATGAGCAGGGCGGCCGGGGCCATCCGGGCCTCGGTGTAGCGCGAGGCCGCGGGGCCGTCGTCCAGGGAGCCGAAGTTGCCGTGGCCGTCGACGAGCGGCAGCCGCATCGTGAATGACTGCGCCATCCGCACCATGGCGTCGTAGATGGCCTGGTCGCCGTGCGGGTGGTACTTGCCCATGACCTCGCCGACGACCCGGCTGCACTTCACGTGCGGGCGGTCCGGGCGCAGCCCGAGCTCGCTCATCCCGAACAGGATGCGCCGCTGCACCGGCTTCAGGCCGTCGCGCGCATCCGGCAGGGCCCGCGAGTAGATGACGCTGTAGGAGTACTCGAGGAACGCATCGCGCATCTCGTCCTCGACGTCGATGTCGACGACCCGCTCGACGCCGTCCTGCGGGGTCTCCCCGGGCGGTGGGGTGGTGGTGCGCTTGGCCATGGGGTCGGGCTCTGCTCTACGTGAGGGCTCGGACCGCGGATGCCGCGGCAGGGGACCCCGTCATCCTCACCCATCGGTCAGCGGCCGTTCACGCCGACGCGCCGGACCACCCGCCGAACCGTCCCGCGTGCAGCACGTCCTCCAGGGGGCGACGTGGCCTCGTGCGCGGTGACCCGCCGGTGTGCGCGGCCCGAGCGGCCGGGGTGCCCAGGGCGATGACCCCGACCAGGCGCCGGTCCTCGGGGATGCCGTGCGCCTCACGAACCGCGTCGTGGCGCTGGCCCGGGATGCCGAAGAACAAGGCGCCCAGCCCGGCATCCTGTGCGCCCAGGAGGATGATCATCGCCGCCATGGCGGTGTCGGTGTCCCAGTAGGGGATCGGCCAGCGATCGGGGGAGCGGTCGACCCACCCCTTGTCCGCCTGCGCGTACCGGTCGAGGTAGGCGCCGGCATCGGACAGGCACAGCACCAGGGCGGGAGCGGCGGACACCCCGCGTAGCCACGCATCGGCCGGGCCCCCGTCGTCGGCAGCGGCCCAGAAGGCCGCGCGGTCCTGCGGGTTCAGCAGCGCGACGAAGTCCCACCCCTGGCTGAACCCGGCGCTCGGGGCCCGCACCGCGAGCGTGACCAGGTCGCGCACGACCTCCATCTCGACCGGGACGGACGGGTCGAACCGGCGCACCATCCGCCGCCGCAGCACTGCGTCGCGTAGCTCCACGACCCCAGTGTGCCGGTGGGTGCCGGGAGTGTGTCCGACGGGTCCCTCGTGGTGGCACGATGGTGCCCATGGACGACGACCCGCTTCCTCCGGGTTACCCCAGCGAGTGGGAGGCCGACGTCGTCCTGCGCGACGGCACCGTCGCCCACGTCCGGCCGATCCGACCCTCGGACACCGACGGCATCCACCGTTTCCACAGCGGCCAGTCCGACGAGTCCATCTACCTGCGATTCTTCGCCCCGCTGCGGCGGCTGAGCGACGCCGACGTCCACCGCTTCACCCATGTGGACTACGTCGACCGGGTCGCCCTGGTCGTCACGCTGCGCGAGGACATCGTCGGGATCGGTCGCTACGACCGCATCGACGCCCGCAGCGCCGAGGTCGCCTTCAACATCAGTGACCACTACCAGGGCAAGGGCATCGGATCGGTGCTCCTCGAGCACCTCGCCGCGATCGCGCGCGACGTCGGCATCACCCGCTTCACCGCGGAGGTGCTGCCGCAGAACCGCAAGATGCTCTCGGTGTTCTCCGACGCCGGGTACGACGTGACGCGGCACATCGAGGACGGGGTCGTCGAGGTCGGGTTCGACATCGAACCGACCGACTCCTCGAAGGCCGTCGCCATGTCACGCGAACACCGGGCCGAGGCCCTGAGCGTCGCCGCGATCCTGCACCCCCGCACGATCGCCGTCATCGGCGCCAGCCGGCGGCGCAACTCCATCGGCAGTCAGCTGCTCGAGCGCATCGTCGCGGCGGGGTTCACCGGCGAGATCCACCCGGTCAACCCCAACGTGCGCACCCTGCGCCGGCGCACCGCCTACCCCTCGGTGGCGGCCGTGCCCGGACGGGTCGACCTCGCGGTCATCGCCGTCCCGGCCCACGCGGTGCTCGAGGTCGTCGACGAGTGCGCCGAGGCGGGGGTCAAGGCGCTGCTCGTCGTCTCGGGCGGGTTCGCGGAGGAGGGCCGTGACGGCGCCCGCCTCCAGGCAGAACTGCTGCGCCGGGCCCGCGGGGCGGGGATGCGGGTCGTCGGGCCGAACTCCTTCGGGCTGATCAACAACGACCCGTCGCTGCGGCTCAACGCCTCGCTCGCGATGACGCTGCCACCGGTGGGGCGGGTCGGTCTGTTCGCGCAGTCCGGGGCCCTGGGGATCGCCGTGCTCGCCTCGGCCGCGCGCCGCAACCTCGGCATCTCGACGTTCGGCTCGGCCGGCAACCGCGTCGACGTCTCGGGCAACGACTTCATGCAGTACTGGATCGACGACGACAACACCGAGGTCGTCGGCCTGTACCTCGAGTCGATGGGCAACCCGCGCAAGTTCTCGCGGATCGCCCGCAACCTCGCCCTCATCAAGCCGGTCATCGTCGTGAAGTCCGGCGTCTCGCGCTTCGGGGTGCCCCCGGGGCACCGGGTCCGCCGCACCAAGGCCCGCCCGGCGGTGTTCAAGGCCATGCTCAAGCAGGCCGGGGTGCTGCGCGTCGAGAACGTCCACCAGCTCTTCGACATCGCCCAGCTGCTCGCCACGCAACCGCTTCCCCGCGGCGACCGCGTCGCCATCGTCGGCAACTCGACCGCGCTCGGCACGCTGACCGCCGATGCCTGCACCAGCTGGGGCCTGAAGGTCGCCCACGGCCCGGTGAGCCTGCCGAGCGAGGCCACCGCGGCCCAGTTCCGCACGGCGCTCGCGGCCGCGTTCGCCGACCCCAAGGTCGACTCCGTGCTGACCTGTTTCATCCCGCCCCTGGTGACCAACGACGAGGACGTCGCCGCGGCCGTGCGCGACATGGCGCACGGTGCCGACAAGCCCTGCGCCGCAACCTTCCTCGGCATGCGCGGGGTGGACGACGGGCACTCCTCCGTCACCGGCACGGGTGGCTCGACCCAGGCGATCCCCGTCTACGCGATGCCCGAGGATGCCGTGCGCGCCCTGGCCGCGGCCACCCGGTACGGTGCCTGGCGCTCCAAGGACCACGGGGTGCCCGTGGCGCCGGCCGGCATCAACCGGCGGATCGCGGAGGACATCGTCGAGACGGTGCTCGCGATGGAGCCCAAGGGGCGGCGCCTCACCTCGGACGAGTCAACCGCCCTCCTGCAGGCCTACGGCATCGACGTCTGGACCAAGCAGGAGGTCAGCACCGTCGACGAGGCGGTCGCGGCGGCCGAGCAGGTCGGCTACCCGGTGGTGCTGAAGTCGACCGCGCCGATGGTCCGCCACCAGGGCGGCACCAGCGGGGTGCGCGTCGACCTGCGCACCGAAGCCGCCCTTCGGGCCGCGTGGGAGTCGCTCACCGAACGGCTCGCACCCCTGGACGCGGATCGCCTGGTCGTGCAGCGCATGGCGACCCCGGGGGTGCCCTGCGTCGTCACCTCCGACGAGGACCCGCTCTTCGGGCCGGTCATCGGCTTCAGCGTCGCCGGGCTGCCCACCGAGCTGCTCGGTGACATCGGCTACCGCATCCCGCCACTCACCGACGTCGACGTCTCCGAGCTCATCTCGTCGGTGAAGGCGTCCCCGGTGCTCCACGGCCACCGCGGGGCGACCCCGGTGAACCGGGCTGCCCTGGCCGACCTCATCGCGCGGGTCTCGGTGCTCGCCGACGACCTCGCCGAGGTGGCCTCGCTCGTGCTCAACCCCGTCAACGCCCACCCCGGGGGAGTCGAGGTGCTCGGCGCCGAGATCGTGCTCGCCCCCGCACCCCGCCGCACCGACCCGGGGCGCCGGTCGCTGACGTAGCGCAGGCCACGCCGTTCGCTGACGTGGCTGTCACCGGCAGCGGGCACAATGGACCCCATGAGCCCTGCCCCCGACGCCCCCGTCCTCCCGGCGGACCTCACCGCCGCGATCGTGCGGGCCGGCTACTACCCAGCCCTGGTCGCCGACGTCGTCGCCGCAGCCCTGGTGCACGAGCCGATCCACAGCCACCTCGTCCACCTCGAGACCACCTTTGACCGCGACGTCGTGCGCCGCCACATCACGGTGCTCGTGCTGACCCCCACCCGGCTGCTCATCGCCCACGCCGACGACCACGCCGACGAGCCACCCGCCCCGCAGGACGTCGCCACCGCGACCACCGAGTCGATCCCGCTGTCCGCGGTGCGCGGCGTCATGCTGACCCACGTCGTCGAGAGCCCGTCGACGTACGTCCCGGGCAGCCTCGGCCGCGAGATCACCCTCACCCTCGGGTGGGGCACGGTGGCCCGGCTCGACCTCGTGCCGGCCTCCTGCGCCGACCCCGACTGCGACGCCGACCACGGCTACGAGGGCACCATCACCGGTGATGACATCGCCCTGCGCATCTCGGCCGCAGCCGATGGTGAGGACGCCCTGGCGGAGGCGCTGTCGTTCGCGAGGGACCTGTCCGCGGCCCTCGGCCAGGCCTGAGCCCCCGGATGCCGTCCACCGGGGACCCGTCGGCGGCCGCACCCGTCGGGTCCGCGCCCTCGCTGGCCGACGTGCTGCCCAGCGTCGCCAGGAGCCTGGGTGTCGCGTGGGGCACGCCGCGAGCGGGAGGTGACCGGGCGGCATCCGACGGCTTCGCCTTCCCGCCCACCCGCCGGGCGGTCGTCGTGCTCATCGACGGGCTGGGGCACGACCTCCTGGTCCGGCGGGCCGGCCACGCGCCGTGGCTGCGGTCGAGGCTCGCGAGCACCCAAAGGGTCGCCAGTGGTTTCCCGTCGACCACCGCCACGTCGATGGGCACCTTCGGCACGGGGCTGGCGGCCGGCGCCCACGGGCTGCTCGGCTACGAGGTGCTCGTTCCCGGTCGCGACCGGCTCCTCAACGAGCTGTCGTGGGAGGACGGGCCGGACCCTCGCCTCTGGCAGCCGCACGGCACGGTCTTCGAGGCCGTCGAGCGCGACGGCGTCGAGGTCGTGCGCATCGGCCCGGCGTACTTCGACGGGTCGGGGCTGACCACGGCGGCCCTGCGCGGCGGCCGGTTCGTCGCCGCGACCTCCTTGGAGGCCCGGGTCGACGCCGCCCTCACCGCCGTGCGCGCTGCGCCGCGCACCTTGGTGCACCTGTACTGGGGTGAGCTCGACAAGGTCGGCCACGTGCACGGCTGCGACTCCTGGCAGTGGGGCGAGGAGCTCGAGGCCGTCGACCGGGAACTGGCCAGGCTCGCCGCCCGGCTGCCGGCTGACTGCTCGCTCACCGTGACGGCCGACCACGGCATGGTCGACTCCCCGCACGAGCTGCGCCTCGACGTCGCCCACGAGCCGGTGCTGGCCCACGGGGTGCGCCACGTCAGTGCCGAGGCCCGGGCCCCGCAGCTCTACGTCGAGCCCGGCGCCGCTGACGACGTCCGGGCTGCCTGGGCCGAGACGCTCGGCGAGCGGGCTCTCGTCCGCAGTCGGGCGGAGGCCGTCGCAGCAGGGTGGTTCGGTGCGGTGCTGCCCGAGAACCTGCCGCGCATCGGCGACGTCGTCGTCGCGATGCGGGGCCGCTTCGCCGTCGAGGACTCCCGCCGCGCCCGCCCTGAACTGCTCGCGCTCATCGGCCTGCACGGGTCGCTCAGCGACGACGAGGTGTCGGTTCCCGTCGTGCACGTGCCACCGGCCGTCGTCGCCTAGGGTGTCGCCTCGTGGCTGAACTGGTGTTCTTCTCCGGAACGATGGACTGCGGCAAGTCGACCCTTGCCCTGCAGATGGACCACAACAACTCCGCCCGCGGCCGGCAGGGGCTGATCTTCACCAAGCTCGACCGCATGGGGGAGTCGGTGCTCTCCTCGCGGCTGGGCCTGTCGACCCCGGCCATCGAGGTCTCCGACCACCTCGACTTCTGGGACACCGTGGTCGAGCGGCTCACCCAGGGCGCCCGGGTGGACTACCTCATCTGTGACGAGGCGCAGTTCTACACCCCCGAGCAGGTCGAGCAGCTGGCCCGCCTCGTCGACGAGCTCGGCATCGACGTGCACGCCTTCGGGATCACCGCAGACTTCCGGACCGAGCTCTTCCCCGGGTCGCGCCGCCTCATCGAGCTCGCCGACAGGGTGCAGCTGTTGCAGGTCGAGGCGCTGTGCTGGTGCGGGCGCAAGGCCACCCACAACGCCCGCATCGTCGACGGGGTGATGGTCGTCGAGGGGGAGCAGGTCGTCGTCGGCGACACCGCGAGCGCCTCGGTGGGGCTCGTCGAGTACGAGGTGCTCTGCCGCCGCCACTACATGCGGCGGATGAACAGCCACGCCGCACGCGCCGCGGCCCTCTCGCCGGACACGCTGCCGTTCGACCTCGACGTGTGCGCCGTGCCGCCCCAGCCGCCTTCTCGCGCCTGACACGGCGGTCGGCCGGGTCAGCCCTGGCCGCTGCCCTTGGTGCCGAAGACGATGTCGTCCCAGCTCGGCACGCTCGGGCGCCCCTTGCGCGACGGCGTCGGACGCATCGGCGGACGCTTGGCCCCGGACCGCTCGGATGCTGTGTTCTCTGGTGTCGCGCTGGCGTTGGATGCCGGGTCGGCGTTGGATGCCGGGTCGTCAGTGGGTTCTGGGTCGTCCATCGGGTGCTCGGCCTCGGCTGGCGCGGCATCGGCGTCATCGACCGGCAGGTCGTGAACGATGAACTCCTCGGCCTCCGCAGCCAGCTCGCCGTGCGCAGTCATCTCGTCGTGCGCCCCAACCCCGGGGCCATCCCCATCGGCGGGCACGGCGACAGGCGGTGGTGGCGGCGGCACGAACGTCGGGTCGAGGTGGAGGTCCTCCAGGGGGAGGGCGTCGCCGCGCAACGCATCGGCTCCCGGGGTGTGGGTCGGAGAGGAGCGTCGGCGCTTTCGACCTCGGGCGCTCTGCTCACGCATGGCCGCCATGAGGTCGATCGGGTCGTGCGGGCCGCGTGCGGGCCGCGTGGGCTCCCGAGGGGCGCGCTCGAGACCGCCGTCCGCGTCGATGTCGTACACGTCGAGGTCGCCCTCGAGGGCGACCCGGTGCGGGGTGGGGATCGCCCCGGGTGTGGCGTCCTCGCTGAGCCACCGGGCCTCGTCGTTGGTGGCCGTCACCGACCCACCGAGCGGTTCGTAACGCCAGGTCGCGGTGCGCTGGCGCCCTCCGGCACTGAAGGTCATGCTCAGCTGCCAGGTGCCCTCCTCGTCGCGCGCGGAGTCCCAGTCCACGGCATCCCGCTCGACTCCGCGGTCCTTGAGCCGGTCGGCGACCCGGTCGGCGAGCGTGAGCGGCCCGTTGCCCCGCGTCCCGACGGCGCACTGCTGGGCCTTGGTCGCGACGTACTCGCGCTCGGCGAGCACGGGGCCCTCGAAGCGCCGAACCTTCTCCAGGGTCCACCCGGCGCGGTCGGCGACCTCCTCGGCGGACAGCCCGCGGCGGATGAGCGCCTGCACGTCCCGCGGTCGCAGGCCACCCTCGATCTCGATCTGCAACTGGCCCAGCCGTGGCCGGTCCCGCCGGGCCGCCGCGCGCAGGGCCTCGTCGAGGGGCAGCCGGAAGCGCCCGCCGTCGGCGTTCGCCAGCAGCAGGTGTTGGCCGTCCTCGTGGACGCCGATGAGTCGAAGGTCCTGCATGTCGGGGCTCCCGGTGGTGCTCGTGGTCAGGACGACTGTGCCACTGCCCGACGGCCAGATGCCGCAGCCCACGCCGAGGCTCGCCGGATTGCCCGCTTACGCTTGTCGCATGCCTGACTCCGCGTCCCCACTCGCCCCGTACGACGCCGTCCTCCTCGTCTCCTTCGGCGGCCCTGAGGCCCCCGAGGAGGTCGTGCCCTTCCTGCGCCGCGTCACGGCCGGTCGCGACATCCCCGACTCCCGCCTCGAGGAGGTCGGTGAGCACTACTTCGCCCGCGGTGGGCGCAGCCCGATCAACGACCTCAACCGCGACCTGCTCGCGCGACTGCGGGCGGAACTGGATCGCCGCGAGATCTCGACCCCGCTGCTCTGGGGCAACCGCAACTCCGAGCCGTTCCTCGCCGGAGCCGTCCATGAGGCCCTCGACCAAGGGGCGTCCCGCGTCCTCGCCCTGGTCACCAGTGCCTACTCGTGCTACTCCTCGTGCCGTCAGTACCGCGAGGACCTCGCGGCAGCGGTCGACGACGTCGGCCCGGCCGCCGACGGCCTCGTCATCGACAAGGTGCGCCCCTACTTCGGACACCCGGGGGTCGGGAGGGCGTGGCGCCGGGCCCTCGTCGAGGCGCTGTCGGCCCTGCCCGATCCGACGAGCGCGCGCATCCTCTACGTCACCCACTCCATCCCGACGGCGATGGACGACACGTCCGGCCCGGGCGACGGCGAGGGCAACCTCTACGTCGACCAGCACGTCCGGCTGGGCCGCCGCCTCACCGACGAGGTCAACGCCGACCTCGGCCTGGCCGTCGAGGGTGAGCTCGTCTTCTGCTCCCGCTCGGGTCGCCCCGGCCAGCCGTGGCTCGAGCCCGACGTCAACGACCGCATCGAGGAGCTCGCCGCCGAGGGTGGGGTCAGCGCGGTCGTCGTCGCACCGATCGGGTTCGTCTCCGACCACATGGAGGTCGTCCACGACCTCGACACCGAGGCGGCCGAGACCGCGCAGAAGGTCGGCATGCCGTTCGTGCGGGTCGCGACGCCGGGCACCGACGACCTGTTCGTCGAGGGTCTGGTCGACCTGCTGCTCGAGCGCGCGGCCGAGGCCCGCGGCGAGGTCGTCCTGCCCGAGACGTGGGTGCCCGGTGACGTGCGTCCCTCGGTGTGCGCCCCGGGCTGCTGCCCCAACCTGCGCGCCGTGAAGCCGGCCCTGTGCGGCAGCGACTGATGACCACGCATCCCGCGGCGACGGCATCCGATGTGTCAGTCGGCCTCGCCGCCGTGCTCGAGGAGATCGCCTGCACGGTCGCGCGGGCCGCCGGGCGGCTCGTCGTCGACGAGCGGCCGGTCGACCTGGGCGTGTCGTCGAAGTCGAGCGCGACCGATCCCGTGACCGTCATGGACCAGCGCAGCCAGGAGCTCATCATCGAGCTGCTCGCCGCGGCCCGCCCCGACGACGCCGTCCTCGGTGAGGAGGAGGGCGGCTCGACCGGCACCAGCGGGCTGACCTGGGTGATCGACCCGATCGACGGCACCGTCAACTACCTCTACGGCATCCCGGCGTATGCCGTGTCCGTCGCCGTCGTCGTGGGGGACCCTGCCGTGGCCGGTGCGTGGCAGCCGGTGGCGGGCGCGGTGCTGAACCCTGAGTCGGGCGAGCTCTTCCATGCGCACCTCGGCGGGGGAGCGAGACTGACGACGGATGCCGGGACGCGCACCCTGCGCGTCACGGCCGCCACCGACGTCGCGCACGCCCTCGTCGGCACGGGGTTCGGCTACGCCGCCGACCTGCGCCGGCGACAGGCCGAACTGCTCGTCGACCTCCTGCCGCGGGTGCGCGACATCCGCCGCCACGGCGGGGCCGCCCTCGACCTGTGTGGCCTCGCCGCGGGCCGCCTCGACGCCTACTACGAGAGCGCCCTCAACCCGTGGGACCGCGCCGCCGGGGAGCTCGTCGCCCGTGAGGCCGGGGCAGTGCTCGGCGGCCCGGTCGGTGACGTCCTCACGCGCGACCTCGTGTGGGGGGCCGCTCCGGGCCTGGCGGCGCAGTTCGGTCCGCTCGTGCGTGAGCTGTCGGCCCGGCACGTCGGCTCGGTGGACTGAGGCCGGTTTCTTCCTGCCCGCTGGGACGACATGGCTTTTGTGCCGTCGATGGTGCACAATCGCCGCGCACGGCGCAGCCCGGGCACAAAATCGGAACCTGATGCGTTCTGAGGGTCCCGGGACACGACGAAGGGTGGACGACAGGCAATGGCAACCGACTACGACGCACCGCGCAAGACTGACGACGAGCTGTCCGAGGACTCCATCGAGGAGTTGAAGAGCCGGCGCGTCGACAAGCGCGCCTCGAGTGTCGACGTCGACGAGACCGAGCAGGCCGAGGGCTTCGAACTGCCCGGTGCCGACCTGTCCGGCGAAGAGCTCTCGGTGCGGGTCCTGCCGCGCCAGGCTGACGAGTTCACCTGCTCGCGGTGCTTCCTCGTGCACCACCGCAGCCAGCTCGCGACCGACAAGGGTGGCGTGCTCGTGTGCCGGGAGTGCGCAGCCTGAGCACCGTCGCCGTTCGCCGGCTGCACCCGCACGCCCGCCTGCCGCTCTACGCCACTCAGGGGGATGCCGGTGCCGACCTCACGAGCGTCGCGCAGGTGACGTTGGCCCCGGGGGAGAGGGCGCTGGTGCCCACCGGCATCGCGCTGGCGCTCCCGCCGGGCACGGTCGGGCTGGTGCACCCGCGCTCGGGCCTCGCGGCCCGGCACGGCATCACCGTGGTCAATGCTCCAGGCACCATCGACTCGGGATACCGCGGCGAGGTGCACGTCAACCTCGTGAACCTCGACCCGCGCGAGTCGTTCACGGTGCAGGTCGGTGACCGCATCGCCCAGCTCGTCGTGCAGCACTACGTGCACGCGACCTTCGAGGTCGCGGATTCGCTTCCGGAGAGTGACCGGGGGGACACTGGGCACGGGTCCACGGGCGGCTTCGGCCCGCACCAGCCCGACTGACCCGCAGCACTCCAGACCAGATTCGAGGACGACCCCCGTGAGCATCTTCAAGCGTTCCAAGAAGTCCGACCCCGCAGGTCGTGCCGACGAGGTCGACGGCGTCGAGACGCTGGAGGGCCAGGGCTCCGTCGACACCGACGCGGACGGCACGCAGGGCGCCGACGGTGACGCGGCGGGCGACGACGCGGTGACGCGCACGGCATCCGTGGTGCTCGACCGCAGCGAGGGCCCGTTCGACGCGAGCGAGGTCGACGGGCGCGGCGGTCGGATCGACCTCGGCGCGCTGTGGATGCAGGGCGTGCCCGGCATGGAGCTGCGCCTCGAGGTCGACCAGACCACCCAGCAGGTCAACGCCGCGATGGCCGTGATCCGCGACTCCGCGCTCCAGGTGCAGGCGTTCGCCGCGCCGCGCTCGGGTGGGCTGTGGGACGAGATCCGCGCCGAGCTCGTGACCGCGATCGAGACGCAGGGCGGCACCGCCGAGGAGCGTGTCGGCCCGCTCGGCACCGAACTGCGCACGCGGATGCCGTCGCGCGGCGAGAACGGCCGCACCGTCTTCGCTCCCGCCACCTTCCTCGGCGTCGACGGGCCACGCTGGTTCCTGCGCGGCGTGCTCTCCGGTCGCGCCGCCATCGACGACGACGCGGCGGCCCCGCTGCTCGAGGTCCTGCGCGCCGCCGTCGTCGTGCGCGGCACCGAGCCGATGGCCCCGCGCGAGCTGCTCCCGTTGGCCCTGCCTCGCGAGGCCGAGCGCGCCGCCGAGGAGGCCGAGGCTGAGGCTGACGCCGCCGACGAGGCCGAGCGCTCGTCCCTCGACCCCTTCACGCGAGGGCCTGAGATCACCGAGGTGCGGTGATGGGCCTGCGCGCGCTGCTGCATGACCTGGGCAAGACCTCGGTCGAGCACCAGGCCGATGCGCTGCGCACCCAGTCCGAGACAGCGGGCGGTGACGACCTCACGGCCCTGGCGCCCCGGCATCCGGCCTGCGTGTGCGGCACCGTGCGCACCGTGACCCTGCCGCCGCGGCGCAGCGTGCCCGCCCTGGTCGCGGAGGTGTGGGACGGCAACGGCTCGGTCAACCTCGTGTGGATCGGTCGCCGCAGCATCGCCGGCATCGAGCCGGGCACGTTCCTGCGGGCGCGCGGCCGAGTGGCTGAGGTGCGCGGGGTGCCGACGATCTTCAACCCGGCCTACGAGATCGTGCCGACCGCGTGAGCGCCGCTGTGACCCCCGCGACCCCGCAGACCGTCGAGGCGCTGATCCGGCACCGGCTGTCCACCGCCCTCGGGGGGTGGCGCGGGTCGATCGAGACGGCGCTGCCGACCGTGGTCTTCGTCGCCCTGTGGACGTGGCGCCAGGACATCCGGCTCGCTGCCGGGGCGGCCATGGGCATCGCCCTGGTGCTCGCCGCGGTTCGGCTCGCGCAGAAGTCGTCGCTGACCCACGTGCTCGGCGCCGTCTTCGCGACGGGCATCGCCGCGTTCTTCGCCCTGCGCTCGGGGCGCGCCGAAGCGGCCTTCCTGCCCGGCATCCTCACCAATGCCGCCTACCTCGTCGGCACGGTGTTCTCGATCCTGGCCCGCTGGCCGGCAGTCGGGTTCCTCGTCGGCGCCGGCGACCCGCGTGCTGCCGAGGACCCGTTCGGGTGGCGCAAGGACCGCGGCATGGTGGCCGTGTGCTCACGCCTGACGTGGGTGCTCGTCGGGGTCTACGCGATCCGGCTGCTCATCATGGTGCCGCTCTACCTCGCCGCCGAGGTGGCCTGGCTCGGCGTCGCCAAGATCGCCCTCGGCTGGCCGCTGTGGGTGGCCTCGATCGCGATCATGGGGTGGATGCTCGTGGCCGGGCACACCCCGCTGGAGCCTGAGCCGGAGGTCGTCCGCGATCAGGAGGCCGACCAGGCCTGAGCTCAGCGCTCGTCGTCGGGGTCCTCGGAGTCGCGCTTGTGCCGCTGGCCGGGGCTGAGCAGGGTCTCGAGCTCGGCCTCGACGTCAGGGGTGGTGAGGAAGAGCAGCTCGTCGAGCGGCTCGAGCGCGTCGTCGCGGGTGGGGGCGATCGGGTGGCCCTCGCGGATGATGCCGGTGAGCACGGTGTTTCCCGGCAGCGGCACGTCCCCGACGCGCGAGCCGGCGTAGGGGCTGCCCACGGGCAGGGTCATCTCGACCATCATCGCCTTGCCCTGCTGGAACTCGAAGATCCGCACGAGGTCACCGACGCTCACGGCCTCCTCGACCAGGGCGGTCATGATCCGCGGGGTCGAGACCGCGACGTCGACGCCCCAGGCCTCGTCGAACATCCACTCGTTCTTCGGGTTGTTGACCCGGGCCACGGTGCGCGGCACGCCGAACTCGGTCTTGGCGAGCAGGGACAGCACGAGGTTGACCTTGTCGTCACCCGTGGCGGCCACGACGACCTCGCAGTCGGCCAGGCCCGCCTCGCTGAGCGCCTCGATCTCGCAGGCGTCGGCCTGCAGCCAGCTGGCGTCGGGCACCTTGGCCACCCGCTCGCCGTCGGCGTCGCGGTCGATGAGGAGCACGTGGTGCTCGTTGCGCAGCAGCTCGCGGGCGATCGAACGCCCGACGCTGCCGGCTCCGGCGATGACGACGCGCATGGGTGACGGGCCTTTCGGTCAGTGGGCCGGGGGAGCGGCGTCGAGCACGCGCTCCGCGGTGGCGAGGTTCTCACGCAGCAGCGCGAGGTGGAGGAGGTCGCCCTCCTGGTAGACGGTGTCCGGCCCGGGCAGCAGGCCGTCGCCGAGCCGGGTCAGGTAGGCGGTGCGCCCGCCCGTCGCGCCCTCGATCTCGCTGATCCGTCGGCCGATCCAGGCGTTGGAGATCGGCATCTCGGCGATGACGACCTTGCCGGAGGGGTCGGTGAACTCAGGCACGTGTCCCTGCGGGAGCAGGCGGCGGACCATCTGGTCGCTCGTCCACTTGACGGTGGCGACGGTGGGGATGCCGAGCCGCTGGTAGATCTCGGCGCGACCGGGGTCGTAGATGCGGGCGACCACGTGCTCGACGCCGTACTTCTCGCGCGCCACCCGGGCGGCGAGGATGTTGGAGTTGTCACCGCTGGAGACGGCGGCGAAGGCGTAGGCGTTCTCGATGCCGGCCGCGCGCAGGGTGTCGCGGTCGAAGCCGACCCCGGTGACCGTGCGGCCCTCGAAGGTCGTGCCCAACCGGCGGAACGACGACTCGTCCTGGTCGATGACGGCGACCTCGTGGCCGGCCCGCTCGATGGCTCTGGCGAGGGAGGCCCCGACGCGGCCGCAGCCCATGATGACGAAGTGCACGGAGTCGACGCTACACCGACGGGCCACGCGCGGTGAGGGCGTCCCGCAAGGGTTCCCGGGGAGGTGGGCGACCGGCATACAGTGTGTGTCGTGCCAAATTCTGGGCGCGTGGTCAAGCGCGTCATCCTCGGTCGCGCGATGCGCAGCGACAACCTCGGTGAGACGCTCCTTCCCAAGCGGCTCGCCCTGCCCGTCTTCGCCAGTGACGCTCTGTCGTCGGTGGCGTACGCCCCTGACGAGATCTTCCTGACGCTCGGCCTGGCCGGCGGCGCGCTCGCGCTCACCCACTCGTGGGAGATCGCCCTGGCGGTCGTCGTCGTCATGGCCGTGGTCATCGCGAGCTACCGGCAGAACGTGCGCGCCTACCCCTCGGGCGGCGGCGACTACGAGGTGGCCAGTGTCAACCTCGGGCCCAAGGCCGGGCTCGGGGTCGGCAGCGCCCTGCTCGTCGACTACGTGCTGACGGTGGCCGTCTCGATCTCCTCCGGCGTCCAGAACGCCGCGGCAGCATTCGGGTTCGTGCGCGGGAACGAAGTTCTCGTTGCCATCCTCCTCATCGCGGCCCTGACCGCGATGAACCTGCGGGGGGTCCGCGAGTCGGGCACGGCGTTCGCGATCCCGACCTACCTGTTCATGGCGACCGTGCTCGGCATGGCGCTCATCGGGGTGGTCCGCAAGATGACCGGCAGCCTGCCCCAGGCCGAGAGTGCCGGGCTCGAGCTGCTGCCTGATCCCGGCCACGATGCCATCACCGGGCTGGCCCTGGCCTTCCTGTTCCTGCGCGCGTTCTCCTCTGGGTGCGCCGCCCTCACCGGGGTCGAGGCGATCAGCAACGGGGTGCCGGCGTTCCGCAAGCCCAAGAGCCAGAACGCGGCGACGACGCTGCTGCTCATGGGCATGATCTCGGTGACGATGATGCTCTCGATGGTCGCACTCGCGACGTGGACCGGGGTGAAGTACGCCGAGGACCCGGCCGTCCAGCTCGCTCGCGACGGGGTGCTCGTCGGTGAGGACTACGAGCAGCACACCGTGATGGTGCAGGTGGCCCAGTCGGTCTTCTCCGGCTTCCACGCCGGGGTCGTGCTCGTCTCGATCGTCACGGGGTTGATCCTCGTGCTGGCCGCGAACACCGCGTTCAACGGCTTCCCGGTGCTGGGCTCGATCCTCGCCCGCGACGGCTTCCTGCCTCGCCAGCTGCACACCCGGGGCGACCGGCTCGCGTTCTCCAACGGCATCATCATCCTGGCCGCCGCCGCGGCGCTGCTCGTCGCCATCTACGACGCCAAGGTCACCGCCCTCATCCAGCTCTACATCGTCGGGGTGTTCGTGTCGTTCACCCTGTCGCAGATCGGGATGGTGCGGCACTGGACCCGCCACCTGCGTCTGGAGCGCGACGCGGCCGAGCGCGGTCGGATGCTGCGCAGCCGGGTCATCAACGGGGTCGGCGCTGCGATGTCCGGCACGGTGCTGCTCGTCGTGCTCGCGACGAAGTTCGTGCACGGAGCGGGCTACGCCATCGCCGCGATGGCCGTCCTCTACCTGCTGATGACCCGCATCCGGCGCCACTACGACCACGTGCGCGACGAGTTGACCGTGCGCGAAGACGACACCAAGGCGCAGATGCTGCCGTCGCGGGTGCACGCCATCGTGCTCGTCTCCAAGATCCACAAGCCGACCCTGCGGGCCGTCGCCTACGCCCGGGCGACCCGCCCGACGATCCTCGAGGCACTGACCGTCGACGTCGACCCCGACGAGACCAAGGCGCTGCAGGCCGAGTGGGTGCGCCGCGACATCCCGGTGCCGCTCAAGGCCCTCGACAGCCCGTTCCGCGAGATCACCCGCCCCGTGGTCGACTACGTGAAGTCGATCCGCTCGGGCAACCCGCGCGACCTCGTCGTCGTGTACATCCCGCAGTACGTCGTCGGCCACTGGTGGGAGCAGATCCTGCACAACCAGAGCGCCCTGCGCCTGCGCTCGCGCCTGCTGTTCACCCCGGGCGTCATGGTGTCGTCGGTGCCGTGGCAGCTGGCGTCGTCGGAGGGCATGGAGGAGCGCCTCGACGGCCCGGTCGCGGGCGACGTGCGCCGAGGCGAGGGCTGATGGGAAGCCACGGCACCACGCACGCGAGCAGCCTCGCCGTCGGGGACGAGGTCGAGGTCGACGTCACGACGATCGCCCACGGCGGCCACTGCATCGCCCGCCACGAGGGGCAGGTGCTGTTCGTGCGGCACGCCCTGCCCGGGGAGCGGGTGCTCGCCCGGGTGACCGAGACGGGTGCCGGGGAGCGTTTCGTGCGGGCGGATGCCGTCGCGGTGCTCTCGGCGTCACCGGACCGGGTCACGCCGCCGTGCCCGTGGTCGGGGCCGGGCCGCTGCGGTGGGTGCGACCTCCAGCACGTGTCGCTCCCGCGGCAGCGCCAGCTCAAGGCCGACGTGGTGCGCGAGCAGTTCGCCAGGCTGGCCCGCCTCGACGTCGACGTCACGGTCGAGCCGGTGCCCGGCGACGACGGTGGCCTCGACTGGCGCACCCGCGTCGAGTTCGCGGTCGGTGACGACGGCCGTGCCGGGCTGCGCCGACACCGCTCGCACGAGATCGTCGCCGTCGACCACTGCCGCATCGCCGCGCCGGGCGTCGACCGCCTGCGGGTCACCGGACGCACGTGGCCGGGCACGGACGCCGTGGATGCCGTCGCGCCGTCGGTGGGCGACGCCGTGGCCGTCGTCGTCCCCGGCGGGGAGGCCCCGCTCGTGCGCGAGCGCGTGGTCGTCGGTGCCGGCGGCGAGCGCGAGTTCACCCTCTCCGCTCGCGGCTTCTGGCAGGTGCACCCCGGTGCGGCGCAGACCTTCGTGGATGCCGTGCTCGAGGCTGCCGCGCCACGCGCCGGGGAGCGGGCCCTCGACCTCTACGCGGGCGTCGGACTCTTCGCGGCCGCCCTCGCCCGGGCGGTCGGCCCGAGCGGGCAGGTCATCGCCATCGAGTCCGATGCGGCGGCCTGCGCGCATGCTCGCGACAACCTCGCCGACCTCCCGCAGGTCGCGGTGCTCGCCGCCCGGGTCGACGACGCGTTCGGGGTGCCTCGTCCGTCGCGGCGCGGCAGTTCTTCGCAGCGGGGGTCACGCCCACGCAAGCCGTCGCGCTCGACCCTCGTCCCGGCATCCGCCGACGTCGTCGTTCTCGACCCGCCGCGAACGGGCGCGGGCAAGGGCGTGTGTGCCGAGATCGCCGCGATGGCCCCGCGTGCGGTGGTATACGTCGCGTGCGACCCGGCCGCGCTGGCGCGCGACACGGCCTACTTCGCCGACCTCGGCTACCGCCTCGACACGCTGCGCGCGTTCGACGCCTTCCCGATGACGCACCACGTCGAGTGCGTCGCCCTGCTGACGAAGAGCGGCCCCGCGTAGTCGTGCCCGAGGACTTCGTGGTTGCGCGCAACACCGAGCCCGGGTCGACCCTGCCGTACCTGCTGCGGATCCCCCTCGGTGACGGGGTCATGCTCAAGGCGAAGGACACCTGGCCACGCACCGGCAAGGTCTACTGCCACCGGCTCGATGAGTGGCCCGCGGATGCGGAGATCATCGAGAGGGTCCCGGTGCGCTCGTGCGTGCGACGCGGGGCGGCCATCGACCTCGTGCTCGATCGCGGCCGCGAGAACCGGTCGCAACTGGTCATCACCACCGCCCGCGGCCGGCAGATGATCTTCTGGCAGACCTCCCGCACGGCCAAGCAGGCCCGCCCGGCCGTGGCCGTGCCCGGAGCTCGAGCCAGTGGCCTGGCCGACGTGGAGATCTCCGTCGACATCCGGGAGCGGTACCCGTTCACGTTCGCCGACCGTCAGGTGACGACCCGGCGCGAACCGTTGAGGGCAGGGGACTACGGGCTCGTCGTCGACGGGGTCTTGCAGGCCAGTGTGGAGCGCAAGTCCTTGACTGACCTGGTGTCGTCGCTGACGACGGGCACGTTGAAGTTCCAGCTCACCGAACTGTCGGCGATCCCTCGCGCGGCGGTGGTCGTCGAGGACCGGTACTCACGGGTCTTCGCCCTCGAACACGTGCGCCCGAGCGTCGTGGCCGACGGGATCGCCGAGTGCCACATCCGGTTCCCGAGCGTGCCGATCGTCTTCTGCGAGACCCGCAAACTCGCCCAGGAATGGACCTACCGCTTTCTCGCTGCGGCGCGCGTCGGCCTCGCCGAGGAGGTGGTCGGGGACTTGGCGGTTCGCGGGCTGGAGGCGGCGCCGCCGCTTGCCCCGCCGCCGCCGACACCGGCGCAGGTGCGGCGCTGGGCAGTTGCCCACGACATCGCCGTCTCCGACCGTGGCCGGATCGCGGGGTCGGTTCTGGAGCGCTACCTCGAGGCCCGTGCTCGTGGAGAGCTCTGATGCCCGGCCGCCGGGCTCCTGCCCGATCTCGCGGCCCTCGGCGGGCCGCACTTCGACGCGTCCGGGGTGGATGCCGGGGTGCGCGACCTCTACGAGCACACGGCGAAGTGGCGGATGGATGCGTGGTCGCAGTGGTCGGCGCCGTTCCTGCCAGACGGTGCCCTCATCACCGCCCTGTTCGGCACTACCGCGACGCTCACGCCGTGCGCGCCGACCACCACCTGTGGCTGGGCCGCGCGCTCGTCGTCCGTCTGCACTACCGGATGGAACGGCTGGCTTGAGAAGTCCGGTGGCTCTGGGTCTCGCCGGGTGGCACACCGCGGCATAGGCTCGACGCGACCGACCCGGTGTGGTTAGATATCTTGACATCAAGATAAATCACGGGAATCGCGCGACGACGCACGACCTGAAGGGAGCCCCGGTGGCCAGCACGAACAGCTTCGACGCCCACGGCACACTCGAGGTGGGTGAGCAGTCCTACGAGATCTACCGCCTCGCAGCGGTCGAGGGGAGCGACACGCTCCCGTACAGCCTCAAGGTGCTGCTCGAGAACCTCCTGCGCACCGAGGACGGCGCCAACATCACGGCCGAGCACATCCGTGCCCTCGCCGGCTGGGACGAGAACGCCGAGCCCGACACCGAGATCCAATTCACGCCGGCCCGCGTGATCATGCAGGACTTCACGGGTGTGCCCTGCGTCGTCGACCTCGCGACCATGCGCGAGGCCGTTGCCGACCTCGGCGGCGACCCGAGCAAGATCAACCCGCTCGCCCCGGCCGAGCTCGTCATCGACCACTCCGTGCAGATCGACGTCTTCGGCCGGTCCGACGCGTTCGAGCGCAACGTCGAGTTCGAGTACGGGCGCAACTTCGAGCGCTACCAGTTCCTGCGCTGGGGCCAGACGGCGTTCGACGACTTCAAGGTCGTGCCCCCGGGCACCGGCATCGTCCACCAGGTCAACATCGAGCGCCTCGCGCGCGTCACCATGGTCCGCGACGGCGTCGCCTACCCCGACACCTGCGTCGGCACCGACAGCCACACGACGATGGTCAACGGCCTCGGTGTGCTCGGCTGGGGCGTCGGCGGCATCGAGGCCGAAGCGGCCATGCTCGGCCAGCCCGTCTCGATGCTCATCCCGCGCGTCGTCGGCTTCAAGCTCACCGGCGCCGCCCGTGCGGGCGTCACCGCCACCGACGTCGTGCTCACCATCACCGAGCAGCTTCGCCAGCACGGTGTCGTCGGGAAGTTCGTCGAGTTCTACGGTGAGGGAGTCGCCGCGCTGCCGCTCGCCAACCGCGCGACGATCGGCAACATGAGCCCCGAGTTCGGCTCGACCTGCGCCATCTTCCCCATCGACGACATCACCCTGGACTACCTGCGCCTCACCGGCCGCGACGAGGAGCAGGTCGCTCTCGTCGAGGCCTACGCCAAGGAGCAGGGCATGTGGCTCGACCCGGCGGCCGAGCCGCGGTTCTCCGAGAAGCTCGAGCTCGACCTGTCGACGGTCGTTCCCTCCATCGCCGGCCCGAAGCGACCCCAGGACCGCATCGCCCTCAGCGATTCCAAGCAGCAGTTCGCGCTCGACGTGAAGAACTACGGCGTCGACGGTGAACTGCGCTCGGTGCCGGTCCAGGCCGGGGGCGAGGACACCGGGCGAGGTGGCACCTCGTTGTTCGACCTCAAGGACGGCGCCGTCGTCATCGCCTCCATCACCTCGTGCACCAACACCTCGAACCCGTCGGTGATGATGGCTGCGGCGCTGCTCGCGAAGAACGCCGTCGAGCGGGGCCTGACCGTCAAGCCCTGGGTCAAGACCTCGATGGCGCCCGGTAGCAAGGTCGTCACCGGCTACTACGAGGCTGCGGGCCTGTGGCCCTACCTCGACAAGCTCGGCTTCAACCTCGTCGGCTACGGCTGCGCCACGTGCATCGGCAACTCCGGCCCGCTGCCGGCGTACGTCTCGTCGGCGATCCAGGCCGAGGACCTGTCGGTGGCTGCGGTGCTCTCTGGCAACCGCAACTTCGAGGGCCGCATCAACCCCGACGTCAAGATGAACTACCTCGCGTCGCCGCCGCTGTGCATCGCCTACGCGCTGGCCGGCACGATGGACTTCGACTTCGACACCGACCCGCTCGGTCAGGACGAGGCCGGCAACGACGTCTTCCTCGCCGACATCTGGCCCGCGCCGCAGGAGGTCGAGGCCGTCATCGCGTCGTCGATCACCCGTGACCTGTTCACGGCCGACTACGCCGACGTCTTCGCCGGTGACGAGCGCTGGCAGTCGCTGCCGACCCCCGAGGGTGACACCTTCGCCTGGGACCCGGCCTCGACCTACGTGCGCAAGCCCACGTACTTCGACGGCATGCAGATGGAGCCGGCGCCGGTCACCGACATCACTGGTGCCCGCGTGCTCGCCAAGCTCGGCGACTCGGTCACGACCGACCACATCAGCCCGGCCGGTTCCATCAAGGCCGACAGCCCGGCAGGCAAGTACCTGGCTGACAACGGGGTCGACCGCAAGGACTTCAACTCCTACGGCTCCCGTCGCGGCAACCACGAGGTGATGATCCGCGGGACGTTCGCGAACATCCGCCTGAAGAACCTCCTCCTCGACGGCGTCGAGGGTGGCTTCACCCGCAACTTCCTCGCGGGTGGCGAGCAGACGACGATCTACGACGCGTCCGCCGCCTACCAGGAGGCCGGCATCCCGCTCGTCGTCCTCGCCGGCAAGGAGTACGGCTCGGGGTCCTCGCGTGACTGGGCGGCCAAGGGCACGGCCCTGCTCGGGGTCAAGGCGGTCATCGCCGAGTCCTACGAGCGCATCCACCGCTCCAACCTCATCGGCATGGGTGTGCTGCCCCTGCAGTACGCCAAGGGCACCAACGCCGAGTCGCTGGGCCTCACGGGCACCGAGACCATCTCGGTCTCCGGGGTCACCGCCCTCAACGACGGCGGCAGCCCGCGCACCCTCACGGTGACCGTGACTCGCGAGGACGGCTCGCAGACCAGCTTCGACGCGGTCCTGCGCATCGACACCCCGGGTGAGGCCGACTACTACCGCAACGGCGGCATCCTCCAGTACGTTCTGCGCTCGCTCGTCTGAGCGCAGCCTGCCTCTGGCAGGAACCACTCGTGGCCGCACTCGATGAGAGTGCGGCCACGAGTGCTTGTGGGGGACGGCGGATGCCGGGAGGGCCCGGCGTCGGGTTGCCTAGGCTTCGGCGCGCACCGGGGCATACGCCAGGGCCAGCACGCCGGTGGGCAGAGCCTTGGAGCGCAGCAACGTCATCGGCACCATCGGCTCACCCTCGGTGAACAGCCGCTCACCCGACCGGGCGGCGATCGGGTGCACGAGCAGGTGCAGCTCGTCGAGCTCGCCCGCGCCGAGCAGCGCCCGCACGACCGGCAGCGACCCGGGGATGAGGACCTTGCCCACTCCCTGCGACCGCAGAGCCTGTGCAGCTGCCACCGGGTCAGCGGCGCGCTCGACGTTGCGCCAGCCCAGATCATGTTCGCCGGAGGTGATGACGACCTTGCGGGTGTCGCCGATGAGCGCGCCGAACTCGGCGTCCTCGCCACCCGCGGCCTCCCGCTCGGGCCAGGCGCCGGCGAAGGACTCGTAGGTGCCCCGGCCCAGCAGCAGCACGTCGACGCCGTCGTAGTCCGCGGCGACGCACTCGCCCATCGCCTCGTCGAAGTACGGCCCGTGCCAGGCGAAGTCGATCTCGGCGACGCCGTCGAGGCTGATGAACAGGGTGGAGATGATCGTGGTCAATGAGGAGCCTTTCGCCGTTTCTCGAGTGCAGTCTGGGTAGCCTGCCTGAACGCAGCGGCTCAGCGCGAGCCGGGTGTCAGGCCAGGAGGATCGGATGATCGACGTGCTCTGGGGGCTCGGCGGAATGGTCGTGCTGCTCGGGCTCGCCGTCGCGATCTCGGAGAACCGCAAGGCAATTCGGCTGCGCACGGTGGGTGCGGCGCTCGCCCTGCAGGTGGCCTTCGCGGTCATCGTGCTCTACGTTCCCGCCGGTCGAACCGTCCTCGACGCGATCACCCGCGGGGTGCAGGCCGTCATCGACTCCTCGAGTGCCGGCATCAGCTTCCTGTTCGGCCCGCTCATCCCGGCGGAGGGTGAAGGCCTGATCTTCGCCCTCCAGGTGCTGCCGGTCATCATCTTCTTCGCGGCGCTGACGTCGGTGCTCTACCACTGGCGGATCCTGCAGAAGGTCGTCGGCTGGCTCGGCACCGGGCTGCGCTGGGTGCTCGGCACCTCGCGCGCCGAGTCGGTCAACGCCGCCACGAACATCTTCCTCGGGCAGACCGAGTCACCGCTGGTCATCCGCCCCTTCATCGCGCGGGTCTCCCGCTCCAGCCTGTTCGCCATCATGGTCGGCGGCCTTGCCACGGTCGCGGGCTCGGTGCTCGTCGGCTACGCCCTGCTCGGCGCCGACCTCGACTCGCTCATCGCGGCCGCCTTCATGGCAGCCCCCGGAGCCCTGCTCATGGCCAAGATCATCGTCCCCGAGTCCGAGGAGGTCGACGCCGATGGTGTTCCCGTCGCCAGCACCGACCCTGCCGACACGGAGGCGCTCGAGGAGGCCGAGGCGCAGGCGCAGGAGGAGGTGCGGCACGTCAACGTCATCGACGCTGCTGCCGCCGGGGCAGCCGACGGCCTCAAGCTGGCCGCGAACATCGGCGCGATGCTGCTGGCCTTCATCTCGCTCATCGCCCTGATCAACCTCATCCTCGGCACCGTCGCCGGGTGGTTCGGGGTCGAGTCGCTGACCTTCGAGCAGATCCTCGGGTGGATCTTCGCGCCGATCATGTTCGTCATCGGCGTGCCGTGGGACGAGGCAGTGCGCGCGGGCAGCTTCGTCGGCCAGAAGACCGTCGTCAACGAGTTCGTCGCGTTCTCGAACTTCGGCCCGGTCGCCGATGAGTTCACCGAGAAGACCCAGGCGATCATCACCTTCGCCCTCACCGGGTTCGCGAACCTCGGCTCGCTCGCGATCCTCCTCGGTGGGCTCGGTGGCCTCGCCCCCAGCCGGCGCTCCGAGATCGCCCAGATGGGCGTGCGGTGCGTTGCTGCGGCGACGCTGGCCAACCTCATGAGTGCCGCCATCGCCGGCATCCTCATCGGCTGACGTCGGCTGAGAGGCTCAGCTCCAGTCGGGGCTGAGCCGCACCACGTCTCCGACGACGACGACTGCCGGGTTCTCGACACCCACGGATGCCGCGCGCTCGGCGATGTCGCGCAGCGTCCCGGTCGTGACCCGCTGGTCGGGGGAGAAGCCGCGCTCCACGATGGCGGCGGGGCACGATGCCGGGCGGCCGGCATCCATGAGCGCCTGTGCCGAGCGGGCGAGGCGACCGACACCCATGAGCAGGACGACGGTGTGGTCGGTGCCGGCCGGCACCTCGGGCAGCTCGTTGTGACCGGTGACGACGGTGAACCCGCGTGCCACGCCCCGGTGCGTCACGGGGATCCCGGCCGCCGCGGGCACAGCCATGGCGCTGCTCACCCCGGGCACGACCTCGACCCGGATGCCGTGCGCCTGGCACGCGAGGCGTTCCTCGCCGCCCCGACCGAGGACGTAGGGGTCGCCGCCCTTGAGGCGCACCACGGACCGGCCGGCGAGGGCGAGGTCGACGAGCAGGTCGTTGATCCGCTCCTGGGGGAGGGCGTGGCGGCCGGGGGACTTGCCGACGTCGATGACCTGCACGTCGGCGGGAAGGGCATCGACCACGGCGCGCGGAGCGAGGCGGTCGAGCACGACGACGTCGGCGCTCGCGAGCAGTTCGCGCCCGCGCACGGTCAACAGCCCGTCGTCGCCCGGCCCTCCACCGACGAGGGCCACCCAGCCGGCGCCGGTGCGACGGGTGCGTCGCCGGGTGTCGACCTGACCGCCGGCGAGCAGGCCCCCCACCGAGCGGGCCACACCGCGGGCCAGGACGGCGTCGTTCCCGGCGTGCACGGCCACGTCGACGGTGCCGTCGGGGGTCGAGACGCGGGCCGTCGCAGGCAGGGCCGCAGTGGCGTCGAGGCACCAGAGGCGGGTCGCGACGGCATCCGCCCGCACGGCCTCGTCGACGGCGACGTCCCCCGAGGCGGCCAGGGCCAGCCAGGCACCGTCGAGGTCGACGGAGCCGGCGTAGTCGCGCTCGGTCCAGGCGACCTCGCCGGTGGCGACGAGGGCGGCGGCGTCCTCACACACCCAGGGCGCGATGACGTGCACCGCGGCCTGCGCGTCGACGAGGGCCACGATGCCGGGAAGCGCCGCGGGGCCGCCACCGACGACGACCACGCGGCGGTCGGTGAGGTCGAGCCCGACGGGAAGGGTCACGGTGACGTCGTGCCGTTCGTGGGGTGCTCTCCCGGGGCGCGTGCGTCGGCCATCACCGCGGCCAGGGTGCGGCCGTCGTCGGGGTCGATGAGCAGGAAGGCACCACCACGGCGTGAGGTCGAGTACTCCTCGACGGGCAGGGGAGCGGCGAAGCGCACCGTCACCCGGCCGATGTCGTTGAGGGCCAGTTCGCCGGCCGGGGCCAGGCGCAGGGCGTCGAGGTCGAGGCGGCCGTCGATCGAGCGCACCATCGCGAGCACCGTGCGGGACCCGTGCTTGACGAGCAGGCGAGCACCGGGGCGCAGCGGCTCGTCGCCGAGCCAGCAGGCGAGCGCGGTCACCTCCTGACGCAGCGGCACGGGGTCGGTGGCGGCGGCGAGGAGGTCGCCGCGACTGACGTCGACGTCGTCGGTGAGGCGGATGGTCACCGACTGCGGGGCTACGGCCACGTCGAGAGACTGCTCACCGAGATCGATGCCCGCAACCGTGGACCGCAGCCCCGACGGGTGCACGACGACCTCGTCGCCGACCCGCACCGAACCCGATGCGAGCTGTCCCGCGTACCCGCGGTACTCCACGTGTTCGGGTGAGCCGGCGGCGCCCTGGGGACGGATGACGACCTGGACCGGCATCCGGAACGACTCGTGCACCGGGTCGGTGTCGGCGGGCAGGGTCTCGAGGAGCTCGAGCAGCGACGGCCCGTCGTACCACGGGGTGTTGGGGGAGCGGTCCACGACGTTGTCCCCGACGAGGGCGGAGACCGGCACGGCGTGCGCGTCGGGGATGCCGAGCTCGGTCGCGATCGCCCGCACGTCGGCGGCCAGGGTGCGGAAGACCTCTTCGCTGTGGGCGACGAGGTCGATCTTGTTCACGGCGATGACGACGTGCGGCACCCGCATGAGGGCCGCGACGGCGAGGTGGCGACGGGTCTGCTCGAGCACTCCCTTGCGGGCGTCGACGAGCAGCACGAGGGCGTCGGCCGTCGAGGACCCGGTGACGGTGTTGCGCGTGTACTGCACGTGGCCGGGACAGTCGGCCAGGACGAACGAGCGCTCGGCGGTCGCGAAGTAGCGGTACGCGACGTCGATGGTGATGCCCTGCTCGCGTTCGGCGCGTAGCCCGTCGGTGAGCAGCGCGAGGTCGGCCGTGTCGAGACCGCGGTCCCGGCTGACCCGCTCCACGGCATCCAGCTGGTCGACGAGGACGGACTTGGAGTCGTGCAGCAGCCGCCCGACGAGGGTGGACTTGCCGTCGTCGACCGATCCGGCGGTCGCGAGGCGAAGCAGGGTCGACATCAGAAATAGCCTTCCTTCTTGCGGTCCTCCATGGCGGCCTCGGAGATCCGGTCGTCGGCGCGGGTCGCCCCGCGCTCGGTCAGCGTGGAGGCCGCGACCTCGGCGACGACGTCGGCGACGGATGCCGCGTCACTGGCCACCGCGCCCGTGCAGGACATGTCACCGACGGTGCGGTAGCGGACCTGCCGGGTCTCGACGCGCTCGCCGGGGCGAGGCTGGGAGTACGGACCGACCGCGAGCAACATGCCGTCACGCTCGAAGACCTCGCGGTCGTGGGCGTAGTACAGGCCGGGCAGGTCGATGTTCTCGCGCTCGATGTAGCGCCACACGTCGAGCTCGGTCCAGTTCGACAGCGGGAACACCCGCACGTGCTCGCCCGGGCGGTGGCGCGGGTTGAAGATGTTCCACAGCTCGGGGCGCTGGTTCTTGGGGTCCCACTGGCCGAAGTCGTCGCGCAGGCTGACGACGCGCTCCTTGGCGCGGGCCTTCTCCTCGTCGCGGCGACCGCCCCCGAAGACCCCGTCGAAGCGGTGCCGGGCGATGGCGTCGAGCAGCGGCTGGGTCTGCAGCGGGTTGCGGGTGCCGTCGGCACGCTCGCGCAGGCGGCCGTCGTCGATCCAGTCCTGGACCGAGGCCACCTCGAGCCGCAGGCCGAGCCGCTCGACGGTGGCGTCGCGATAGGCGAGCACCTCGGGGAAGTTGTGCCCGGTGTCGACGTGCAGCACGGGGAAGGGCACGGGAGCCGGCCAGAATGCCTTGGCGGCGACGTGCAGCATGACCACGGAGTCCTTGCCGCCGCTGAAGAGCAGCACGGGACGTTCGAGCTCGGCGGTGATCTCGCGGATGACGAGCATCGCCTCGCTCTCGAGGACGTCGAGCTGGGTCAGGACCGGGAGGTCGGTGGAGGTCGTGCTCACGGATGTGGATTCCTTCGTCATCGTGGCGCTCATGGGTGCAGCCCGCACTCGGTCTTGGCGAACCCGGCCCAGCGTCCGGCGCGTGGGTCGTCGCCGGGGGCGACGCGCTTCGTGCACGGCTCGCAGCCGATCGAGGGGTACCCGTCGGAGAGCAGGAGGTTCACGGGCACCCGCCGGTCGGTGGCGTAGCCGAGCAGGTCGTCGAACGACCAGGCAGCGAGGGGGTTGAGCTTCACGAGGCCGAACTGCTCGTCGAAGGTGACGAGCGGGGTGTCGGCCCGGGTCGGTCCCTCCTCGCGTCGCACGCCGGTGACCCAGGCCTCGTAACCGGCCAGCGCGGCCTTCAGCGGTTCGACCTTGCGCATCCGGCAGCAGGCGGCGGGGTCGCGGTCGTGCAGCTTCGGGCCGTACTGCGCGTCCTGCTCGGCGACGGTCAGCGTGGGCAGGACGTCGACGATGGTGACGTCGAGCTCGTGCTCGACCTGGTTGCGCGTTCCGTAGGTCTCGGCGAAGTGGTAACCGGTGTCGAGGAAGAGCACGTCGACCCCGGGGGCATGCTCCGCGACGACGTGGGGGAGCACGGCATCCGCCATGCTGCACGCGACGGCGAGGGTGCCGGGGAAGGTGCGCGCGGCCCACTCCGCGACCTCCGCGGCATCCGCCTCGGTCCCACCCGGACGGTGGGCGGCGGTGAGGAGCCGCTCACCCTCGGTGGCGAGCGCGCGCAACTCGTCGGTGGTGCGCCGGCGGGTCGGGGCGGTGGATGCCGGGGTGGTGGTCGTGGTCTGGTCTGCGCTCATCGCAGCTCCTCCTCGTCGACGCGGTGGGCCCAGGTCGCGAACGTCTCACCGGGTGCGCGCTGGTCCAGCCAGCGGCGGACGAGGCGTTCGACCAGGTCGGGTAGGTCTGCAGCAGTGACCTTCAGGCCACGCACGGTGCGCCCGAGGCCGGCCTCGTCGCGGTCGGCCGAGGCCAGCCCGCCGCCGAGGTGCACCTGGAAGCCGGGCTGCTGGACGTCGTCGACGGTCACGATCATGCCCTTGAGGCCGATGTCGGCGACCTGGATGCGGGCGCACGAGTTGGGGCAGCCGTTGACGTTCAGGGTGACCGGGGCATCGATCTGCGCGGTGACGTCGGCCAGGCGCTGCTCGAGCTCGGCGATGGCCGTGGCGGCAGCCGCCTTGGTCTCGACGATCGCGAGCTTGCAGAACTCGATGCCGGTGCACGCCATCGTGTGGCGCCGGAACGGGCTCGGTGCGACCGACAGGCCCAGGTTCTCGAGGCCGGTGACGAGGTCGTCGAGACGGGCGGGCGGGACGTCGAGGACGACGAGCTTCTGGTGCGGGGTCAGGCGCACCCGGTCGGTGCCGGCGGCCTCCATGACATCAGCGAGGCCGGTGAGCACGTCGCCACTGACGCGCCCGACGACCGGGGCGGCGCCGACGTAGTGGTTGCCGTCCTTCTGGAGGTGGATGCCGACGTGGTCGCCGGGGGTGGATGCCGGGGCGGGGGGAGGGCCGTCGGGCAGGGCGCGTGCGAGGTACTCGGTCTCGAGCACCTCGCGGAACTTCGCGGGGCCCCACTCGGCGAGCAGGAACTTCAGGCGGGCCTTGGTGCGCATCCGGCGGTAGCCGTAGTCGCGGAAGATGCGGATGACGCCCAGCCAGACCTCTGCGGCCTCGTCCGGGGCGACGAAGACGCCGATCCGCTCGGCCAGGCGCGGCGCCGTGGACAGGCCGCCACCGACCCACAGGTCGTAGCCGGCGCCCAGCTCGGGGTGGACGACGCCGACGAGGGAGATGTCGTTGATCTCGTGGACGACGTCCAGGCTCGGGTGGCCGGTGATGGCGGACTTGAACTTGCGGGGCAGGTTGGCGAGCTCGGGGTCACCGACGAAGCGGCGGGTGATCTCGTCGATGACCGGGGTAGGGTCGAGGATCTCGTCGGCGGCGATCCCGGCGAGCGGGCTGCCGAGGATGACGCGGGGGGTGTCACCGCAGGCCTCGGTCGTCTGGAGCCCGACGGCCTCGAGGCGCCGCCAGATCTCGGGGACGTCCTCGACGCGGATCCAGTGGTACTGGATGTTCTGCCGGTCGCTGATGTCGGCGGTGCCGCGGGCGAAGTCGTGGCTGATGTCGGCGAGCACGCGCAGCTGGTGCAGGGTCAGGGCGCCGCCGTCGAGGCGCACCCGCAGCATGAAGTACTCGTCGGAGAGCTCGGTGTCGTCGAGCTGGGCCGTGCGGCCGCCGTCGATGCCGGGCTTGCGCTGGGTGTACAGCCCCCACCAGCGGAACCGGCCACTGAGGTCCTGCGGGGGGATCGAGGCGAAGCCGTCGCGCGAGTAGATCTGCTCGATGCGCTCGCGGACGTTGAGGCCGCCGTCCTCCTGCTTCCACACCTCGTTGGGGTTCAGCGGCTCCCGGCCGTCGACCGCCCACTGGCCGTTCGAGCGCCCGGCCCGAGGGGGGCGAAGAGCCCGCCCGGTCGTGCCTTCGGTCGTCTGTGCGGTCATGTCTCCACCGGTGGGTCGTCGTGGTCAGCAGGGCCGAACGGGGTCGGTCACGCTGCCAAAGGATTAGCAACAGTCATCAAATGTATAACGCTCGATTACCTGAAGAGTCTTCGTCCACCATGTGATCCCGGCGTATGCTCGAACACGTGTTCGAGAATCCGCCGCTGCGCGCTGGGAGCCCGGCCTCCCCGGCGCGCCAGCGAGCGGCATCCGGCTCGGGCCTGGCTGGCCCACCGGGATGGCCGAACGGTGTCCCACCACCGGGTGAGCGCGGCTGGGACCACCGGGCCACGGCCTGGTTGCTCGACCACTGCCCACCGGACTATCGGCTCTATCCGGCGTGGCGGCGGCATCCGGTGGCGTTGGCGTGGTTCACGGTGCGCCACCTCGACGCCCAGCTCGACGCGATGCGCTCGGCCTACCGCGAGGTGCGGGTCGAGCTCGTCGACGACATCGGCCCCGAGGGGGTGGCCCAGGTGCTGAGCGACCTCGAGTGCGAAGGGGTGCGGTTGTTGTCGGCCAGGCGGGCTGCGGGGCTGCTCCTGGACGCCCTGCGCGGTCTGGAGTTCGTCCCGCGGCTGTGATCGGTGCCTTGTCAAGGGTCGACCGGGTCGAGCGCCTAGACTTCTGGGGTTCGTGTCGTGGATGTTGCATCAGATCAGGAGGTGGGCACCGGTGAGTCTGCTCGACCGCATCGAGGGCCCCAACGACCTCAGGAAGCTGAGTGCCGACCAGCTGCCCGAGCTGGCCGAGGAGATCCGCCGTTTCCTCGTCCACGAGGTCTCGCGCACCGGCGGCCACCTCGGCCCGAACCTGGGCGTCGTCGAGCTGACCATCGCGATCCACCGGGTCTTCGACTCGCCGAACGACACCGTGGTGTTCGACACCGGCCACCAGTCCTACGTGCACAAGGTGCTCACCGGGCGCCACGACTTCTCGGGGCTGCGCACCCAGGGTGGCCTGTCCGGTTACCCGAGCCGCGCCGAGTCCGTGCACGACGTCGTCGAGAACTCCCACGCCTCGGCCTCGCTGTCGTGGGCCCACGGCATCGCCGCCGGCCGTGTGGTGCGCGGCGAGACCAACCGCCACACCGTCGCGGTCATCGGTGACGGCGCCCTGACCGGCGGCATGGCCTGGGAGGCGCTGAACAACATCGCGGCCGAGCCGGACCTCCCCCTGGTCATCGTCGTCAACGACAACGAACGCTCCTACGCGCCGACCAGGGGCGGCCTCGCCGATCACCTGGCGACCCTGCGCACGACCCGCGGCTACGAGCGCTTCCTCGACTGGGGCAAGCACACCCTGGCGCGCACCCCCGTCGTCGGCGGCGCGATGTACGAGACGCTGCACGGGATGAAGAAGGGCATCAAGGACATCGTCGCGCCCCAGGGGCTCTTCGAGGACCTCGGCCTGAAGTACGTCGGCCCGGTCGACGGGCACGACGAGCAGGCCCTCGAGGCCGCGCTGCGCAAGGCCCGGGCCTTCGGTGGCCCGGTGCTCGTGCACGTCATCACCCAGAAGGGGCGCGGCTACGACCCCGCCATCACCGACGAGGCCGACCAGTTCCACGCCGTCGGGGTCATCAACCCCGAGACCGGCCTCCCGCTGGAGATCGCCGGCCGCAGCTGGACCGACGAGTTCAGTGACGAGATGGTGCGCATCGGGGCAGAGCGTGAGGACGTCGTCGCCATCACCGCGGCGATGATGATCCCCGTCGGCCTCAAGGACTTCAGCAACGCCTACCCCGAGCGCACGTTCGACGTCGGCATCGCCGAGCAGCACGCGCTGACGATGGCCGCCGGTCTGGCGTTCTCCGGCCTGCACCCGGTCGTGGCCGTCTACGCGACGTTCCTCAACCGCGCCTTCGACCAGCTGCTCATGGACTGCGCGATGCACCGCGCCGGGGTCACCGTCGTGCTCGACCGCTCGGGCATCACCGGCCCCGACGGCGCCTCGCACCACGGCATGTGGGACATGACGATCAGCGGTGTCGTGCCGGGGCTGCACCTCGCGGCACCACGCGACGGGCAGCAGGTGGCCCGCGCGGTGCGCGCCGCCGTGGACATCTCCGATGCCCCCTCGGTGGTGCGCTTCCCCAAGGGGTCGGTGGGTGCCCCGATCGAGGCCGTTCGCACCGTCGGCACCGTCGACGTCCTGGCCGAGCCCGACGAGGCAGGGGTCGACGTGCTCCTCGTGGGGGTCGGGTCGATGGCGGCCACCGCGATGGCTGCGGCTGAGAAGCTCTCGGCCGAAGGGGTGCGCGTGCGCGTCGTCGACCCGGTGTGGGCGCTGCCGGTCAGCCCGGACCTCGTGACCCTCGCTGGGGCAGCGGGCCGGGTCGCCGTCGTCGAGGACAACGTCGTCGTGGGTGGCATCGGCTCCCAGGTTGAGCTGGTGCTGCGCGAGGCCGGCCTGGCCACACCGCTCGACCAGTTCGGCATCCCGAGCGAGTTCCTCGACCACGGCTCGCGCGGCCAGGTGCTCGACCGCATCGGCCTCACGCCGGATGCCGTGGCAAGCCGCCTGCGTGACCGCCTCGCCTGAGCGATCGGCTCGCGGTGAGCGCGCGGCGGCCACACGGCATCCGATGTCTGCGTCGTGGGGAACAACGAGGGTGAGGTGTGCGGTTGCGGGAGCATGACCTCCACCGCAGACGCCGGCATCGACGCCCTTCGCTCCACCCATGACGGCCTCGTCGCCGTCGTTCGCGACCTGTCCGACGAGCAGTTGGTGGCGCCGTCCGGGGCCACGGAATGGACTGTCGCGCAGGTGCTCTCCCACCTCGGCAGCGGCGCCGAGATCTCAGCCGCGACGCTGCGCAGTGCGGTTGAGGGCTCTGGGAGCCTGCCTGATGGCTTCAACCAGGGTGTGTGGGAGCGATGGAACGCGATGTCCCCGCGTGAGCAGGCCGACGGTTTCCTCCTCGCCGATGCGGCTCTGCTCGCAGACGTCGAGGCCCTGACGCCCGAGCAGCGCGAGACGCTCCAGGTCGACCTCGGGTTCCTGCCTGCGCCCGTGCCCGCCGCCACGTACGTCGGGATGCGGCTCACCGAGGCGGCGGCCCACTCGTGGGACGTGCGGGTCGCCTACGACGATGATGCGGTCATCGACGAGCCGACGGCCCGGGTGCTCGTGCGGCTGTTCGGCGGTCCGATGGGGTTCCTCCTCGGCTTCACGGCGAAGGCCGATGCCGTGGCTGAACCCGCCGTCGTCGACCTCGTCGGCCTCGACCACGACCTGTCGATCGGGGATGCCGTGGCGCTCGTTCCCGCGGGCGGGGTCACCACCGCGACCCTCGAGGGTGGGGCGGATGCCGTGGCGCGGCTGCTCACCGGGCGCCTCACGGCTGCGCACACCCCGGCATCCGTCGTCGTGTCCGGCAACGTCTCGTTGGAGGACCTTCGCCGGGTATTCCCGGGGTACTGAGGAACTCGAGGTGCCGTCTCCCGGTGCCGAAGAGTGTTGAGAGTGGTGTCAGGGTGCTGCGGCACGATGTCGTCATGAGCGACGAAGCAGACTCCGTGGGCGCTGACGGCGCTGATGGCCAGGTCGAGGCGGGCGAGGTCGAGGTGGGCGAGGTCGAGGTGGGCGCCGTGGGCGCCGTGGGCGCCGTCGACGTGGGCGCCATGGCGATCACCGTGGCCATCCCCGAGCACCTGCGCTGGACCGACACGCGCCGCGACGTCGAGCACACCCTGCTGACGCTCACGGTTCGCCTGCTCCCCGATGGCCACCTTGCCGTGAAGGCATACGGCCGACCCACCGCTGGTGGTCGATCGCCGTACGTGTCGTTCCCGGTGCCTGACGACCCCGCCATCACCGCGCTGGTCGAGGCTGCTGGAGCACGGGCCGGCGAGCTGTGGGCGGCGCACAAGGGCCTGGCCTGATGGATGGTGGCGCGCAGGGTCGCATTGCCGTGGTCGGTCAGATGCAGGCTCGGCTCGCCACCGAACGCGGGCTGTTGGTGAGTCGCATCGAGCAGATGGAGGCCGACAAGGCGCGCCTCGTGGCGGCATCCGTCGATTCCAATGCCGATGACGAGCACGACCCCGAGGGTCAGACCATCGCGTTCGAACGATCGCAGCTGGAGGCGCTGACGGATCGGCTGCGCCAGCACGTGACGGAGGTGGAGGCGGCGCAGGCGCGTCTTGCGGCAGGACGGTATGGCACGTGCGAGGTCTGCGGGGAGCAGATCGACGGTGCCAGGCTCGAGGTTCGTCCGACGGCGCGCACGTGTGTCGACCACGCCAGCGGCAGGCGTCGGCGCTGACCCTGACGGCGACCTCGGGGGGTGACGCTCCTCGCGAGGGCCCTGTCGGTGGCCGCCTATAGGTTCTATCCATCGCTTCAGGGCGATGGCGGGGCGGGCGGATTGTTGGCGGATCCGGCTGGGGGAGAGCGTGATCGGGAAGGGGGTGGTGAACGTGGAGGACGACAGCGCGGGGTGCATGACGCACGGTTCGGTGATCCGTGCCAGCGACGAGGGCGATCGTGCAGTGATCCGTGACAGCGACGAGGGCGACCGTGCGTGCGTCGATGAGGCGGGTGTGGCCGCCACCGAGGCGAGTGTGCGTGCGCAACTCGACGACCTTTCACTGCGTGTGACCCACCTTGCCGACGACATCGAGAGGGTCTGCGGTGCATGGGCCAGGCCTGATCTCGCATCGGCCCTGGCGAACTGCCAAGGGTTGATCAACACCCTGACCGCAGTTCAGGACGTCGCGATCACACGGCTGGCGGCGATCGAGGAGGAGTGGCTGGAGGACGGGTTGGTCGTCGAGTCCCGCCGGGCGCCGGGGCACATCGCCCTCGACGCACCTGACGTCGTGGCCGGAGCCTTGCGGGTGTCCCATCTGCAGGCGCAGCGGCGGGTCCGCACTGCTGTCCGGCTGGTCTCCGAGGTGCTGGATGGCGCGGGTACGACCACGGAATCGACAGGCGAGCCCGAGTCGATGGGGGACTCCACGGAGACGGGGGAGTCAGGCGAGTCGATGGATGCCGGGGCTGCGGTAGTCGATGGTGCTGGTGATGACAGGAGTTCGGGGATGTCCGGGGTCCACCGCGCCATGCGTGACGGACTGCTCGATGGGTATTCGGCGAGTGTTCTCGATGCCGAGCTCGAGGAGGCACCTGGCGAGGTGGCCTCCGCGGTGCTTGCCGCGATCGAGGATCGCTTTGCCACCGACGCTCCGTCGGCCCTGCGACAGCGGTGTCGTCGCGCCCTGGCTCGGATCAGCCCTGACCTGTTGAGGCGGCGGGCTCAGCGAGCGCGTGAGGAATGTGGGCTCAAGCGATGGGCCGAGGCGCCGGGTGTCGATCGCTGGACCGGCTCCTTCCCCTCGGAGAGGGCTGCCATGGGCTGGGCCGCGGTGGATGCTCTCGCTCGCCGTTACGTCAAGGACGGTCTGTGTGAGCGTCTTGAGCAGGCCAGGGGCCAGGCCCTCATGGATCTCGTCACCGCCAACGCCACCATCGATGTGACGCTCGTCTTCACCACCGCCGAAGAGCCCGATGCCGGTGGAGCGCGCGTCGATCGTCCACAAGCGCCGACGGCGCCTGAGCGCGGGTACCAGCCCAGCCCAAGCGTTTCCGCGGGAGCCCACGCGCATCGGTGAGCGCGATGCCGCTTCGTCCACGCCTGGTCGCCCTGCACTCGGCGCAGGCGAGCCATCCAGGTCGTCTGCTGCCACGCCTCGGGCGGAGCGAGCCGGGGAGAACCGCGATGTCGCGACGGTGGGCTTGGGGACGGTTGTCGGAGCGACGGACGCTGGCCTCGTGGAGGCCTTTGGCCCGAGTGCAGGGGACCCGCTGCTGGTGTCCCGCTCGTGGTTGGACGCCCTCGCACGAGGGGAGGCCGCGGTGCGCCGAGCCGCATGCCACCCCTCGACCGGGGCGTTGCTCGGCCACGGCGCCATGGCGACGGACGCGTATCACCCAGGGGAGAAGCTGAAGGCTCTGGTCCGGTTGCGAGACGGCCGCTGCCGGTTTCCCGGGTGCTCGGTGTCGGCTCGCTTCTGCGACCTCGATCATGCCCGGCCATGGCCCAACGGGCCCACCGCTGCAGAAAACCTCATGTGTCTGTGCCGACGGCATCACCGGATCAAACAGCGACCCGGCTGGCAGGTGCGTCTGGCAGTCGATGGAACCGCGACGTGGACCGATCCGGTGGGCAGGAGTCACACCACCTGGCCGCGGAATCACCTGGATCTCCTCGCACTGCCGATGCCCCTCGCACTGCCGATGCCCCTCGCACAGGCGAGGTCACGGGTGCACGGTGCAGTTCCAGTCCCGGCGGCCGACGTTGGCGTCCTGGGCGAGGAAGCCAGCACCCTCGAAACGGTGATGGAGGTGCTGGATGACGGCTACCAGCGGTGGCCGCGCTTCGGGCAGGTATCGGTCGCTGGCGTGGTGTCCCGCACGATGTCGGTGTCCCAAGGGGTCCTGGTGTCTCGTGGCGTCCCGGTGTCTCGGGTGGTGCCGGGGCCGCGAACGACTCCGGGCGACCTGATCCGTGCAGGCCGAGATCACCCGCGATTGCACTATCGCGATGTGCCTGAACGGCGTCGCCCGTGCCATCGCCGCGAGGGACGGTGGGGCGCCCAGACGGCTCCGAGCCGGGTGTGGATCCGCCTCCGTTCTGACGTTTCGATGGTCCGGCACAGTTCGCATGAGAGGGTCGGCGCCTACGACAGCGATGAGTCCCGGCCGCACAGCGTCCGAAGCAACAGCGACGTCCAAGCAACGGCGTCCGATACGACAGCGTTCGAGGCAACGGCGTCGTCCGAGACAACGGCCCCCAGCGGCAGCATCCGACGCAACGGTGCTCGAGGCAACGGCGCTCGAAGCGACAGTGTCCGAGACCACCGTCAGCGACGTTTCCTAGATGTCGCGGAACGTCTCGATCGTCGCGCCCAACGCGTTGAGCCGCTCGGCGAGGTCCTCGTAGCCACGGTTGATGACGTAGACGTTGCGCAACACCGACGTCCCCGGCGCCGCCAGCATCGCCAACAGGATGACCACCCCGGGACGCAGCGCCGGCGGGCACATGACCTCGGCCGCGCGCCACTTCGGCGTCGGGCCGGTGATCATCACCCGGTGCGGGTCGAGCAGCTGCACTTGGCCACCGATCTTCGTCAGCTCGGTGAGGTAGATGGCCCGGTTCTCGTACACCCAGTCGTGGATCATCGTCGTGCCCTCGGCGCACGCCGCGATGAGGGCGAAGAACGGCAGGTTGTCGATGTTCAGCCCCGGGAACGGCATCGGCGCGATCTTGTCGACCGGCGCCTTCAGCTCGCTGGGGTGGATCGTCAGGTCGACCAGCCGGGTGTGGCCGTTCATCGCCCGGTACTCGGAGGTCATGTCGAAGCGCAGGCCCATCTCCTCCAGCGTGGCCAGCTCGATCTCGAGGAACTCGATCGGCACCCGCTCGATGGTGATGGTCGACTCGGTGACGACGGCCGCCGCGATCAGGCTCATCGCCTCGATCGGGTCCTCCGACGGGAAGTACTCGATGTCGACGTCGATGTGCTCCACGCCGGTGACCGTGAGCGTGGTCGACCCGATGCCCTCGATCGTCACACCGAGCGCCTGCAGGAAGAAGCACAGGTCCTGGACCATGTAGTTCGGCGAGGCGTTGCGGATGATCGTGGTGCCCGGGTTGCGGGCTGCCGCCATGAGGGCGTTCTCCGTCACCGTGTCCCCACGCTCGGTGAGGACGATGGCGCGCTCGGGGGAGCGGGCGGCATCCACGGTCGCCTCGTAGAAACCATGGGTGGCCGCCACGTCGAGCCCGAAGGGCTTGAGAGCGGACAGGTGGGGCTCGATCGTGCGGGTCCCGAGGTCACACCCTCCGGCATACGGCAGTTGGAAGCTGCCGAGCTCGTGCAGGAGAGGGCCGAAGAACATGATGACGGTGCGGGTGCGGCGCGCGGCGTCGACGTCGATGCTGTCGAGGTCGATGCGCGCCGGCGGGATGATCTCCAGGTCGTTGCTGCCGGGCAGCCACCGCACCTTGACCCCGATCGAGGTCAGCACCTCGATGATCCGGTTGACCTCCTCGATGCGGGCGAGGCTGCGCAGCGTGGTGCGCCCCTTGTTGAGCAGGCTGGCGCACAGGAGGGCGACGGCGGCGTTCTTGCTCGTCTTGACCGGGATCGAGCCGGACAGCTTCTGGCCGCCGACGATCCGCAGGTGCTGGGGGCCGCTGTGGCCCAGGGAGACGAACTCGCTGTCGAGCTTCTCGCCGACGCGCGCGAGCATCTCCAAGGACAGGTTCTGCTTGCCCTGTTCGATGCGCGCGACTGCGCTCTGGCTCGTGCCGAGCAGGTCGGCGAGCTCACTCTGGGTCAGGCCCTGATGGCGGCGTGCGTCCCGGATGAGGGTGCCGATCCGGGTGAGGTACGTGTCAGATGTTGAGGTGACGGTCACCAGTCCATCGTAGATCATATGTGAGATATCGCCACCCATGCGGGGCGTGGTGTTCGGAAGCCGAGCGGCCGCAGCATCGAACCTCTGCTGCGGCCGCTCCTTGTGATGCCTTCGGATCAGGCGGGGACGCTCGCCACCCCGGCCGGCAGCAGGCGCCGACCGAGCACCCGCTCGGAGACGCCCTCGCGGTCGAGCAACGGGCAGAGCCCGCCGTTCCAGAACTGGAACCCGGCGCCGGTGATCATCGCCAGGTCGATGTCCATCGGCGCGGCGACGACGCCCTCCGACAGCATGAGGCCGACCTCCGTGGCCAGCACCCCGAGGATGCGCTCACGGGCCTGCTCGGCGCTGAGCTCCACCGGGTTCTCCGGCTGCTCGGCCATCGCGAGCACCTCCGGGTCGGGCACCGGACGGCCACCCTCCATGAGGTAGTAGCCACGCTTGCCGGACTCGACGAGCCGTCGCAGGCTCGGCGAGACGTGGAACCGGTCACCGAACGCGCGGTGCAGGGTCTCGCTGTTGTGCAGAGCGATCGCAGGCCCGACGAGCCCGAGCAGCACGAACGGCGGCATCGGTGCCAGACCCGCGACGGCGCGGTCGGCCGTGGCCACCGGGGTGCCCTCGTCGACGATGCGGGAGAACTCGCCCATGAACGCGCCCAGCAGGCGGTTCACGACGAAGGATGCCGAGTCCTTCACCCGGATCGTCGTCTTGCCGAGCGCTCGCCCGGTGGCGAACGCCGTCGCCAGCGCGGACTCGTCGGTCGCCTCGCCGGGGATGATCTCGAGCAGGGGCATGACGGCCACCGGGTTGAAGAAGTGGAAGCCCACGACCCGACCCGGGTGCTCCAGCCCGCTCGCCATCTCGGTGATCGACAGCGAGGACGTGTTCGTCGCGAGCACGCACTCGGGGGAGACGACCGCCTCGACCTCGGCGAACACCTGCTGCTTGACCGCCATCTCCTCGAAGACCGCCTCGATGACGAAGTCGGCGTCGGCGAAGCCGTCCTTGGAGGTCGAGCCGGTGACCAGGCCCGTGAGGAAGGACGCCTTGTCCGGCGACACCCGCCTCTTGTCCTTCAGCGACGCGATCTCGGCGTGCACCCAGCCCACGCCCTTGGCGACGCGGTCCTCGTCGAGATCGGTCATGACGACCGGCACCCCGAGGCGGCGCGCGAAGAGCAGGGCGAGCTGGCTGGCCATGAGCCCGGCGCCCACGATGCCGACCTTGGTCACCGGGCGGGCGAGCGCCTTGTCCGGTGCACCGGCCGGGCGCTTGGCGCGCTTCTGCACGAGGTCGAAGGCGTAGAGCCCGGCGCGCAACTCATCACCCATGATGAGGTCACCGAGAGCGGCGTCCTCCGCGGCGAAGGCCTCCTCGCGAGTCGCCGTCCGCGCGGCGCGCACGAGCTCGACGGCCCGCATCGCACCTGGCGCCCGACCCGCGGTCTTGGCGAGGACTACCGAGCGGGCACCATCGCACGCGGCATCCCACGCGCTCTCGTCACGGTCGACGTCACGACGCTGCACCGGCACGGCACCACTGACGACCCCGGCGGCCCACCGCAGCGAGTCCTCGATGAAGTCCGCCGGTTCGAGCAGCACGTCGGCGATGCCGAGGGCGGCCACCTCCTTGGCCTTCAGCATCCGGTTCTGCGACAACGGGTTCGCGACGATGACGGTGAGCGCGTCGGCCGGCCCGATGAGGTTGGGCAGCAGGTAACAGCCGCCCCAGCCCGGAACGAGCCCGAGGAAGGTCTCAGGGAGGGCGAACGCGGGCACGCCAGCGGACACCGTGCGGTAGTCGCAGGCCAGGGCGATCTCGACGCCCCCGCCCATGGCCGCGCCGTTGACGAACGCGAACGTGGGCACCGGCAGGTCCATGATCGAGGCGAACGCCGCGTGCCCGGCTCGAGCGATGCTCACGGCCTGCTCGCGGTCGGTCACGTAGGGCACGCCCGACAGGTCGGCCCCGACGGCGAAGATGAACGGCTTGCCGGTGATGCCGACAGCCTGGATCTCGCCGGCTGCCGCACGGGCCTTCAGCCCGTCGACGGTGGCCTGGAGCTCGGCGATCGACGCCGGGCCGAAGGTGTTCGGCCGGGTGTGGTCCAGGCCGTTGTCGAGCGTGATCAGGGCGAGGATGCCGGCGCCGCCGGGGAGGGCGACGTCCTGGACCGGGGTGTGGGTCACGACCTCGGTGGGCAGCTGCGGGGTGGGGGGTGCGGCGGGGGTGTCAACAACAGCGCTCACGTCAGTTCTCCTTGCCGTAGTCGGCGTGGTGCGGGTTCTCCCAGATGACACAGCCACCCATGCCGATCCCGATGCACATGGCCACCAGGCCGTAGCGCACCTGCGGGTTCTCCTCGAAGTGGTGGGCGAGCTGGGTCATCAGGCGAACACCCGACGACGCCAGCGGGTGGCCGATGGCGATGGCTCCACCCCAGGGGTTGACGCGCTCGTCGTCGTCGGCGATGCCGTAGTGGTCCAGGAAGGCGAGGACCTGCACGGCGAACGCCTCGTTGAGCTCGAAGAGCCCGATGTCCTCGATGGTCAGGCCAGCCTGGCGCAACGCCTTCTCGGCAGCGGGGATCGGGCCGATGCCCATGACCTCGGGCTCGACACCGACGAAGGCGTAGGAGACCAGGCGCATGCGCACCGGCAGCCCCAGTTCGGCGGCGGCGGCCTCGGAGGCGAGGATGCAGGCGGTCGCGCCGTCGTTGAGGCCGGCCGCGTTGCCGGCGGTGACGTTGCCGTGGGGGCGGAACGGGGTCTTCAGGCCCGCGAGCTCCTCCATGGTGGTGCCGGGACGGGGCGGCTCGTCGACGGTTGCCAGGCCCCAACCCTTCTCGACGTGGCGGGTGGCCACCGGCACGAGGTCGGGCTGCACCTTCCCGGCGGCGTAGGCCGCGGCGAGCTTGCGCTGGCTGTTGACGGCGTAGGCGTCGCACCGCTCCTTGGTGAGGTGCGGGAAGCGGTCGTGCAGGTTCTCGGCGGTCTTGCCCATGACCAGGGCCGACTCGTCGACGATCCGCTCGCCGATGATCCGCGGGTTCGGGTCGATGCCCTCACCCATGGGGTGGCGGCCCATGTGCTCGACCCCACCGGCGATGGCGACGTCGACGGCCCCGAAACCGATCGAGGAGGCCACGTTCGTGACGGCGGTCATCGCACCGGCGCACATGCGGTCGACCGAGTAGCCCGGGGTGGTCTTGGGCAGGCCCGCGAGCAGGCCGGCCAGGCGACCCAGCGTCAACCCCTGGTCGCCGATCTGCGTGGTGGCGGCGATCGCGACCTCTTCGACCCGTTCCTTGGGCAGTTCGGGGTGGCGTCGCAGCAGTTCACGCATGCACTTGATGACGAGGTCGTCGGCGCGGGTCTGGGCGTAGATGCCCTTCTCGCCGGCTTTGCCGAACGGGGTGCGGACGCCGTCGACGAAGACGACTTCCTGGAGGGTACGGGGCACGGCGGTGGCCTCCTGGGTCACGGCGGACATGGTGCACCCGGATGCCGGGCGCGGCCCCGTCAGCGTACTAAGCGAGCGCTTAGTACGGGAGGGCTGGCGGGGTGAGAGACGTCACGCGGAGGTGACTTCTCGGCGATCCCGGGATCGCCGGCGTCCCTGAGGAGCATCGGCATCCGGCGTGGCGGGTCAGCCCGGGAACTGGGCGAACGCGGCCACGAGCATCGGGGCGACGATCTCGGCCTGCCAGGCCCGCACCCCCTGGTCGAGAAGGGCCCGGGTGAAGGCGGCCTCGTCCGGTTCGGACGGGGGCTGCCAGACCACGCGCCGCAACGGGTCGGGGGAGCAGACGTTCTCGACGGGGATGACCCGCTCCTCCGCGAACGCGGTGAGCGCTGCCCGGGTGGCACCGAGGCGATCGGCCGCCAACGGGTTCTTCTCCGCCCACACGCGCGGCGGTGGCGGGCCGTCAGAGGGCAGGGTGCGCGGCGGCAGGTCGTCCTCAGGGATCTCCATGGCTCGTCGCACCGCATCGACCCAGTGCCGGCCGTAGCGGGCGATGGCCCGGTGCCCGCGCGGCAGGTCAGCGGTGGTGGCGGGCACGGCCTTGGCGATCCCGACGAGCGCGGCATCGGGGAGCACCCGCCCGATCGAGGTGTCCCGCTCCCTGGCGATGTCGTCGCGGGTGTACCACAGCTCGCGGACGATGGCCACGGACCGCCGTGAACGCAGCGTGTTGATCCCCGACGTTCGCCGCCACGGGTCGACCCGCTCGGTGGGGGCCCACTGCAGCAGCGCGGCGAACTCCTGGCGTGCCCACTCGGCCTTGCCCTGCGCGGCGAGGTCGACCCCCATGAGGTTGCGTAGTTCGTCGAGCACCTCGACGTCGAGGGCGGCGTAGCGCAACCACGGCTCGGGCAGCGGCCGGGTCGACCAGTCGACGGCGGAGTGCTCCTTGGCCAGGCCCAGCCCGAGGTAGTGCTCGACCACGGCAGCCAGCCCGACGCGAGGCAGCCCGAGGATCCGCCCGGCCAGCTCGGTGTCGAAGAGCTGCACCGGTCGCAGCCCGACCTCGGCCAGGCAGGCAAGGTCCTGGGTGGCGGCGTGCAGGATCCACTCGGCAGCACCGATCGCCTCACCCAGGGGACTGAGGTCAGGGCAGCCCATCGGATCGATCAGCCAGGTGCCCGCACCCTCTCGACGCACCTGAACGAGGTAGGCGCGCTGCCCGTAGCGGTAGCCGGACGCGCGTTCGGCGTCGATGCCGACCGGCCCCTCACCGGCAGCGATGGCCTTCGCGGCCCGGGCGAGCTCGCGCTCGGTCTCGACGACGTGGGGCACACCACCGGACGGCTCGATGAGCGGCACCAGGGTGACGGGCGCGGCCTCGGGGACGCGGTGGTCGCTGGAACTTCGGTCGTGCTGGTCCCCTGGCGGGGGTGGCGTCGTGGTCTCGGTGATCATCGGTCCGTGGTGTCCGTCAGTGGTGTCTGTCGCTGGTGTCCGTCAGCGGCGGGGTCCGGGGAGGGCGACGACGCCCTCGGGAAGGGGCGGCAGACCCGCGATGGTGCACAGCAGGTCGGACCATGCCAGCAGGTGGTCTCCGACCTCCGGGCCGAGTGGGGTCCAGGACGCGCGCACCTCCATCTCGACACTCGCGGGGCGGTCGGCCAGGCCGGCGAAGCTCTGCGAGACGACCCGTGTCACCGTGCCCGCCTCGGCCGTGTACTCGACGCCACGGATCGCGAGCGCGTCGATGAGCCAGCTCCACCCCACCTCGCCGAGCACCGGGTCAGTCGCCAGCTCGGGTTCGAGCTCGGCCCGGGCAAAGGTCACTGCACGCCACTGCCCGCCCCACGGCTCGGGGGAGCTGGGGTCGTGCAGCAGCACGAACCGGCCGGAGGCGAGGTCGTCGTCGGTGTCACGAGGGTCGACGACATCAGCGGTGAGCGCGACGGCATACGGCGCGATGCGCTGGGGCGCCGGGACCTCGGTGAGTCGGATCTCGGGGCGCAAGCGCACCCGGTGGAGATCCTTGAGGGCGCGGGAGAACTCCGGGGACTCCCGACCGGAGACGCTGCGGCTGGACACGCCTGCAATGTATGCCGATCCGGCCCCGGCGCCCGTCAGGCACGCCGCGAGGAGACGGGCGACCACGAGCACGGGCAGGGCTATCGCGAGCACTGACCAGGGCGCGCGCGGCTACATTCGAGCGGTGCTCGCCCTCCTGGCCCTCGGGTCCTCCGTCGCGTGGGGGACCGCTGACTTCTTCGGCGGGCTCCTCAGCGGACGCCGCCCGGCCATCGCGGTGGTCGGCTGGTCGCAGGGGCTGGGGTTCCTCGTCATCAGCGCCGTCGTGCTCCTGCGTGGCGACGTGTCCTGGCAGGGCTGGCCCCTCTGGGCGCTCGCCGCCGGTCTTGCCGGGACGACCGGACTCGTCAGCTTCTACACGGCCCTGTCCACCGGGACCATGGGAGTCGTCGCGCCGATCGCCGCACTGGGCGTGATCGTCCCGGTTGCCCTGGGCGTCGCGTCCGGTGAGCAGCCATCCGCCTGGGCCTGGGTCGGAATGGTGGTGGCCATCGTCGGCGTCACCCTGGCCTCGGGGCCGGAGGTCAGCGGAGCGGTGTCCGCCAGGCCCGTGGTGCTGGCTGTGGTCGCGGCCTTCTGCTTCGGCCTGGCCCTGTTCTTCCTCGACCGGGGAGCGCGCGAGTCGACCCTCATGACGTTGTGGGGGATGCGGGCCACGTCGGTGACCGTGCTGATCGTCGTGGCGCTCTGCCTGCGCAGCGTCGGCGGGGTGCGGCGCGTGGAGCTGCCGGCGTTGCTGGCCGTCGGCTGCGGTGACCTGCTGGCCAACGCCCTGTTCGCCGTGGCGTCCTCGCGCGGTGAGGTCAGCGTCGCCGCCGTGCTCGGCTCGCTCTACCCCGTCGTCACCGCGGTGCTCGCGTGGGCCGTGGTCAAGGAACGGCTGCGACCCATCCAGGTGCTCGGGTCCGCGATGGCCGTGGCGGGTGCCGTCGTCATCGCGCTCTGACAAGGGTGGGAGAATCACTGATCGTGACTGCCGACTCCCGCACCGCCGACGACCGACGTCCCGATTCCCGCACCGCTGACCAGAGCAGCGACAGCCGCCCCGCCGCCGACCCCAAGGACTCGGTTCTCGTTCGGGCCGCGCGGGGGCAGTCCGTCCCGAACGCGCCGGTGTGGTTCATGCGACAGGCCGGGCGCTCGCTCCCCGAGTACCGCGAGGTGCGGCGCGGCGTCGGCATGCTCGAGTCGTGCCGGCGGCCCGACCTCGTCACCGAGATCACCCTCCAGCCGGTGCGCCGCCACGGCGTGGATGCCGCGATCTTCTTCTCCGACATCGTCGTCCCCCTCTCCGCGATCGGTGTCGACCTCGACATCGTCGCCGGGGTCGGGCCGGTCATCGCCCAGCCGATCCGCACGCGGGCCGACCTGGCCCAGCTGCGCGACCTCACCCCCGAGGACATCCCGGACATCGCCGAGTCCGTGCGCCTGTTGACCGCTGAGCTCGGTGGCACCCCCCTCATCGGCTTCGCCGGGGCGCCGTTCACCCTCGCGTCCTACCTCGTCGAGGGCGGCCCGTCGAAGAACCACGAGCACACCAAGGCGCTCATGCACGGTGACCCGCAGCTCTGGCACGACCTGTGTGCCCAGCTCGCGCAGATCTCCGGCACGTTCCTTCGCGTGCAGTCGCTGGCCGGAGCCTCGGTCGTGCAGCTGTTCGACTCGTGGGCCGGGGTCCTCAGCAAAGCCGACTACACGGCATCCGTCATGCCGCACTCGGCGAAGGCCCTCGCCGCGGTGGCCGACCTCGACGTGCCGCGCATCCACTTCGGTGTCGGCACCGGTGAGCTGCTGCCGCTCATGGGCGAGGCCGGCGCCGACGTCGTCGGTGTCGACTACCGCGTCTCGCTCACCGACGCCATCGAGCGGCTCGGCGGGCGCTACGCGGTGCAGGGCAACCTCGACCCGGCCCTGCTCTTCGCCCCGTGGGAGCCCCTCGAGCGACGCGTGCGCACGATCGTCGAGGAGGGGCGCGCGGCACCCGGGCACATCGTCAACCTCGGCCACGGCGTGCTGCCCGACACCGACCCCGACGTGCTCACCCGCGTCGTCGAGCTCGTGCACGAGGTCTCCGCGCGGTGAGCAGCACCCCGCACCTGCGGGGCCGCGGTGTGCGTCTGGAGCCGCTCTCGACCGCCCACGCCGCACCGATGGAGCACGTTCTCGCGGATGCCGGCCTGTACGAGTTCATCGGCGGCTCGCCGCCGTCGCGGGCTGACCTCGAGGCGCGGTACGCCCGTCAGGTGGCCGGTCCGCGCGGTGCCGTGTTCGCCTGGCACACGTGGATCATCCGGCTGGTCGACGGCGACGAACCCGTCGGCTACGTGCAGGCCACCGTCAACGGTGACGACTCGGTCGCCGAGCTCGCCTGGGTCGTCGGGATGCCGTGGCAGGGCCGGGGGATCGCCTCGGATGCCGCGTCGGCCGTCGTGGAGTTCGTCGACGCCTGCGGGGTCGAGCGGGTGATCGCGCACGTGCACCCTGGCCACGTGGCGTCGCAGCGGGTCGCGGCCCGCCTGGGACTGGTGCCGACGCCGCGCATCGTCGACGGTGAGGTCGAGTGGGAGGCGCGCTCCGCAACCAGGGGTCGTTGACCGGATCGGGCGGTCGCACCCATGGTGATGCGGTTCTTGCCGCGCGTGGGTCAGCGCGACAGGGCGGCCTTCACGACCGAGGGGTCGGGGTTGGTGTGGGGGATGCCGTCGATCACCACCGTGGGCACCGTCTCGTTCCCGTGGTTGATGCCTGCGACGAAGGCACGACCCGCGTCGTCCTCCCAGATGTTGACCCAGCGGGCCCGGTCGCGCCGGGAACGGACCGCCAGGCGCAGGCGCGCCGTGAACGGACAGCCCGGTCGCCAGTAGATCGCAACACCGTTCGCGGCGTGAGCGAGCGCCTGCTCGTGTGGGGTCGAGGTCGGGTGCCCGGCGGCGAGATCCAGAAGTCCCATGCAGACAGGGTACGAACGGGTGGTGACCGTGGGCGATCACTGGTGGTGAGTTCCCACCCCACCCTCGCGATGGCGCGCGACGGGCACCTGTCCTGCACGCTCGCCGCCGCTGAGCGGGACAATCTTCCCGGACATCACACCTAGTCGAGGATGACGTCCCGGCCTTCGTCCCGCAGACGGGCGAGGTTGTCGAGCATGGTGGCCAGCGCCTGGGGCGGGTGAGCCTGCCAGTCGTCGAGTTCCGCGATCACCCGCAGGGCGGACCGTGTCCGGTACGACTGCGTGGGGTTGCCCGGGAAACGCTTGTCGGTGACGTTGGGGTCGTCCTCGAAGGGGCCCAATGGCTCGACGACGTAGATGTGGCCTCCATCGTCCAGACCCGCGAGGGCCGCGGCCAGCTGGGCGCCCCACGCCGCCGTGGACTCCAGCGTCGTGAAGTAGATGTTGTTGGAGACCCGACCGTCCTGGAAGTTGGAGGTGTGGCCCGCGACCAGGTCGACCCCGGGCTCGAGCGTGGCCTTGGTGCCGTGCAGGAACGGACCGCTCACCTGATCACACGTGTCGTAGGTGACGGGTGTGCGGTCGCTGGCTGCATGGTCCATGCGGTGCTCCGTTCAGCTCGCGGCGGGTGGCTGGGTCGGGGCCTGAGTGGCTCCGGCCGAACCGGCGGCAGCGGCGGCAGCGGGAACGAGGCCAGCGGCCGGCGCGGCGGCGGCGGAAACGGGGTCGGCGCCGGGTGCGCGGCGCCGGCGCAGCCACAGCACGACCGGCGCGGTGACAAGCATCCCCGCCACCGCGAACGGCAGCAACGCGCCGAGCACGGTGAGCAGCACGGTCACCGAACCGGTGAAGGCCCGCCACCCCGCTGCCAGCCCGGCGAGGAACCCGGTGTCGTCCACGGCATCCGCGAGCACCTGCTCATCGGTGCTGAGGCGCACCTCCACGGGTGCTAGTGCGACCGAGTCCTGCAGGCGCGCGAGCTGTGACTGCAGCGCCTCGAGGTCTGCCTGTCGGCGTGAGAGCTCGGCCTCCAGCGTGACGATCTCACCGAGCTTCGTGGCTTGGAGCATCAGCGCCCGGACCCGATCGACACTGGCCTGCATCGTCTTCAGTCGCGACTGCGTGTCGACGACCTGGGCGGTGATGTCCTCGGTCGAGGTGTTGCGGGAGTGGATCTTGCCGATCGCGGCCACCTTGTCGAGGGTCGCATCGAGCTGGTCCGTCGGCACCGAGATCGTGATGCTGCTGAAGCCGCCCGTCGCTGCGATGTCCGACTCGCTCGCCACCGACTCGGCCAGGACGAGCCCCTGGGCAGCGCTCGCGATCGCGCGCACCTTGGTCGCTGCGGCATCGACGTCCTTGACGGTGACCGAGATGTCGGCACGGCGGGCGAGCTTGCGGTCGGCCACGCTCGCGGCGACGTCGGTCGAATCCACGGCTGCGGGCGCTGGTGCGGCGCCACCGACCGTGTCCTGCTGCGACTGTTCCCCGGTCACCGCGGCACCGCCCTCTTCGGAACCCTTCGACGTCAGGTCCGCCCCCGACCCGGCCGCCGGGGCCGCTTCCGAGTCCGCCGACCCGGAATCACCCCAGCCGCTGGCGCCGCACCCGCTGACGGCGACCACGGCGAGGGCGAGGACCGCTGCCGTGGCCCGGAACCGGCCAGCCGGTCGGGAAGGGAGCGTCGGGTGGACTGTGCGGGCTGGGGATCGCATGGTGACTCCTTCGTCAGGGATCTCGCCGTGGCTGCGTGTCGCGGCACCTTGTCGTGAGGCGCTGGCCACGCCGCTCAGGTTCCCGGTTGCGAGTCTCGATCAGGTCACGACTGCGACGCGCTCGGGTCACATCCTGACGGCCCTCGCGACGGGGCCGTCAGGGCTGCGTGAGAGGCTGAGGACATGTCTTCGGCGACCCTCTCGACCCGGCCCCGGGTCGTCGTGGTCGGGGGCGGCATCGCGGGCCTGTCCGGCGCGCTCGCCGTGCTCGAGGCCCTGCCGTCAGCCCAGGTCACGATCCTCGAGGGCAGCACCGACCTCGGCGGCAAGCTGCGGAGGGATGCCGTGGGCGGCCACCTCGTCGACGTCGGCGCGGAGTCGATGTTGGCCGTTCGCCCGGAGGCCACCGACCTCGTCGCCCGCGTCGGTGCCGAGGGGGAGCTCGTGACCCCTGCGACCACGTCGGCGTCGATCTGGAGCCGGGGGAGCCTGCGCCCGATGCCGGCCGCCACCCTCATGGGCGTCCCCACCGACCCGGCCGCGGCGCTGGGCGTGCTCACCGCCGACGAGGTGGACCGACTGCGCGCCGAGCAGCCCTGGCCCGGCGGTGCACTCGACGACGACGTCTCCGTCGGTGACTACGTCGGCGCCCGGCTCGGCCAAGCCGTCGTCGACCGGCTCGTCGAGCCGCTGCTCGGCGGGGTCTATGCGGGGCACGCCTCCCGGCTCTCCCTGCAGGCCACGATGCCCGTGCTCTGGGAACGGGCGACCCGCGGCGAGAGCCTGCTCACCCCACGAACCGGTGCCACGGCATCCGATGTCGGTGGCGCGACGGTCAGCGCGCCCGCGCGGGCACCGCAGCCCCCGCGCCCGCCGTTTGCGGGACTGCATGGGGGAGTGGGGCGCCTTCCGGGCCTGGTCGCGCAGGAGCTGCGCTCTCGTGGTGCGGTGGTGCGCACCGGGGCGATGGTGCGCGGTCTCGAGCGGACGGCAGCCGGCTGGCGGCTGACCTTCGGATCGGCCGCCGACCCCCAGGTGATCGAGGCGGATGCCGTGCTCCTCTGCCTCCCGCCGACCCCGGCTGCGCGGCTGCTGGCCCCCCACGCAGCCGTGGCGGCACGTTTGCTCGGTGAGATCGAGACGGCATCCAGTGCCGTCGTGACCCTCGCGGTGGAACGCCGTGACCTCGCGGAGGTCCCGGGATCGGGGTTCCTCGTCCCGCCGGTCGAAGGGCGCGCCATCAAGGCGAGCACGTTCAGCTTTCGCAAGTGGGCGTGGACCGGTGAGGTCTCCGACGACGTCGTGCACCTGCGGGCCTCGCTCGGCAGGGCGCGCGAGGAGGCCGTGCTGCAGCGCGACGACGCAGACCTCGTCGCCGTCTCCGTCGCCGAGGTGGGGGAGGCCCTGGGGCGCCCACTGCCCCGGGTCGTCGACGCGCACGTCCAGCGGTGGGGCGGTGGGCTGCCCCAGTATGCCGTCGGCCACGTGGATGCCGTGGCCTCGGTTCGCGCGGACGTCGCCCGTCTGCCCGGCCTGGAGGTGGCCGGTGCCGCCTACGACGGGGTCGGTATCCCGGCCGTCATCGCCTCCGCCACCCGCGCGGCCGGAGCCGCCCTGAGCCACCTGAGCACCATCCCGAGCACGCCGCACCAAGGAGAGCACCGCGCATGAGCGAGTCAGCCCGACCCGTCCCAGGCAACCCCAACGCCGCCAGGATCCGCGAGATCAACGACACGATCAGGTATGCCATGTGGTCGGTGTTCGCCGTGGCCGAGCCGATCGGCGACGAGGACCGCGACGCCCTCGCGGCAGAGGTCGAGGAGTTGTTCACCGATCTCGCCGCGAAGGACGTCGTCGTGCGCGGCACCTATGACGTGGCCGGGCTGCGCGCCGACGCCGACGTCATGGTGTGGTGGCACGCCGAGACGATCGAGGCGCTCCAGGAGGCCTACCACGCGCTGCTCCGCACGGCATACGGCCAGCACCTCGACCCGGTGTGGTCGGTGGCCGCCCTGCACCGGCCGGCGGAGTTCAACAAGAGCCACATCCCGGCGTTCATGGCCGACGAGGTGGCCCGCGACTACGTGTGCGTGTACCCGTTCGTGCGCTCCTACGATTGGTACCTGCTCGAGGATGCCGAGCGGCGCGACCTGCTGCGCGAGCACGGCCAGATGGCTCGCGACTACCCGGACGTGCGCGCCAACACCATCGCGTCGTTCGCCCTGAACGACTACGAGTGGATCCTGGCGTTCGAGGCCGACGAGCTGCACCGCATCGTCGACCTCATGCGAGAGCTGCGGGCGTCCCGGGCCCGTATGCACGTGCGCGAGGAGGTGCCGTTCTACACGGGGCCGCGCGTGGACGTGCGCACCCTGGTGGCCCGCCAGCGCTGACCCCCAGTCCTGTCCCGCGCCCCAACCCCGAATCCCTGCGCCTGACTTTTCCTCCCCATGGGGGAAGCCCGAGGTTCGCAAGGCAAGCCTTCCCCGGCGAACCTCGGGTTTCCCTTGTCAAGGCTCGGGCAGGTCAGACCGCCTGGGCCATCGCGCGCCGAACCTTCGCAACGGCCGCTCCGGGGTGCTCGAGATCGGCCCAGGTGATCCGCACCACGAGGTAGCCCAGGGCGCGCAGCCGATCCTCGCGACGCTTCTCATCCCACAGCACCTGTTTGTCTCCTTCGGCGTACTTCACCCTCCCGTCGAACTCGACGACGACCTTGTACCCCTCGATGACGAAGTCCACCCGGGCGAACACGTTCCCGTCGCGGTCACGGATCGGCACCTGCGGCACCAGCGGGATGCCGTGCGTCACGAGTTCGATGCGGCACCGGGTCTCACCCACGGACTCCGACCGGCCGTCGACGAAGGCGAGCATGGACCGGACACGTGATGACCCGGGCCAGGACGCCACCAGGTCACCGGCAGTCGTCAGCGCGTCGATCGTCACCAGACCTCGGTGGACGGCGTTGTCCGCGCTGACGGTGCCGGCCACCGGACCATGATCCAGGGCCAACTGCACGACGGAGGTGGCCACCTCGTCGGCGCGGCCAAGCTCGGTGGTGACCGGCTCGGGTCGTAGGGGGTTCTTCGGTCGAGGCCGCACCCGAAACGCCTTGACACCGACGGCGCGGTCGACAGGCCGATGCAGGTCGGGTCTGCTCAGATCGACTCCCCACACGGGCAGGCCGTGGGCCAGTGAAGCGCTGGCGCTGGTCAGTGACGCGTCGCGATAGAGCAGGTGCGCCCCCACGCAGAGGTGCCGGTGCCATGGCTCAGGGGCTTGGTCGACATCCTCCGTGACGGCATACAGCCCGCGGCCGGGATGGAGCAGTCGGTTCTCGCGGACCAGACGCTCCAGGACCAAGGGGCTGACACCCAGCGTGCGCGCCTGGGCCAGCGTGAACATCCCGTGCTGCCCCGCGGCCAGAGCTCGCAGCGCGGGATCCACCGTCGTCGTCATCCCGTCACGATGGCCGAACCGGCAGGTGCTGGGCACGCCAGGTGAGGGGCCTGTGGATGACGAGCGAACGGCATCCGGCCTGTGGACAACGCGGCCGCTCCGTGCTGGACATGGGAAACCCGAGGTTCGCAAGGGATGCGATCCCTTGCGAACCTCGGGCTTGCCTCATGGGGAGGAAAAGTCGAGGCGGGTCAGCCAGCGGCGGGCTCGTCCTTCGGGTGCAGGGTCAGGCTGATCGAGTTGATGCAGTAGCGCTGGTCGGTCGGCGTGTCGTAGCCCTCGCCCTCGAACACGTGCCCGAGGTGGCTGCCGCAGGTCGCACAGCGCACCTCGGTGCGCGGGCGTCCAGGCAGCGACCGGTCCTCGAGCAGCTCGACCGACTCGCCCGCGAGCGGCGAGAAGAACGACGGCCAGCCGCAGTGGCTGTCGAACTTGGTCTCGGAGGTGAACAGCTCGGCACCGCACGCCCGGCAGGCGTACGTGCCGACGGTCTTGGCATCGGTGTACTCGCCGACGAAGGGCCGCTCGGTGCCGGCCTGACGCAGCACCTGGTACTCCGCGGGGGACAGGGCGGCCTTCCACTCCTCCTCGGTGCGCTCGACGGCGTAGGAACGGTCACTCGGTTTCATCGTCATGTCTGGACCAACAGCGAGCCACCTCGGATGGTTCCCACTGTCGAACGCCCGCTTCGGATGGTTCCCGCTGAGAAGGGCGCCCTTCGGATGTCGTGGCCCGCAGGCCCACCTCGGTGCCGTGGCTAGGCTTCCCGGGCCCCGTGTGTCGGTGCCGCTGGTTAGGCTCGCGCCATGGTTGATGCCCAGGTGCTGGAGATCGAGGGCCCGAACGGGCCCCGTCAGGTGCGCCTGAGCAGCCCGGACCGGCTCATGTGGCCTGGTGCCGGCATCACCAAGGGTGATCTCGCGGCCTACGTCATGGCCGTCGGTGACTCACTGGTCCACCACATCGGTGACCGCCCGGTGACCCTCCAGCGCTTTCCGGACGGCATCGAGGGCGAGGAGTTCTACCAGAAGAACCCTCCCAAGGGTCTTCCCGAGTGGGTCCGCACCGTCTCGTGCCGCTACCCCAGCGGTCGACGCCACGCGCAGATCGTGATCGACGAGGTGGCCAGCGCCGTCTGGGCGGTGCAGATGAACACCGTCACCTACCACCCGTGGCCGGTGCGCACGGCGAACAACGACAACCCCGACGAGCTGCGCATCGACCTCGATCCCCAGCCTGGGCGCACGTTCGCGGATGCCGTGGAGGCTGCGGTCGCGCTGCGTGAACTGCTCACCGAGGTGGGGCTCACCGGCTGGGCCAAGACCAGCGGCAACCGGGGGGTGCACGTCTACGCCCGCATCGGCCCGACGCACGAGTTCCTCGACGTGCGGCACGGCGTCATCGGGATCGCGCGCGAGCTCGAGCGCCGGCTTCCCGACCTCGTGACCTCCTCGTGGTGGAAGGAGGAACGCGGCGAACGGGTCTTCGTCGACTTCAACCAGGCCTGCCGTGACCGCACCATCGCCTCGCCCTACAGCCCGCGGCCGCTGCCCGGAGCCCCGGTGTCGATGCCGGTGACGTGGGCAGAGCTCGAGACGGTCAGCCCGGGCGACTTCACCGTGTTGACCGTGCCCGACGTCCTGGAGGACCGCGGTGATGCCTGGGCCGACATCGACGGCGCCGTCGGGGACGTGTCCGGGGCACTCGCGCTCTGGCAGCGCGACGTCGACGAGCGGGGCCTCGGCGAGCTCAACTTCCCGCCCGACTACCCGAAGATGCCGGGCGAGCCGCCGCGGGTGCAGCCCAGCAAGCGGCGCACCGACAAGGCCGACGACGAGTACATGCCGCCCAAGGCCGAACGCGACGCGGCCGAGCGCGAGCGCTGGGGGATGCCGGTGGTCCCGCCCGTGCCGCCGATGCTCGCCAAGGCGGTCAAGGGCATCGCCGCGCTGGACGGCAAGGACGTCAGCTTCGAGCCCAAGTGGGACGGCTTCCGCTCGATCATCTTCCGCTCGGGCGACCTCGTCGAGATCGGCAGCCGCAACGAGAAGCCGATGACGCGCTACTTCCCCGAGGTCGTCGAGGCCGCTCTGGCCAACCTGCCCGAACGCTGCGTCGTCGACGGCGAGATCATCGTCGTGCGACCGGGGGAGGACCGTCTCGACTTCGACCTGCTGAGCCAGCGCATCCACCCGGCTGCCAGCAGGGTCGCCAAGCTGTCGGTCGAGACCCCCGCCCGGTTCGTCGCGTTCGACCTGCTGGCGCTCGGGGACGACGACCTCACCGGGCGACCGTTCAGCGAGCGGCGGGCCCTGCTGGAGCAGGCTCTCGCCGCTGCGAGCGCCCCCATCCACCTCACCCCGGCGACGACTGACCGGGCCCTGGCTGCCCAGTGGTTCACCGAGTTCGAGGGGGCTGGTCTCGACGGGCTGGTGGCCAAGACCCTCGACGGGCCGTACGAGCCCGACAAGCGCACGATGGCCAAGATCAAGCACGAACGCACTGCCGACTGCGTCGTCGCGGGGTACCGCACCCACAAGAGCGGTGACGACCTCGTGGGCAGCCTGTTGCTCGGCATCCACGACGACGCCGGGCAGCTGCTCTCGGTGGGGGTCATCGGGGCGTTCCCCATGGCCCGCCGCAAGGAGCTCTTCGATGAGTTGCAGCCGCTCGTCACGACCTTCGAGGACCACCCGTGGAACTGGGCGGCGCACGAGGAGGGGAACCGCACCCCGCGGGCTGCGGCAGGGAGCCGGTGGGCCGCCGGCAAGGACCTGTCGTTCACGCCCCTGCGCCCCGAGCTCGTCGTCGAGGTCCGCTACGACCACATGGAGGGCGTGCGGTTCCGCCACACCGCGCAGTTCGCCCGCTGGCGTCCCGACAAGAGCCCGGCCGACTGCACCTACGACCAGCTCGACGAGCCGGTGTCCTACGACCTGTCCGAGGTGCTCGCGGAGGGCGGGTCATGACGCAGTCGACGAGGTCGTCGTCGACGTCGACGCCCACCAGTGGTCGGGTACGCACTGCCGCGGTGGCCGGTGCGGCAGTCGGGGCGACGACGGCCGTCGCGAGCGGCGCCGGGTCGCTCGCCGCCGCTGCGTACTTCGCGCGTCGCGTGCTGACCCCTGACCGACAGCGCCCTGACGACGTCGTCGTGCGCGCCGCCGGGGCACACACCGTCACGCTGACCGCGACCCCCCAGACGGTTGTCCCGGGACGCTACGGCCTGTGGATCGACAACGGCTTCGGCCACGTGCGCATCGGAGAAGTGGTCGACCTCGACGAGGGCTCGGCCACCGTCGAGCGCGAGCTGATCGCCGTCGACCGTGGGTACCTCGCCCCCGGCACCGCCCGGTGGAACGCGTACTTCCACGGCGCACCTCCCGACGTCACCATCGGTGCGCACACAGAACACGTCACGTATGCCGCTGAGCTGGGTCCGATGCCCGCCTGGGTGGTGCGGCCCGACGGTGCTGACAGCCCGCCAGATCATCGGTGGGCGGTGCTCGTGCACGGCCGGGGAGCCCGGCGCGAGGAGACGATCCGGGCCATGCCCCCGCTCCTCGAGCAGGGCTGGACCTGCCTGGTCCCGAGCTACCGCAACGACGAAGGAGTGCCGTCGGGGCCCGATGGTCGCTACGCGCTCGGACTGTCGGAGTGGCGCGACATCGAGGCGGCCATCGACCACGCGGTGGACCACGGCGCCCAGGAGGTCCTGCTGGCGGGGTGGTCGATGGGTGGGGCGATCGTCCTGCAACTGCTCGACCGCTCACCGCTCTCCGAGCTCGTGTCCCGGGTGGTCCTGGACGCCCCGGTCATCGACTGGGGTGACGTCCTGGCCCACCACGCGCACTCCCACCGACTGCCGCGGCACGTCGGCTCGCTCGCGCGCACCATGATGAACCAGCGCTGGGGACACCGGCTCGTCGGAGTCGGCGAGAGCGTCGACCTCGCCAAGACCGACTGGGTGAGCCGGGCCCACGAACTGCACCACGGCATCCTGCTCATCCATTCCGCCGCTGACGACTTCGTGCCGATCGGACCGTCGCGAGCCCTGGCGCAGGCGCGCCCTGACCTCGTGCAGTTCCACGAGTGGGAGGTGGCCCACCACTGCACCGAGTGGAACACCGAACCCGAGCGGTGGGAGCGCCTCGTGGGAGAGTTCGCCGCCCCGTGAGGCAGACCACCACGGTCTGAATCCAGCCCTGTCGAGCATGTCTGCAGTCGCGTCGAGCACGCGGCCGGGGCGGCGGGCCCGAGGGTGAGCTGTTCCAGGCCATCGCCGGCACCTCGATGTCGAGCCCGCACCTGGCCGGTGCCTCGGCACTGGTCAAGGCGGCGCACCCGACCTGGACGCCCGGCCAGATCAAGTCGGCCCTCATGACGTCCTCGACGCAGGATGTGCTCAAGGAGGACGGCGTGACCCCGGCGGACCCGTTCGACCGCGGTGCCGGCTCGATGCGCGTCGATGCGGCCGTCGCGGCCGTCGCCACGATCAGCGAGACCCCCGAGAACCTCTACGGGATCGCTGCCATGGACCGGGTCGACCTCAACCTGCCGAGCATCCAGGCCAGCCCACTGCCCGGGGCCATCACCACGCAGCGGACCCTCACGAACACGACCACGCGCGACCAACCGTTCAAGGCCAGCGCCACGGGTGCCAAGGGCCTGAAGGTCAGCGTGTCGCCGAGTTCGTTCTCCGTGCCGGCCGGTGGGACGCGCACGATCACGATCACGATCGACGGCACGGCCGCACCCGACGGTTGGGCCTTCGGCCAGGTGACGCTCACCTCCACGAACCGCAAGGCGCCGAGCCTCGTCCTGCCGGTGACCGCACGCGTGGCCGACAGCGTCGTCCCGATGACGCACACCTGCGAGCCGACCGACCTGGCGCGCAACCAGGACGCCGCGTGCACCGTGACCCTCACGAACAACAGCGCCGCCCCGGCACCGGTCAAGCTCTCGCTCGCCGCACCGAACCGGGTGGACATCAGCTCGGTCAGCGCCCCGGCCACCGGCACCTCGAGAGGGTTCACCTGGAACGGCACGCTCACACCCGCCCTGCCGCCGACCATCACCTCGGTCACCCCGGGCGCCACTCCGGCCGGCGGCTACCTGCCGCTGAGCGCGTTCGGCATCGCCCCGATCGCCGGCATGGGCGACGAGACGATCGTGAACTACAACGTCCCACCGTTCACCTACGGCACGGAGACGTACACCCGCGTCGGCGTCGTCTCCAACGGGTACGTCGTCATCGGCGGCGGAACGGCCCAGGACGTCGACTACCTCAACCAGCCGATCCCCTCGACCACGCGGCCGAACAACATCATCGCGCCGTTCTGGAGCGACCTGAACCCCGGTGCGAGCGGCGCCGTCCGCATCGGATCGTTGACCGACGGAACGACAACCTGGCTCGTCGTCGACTACGCCGCGGTGCCGACCTACAGCCAGGGCCTGGCGAACACGTTCCAGGTCTGGATCGAGACGGGCGCGGGTGAGGACGTCACGATCGCGCACGAAGCGATGGCCGGCGCCGGCGTCGACGGGCTCAGCCAAGGGGCCGAGAACCGTGACGGCACGAGTGGCGCCGCGTACTCCGGCGGCTCGAACACGGCCTGGGTCGTCAACGCAACAGGCCCGACCCCGGGAGGCTCGGTTCAGATCACCTATGACGCGTCCAGTTCACGGGCGGGCTCCTACGTCCTGGCTCCGACGGCGACGTCGCCACTGGTCAAGGGCACGATCAGCGTCCCGCAGACGCTTCGAGTCAAGTGACCGGGTGGGGGTGGGCGCCTTGCCCACCCCCACCGCGGGTCAGGTCCGAACCCGCCAGAGTCCGAGCATCGTGCCCGCCTCCTCCAGCAGGAGGCGGGGGGTGAGGTGGATGCCGTCCGCGTCGCCGAGCGCTGGCCCGCTCGTCACCCGCGTGCCGTCCCCTCCGACGACGGTGGGCGCGAGGGACAGGGCGACCTCGTCGACGACCCCGGCGGACAGGGCCGAGGCGAACAGGCTGGGGCCGCCCTCGCACAGGACCTGACCGAGCCCGCGCTCGGCGAGGGCGTCCAATGCACGCGCGAGGTCGACGTGGGCACCTCCGGCGACGAGCACGGCATCCGGACCGAGCACGCGGCGAGCACGCTCCAGGGCGCGCTCACCAGCTGACTCACAGGTGACGAGCAGCCCCGCGCCACGCCCGGCGGTCGGGGTGCGCAACCCCTCGGGAACACGACCGGAGGCGCTGACGACGACCAGCGCGGGGGGCACCGGTCGTGCCCGCGTGGGTTCGAGCCGCTCGTACCCCTCGGCCCGCACGGTCCCGGCGCCGACGAGCACCGCCTGGCACAGCGAGCGTTGGAGGGCGAACACCCGGTTGTCGGCGGGGGTGTTGATGCTTCCGCTCAGACCGTCGGCCCCGACCGCTGAACCGTCGAGGGTGCTGACGAAGTTCGAGCGCACCCAGCGGCGGTGAGGAAAGGCATAGAGGTCGGCCAGTTCAGCCGCCGTGACGCGTGCGCCCGGGTGCGACGGTCGGCGGGGATCGAGGAGGACGCGCATGGCGTGAGTGTCGCAGGGAACAGGGCTGGGGGACCCCGGATGTTCCGGGGCATCCGAGGCGTCGGGTCTGCAAGGATGCGGCGATGGGCAAGGGTGCGAAGAAGAGCAAGAAGTCCGTCGAGAAGGCCGAACTGACCGGCAAGGCCGCGAGGAAGGCCGAGAAGAAGCGCCAGAAGGCCGCCAAGGCACGCCAGGACGATGCGGTGCAGGCGGTGGCCTGGTCGCACGTCCTGCGGGTGGGGCCCGGTTTCGACCTCGCCGAGTTCGACCCTGCCTCGACGCCGGGGTTCACCGGCGACAGGGCGGCCGCTGAGGCCGTCATGGCCGAGCTCCAGGAACGCACCAGCGACCTCCAGGAGCGGCTCTACGCCGAATCGAGGGGGGGAGGTCAGCGCTCGGTGCTGCTCGTCATCCAGGGCATGGACACCTCCGGCAAGGGCGGCATCATGCGCCACGTCGTCGGTGCGGTCGACCCGCAAGGAGTGGAGATCACGTCGTTCAAGGCGCCGACCGCCGAGGAGAAGCGCCACCCATTCCTCTGGCGGATCCGGCGTGCACTGCCGTCAGCCGGTGACATCGGCGTCTTCGACCGCAGCCACTACGAGGACGTCCTCATCGTGCGGGTGCACGACCTGGTGCCACGGTCGACCTGGTCGCGCCGCTACGCCCAGATCAACGACTTCGAGGCGGGAGTCGTCGAATCGGGGACCACGATCATCAAGGTCATGCTGCACATCTCCAGCGACGAGCAGAAGGCGCGCCTCACCGAACGACTCGCCCGCGAGGACAAGCACTGGAAGTACAACCCCGGCGACGTCGACGAGCGCATGCACTGGGTGGACTACATGCAGGCCTACCAGGCAGCCCTGGAGAAGTGCTCGACCGCTGCCGCGCCGTGGTTCGTCGTGCCGGCGGACAACAAGTGGTACGCCCGGCTCGCCGTGACGAATCTGCTGCTGGAACACCTCGAGGCGATGGACCCGCAGTGGCCCGCAGCCGACTTCGACGTCGAGGCGGAGAAGGTCCGCCTGGCGCTCTCGCCCTGAGGGTGATCGCGACCAGAACGCTCAAGGCAACCCTCGTGCAGCCCTGATGTCCGCGGTTCTCGCGGGCGCGGCGGTTACCGTTGCCCCATGACCGATGCGAAACGGCGCCTGCGCCGCCTGCTCGCACAGGTCCCGGGCCTGCTGCCCCTGGCCCGGCTGGTGGTCGTGACCACGCGCATCTGCCTGCGCTACCGGGTCACCGGCCTGGCGTCCGAGGCGGGGTTCTTCGCCCTGCTCAGCCTGCCGCCGCTGGTCCTGGGGCTCTTCGGCGGCCTCGGCTACCTCGGCACCGCTCTCGGGCCGGTGGCCGTGGAGCAGGTGCGCGATGCGATCAACGACTACGCGTCGCGCTTCCTCACCGAGGACATCATCAACTCCACGCTCGGCCCGACGATCAACGACGTCTTCACCGACGGACGCTTCGACCTCATCTCCCTCGGCTTCGTCCTGTCGCTGTGGTCCGGATCCCGGGCGCTCAACGTCTTCGTCGACACGATCTCGATCATGTACGGCCAGTCGGGGGTGCGCGGCATCGTCCAGACGAGGGCGCTGTCGTTCTCGCTCTACCTCCTGGCGCTGGTCCTCGGCATCGTGACGATCCCCCTCGTGCTGCTCGGCCCCACCCTGCTCGGCGAGATCCTTCCCGACCCGTGGGATGCCCTCACGGCCCTCTACTGGCCGCTCGTCACCCTGCTCGTCGTCGGGGGGTTGACCAGCCTGTACCACGTGTCGACTCCGAGACGCTCGCCCTGGCTTCGTGACGCTCCCGGCGCCGTCGTCACCCTGTTGATCTGGATCCTCGCCTCCTTCGTCGTGCGCGGGACCATCGCGGCATCCCTGGGTGGCACGTCGATCTACGGCCCACTGTCCGCTCCCATCGTGCTGCTCATCTGGCTCTACGCACTGGCCATCGCCGTGCTGATCGGTGCCGCCGCGAATGCCGCCATCCGTGAGCTGTGGCCGGTGGAGGAGAACCGCAGCCTCCACGAGCGCTTCGGTGCCTGGATGGGTGAGCACTGGCGCCGCCGGTCGGCTCCGCGCACCACCGTGGGCTGGGACGACCCCTTCGACGGCTACGGCCGCGGGCTCGCGCTCGACGAGGACGACCTCGGCCTGTCCGGGCTGCGGGAGGCCGCCCGCGGCCCGATGACGCCGATCTCCCGGGCATCACGCGGTGATGGTGCGGATGCCGCGGGGGAGGCAGTCGGTGCCGGTCGCCGCGGCGACTCGCAGGCCTGAGCGCTGGCCCGCCGTGGTGGGGAGGCACTCGGCGAGTGGTCGGGAAGCAGTCGGGGGAGGGGTCATGGGGGCCCGGTTTGGCGATCCCCTCGACTGTCAGATAATGTCTGCGAGCACGCCAAGCGCGGTTCGCAAGAGCCGCACGGACGCGCGCGGATGTAGCTCAGTTGGTAGAGCGCAACCTTGCCAAGGTTGAGGTCGCCGGTTCGAACCCGGTCATCCGCTCGAGGGTTAGCCGCCCCGAACATGGTGGAGTGGCCGAGAGGCGAGGCAGCGGCCTGCAAAGCCGCGTACACGGGTTCAAATCCCGTCTCCACCTCGAGAAGTACCCGATCAGCACCACCCAACACAGCAGCATCCACAACAGCATCACCGCACGACCCACGGACGCGTAGCGCAGATGGTTAGCGCACCACCTTGACACGGTGGGGGTCGGAGGTTCGAGTCCTCTCGCGTCCACACTCAACGAAGCCCGCCAGGTTCCTGGTGGGCTTCGTGGTGTTTGCGGGCCGGGGGGCGCCTGCGATCACGCGCTCGACGCTGCCGTGACCGCGGACGCCAACCGTGACCGCGGACGCCAACCGTGACCGACGAGACACCGGTGCAGCCGTCCGGCGGGTCACCTCCGGCGTAGCGTGGAGGCGGCCCTTCGGGCTCGTCGCCCGGGCCGGGAAGGCACGCACGATGGCACGGGCACTGGTGGTCTACGAGTCGATGTTCGGCAACTCCGAGAAGGTCGCGCGAGCGGTCGCGCAGGGTGTCGCCGAGGTCATGCCCGTCAAGCTCGTCGAGGTGACTGTGGCACCGACGGAGCTCGAGGGGGTCGACCTCATCGTCGCCGGTGGCCCGACCCACGCGTTCTCCATGAGCAGGGAGTCGACGAGGCGCGATGCCCGAGTCCAAGGGGCGTCGCAGGGCTCGGTGGCGACCGGACTGCGCGAGTGGCTCGCGAGCCTGCCGGACGAGCACGGCCGATGGTTCGCGGCCTTCGACACCAGGGTGAGCAAGGTGCGCCGCCTGCCAGGGTCGGCAGCCCACAGCGCGGCCCGCGCCGGCCGCCGGCACGGGTTCTCGCAGGCGATCGCCCCGCAGAGCTTCTACGTGCTCGACGTCGAAGGGCCCCTCGCCGAAGGCGAACTCGAGCATGCCCGGGTCTGGGGAGCCGCGGTCGCGGCCTCGGTGCCGACGACCGTCTGAGTGTTCCCAGGGCGAAAGGCAGGCGCCGTTCCGCCGTCCGTCAGGCCTTCACGTGGGCAGCGTCCCGCCGCGGTATGGGCTAGCGTCGGTCGTCATCGCTGACGCGGAGGACTGCCGATGACGGACCACGCCGAGCTCGTCGATCACCTGCACCTGGTCGACCGTGTTCTCGCGCTGCGCGCCGCCACGGCTGGCCGGGTGGTCATCATCGGTATCGCCGGTGAGCCTGGGGCGGGCAAGTCCACGCTGGCGGCATCCGTCGTCGCCGCACTCACGGATCGGGGCTGCGCCGCGGTGATCCTGCCGATGGACGGGTTCCACCTCGCGAACGTCGCGCTGACCTCCCTCGGTCTGGCGGAGCGCAAGGGCGCCCTCGAGACCTTCGACGCCGCCGGCTTCGCAGCCCTGTTGGCGAGGATTCGCGCCGAGGGCCCGGACACGGTGTGGGCGCCGACGTACGACCGGTCGGTGGAGGAGTCCATCGCGGGTGCGATCCCCGTGCCACCTGGCACCGAGGTCGTCGTCTCCGAAGGCAACTACCTCCTCGTCGACGAGGGGCCGTGGGCGCAGGTGGGGGAGCTGCTCGACGAGGTGTGGGCCGTGCGGGTCGATGCGGCGATTCGCACCGAGCGGCTCATCGCCCGCCACGTGCGGTACGGCAGGACACCAGCCGAGGCCGCTGCCTGGGTGGCGAGCGTCGATGAACCCAACGCCGCCGTCATCCGGGCCACCCTCGGGCGGGCCGATCTGGACGTGAGCACCGGGTGAGGCAACGGCACACGGCATACGATGCGGGCGTGTCGGAGGCGAGGTTCACGTCGCTCGTGGCCCGCGGTGCCAGCGCCGTCAGCCACGACATCGACGACCTCACGAGCGGCTTCTGGGTGGTGGTGATCACCTTCGAGGGTGAGCTCACCGCCGTGCGGATGGACGACGTCGACCGCACCGAGCCTGTACGACGCAGGGAAGGACGCTCGGATGTCGGTGCGTGGCCGGCGCTGTCGGGCCCGTGGCGCACGAGCCTGGACCGGACGGCGTATGTCGAGGGCGTCTCGCAGATTCGGGGGCGCATCGAGGCCGGGACGGTCTACCAGGTCAATCTCTGCCGCGTGCTCGAGCACGATCTCGACGAGGGGGCCGACATCGCGGTGCTCGGTGACCGCCTCGCCGCGGGGAACCCCGCGCCGTACTCGGCGACCATCGCCCTGCCCGAGGCGGGTCTCGAGCTCGCCTGCGCCTCTCCGGAGGCCTACCTACTGCGACAGGGCGACCTGGTGACGTCGCGGCCCATCAAGGGCACTGCGACGACCCCTGAGCTACTGCTTGCGAAGGACTACGCCGAGAACGTCATGATCGTCGACCTCGTGCGCCACGACGTGGGCCACGTCAGCCGACCGGGCACCGTCTCCGTCGACCACCTGTGCCGGGTCGAGGAGCACCCCGGTCTCGTGCACCTGGTCTCGGACGTGTCGGGCCGGTTGCGGCCGGGCACCTCGTGGAGGGACCTGCTCGACGCGAGCTTCCCACCGGGGTCTGTGAGCGGGGCACCGAAGCACACGGCGCTGCTCGCGATCGCTGATCTCGAACCGGTCGGCCGAGGCCCCTACTGCGGCGCCGTGGGGTGGATCGACATCGACCGCGACGAGGCCGAGCTCGCGGTCGGCATCCGCACCTTCTGGGTCGCCCGCGATGGTGACGGCCGACGAGTCCTGAGATTCGGCACAGGCGCCGGCATCACGTGGGGGAGCGACGCACAGGGTGAATGGGCCGAGACGGAGCTCAAGGCGGCGCGACTCGTCGCCCTCGCCGAAGGGGAGGCACCTGCGCGTGCGAAAGTGTGACGCATGACTGACATCAGGATCTGGGTCAACGGGGAGCTCGTCGACGCTGACACCCCCGCGGTGAGCGCGGTCGACCACGGGGTGACGGTGGGCGACGGGGCCTTCGAGACCGCCAAGATCGACCGTGGCGCACCGTTCGCCGTCACGCGCCACCTGCGCCGCCTCGACCGTACGATGGCCGGTCTCGGGCTCCCCCCGGCCGACCACGCACAGATCCACGACGGCATCCGCGCCGTCCTCGACGGTGAGGTGATCGACTTCGGTCGGTTGCGCTTCACGGTGACCGGAGGGAAGGGTCCCTTGGGTTCGGATCGACTCGACTCGGCACTCACGCACATCGTCACCGCCGTCGCGCACGAGCGTCCGGAGGCGCAGGGGTCGGTGGTCACCGTGCCGTGGGTGCGCAACGAGCGGGCTGCCACCGCGGGTCTGAAGACGACGTCGTACGCCGACAACGTCATCGCCCTCGCCTACGCCAAGGAGCGCGGGGCCGTCGAGGCGATCTTCGCCAACACGCGCGGTGAGCTGTGCGAGGCCACGGGCAGCAACGTCTTCGTCGTGCTCGACGGCACCCTGCGCACCCCACCACTGAACAGCGGATGCCTTGCGGGCATCACCCGTGAACTCGTGCTCGAGTGGTGTCGTGAGGACGGGCTCGACATCGTCGAGGAGGCGATGCCCCTCGACGTGCTGGAGCACGCCGACGAGGTGTTCCTCACCTCGTCGATCAAGGACGTCTTCCCGGTGTCGGCGGTCGACGGTCGTGAGCTCGGGGCGCCGGGGCCGGTCACCTCAGCGGCACGTGAGGTGTGGGCCCGGCACGCCGCCAGGGGGATCGATCCGTGACGCCGGAGGAGCGCCGGCACGTCCTGCGTGATGCGAATGACGAGGACGACTGGGCCTGGCGTCGCGCCATCCGCGCAAACCCCACGTCGCGTCGCATCTACCGCATCGCCGTGTTCGTCGTCGGGCTCGTCCTGCTGCTCGGTGGTCTCGCGCTGGTTCCCCTGCCCGGGCCGGGATGGCTGATCGTCATCGCCGGCATCGCGATCTGGGCCTCGGAGTTCGAGCAGGCAGCGCGGCTGCTCGACTTCGTCAAGGCCAAGGTGCGGGCGTGGGAGCAGTGGGTGCGGCGGCAACCGCTGTGGATCAAGGGGCTCGTCGGTCTCGCGACGGCGGCGTTCGTCGGTTGTGTCCTGTGGGCGCTCCTGGTGGTCAGTGGTGTCCCCGGCTTCCTCCCGACGTCGATGGTGACCTGGCTCGAGGGCAACGTTCCGGGCCTGTGACGGGGGGCCGATTTCCGCCGGGCGCGGTGGCCGTATATCCTCGGGCACGCCGTTCACGGCATCCGGATGTGTAGCTCAGTTGGTTAGAGCGTTCGCTTCACACGCGAGAGGCCGGGGGTTCGAGTCCCTCCACATCCACGTAAATGCCCCGACCGCGCCGGCGGTTCGGGGCTCTTGTGTCTGGAGCACGTCGTCAACCGGCGCGCAGGGGCCGAGGTCAGCTACGCCCGGAATGCTGCAACCGCGTCGCGGAACGCGATCACGCCCTACGCCACCGCGCACTGCCCTCGAGGAGGTCATCGACGCCGCGGCCAACGTCCCACCGCCCAGCTCCTCAGACCACGGCTGCTCAGGACCTTCCTGAGCCGTGCTGGGCGCCTGCCGCGACGTCGGGCAGGCCTTCCCAGACCAGGGCGGTGAGCTGGTCGGCGAGCTCGTCGCTGCTGGGGCCGTTCCGGGCGCCACCCTCGGCCATCCAGGAGTCCGCCACGGCTCGGACCATGCCGACGAGCGCCACCCCCCAGAGCTGACACGCCCGCGCGTCGAGGGCAGGTACAGGCGGCGCGGCCGAACCTGATGGACGGCCGGAACCACTGGCGAGGCCCCCTGCGACGAGATCGGCGACGTGCGTGGCGATCCGCCCGGTCATGCCCGCCGCGACGTCACCCTCGGGCCGTTCACCGGCGGGGACCATCGGCGCGTTGACGATGAAGCGGTAGACCTGCGGGTCGTCCTCGACGAGGTGCAGGTACGCGGCGATGACCCCTCGGATGACGGCGCGTCCGCCGTCGCGCGAGCCGTCGGATGCCGGGTCGGCGGCGGCCCTCGTCAGGTCGCGGATGATCGTGGCGTCGACCCGCTCTGCGACCGCCGTGTAGAGGCCGGCGCGGTCGGTGAAGTGCCGGTAGAACACGGTCTTGGACGTGCGGGCGGTGGCGGCGACCTCGTCCATCCCGACCCCGGCGCCGTGGGTGCGGATGGCGAGCAGGGTTGCCTCGACGAGCTCGGCGCGGCGGACGAGGCGGTGCTCGTCCCAGCGCGACCGGCGCCGGTCCGGTGGTGCCTGCGTCACATCCATGCGCGGACGCTAGCAGAAACCCTCAGTACCTGTTACCTTCCGTACCGGATACATCTGCCGACGCACAAGGAGCCCTTCCGGTGACCACCCCCCGCCGCGCCGCCGTCCTCGGCGGCAACCGCACCCCGTTCGCCCGCCAGTTCGGCGCCTACGCGGAGGCCGCGAACCAGGACATGCTCACCGCGGCCATCGAGGGCCTCGTCGCCCGCCACGGCCTCGCCGGGGAACGCCTCGGAGAGGTCGTCGCGGGCGCGGTCATCAAGCACAGCCGGGACTTCAACCTCACCCGTGAGGCCGTCCTCGGCTCCAGCCTGTCGCCGACCACCCCCGCCTACGACATCACCCAGGCCTGCGGCACCGGGCTCGAGGCCGCCATCCTCGTGGCGAACAAGATCGCCCTCGGTCAGATCGAGTCGGGCATCGCGGGTGGGGCCGACTCCGCCTCCGACGCCCCCGTCGTCGTCACCGAGTCGCTGCGCCGCAAGCTGCTGCGTCTGAACCGTGCCAAGACCTCGGCCGACCGCGTGAAGGCGGCCCTGGCGTTCCGTCCGACCGACGTGGGCGTGTCGGTGCCGGCGAACACCGAGCCCCGCACGGGGCTGTCGATGGGTGACCACATGGCGCTGACCGCTGCGCAGTGGGGGGTCACCCGTGAGGCCCAGGACGAGCTGGCCCTGGCCAGCCACGTCAACCTCGCCGCCGCCTACGAGCGCGGCTTCTTCGACGACCTCCTCACCCCGTACCTCGGCCTGACCGTCGACCAGAACCTGCGCCCCGGGTCCACCCTCGAAAAGCTCGGGTCGCTCAAGCCCGTCTTCGGCAAGGGGGAGGGTGCCACCATGACGGCCGGCAACTCCACGCCGCTCACCGACGGCGCGTCCGCCGTCCTCCTCGGCTCGCAGGAGTGGGCCGACGCCCACGGCCTGAAGCCGCTCGCGTGGTTCGTCGACGGCGAGACGGCTGCAGTCGACTACGTCGGCGGTGACGAGGGGCTGCTCATGGCGCCCTCCTACGCGGTGCCGCGCCTGCTCGCCCGGCAGGGGCTGCGCCTTCAGGACTTCGACTTCTACGAGATCCACGAGGCCTTCGCCGCGACCGTCCTGTCGACCCTGGCCGCCTGGGAGGACGACGACTTCTGTCGCGACCGGCTCGGTCTGCATGCCCCGCTGGGTGCGATCGACCGCTCGCGCCTGAACGTCGCCGGCTCGTCGCTGGCGGCCGGCCACCCCTTCGCCGCGACCGGCGGCCGCATCGTCGCCACGCTGGCCAAGCTCCTGCACGAGAAGGGCAGCGGATCCCGCGGCCTGATTTCGATCTGCGCCGCTGGCGGGCAGGGCGTCGTCGCGATCCTCGAGGCGGCCTGACATGGGACACCGCGACGGCTACACGGCATTCGTCTCCTCCGGCGTCGGCAAGAAGATCTCGACCACGCTCGGCCTGCCCCAGCCGGTTGCCCTGCGCCGCCACGTCGCCGGGCGCCCACTCGTCGACGGGCCGCTCCTCGTCGGTGGTCACGGGTCGATCCCAGCCCTGGCTGCGATGCGCGCAAAGCTCGGGCAGGCAGGTGCGCTGATCGTCGACGAGGTCCCGCAGGAGGGGCGACTGGGCGGCGTCGTCGTCGACGTGTCGGCGGCCACCACCCCCACCGACCTCGAGTCGCTGCGCGCCACGCTCGCCCCGGCCCTGAAGCGACTCGGGCGCTGTGCGCGCGTCGTCATCCTCGGTGCCGACCCGGCATCCACCGGCTCCGCCGCGGAGCGGGCCACCCACCGCGCCCTGGAAGGCATCACCCGCTCGGTCGCGAAGGAGCTGCGCGCGGGGGCGACCGCGAACCTCGTGCTCCTCACGCCGGGGTCGGAGGGTGCCGCCCTCGGGACGGTCCTGTTCCTGCTCTCGGCCCGCTCGGCCTACGTCGACGGTCAGGTCTTCCGCATCGGCGTGGCCACGTCGCAGGAACCCGCGGATGCCGCGGCACCCCTGGCCGGGAAGGTCGCCGTGGTCACGGGTGCGGCTCGTGGGATCGGCGCGGACATCGCCCGCACGCTCGCCCGTGACGGGGCGAGGGTCGTGTGCGTCGACATGCCGAGCGCCGGGGCCTCCCTGGCCAAGGTCGCCAACTCGATCGGGGGGTCGGCTCTCCAGGCCGACGTCACGTCACCCGACGCGGGGGCGCGCATCATGAACCACGCCCGCACCCGGCACGGCGGGCTCGACATCGTCGTGCACAACGCCGGCATCACGCGCGACAAGCTGCTCGCGAACACCGACGCCGAGCGGTGGGGTTCGGTGCTGGCCGTCAACCTCACGTCGATCCTGGCGATGAACGAGCAGTTCCTCGCCAGGGACGGCCTGCGCGACGGCGGCCACGTCGTGCTCGTCTCGTCGATCGCGGGCATCGCCGGCAACCGGGGCCAGGCGAACTACGCGGCCTCCAAGGCGGGGGTCATCGGACTGGTTGACGCGTACGCCGCCGACAAGGGGCTGCGCAAGCGGGGGATCACCGCCAACGCCGTCGCGCCGGGGTTCATCGAGACCGAGATGACGGCACGGATCCCGTTCGCGACCCGCGAGCTCGGCCGGCGCCTGAACAGCCTCGCGCAGGGCGGTCTGCCGATCGACGTCGCCGAGACGATCGCCCACTTCGCCTCCGACGCGCAGTCCGGCGTCAACGGCAACGTCGTCCGCGTGTGCGGGCAGAGCCTGCTCGGTGCCTGACGTGGCGACCGAGATCCTGTCGGGGGTACCGTCCACGGCACCACTGCTCGTGCGTGCCGCCCTGACGTCACGCGGGCGGCGCGGCGACGCGGTGCCCGACCGCACGCTCGTCGTGGAGGACGTCCGGATCGACCGGGCCAAGCTGGCTGCCTACCAGCGGCTCACCGGCTACGCCGTCGACGACACCGTTCCGCAGCCCTACCCGTGGGTGCTCGCGTTCCCGGTGCAGACCGCCTTGATGGCTCGGCCGGACTTTCCGATGCCCCTTCCCGGCATGGTGCACCTGGAGAACCGGGTCACCAGCCACCGGGCGATGGATGCCGGTGACCCGCTCACGCTGTCGGTGTCGGCCGGGCAGATCCGCCCGCACCGACGCGGCCGAACGCTCGACGTCCGGCTCGAGGCACGCGTGGGCGGCGAGCTCGTGTGGGAGTGCGACAGCGTCTACCTCAGCCGTGGCCGCGGCACGCAGGACGCCCCGCGCGGTGACGGGCCCCCGCCGCCGCCCGGGGGCCAGCCCGTGGCGCAGTGGCGCCTGCCCGAGGACCTCGGCCGGTCCTACGCGTCGGTGTCGGGTGACGTGAACCCGATCCACCTGCATCCCCTGACCGCCAAGGCCATGGGGTTCCCGCGGCACATCGCCCACGGCATGTGGACCTGCGCCCGCACCCTCGCCGCACTCGGTCGCACCTCGCTCGGGCCGTCGACGAGCCACGTGTGGTTCACCAAGCCGGTCTTCCTGCCGAGCACGGTCGAGCTCGTCGTCGACCGCGAGCCGGCACGCACGGTCGCCGCCCTGCGCTCGGCGAAGTCGCCGGAGACCACGCACCTCGTGCTGACCCTCGAGGTCTGAGCAGACCGGGCCGCGTTCGGTTGACCCTCGTCTCGGAGGCCGCCGCCTCGCTATGGTCGGGTGGTGGTCAGCCGTGAGGATGAGCTCGTCGAGCCGCGCGGACTGCCGAGCCGGGTTCGCGCGACCCTCGGGGGGTGGGCCTCGGCCGTTCGGGCTGCCCTGACCACGCCCGGCGTGGAGCGGGCCGAGGGCCTGCTCATGCTCAAGGCGGCGGTCGCGACCGTGCTGGCCTGGCAGCTCGCCGTGCACCTGCTCGACAGCCCCACCCCCTTCTACGCCCCGATGGCTGCCCTGCTCGTCGTCGACCGCACCATGGTCCGCTCGATCGGGGCCAGCGCCCGGCGCGTGGCCGCCGTCGTCCTCGGGATGAGCATCGCCTGGCTCGTCGGGTCGCTCGTCGGGGTGACGTGGTGGTCGATGGTCCCGGTGATGATGGCCGCGCTCCTCATCGCACGCTGGCCTCTCCTCGGGGACCACGGCATCCAGGTGCCGACCATGGCGCTGCTGTCGCTGCTCACGGTCAAGGGCACCGACACCGACTTCACCTACCTCACCATCGTCGAGACCGTGCTCGGCGGCATCGTCGGTGTCGCCGTCAATGCGGTCGTGCTCGCTCCCATGCACCTGGACGAGCCGCGTGACGCGCTGCGCGACCTGACCACCCGGGTGCAGGACCTGCTCAAGGACATGGCGTCGGGCCTGCGCGAGGGCTTCGACGCCGACCGGGCCCGCCGGTGGTACGACACCGCGACCGACCTCGGCGACCGGGTTCCCGAGGTGCTCGGCGTCGTGGAGACCGGGCGGGAGAGCACCCGGTTCAACTGGCGGCACCGCCTGCGCCCGGCGCGCATCGACTGGGACGGCTACACGCGCACGGTGGAGGCCGTTCGGCGGGCCCAGTGGCAGGTGGGCAGCATCGCGCGCACCCTCGTCGACGCCGCGGACGAGGCGGCCCGGCATCCCGCACCGTCGGCGGGTTGGCTCGAGGACTACGCCGGGGTGCTCGACGAGATCGGCGACGCGATCTCCGACTTCGGGGTGTGGACCGAGCCGTCCCGTGAGGCCGTGGAGCAGCACGTGCAGCGCGCCCTGGACACCCTCGACGACCTCAGCGAGCAGGTGCGGGTGACTCCGCTGGACGACCCTCGGGCCTGGCCTACCTACGGCGCCCTCGTCCTCGAGGCGGAGCGCCTGGCGCGAGAGCTGCGCGAGAGCAACTCCGACGCGTCCGTGCCCACCGACACCGGCCCGATCCGCACGCCGCTCGCCGAGACGGTGCCCGCGGTGGCTCAGCTCCAGCAGCAGATCGAGCAGGTGCCCCTCGTGGGCGAGCACCTTCCCCGGATCATCGAGCAGGTGTCGGGTCGCCCCCCGCAGGCTCCCGGCCCGGCGGCTCCACCCCCGGTCCGACCCTCGGCCCCAGCCGACTGCGAGGGCCCAGCACCCCGGTCGTGACGGCCACCCCGAGCAGCAGCAGCGCGCCGCCCACGCTCTCCCACCCGTTCGGCACCTCACCCTGCACGAGCCACGCCGTGGTGAGTCCGACCACCGGGACGAGCATGGTGAACGGCACCACGGCCGCTGCCGGGTGGTGCGCCAGGAGCGTGTTCCAGATGCCGTACCCGACGAGCGAGGCCAGCCACGCGGTGTAGATCGTGGAGAGCACCGCGGGCACCGTCGGGTGGGTGAGGGCGTGCACTACGGCCTCCGGGCCGTCAAGGGCGAGCGAGAGCGCGAACAGGGGCAGCGGGACCACGGTGGCGGACCACACCGTGAGGGACAGACCCGCGGCGAGCCCGCCGGACCGGGATGCCGTGGGCGGGGTGTGCGCGGCGGCGCGCCGGGCGGCGACGTTGCCGATCGCCCACGACAGGGCGGCGGCGATGACGAACAGCAGGCCCAGGGCCGCAGTCGCCGCCGACCGGCCGACGCCGACGACGACGAGCCCGAGGAGGCCGATGCCCACCCCGATCACCTGGGTCCGGCTCGGTCGCTCGTGCAGGACCAGCGACGCGATGATCACGGTGGCGACGACCTGGGCCTGGAGCACCAGCGACGCGAGCCCGGCCGGCATCCCGACCGCCAGGCCGGTGTAGAGCAGGCCGAACTGGCCCAGGCTCATGAACGCGCCGATCGTCACCACGTCGCGCCACGGCATGGCCGGCCTCGGGACGAGGAAGATCGCCGGGATCAGCACGACGACGAAGCGCATCGCGACGAACAGCGTCGGGGGGATGTCGCCCAGGCCCTCGTCGATGACGACGAAGTTGGCGCCCCAGATGACGGTGACGAGCACGGCGAGGGCGACATGACGGCGAGGCACCTGTTCATCCTGCCGGGATGGACCATGAAGCACCAGCAACGAAATGTGAGGCGATCTCGGTAGCATCGCTGCATGATCGATCTGGTGGCCGTGGAGTCGCTCGTGGCGGTGGAGCGGTGCGGCAGCGTCGTCGGGGCCGCGGACGAGCTGGGGTTCACCCCGTCCGCCGTCTCGCAGCAGGTCAAACGCCTCGAACGCCAGGTCGGGGTGCCGTTGCTCGACCGGGCCGGGCGCGGGGTCGTGCTCACCGCTGCCGGGCGGCGGCTCGTCGACGAGGGGCGATCGCTGCGCGTGGCCGTCGAGGGCCTGCGCTCACGGCTGCAGGGAGAGGGCGGGCGACCTTCGGGGCTGCTGAGGCTCGCGGCCTTCTCCACCGCGGTGCGTGGCATCGTGCCCCCGATGCTCGACGCCCTGCGCGCCAGCGCTCCCGACCTCGACGTCATCGTGCACGAGGTGGAACCGTGGGATGCCGTCGCCGAGGTCGCGGCGGGACGCACCGACATGGCGATCGTGCACCGCTGGGAGGGCATGCGCTTCCACGTGCCGCCGACGGTGCGGGGAGAGCCGGTGCTCACCGACGTCGCCGATGTGCTCGTGCACGTCGACGACCCCCTCGCGTCGCAGGAGTCGGTGACCCCGGCCGACCTCATGACCCACCTCTGGGTCTCCACCCCGGAGGGAACGATCTGTCACGAGTGGTTCAGCCACATGTTCGCGGCAACCCCGCAGGCGCCGCGGGTGGGTTTTCGGTGTGTGGAGTTCGCCTCGCAGGTCGAGCTCGTGGCCCACGGTCTGGCGGTGGCCCTGGTGCCCAGGCTGGGTCGGGGGCACCTGCCCTCCACCGTCGTCGCGGTGCCCGTGCTCGACCCCGTGCCGACCAGGCGGGTCGACGTGCACTGGCGCGCGTCGATGGGGGAGTCGCCCGCCGTGGATGCCGTGCGCGCGGCCCTGCGGGAGGTGTCGAGGAGTATCTGAGGTCCGCCCTCGAAGTTGGGGTCAGCCCTCGAATACCCGCAGGTAGAACGCCAGCTCCCGCTCGAGGGAGTCGATGATCGTCGACGCCTGGCGGAAGCCGTGCCCCTCGCCCTCGTAGACGACGAGCTCGACGTCCTTGCCGGCGTCACGCATCGCATCGGCCATGAGCTGGGCCTGCGCCACCGGGACCACGAGGTCGTCGGCGCCCTGGAGGAGCAGCAGCTCGCCGTGCAGGTCAGCGATGTGGTGCACCGGTGAGCGCTCCCGGTAGGTCTGCTCCGCCTGCGGCCACGGGCCGACGAGCGTCGTCGTGTACCTCGACTCGAACTTGTGGTCATCCACGAGCAGCGCCGCGAGGTCACTGATCCCGAAGTAGCTCGCGCCCGCGGCGAAGACCGTGCTCGACGTCAGCGCCCGCAACACGGTGTACCCGCCGGCGCTGCCGCCGCGGATGGCGACGCGGTCACGGTCGATGCGACCGGCATCCGCGAGCGAACGAACCCCGCAGACGACGTCGTCGATGTCGACGACACCCCACTGGCCCGTGAGTCGCCCCCGGTAGTCGCGCCCGTACGCCGTGCCCCCGCCGTGGTTGACGTCGAGGACGAGGAAGCCGCGGCTGGTCCAGTACTGGGTCTGCGCCTTGTAGACCGGTTCGCTGTGTGACGTGGGGCCACCGTGGACGAGGACGAGGAGCGGCGGCAGCTCTCCCGCGGGGGCGCTGACGTCGGCGTTGGCCGGCGGGTAGGCGAACCCGTGCACGTCGAGCCCCGCGCTGTTGGTCCAGGTCCACGCCTGCGGGGTCGAGAGGTGGGCCGGGTCCGGTGCACTCTCGGATGCCGTCGCGAGCACCGTCGCGTCCAGCGCACCGTCCGCGGTCAGCACGCCGCGGATGACCCGGGGGTGCTCACGTGCCGAGGCGGTGCGCAGGGCGACCTCGCTTCCGTCGGTGACGAGCTGGTCGAACCCCGACTCCGGGCGGTCGAGGTCGACCAGGGTGCCGTCGCGCGGGTCGAGCACCGCCAGGCGCGCCGTGCCCTCGCGCCAGAACCGGATGAGCACTCGGCCCTCGTCGACCACGGCGTAGTCACTCATGCCCAGGACCCACTGGGGTGCCGCGACGTCGGCATCGAGAGCGTGCACAGGGCTGGGGCTCGCCTCCGCGTCGCGGTGCAGGTTCCAGTAGCCCGACTCGTCGCTGACGAACCACAACGTCCCGTCCGGGCCGAACTGCGGCTGCACGACCGAGATGCCCTCACCGCCGGCCACGACCCGCACGTCGGTCAGACCGGCGTCGGTCACTGTCGCACGCAGCAGCGTCGTGGAGTCCCACGGCATGTTCGGGTGGTCCCACTGCACCCACGCCACCTGCGTGCCGTCCGCCGAGACCGCCGGGCGTGAGACGAAGTCCGGGCCGGTGACGAGCACCTGCCCCAAGTCGGCGTTGGGGCCCTGCGGGGAGAGCCGGACCAGCTCGTTGACGGGTTCACCGCCGCCGCGGTGGTCCTCGCGCACCGCGAAGACGGCGTCGCCGGTGAGGACGAGCCCGCCGTAGCGCACGGCCGCCTCGGGGGTGATCGGTTCCGGATCGGTGTCCGGCTGGCTGGGCCGGGTTCGCCGCAGGCGGCCGTCGGCGAAGGTCGAGAACACGACGAGCCCGTCGCGCACCGCGTACGCGCCGCCGCCGTACTCGTGGACGCGCGAGCGCACCGACCACGGTGCGGCGACGGCATCCTGCCGTTCTCCGGTGCGGCCGTCGTGGCGCACGAGCGCGACCCGGCCCGCCTCCCACGGGCGCGCCTCGAGCCAGTAGGTGTCCGGCCCGTCGAGCCGAACCTCGTCCAGCCCGGCCTGCCCCTGGGCGAGGGAGGCGGCGGTGACGGGGGAGGGCCAGGTGCCGTGGGGAAGGGTGCGCACGAGAGCACCGTACGCCGACCGCGGATGCCGTTTCGCGGCATCCGCGTACCGCTCGATACGCTGGAGTGCGGTCCCGACGGGCCGCTACCCCTTCCGCACCAGGAGAGCCACACCCATGTCTGCCCAGATCACCGTCCACGTCGCCGACACGCAGCGATCGGTGGCGCAGGGCACGACTGCGGGTGAGCTCTTCGAGGGCGACCGCTCGGTCCTCGTCGCTAGGGTCGATGGCGAGCTGCGCGACCTGGCGCACGTCCTCGTCGGCGGCGAGCACGTCGAGCCCGTCACGGCCGCCGAGCAGGACGGTCTCGACGTGCTGCGCCACTCGGCTGCCCACGTGCTGGCGCAGGCCGTGCAGGAGGTCCACCCCGACGCGCGACTGGGCATCGGACCGCCGATCCGCGACGGTTTCTACTACGACTTCGACGTCGCCACCCCGTTCACGCCCGAGGACCTCAAGGCCCTGGAGAAGGTGATGCAGCGCATCATCAACGAGGGCCAGACCTTCCACCGCCGTGAGATCTCCGACGAGGACGCCCTCGTCGAACTCGCCGGCGAGCCCTACAAGTGCGAGCTGATCGGCCTCAAGGGCGGTGCCTCCGAGGAGGCCGCTGAAGGTGCAGCCGTAGAGGTCGGCGGCGCCCAGCTGACGATCTACGACAACGTGCGCCGTGACGGCAGCCGCGCCTGGGGCGACCTGTGCCGCGGCCCGCACGTCCCCTCGACCAAGGTGCTCGGCAACGCGTTCAAGCTCATGCGCAGCGCCGCCGCCTACTGGCGCGGCTCGGAGAAGAACCCGCAGCTGCAGCGCGTGTACGGCACGGCCTGGCCGACCAAGGCCGACATGGTGGCCTACCTCGACCGGCTCGCCGAGGCGGAGAAGCGCGACCACCGCAAGCTCGGGGCCGAGCTCGACCTGTTCAGCTTCCCCGACGAGATCGGCTCGGGGCTGCCGGTGTTCCACCCCAAGGGCGGCATCATCAAGCGCGAGATGGAGGACTACGTCCGCCGTCGGCACATCGAGGAGGGGTTCGAGTACGTCGGCACCCCGCACATCGCCAAGGAGGGGCTGTTCCACACCTCCGGCCACCTGCCGTACTACGCGGAGGGGATGTTCCCGGCCCTCGACGTCGACGCCGGCCCGTACCGCCTCAAGGCGATGAACTGCCCGATGCACAACCTCATCTACCGCTCGCGCGGGCGCTCGTACCGCGAGCTGCCGCTGCGACTGTTCGAGTTCGGGTCGGTCTACCGCAACGAGAAGTCCGGGGTCGTGCACGGCCTCACCCGGGTCCGCGGTTTCGCCCAGGACGACTCGCACTCCTACGTCACGGCCGAGCAGGCACCGGCGGAGATCAAGCACCTGCTCGACTTCTGCCTCGGCCTGTTCCGTGACTTCGGGCTCGATGACTTCTACCTCGAGCTGTCCACGCGCGACGAGACCGGCGACAAGAAGGACAAGTTCATCGGCTCCGACGAGCAGTGGGCCGTCGCGACCGGGGTGCTCGAGGACGTCTGCCGCGAGTCCGGGCTCGAGCTCGTCGCCGACCCCGGGGGCGCCGCGTACTACGGCCCCAAGGTGTCGGTCCAGGCCCGTGACGCGATCGGCCGCACCTGGCAGATGTCGACGATCCAGTACGACTTCAACCAGCCCGAGCGGTTCGGCCTCGAGTACCAGGCGTCCGACGGGTCACGCCAGCAGCCGGTGATGATCCACTCGGCCAAGTTCGGCTCCATCGAGCGCTTCATCGGGGTGCTCGTCGAGCACTACGCCGGGGCCTTCCCGGTGTGGCTGAGCCCGGTGCAGGTGGTCGGGGTGCCCGTGGCGGAGGAGTTCAACGACTACCTGTGGGACGTCCTGTCGCAGATGAAGGCCCAGGGCATCCGCGTCGAGCTCGACGAGAGCGACGACAGGTTCCCGAAGAAGATCCGCAACGCGAGCAAGTCCAAGGTCCCCTACGTGCTCATCGCGGGGGAGGAGGACCGCTCGGCTGGCGCGGTGTCCTTCCGTTACCGCGACGGGTCGCAGAAGAACGGGGTGCCGATCGCCGACGCCATCGCCGAGATCACCGCGGCGATCGCCGACCGGCGGCAGGTCTGAACACCCTCGTCACACCCGTCACGCGACACGCCGAGCGACACGCCGACCGCAGAATCTTGCCGTGATTTGGTCCCGGAACCCCTTGCGGGACGCTCGCGCGCAGGCGTAGAAATGAAGCACTCCACCACGAAAGTGACTGGAGGAACCGAGAGAAGAACGAACACCACTCGAGCGGCTTGCCGCACGAACTGACCCGGTGATGAGGGTCAGAGGTGAGCGGAAACCATCTCGTGAGACACGGAGCATCATGCCGAGTCACGAGGCCCCGGGAACTCATACTTCCCGGGGCCTCACCCTTTGTCCGGCGGGCATCGGGTGAGCGACTGCCCGGCGTGCATCGGGTGAGCACAGCAGCAGCGTGGTCCATGCTGGGCACATGGACGGCGACGCTGCGCAGACCTCGGGGTGGCGGGTGCGCGAGGCGCGTCCGGTTGACGCCTTCGCCATCGCGGCCCTGCACATCCAGCACGAGCGCGAACTCGGGCACGCGGTCCCCGTCGGGTTCCTGGATGAGTTCGCGCAGGCGTGGCTGCGCGACACGGCTCGTCGCACGTGGCTGGCCGAGGACCCGCGAGGGCGGCCGCTCGGCGTGCTGCACGGCACCCGGGTGCAGCGACTGCCCAGCGCCCACCGCCCCGCCGATGCGTGGTTCCACGTCAGTCTGCTCTTCGTGAGCATTGGTGCGCGCGGTTCCGGGATCGGCGAAGGGCTGCTCGACGCCATGCTCGCGTGGGCCGAGAGCGACGGGGTGAGCCGCGTGCAGCTGCACGCCCTGCCGGGGGTGCGCGCCATCTACCAACGCTTCGGGTTCGGGCCCCCGTCGCAGCAGCTCATGGAGCGCCAGATCAGTCGGCGGGGCGGGTGATCCTCTACTCGGTCGGCGTGGCCATCGTCGACGCAGCGCTCGGCCTGCTGACCCGACGCGACCACCACCACGTGGAGCGCATCCCGGCATCCGGCGCCGTCGTCGTCGTCTCCAACCACCTCTCCGTCTCCGACCCGCTGGTGCTCGCGAGCGCCCTGCGGCGAGCCGGCCGCCAGGGCACCTTCCTCGTGATGGCCGAGGCGTTCGCGTGGCCCGGTGTCGGGTGGCTGCTGCGGCGAACCGGGCAGATCTCGGTGCGCCGCGACCGCGACCCGGCGGCGGCGCTGCAGCCGGCTCTCGACGCACTCGGGCGGGGGTGGGCCGTGGCGATCTACCCCGAGGGCAAGATCACGACCGAGCCCGACTATCGGCCGATGAGCGAGGTGCGCACCGGGGCGGTGCGGCTCGCGCTGACCGCCAACTGCCCGATCGTCCCCGTCGCCCAGTGGGGAGCGCACCGCCTGCTCACTCGGGAGGGAACGTCCTCCCTCGTGCGGCCGCTGCGCTGGCTCGGGCGGCTGCGCCCAGGGCGGCTCTCGCGCCGTCCGACGGTGGTCGTCGCGGTGGGCGAGGCGATCACTCCGGCGCAGTTGCGTGCCCGCGTCGCGGACCCAGAGGACCTACGGGCCATGACGGCGGTGATCATGGACGACCTGCGCGCCCTGCTCGCCGAGATCGCGGCCGAGGACCTGCCCGACCTGCGTGGATAGGGTGCCGTCCATGAGCGAATCCACCTCCGCAGCCGGACCGTCGCGCGGCATCCTCGTCACCGGAGCATCGCGAGGGGTGGGGGCCGCGGTTGCTCGCGCCTTCGCCGAGCGCGGCGACCGGGTCGTCGTGCACCACCGGGGCCCGTCCTCGCTCGATCGGGCGGCGGCTGTGCTCGAGGGCCTGCCGGGGAGCGGGCACGTGCGGCTCGCCGCCGACCTCTCCGACCCGGATGCCGTGGCGCGCCTCGCGTCGGAGGCGGCCACCGCGCTGGGCCGGGTCGACGTGCTCGTCAACAACGCCGCCATGATCGTGCCGCCTGCACCGGGAGTCGACGGGAGCCGGCGGGGTGACCACCCGCTCGAGCTCACGTCCTACGTGGACTGGGTGCAGATCTGGCAGCGCACCCTCGCGACGAATCTGCTCGCCCCGGCGAACCTCACGTGGTGCGTGGCCCGGCAGATGATCGACGTGCCACCGGCTGACGGGGTCCCCGTCGGGCGGGTCGTCAACGTCGGCTCGAGAGGGGCATACCGGGGGGAGCCCGACATCCCCGCGTACGGCGCCAGCAAGGCCGGTCTGCACTCGTTCGGCCAGTCGATGGCGCAGCGCCTGGCCCCGCACGGCATCGCCGTGACGAGCATCGCGCCCGGGTTCATCGAGACCGAGATGGTCGGTGCCGCGCTCGAGGGTGCAGCGGGGGAGGCGACGCGGGCGCAGAGCCCGTTCCACCGGGTCGCCACACCGCAGGAGGTCGCTGCCGCCGTCGTGACGCTGGCGTCCCCGGGTGCCGAGTGGGCCTCGGGGGCCGTGCTGGACTTCAACGGCGCCAGCCACCTGCGCTGAACGGAGCAGCTCGCGCCGGGGTCGAATCGCGGGTGCACGGTTCACGGGCGGTCATACCTCGACCCGGCGGCGACAGCACCGGCGTTGCGGAGCAGCGCGGCAGCCGCGTCCTAGGATCACGCTCATGCCGACGCATGAGGATGCCGCTGACTTCGCCGGGGAGGGTGACGGCTTCGAACGGCTGTGGACCCCGCACCGGATGGTCTACATCCAGGCGGACCGGCCCGATGCCGAGCCCGGCGACGGCTGCCCCTTCTGCGCAGCGCCGGGCAAGGACGACGCCGCGGGCCTGATCGTCCACCGTGGCGAGCACTGCTACGTCGTGATGAACCTCTTTCCCTACAACCCCGGTCACGTGCTGATCTGCCCGTACCGCCACGTCCCCCTCTACGTCGACCTCACCGACGAGGAGACCCTGGAGTTCACCGCCCTGACCAAGGCGACGATCAGGGCACTGGAGGCAGCCTCGGCCCCGATGGGCTTCAACCTGGGGATGAACCAGGGCGCCGTGGCCGGTGCCGGGGTGGCCGCGCACCTGCACCAGCACGTCGTGCCGCGCTGGGGCGGCGACGCCAACTTCCTGCCGATCATCGCCCGCACCAAGGCGTTGCCGGCGCTGCTCGAGGACGTCCGCAGCCGCCTGGTGGAGCACTGGCCGACCCCGTGAGCGGCATCCGGCGCGCCCGAGCCGCCCGACGGCGTCAGCGTCGGATGGCCAAGGTCGAGCACGACCTCACCGACGAGCAGTGGTCGGCGCTGCAGGTGGCCTGGGCGGGCTGCGCCTACTGCGGAGCCACCGACCGTCCGCTCCAGCGCGACTGCGTGCTGCCGATCTCGCGCGGCGGGCGCTACACGGTACGCAACGTCGTGCCGGCCTGCGGGCCGTGCAACGCGAGCAAGTGCAACGACGAGGTCACCGGCTGGTTGCGTCGCAAGCGTCTCGACGAGCGGGCCTTCCTGACCCGCCTCGTGGAGATCGGCGCCAGCCTGGAGTGAGCGATCAGGCGTGCCGACCCCGCTCGCCGAGGTGCTTCGCGGCGAGGCGCTCCGGCATCTCCTCGTACCCACGGTGCTCGCGGTGGAACGTGCCCGTGCCGTGGGCCAGGGAGCGCAGCGAGACGGCGTAGTCGAGCAGCTCGAGCTGGGGAACAGCCGCCTCGAGCACCGACCGGCCGGGCTGGTCGACCGCAGGGGCGGAGCCCAGGATCTGCCCACGTCGGGTGCTGATGTCGGTCATGACCGCGCCCAGGTGCTCGTCGTCGACGCTCACGCTCACCGTGTCGATCGGCTCGAGCAGGGTCATCGTCGACGGGGAGGCCAGCTGGCGCAGGGCGAGGCCGGCCGCCGTCTGGAAGGCCATGTCGGAGGAGTCGACCGAGTGCGCCTTGCCGTCGGTGAGGGTGACCCGCACGTCGACCACCGGCCACCCCGCGAGCAGCCCCTTCTCGAGCTGGGTGTGGACGCCCTTCTCCACGCTGCCGAAGAACTGGCGAGGGACGGCGCCACCGACGACGACCTCGGCGAACTCGATGCCCGACCCGCGGGGGAGCGGTTCCATGACGAGGTGGCAGACCGCGAACTGTCCGTGGCCGCCGGACTGCTTGACGTGCCGCCCGAGGGCCTCGGCCCGGGCGGTGGCCGTCTCCTTCAGCGCCACCTGCACCGGCACCTGGTCGACGCTGACGTTGAACCGTGTGCGCAGCCGGGCCAGGACGAGGTCGAGATGGGCCGGGCCGGTGGTCCACAACACCACCTGGCCGGTCGCGGCGTCGTGCTCGATCCGCAGGGACGGGTCCTCGGCCGCGAGTTCACGGAACGCTCCCGGCATCCGGTCCTCGTCAGCGCGTGAGGACGGTGCCACGGCAGAGGGCAGGAGCGCCTCGGGCAGGGCCCACGGCGTCACGAGCAGGGGATGGTCGGGGGAGGAGAGCGTGTCCGTGGTCTGGGCGCTGCCGAGCTTGGTGACGACGACGATCTCTCCGGCGATCGCCTCGGTCTTGGGCAGCAACTCGTCGTCCAGGGGAGCGGCGAGGGCTCCGGGGCGCACGTCGTCGTCGTGCGGCGCGTGACCTTCTCCGGTCGGTACCCCGAGCCGCTCGAGGTGGCCCGACACGTGCACCGGCCGGTCACCTCGCAGCGTCCCGGAGAACACCCGCACGAGGGAGCGGTGCCCGACGTAGGCATCGGACTCGGTGTGCACCACCTCGGCGACGAGCGGGCCATCGGGGTCGGCCGTGAGCTGGACCGCCGTGCCCCCGGCGACCGGGGTGACCGTCGGCAACGGGTGCAGTGCCGGGTGGGGGAACGCGGCCTCGATGAGGTGCATGAGCACGCCCACGCCTGCCCCCGTCTCGGCCGAGAGTGGGAGCACCGGGTGGAAGGTGCCGTGCGCGATCGCGGTGAGCAGGTCCTTCTCCAGGGTGGCGAAGTCGAGGTCCTCGCCCTCGAGGTAGCGGTCCATGAGGGTGCCGTCCTCGGACTCCTCGATGATCCCTTCGATGAGGGAGGGGCGGAAGGTGTCGAAGACCTCTGCGTGCTCGGGGCCGGCAGGGCGCACCGTGCGCTCACCCGCGGAGTAGTCGTGGATCTCACCGAGCAGGAGATCGGCGATGGAGGTCACCGCGCCGGCGTCCCCGGCTACCGGCACGCCGAGCGGCTGGATGCCGGCACCAAAGTGGGCCTGGCAGTCGGCGAGCGTGGCGGTGAAGTCAGCATCGCGGGCGTCGAGCGCCGTGATGGCGACCGCACGCGGCATCCCGACCACTGCGCACTCGTGCCACAGGGCACGGCTCGCGGCATCTGCGCCGTCGGCAGCCGAGACGACGAAGAGGGCGGCATCAGCCGCCCTCAGCCCTGCTCGCACCTCCCCGACGAAGTCGGGGTTGCCCGGGGCGTCCAGCAGGGTCACCACCACCGATCCCGTGGCGATGGTCGCCGCCCGCAGGCCCGTTGTCGCGTCCCCGGCATCGCCGCCGTCACTTCGTGGTGCGCGTGCGGGCACGGCCGAACCGACGATGTGGTCGAACAGTCTCGACTTTCCCGACCCGCTCGGCCCGACGAGCACGACGTTGCGGATGCTGGTCGTGGGGGTGACGGTCGGGGCCTTGGTCGCGGTGCCGTTCATGCCTCCTACATTTCTCCTCTGTGCGTCGTCGCACAAGCCAGAAGCGTGCGGTGTGACCAGAGACGCGTCGGCGCGCGGTTACGCTGGGTGCACCATGCTGAACCGTTACGCGCGCGCCTTTTTCACCAAGCTGCTGAGCCCCGTGGCCGCGGTCCTCGTCCGCCTCGGCATCAGCCCCGACGTCGTGACGGTCATCGGCACCCTGGGGGTGTGCTTCGGGGCGCTGGCGTTCTACCCCCGCGGCGAGCTGCTCGTCGGCACCCTCGTCATCACCTTCTTCGTCTTCTCCGACACCCTCGACGGGATCATGGCGCGCTCGACCGGACGCTCGGGCAACTGGGGCGCCTACCTCGACTCCACGCTCGACCGGGTCGGCGATGCTGCCATCTTCGGGGGCCTGGTGCTCTACTTCGCGGGAGCCGGGCGCCAGGAGGGCGAACTCGCGCCCGTCATGGCGGGGCTCGCGCTGGCCTGCCTCATCCTCGGCAGCGTCGTCTCGTACGCCAAGGCGCGTGCCGAAGGGCTGGGGATGACGGCGAACGTCGGCATCGCCGAGCGGGCCGACCGCCTCGTGGTGGTCCTCATCGCCACCGGGTTCACCGGACTGCTCGACCTGCCGTGGATCTACCTCGGCGTGGTGCTGGCACTGCTGGCGCTGGCCAGTCTCATCACCGTGGTCCAACGGATGCTCGAGGTGCGCCGACAGGCCCTGGCTCTGTGAGGCTGCTCTCGGCGTCGGCCGCAGACCGTCTGACCCTCGCCGGTCACCAGCTCGGCTGGCGGGCAGTGCGTCGGATGCCGGAACGCCTCGCCTACGCGCTGTTCGACCGGGTCGCCGACGTGGCCGTCGCCCGCGGCAGCGCCGCCCGGATGCGGTCGAACTACGCGCGGGTGCGCCCTGAGCTCGATGACGCCGCCCTCGACGCCCTCGTGCGCGACGGCATGCGCCGGTACCTGCGGTACTACTGCGAGGCCTTTCGCCTCCAGGACCTTGGGGTCGGTGACCTCGCGGCCCGGGTGCGGGTGGAGGGTGACGGCCCGGTGCGCGAGGTGATCGACGCGGGTGGCTCGGTCGTGGCCTTCCTCGGGCACCTGGGCAACTGGGACCTCGCCGGAGCCTGGGCGACCTCGCACCTCGGGGCCGTCACCACGGTGGCCGAGCGCCTGAAACCCGAGGAGGTCTTCGAGGAGTTCCTGGCCTTCCGGGAGTCCTTGGGCATGACGATCATCCCGCTCACCGGTGGGGTCAACCCGTTCCCGGCGTTGCGCGAGGCGTCGAGGCGCCCCGGGATCATCCCCCTGCTGGCCGACCGCGACCTCACCGACCGTGGGGTCGAGGTCGACCTGTGTGGTCACCGGGCGCGGATGGCGCCCGGCGCGGCCGCCCTGGCCCTTGCCGAGCGCCGGCCCCTGTACCCCGTGACGATCCGCCACGAACGTCGCGGGAGCGGTTGGGGCATCGTCATCGCCTTCCACCAGCAGGTCCCCGTGCCCGAGACGGGCACGACGCGGGAGCGGGCCACGGCGATGACCCAGGCCTGTGCCGACGCGCTCGGCACCGTCATCACGCAGCACACGAGTGACTGGCACATGATGCAGCGCGTCTTCATCGACGACCTCGACCCTGCGCGGCTGAGGGCCGCGCACGGTGCCGCATGAGGATCGGCATGGTCTGCCCCTATGCGTGGGACGTGCCCGGTGGGGTGCAGTACCACGTGCGTGACATCGCCGAACACTTCATCCGCCAGGGGCACGAGGTGTGGGTCCTGGCACCCGCGGAGAGCGACGCCGACCTGCCCGACTACGTGACGTCGGTCGGGCGTCCCGTCCCCGTGCGCTACAACGGGTCGGTGGCCCGGGTCACCCTCGGCCCCGCCACGTCCACCCGGGTCAGCCGCTGGCTCGAGGCCGGGAACTTCGACGTGCTCCACCTGCACGAACCCCTGAACCCCTCGGTGTCCCTGGTGGCGCTGTGGGCCTCGACCGAACCCGTCGTCGCGACGTTCCACTCCGCGATGATCCGTTCCCGGGCGCTGCACGCGGCACACCCACTGCTGCGGCCCTCGCTGGAGAAGATCCGCGGGCGGATCGCCGTGTCCGAGGACGCTCTCGGCACCGTGCAGCGCCACCTCGGGGGGATGGCCTTCATCATCCCCAACGGGGTGCACGTCGACTCGTTCGCCCTGGCACCGGTGCGGCCGGAGTGGGCCGGAACCTCCGAGGCGCCCACGCTGGCCTTCCTCGGCCGGGTCGATGAACCCCGCAAGGGTCTGGCGATCGCCCTCCAGGCGATGCCGGCGCTGCTCGAGGTGCACCCCGGCATCCGCCTGCTCGTCGCGGGGCCCGGGGACGCCTCCGACCTGCTGAAGGTCGCGGACCCGAGGGCGGCTGCGGCGACGGTGATGCTCGGCATGGTCACCGACGACGACAAGGCCTCGCTGCTGAGGTCGGTCGACGCGTACGTCGCCCCGCACCTCGGGGGTGAGAGCTTCGGCATCGTCCTCGTCGAGGCGATGGCCGCGGGGGCGCCGGTCGTCGCGTCCGACCTGCCCGCGTTCGCGGCCGTCCTCGACGTCGGTGCGACGCCGGCGCACGGTGACGCCAACGGCATCCTCTTCGAGACCGGGTCCCCGCAGGGCCTGGCGCAGGCGCTGCTGGCGCTGCTCGCGGACCCGGCCCGGCGTGAGGCGCTGCGAGTCGCCGGGCGGGCGAGGTCGAGGGTCTTCGACTGGGACGTCGTCGCCGCGAAGGTGATGGCCGTCTACGAGACCGTGATCGCCGGCGCCGACGCCGAACCCGATGAACCCGCACCCCAGGGGTTGTGGGGCCGGCTCGTACGCGGCGTCCCGGGAGGCGGCAACTGATGAACGACACCCTGCAGATCGCGACCTTCGTCGTCATCGTCCTGCTCGTGGCCGCCTGGTACCTGTCGTACTCCGCCGCGCGGCTCGACCGGCTGCACGCCAAGGTCGAAGGGGCGATGTCCGCGCTGGACGCACAGCTGATCCGGCGGGCCGAGGCCGCGCTCGAGCTCGCGAACAGCGGCGTCCTCGCCCCGGCCAGTGCCCTGCTCATCGCCGACGCCGCGACCGAGTCGCTCGAGCGAACCACAGAGCAGCCGGTGACCGACGACCTGCTCGACGGCCAGCACTTCGGGGGTCGCGAACACGTCGAGAGCGACCTCACGGCGGCGCTGGCGGCGGCCCTGCCGGGTGAGGTGGTGGTGGAGCTGCGGGCCGCCGGCGACGAGTTCGTGATCGACGAGCTCGACCGGGTCGCGGCCAGCGTGCTGCGGGTCCAGCTGGCCCGGCGCTTCCACAACGACGCCGTGCGCGACGTGCGCCGCGTGCGGGCCAAGCGCACCGTGCGCTGGTTCGGCCTGGCCGGTCACGCCGCCCTTCCGGAGCTCGTCGTCTTCGACGACGACGTCCCGCTGGCCCTGCCCGCCTGAGCCCGGGCTGAGGGTGTCCGGACAGCGGTTCGAGCACCGTCGCCGCGGACCTACACTTGGCGCCATGACTGAGCAGCAGAGCGCCCCCGGCACCGGCACCACCCGCGTCAAGCGCGGCATGGCCGAGATGCTCAAGGGTGGCGTCATCATGGACGTCGTCAACGCCGAGCAGGCCAAGATCGCCGAGGATGCCGGTGCCGTCGCCGTCATGGCCCTCGAGCGGGTGCCCGCCGACATCAGGGCCCAGGGCGGCGTGTCGCGGATGAGCGACCCCGACATGATCGACGGCATCATCGCCGCCGTCTCGATCCCCGTCATGGCCAAGGCCCGCATCGGCCACTTCGTCGAGGCGCAGGTGCTGCAGAGCCTCGGGGTCGACTACATCGACGAGTCCGAGGTGCTGACCCCGGCGGACTACGCCAACCACATCGACAAGTGGGCCTTCACGGTGCCCTTCGTCTGCGGTGCGACCAACCTCGGCGAGGCGCTGCGCCGCATCACCGAGGGTGCGGCGATGATCCGCTCCAAGGGTGAGGCCGGCACCGGCGACGTCTCGAACGCGACGACGCACATGCGCCAGATCCGCCAAGAGATCCGTCGGTTGCAGAACCTGCCCGAGGACGAGCTCTACGTCGCGGCCAAGGAGCTCCAGGCCCCGTACGAGCTCGTCAAGGAGGTCGCCGCCGCGGGCAAGCTCCCGGTGGTGCTCTTCACCGCCGGTGGCATCGCCACCCCGGCGGACGCCGCGATGATGATGCAGCTCGGCGCCGAGGGCGTCTTCGTCGGCTCCGGCATCTTCAAGTCGGGCAACCCGGCGCAGCGGGCCGAGGCGATCGTCAAGGCGACGACCTTCTTCGACGACCCCGACGTCATCGCCAAGGTCTCCCGTGGCCTGGGTGAGGCCATGGTCGGCATCAACGTCGACGAGATCCCGCAGCCGCACCGCCTCGCCGAGCGCGGCTGGTAGTCGCTCGTCGGCTTCGCACGGCAAGCCCGAGGTTCACCGGGGAAGGCTTCCCCTGCGAACCTCGGGCTTTCCTCATGGGGAGGGAAAGCCGGGGTCAGGTGACGGTGGCGCGGGTGGCGAACTCCTCGCGCTCGAACTCCCGGCCCTCGATGACCGCGCGAAGGTGCTCCGCGGCCGCGAGCACGTCGCCGTGGGTGAGGTAGAGCGGCGCGAACCCCAGGCGCACGATGTCGCTCTCGCGGAAGTCGCCGACGACGCCGCGCGCGATGAGCGCCTGGACGACGGCATACGCCTGTGGATGCCGCACGCTCACCTGGGAGCCGCGGTGCGCGTCCTCGCGGGGAGTCGCCACCTCGAGTCCGGGCACGAGGTCGTCCAGGCACTCGAGGAAGAAGCCGGTGAGCGAGAGCGAGCGCTCGCGCGCCACCGCCGGGTCGACCCCGTCGTAGGCCCGCAACGCAGCCTCGAGGGCCAGCATCCCCAGCAGCGGCGGGGTGCCGACCCTGGCCCGGGTGATGCCGGGCGCGGGAACGAAGTCAGGGGCCATCGCGAAGGGGGTGGCGTGTCCGTTCCAGCCCGACAGCGGCTGGTCGAAGTCGTCCTGGTGGCGGTGCGCGACGTAGATGAACGCCGGCGCCCCCGGGCCTCCGTTCAGGTACTTGTACCCGCAGCCGACGGCCAGGTCGGCGCCGTGGTCGTCGAGGCCGACGTCGAGCACTCCGGCGGAGTGGCACAGGTCCCAGCAGGCCAGGGCGCCGACCCCGTGGGCAGCCCGGGTGATCTCCGCGAGGTCCCACAGTTCGCCGGTTCGGTAGTCCACCGACGAGTAGGAGGCGAGCACCAGGTCGTCGCCGACCTCGGCGATCCGGGCCACGGCATCCGCGGGAGAGACCCGCTCGACGACCAACCCGGCGTCGCGCGCAGCGGCATCCGTGACGTAGAGGTCGGTGGGGAAGGAGTCGGGATCGGTGAGCACGACCCGGCGCCCCGGGCGCATCCGCGCGGCCGCGACCACGGCCTTGTAGAGGTTCACCGAGGTCGAGTCGGTGCAGACGACCTGGCCGGGTGCCGCGCCGATGAGGGCGCCGATGGCATCGCCGACCCGGGCGGGTGCCTCCCACCAGCCCGCATCGTTCCAGCTCGCGATGAGGTCGTTGCCCCACTGGCGGTGCACGACGTCGGCCACGGCCTCGGCGACACCCTGGGGCAGTGCTCCCAGCGAGTTGCCGTCGAGGTAGATGACCCCGGCGGGAAGGCGGAACCGGCCACGCAGGTCGGTGGCGGCGTGCAGGACATCGAGCTCGCGGGCTCGCTCGGTCAGCGCTGACGACATGACCTGACGGTATCGGCTTGCGTCCGGCATCTTGGCTGCTCCAGCGACCGCAACGCCGGACGCTGGCAGCAGACACGCGAGGCGAGGACGTACGCTCATCGGTCGTGACCGGCATCCCCCTCATCGGCGTCCTCGCAGTCCAAGGTGACGTGCGTGAGCACGTCGTGGCCCTGCGCATCAGCGGCGCCCGCACCATCACGGTCCGGCGGCCCGAGGAGGTGGCCCAGGTCGACGGCCTCGTCATCCCCGGCGGGGAGTCGACGACGATGGACAAGCTCGTGCGCGCCTTCGGCCTCCAAGGGCCGTTGCGCGAGCGGATCGCCGCCGGGATGCCGGTGTACGGGTCGTGCGCCGGGATGATCATGCTCGCGGACCGGATCGCCGACGCCCGCCCCGACCAGCAGACCCTCGGCGGGTTGGACATCACCGTGCGGCGCAACGCCTTCGGGCGCCAGGTCGACTCCTTCGAGGAGGACCTGCACATCCGCGAGCTCGGCGGCGAGCCGGTGCGCGCCGTCTTCATCCGGGCACCCTGGGTCGAGGACGCGGGCGAGTCGGTGCAGGTGCTGGCCCGGGTCGAGCACGGACCGGCCGCGGGTAGGATCGTCGCCGCGCGGCAGGGTGACCTGCTCGTCACCTCGTTCCACCCAGAGGTGACCGGCGACCACCGCGTCCACCAGTTCTTCGTCGACATCGTTCGGCAGCACACCGCCACGGCGCACGGGGCCACCACGGGCCCCGCCGCGCCAGACCAGAGGGAGCGTTCATGAGCGGCCACTCCAAGTGGGCGACCACCAAGCACAAGAAGGCGGCGATCGACGCCAAGCGCGGCAAGCTCTTCGCCAAGCTCATCAAGAACATCGAGGTGGCCGCGCGCACCGGTGGCGGTGACCCTGCGGGCAACCCGACCCTCTACGACGCGATCCAGAAGGCCAAGAAGTCCTCGGTCCCCAACAGCAACATCGACAACGCGGTCAAGCGCGGGTCGGGCGCCACCGCGGGTGGGGCCAACTGGGAGACCATCACCTACGAGGGATACGCCCCCGGCGGCGTCGCGGTGCTCATCGAGTGCCTCACCGACAACCGCAACCGGGCGGCTGCCGAGGTCCGCACCGCCCTGACCCGCAACGGCGGCCAGCTCGCCGATCCGGGATCTGTGAGCTACGTGTTCGACCGCAAGGGGGTCGTCATCGTGCCCAAGGGGGACAAGACCGAGGACGACATCCTCGAGATCGTCCTCGAGGCCGGGGCCGACGAGGTCAACGACCTGGGGGAGGCCTTCGAGGTCATCTCCGAGGCCAGTGACTTCGTCGCCGTGCGCACGGCGCTGCAGGAGGCCGGGGTCGACTACGACTCGGCCGAGGCCTCGTGGGTGCCGAACCTCCAGGTGCCGCTCGACCTGGACGGGGCCAAGAAGATGATCCGCGTCATCGAGGCCCTCGAGGACTCGGACGACGTGCAGGACGTCTTCGCCAACGGTGACATCCCGGACGACGTGCTCGCCCAGCTCGACGAGGAGTGAGCGAGGCGGGCTGCGCGTGTTGCTGCACACCCCGCGGGCCTTCGCTGTGTAGCGTGTCGTCCCGAACAGGTGTTCTAAACCGCCGCCCACCGTCGAAGGGACCCCGCTCGTGCGCGTGCTCGGAGTCGACCCCGGCCTGACCCGCTGTGGTCTCGGCGTCGTCGACGGTCGCCCCGGCAAGGCCGCGATGGTCGCCGTCGGTGTCGTACGGACCCCGAGCGACGGCGACCCGGGGGAGCGGCTGGTCTACCTCGAGCGCGAGCTCGACACCTGGCTGGGCCGCTACGAACCCGACGTCGTGGCCGTCGAGCGGGTCTTCGCCGACACCAACATCACCACCGTCATGACCACGGCCCACGCCACCGCGGTCGCGCTGCTCACGGCGACCAAGCGCGGCATCCCCGTCGTCTTCCACACCCCGACCGAGGTCAAGGCCGCCGTGACGGGCTCCGGCCGCGCAGGCAAGGCTCAGGTCACCGCCATGGTCACCCGCATCCTCGGCCTCGAGGTCGCGCCGCGCCCCGCGGATGCCGCGGACGCCCTGGCCCTCGCGATCTGCCACGCGTGGCGCGGCGCCCAGCTCGCCCGCCTCGACGCCCTCGCGGCGGCGCAGGGGCGGCGATGATCGCCTCGGTGCGTGGTGAGGTCACCCACGTCGGTCTCGACCACGTCGTCGTCGAGGTGGGCGGCGTCGGCATGTTCGTGCACACCACGCCCACCACGGCATCCGGATGCCGTCGGGGCGCCGAGGTCTCCCTCGCGACGACGCTCGTCGTGCGCGAGGACTCCCTGACGCTCTTCGGCTTCGCCTCGCCCGCAGAGCGCGACATGTTCGTCACCGTCCAGACCGTCTCCGGGGTCGGGCCCCGGCTGGCCCTGGCGATGCTGTCGGTCATGGGCCCGAGCGAGCTGGCCGCAGCCCTGGCCAGCGGCGACAGCAAGGCGCTGACGTCGATCCCCGGCATCGGCGTGAAGTCGGCGCAGCGGCTCGTGCTCGAACTGCGCGACAAGGTCGGCGCCATCCCAGGTGCCGCACCAGCCGCAGGCGCGGGCTCGGCGGTGACCCGCCCCGGTGAGGAGCCCTGGAGGGCACCGGTGACCGAGGCCCTGGTCGGGCTGGGCTGGTCGGCCAAGCAGTCCTCGGATGCCGTGGAGCGGGTTGCCGCGTCCGCGCCGGCTGACGCCGACATCGCCGCCTACCTGCGGCTGGCCCTGCGGGAGCTGCGGCCGTGAGCGGCGGGGCGCGCGAGCGCGGCTTCGCCAGCGAGGTCGTCGAGGCGGACGGGTCCTACGAGGCCACGGCCCGCGTGGTGGACCCCGGACGCTCCGAGGACGACCGGGTCGTCGAGGCCGCGCTGCGCCCCCGCCGTCTCGCGGAGTTCCCGGGTCAGCCACGCGTGCGTGACCAGCTCGGGCTGGTGCTCGAGGCGGCCCGACGGCGCGGCCGGCCACCGGACCACGTCCTGCTCTCGGGCCCGCCCGGGTTGGGCAAGACCACCCTGGCGATGATCGTCGCGGCCGAGCTCGAGAAGCCCTTGCGGCTCACGAGCGGCCCGGCCATCCAGCACGCCGGAGACCTGGCGGCGGTGCTCTCCTCGCTCGATGAGGGGGAGGTGCTCTTCCTCGACGAGATCCACCGGATGAGCCGCTCCGCCGAGGAGATGCTCTACCTCGCGATGGAGGACTTCCGCGTCGACGTCATCGTCGGCAAGGGGCCCGGGGCCACCGCGATCCCGCTCGAGCTTCCGCCGTTCACCGTGGTCGGCGCCACCACCCGCTCGGGGCTGCTTCCGGCGCCGCTGCGTGACCGGTTCGGATTCACCGCCCACCTCGACTACTACGACGTCGCCGACCTCGTGTCGATCCTGCACCGCTCTGCCGGCCTGCTCGGGGTCGACGCCGACGAGGAGGGCATCCGCGAGATCGCCGGTCGCTCTCGGGGGACCCCCCGCATCGCCAACCGCCTGCTGCGCCGGGTGCGCGACTGGGCCCAGGTGCACGGCGAGGGCCACGTCGACCTCGCGGCCGCGCAGGTCGCCCTGGCGCTCTTCGACGTCGACGCCGTCGGCCTCGACCGGCTGGACAGGGCCGTGCTCGAGGCACTGTGCCGCCGGTTCGGCGGCGGGCCGGTCGGATTGTCGACCCTGGCCGTCGCCGTGGGGGAGGAGGCCGACACCGTCGAGACGGTCGCCGAGCCCTACCTCGTGCGCGAGGGCTACATCGTGCGCACCCCGCGCGGGCGGGCTGCCTCGCCGCGGGCGTGGACCCACCTGGGCATCACCCCGCCACGAAGCGCACCGCTCCAGGACCTGCTACCGGTCGACGGTGACCCCGACGACACGGCCGCAGGCCGGTTCGGCGGCTGAGCACGCGCCGACGTGCCGCCCACCGCACGAGCCACGCCGGGAGGGTGCTGGCGTTGGAGCGGGTGGAACCCGTCACCTAGACTCGGGCGTTGGCCCGGGTGCGCCCCCGCCGCACCCCGGCCTGCCACGAGCGGGCACCCTGACCACTAAGGACCGATCTCACCCATGGACTCCGGCTTCGGCTACGTCGTCATCCTGCTGCTCCCGTTCCTGCTGCTGGTGTTCATGATGTACACCCAGCGCAAGCGGGCCCAGCAGATCCAGGCCCTCCAGGCCGGGCTGGTCATCGGCGACGAGGTCGTCACGACCTCCGGCCTCTACGGGACGGTCGTGGCGCTCGACGAGCGCGTCGTCACGCTGGACACCGGCAACGGTGTCACGGTGCGCTATGACCGCCGCGCCATCGGTTCGCACGCCTCCGAGGTCGCCTGATCATGTCGTTGAAGACCCAGCGCTCCGCCGCGCGCCGAGCCCTGCTCGCCCTCACCATCCTGTCGCTCGCCCTCATGGGGCTGCTCGCCGGTGCCATGCACTGGTCGGACGCCCAGGCCACCCCGAAGCTCGGGCTGGACCTCAAGGGCGGGACGCAGATCATCCTCGAGCCCAAGACCGTCGAGGGCCAGACCGTCACGGCCGAGCAGCTCAACCAGGCACGCAACATCATCGTCCAGCGCGTCGACGCCGGTGGTGTCTCCGGCGCCGAGGTGACGACCCAGGGTGACCGCAACATCGTCGTCAGCATCCCCGAGATCCCGACGCAGGAGGTGCGTGACGCGATCAGCAAGTCCTCCCAGCTGCAGTTCCGTCCCGTCCTCGCGATCGCCGCCGGAAGCCCGCAGCCGCAGCCGACGGTGTCCCCGAGCGGCACGGCATCCCCCGACCCCAGCGCGTCCCCGGCAGCGTCCGGGGCCCCGGCCGCGAGCCCGTCGCCGACCCCGACCGTGGCGAGCAGCGCCTCCCCGACGAACAACAGCTCGGTCCCCGAGGCGCTCATGGCCCCGACCCCGTCGCCGAGTGCGACCGCCAGCCCGTCGCCGACGCCCAGCCCGGCGGCATCTGTCGCCTCCCCGACCAGCCCGACGGACCTCGCGTGGATCACTCCCGAGCTGAGCACCCAGTTCGAGCTCCTCAACTGTGCTGACCCCGCGGCGCTGGACAACCTCATCGACGACCCGGCCAAGCCGCTCGTCACGTGTCAGGACGACGACAGCGTCAAGTACATCCTCGGTCCGGTCGCCGTCGCCGGCGACAAGATCAGTGACGCCACCTCGGGGTACCGCACCAACCAGCAGGGTGTCGTGACCAACGATGTCGAGATCGCCCTGACCCTCACCAGCGAGGGTGCCAAGCAGTACGCCGACATCAGCCGCGCCATGGTCGCCCTGCCCGAGCCGCAGAACCAGCTCGCCGCGACCCTGGACTCCCGGGTCATCGTCGCCCCCCGGTTCAACGAGGCCATCCTCGACGGCCGCGCCAGCATCACCGGTGGCTTCACCCTGGCCGAGGCCCGAGCCCTGTCCGACCAGCTGAAGTTCGGTGCGCTGCCGTTGTCCTTCGTCGAGCAGACGAGCATCGACATCAGCCCCACGCTGGGCAGCGAGCAGTTGCGGTACGGGTTCATCGCCGGCTTCATCGGACTGTTCCTCGTGTTCGTGTACTCCCTGCTCCAGTACCGCGTCCTGGGTCTGGTCACGGTGGCCTCGATCCTCGTCGCGGGCCTGCTGACCTACCTCGCCATCACGATCCTCGGGTGGTCGCACAACTACCGCCTCGACATGGCCGGCGTGACCGGCCTCATCGTCGCCATCGGGTTCACCGCGGACTCGTTCATCGTGTACTTCGAGCGCATCCGTGACGAACTGCGTGACGGGCGCTCCCTCGCCGCTGCCGTCGAGACCGGGTGGAACCGCGCCAAGCGCACCATCCTCATCGCCGACGGCGTGAACTTCCTCGCCGCCGCCGTGCTCTACGCGCTCGCCAGCTCGAGCGTGCGCGGCTTCGCGTTCACCTTGGGCCTGACCACGCTCATCGACCTCCTGGTCGTCTTCTGGTTCACCCACCCGGTCGTCTCGCTGCTGGCCCGGCGCCCGTTCTTCCGTGACGGCCACGCCTGGTCCGGCCTGGATCCACGTCGCCTCACCCTGAGTTCGGCCAAGCCCCGGTATGCCGGTCGCGGCCGTTTCACGCACCCCACTCCTGCCGCGGCAGGCACCGAAGGAGGTGTGGCATGAGTTCGCGCTTCGCCACGCTCGGCAACGACCTCTACACCGGCGAGAAGTCGGTGCCCGTCGTCGCCCAACGGCGCCGGTTCTACATCGCCTCAGCCGTCGTCATGCTCATCGCCGTCCTCGGCCTGGTGTTCCAGGGCCTGAACCTCGGGCTCGAGTTCCGCGGCGGTTCGGAGTTCCGGGTGGCGACCACGTCGCTGCCCGCCACGTACGAGGACATCGCCCGCCAGGCCATCGGTGCAACTGAGAGCCAGCGTGCCGTCAACGTCACCGTCGTCGGCAACAACACCGTGCGGGTGCAGACCGAACGACTCAACGACACCGACAGCCAAGCCGTCCGCCAGAACCTCGCCGAGGCCTTCGGGGTGCCGACCTCTGAGGTCAGCGGCACCTTCATCGGCCCATCGTGGGGTGCGTCGGTCAGTCAACAGGCACTGCGCGCCCTGGTGATCTTCCTCGCCCTGGTGGCCGTGGTCATGAGCATCTACTTCCGCAACTGGAAGATGGCCGCGGCGGCGCTGATCGCCGTGGTCCACGACATGATCATCACCGTCGGCATCTACGCCCTGATCGGGTTCGAGGTGTCGCCCGCGACGATGATCGGCTTCCTCACCGTGCTCGGCTACAGCCTCTACGACACGGTCGTCGTGTTCGACAAGGTGCGCGAGAACACCACGGAGGCCTTCGCCAACGGCCGCATGTCCTATGCCGAGGCCGCCAACCTCGCCGTCAACCAGACGATGGTCCGCTCGATCAACACCACGATCATCGGCGTGCTGCCCGTGGCCGCCGTGCTCGCGGTCGGCGCCATCTGGCTCGGGCCCGGCGTGCTGCTCGACCTCTCGCTCGTGCTCTTCGTCGGCATCATCGTCGGCGCCTACTCCTCGATCTTCATCGCCACGCCCCTGCTCGTCTCCCTGCGGCGCAACGAGCCGGCCGTCATCGAACTGGCCAAGCGAGCCAGCCGGTACCAGGCCCGGCGGGCCAAGGACGTGGCCGCGGCCGAGACCGCTGAGGCATTCGGCGAGGGTGACGGCGGCGCCGAGGACCCACGGGTCACGGTGTCCGCGGGCAGCGGCACGCGTGCCGCGGCATCCGGCGACGCATCGACCCTGTCCGGCCGGGCCGTGCACAAGTACGCCCAGTCCGGTCCGCGCAACCAGCCGCGGCGCCCGCCGAAGTCCAAGCGCTGAGCATCGTGGACCGGCATCGGCGACCGGCTGGCTGAGCACTACACTCCCGGCATGGTCGAGGACGGTACGTGGGTCGGGGCGGGGACACCCCCACCCGGCGTGTCCTCGCGCGCCAGGGCCCGGGCGGCCCTGGCCCTCGTGGGCCGCAACCGCACCCCTGGCAACCCGGTCCTCGAACCGCTGCTCCAGGTCGTGCGGGGAACCCACCCGAAGGCGGACGTCGCCGTCATCGAGCGGGCCTACGCGGTCGCGGAGCGCGCGCACGAGGGGCAGAAGCGGCGATCGGGCGATGACTACATCACCCACCCCCTGGCGGTGACCACGATCCTCGCCGAGCTCGGCATGACACCGACGACGTTGGCTGCGGCGCTGTTGCACGACACCGTCGAGGACACGTCGTACAGCCTCGAGGCGTTGCGGCGCGACTTCGGTGACGAGATCGCCATGCTCGTCGACGGCGTGACCAAGCTCGACAAGGTCACCTACGGCCAGGCCGCGCAGGCCGAGACCGTGCGCAAGATGGTCGTGGCCATGGCGCGCGACATCCGGGTCCTCGTCATCAAGCTCGCGGACCGGCTGCACAACGCGCGCACCTGGCGCTACGTCTCGCAGGAGAGCGCCGCCCGCAAGGCCAAGGAGACCCTCGAGATCTACGCCCCGCTGGCCCACCGGCTCGGCATGAACACCATCAAGTGGGAGCTCGAGGACCTGTCCTTCCAGGCGCTGTACCCGAAGGTGTACGACGAGATCGTCCGGCTCGTGGCCGAGCGTGCCCCGGCTCGCGAGGAGTACCTCGCCACCGTGCGCGACGAGGTGAGCGCCGACCTGGCCACGGCCAAGATCAAGGCCACCGTCACCGGCCGGCCCAAGCACTACTACTCCGTGTACCAGAAGATGATCGTGGGGGGCCGCGACTTCGAGCAGATCTACGACCTCGTCGCCGTGCGCGTACTCGTGGAGACCGTGCGCGACTGCTACGCGGCGCTGGGGGCGCTGCACGCCCGGTGGAACCCGGTGCCGGGGCGGTTCAAGGACTACATCGCGATGCCGAAGTTCAACATGTACCAGTCGTTGCACACGACGGTCATCGGCCCCGGTGGCAAGCCCGTCGAGATCCAGATCCGCACGCACACGATGCACCGCCGGGCCGAGTACGGCGTCGCGGCCCACTGGAAGTACAAGGAAGAGCCCAACGGCAAGGGTGCGGCCGCCCGGGGGGCTCAGGGCGGGGCCCAGGCCCGCGACGGCCAGACCGGTCCGATCAACGACATGGCTTGGTTGCGCCAGCTGCTCGACTGGCAGAAGGAGACCTCCGACCCGGGTGAGTTCCTGGAGTCGCTGCGCTTCGAGATCACCGCCAGCGAGGTCTACGTCTTCACGCCGAAGGGACAGCTCGTCGGTCTGCCGGCCGGGTCGACGCCGGTCGACTTCGCCTATGCCGTGCACACCGAGGTGGGCCACCACTGCATCGGCGCCAGGGTCAACGCCCGTCTCGTGCCGTTGGAGAGCCGCCTCGACAACGGCGACGTCGTCGAGGTGCTGACGTCCAAGGCCGACTCCGCCGGCCCCTCGCGTGACTGGCTGAACTTCGTGCGCTCCGCACGGGCCCGCAACAAGATCAAGCACTGGTTCACCAAGGAACGCCGCGAGGAGATGATCGACGAGGGCAAGGACGCCCTCGCGAAGGTGATGCGCAAGCAGGGCCTGCCCCTGCAGCGACTCACCTCGGTCGAGTCCCTCACGGGCGTCGCCGAGGAGCTGCGCCTGGCCGGGATCGACGGTCTCTATGCCGCCATCGGCGAGGGCCACGTCTCGGCCCAGCACGTCGTGTCGCGGCTCGTGGCCTCGGTCGGGGGAGAGGAGGGTGCCAGCGAGGACATCGCCGAGGCAGCCAGCCCCACCGCCCGGCGCACCCACCACCGACGCTCAGGCGACCCCGGGGTCGTCGTCAAGGGCATGTCGGACGTGTGGGTCAAGCTCGCGCGGTGCTGCACCCCGGTGCCCGGCGACGACATCCTGGGCTTCGTCACGCGCGGCACCGGCGTCTCGGTCCACCGCCGCGACTGCACCAACGCCGACTCGCTGCTCTCCCAGCCCGAGAAGATCATCGAGGTCGAGTGGGCCCCCACCTCGGGCAGCCTTTTCCTCGTCCAGCTCCAGGTCGACGCCCTCGACCGGTCGCGGCTGCTCTCCGACGTCACCCGGGTGATCTCCGACAACGGAGTCAACATCCTGTCCGCTGCCGTGACCACCTCGCGCGACCGGATGGCCAAGCTGCACTTCACCTTCGAGATGGGTGACCCGGCGCACCTGGGCCACGTCGTGCGAGCCGTGCAGAGCGTCGACGGAGTCTTCGACGCACACCGGGTCACCGGCGGAAAGCGCTCAGACCACTAGCGTCCGGCGAGGTGGTCGCAGGAGCGACCACCCTGCCGGACGCAGCGACCGTCAGCCGCTGAACTCGTCGAGGCCGGCGCGCGCCTGGTCCAGCCACTGCTGCTGCGCCGCCAGCTTGCTGGTCGCGGCTGCGGCCGCCTTGGTGTCGCCCTTGGCCTCGGCCTTGGCCAGGTCAGCCTGGGTCGCTGCCACCGAGGCCTCGAGCTGGTCGACCATCGAGCGGGCGCGGGCCGCCACCTCGGGGTTGGTGCGCTTCCAGCGCTGCTCGTCGGCCTCGCGGATCGTGGCCTCGATCCGGCGCATCCGCTTCTCGACCCGCTCGAGGTCGGCTCGGGGGACCTTTCCGGCAGCCTCCCAACGGTCCTGGATGCCGCGCAGCGCTGCCTTGGCCGCCTCGACGTCGGAGACCGGCAACAGCGCCTCGGCCTCGACGAGCAACGCCTCCTTGACGACGAGGTTGGCCCGGAAGGACTCGTCCTCGGCGGCGACGACCGCGTCCTTGGCGGTGAAGAAGGCATCCTGCGCACTGCGGAACCGCTCCCAGAGGGCGTCGTCCTCGGCGCGCGAGGCACGACCGGCAGTGCGCCAACGGTCCATCAGCTGCTTGAACGCGCGCGCGGTCGGGGCCCAGTCGGTGCTCGTCGCGAGCTTCTCCGCCTCGGTGACGAGGGCCTCCTTGGTCGAGCGCGCGTCCGCGCGGCTCGTCTCGAGGTCGGCGAACCAGGCGCGGCGGCCCTTGTCGAAGGTGTTGCGGGCGTGGCTGAAGCGGGTCCACAGGGCGGACTCGGTGGTCTTGTCGAGCTTGGGGCCGCTGCGCTGGTGCTGCTTCCACTCGTCGAGCAGGGCTCGCATGCGCTCACCGCTGGTCTTCCACTGGGTGGAGCCGGCCGGCTGGGCCGCGATCTTCTCGGCCTCGGCGACGAGTGCCTCGCGCTGCTCGGCGGCCACCGCGCGGGCTGCTGCCCGCACCTGCGCCTCCTCGGCACGCTTGGCGGCCAAGCCCTCCTCGACCCGGGCCACGGTGGCCTCCAGGGCGGCGAGGTCACCCACGACCCCGATGGAGGCGATGTGCTCCTTGAGCGTCGTCAACCCGTCGGCGACCTCCTTGGAGGCGACCTCGGGGTTGCGCAGCCGCGCCTCGAGAAGGTCTGCCGACGCGGCCAGCTCGTCGTACTTGCGCGCGAAGTACTGCAGGGCCTCCTCGGCGGACGCCCCCGGGTAGGACCCCACCTCGCGCTCCTCCTCACCGACGGTGACGAAGACGGTGCCGGTGTCGTCGACCCGACCGAAGCGGGCTGACTCCGAGTGGCTCACCGGTGCTGCGGGAGCCGCCACCGGGCGGGCCTGGAGCCGGGAGGCCAGGGCCGCGGGCGAGGGGATGGCGGGGCGGGGGGTGGGCTGGTCGTCGGACACGGTCAGGCCTTCTTCTCGGTGACAGCAACGCTGAGGATGCTGATCGGTGCGGCGGGGAAGCCGTCATCGGGGCTCGAACCGCCGGGGCCAACCCCGGCGGCAACAATCTTGTCGACAATATCCAACCCTGCGGTGACCGTGCCGAACACGGTGTACCCATTGGGGTCCGGTAGTGACGAGTCGCCGTACACGATGAAGAACTGACCGCCGTTGCCCTGCTCGGGATCCTGGGTGCGGGCCATGGCGACCGTTCCTCGCGGGTAGCTGCCGTCAGCCGGCGCGTTCTCGACGCCGAAGCCGTAGCCGGGGTTGCCCTGACCGGTGCCGGTCGGGTCGCCGCACTGGAGCACCTTCAGCGTCGGCGACGTCGTGAGGCGGTGGCACGGCGCGCTGCGCCAGTAGTCGCGCTCGGCGAGCTGGACGAACGACGCCACGGCCTGGGGAGCCTTCTCACCGTCCAGGGTGAGCTCGATGTCGCCGCAGTTGGTCGCGATGGTGGCGACGTACGTCTTGCCCTTGGCCGTCGCGACATCCGGGAGGTCGAGCTCGGCACCGGTGCCGAGGATCTCCGGCGGCGGCTGGCAGCCCGCAAGCGTGGTGGCGGCGGCGCTGGGCGAGGGGTCCGGATCCTGCGAGCCGAAGACGGTGCCGAGGAGAGCCAACGCGCCGAGTACGGCGACGACCGTGGCGATGATGGCGAGCACGCGGTTGCGCCGCGCACCGTCGGCCTCGCGCTGGGCGATGGCCTTGAGCTGGCGCTCGTGGCGGCGGCGCGCTCGAGCGCGCTCCTGCTCCTTGGTCATGGCTCGCGGTCCCTTCCTGGTTGCCGGCATCGGCATGGTTCCGGCATCCGGCGACGGAGCCGGTATCGGCGGCCCAGTCTAGGCAGGATGCGGCGGGCTACGCTCGCACCGTGCTCGCCGTCGCCTTCCCCGCTGCCGCCTTCGCCACCAACTGCTACGTCCTCGCGACCGGCCCGGGGCAGGAGTGCCTCGTCGTCGACCCGGGGATCGGGGTCGAGGACACCCTGCGCGACGTGCTCGCCGAACACCGGCTGCGCCCCGCGGCGGTGCTGCTCACCCACGGCCACCTTGATCACGTCTACTCGGTGACGCCGGTGTGTGGGGGAGACACGGCGGCCTACATCCACTGCGACGACCGGTACCGGCTCACCGACCCGATCGCGAGCCTGGCCCCCGGAACCCTCGCGATGATGGAGCAGCAGTTCGGTCAGCGAGCGACGTGGCGTGAGCCCGAGACCGTCGTCGAGGTGACCGACCGCCAGACCCTCACCCTGGCCGGCCTCGAGGTCGAGGTGCTGCACGCGCCCGGGCACACCGAGGGTTCGGTGATGTTCGGTCTCGGAGTCGTTCCCGACGGCCTGCCCGCCGACGAGGGCCTGGACCGCACCATGGTGTCGGGGGACGTCCTGTTCGCCGGCTCGATCGGGCGCACTGACCTGCCCGGAGGCGACCACGCCGCCATGCAGCGCAGCCTGCGCGACGTCGTCCTGCCGCTGCCCGACTCCACCCTCGTCCTCACCGGCCACGGCCCGGCCACGACGATGCGCCGCGAGCGGGGCACCAACCCGTACCTGCAAGGATTGACCGCGTGAGCACTCCCACCAAGGTCACCCCCATCTCCGGGTTCCCCGAGTTCCTGCCTGCCGAGCGGCTTCTCGAGCTGCACTTCCTCGACGTCATCCGTGAGGTCTTCGAGCTGCACGGTTTCGCGCCGCTGGAGACCCGGGCCGTCGAGCCGGTCGAGCGTCTGCTCGGCAAGGGCGGCGACGCCGACAAGGAGATCTACGGGGTCACCCGCCTCGCGGGGGAGACCTCGGTCAAGGATGCCGCTCTCGGCCTGCACTTCGACCTCACCGTGCCCTTCGCGCGCTACGTGCTGGAGAACGCCGGCAAGCTCGCCTTCCCGTTCCGGCGCTACCAGATCCAGAAGGTGTGGCGTGGTGAGCGGCCCCAGGAAGGGCGCTTCCGGGAGTTCACCCAGGCCGACATCGACGTCGTCGACGTCGGCGAGCTCGCGCCGCACTTCGAGGCCGAGATGCCGTTGGTCATCGCGGAGGCGTTCGCGCGGCTGCCGATCGGGCAGTTCCGCATCCAGGTCAACAACCGCAAGATCCCCGAGGGGTTCTACCTCGGCATCGGGCTGACCGACGTCGCCAGGACGCTGCGCATCGTCGACAAGCTCGACAAGATCGGCCCGCAGAAGGTCACGGCGCTGCTCATCGAGGCCGGTGCCACCCCGGAGCAGGCCGAGCACGCGCTGGCGCTGGCGGCCATCAGCAGCACCGACCTGTCGTTCGTGGATGCCGTACGCGCCCTCGGCGTCGAGCACCCCACCCTGGACGAGGGGCTGGACGCGCTCGCCGCCGTGATCACGGCCGGCAGGGCGCAGGCGCCCGGCGTGCTCGTCGCCGACCTGAAGATCGCCCGTGGGCTCGACTACTACACCGGCACGGTCTACGAGACCCAGCTCGTGGGGTCGGAGTCGTGGGGTTCGGTCTGCTCCGGCGGCCGCTACGACTCGCTCGCCAGCGACGGGCGCACCACCTACCCCGGCGTCGGCATCTCGATCGGCCTGACCCGGCTCGTGCACCTGCTCGTCACCCGCCGCGGCCTCACGGCCACCCGGTCGACCCCGGCCGCCGTCCTGGTCGCGGTCAACGACGAGGACTCACGCGACGCGTCACGCGACGTCGCCGCGGCACTGCGGGCCCGCGGCATCCCGTGCGAGATCGCTCCGAGCGCGGCCCGCTTCGGCAAGCAGATCCGCTACGCCGACCGTCGCGGCATCCCCTTCGTCTGGTTCCTCGGCGCTGCTGGCGCTAGCGACCAGGTCAAGGACATCCGATCAGGCGAGCAGGTCGAGGCGGATGCCGCGTCGTGGCAGTGCCCGGAGGCCGACCTGCGCCCGGGCGTCACCACCCGCTGACCACGGGTGGGCGGAGCCCGACCTCCCGCAGCTCGAGCAGGGCCAGCGCCCGGATGATCTCGTCGTCACCGCGACGCCACGCCCCGGCGGGGTCGTCGGAGACGGCGGCCAGCCGCGGCATCGGCTGCTTGGCCATGGCACGCAGGGCGAACAGGTCGAGGTCGGGGGCGGCGTCGATGAAGCGCTGAGCGGCGCTCGCCCGGCGCGCGAAGCGCAAGCGCAGGGCGAACCAGAACAGCCCGACGATGAGGATCGGCACCAGAGCGGTCGTGAGGGCGAGCAGCAGGGAGAGCTGTTCGACGGCGCTGACCAGTGCCGTGCCGGCCTGCTCGATCTCCGTGCCGACGCCCGATGCCGAACGGAACGGCGTGGCGACCCGGTCGCCGAGCAGCGGGAGGTTGTCGACGCCGTCGCCCGCACTGGTCATCGTCCCGCGAAAGCTCGACCCGGCCCCTGCGAGGTCACGCCCGGGCTGGGCGAGCTCCATCGTCGTGTCGTGCACGCGGCCGGCGACGCGCACCCACAACGTCACCCAGAGCACGATGCCGACGTCGGAGGCGACCTGCACGAGACGGCGGGCAGGGATGTCGCTGTACAACTTCACGAAGGGCTCCTCGAGGGCGGGGGCACGCAGGTGGCGCGGGTCTAGACTCGCACCGCGCGCCCACGCAGCGCACCGCCACGGCAACGGTGCCGTGGGTTTTCGTCGAGACAGACAGGGCCAGATAACCGTGAAGGTCGGGATCCCCAGCGAAGTCAAGAACAACGAGTTCCGCGTCGGCATCACCCCCGTGGGTGTCCACGAGCTCGTCCGCCGCGGGCACGAGGTGCTCATCGAGAAGGGGGCCGGGCTCGGTTCGACGATCACCGACGACGAGTACGTGTCCCAGGGCGCTCGCATCCTCGACGACGCGGATGACGTGTGGGGCGAGGCCGACATGGTCATGAAGGTCAAGGAACCGGTCGCGCAGGAGTACCACCGCCTGCGCGAGGGCCTGACCCTGTTCACCTACCTGCACCTCGCCGCGGACGAGCCGCTGACCCGCGAGCTCGTCGACAAGAAGGTCACCTCGATCGCCTACGAGACGGTCCAGCTCCCCTCGGGTCTGCTGCCGCTGCTGTACCCGATGTCGGAAGTCGCCGGCTGTCTGGCCCCCCAGGTGGGCGCGTACTCGATGATGAAGGCCCAGGGTGGCCGCGGCGTGCTCATGGGCGGCATCGGCGGCGTCGCCAACTCCAAGGTCGTCGTCATCGGTGCCGGTGTGGCCGGGCAGAACGCCGCCAACATCGCCCTCGGCATGGGTGCTGACGTCACCCTGCTCGACACCGACCTCGACAAGCTGCGGATGAGCTTCTGGCGCTACGACAACCGGGTGGCCCAGATCGCCTCGTCGTCGATGTCGATCAAGGAGCAGGTCCTGGGGGCCGACCTCGTCATCGGCACGGTGCTCATCCCGGGTGCCAAGGCGCCCAAGCTCGTCACCGACGAGATGGTCGCCCAGATGAAGCCCGGTTCGGTGCTCGTCGACGTCGCCATCGACCAGGGTGGCTGCTTCGAGCACTCCCGTCCCACGACCCACGCCGACCCGACCTTCCCGGTGCACAACTCGATCTACTACTGCGTCGCGAACATGCCCGGTGCCGTGCCGCACACCTCGACGTGGGCGCTCACCAACGCCACGCTCTCGTACGCGACGAAGCTCGCCGACCGCGGCTGGAAGGACGCCTTGCGCGCCGACCCCGCGCTCGCCCTCGGCCTGAACACGGATGCCGGGCACATCACCTACGGTGCCGTCGCCGAGGCCTTCGGCATGGACAGCATCGGCATCGACGAGGCCCTGTCCTGACCAAGGGATCCACCGAGCCGACGGCCCGACCCACTGCGGTGGGCCGGGCCGTCGACGCGTGGCTGACCCACCTGGACGTCGAGCGCGGGGTGTCGGCCAACACGTTGGCCGCCTACCGCCGCGACCTCAGACGCTGGAGCACCTACCTCGAGCAGGCCGGCGTGAGCACCCCCGCCGACGTCACCGAGGCGCACGTCACCGAGTTCCTGACCGGGCTGCGCGAGGGCGACGAGCACACCACACCGCTCGCGGCGACGTCCGCGGCCCGAACCCTCGTCGCCGTGCGCGGCCTGCACCGCTTCCTGGCGCTGGAGGGGGTGCTCGACGCCGACCCGGCACGACGGGTGAGCCCGCCCAAGGCTCCCTCGCGGCTGCCCAAGGCCATCCCGGTCGACGAGGTCGAGCGACTGCTCGAGGCTGCGTCGGTGGGCGACACCCCGGCAGCCCTTCGAGACCGGGCCCTGCTCGAGGTGCTCTACGGCACCGGGGCCCGGATCAGCGAGGCGGTGGGCCTCGACGTGGACGACGTGCTGGGGGAGGACGGCGTGGTGCGCCTGCGGGGCAAGGGCGGCAAGGACCGCATCGTGCCGCTCGGCTCCTACGCGGCGCAGGCCCTGTCGGCGTGGCTCGTTCGCGGCCGGCCGGCGCTCGCAGCCCGTTGTGGCAGCACCCCTGCTCTCTTCCTCAACACGCGCGGTGCCCGCCTCTCGCGCCAGAGCGCGTGGGCCGTGCTGCGTTCCTGCGCCGAACGAGCGCACCTGAACGGTCACCTGTCGCCCCACACCCTGCGGCACTCGTTCGCGACCCACCTGCTCGAGGGCGGCGCCGACGTACGCGTGGTGCAGGAACTGCTGGGCCACGCGTCGGTGACGACCACGCAGATCTACACGTTGGTCACCGTGCAGCGACTTCGCGAGGTGTACGCCCAGAGTCATCCCCGCGCCCGCTGATAGGGTCGGCCCCGATCAGCGCGATGCTGACCGTCGAGCACCAGACCATGTACCGGGGAGTAGAGAGTTGGATTCCGACACGGCGTTGCGCAGCGAGGCCCCCGGCACCATGGGGCCCACCGGCCGCCCCCTTCCCGACTTCCCGGAACCCGCGCCCCTGGCCTCGCACGGGCCGGCGCGCATCATCGCGATGTGCAACCAGAAGGGTGGGGTCGGCAAGACGACGACCACCATCAACCTCGGCGCCGCCCTGGCCGAGGTCGGCCGCCGGGTGCTGCTCGTCGACTTCGACCCGCAGGGGGCCCTGTCCGTCGGCCTCGGCATCCCCACCCACGAGCTCGACGTCACGATCTACAACCTGCTCACCGAGCGCGGCCACGACGTGCGGGACGTCATCGCCCACACCAAGGTCGAGGGCCTCGACGTGCTGCCGGCGAACATCGACCTGTCGGCGGCCGAGGTGCAACTCGTCGGGGAGGTCGCCCGTGAGCAGATCCTCGCGCGGGTGCTGCGCCCCGTCATCGACGAGTACGACGTCATTCTCATCGACTGCCAGCCCTCCCTCGGGCTGCTCACGGTCAACGCCCTGACGGCCGCGCACGGCGTCATCATCCCGCTCGAGTGCGAGTTCTTCGCGATGCGCGGCGTCGCCCTGCTCGTCGAGACCATCGAGAAGATCACCGACCGGCTCAACCCGCGACTTCAGGTCGACGGCATCCTCGCGACGATGTACGACGGTCGCACCCTGCACTCGCGAGAGGTCGTGGCCAGCGTCGTCGAGCACTTCGATGACCGGGTCTTCCACACGGTGATCTCCCGGACCGTGAAGTTCCCCGACGCCTCGCTCGCGGCCGAGCCGATCACGACGTACGACTCCGCTCACAAGGGTGCCGAGGCCTACCGCCAGCTCGCCCGCGAGCTCATCGCGCGCGGCGGGGCGGCCTGAACCGATGACGACGGCCCCCGAGGAGGTCGGGGGAGCCGCTCCGACCGACCTCACCCCCGGTGGGGTGCTCACCCGCCGGGCTCCGGCGACGACCTTCGAGGTCTCCCTGGACAACTTTACCGGCCCCTTCGACCTGCTGCTGGGCCTGATCAGCAAGCACAAGCTCGATGTCACCGAGATCGCCCTGGCACGGGTCACCGACGACTTCATCGCCCACATCAAGGCCGAGCGTGCCAAACCCACGGGCTGGGACCTGTCGCAGGCCACCGAGTTCCTCCTCGTCGCCGCGACCCTGCTCGACCTCAAGGCGGCGCGGCTGCTTCCGCAGTCCGGCCCGGAGGACGAGGAGGACCTCGCCCTCATCGAGGCGCGCGACCTGCTGTTCGCGCGCCTGCTGCAGTACCGGGCCTTCAAGGACATCGCCCACACCTTCGCGCAGCGGATGGCGACCGCCGGGCGCACCCAGCCGCGCACGGCATCCCTCGAACCGCAGTTCGCCGCGCTGCTCCCCGAGCTCATCATGACCGTGACCCCGGAACAGCTCGCGATGATCGCGGCGCGGGCCATGGCCCCGAAGCAGGTGCCGACCGTGGGCCTGGGTCACCTGCACGCCCCGCAGGTGAGCGTGCGCGAGCAGGCGTCCATCATCGGCGCCCGGTTGCGCCGCGACCGGGTGGCCTCGTTCCGGGCCCTGGTCGCCGACGCCGACTCCACCCTCGTCGTCGTCGCGCGCTTCCTCGCCCTGCTCGAGCTGTTCCGGGAGTCCTCGATCGCGTTCGAGCAGGCCGAGGCGCTTGGTGAGCTCACGGTGCGCTGGACCGGCGCCGAGGAGGGCGACATCGAGGTCGACGACGAGTTCGATGATGACGAGGACCAGTCACTCACCACCACAGAACCAGCGGAGAGCACCGATGACTGACGAGCACGAGAGCGCGGATGCCGTCGCGCCCCCTCCCGAGGACCAGCTGGCCTTCGACGTGGCCGACTTCCCCGGCGGGATCCACGCTGCCCTCGAGGCGGTGCTCATGGTCGTCGACGAGCCCGTGTCGGTCATGGCGCTGGCGTCGGCGATCGAGCAGCCGGCCGCTGACGTCGAGGCCGCCCTGCGCGAGCTGGAGGACGGGTACGCGGCCCAGCAGCGTGGGTTCACGCTGCGCCAGGTCGGGGGAGGGTGGCGGATGTACAGCCGCCACGAGTACGCGCCCGTGGTCGAGCGATTCGTCCTCGACGGGCAGCAGGCCCGCCTGACCCAGGCCTCCCTCGAGACCCTCGCCGTCATCGCCTACCGCCAGCCGGTGTCGCGCCAACGGGTGGCCGCCGTGCGCGGGGTCAACGTCGACGGCGTCATCCGCACCCTGCTCAGTCGCGGCCTCATCGAGGAACTCGGTCACGACGAGGAGTCGACGGCCATCCTCTACGGCACGACGTCGTACTTCCTGGAGCGCCTCGGCCTCTCCGACCTCGACGACCTTCCCGCCCTCGCCCCGTACCTGCCCGAAGTCGACCTGCTCGACGAAATCGCCGAAGGAGGCCGCTCATGACGCCGCCGAACCCCCGTGGACCCCACCGACCCAGCAAGGGCAAGCACTCTGGTCAAGGAAAGCCAGCCGGCAAGGGAAAGGCGACCGGTGCGGGCAAGGCCAAGCGCCCGACCTCCGGCACGACGCGCCCCAGCCAGCCCACGGCCGTGCCCCAGTGGCCCGATCGTCCCACCGTCGACGTCCACGACCCCGACGGGGTGCGCCTGCAGAAGCTGCTCGCGGCCGCCGGCGTGGGCTCGCGGCGGGTCTGCGAGAACCTGATCACCCAGGGCCGGGTCGAGGTCGACGGCCAGGTCGTCACCGAGCTCGGGGTGCGGATCAAGGCGACCCAGAACGTCCACGTCGACGGCATCCGCATCCAGCTCGACGAGAGCCGCGTGTACCTGGCGTTCAACAAGCCGCTCGGGGTGGTCACCTCCATGAGCGACGACCTGGGCCGTGTCGACATCGGTGACTTCGTCGCCAACCGCAAGGAGCGGCTCTTCCACGTCGGCCGGCTGGACGCCGACACCGAGGGCCTGCTCATCCTCACCAACGACGGCGAACTGGCGCACCGGCTCCAGCACCCGCGCTACGGCGTGCTGAAGACCTACCTCGCGCAGATCCAGGGCCAGGTGCCCCGCGACCTCGGGCGGCGACTGCGCGAGGGCGTCATGCTCGAGGACGGCCCGGTCAAGGTCGACTCGTTCCGCGTCGTCGACTCCGCACCCGGCAAGGCCCTGGTCGAGGTGGTGCTGCACGAGGGGCGCAAGCACATCGTGCGGCGCATGCTCGCCGAGGCCGGCCACCCCGTGCTCACCCTGGTGCGCACCAAGGTCGGGCCCATCCACCTCGGCGACACCAAGCCGGGCAAGTGGCGCAACCTCACGAGCACCGAGGTGGGCCTGCTCTACAAGGCTGCGGAGCTGTGACGCGGGTCCACGTCATCGGCACCGGGCTGCTCGGCACGAGCCTCGGGCTGGCGCTGCGCCGCGTCGGCGAGGACGTGACCCTCGAGGACATCAGCCCCACCCACGCGGCCCTGGCGCGAGACCTCGGCGCGGGACGGCTCGCCGAGGGCCCGGTCGAGGACGATGCCGGCATCGATCCCGACCTCGTCGTCGTCGCGACCCCTCCGGACGTGACGGCTGCGGTCGTGGCCGGGGCGCTGACCCGTTGGCCGACGGCGTTCGTCACCGACCTCGCCTCGGTCAAGGGCGCCGTGGTGAACGGGCTGCGCGACGTCGGCACCGACCTCACCCGCTACTGCGGATCGCACCCGATGGCGGGGCGCGAGCGCTCCGGTGCCGTGTCCGGCCGCCACGACCTGTTCGACGGGCGAGCATGGGTGCTGACCCCGACCGAGGAGACCGACCCCGCTGCGATCGCACTCGTCACGGCCGTGGCCCGCTCGGTGGGGGCTGCGGTGAGCACGCTGGCCCCCGAGCGGCACGACGCGGCCGTCGCCGCGGTCTCGCACGTCCCCCAGCTGGCGGCGAGCCTCGTGGCGGCGCGGCTGGAACCCCTTGACGACGCGGCGGTGGCCCTGGCCGGGCAGGGGCTGCGGGACGTCACCCGGATCGCGGCGAGCGACCCCGGGCTGTGGACCCAGATCCTCGCGGGCAACGCACCCGCCGTCCGTGACGTGCTGACGGCGCTGGTGGCCGATCTCGAGCGGGTCGTCGACGCCCTCGACGACCTCAGCGAGTCCACCGACGCACCCGGTGCACGTGGAGCCCTGGCCCACGCCATCGCCGCGGGCAACGCGGGCCACGCGCGCATCCCCGGCAAGCACGGTGCCGCCCCCACGACGTACACGACGGTGCGCGTGCTCATCCCCGACGAGCCGGGCCAGCTCGGTCGGTTGTTCGCCCACATCGGCGAGATCGGTGCCAACGTCGAGGAGTTCCACCTCGACCACGGACTCGGCCAGGCCTTCGGGGTCGCCGAGATCGACGTCGTCCCGGGTGCCGCTGCGGGCCTGGCGGAGGGGCTCACCGAGCGGGGCTGGCACCTGCACGGCTGAGCCGCCAGTAGGCTTCCGGCCCATGAGTGCACCCCTGACGGTCGCGATCGACGGACCCTCCGGCTCGGGCAAGAGCAGCGTCTCGAGGGCCGTGGCGCGTGCCCTCGGCGTCGGTTTCCTGGACACGGGGGCGATGTACCGGGCGTTGACGTGGTGGTGCCTCGAGCGCGACATCGACCTCACTGATGCGGATGCCGTGGCCGCCGCCGCGCGTGACCTCCCGCTCGCGGTCGGTACCGACCCGGACGCCCCGACGGTGTCCGTCGCCGGCACGGACATCTCGCAGGCCATCCGCACGACGCGGGTCAGCACCTCGGTGTCGGCCGTGGCCACCAACCTCGAGGTGCGGGCCGAGCTCCAGCAGCGCCAGCGCGACCTCATGGCTCAGATCGCGCAGGAGACCGGGGGAGTGGTGGCCGAGGGCCGCGACATCACCACCGTCGTGGCCCCGGACGCGAGCGTGCGGGTGCTGCTGACGGCATCCGAGGAGGCGCGGCTGCGACGGCGCTCGGCCGAGCTGCACGGCAGCACCGACGCAGCGGCGGTCGAGGCGACGCGCGACCAGGTGGTGCGGCGCGACCGCGACGACTCGACGGTCTCGACGTTCACCGAGGCCGCACCCGGGGTCGTGCTCGTCGACACCTCCGACCTGGACTTCGACCAGAGCGTGGCTGCCGTGCTCGCGGTCGTCACCGCAGAGACCTCTGCCTGACGCAGGGCTCGTGGACGACGTCAGCACTCCCGGCCCCGCAAGGGCACGCCTGGGGCACCGGGTGGGACGGATCCTCTTCCGCCTGCTCTATGCCGCCCGCGCGGTGGATGCCGACCACGTCCCGCGCGACGGCGCGGTGATCCTCGCCGCGAACCACACCGGCTACCTCGACGGCCCCCTCGTCGTGTCGATGGCGCCGCGTCCGAGCCACTTTCTCGTGCTCGCGAAGACGTTCCAGGGGTTCACCGGACACCTGCTGCGGTGGAGTGGCCAGATCCCCATCGAGCAGGGTCGTGGGGACCGCACGGCTCTGGCCCAGGCGCTCGCCGTGCTCGCTCGAGGCGACGTCCTCGGCATCTTCCCCGAGGGTGGGCGCGGGCGTGGTGACCTCGCGTCCGCCGGCAAGGGGGTGGCGTGGCTGGCCCTGCAGTCCGGTGCTCCCGTCGTGCCCACCGCGTGCCTGGGGACGCGACGCACGGGTGAGCTCGCGGCATCCTGGCCACGCCTTCGCTCCCGACTCGTCGTCGACTTCGGGGAGCCGGTCGTCCTCGACCTCCCCGACGGGCTGCCCGGCCGGGCCCGCCTCGACCTCGCGACCGAACAGATCCGCACTGCCCTCGTGGCGCACGTGCACGCCGCCTCCGCCCGCCACGGCATCCCGCTGCCGACGGACGTGCCGCCCGACCTCGTGGACTGATGCACCCCTGACGTGGGGGACAATGGTGGGATGAGTACCGAGGACCCGACCACCGCGACCGCCGACCCCGAAGCCGTCGAGCGAGCCCTGCGCGTCGGTCTCGAGGACTTCGAGCTCAGCGACGAGGACCGTGCGCTGCTCGACCGTGACGACGACGACTTCGAGGCCGAGGCCGAAGCGGGCCCGCTGCCGGTCGTCGCCGTGATCGGGCGCCCGAACGTCGGCAAGTCCACCCTCGTCAACCGCATCATCGGCAGGCGCGAGGCCGTCGTCGAGGACGTTCCCGGCGTGACCCGCGACCGCGTCGCCTACGACGCCGAGTGGCTCGGCCACCGCTTCACCCTCGTCGACACCGGCGGCTGGGCCATCGACGCCCGCGGCATCCACCTGCGGGTGGCCGAGCAGGCCGAGATCGCCGTCGACCTCGCTGACGTCGTGCTGTTCGTCGTCGACGCCACCGTGGGTGCCACCGACGACGACGAGAACTGCGTGCGCCTGCTGCGCCGCGCCGGCAAGCCCGTCGTGCTCATCGCGAACAAGGTCGACGACCAGCGCACCGAGGCCGACGCCGCGGCCCTGTGGAACCTGGGTCTCGGGCAGCCCTGGCCGGTCTCGGCACTGCACGGGCGGGGGAGCGGTGACGCCCTCGACGCCCTGCTCGAGGTGCTGCCGGAGTTCTCCGCCATGGGTGGGGCCTACGAGCGCGGTGGCCCGCGGCGGGTGGCCCTGGTCGGCCGGCCCAACGTCGGCAAGTCCTCCCTGCTCAACAAGCTCGTGGGCCACCAGCGGGTCGTCGTCGATGACGTCGCGGGCACGACCCGCGACCCCGTCGACGAGCTCGTCACCCTCGGCGGGCGCGACTGGCGCTTCGTCGACACCGCCGGCATCCGCCGCCGGGTCCACCAGACGCGTGGCTCCGACTTCTACGCCTCCCTGCGCACCCAGACGGCGCTCGAGAAGGCCGAGGTCGCGGTGGTGCTCGTCGACGCCTCCGAGAAGATCTCCGAGCAGGACGTGCGGGTCATCCAGCAGGTCATCGACGCCGGGCGGGCCCTGGTCATCGCCTACAACAAGTGGGACCTCACCGACGAGGAGCGCCGGCACTTCCTCGAGCGCGAGATCGAGCGCGACCTCGTGCAGATCCCTTGGGCGCCGCGGGCCAACGTCTCGGCCCGCACCGGTCGGCACATGGACCGGCTCGTGCCGGCGCTCGACGTGGCGCTGGAGTCCTGGGGCACACGCATCTCCACCGGGCGACTCAACGCCTTCCTCGGTGAGGTCGTCGCCGGCCACCCGCACCCCGTGCGTGGTGGCAAGCAGCCCCGCATCCTCTTCGCGACCCAGGCGGGCACCCAGCCGCCGCGGTTCGTCCTCTTCGCGTCGGGCTTCATCGAGGCCGGCTACCGGCGCTTCATCGAGCGCCGCCTGCGCGAGGAGTTCGGCTTCGTCGGCACGCCGATCGAGATCTCGGTGCGGGTGCGCGAGAAGCGCTCGCGCCGCTGACCCCGGGGCGCGCCGGGGCGATTGGGTCGCCCCGGCCGCCATGGGATATGGTTTCGACGCTCCCGCGAGGGGGCAAGCCACGGGCTGTGGCGCAGCTTGGTAGCGCACTTGACTGGGGGTCAAGGGGTTTACCCCGCTCTGGTCGGCCCGAACAACTGAAAAATCATGCCACGGGCTGTGGCGCAGCTTGGTAGCGCACCTGACTGGGGGTCAGGGGGTCGCAGGTTCAAATCCTGTCAGCCCGACGTAAAAGCCCAGGTGAGAGTAGGTTTCTCGCCTGGGCTTCATCATGTCCGGGGGTGGTTTTCTGTGGTCCCCCTCTGGTCCCCCCGGCATGGTGCGGGGCGACCGCCTGTGGACGAGCAGGGCGCCGCGAACCCGCTTCCTGTGGATAAGGGGACCAAAAGGGGACCAGAACGCCTCCGGCAGCACTCCCGCGGCCTCGGAACGCATCACAAGCTCCTGGTCGCCGGGCCGCTGCGCCGGGCGTGCTTGCGCTGTCCGGCGGTGGAGAGGAAAGCGTTGGCCTGTTCAGCGGCGGAGGCGAGGTGGCGGTCGTCGGGGTGAAGGTAGCCGCGAGTGGTCTCCATTGAGGCGTGACCGAGGATGTCTTGGAGCACGTGCAGTGGGATGCCGGCGTCGGCCATCCAGGTGGCCCCGGTGTGGCGCAGGCCGTGCCGGGTGAGGTCGGGCAGCCCGAGCTTCGCCACGATGCCGTCCCAGTTCGTGGCGTCGCGGACGGTCGCGGTGGTGAGGTAGCCGCCTTTCGGGCCGACCAGCAACGAGTCCTCCGGCTGCTTGCCGTCGGTCAGGCGTTCCAGCACGGGCCGGAGAGGTTCCAGGATCGGCACGCGGCGTTCTTTGCGGCTCTTGGTCGGCTTGGTGACCAGGCCGCCCTTGCCGGGGAAGACCTGCCTGCGGATCACGACGAGGTTCTTGCCGAAGTCCACGTCCCCGACCTGCAATCCGGACACCTCCGAGGATCGGGCCGCCAGCAGCGCCGCGAGCATCACGAAGTCGCTGTAGGACTGGTGCACCTTCCCGCACGCTCGTGCGAGCCGGTTGAGAGTCTTCATGTCCGGGATCGCATGCGCACGCGGGGAAGACTGCTCGGCGGACTGTCCGCGGAAGGCGTTGCGGTTCAGGCTCCGCTTGGCCCGGTTCTTCGCCGGATTGATGGTCAGCAGCCCATCGCGCACCGCCTCGTCCAGCACCCGGACGAGCGGGGCGATGGTGTTCTTGATCGTGGATGCCCCGTGCCGCTTCTCCCACTCGTCAATGGTGCGGTCGATGATGCCCGCGGTGATCTGGGTGACCGGCAGGTGCCCGAGCGCGGGCAGCACCCGCAGCTTCAGCCCGTACCCGTAGGTCTCGCCGGTGGAGGTTGGGTCCAGGCCCCGCGCCCATCGGTCGCCGATGGAGGTGACGAACTCCAGCAGCGTCATGGACACGTCCATGCCCTTGGTCGAGGAGTTGCGGAGCTGGTCGAAGAAGGCGTGCGCCGCCGCCTCGTCCCGCACGATCTCCGAGCGGATGACGCGGCGCTTGGTGGTCGGGTCGGTCCACCGGGCGCGGGCGCGGATGCCATAGGAGCGGCGTTCCATGTCCGTGGAGACCTTCACGCCGATCGGCGGGACCGGTTTGGGCTCAGCGGTCGGCTGCGGCTCAGCCCTCCGAGGCATGATCGTGTTCCAGATCGGCCAGCCAGCGGTCCACCGCATCGAGCCGATACCGGGCGATCCCGCCCAGGCGCAGGAACGGTGGTCCCGTACCGGCCGAGCGCCACCGCGACAGCGTGGACTCCGACACCTTCAAGTACGCCGCAACCTCCCGGCTGTGCATCAGCGGCGACACCACCAGCATCTCGTCGCCGCTCACGACACTTCTCCCGTGTCGGGGTCGAGGTCCCGGTAGAACGCGTCCTCGGCTTCGCGGCGGGCCTGGACATCGGCCATGACGAACTCCACGAACTCGGCGTCGCGGTCGATGATCGGGATGTCCTCGATGGGGTCGGCGGGTTCCTCGCCGGGCCAGACGGTCTGCCGGGTGGGCCGGTCGTGGTCGAGCTTGGTGCCTGACGCCGCCACCCATTCGCGGAGACGTTGGCGGGCGTCGGCGAAGTCGCGGTGCCAGCCGAGCGGTGCGGAGCCCTCTTGCTCGGGGTCGTAGGCGCACAGCCAGTGCAGGTGCAGGGCGGACAGTTCCCACAGCAGTTCGGGGTGGGTGTGCCAGGCCGGCGGGATGACGGAGGCGGGCAGGCCGTAGGCGTGCCTGAGCCAGTCCACCCACCGGTTGAGTTCCAGCCACTCGACCTCGGCGTCGTCGGCGTTCAGCAGGTTCCAGTTGATCGGATGCGGCGGCTCGGCGACCAGCGGGTCCTCAAAGCCGTCGTCGGTGTCGTCCAGGTCCGAGTCGGGAACCTCGTTCACGGTCGCGTCCTCGTGTGGGGTGTCGGACATGCTCTGCTCCTGCCTGCTCTCCGGCGCCCGGCAGTGCCGACCGCTTCGACGGGCAGGTGCTCCCTGCGGTGACCGCTGTTCAGGCGTCCGTGCGCCGCAGCAGGGCCTCGATCTCTGCACGCTCGGCGGTGAGCTGGGCGGCGTCGGGTCGCTTGGGCCACGGGTGCAGGTCGGTGACGATCGGGGGCGCGGAGCGCAGCAGCACGATGCCCGTGCCGAACGGGAGCCGGCGGATGCGGTCGGGCGGGAAGATCGGGATGCGGCGGACGGAGCGCTGGTTGGAACGGGTGCCATGGTCGCCGAGAGTCACCGAGTCGGTGTACTCGTCGCGTTCCCCGACCAGCGCGCTCAGGTCTTGTAGGTCGCGGCTGTTGGAGGCGCCGCCGAGGATGACCTTGACGATCGAGGCGTCCCAGATCGCGCCAGCCTGGTGCTCGTTCCACTTGTCCCGGGCCTGCGCGAGCGACTGGAGCACAGGCATGGTCGTGATGCCCGAGCCGCCGCCTTCGGCCATCAGCGTCGGCAGCGACGGCAACGGCGAGAGGTTGGCTATCTCGTCCAGTGCCAGCAGCATCGGTGGATCGAGCCGGGCGCCGGGTGAGCGCGCAGCGAGGCGGCGGGCGGTCTCGATCAGGTCTTCCACGAGCGCGGCGACGAGCGCGGCGCTGGCTCCTGCACCGGAGCCGGTTGCCAGGAGGAACAGGGTGCCGCGGTCGCGGATGAACGCTTCGGGGTCGAAGCCCTCGCCGGGACTGGGCGACACGGCATCGAGCACTCTGGGGTCGGCCAATGATCCGAGCGCGAGGGAGACGCCTTGCCAGATGGAGTCTCGGGTGCGGGGGTCGGAGTCGATCATCGCCTCCAGCGACTCGGCCCATCCCGTCGCCGCTTGGGTCGAGCCGGTCAGGATCGCCACCGCGTCGGCGGCCGTGGTCGGGTCGAGGGTCCAGCGGAACAGCTCAGCCGGTGGCCGGTGGTCGATCGCGGCGGCGTGCAGGAGTGATTGCAGCGCCGCTCTGGTCTTGCCTTCCCAGAACCCGCCGCCATCGACTCCGCCCGAGGCGAGGCCGGTGCCGGCGGCGAGCCCGGTGGCGCGGATCATCGCGGTCTGCGGTGACTCGCAGCCCCGGATCGGCGACCACCGCATCCCCGCGGGCAGGCCCTCGGCGAGGTGTTGCGGGTCGAAGATTGCGACCGGCCCGACCCGGCGGCGGGCGCGCATGGTCGCGGTCAGGTTGTCGGGGCGGGTCGAGGTCACCACGACGGCCCCGGGTGCGTCGAGGATCGCCGGGATCACCAGATGCAGGCCCTTGCCGGAGCGGGGCGGGCCGATGACCATGATCGAGTCCTCGACCGACGCCCACACGCTCGCGCCCTTGGAGACGCCGAGCCGGTAGCCGACATCCTGCGGCCGGGGACCATCCAGGCCGGGGCGCAGGTTCCCGGCGCGGCGCAGTAGCGCCTTCTCGGACGCGGCGGCGACGACCTCGTGCCGGGTGGCGATGCCGGCCATGCGGCGCGGGTCTTGTTCGACCCGGTGCGTGTGTCGGCGCAGTCGCGACCACACCCACAGCCCGCCCGTCACGAGGGCGCTCAGCAGGAGGCTTGTGACGCTCCAGTAGGCGACCGGGTTCAGTCCGGGCGCGTCGAGCGCCGTGGCGGGGTCGCCGGGATTGAACAGCACGCCGATGCCGGAGGCGGGGCCGCCGGCGGGTTGGCCGATGCCGGTGAGGAACGCCGCGACCGATCCGGCACCGCGCAGCACGAGAGCGGCACCGAACAGGACGACCAACCCGATCATCGCGGCGTTGGTCAGCTCGTCTCCGAACGAGCCGGTCTGCCGGCCCTGACTGTTCATGGCAGCCGCCGGATGATCGTGGTGCCGGAGATACGGCCGACCAGCACCACTTCCACGACCCCGCCGGAAGCATTCGGCCCGAGTCGGGCGGGGTCGATGAGGGTGCGGGCGGTGCCGGTGCCGGAGGCGTCGGTGTGCCCGGTGACGACGGCGACCGCGACGTCTTCACCGGGAACGAATCCGTCGCCGGTGACGGTGTGGAACACCGGCAGCGATGCCTGTTCCGGTGCGGGCTGTGGGCGGGAGGGCCGGCGGCGTCGGGGCGCGATGATGTCGGTGAAGGTCGTCCCGTCCGCCTCGCGGACCTCGACCCGCGCCGGGGTCGTCCCCTCGTTGGTGGCGCGGTCGATGATCTGCCCGAACGAGGAACGTCGCCACGGCCCCGCACCCGAGTCCGGGTCCAGTGGCTTTCCGTCGACGTCGACGGCAACGGTCCCGTCCTCGCGCACGTCGAGCACGACGAGCGGGATCGACACCGGGATGGGTTCAGGCTGTGATTCGGGCTTCCTCATGCCGCGAGGTGCGCCGAGCCTCCACGCCAAGCCCTCGAAACCGGAGCGGATCACGGCTCAGGTTCGCGACAACGTTCACGAATCGGGTGAAACCGTCAGGAATCTGGGGAACTTCTAGCTGTTTCCCCGGTCATGCGGGCGGTGGTGTCGAACGCGGCCAGCTCGACGGGGTGGAGCTGGTGCTGCACGACGAACGAGCGGTCCTTGATCCGCCAGAGCCCTTGCCCGGTGCCGAGCCCCGGCAGGAGACGTTGCTCGGTGCCGGTGAGTCCGAGCGCGGCCGCGGTGGGGCCGAGCTGGTCGGTCTCTTGCCGGTAGACGATCCGGGTCTCGGCGTTCGCCAGCAACGAGTTCGCCAGCGCCCGGTTCGCCGAGCCCAGATCGCCGACGTTCTCCAGGTCGGTGAGCTTGTGGAACACGAGCAGGTTCGCCAGCCCGTAGTGCCTGGCGAGCCGCCAGTGCGCGTCCATCCGCCGCAGCAGCGCCGGATGCGACATGAGCCGCCAGGCCTCGTCGTAGATGACCCATCGGCGTCCGCCGTTCGGGTCCAGCAGCGCGGCTTCCATCCACGCCGACGAGCAGGTCATCAGGACGCTGATGAGGGTGCTGTTCTCAGTGACGCGGGACAGGTCCAGGCTGACCATCGGCAGCGACGGATCGAACCGGACGGTGCTGGGGCCATCGAACAGTCCGCTGAGGTCACCGAGCACCAGGCGGCGCAGGGCGTGCCCCACTTGCCGGCCATCCTCGGTCAGTCGCCCGTCCGGGTCGTCGGCGGGGTCGGGGCGCAGTAGCCGCTCGACCACCATCGGCAGGATCGGTACGTCCGCGTCGCGCACCGCCCCGGCCAGGGCGGTGTCGATCGCGGTGTGTTCCAGCGGCGCGAGCGGCCGATCCAGCACGGTCTCGGTGAGCGCGCCGAGCAGATCACGGCGCCGCGCGGCGAGGGTGATGCCCCACTCCTGGTCGCTGAGCCCGGCGGGGCGGTAGCCCTCATCGAGCGGGTTGAGGCGGTTGCCCGTCCCGTGCCCGAGGATGATCGCCTTGCCTCCTACGGCCTCGGCGACGCCGCTGTGCTCTCCTTTGGGGTCGCCGGGCACGTAGACGCGGTAGCCGAAGGGCAGGCTGCGCGTGTAGAGGCTCTTGGCGAGCGACGATTTCCCGGAGCCGACGATCCCGGCCAGGATCAGGTTCGGGGCGGTGATGATGCCCCGCTGGTACAGCACCCACGGGTCGTACACGAACGACGACCCGCTGTAGAGGTCCTGGCCGATGAACATCCCCTGCGGCCCGAGCCCGGCCTCGGCGAGGAACGGGTAGTGGCCGGCGAGCACGGCGCTGGTGTCCTGATGCCGGGCCAGCCGGAACCGTCCCGGAGTGCGGAGCATCGCCGGGCCGGGCTCACCCGCCGGCGGCAGGTAAACCGTGGCGCGACGTTCCGCGCGCTCAGCCTCCATCCGGGCTCGCGTCGTCGCCTTCTCGGCCTGGCGCTGCTCCGCGACGAGCCGGGCGGCGGCGTGTCGTCGCTGCTTGCGCAGCCGCCGCCGCTCGGAGGCGGGCGCGACGAGGACAGCGGTGTGCAGCTTCTCGTCCCGGCTCACAGCGATAGCCCGCGAGTTTGCTTGACCGCCGCGACGCCGGGATGACTGAACCACGACTTGTCGCGGCCGGCACCGCGCCTTGGCGTCGTCTCGCGGGCGGCCGGAGAGCGCCGCGGCGGGACGGGTGCTTCGGCGGGCGGGTCGAGGGCGTCTTCGGGTCGGACCAGGTGCCGCCGGTAGAGGGCGACGTGCCCGGCCTGCGGGTTGTACGTCATCGCGTAGTCGCCGGTCTCGGCCTGCCGATCCCCGGCGTAGACCGGGGCGCGGTCGTGAACGTCACCGTTCTCCATCGCGGCGTCGGTGGTCTCGCTCCCGTAGTCCCATCCGGACAGATGCTCGATCCCCGCCTCCGCCCCTTCGCGGTCGATGAGGTCGAGCACCCGGTCGGCTTCCTCGCTGTGCAGGAACACGATCCCGACCCACCGCTCCGTCAGCGGCTCTTGGGGGTTCCAGACGATCCGGCCGGAGTGGCCCATCGCGGCATTGAGCCGCTCGTGGGCTTGGTCGATGAGCGTGCCCGCCTGGTGCAGCTCGTCGGCCGCCGACAGCGCCTCCACCGCCCCGCCGGCTAGGTCGCGGGCCTCGTTGGTGACCTGGTGCTGATGGTCCAGGTGGACGGTGGCGAGCTGATCCAGGACTTGCCGGAGCGAGCGCATCCCGCCCAGCAGGTCACCGATCACCGCGTAGGTGTCGGACGGGTCCTCGACGGTGCGGGTGGCGTGCGCGAGCCCGCGCAACGCCTCGTACGCCTCATTGGCGTCGCGGGCGGGATCGGTGAACGTGGGCATCACGGGCCTCCATCTGTGCAGGGTCTCTCGATGCCGATCAGGTGAGCCGTCAGGTCACACCGTCCGGCACAGCGGCAGCGCTGCCGCGGTGAACGCCGCCGCTTGCTGGCCGACGAGTCGGCGGGTCTCGCAGGAGGCTTGGATCGCGGACTGCTCGATCGCGGCGACCGCGGCTTCCAGCTCGTCGAGGGTGGGCGCGGAGACGCTGATGAGGCCGGAGACGCGGAGCACCCCGTGTCCGGCGGTCAGGTCGGCTTCCTGTTGCAGCACGTCCTGGTACTCGGCGGTCTGGGCGGCGTCTTCGATCTGCCCCATCCGCGCGCGCTGGGCGGCGTCTGAGATGTGTTCGACCTTCTTTTTGCGGATGTCGCGGGCGGCCTGGTCTGAGCGCATCGGGGTGTAGATCAGCGACACCGACCGTTGGATGCCGGTAGACAGCAGCACGGGTGCGAGGAACCCCGGATAGACCATCGACCGCGGCCACTCTGCGACCCACAGGACGGCGTGCCAGGCCGAGTCGGTGCGCAGGGTGCCCCAGGTCTCGGTGACCGCGACCGGCCCAGCGCTGGCGAGGTCTTGGCCGAGCCTTCCGTGCCGTTCCAGCGTCGCGGCCACGGCCGGGTCGTAGGCCGAGCGCAGGATCACGGCGACCTGACCGGGGCCGAGCCACCTGACCGGGGTCAGGTCCGCCGACCGGAGCGCGGCGGTCAGGGTCGCCATCTCCTGGCGGAGCACGGCGGCGCCGCCGCGGATGCCGCCGCCGGCGGTCCTGATCTGCCGGGCGCTGGTCTTCATGTCCAGGCTCAGGCTGATCGTGGTGGCGTGCCGTTCCCCGGCGGGACCGGCTCGCTCGATCAGTTCGGCGTAGGTGGTCGCGGCCCAGGAGTCGTCGGCGGTGCCGTGTTCGGCCCACCATTCGGCCAGTCCGGTCCCGGAGTCCGGCAGGGTGCGTTCGAGCACTTGCAGGGTCGCGATCCGCCCGGACCGGCACACCGTGGCGAGCACCCGCCCCCAGGAGGTGACCCGGCGTTCCTGCTCGCCGGGATCGAGCAGCACGAACGCGGGATGGGTGACCTCGCAGACCACGGTGAGTCTGCCCTGGCGGGGGTCGTGGATCATGCATGCCCCGGTCTCGGGGTCCAGATGCTCCCGCAGCCGGGCCATGTCGCCGGGCAGCGCGAGGTTCCCGGCCGGGCGCGGCGTGATGATCCGCCGCCGATACAGCAGTTGTCCGCCGGTGGTCCGCCACAGCCACCAGCAGGCGACTGGGAGCCATTCGACCATCGGCCGCCCGGCGATGGGCACCCAGGTCAGCACCGCGGCGAGCACCCAGATCGGGGCGGTGTAGGCCAGCATCATCCCCGCGCCGGCGTAGAACGCCGCCAGCAGCGTCAGCCCGCCGATGCCGGCGGCCACGAGCTGGGAGACCGACAGGCCCAGCAACACACCCCGCCGGGTGAGGCGGGAGAACTTCACCGGGGTCAGCTCGCTTCCGGGCGCCTTCCGTTCCGTGGACATGCGTCACTCCTTCCCGGTCTGTGGCGGCGCTGGCTTGGATGGTGCGGGCGTGCGCGGCTGGGGCGCGGAGGGCGGCGGGGGCGTCTTCGACGGCGCAGCGCCGCCGCCACCACCCTGGCCCTCGGCGCCGCTCGCGGCGGTCTCCGCCTGGCCCGCGACCGCCTTGCCGGCCTTCGGACCGGCTTCGGCGGCTCCCTTGGCGACCTGCGCCCCGACGACGACCGCAGCCGCGGGACCCGCCGCAGCAGCACCCGCCCCGGCACCCGCACCCGCACTGGCTCCGGCGCCCGCTCCTGTCCCGGTCACGCCCGCGCCACCGCCCGCGGTTGGCGCCGGGTTGCGCGGCGGGGAGCCGCCCGGTCCTGTGCCCGACCCGCCCTGCGGGGCGCCGCCCTGGGGGTCATCGAGAACCTTCTTCGGCTCGCTGCCGCCCTGGGGCTTGGACGGCAGCGGCAGGGGACGGTTGAGGGCGCTCTTGGCCTCTTGCTCGGTGCCCATCTGCTGGTAGAGGTCGAACCCGATGAACGACACGAACCGGTACACCATGTACGGGGCGAAGGCCGCGATGCCCATGAGGACGATGCCGGTGATCGGCTCGGTGACCGCGGCGATGTCCGCCTCGATCGGGGTCGCGATCTGCGTGATCGCCAGCAGGAAGATCACGACGAGCACCAGCTTGCTGATGATGAGCGCGATCACGAACGCAGCCCACTTGCCGATCCACCCTTTGGTGGCGTCCCAGGACGCACCGGCGAACGCGATCGGCGCCAGCACCACGGCAACCAGCAGCAACGCCTTACGGATCAACAACGAGAACCAGACGATGAAGACCGCGGCGATCATCAGCCCGGCCAGGAAGATCGTCACGATCGCCCCGACACCGGGAGCGGCGATGTTGATGCCGGTCAGGCCGGCGGCAAGCAGGATGATCTTGTCGCCCATCGTCCCGGTGGTCTCCCCGGACGCCTGGATGATCCCGATGCAGAGCTGGTCCACGATTTCCAGCGCGAGCGCGGTGAGCGTGACCACGACGAACGCGCCGAGCACCGATTTCGCCGCGCCGAGCGCGGCCCTGGACAGGGCGGTCGGGTCGCGGCGGATCAGCCCGGTGATCAGTTGCAGGCAGAAGAAGACCAGCACCAGGAACACGCCGATGCCGAAGATCAGGTTGTAGACGCTGGTGAACCCGGGCGAGGTGACATCGACCAGCGTGGTCGTGTCGAAAACGGCCCACATCGCCTCGATCAGCCAGCCGGCCGCACCGCCCATCGCCTGGGCGAGCCAGTCGAACGGGGCCGCCACGACCGTCGCGGCCGCCTCACCGGCCACATCGCACACGGACGAGATGATCGGCACATCGCAGACACTCATCACGAATCTCCTGCCGCGCGGGCCGGCCTCAGACGGCCTGGCCGACGTCCCAGAAGAAGTTCACGAGCGTCACTGCCGCGCCGCAGATCACCGCCGCGCCGCAGGAGATCAGGACGCCGAGCTTGCCTCGCCCGGACAGATGCGGGTTGGAGCTGTTGGCGCCGTAGGCCCAGACGATCGCGGACACGATCAGCGCCAGGACACTGAGGATGAGGCCGACCGTCATCACGGCGCCGACGATGGTGCGGAGCTGTTCGATGCCGGGCAGGCCGGAGCTGTTGGGGTCGATGTCGATCACGGCGGTTACTCCCTCGCTGAGCAGATGGCTGGTTCAGCGGCGAGGTGAGCCAGCCGCACCCCGAGCGCGCACCGACATGAGAAGGCTCGCGCCCTGTGAAGGGGCGGACCAGCAATGGGTGTTGGGTCAGAGCTGGCGGCCGAGGACGATGAGCCAGTTCACCCACGCGACACCGGCACCGGCGAGGGCGGCCGCGCCGACGCCGACGAGTACCCCTATCCGGCCCTTGGAGGCCAGGGAGTGGTTGCCGTGCGAGGCGCCCAGCGCCCAGCAGATCGCCGAGACGACCACCATCAGCACCGCGACGATGAGCACGATCGTGAGCAGGGCGCCGATGACCTGTTCAAGGTCGCCGATCCCTGCGAGACCGTCGAAGTCGGGGAACACGTCCATCACGCACCGGCCTTGACGGTGACGTGTAGGTGGTCGAAGTGTCCGCCGGTCACGTCGCCGGGGTCGTGCGTTCCGCCGCCGTCGTAGTCGCGCCAGCCTTCACCGTCGCGGGCGAGGGACCATATCTTGCCTTGCCAGATCAGGTACTCCACGCCCAAGGTCTCGGCGTGGTCCTTCATCCAGTTCGTCAGCCGCCACCCGTCCTCGAGTTGTGTAGGTGTCGGATGCGTCCCGATCGGGTTGCCGAAGGTGATGTCGCACGCGCGGCCCAGCGGGTGCTCCGAGGTGGTGCCGGGTCGGGGCGAGTAGCAGGCCCAGCCGGTGTCGGGGAACCCGGCGCGGGCCTGGCCCATGAGGTGCGCCATCCGGGCGGTGATCTGCCCGTCGCTGGTGGGATCGTCCACGAGCCGGTCGGGGTCGCCGTCGACTGGGGCGGGCTCGCCCGCCGTGCCGCCGTTGGTGTCGCATCCGGCGGGGGCGCCGACCGCGGCTTCGGGCAGGTCGGCGGCGTTGTGGGCGTTGAGCCACGCGGCGGCGTCGACCGCTTCGCCGTTGGTGCCGCCGGGCCTGACCTCGTAATGCAGATGAGGCCCGGTGGAGTTGCCGGAGCTGCCGACGTCGCCGATGTGCTGCCCGGCGACCACCCGGTCGCCCGCTGAGGCGTGGATGCCGTGCTGCCACATGTGGGCGTAGGCGGTCGCCACTGTCTGCCCGTTGATCTGATGCTCGATGACGATCAGTCCGCCGTATCCGCCGGAGAACTCCGCGACGGTCACGGTGCCGTCCGCGGCGGCGAGGATCGGGGTGCCGTCCGCGGCGGCGAAGTCCGTGCCGGTATGGAAACTCTGCTCGCCGGTGATCGGGTGGATGCGTGGCCCGAACTCGCTGGTGAGCACCCACGTCCCCTCCGGGAGCGGGAACACCACGCGCGCGGACTGCGCCACCGGACCCGCCGTGAGTACGGATACCACCGGGCCGGCCGAGCCGGTTCCGCCGCTGGACGCGCCGGTCAGGGCATCGAGGATGGCTTCGGCGACCGGCTCATAGTTGCGGTAGCGGTCCGGGTAGGCGCTCACCTCGACCGCTTGGGCGGCCTCGCCAGGGTCCATCTGCTGCCAGCCCGGAATGTCCAGCAGACCCCGCGGGCTCGGGTAGTTCGGGCCGGTCGGCCCGCCGAAGAACGCCCGCGCCTGGTAGGTCGGGTCCATCAGCTCCGCGACGGTGCCCCAGCCCGACTGCGGCCGCATCTGAAACAGACCCAAGCTGTCGTGATCCGACCCGTTGCCGTCGTTGGGGTAGACGCCGCTCTCGGGGTAGGCGCCGGTGTTCGCCAACTGCCGCAGCGTGCTCTCGGTCAGCGCGGCCATCAGCGCGATCGTGATGCCGGGACGGCCCACGCCCTCAATGCCGCCGCCGATCGCGATGATCGTGGCCGCGTGCGTGAGCTGGGTCTTGTTCAGCGTGAACGTGGTGCCGTCCCGCGTCGTGACGGTCAGCGACTCGGGGACGTCTCCTACGGTGACGGAGCCGCCGGGCACGACACAGTTCGCGGCGGCGGGATTCATCAGCACTCCGACTCCGACCAGCCCCAGCATGGGACCGAGCAGCACCAGCGCGAGAACGGCGGCGGCGACCTTCTTCAACACGGCACGACCCCCGGCTATCGGAGCGGGTTGTCGAGCTGTGACAGGCGCAGCACATGACACAGGCCGGTGCGGAACTGCGGCGCCGGCGGCGGGCAGGCCAGGAACACGGTGAACGACACCGACTGCTCAGCGGTGACGGGTTCGCCGTTCCAGACGCCTTCACGGTGGCGAGTGCCCTCGATCGTGACCGCGGTGGCACCGGGAGGGAGCTGCCCGGGCTGGGCCTGCTCGACCGCCTGATCCCAGGCCTCGGGCACGAACGAGTGGTCGATGGCCAGGTGCTGGGTGGTGGCGTACTGGCGCAACTCGATCCACGCCTGGCGCGAGGGCAGATAGGCGGCGATGTCCGAGGCGAGCCCGGCCTGCTCGGCGCCGGAGGGGTCGCCGACCTCCAAGAGTCCGGCGGTGTAGTCCAGCGGCATCAGCCCGGAGCCGGTGTCCCAGCCGAACAGCGCCTCCGCGACGTTGCGGGCGAACTCGTCCGGGTCGTGCGAGGGCACGACACTCGGCGGACCCGGCGCCACCGGCTCGGTCTCACCGGGCGCGGTGACCGTGGGCGCAGGGTCGGGTGCGCGGTCGTCGGGCGGTCGCGGGCCGGTGATGAGCCCGTAGACGCCGACGCCGACCAGGAGCAGCAGCACGAGCCCGGCGGCGATCACGGCGATCAGCCGGCCACGGGACCAGGAGGCGAGATTCGTCTTCATACCCACGAGGTGAGCCCGCCCGCGACGCGCGGCGCCTGGGCGGCGGTTCAGAGGGCGCGCAGCAGCGGCCGGTCCGGCTGTGCGCCCGCACGGGCGGTGCGGAGCCGGTCGGCGAACGCGGCCGTGCCCTCGACGGCGGCGAAGAACGCCGCGATCTGCTCGTCGGTGAGGTCGGCGGCCAGCTCGTCCACGTCGTAGTGCGTCCACCACGTTTCCAGCTCGCCCCAGGTCAGCACGAACGCGCGCACCGAGAACCGCGCCGGCTCCTCATCCGCGTCGACCGGGCGACGAGACGGTGCGGCCGGCTTCGTGGCCTTGCCGCGCTTGGCGGCGTGGACGCGCGCCAGTGCTTCGTCGGCCAGCTCATGCAGCCGCCGGTCCCGGTCGGCACCGGCGTCGGCGCGCGCATCGCGGAGGCGCTGGAAGATCGGGTTGACCGGAGCGCCAGCCTCGATCTGCGCCAGCCCGTCGCGGGCCTGGGCGCGCAGCGCCTCCGGGGTGGTGGGGTCGTTGGTCAGGTGTTGCAGGAAACCGATCTGCTCCAGCCGCGTGTAGGAGGACGAGCCGGTCACCATCCGCGCCGCCTGCGCGCGCGCATCCCCGAGCTGGCCGGGTGCTGGTGGTCCCGCCGAATCGGCGGGACCATGTTCTCCGGGCTCGTGACCGTCCTGGAACTGGGTGGCCGCCTTCCTGCGGGCGGCGTCCTCGGCCATAAGTTCCTTGATCTCCCGATACAGACCGGCGGCCTCGATCGGGCTGAGGGCCTTGTGGAGCTGGTTGTCGTCTTGTTCGGCCAGCAGATGCCCGAGCCGGTCCGAGATGCCCGAGCGCACCCACACGCTGACCCGCCGGTGCCCGAGCTGCTTGATCGCCGCGAGCCGCCGCGCCCCGCACACCAGCGTCCCGTCCGGGGTGATCGTCGGCGGCTGCAACAGGCCGTCCCGCTCGATCGACGCCGCCAGGGCGTCGAGGTCGCCCAGGTCGGTGCGGTGCCGGCGGCCGACCGTGATGGAGTCCACCGTCCGCTCCAGCTCGATGCGCCCTGCTGGGGTACTCATCGCGCACCCCGCGACGTGTCGGTGCCGCGCGTGTTCGTGCCGGGCGCGGCCAGGGACAAGGTGAGCACGAGGTCGTCGTCGCGCAGCAGCACCGGGAGCGTCTCGCCGATCAGCAGCCGCAGCAGCATGCCGCGTCCCGCGCCGGTCGCCGCGAGCTCCGGCAGCGGACTGCCCAGCAGCGCACGCAGCAGCACCGCCCAGGTCCGGCCCGGCAGGTCGAGCAAGGCGCGGGCATGCTTGTCGCGCCGCAGCGTCTCGTAGGCGGTGTGCCGATTCCCGACCCGGGTCAGCGCCCCGCAGACGTGCTCCACCGCTGTCCGCGCGGTGTCGGCCGGCCAGCCCAGCAGCACCAGCAGCGTGATCGCATCCTCCACCGCCGCGGTCGCGGACGTCGGCTCCGACCAGTCCCGCTCAGCTTCGTCACCGTGCCCGTCGCCGTCGTGCAGGTCGGTGACCTGGAAAGCGGGGTGGTAGTCGTCCAGCGGGTTCTCCCGGTCGGAGAGCCGTTCGGGATCGTGGAACACCGAGTAGCGGGGCCGGCGCGCCTGATGGGTCGAGCACAGCAGCCCTTGGCCGCGTTCCTCGGCGATGCAGGTGATCCGCACCGCGTGCGTGACGACCGCCCACGGGTTCTCCGCGGTGCGGGCGGCCTTGGTGCGCATCACGTCGAATGCCGCTGACGCGGCCTCCCACGGATCGAGCCGATGCTTGTGCGCCAGGGCCGCGTACTTCTCGGCCGCGAACGCCATCAGCTCGCCCGCCACCGGGTCCTGCTCCCACGCGCCACGACCCGCGGCGTGGAGCCGGCGTAGCAGGGCACGCAGTCCTTCGCTGCTGCGGTAGTCCTCACCGGCCTCGCTGGTGTTCGTCGTGCCGGTTGTGCTGGTGTGGTTGGTCATGGTCGTGGCACCTCCTGGCGGCGAGGTGCGTCCGCAGGCTCCTGCGGGTCTCACCTCTGCCAGCCGGGCGTCCACGACTCATCCCACCTGCTACCGCATCCCGACCCCGGACCGGGCCTGGCCCCGATCGGTGCCGCCACGATGGCCGAACGCCGACAGCGGTGGCAGACGTCGGGCGCGTTCGCTCACCCATTGGGCGCTCTTGTCGATCGGGACGCGCAGCCGGCGGCTCCCCGCGGCGGTGACGTCGATGCCGCGTCGGGACAGAGCCCCGCCGCCGTGCGCGAACAGTTCGGTCGGACGCACCCAGTCCACGCCCCGGCCCCGCACCCGTGCCAGCTTCTCCTTCGCGGCCCTGCGGGACGCGGCCTCCTTGATCGCGTCCGGCGTTCCCGTCGCCTCCGCATCCTCGGCAGGGGTCGGCGTCGTCCGCGCCTGCGGAGCCTGTTCGGGTTCGCGATGGCGGTGGTGCTGCTCCGCCGGGTTCGTCTGGTCCTGGTCGCTCATGGCGTGGCTCCTTGCCTCACGGGCTCGGACCCGGACGGGTCGGCCTCATCGCTCTGGTGCGCGTCGGGATGCTCGGGGCGGGGCAGCCACCGGCCGACCGTCGAGGGATGCACCCCCAGGTGCCGGGCGATGGCCTTGTTCGACCACTCCCGCTCGCGCAGCTCCGCCGCCAGCGCCCGACGATCCAGCCCACCGTCCTCATCGGCCTCGGCGGCGCCGGACATGGCAGGCGAGGGTACGGCGGGTTCGGTCTCGATCCGTGCCGCCGGGACCGCGACAGGCTCAACGCCGCGCGTCGTCTCTGGCACATCGGCAGGACGTGCGGCGGATCGGGTCAGAACCACGGTCAGATGGGTGATCGCCAGCAGCACCACGGGCGGCACCGCGGCGACCGCGGCCGCGAGCGGGCCGGGAACGTCGGCGTCCGCGGCCACGACCGCGTGCAGAGAGTTCGCCGTCACCGACACCGCCGCGCCGCCGATCAGCAACGTCCACGGATACCAGGCCGCCTTCTCACCGGCGAGCGCGACCACCGCGACGGTGGACACCACGATCACGCCATCGACGATCAGCGGCCACGCCCACGCCTGCCCGGCACCGATCCCGGAGCGGCGGGCGAGGTCGGCCAACGCGGTGAACGACAGCCAGAACGCTCCGGCCGCGATGAACACCGTCCCGGCAACCGATGTGACCACCGCCCAGCGCCGCCCCCGCACCCTGTTCATCCCAGACCCCTCACCGTGCCCGCCCGTGAACCGGGATCAGGTCGAGCGAACCCACCCGCGGGCGGGCTCGCCGAGGCGGAGCGTTCCCGACGGGCGGCTCCCGCATTGACGCTGCGGTAGGCGCTGTAGACGGTGCGGGTGATCTCCCGCTCGGCGAAGTCGGGCTGTTCGGCACGCACCAGCGCATCCAGAGCCTCAGAGACCGGCACGTTCCCCTCAGCCAGACGGCATGCGGCCCAGAACAGCTTGTAGTTCCGATCGCCTTTGACCTGCCGGGACAGCCACGCCGCCAGCCGGTCCGCGTCTTCCCGGCCCGACGCCTGCCCGCCTTCCCGCGACGGGCGGCGCGGCGGTGGCGGATCGAGGAAGCCACGTAACCGCACCGCATCCACCGGCGCGACCACACCGGCGGCGACCCGCTCGACCCGGTACGAGACCGAAGCGCCGTCCAGTCGCAGCGTCGAGGGAGGGGCGATGACGTAGCCGCCGTCCCCGCGGCAATCCACGCCGGCCTTGCCGACTGCCCACGACCGCTGCACCCGACCCGGGATGGCCGGGAAGTAGGCGTGCTGCCCCCCGGTGGGCGTGGTCACCGTCGCCAACGGCACCGGGATCAGACCCCCGCGAGCCGCCCGAGCGTATGAGGCGTACCCGTCGACGCTGTGCACGTCCACGTCGATCACGACCAGACCTGAGACGGCGCCGGTCGGGATGCCGATGTTCGCGTCCGGTTGCCACCGCCACCACCCCGCCACACGGCGCGGATCGGTCGTCGCGCGCCGGAACCCGGACGGGACGATGGGGATCTTTTCGCCCGGCACGCACGGGAACACCGGCACCCCGGCCCGTGCCAGCTCGCGTGCTGCGATCGGCAACGGCAGACCGCCGAGCCGGTCGAACACCGCGGCGAAGGCTGCGGGGGCGACCATCACAGCCCCCGCGCCGGCACTGCCTGCACCCTCTGCGGCTCCCGCTCAGGCAGCGGCTCCACTCGCGGCGCCTGCTCGGGTCCAGAGTGTTCGGGGCCGTCGAGGCGGAGCGAGACCGGGTTGCCGTTGCCGAGCTGGATCGTGTCGAGCTGGCCCAGGACCTCGGTCGCGGTGTGCCGGACCTTCTCACCGGTGTCCCGGATGACCTGCACCGGGTCCTTGCCGTCCACGTTCGCCGCCCACCCGGCGACATAGGGGATCGTGTAGTCGCTGGTGTCCATGCCATGCGCAGCGGCGATCATCAGCGCGACGGACTCGGCCTCGACCTCACCGATCCCGCGATGCTGGCGCGCTTCCTGCTGGTTCGGCCCGTGCAGACGAACATGGCCCAGTTCGTGCGCGAGCGTCTTCACCTGCGCGGCCGGGTCCATGTCCGTACGCACCAGCACCTGACGGGTCTCGTAGTCGGTCATGCCGTTCGCGCCGCGGATCGCTTCGGCGTTCGGCATCCGTAGCACCTCGTATCCCAGCGACTCGACCTGGGCGGCCAGTCCTTCCCAGAGACCAGCGGGTGCTTCGCCTTCCAGCAGCTTCGGGCTCGGCAGCTCCGGCAGATCGGCACCGTGAGTCCGGGACACATCCCACACATGGGCCGGGACGACGCTGACGATCCGACGCTGCACGACCTCACCCGGGCGCGGCTTCTCGCCCTTCGTCAGGCGTCGCCACGAGGACGGGTCCTTCGGCGTCGCTGTCGCGAACCTCACCCGGACCGGCGCGCGAATCTCATAGCCGCCGCCGGCCTCCGCCCACCGGCCCATCTTCTTCCAGTCCTGGAACCCTGCCACCCACGTCGGCGTCGGGGCCGGTACCCGGCCCTGCTCGTAGGCGTCCAGGTGCTGCGCCCAGATCAGCAGCGTGTTGTTGAACGACCGCGACCGGAACCGGGCCGCGAACTCCATCGCCCGCCGCCAGTCCTCACCCGACACCAGCTCCTCGACCGAGCGCACGATGCGTTCTTCGAGAGCTTCGAGCTTCGCTTCCCGTGTCTCGTTCCTCATAGCCATCGCCTGACCTCCCTCCGCCGGGGCCACCCCAGAGGGAGCAGCCGTGCGACCACGAGGTACGCCGGGCGGATCAGGAAGACGAGACGGACGACGGAACGAGACTGGCGACCGTCAGGCTCCGCGATGAACCCGACGAATCTCTACTGGACTACCGGAGCGCTCGGAAGCAGTGGGGCGAAGACCGCCGATCCTGCGGATATGACCCGGCTCGATGCGCGTTTCACCCGGACCCAGTAGCGGCACGCGCGCGGGCGATCGCCCGGTAGCGACTCGGCGTCACGCCGACGCTACGACGGAACTGGCGCGCCGCGAAATCAGGATCACCCCATCCCACCTCACGAGCAACCACCGCGATCGGCGTGTCCGTGGTGCGTAGAAGAGCCGCCATCCGCTCAGCCCGCAACATCGTCAGATATGCGATCGGCGACTTCCCGAAGGCCTCCACGAAAACGCGACCAAGCTGCGACTTCGACAAATGCACCTCGCGCGCCAGGTCGGTCACCGACCACCGATGCACCGGGTCCGACCGCAACAGCTCGGCGACCCGCCGCGCTTCGGTCCGCAACGGCGCGTATCCGCGGGGGCGGCGCTGGGCAGGCCACGTGGTCGCGCGCTGCGTGGAGGATTCCCGCACTAGCGTCGTCTTGACGAACGGATTCAGGACGTGAGCGATCGAAAACCACAACGCCTGCACCCGATGAAAGTTCGCCACCGGGCGATCCTCGACGCTCAGCGCGACCAACTCGTCCAGCCACGGCATCAACATCCCCGCCCGATCCTCACCAAGTCGGAGAACCTGGGCTGGCTCGGCATAAGAGATCGCGCGGATAGGTCAGGGTCGTCGGGTGGGTCGGGTGTCCCAGCGGTGGGTCATCCAGGCTCGGCGGAGCAGGCTTCGGGTGATGATGACCGCGTTGGCCAAGGAGATGAGGGCGTCGATGACGCGCTCGTGCCGTTCGGTGCAGATGGCGAGTTTCTTGAAGCCGCGGTTGTGCCAGGA
>Ga0209369_1000061_pt1 | contig 267677 bp, 249 predicted proteins | sample EBPBio142010_DNA_FD_185865 | JGI IMG/M metagenome (GOLD analysis project Ga0209369, IMG submission 185865) | Wastewater treatment Type I Accumulibacter community from EBPR Bioreactor in Madison, WI, USA - Reactor 1_10/4/2010_ DNA (SPAdes)... | ecosystem: Engineered > Bioreactor > EBPR >... | reverse complement strand
AAAAAGCGGCTGGAAAAAAAGAATAATTTTTGCGATGGAAGTGTGAGAAAATTATGCTGGTTGATTTTTTGAAAAAGAAAGAATTTTTTAATTATTCACACGGGTTTCAATAGCATAGCATATAACACCCAAATATACGCAAATAAACCATATAAAAAACTTGTTGATAAAAATTATAGCAAATTACTAATAGTCAGTTTGTTACAAGAAAAATGTTTATAAATTTGTAATAAACTATACAAAATACGCATTGCGTATTATTTTAAGCTATGGAAAATGCGCATTCTGGTAATATATTCCAATGGGTGGAAACTGAACCTGATATTTATAAAAAAGTTCGCGTCATTTGGTTGAGATTTTCAAATGATATAAAGAAAGTTGCGATTCTTAGAAAAAGAACTAAATTATGCTGGAGCAAATCCCAAAAATGCTGGTTCGTTGCAGACAATAAAAGAAATCGAGAAATTTTTGAAATCGAAAAAACCATTGTGGGCAAAAATTCAATGGCAAGAATGAGCGAACATAACTCAAAAGAGCTGGTTAAACTAAAAGAAACACTAATCTTAAAAGGTTTTAGCGAAAATACCATCCGAACTTATTGTAATGAATTTGCGCAATTGCTGCACAAAATTGGAAATTTTCAGGTAGAAAATCTATCCACAGAAAAACTCCGAAGTTACCTTCTGCACTGTCATACCGAACTGAAAATGTCCGAAAACCAAATTCACAGCAGAATGAATGCCCTCAAATTTTATTTTGAAAAAGTACTGCATCGCGAAAGAATTTTTTTTGAAATTCCACGTCCGAAAAAGCCTTTAAAATTACCAAAAGCCCTCAATCAGGAAGAAATCCGGAAAATTATAGAAATCACAGAAAATAAAAAACACAAACTTATCATCCAACTTTGTTACGGAATGGGACTTCGCGTAAGCGAAATCGTAAACCTGAAAATTGAAGATGTTGACGGCTACGCAAAAACCGTTTTTATAGAAAATGCAAAAGGAAAAAAAGATCGTTATGTGAATTTGCCCATTTCTATTTTGGAAGAATTAAGAATTTATTACAAAGAATTCCGTCCCAAAAAATATCTTTTTGAAGGCGAAAACCAAATGCAATACAGCATCAGAAGCGCACAACAGGTTTTTAAAAATGCGATGAGAAAAGCCGGGATTCAAAAAACCGTGGGAATCCACAGTTTGCGTCACAGCTACGCCACACATTTGTTGGAATATGGAACCGACATCCGAATTATCAAAGATTTAATGGGACATCAAAATATTAAAACCACCGAAATTTACGCCGCAGTAACGGACGTGAAAAAGCAAAAATTGAAAAGTCCGCTGGATTTATTGTAAAAAAAATCGCTAAATTTTTTGTTTTAATTTAGCGATAATTTTTAAATTTTTCTTGATTACATGTTATCCAAAGCGTGTTTCAGCTCGCTCCAACCTCCACCGTTAAAGCCTTCTTTCAAACCTTGAGATTCCAAATATTCCAAAGCTTTTCCGCTTCTGTTTCCGCTTCTGCAAAACAAAACCACAGGTTTTTCCAATTGCAAAATTTCATCTTGGCGCTCTTCAATTTCACCTAAAGGAATATTTTTTGCACCTTCAATTTCACCATCCATCATCAATTCCATAGGTTCGCGAACATCGATTAATTCGTAGTTTCCTGATTCTAAAACTTCTCTTAAAGACATATTTTTACTTTTTATTTTTTACAATTTTATTTTTTGAAATCTAGCTGATTTTCACGAACAAAAATAGGAAAAAATCTTAGTTTTGCAGAATCTTTTATGAATAAGCATTCTAAGAAATATGCAGAAATAATCAAAACCAAAGCGAAAAAATTTGGATTTCAAAGCTGTGGAATTTCCAAAGCAGAATTTTTGGAAGAAGATGCAAAACCTTTGGAAGATTTTCTGAAAAATAATTTTCATGGCGAGATGAAATACATGGAAAACCACTTCGATAAACGGTTGGATCCGCGTTTGTTGGTGGAAGGTTCCCAATCCGTCATTTCGCTTTCCTACAATTATTTCCCGGAAAAAGAAATTGAAAATCTGGAGAATTTCAAAATTTCAAAATACGCTTATGGCCAGGATTATCATGAAGTTATTAAAGATATTTTAAGAGAAATGGTTTTTGAACTTCGTGAGGAAATTGGTGATTTCGAATGTAGAATTTTTACGGATTCAGCCCCAATTTTAGAGAGAAGTTGGGCAAGAAAATCCGGAATTGGCTGGGTTGGAAAAAACGCCAATCTTATCACCAAACAAAACGGATCTTTTTATTTTTTGGCAGAAATAATCTGTGATTTGGAGTTGGAAACCGATGTTCCGGAAACCGATCATTGCGGAACATGCACCAAATGTATCGATGCTTGTCCTACCAATGCCATCGTTTCAGATAAAATTATCGACGGAAGCAAATGTATTTCATACGCAACAATAGAATTAAAAAATGAAATTCCTGAAGAATTTTCAAAAAAAATGGAAAACTGGATGTTTGGTTGCGATATTTGTCAGGATGTTTGTCCCTGGAACCGTTTTTCGAAACCACATCAGCAACCGAAATTTTCACCAAATGAAGCCTTATTGAATTTTCAAAAAAAGGAATGGAAAGAATTAACCCAAGAAATATTTTCAGAAATTTTTAAAAAATCGCCGGTTAAAAGGACAAAATTTTCCGGTTTGAAAAGAAATATTGAGTTTCTAGACAGAAAAATTGAAGGGTAAAAATACGTTTCGGAATTTTTATTTTTTCCGAAAAGAGGGAGGAAAATTTTCAAACCTTTATTACCAAAGGTTTCAAGGATTTTTAAAAGCGAGTTACGCCGTAAAAAGAAAAAAGATTTTCAGGAAGACCAAGCTTCACCGAAAATCAATATTTTTTTTGTTGAACTCTTTTTGGCGCAATTTTTACTCGAAATTTGAATCTCTTCTGCGATTTAGAATTTTTGTGCATATATTGTTAAGTATTTCGCTATTAAATTTACAATAATTTCTTAAACTTCCAAATATTTTAAAGAATATTAAATATTAATTTTATGAAACAATAACCAGCTTTTTAAGAGACTTGTCATTTTAATGAAATTTTAAAAAATTAGATTAAGAATTATGAATGTAAAAAAAGGCATTATTACTTTTTTAAAAGGAGTTTGGATCACTCTTGGAATTATCGTTTTTTATATATTAATGGGTCTTTTAATTCCCCTGATTGAAGTTCCTGAAAAGAAAACCAACGATCCCAAAACAATAGCAGTTTATATCCTTACCAACGGTGTACATACCGATTTGGTAGTTCCGATAAAAAATCATTTGATGGATTGGAGCCGCGAAATTCCTTTCGAAAATACCGTTTCCAAAAGAAAAGATTTTAGTTTTTTATCCATTGGTTGGGGCGATAAAGGTTTTTATCTGGATACGCCAACTTGGGCAGATTTGAAATTTTCTACAGCTTTTAAGGCTGCTTTTTGGCTTAGCGAATCGGCAATGCATTGTACTTTTTACGAAAAAATGAAAGAAGGAAAAGACTGTAAAAAAATCATGATCACCGAAAATCAATACAAAGATTTGATTACTTTCATTAAAAATAAATTCGACAGATCGGAAGATGGAAAAGTTATTTTAATAAAAACCAATGCTGTTTACGGAAAAAATGATGCTTTCTATGATGCTAAAGGAAGATACAGTTTCCTAAATACTTGCAACACATGGACAAATGACGGTTTAAAAGTTGCCGGACAAAAAGCCGCACTTTGGACACCCACCGATTTTGGAATTTTCCAACATTACGATTAAAAAAAGTGGCTTCAAACGAAGCCACTTTTTTTAATTTTTTTAAAATTTTAGTTTTGATAAAAACCATTGGTGCTTCTTCCTGCATCAAAAGTTTTCAAAACATTTCCAGAAGTAGAATAAACGGTAATCTTACTATCCGCTGTAGCGCCATTTGCATCAGAAGTGAAAATTTTTCCGTCAATAACATTCATTCCGTATAAAGTGGACCAAGAGTTATCTGTAACGGTGATAATGGACGAAGGAACGGTTGTAGCATTCATCGCCATTTTATAAATTTGAGTTCCGTTACTGAAGTAGAAGTCGGTTCCTTCAATATCTAAATTGGTAGCATTAGACAAACCTGTAAGATTGGTAGTTTTTACCAAAGAACCCGCAGAACTGTACTGATAAATGTAAGAATTGGTTCCGTCTGCAGCAATAGCATACACCGAACTGTTGTTGGAAACAATTTTATTAATTTGTCCAGCAGGAATTGTAATGGTAGAACTCACGGTGTTTCCGGAAGTTTCCACAACGCTTATTTTATTTCCAAAACCATAGCTGGCGTGCTGTACAAAAATTTTTGCACCGGCTTCAACTACTCTTTCTGTAGTTTCTGTAAAAGGAATTTTTTTTACAAAACTGCGATCTGAATTTTTAAAAATACTCAGGAATTTATCTCCACCATAAGCATCGTTGGTTACATAAATAAAGTTATTGGCAAAGGCAATATATCTTGGTTGGTTAATTTCGGAAGTCATTTCCGCTTCTTTTTTCATGGTATAGCGGTTTGCAACCACCACTTTGTTGGAGTTGTTGGCAACGAAATACGCCCAATCTCCGCTAAAACCAATGGTTTGAAGAACATCACCCACAAGTGCATTGTTGTTATTGGTTGAAAAAATATTATTTTCTATCGTGCTTAAATCTTTTGAAATAAAAGAAACGCTTGCATTTGGGCTTCCAAAATTTCCTTCATTGGCTACTAAAAATCCGTTTTCATAAGCGCCTTTTGGAGTTACAATGGGATCGTCCTCTGTACAAGAAATGTTGAACAGTAAACTGATGGCTAAAAGCATCGAAAAAAGTTTGGTCATTTTCATTTTCATTTTGAAAAATATTTAAAAGTTAATGGATAAATTTATACTGTAATTACGTTTTGGAAGCGGATAAAAAGCAGTTGTTTCATAAACGGTGTCCGTTAAATTATTCACTTTAAATCCGATTTTATAATTTTTGAAAAAGGTGGAAAAAATTCCGGCATTCATCAAAAAATAAGGTTCAATATCATCCGTTTTGCTTTCATCTGAGGAAGTAAAAGTTTGTCCGTTAAACATTCCCTGTACAAAAAATTCTATTGGTTGTAATTTATACTGAATCATACCAAAAGCTTTATGTATCGGGACATAATTAAGTTGAAATCCGGTTTCCAAATTTTCAGATTTGTTGTAGGCATAACCGATATTTCCATTCAATTGATGTTTTCCGAATTTTTGATTGAAATCCAAAACCGTCTCCAAACCTAAAACCCGGACTTCATTAGTATTTACTGGAGCCCAAAAACCCGCAGAAGTCGGCATCCAACGAATCATATCGTAGATTTTGTTATAGAATGGGGTAACTGAAATTTTAAAATTTTTATAAGAAAATTGTGGGGTAATTTCGGCTTGGTAAGAAGTTTCGGGTTTTAAATTCAAATTTCCGCCAGGTTCCCAATACAAATCGTTGAAAGTAGGATACCTGAAATTTTTCGACGCTTTAAATTTTACCAAAAATTGAGAACCAAATTTATAATTTCCGCCAAAAGAATAAAGAAACGGAGCTTCAATATTTTCTACAAATTCTTTTTTTGCTCCCGCTTCCAGATATATTTTATGATTTTCAAATTTTAGTAAAGTTGCTAAAGAACCCGCCCATCTTTTTGGATTTTGGATGCCGCTTTGAAAACCTTCACCATTTTCTTGAGCAGCTTGTGCGATAACATTCAGTTTCAAATTTTTTCTCATTTGATAATCAAAATCGTTTTTGAAAAGGAATGTTTTTCCGTTTCCGCCACTTTCTCTCGGTTTTTCAATATTTGGGAAATAGGAGAAAGCTTCCTGAAGATAGGCAGTGCTAAAAAGGTTTTCATATTTTTTTCCAGAATTTTTCCAGGAAATTAAACTTCGGAAACTGTCGCTTAAATATTTGGTTTTCGTCTGCTGAATTTCAAAAATAGGATAATGTTGTTCTCCGAAAAACTGCTGGGAATGCCAATAAATCTGATTATTTTCATTAAAACGATAGGCAGAACTTATATTAAATGTTTGGTTGTTGTATTTTCCGTTTCTGTTGAGGTAATTTTTTTCGCGAACTTGATAATCGTTTTCGCTTTGTGAAATTCCTGCCGAAAAAACCAAAGCCAATTTTTCGTTGCTGTAAGCTGTTTTTAAAGAAGAATTTAAAGTTTCAAAAGATCCGTATTCTGTAAAAAATCTTCCTTTAAAACCTTTATCAAAAGAAATTTCATTGTTTAGGTGTATTGTTCCACCAATTGCTGCGCTTCCATATTCTACACTTCCTCCTCCAGATTTTACTTCGATATTATCATAATTCAATAAAGAAAGATTATTGATATCGCCTTGTCCCAAAAAGATGGAATTTACAGAAATTCCGTTCCATAAAAAGGAAGTTTGTTGCGCTGTGGTTCCCCGAAAGGATGGTGAAGAAACTGCGCCTCTTCCATTTTCCTTAATATAAACAGGAGTTTGAAATCTCAAAGTTTCTGAAAGATTGGTCGAATTTTTATGAATTTCTGAATTAGAAATTTGGTAAATATTTTGCGTTTTTTTGGCTTCAGAAATCTGCTTGTCGAAAATAAAAACGGTATCAATTTTTGTTTCCTGTGCCGAAACAAAATAGGTTGCAAAGTATGCAAATAGGGTAAAATAGAAGCTATTTCTCATATTCAGACTTTTCCTCCGAAAGCGTTTTTTGTTTATTACGTTCAGCAAGGTCTCCTGACTTTCACTTTTCTGCGCCTTCCCGAATTTCTCAGTGGCTTTTAATCAATTACGAATTAAAAATTACGAATTGATGTTTTGCAGAAAAATTTTTCAAACTTTTAAACTTCCATCTTCCGACTTCCATCTTCCAGCTTTTAGTGATTTACAGTTGCGGGGACAGTTTGTGATTTTCGCACAATTCCCTTTTCTGAATGTTTTGCAAAGATAAATTTTATTGTGAAATAAAAAAATCAGGATTTACCTGATTATATTTTTAAAGAAAACTCGCATCAAAGGAGAAAGGAAGCAAATCTCTGATGGAATTGGTTTTATAAATTTCTCCATCCAAAGAAGCAAAATAAATCTCAATGTTTTCATTTTGTTTTACTTCATATTCCAAAATGCTTTGTCTGCAACTTCCACAAGGCGGAATTGGAAAAGATGTTAGAGCATCTTTTGGAGCTCCAATCACAAATAATTTTTTAATTTTTAGGTTTGGATAATTCGCGGAAGTCCAAAAAATGGTAGTTCTTTCAGCGCATAAACCTGAAGGATAAGCCGCATTTTCTTGATTATTTCCGGAGATAATTTCTCCATTTTCCAATAAAAGCGCACAACCAACGGTGAAGTTGGAATATTGGGCATAGGCTTTTGTTCTGGCTTCAAATGCAGCATCACAAAGTTTTTTAACTTCACTATTGAGCTCTTTTTGTGAAGCGATAATTTCAAATTTAATATTGAATTCTTTTTCCATTTTCAAAATTCGGGGAATAAATATATAAAAATTTTAAAACCATAAAGCTAAAATCTTAAAATTCAAATAAAACAACTTTTGAGGTTTCTTTATATTTGTATCATTAAAAGTATTAACTGATGATTTTATATTCTCCCATAAAATTTAGAAATTTAGAACTGATAAATCGAATCGTAATGTCGCCAATGTGTATGTATTCTTCAGAAAACGGTGTTGCTACAGATTTTCATCAAGTACATTACGGAAGCAGAGCGCAAGGTGGAGTAGGATTAGTAATGGTGGAAGCTACAGGTGTTGAACCTCGGGGAAGAATTACCAATAAATGCATGGGAATTTGGAACGAAAAACAAGCAGAAGAACTTTCAAAAATTGTAAAATTTGTTCACGAAAATTCGGAAAGCAAAATCGGAATTCAGTTGGCGCATGCCGGAAGAAAAGGTTCTACTTGGAACGGCGAACAAATTTCTGTAGAGGAAGGTTGGGAAACCATTGCGCCATCAAAAATTCCGTATAAAGAAGATGAAAGAATCCCGCATGAACTTTCGGTTGAGGAAATCAAACAATTAATTCAAGATTTTAAAAATTCGGCCATTCGTGCTTTGGAAGCCGGTTTTGATTTGGTGGAAATTCATGCAGCACATGGTTATTTAATTCACCAGTTTTTATCGCCTTTAAGCAATGTAAGAACAGATGAATACGGAGGAAATTTCGAAAACAGAATACGGTTCTTATTAGAAATTGTGGAGGCTGTAAATTCAGTTTTAGACGAAAATCATCCACTTTTTGTAAGAATTTCTGCAGATGAATATGCGGAAAAAGGATGGACTATTGAAGATTCTGTAAAACTTTCAAAAATTTTAAAAACAAAAGGAGTCGATTTAATTGATGTTTCCAGCGGCGGAAATATTCAAGGCGCAAAAATTACGATTTTCGATGGATATCAAGTTCCTTTTGCTGAAAAAATCCGTAAAGAAGCAGAAATCGCAACAGGTGCTGTTGGTTTAATAAAATCGGTAAAACAAGCAGAAGAAATTCTGCAAAATTCCCAGGCTGATCTTATTTTTATCGCAAGGGAACTTTTAAGAAATCCTTATTTTGCTGTACAAGGAACTTTTGAAACTTCAGAAAATTGCTTTTTTCCACATCAGTACGATAGAGCAAAAATTTAAAAATTTTCAAAAGATATGGCTTCAGAGGATTATATGGCGGCTTGCTTAATCAAGGAAAATTTCGGATTTGAATGTTTGGGTTGTGGAGCTCAACGTGCTTTTTGGTTATTAATGCAAGGTGATTTTAAAGAAGCTTTCCATATGTATCCTGCGATTTACAGTTTGCTTGTTTTACTTTTTGTGGCTATACTTAGTTTTTTTGATAAAAAAAGAAGTTATAAGAAGGTTCTCATTTTCTTAGGAATTTTGAATTTTGTTATAATTTTAGTTTCATATTATTTAAAACATCCAGATTATTTTCAATAAAAAAGACCGCCAAAAAGCGGTCTTTAGTTTTTCAATTTTTTTATTTTTTTGGAGGATAGTTTGCCATTATTTCGGCAACTATTTGTGGAATTTCCTTTTGCTTTGCTCGAGGCGAATCAACGGAAATACCACTTCCAATTCCTTGCCAAACCAACTTATTGGATTTAGCGTCTATTAAATCTAAAATTAAAGCACCTTCATTGTAATTGGAAGACCAGGTTCTGTTCATTCCAACTCCCCAACCAAAAGGTCCACCCCAACCGTAAACTCCATAAGGATTTCTGTTTTGTACATCCGTAATTTTTTTATGATTGGCTTTTACATTGATAATTAAATCCGGATTATCTCCCACAGAAAGACCTTTGGATTGTAGCTGTCTCGAAACTTCATTCAATACGCGATCTTTATCAATATCGTTTAATTTAAGATCGTCAATTCTAAGTTTATAAGTTCTGTAATTGTTGAAATTGGCAGTTTCAGCGTAATCGGTCCTTACATTAAAAGGACTGCAGGAAGTAAATCCTAAAGTTGCTGAAGCCAAAAGCAAGAAAAGATATTTTTTCATTTTTTTAAGTTGATTTTTTAGTTGGTTTCTTAAATGTGTCTGTTTTTTTGTCGTATCCATAAGGACAGTGTTTACAACCGCTCTTACAACAGTACCCACGTTTTAAATGAAATTTTTCCGTAAATACTTTATAACCTTGCTCGTTGTAATAAAAGTCTTCGTTTTCTTTGATGCTGTTGTTGTTCATTGGTTAAATCTTCAACGAAAGTTTTTTACATTTGCTTTTATGATTTTGGTGTGTCAAAAGCTTCTCAAAAATACGAAAATTACCGGGATTACTCTTTTTCCGTTTATTTTGCTGAAAAAAGCAGAAGATAAAGACAATGCAGTGCTCATCAATCACGAGAAAATACATTTAAGACAACAAATTGAGCTGTTAATTGTGTTTTTTTACCTTTGGTATGTTTTAGAATATTGCTATTGGTTTTTACGTTTAAAAGACAGTTTTTTGGCGTATAAATATATTTCCTTTGAACGTGAAGCTTACGCTATGGAAGATGATTTGAATTATCTTGAAAACAGAAAAATCTGGAGTTTTTGGAAATATATAGGAATAAACGAATGATGAATTTCCCAATTTTTGAAGTTCCGATTATTGAAATTCCGATAAAAAAAGGAATTCACCTTTTCCTAAAAAGAGAAGATTTGATTGATGAAGAAATTTCCGGAAACAAGTATTGGAAACTGTTTTACAATATCAACGAATATCTTGAAAATCAACCCGAAAATCCCCGGATTATAACATTTGGTGGTGCTTTTTCCAACCACATTGCTGCCGTTTCGGGATTAGGAAAAAAAATAGAAATCCCCACTTTAGGGATTATAAGAGGTGAAGAATTGGAAAATTCTTTCACAGAAAATCCCACTTTAAGAAAAGCACACGAAAATGGAATGAAATTCCGTTTTGTTACCAGAAGCGAATATCGGGACAAAGAAAAATTAACAGAAAATTTAAAAAAAGAATTTCCAAATGCACTAATAATTCCAGAAGGAGGTAGTAACAAACTTGCTGTAATAGGAATACAATATATGCTGAAAAATGAAACAAAGAATTTTAATTATCTTTGCAGCGCAGTTGGAACTGGAGGAACACTTGCGGGAATTTCGAAATATGCAGAAGAAAATCAGCAAGTTATCGGTTTTTCTGTGGTAAAAGACGAAAGTTTGGAAAGTGAAATTTTTAAATTTTCTGGGAAAAGAAATTTTATTTTAATTCCTGCAGAGGAAGGAGGTTATGGTAAAATTTCGGAAGAGTTGGTGAATTTCATTAATGACTTTAAAAAAAATTATGGAATTGCCTTAGATCCAATCTACACCGGAAAAATGATGAAAGGACTTTTCCAAAAAATTGAAGAAGGATATTTCCCAAATGGAAGTAGGATTTTAGCTTTTCATACAGGAGGTTTACAGGGAATTGAAGGAGCCAACAAAAAGTTAGAAAAACAAAACAGAAATTTGATTTTATAATCATCAAAATATTTGAAAAAAGTAAAATATGAAAAGACTTTTAGCGATAACAAGCCTTTTAATTTTATCAAAATTTAACGCACAAAATTGGAAAACTGACGATCAGTATATCCAAAAATTCGCACAATACGCCGTGGAAGAAATGGAAAAATATAAAATTCCGGCTTCCATTACTTTAGCACAAGGACTTTTAGAAACCGGTGGTGGACAAAGCAGATTGGCGCAACAAGGAAAAAACCATTTCGGAATAAAATGTAAAGAAGACTGGACCGGAAAAACCATGAAGCATAATGATGATGCTCCAAACGAATGTTTCCGTGTTTACGACGATCCGAAACAAAGCTATGAAGACCATTCCATTTTTTTGGCGACCAGAAAATATTACGTGAATTTGTTCAAATTAGATCCCAAAGATTACAAAGGTTGGGCTCATGGTCTTAAAAAAGCAGGTTATGCTACCAATCCGAGATATGCCTATATTTTGCTGGATAAAATTGAAAAATACCGCTTGTACGAATTCGATAACACGACATCAAAAGAAGTTTTGTTTACCGTGATGAAAATGTATCCTGCCTTAAAAGACGATAAAATTTTTATGGCAAAACTAAATCAGGAAAAAGTAACGCCGGAAGTTTCCAAAACCATTAAAGTTCCTTACAAACAGGAATCTTTTGCAAAAACGCAAAAAAGAGTAGAGAAAATTCAGGCTAAAACCAGAACGGAAATCTTGAATTCAATTTTAGTGAAAAACCATCCTAATGGTGGGATTAAATTTTTTGTGGTTCCTGAAGATATCGAGCTTTCCTTAATTTCTCAGAAATTCGGAGTTTCCGAAGAACGTCTGAAAAAATATAATGAATTAGAGAAAAATTTGTTAAAAAAAAATCAGATTATCTTTCTTGAGCCCAAAAATACGGATGGAAACGTAGCCACTTATCAAGTTGAGGTCGGCGAAACCATGCACGATATTTCGCAAAAATTTGGCGTGAAACTCTATAAACTTTATGCAAAAAACAGGATGGATGATGGTCAACAACCTCGAGTTGGAGAGCTGATTTATCTACAGGAACGAAAGCCAAGAAATTAATATTTCATAAATTTGCAAGATGCGCTGAAAAGCGTTTTCTAATTTTTCAAAAAAATCTTAAAAATGCAGTATCAAAGAAGTTCCGCTTTATTTCATGAGGCGCAACAATATATTCCCGGAGGTGTCAATTCTCCGGTAAGAGCTTTTAAATCCGTTGGTGGAGTTCCGGTTTTTATGAAATCCGCGAAAGGAGCGTATTTAACCGATGTTGATGATAATTCGTACATCGATTATATCAATTCTTGGGGACCAGCGATTTTAGGACATACGCATTCTGATGTTTTGGAAGCTGTTCAAAAACAAGCAGAAAAAGGTTTTTCTTACGGAACACCAACCGAACTTGAAACCGAAATTGCAAAATTTATTATCGAAAATGTTCCGAATATCGACCAAATAAGAATGGTTTCTTCAGGAACGGAAGCTTGTATGAGTGCCATTCGTTTAGCCAGAGGTTTTACAAACCGAGATAAAATTATCAAGTTTGAAGGTTGTTATCATGGACATTCCGATTCATTTTTGATAAAAGCGGGAAGTGGTGCTATAACCTTTGGAAACCCCAATTCTCCAGGTGTTACAGCAGGAACGGCAAAAGATACGCTTTTGGCGAGATATAACGATTTCGAACAAATTCAGGATTTATTTAAAAACAATGAAGGTGAAATTGCAGCCATCATTATTGAACCTGTAGCCGGAAATATGGGCTGTGTTTTACCGGAAAATAATTTTCTTCAAAATTTGAGAAAAATTTGTGACGAAAACGGCGCTTTACTGATTTTTGATGAGGTAATGACGGGTTTTCGTTTGGCTTTTGGAGGTGCACAAGAAGTTTTTGGGGTGAAAGCAGATTTGGTAACCTACGGAAAAGTAATTGGTGGTGGAATGCCGGTTGGTGCATTTGCCGGAAGAAATGAAATTATGGATCATTTGGCGCCAAAAGGTGCAGTTTACCAAGCCGGAACTTTAAGTGGAAATCCTTTAGCCATGAGAGCCGGATTGAAAACGCTGGAGCTGATTAAAAAAGATGAAAATTTTTACAAAAATTTGAATAAAACAACCGAAACTTTAGATTTTGAAATTGGAAAAATTCTGAACGAAAAAAATATTCAGCATCGAATTAACAGAAAAGGTTCTATGATGAGTGTTTTTTTCCACATTGCTGCGGTTTCTAATTTTGATGAAGCACAAAATGCCAATCATTCACTTTTTAATAATTTCTTTCATCAATTGTTAAAAAATGGAATTTATCTTCCACCAAGCGGATACGAAACCTGGTTTATTTCAGATGCGATTAAAGAAAAAGAAATCGACCGAACTTTGGAAGTCATCAGAAAGTTTGAATATTCTTAAAAAATAAAAAAACTGGTTTGTAAGCAAACCAGTTTTTTTATCTACTATTTTAAAATTTTATCGGGAAGCAATCGCAATAGTTATTGGCATTACATAAGAATTGGCTTGCAGATTTTCATTTTTGAATCGGTAGATTAATTCTTTCATTACTTTTTCTACTTCTTCAGCGGCGTATTTGCAGTTGCTTTCTGCATGTACATTCGTTATTTTTCCGTTTTCTGCAATTTCAAATTTTACGGTAGCTTCCGTTTTACCGATAGCTAAGTTTGGATTTGCATAATCGAAATTATCTGCCAAAAGATTTTTAAGTTCTGCAAAATTGTTGTTGTTATGAATGTTTATTTCTTCAATAACATTTTTTTCTTGCGCAAAAGCTAAGTTAGTAAAGCTGAAAATAGCGATGAATACTGATGTTCCAATTATTTTTGATATTAAATTTTTCATGACTGAATAGGTTTATTGTTAACGTTGCATTAATAAATTCACTAAACAAACCTACATATTTAATATTGAAGTAACAAACTGTTAACATTAAATTAATATTGAAAATTGAAAATTTAATATTGGAAATTGTAGAAAAAATAAAAAAAACACCGAATTAATCGGTGTTTCCTTTGATATGAATGAAAACTAAATTAGTAAACTAATTATAAGTTAGAAAGAAGGTTTACTCCATCAACAGTAGCCCAAGCTCCAGCCGTTAAAGAAGCGCCTGTAGAAGTTGAAGAAGTAGTGAAATTGTTTCCAAAACTTGCTGCAGTTGTTGTGAATGTAGAAGCACCGCTTAAAAATTGATTATCAATATTCGACGCTTTTACGTTCAATAATTTAATTTTTCCGGTTAAAACCTGATTATTATAAGTAGCTAAATCAAGAATTTGGATAGCACCACCATTGAATGCAGATGGAGAAGTTTGGTTTTTATAACCATCAATAACGATATTGGAAAAATCTCCGTTTCCTTCTTTTTTAAACTGGAAAGCATCCAATTGAATTTCTCCTTGCGCTTCAGTAGTAGTTCCTGCAGCTCTTTTTAAAGTAATATTTTTTACAACAGGCCAAAAAGCATTGTTCACCCCTTTTGCTTCGATTTCCATTCCGTAGTTTGCCACACCAGTTTGGTAAGCAAACCAGTTCATATTGTTTTGACCTCTCCAACCATCTTGCCAATCGAAAGCATCATCACTGTTTCCGTAAGAAATTAAATTGGTTGCACTTACGGTTCCTCCGTAAAATTCAAAACCGTCATCATTTCCTTTATAAGAAACCAAGTTTTGAAGTGTTGTTCCGGAACCTACGGAATAAAAAGAAAATCCGTTATGTTCTTTGTTGTTGGTTTGGATAACCATTCCAGCATATTCCACTCTTACAAAAACCAATTTTCCACCATCATGCGCTGTATTAGCACCACCATAAGATAGGTTTAGTCCGTCTTCAGAAGTAGCAGTTTGTGGGGCAGGAGCAGAAGCAGAATTTACGATAGGCGCATCTCCATACATTATAATTCCACCCCAAGAACCTGAAATTTTCGATTTTTCAGTAAAAACAATAGGTTTATCTGCTGTTCCCACTAAATTTATTTTTCCTCCTTTTAGGATAACCAACGCATCTTCACCGTTGGTTTTGTCTGCCGTAATTGTAGAACCTTCAGCGATGGTTAATGTTACACCAGAAGCTACTTTTACAATTCCTTTTAAAGTGTAATTTCCGTAAGGAAGTGAAGTGTTAGCTGTAATTTCACCTGTAATTTCACCCGTTGCAGGTTGTAAGATTGGTTCTGTTGTCGTATCGTCTGAATCACAAGAAGTGAAAAGTACCGCTACAGTTGCTAAGCTTAAAAGAATTTTTTTCATTTTTTAAAATTTTAGTTCGATTTTTTTTTTTAAATTATTTTTTAGAATGTATAACCTGCTGTTAAAGTAAATCCTATCCCTCTTTTGAAAGTTTTTATAGTCAAATCATTTTCGATGATATTGATTTTGCTGTCTTCACCTACTTGTATTTTATAGGTTGGATTTAAAATATTTTCAACCGCAAGCTTCAAATCCCAGTTTTTAGAAAGTTTATTTCCCCAGATGAAATCCAGTTTGTTAAAAGGCATTTCATAATAATGATCAATTCCACCAGTTCCTACTGCAAAAATTCTTTTTCCATAAGCGTTATAAACTAAGGATAGGGTAGAGCTGAAATCTTCAGAGAATTTTTTCTCATATTTTAAATCGGCATTTCCCATCCATCTTGAAGCACCTTGCAATTCTCTTTCTGTATGGGTTTCCTGCGCTAATAAAGGATTAATGTCCACATCAGATTTTAAGAAAGACGCATTAAAACCAATGGAGAAATTAGATAAAGCGTCACTCAATCTTGTCAATTGCAGCATACTTTCTAATTCTAAACCATAAACCAAAGCAGATTTAGAGTTGATGTAAGTAATCGTTTGTCCACCACTTCCTGCAGAAGGAACCAACATTTTTTCGATAGGATTCGTGATTTTTTTTGCAAAAGCTGTAACCGCGAAAAGTTCTTTATTGGTTGGGAAAAGTTCGTATTTCAAATCCAGGTTCAGGTTTTCACTGTTTTTGATGTTTACATATCCGTTTTCAACTGTTCCGTCCATGTTTACAAATTCCAATGGGAAAGATTCCATGATCGTTGGTTCAGTAACCGTTTGTGAAGCAGATAATCTAATATTTCCTCTGTCTGAATAAGAATATTTCACATTTAAAGCAGGTAAAATGTATAAATTGTTGATTTCTCTTACTTTAAATGGATCATCGAAAGAACCTGAATCTCTGTATTTTATGGTTTTTGTATTATTTTGAAGTCTTACACCAGCATTAACCAATAATTTTTCACCAAATCGATATGCTAAATCCGCATAACCTGCATTGATAAGCTGACGAAATTTCGTGTTATAATTGGCTTGTGAAGCTTCAGAATAATAAAAATTTCCTGCCATTAAATCGCTGTACAGAACAGAATCGATATTGTTAAGATTAAAGGTAGAACCCGCTCCAGAAGCTCTTGAAACCAAAAATCTAAACGTAGTATCCATATCATAGATATTTCCGTTGTAACCTACTGTTAATTTGTGCGAGCTGTTTAAATCTTCTCCACCGAAATTCCAGGAATATTCTGCCAATCCGGAAACTTGATAATTGGTGTCAAAATCATAAAATTGTCTGAAAATACTGTTCCCGGCATAAGAAATTGCCACATCTCCATTCGGTAATAACGCTCCTCTGAAAGCTTTTCTGTCTGGAAGTTCAAATCTTGTTTTTGAAATTGAAACGCCACCTTTTACTTGATGTCTTTTATCATCGGTTATAGAGTGACTTGCATTTAACTGAGCATTTAAAAATTTGCTCATCATAAATTCGTTCGTTCTGATTAATCCCGTATTGTTGGTTGCAGAATTAGAATATCCAATTTGTGTAGAAACTGAATTTTCTGTAGAATTAACGTAATAAACACTTCCTGTTAACTTTGTTTTCCCCAATTTGAAATTCAAAGCAGAATAAAGGGTTTGGTTCGTTAAGAAATTATTTTTGCTAGTAAAATAGTTGTTGTCGTAATTTCCTTGGTTTATGTTGAAAAAACGGTCAATTCCTTCTCTAACTTGATATTTGTTATCGTAGTTTAACGACAATATAAAATTGATTTTTGAAGACAATTTGCTGGAATGTAGATATCCAAAAGAACTGTTTAGTAAAGAAGTTACATTTTCAGTATCAAAACCGGATTTGAAAGCAGAAACAGCATTCGCAGTTTTTATATCTTGGTTTGCCGGAACAGAACCTAAAATGGCAGGAAATTCTCTGTTATCTCCTGTAAAACCGAAGTAATCTTTAACCCCATTTTCACCTTTAGATTGTAGAAAATCTACTAAATTGTTATCAGTAGTATAGCCAACTCCAAAACTGATTTTATTGATGGGACGAATTTCATTATTCAATACAATATTGAAAGTTGCGCCTGCAAAATCTCCGTAAATATCAGCATTGAAGGTTTTATAAGTTTCAATGGCAGCAACAATATCTGTTTGAAACTGCTCCATCGAAATAATTTTTTTAAACGGATTATTCGAAGGAACTTGAAGTCCGTTTAATAATAAGTTGTTGTAACGGTCTTCCAAACCTCTTACAAAAATTCCTCTTCCGTCAACTTTGGTAATACCGGTCATTTTGGTTAAACCTTCTTCTACATCGCTGATTCCTTTTCTTGAAATTTCTTCTGAACCAATCGATTGTTTCTGAATAATTGCTTTTTTCTGATCCAATAAAACGGCACTTTCAGATTTTCTGTTGGTGTTACCTTGCAAAATAACACCTTCAATTTTCTGTTCTTTTTTTACTGTGTCATTCTTTACTTGTCCAAAAAGTACGGTGCTGGAACTTACTAAAAATAAAACACCAATACTTAATTTACTTACTCTCATTTTTTACTACTTTTTTTCTCACTGCAAAGAAATTGATAAGAAGGCTTTTGTTAGGTTTATGGAGTTTTAACTTTGTTTTAAATAATTTTAAACAAACAAGACGCTATGTTAAATATTTGTAAACTTTATCTTAGTAACATTTATTCAGCGCATTTTTAATTAATTTTGAACAGCTAAAAAGTTAAGATGAGCCAGAGAAAAATTCTTCTGATTGATGATGAACTGGATATTTTGGAAATTCTTTCATATAATTTGGAGAAAGAAGGATATCAGGTTTATACCGCCAATAATGGAAACGAAGGAATTGCCAAAGCAAAAGAAATAATTCCTGATCTTATATTATTGGATGTTATGATGCCCGAAAAAGACGGTATCGAAACTTGTCAGGAATTACGCCAAATAAAAGAATTACAAAAAACGTTAATCGTTTTTCTTTCTGCACGAAGCGAAGAATTTTCCCAATTGGCAGGTTTTAATGCAGGAGCAAACGATTATGTTGTGAAACTCATTAAACCTAAAGTTCTTATTTCGAAAGTCAATGCATTGCTTCAATTAACAAGTCAGGTTTCAGAAAACAGTAAACTCATTGAAATAGGAGATTTAATTATTGATCGCGATAATTTTAAAGTTTCAAAAAGTAGCACCCCTTTTCTTTTACCCAAAAAAGAGTTTGATCTTCTCTATCTTTTGGCTTCCAATACCGACAAAGTTTTTAAAAGAGAAGAAATTTTGGAAAAAGTATGGGGAAATGATGTTATTGTAGGGGAAAGAACCATTGATGTCCACATTCGTCGTCTTCGCGAAAAATTAGGAATCGATTCCATACAGACTTTAAAAGGTATAGGTTACAAATTAGTTGTGTAAATTTGTGAGATGAAGTTTCATCGCCTAGCCTTTCTTGCTGCTGTACTGCTTACTTTTGTAATGGTTGTAGTAGCCTTTATTTTCGATTATTCCAAAGAAAATCTTACCAATACCCGTTTTTTTGCACCGCTTATTATCAGTGTTTTACTGATGGCTTTGATCAATTATTTTGTGGTGGATTTTCTTTTTAATTTTTATGGAAAAAGACAAATAAGAAGGATTTCAACTATTTTGCCGGAGGAATTTATGGGTGAAAATAACGACCAGTTAAATTTTAGAATTTTAGGTGAAAAAGTGACCGAAATGCACGAAAAAAGCGCTTCTGAAATCGATACCATGAAAGCCATGGAAACCTACCGTAAAGAATATGTAGGAAACGTTTCCCATGAACTGAAAACACCCCTTTTTTCCATTCAGGGATATGTGGAAACTTTGATGGATGGCGGAATTGATAATCTCAGTATCCGAGATAAATATTTAGAAAGAATTGATAAATCAGTGGAAAGATTACTGAATATTGTAAAAGATTTGGACAGCATTAATCAGTACGAATCCGGTGAAATCACCCTGAATTTCACCAATTTTGATATCAATATTCTCGTCAAAGAAATTTTCGATTTGCTGGAAATGGAAGCCCAAAAAAAGCAGGCCAATCTTTATCTGCAAGCTTCCCAACCCCAAATTTTGGTTTGTGCCGATAAACAGAAAATTTTTCAGGTTTTAATTAATCTCATTTCCAACGCCATTCATTACGCCAATCGTGAACAAGCGCAAATTGTAGTAACTTCCACAATATTAAAAAACAAAGTCTATATCGAAGTGAAAGACAATGGAATGGGCATAAAACCGGAATTGCTTCCCAGAATTTTTGAACGTTTTTACCGTGTGGAAACCAGCAGAAACCGAAAAGACGGCGGCTCAGGATTAGGCTTGGCGATTGTAAAACACATTTTGGAAGCACATCAGGAAAATATTTCCGTGGAAAGTGAATATTTGGAAGGAACCAAATTCAGTTTTTTGCTCAATAAAGGAGTATAGAAAGGGCAGAAATTTAGTAAAATATTTTTTTAAAAAAAGTAATAAAATTCTTTTTCGTCATTTTTCATTTGTTTTATATTTGTACCGTTAAACAATAAAATTTAATCAGAAAAGAAAACAATGATTTACAAAATCCGTGTCATATTAGACACCAAAGAGGATATTTTCCGAGATATAGAGATTAAGGAATTGCAAACACTTTGGAATCTGCATTTGGGGATCATTAGCGCATTCAGTTTACAGGGTGAAGAACTTTCACTTTTTAATATTTTGGAAAGTGATGGAACGGTGGTAAAAACGATTCCTTTGGAAGATATGAGTGATGAAGGTGATGGTGAAATTATGTCTGATGTGTACATTAATGAAGCTTTTGAGAAAGTGGGCGATAAAGCGCAGTTCCAGTTTGGTTTTATGGATCTTTGGGAATTTTTCTGCGAATTGGTAGAAATTGTGGAAGAAAAACCCGCTGTTAATTATCCAATTACCGCTTTTAGATTTGGAAATGTCCCTTTAAAAGCACCGGGAAAAAGCAGCAGCTCAGGAAAAAGTAGAAAGTCGGCAATTCCTTTAATTGATGATGAAGATGGAGACAATTTTGGTTTCGATGACGAATTTGGAAATCAAAATTTTGAAGACGAAGATGATGATGTTTTCGATGACGAAGAAGAAGAAACGTATCATGATGAGGCTTTTGATGACGAAGAAGAAATATAGAGTAAAAGCAAAATGAATGAGCCTGGTTTTTCGGGCTTTTTTTATGCTTAAATTCTTACATTTGTTAAAATTAGAAATATGAAGAAAATACTCCTTTTAGCCATCATAGGTTTGGGAATTTTATCCTGCACCACTCAAAAAACTGTAAAAAACATGGAACAACCGTCTCAATGGAAACATAGTACCAATATTTACGAAGTAAACATCCGCCAATATACCCAAGAAGGAACTTTCAAAGCATTTGAAAAACATATGCCGCGTTTAAAAGAAATGGGCGTAAAAACGCTTTGGTTTATGCCCATAACGCCTATTGCGCAAAAAAATAAAAAAGGAACTTTGGGAAGTCAATACGCTTGTTCAGATTACACCGCCATAAATCCTGAATTTGGAACCATGGACGATTTCAAACATATGGTAGATGAAGCCCATAAAATGGGATTTAAAGTTATTATAGATTGGGTGGCAAATCATACAGGTTGGGATCATGTTTGGACGAAAAGCAACCCTGATTTTTACTTGAAAGATCCAAAAACCGGAGATTTCCAAATTGCTTCCGGAATGGACGATATTATTGAGCTGGATTACAAAAATCCAAAAATGCGTGAAGCAATGATTGAAGCCATGAAATTTTGGGTTCGCGAAGCCAATATTGATGGTTTTCGTTGCGATTTAGCTTCTTGGGTGGAAGTCGATTTTTGGCAACAGGCAAGACCTGAAGTTGAAAAAGTAAAACCCATGTTTTTCTTGGGAGAATTCGATGAATTGGATAATCCGGATTATGGAAAAGTTTTCGATGCCAGTTATATTTGGACTTGGATGCATAAAACCAAAGATTTTAATGAAGGAAAAGCTTCTTTTTCAGATTTGAAAAATTTATTGATGCGTTATTCTGACATTGGTGATCATTCCATGAGAGCTTGGTTTACCTCAAACCACGATGAAAATACTTGGAATGGAACAGAATATGAAAAATACGGCGTTTTTGCAAAACCTTTAGCGGTATTTTCGATTACCTGGAACGGAGTTCCCCTAATTTATAATGCACAAGAATTACCTTTGGAAACCAAACGTTTGGAGTTTTTTGAAAAAGATCCAATTCCTTGGACTGCTAATCCGCAACTTCACGATTTTTATAAAACTTTGTTAACCCTAAAATCTTCAAATCCGGCATTAAGAGGTGGGGATCCCGACGTTTCAACCTATATTTTGAAAACTAATGCCGATGATAAAATTTTAGCCTATGTTCGAAAAAATGGAAAAAATGAAGTGTTAACCGTTCTGAATTTTTCTAAAAATCCGGTGGATTTTAAAATTCAAGATGACCATTTAAGCGGAACTTTTGTAGATGCCTTTTCCGGAAAAAACAGAGATTTTTCTCAAGATAAAGGATTTTCGCTTCCTGTTTCTGGATACGAAGTATTCAAAAAATAAAAATCTAAAAAAATAGTTATATGAAATGAGCGGGTTTTTAACCCGCTTTTTAGTGAAAATGATATTCCTAATTTAATGGATAAAGCAAAAATTTTAGAATTGGTAAAATCAAAAATTTCTGAAAAAATTGGAAATTTAGAACGCCTCATTGCTGAAACTCGTGCTTCAAACAACGACACCAAAAGTTCGATGGGTGATAAATATGAAACCGGAAGAGAAATGCTGCAACAGGAAATCAATAATTTGCAATTGCAGTTGAATGAAAACCTTATCCATCAAAATTTTTTAAAAAATGTAAACACCAATCTACATCAAATGATTGGAAATGGAACTTTGGTGGAAACCGATGCAGGAATATTTTATATTTCAGTTTCCGCAGGTGAAATTACTTTTGAAAATAGAAAAATTTATGCAGTTTCCTCAGATTCGCCCATATCAAAAGGCATGATGGGAAAAAAAGTTGGCGATGAATTTGTAGTAAACGGACTGAATAGACAAATAAAAACCCTCTGGTAAAACATCAAAAAATGAAAATAAAATTTTTGCTCATTGCACTTTTATTCAGCATCCAAGCTTTTTCGCAGAATTTTTCTTTGGTTGCAAATGTGAATATAAACAGCAACCAAATTCGCTTCTTGGAACTTAAAATTGGAACCATCACCGTTTTTTTGGATGATGGTGGAGAAATTACAGGATTTCAGGACGGAATTTTTGAAGGAAGTATCGATTACAACGATTTTGAAAGTGAAGAAAAAGAAAATTTCGGAAAAATTAAAAATATCAATGATTTAACTGTTGAATATTGGAAAGTAAGCGATCGTAATGATCCGAAATTTGGTAAAATTAGCAAAATTGGAAATCTGCAAATCGATTATTGGGATGCTAAAAGTGGAAATGAAAAATTAGGAAAAGTAAAAAGCATAGGAAGTGTGACAATAGATTATTGGAAAAAAGCAGGTTTTGATATCACCATTCAAGGAAAATACAGCCGAATTGGCGATGTGGGAATTGATTATTACAACGACCAAAACGAAAAATCAACTTATGGTTATTTGAAAGATATCGGTGATGTTCATTTTTCTTATTGGGATGAATATTTTTCTTCGGATTTAAAAGTGGGCAGACTAAGAACCGTTTCAGGAAATTCTGAAACGGTTTTGGTGAAAGTTTTTTAAAAATTTTAAAGTTTACTTATCAACAATTTACCTTCCTTTTCGGGGAGGTTTTTTATTTTTGTGAAAATCCTCGAAATGCAAAACTATCTCGATCTTCTACAACACATCATGGATAATGGAACCGATAAATCTGATAGAACCGGAACCGGAACCCGAAGTGTTTTTGGATACCAGCTTCGTTACGATTTATCTAAAGGTTTTCCTTTGGTAACAACAAAAAAAGTTCATCTAAAATCCATTATTTACGAATTGTTGTGGTTTCTGAAAGGTGAAACCAATATTGAATATTTAAAAGAAAATGGCGTTTCTATTTGGGATGAATGGGCTGATGAAAACGGAAATTTAGGTCCTGTTTATGGAGCACAATGGAGAAGTTGGAAAGGAGCCGATAATAAAATAATCGACCAAATTTCGGAAGTGGTGGAACAAATTAAAAAAAATCCGGATTCCCGACGCTTAATTGTTTCCGCTTGGAATGTTGCAGAAATTCCAAATATGGCTTTAGCGCCATGTCATGCGATGTTTCAGTTTTATGTGGCAGAAGGAAAATTATCGTTGCAATTGTATCAAAGAAGTGCCGATGTTTTTCTTGGCGTTCCTTTTAATATTGCAAGTTATGCCTTGTTATTGATGATGGTAGCGCAAGTTTGCGGTTTGGAAGTAGGAGATTATGTGCACACTTTTGGAGATGTTCATATTTACAATAACCATTTTGAGCAAGTGGAAAAGCAACTTTCACGAGATCCAAAAGCGCTTCCAACCATGAAATTAAACCCGGAAGTAAAAAATATTTTCGATTTCAATTTTGAAGATTTTACTTTGGAAAATTACGAACCACATCCTGGAATTAAAGCACCGGTAGCGATTTAAAAAATATTGAAAGTGAGGATTTTTCCTCGCTTTTTTTTGTAACAATTTTATTTTTTTTACAACTTATTTCTAAAATTTCAATTCATGAAAAAAATCAGTAGCTTTTTTGGATTAATCGCTTGTTCTGTATTATTCTCCCAAAGTTTTAACAAAGCGAAAATGGATGAGTTTATGAATGTTCTTGACGAGAACCAAAAGATGATGGGAACCATTGCTGTAGCGAAAGATTCCAAAATAGTTTATTCTAAATCCATTGGTTTAGCAGATATTGATAATAAAATTAAAAACTCCCTTGAAACCAAATTTAGAATTGGTTCTGTAAGTAAAATTTTCACTGCGGTTTTGGTGATGAAAGCGGTTGAAGAAGGGAAATTAAAGTTGGATGAAAAACTTTCAAAATTTTACCCGGAAATTAAAAATTCTGAAAAAATAACCATTGAAAATTTACTGAACCACCGAAGCGGAATTCACAATGTAACTGATTTGCCGGATTATCTTTCGTGGAATCAGGATTATAAAACGCCGGCTCAAATCATCGAAAAAATAAAAGAAGGAGGAAGCGATTTCGAGCCTGGAGCAGAAATGAGTTACAGCAATTCAGGCTATATTTTGCTGAGTTATATTTTGGAAAAGGTTTATAAAAAGCCATTTTCTAAAATTTTAGAGGAAAAAATTGTGAAACCTCTAAGCTTAAAAAACACGTATTACGGAGGAAAAATTGACGTTAAAAAAGGAGAAGCCAATTCCTACGAAATTTCTGAAAATTTTAAAAAACAAGAAGAAACCGATCCTTCCATTCCAAGTGGAGCAGGTGCTTTGGTTTCTAATGCGGAAGATTTACTGAAATTTATTCACAATTTATTTGGCAACAAAGTAATTTCTGCAAACAGTTTGGCACAAATGACTAAAATGACAGACAATTATGGCTATGGAATTTTTGCAGTTCCTTTTCATGATTTGAAAGGTTTTGGACATACCGGTGGAATTGACGGATTTACTTCGGAAGTTTTTTATTTTCCTACTTCAAAATTAGCTTATGTAAGACTTTCTAATGGAGTGAATTATGATACCAATACCTTAGGAATTGCGGCTTTAAGTGCGGCAACAGGAAAAGATTTCGAAATTCCAAACTTTAAAACCGTCGCTGTTTCGGAAGCGGATTTAAAAAAATTGGAAGGAACGTATGCAACATCCGCTTTTCAGTTAAAAATAAATGTTTTTGTGAAAGATGGGAAACTTTTCGGACAAGCTACAGGACAAGGTGAATTTCCTTTGGAAGCCAAATCTTCCACAAAATTTGAATTTACAATGGCCGGAATTGAAATGGAATTTGTGCCGGAAAAAAAGGAAATGAACTTTTCGCAAATGGGAAATAAAATGGTTTTTACCAAAGAATAAAATGAAATATATTAAAATAATTCCTGAGGATCATATGGATTTGGAAGTTTTAAAAAATACTTTAAATCAAATAAAAGGGATTCATAAGGTTGAACTTATTGATGAAGAAAATCCGGAAAGTGAACTGAAAAAAGCATTCCATAAAAGCAAAGAACAATTGAAAAAAGGAGAATATGAAAGTATCGTGAATGATATTTTTGATCTACTCATTCAACCAAAATCCAAATAAAATTTACAAAAAAATTACATGAAAAAATTATTTGTTGCCGCACTGTTTTTAGGGGCTTTTTTATCATCAGATTTTGTTATTGCGCAAACCGAAACTTCCGGAAGAAGCGAAGTTTACAGAGCTACACCTGCCAAATTAACCGAGCTGAAACATACCAAACTGAAAGTGAATTTCGATTATCAAAAAGAACAAATGAATGGCGAAGCTTGGATTACGGCAAGTCCGCATTTTTATTCTTCCGATGAACTGGTTTTGGATGCAAAAGCGATGTTAATTAACGAAGTAGCTTTGGATAAAAACGGAAGCAAAACGCCTTTAAAATACGATTACAAAAACGATATTTTAAAAATAAACCTCGATAAAAAATACAACCGCAATGAAAATTATACAGTTTACATCAAATACGTTTCCATACCAAACGAAGTAAAACAGGAAGGAAGTGCTGCAATAACCGATGCAAAAGGTTTATATTTTATCAATGCACAAGGAAAAGAGAGCGGAAAACCAACCCAAATTTGGACACAGGGCGAAACCGAATCTTCTTCAGCTTGGTTTCCAACAATTGATAAACCCAACCAAAAAACCACGCAGGAAATTTATATGACGGTTCCTGATCAATACGTAACGCTTTCCAACGGAATTCTGAAAGATTCAAAAAAAGAAGCCAATAATTTGCGTACCGATCATTGGGTAATGGATAAAAAACATGCACCTTATTTGTTTTTTATGGGCGTTGGTGATTATGCTGTGGTAAAAGAAAAATGGAAAAATATTTCGGTAGATTATTATGTAGAAAAGGAGTACGAACCCTACGCAAAACAAATTTTTGGAAATACACCGGAAATGATGGATTTCTTTTCCAAAAAACTGAATTACGATTATCCGTGGTCCAAATATGCACAAATTGTTGGAAGAGATTACGTTTCCGGAGCGATGGAAAATACCACAGCAACCCTTCATGGAGAATCTGCACAGCAAAAACCAGGTGATTTAATTGATGAAAACAAATGGGAAGATGTTATTGCACACGAACTTTTCCACCATTGGTTTGGAGATTTGGTTACCGCTGAAAGCTGGAGTAATTTAACCGTCAATGAATCTTTTGCTGATTATTCTGAATATTTGTGGAACGAATACAAATATGGAAAAGATCAGGCAGATTATCATTTGTTGAACTCGCTGAAATCTTACGAAATGGATCCTCGAAATATTTCTAAAGATTTGGTTCGTTTCGATTATCATTCCAGAGAAGATATGTTTGATGGTGTTTCTTACAACAAAGGTGGCGCAATTTTGCACATGCTGCGAAATTATTTGGGAGACGATGCTTTTTTTGCAGGAATTTCAGATTATTTGAAAAGCAATGAATATCAGGCTGCAGAAGCGCATCAATTGAGATTATCATTAGAAAAAGTTTCCGGTAAAGACCTGAACTGGTTTTTCAATCAGTGGTATTTTGGTTCCGGACATCCTAAAATTAATATCACGACAACATTTGATCCGGTGAAGAAACAAACCACAGTTTCCATTGCACAAACGCAAACCGAATTTTTTGAATTTCCTTTAACCGTAGATGTTTACGAAGCCGGAAAACCAAAAAGACATACTTTTTGGGTGGAAGCAAAATCTAAAAATGATTTTGCAGTAAATACCAATTCCAAAGCAGATTTTGTAAACGTAAATCCGGATGGTGTTTTGTTGGCGCAAATTAATAACAACCTGACAATGGAGAATTATCTTTCCATTTATCAAAATTCTAAAGATTTTAGAAGCAGATACAGAGCCGTTGAAAATGCCACAGAAAGTACAGAAAAGAGTGAAACGGCAGTTAAAATTTTGCAAGCCGGATTAAAAGATCCTTTTTTCAGAATCAGGATGAAAGCCGTTTCAGGTTTGGATTTGTCCAATTCCAACCAAAAATCTTTAATTTCTGAGGTGGAAAAATTAGCGTCTTCTGATCCTAAAACTTTGGTTCAGGCTGCGGCAATTCAGGCTTTAGCGAAAACGAAAGACAAAAAATATTTACCGCTTTTCGAAAAAGGAATTTCGGCAGTTTCCAATTCTGTAAAAGGGGCTTCATTGGCAGGAATTTCTATTATAGAACCTTCCAAAGTAGCTTCTTTAGCGGACAAAATAGATATGGAAAATGCTTCAGAAGAATTAATTTCAACTTTGCTACCGATTATTGTTCAGAGTAAAATCGAAAAACAAATGCCGGCAATTGCTTCAACCGTAGCATTTTATCCGTTTTTGAAATTTCAGGATCCTAAGTTGGGTGCTACAGCAGAAGAAGGTTTCAATTGGATTATGAACTCAGATAATTTAAAAGCTACAGAAAACTTGACCAAAATTTTGCATCAGGCAAAAGGACAAATCGGACAAAATCCTCAGGCAAAAATGATGATTTTAAATATGCTGAAAGAAGGCGTGAACAAAAAAATGCAGGTCTTAAAAGCAAATCCGCAAAGTCCAACCATTAATCAACAAGTAGATTTAATAAATAAAGCCATTGAAGCTTATAAGTAATTTTTAAGTTATAAATTAAAAAAGCCGGAGATTTTTCTTCGGCTTTTTGTAGGATGAAATTCTATTCAGTAGAATTTATTTTTGCTTTTTTGAGCAATAATTTACACGAATGATGACCTTTGATCAAGAATTTACAAAAATTTCATAAATGAGTTTTTAAGAACAATTCTTACGTTTTTATTCATAAAAATAATGGTTTTTAATTTTTTTAAATTGCTTTTTTCTTTTTAATTTTACGATTAAACCACATTTCACTTATGGCCTATATTGATTATTATAAAATTTTAGGTATTGAAAAAAATGCTTCGCAAGAAGACATTAAAAAAGCCTACCGAAAACTGGCAAGAAAATATCATCCCGACCTGAATCCTGGAGATAAAGAAGCCGAAAAAAAATTTAAAGAACTGAACGAAGCCAATGAAGTGCTTTCCCATGAAGAAAACCGGAAAAAATATGACAAATACGGTGAACATTGGAAACACGGCGAAGAATATGAAAAAGCGCAACAACAGCAACAATATCAAAGACAACAACGAAGTTCAGGCGGTGGATTTGAAGGATTTGAAGGTTTTTCCGGTGCCGATTTTGGAGGTGGTGAAGATTATTCGGATTTTTTCCAATCGATGTTTGGCGGATCTGGAGGTGGTTTCAACAGAAATTCGCGGGGTAGTGCTTCAGGAAAATTTAAAGGTCAGGATGTTCATGCTGAATTGAATCTCGATTTAAAAGATGCTGCGAAAACACACCAGCAAACTTTTGAAATCAACGGAAAAAAAGTACGCATTACCATTCCTGCAGGCGTTTACGATGGACAACAGATTAAACTGAAAGGTCACGGAAATCCGGGTTTTAACGGTGGTCCTAATGGTTATTTGTTTATTACTTTCAATATTTCAAAAAATTTGGATTTTGAAAGAATAGGAGATGATCTGAAATCGAAAATCACAATTGATTTGTACACCGCCATGTTGGGTGGAAATGTAGAAGTAAAAACACTGGACGGAACGGTTAATTTAAAAGTAAAACCCGAAACGCAAAACGGTACCACCGTAAGACTGAAAGGAAAGGGTTTCCCGAAATATAAAAAAGACGGAGAATTTGGTGATTTATTCGTGACTTACGAAGTGGAGCTTCCAAAAAATCTTACCGAAAAGCAAAAAGAATTATTTGAAAAATTAAAAAATTCGTAAAAATGACTGAAAGAATTTCAAGAGAAGAACTCATCAAAATATACCAAGTTGAAATTACATTTTTCGACGAGTTAGAAACATACGGATTATTGCAAACGGAAACTGAAAATGATGTAAAATACATTTCGCACAGCGAACTTTCCCTTTTTGAAAAATTGGCAAACTGGCATTATGATTTGGAAGTGAATATGCCAGGTTTAGAAGTAATTCGCCATTTGCTTTCCCAAATTGAACAATTGCAAAACGAAAACCGAAAATTAACCGGTGGCTTTCAAGGAATCCCGAAAGAATGGCAAGAAAACGATTAAAAAGAAAGGAATTTCAAATTTTGAAATTCCTTTGTCTTTTATCTTGGTTCTCGATTCTAAAAATCTAAATTACAGCCAACCTTGTTCTTTCATCCATTCGTCGTTATAAACTTTCGCTACATATCTGGAACCGTGGTCGTGAAGCAAAACGACAATAACATCATCTTTTGTAAACTGATCTTGCATTTGTTTGATTGCAGATATCGCACTTCCTGCAGAATATCCGCAGAAAATTCCTTCTTCTTTGGCTAATTTTCTTGCATAAATTGCTCCGTCTTTATCGGTTACTTTTTCAAAATGATCGATTACATTCATATCATAATTTTCGGGTAAAATATCTTCACCAATGCCTTCTGTGATATAAACGTAAGCGTTTTCAGGAATTAATTCTCCAGTTTCGTGAACTTCTTTTAAAATGGAACCATACGTATCAACACCAATTACTTTGATATTTTCATTTTTTTCTTTGAAAAATCTTCCACATCCTGTAATAGTTCCTCCAGTTCCAGCTCCAACAACAAAATGCGTTAATTTTTCTTCTGTTTGTTCCCAAATTTCAGGAGCTGTTTGTTCGTAATGCGCTTGTCTGTTGGATAAATTATCGTACTGATTAACGTACCAGGAATTTGGCGTTTCTTCTGTTAATCTTTTTGCCGTTTGATAATACGATCTGGGATCTGTTGGTTTTACGTCTGTTGGACAAACGATTACTTCGGCACCAACCGCACGAAGAATATCACATTTTTCTTTCGATTGTTTAGAATTGGTTACGAAAATACATTTGTAACCTTTTACAATAGCAGCTAAAGCCAAGCCCATTCCTGTATTTCCCGAAGTTCCTTCAATGATGGTTCCTCCAGGTTTCAAACGTCCGTCTTTTTCAGCGTCTTCAATCATTTTTACCGCCATTCTGTCTTTTACAGAATTTCCCGGATTGAAAGTTTCTATTTTTGCTAAAACCAGTGCGGGAAAATCATCACCCAAAACTTTGTTCAACTTTACCAAAGGCGTATTTCCAATGGTTTCTAAAATATTTTTTGCGTATTTCATGAAATAAAAGGCTTTTGAATTTGCCCCTGCAAATATAGGTTTTTAAAAACAGTTGGTTTTTGGATCAATTGTATTTTATAGATTTTACCGGGGTTATTTTACTGATTAAATAACTTGGAAAAATAAGTGCAACTCCTGAAATAATCAACATTCCCAAAGAAAGTGTTATCGGAATTAGCGGATTAAGATCTACAGGAACCGTACTTACATAATACGTGTCCGGATTTAGTTTGATGATGCTGAAAATTTTCTGAAACAATAATAAACCAATTCCAATAGCATTTCCAATCAATAATCCCGGAATCATGATAAATAAAGTATAATTGATGAAAATGGATCGAACTTGTCGGTTATTGGCTCCCAATGTTTTTAGCAAACCAATGGAATTGGTACGTTCAATAATCAAAAAAAGTAAAACCATCACAATATTGATCACGACAACGATGAGCATAATCCCAATAATCACTGCAATATTATTATCGAAAATATTGATCCAGTCCACAATTTGCGGATATTTATCGGTGGCTTTTTCAGCGTAATTTTTAATTCCGGCTAATTTTTCAATTTCCGGAGCTACTTTGTCCATATCATTAATGTTTTTCAGAAAAACATCCATTCCACCCACTTGATTTTTTTCAAAATTTAAAATTTTTCGGGCTTGGTTGATGCCACCAATTACAAACTGTTCATCAATCATTTTGATGTCGGTTTTGTAAATTCCCACCACTTCAAATTTTCTGTATAAGGGTTGGTTTTCATTCACACGAGAAAAAACGGCAACGATGCTGTCTTTTACTTTTAAATGTAAATCTTTAGCAATTTTATCGGAAATCGCAATGCCGTTGTTATAACCTACTTCATCTACTTTTGGTGTCGTTCCCGAAATAATGAATTTTTTAAAACGATCGTGATCAAAATCTTTTCCTATTCCTTTAAATATAATTCCTTCAAAATTGTGTTCATTTCTTAAAATTCCCGTCACAGTTACAAAATTCTGGGTGGAAGCTACTTTAGGATTTTCTATAATTTTTTTTAATTGTAGTCCGTTTTGGTCTAAAATGGAAGAGTTGTAAGAAGAATTGGATCTTTTGGATTTTACATTTATATGTCCACTGAAATCAGCCATGTGTTCTTTAATGGCTCTTTTGGAACCAAAACCGGTGGAAACAGTAATCAACGAAACAATAATTCCCAAAGCCACGGAAAGCCTTCCAATAAAGACAATGATTCGTGAGAGATTATTTTTGTTATCTTTGGAAAGCGCTATTTTGCGGGAAAAATATAATGGAAATTTCAAGATGACGAATTTAGAAGCCAAAATTAAAAATTTACTTTTTATTACCCTAATTTTTTTAGGAATCAAAAGCTGCAAAGCGCAAACCCAAACTTTAAATCAAAATTGTTTTAAAACCGGTGCAGATCGTCCGGAATTGTATCTTCCTTTAATTCAAAATAAAACCATTGTTGTGGTTACTAATCAAACCGGATTAATGAATGACCGAACTCATTTGGTTGATTTTCTGTTAAAAAATAAAGTAAAAATTAAAAATATTTTCGCTCCGGAACATGGTTTTCGTGGTGATGCTGATGCCGGAGAACATGTGAAAAACGGAAATGACGCCAAAACTGGACTTCCTTTGGTTTCATTGTACGGATCTAATAAAAAACCAACCGCAGAGCAATTAAAAGGTGTTGATTTGGTTTTGTTTGATATTCAGGATGTTGGCGTGAGATTTTACACTTACATTTCCACCCTTTCTTATGTGATGGAAGCTGCTGCGGAAAGTAATATCGAAGTTGTCGTTTTAGACCGACCAAATCCGCATGATGGTTACATTGATGGACCCATGATGCAGGAAAAATGGAAAAGTTTTGTTGGGATGCATCAAGTTCCTGTAGTTTATGGATTAACGATTGGTGAATATGGAAAAATGGTGAATGGTGAAAAATGGTTGAGAAATGGAATTCAAGCTAAATACACTTTAATTCCCATGTTAGGCTATCACAAAAAACAGCGTTACAAAATTTCGGAAAGACCGTCTCCAAATCTTCCGAACGAAAAATCCATCAACCTTTATCCGAGTTTATGTTTTTTTGAGGGAACTCAGGTTTCTGTAGGAAGAGGAACGGATTTGCCTTTTCAAATTTACGGTTCTCCATGGACGAAAAATTTTCAATATCAGTTTACGCCAAAACCAAATTTTGGAGCAAAAGATCCTTTTCTGAACGGGAAATTATGTTACGGAGAAAATCTTAGCCAATATCCTGAATATTTGCGTCAGTTAAATTTAAAATGGCTGTTAAAAGCCTATCAAAATTATAAAAATCCGTCCCAAAATTTTTTCCTCAGCAATTTGTTTTTCGATAAACTTGCCGGAACTGATGAACTGCGAAAACAAATTATCGCCGGAAAATCGGAAACAGAAATACGAAATTCCTGGAAAAAAGATTTAGAAAATTTTGAAAAAATCAGAAGTAAATACGTGATTTATCAAGATTAATTAAAATTAATCAAAATCGTGATGCGTGTCGTCTTTTTTGTTTTTATTCACAAACCACATACCGATTGTTAAACCAATAACTCCGGCTCCTGCAGTCATTAATGCACGTTCCAATTTATCTGCGGAATCATTTCCCAAATAATTCATCAAAAATAAAATGATGAAAGTAATTATCGCGACAATTAGATATTTTGTAGATTTTATGTTCATCTTAATTAAGTTTATAAACCAGCATTACACCGCCTTTGTAAGGAATCCATTCCCCACTTCGGTTGGTTTTATTAGGATCATCGTAACGTATTTTTAATTTTTCGTGATATCCTTTGTAAACAGATTGGCTATTTCCAACGCCTAAATAGAAATCTAAATTCCATTTTTCGTTAAGTTCCCATTGATAACCACCAACAGCTCCAAAAATAAATGAATAACCATCTTGATACAAGTCTGAAGTTATGTAAACAGGTGAGTTTTCATCAAATTGATACGGAATATCACTCCAATAATTCATTTTTTGAACAATAAATCTCATATAAGAAATATTGGCTCCCAAATACCATTTTTTAAAATTTTCCCCGAAATAATATCTTCCGTCTATACCCAACATATAGATTTGCGCCTGATGTGTGGCAAAAGATTTCCATGGAGAAATAAATAGTTCACCTTGTAAAGTATAATTTTTTTTGATTTGTTTTTCGGCAGCAAAATTGAAAACACCCACCGGTAAAAAAACCGTATTTCCTTTTAAAAGTATTTTTTCCTGTGAAAACGCGGTAATACTGATGAAAATGCTAATAATAAAGAACAGACTTCGCAACATCTTATTTTAACTCTGTTAAAAGTTTTTCGGCAAGGAAACTGTCGTTCCCTGTTTTTTGGGCCAATTTTAAGGAAGCTTCTGCAAACATTTTTGCCTCTTCCATTTTTCCGGATTTTTGATAAATCTTAGCCAAAATATAAGTGTTTTCTGCAGTTTCCTGACGCATTACCGATTTTTCTGCCCATTCCTGAGCTTTTTTCAAAGAATTTGGGTTGGTCGCTTTTTCAGAAAAAATCCACGCTGCCTTTAGCAAATCTTGCGTATCAAATTTTTCGGAATCTGCATAATAAGCTAAAGCGGTTTTCTCGTACATCGGAAATAGATCCTGAATTTCATAAAAATTGAGTTTCAACCTCCATAATGCTTTATCCGCTTCTTCTTTACCAACCAATTTTTCGGCATTGGTCATGAAAAATTCTTCCTTAATTATTTTATTTTTCTCATCTACAGCATCCGTCATTAATTTTTGTAATTTGTAAAAATTATCATATTGCGTGTATTGTTCTTCCGTCATTACTTTGATAATTTCTGCTTTATTCTCGACGAAAAATTTATAATTGGGGTCTAAATAAGATTTTACAAAAAACAGAAGATAACCCAATTCATCTTTGGTGAATTCCTTAGATTTCTTGTTTTCAAAATATCTTTCAGAAGCCAATTTGGCAAATTCATAATCGGAATTGGAATTCAGTTTAATAATGTTAATCAAAAATTCCGGATTTTTTTCTCCTTTGTCGAAACGTTCACGCAAAGAACCAATATTTTTAAGTGCCGAGTTAGCTTCTTTTCCTAAATCGATGAATAGAGATTCCGCCATATATCCCATATTTCGGGAAATTAACTGTCCATCTCCATTTAGAAAAAGATAAGTAGGATAGGATTGTACGGCATATTTTTGGGCAATTTCTCTTCCTTCACCAATTTCCATATCAAAAGTAGCATTGATGAATGTGGAATTATAAAAATCGGCCACTTCCTTTTTGGTGAAAACATTCTTTTCCATCATTTTGCATGGACCACACCAAGAAGCCATTGCATCAATGAAAACCAGCTTGTTTTCTTTTTTTGCTTTGGCCAAAATTTCTTTGAACGGAATTTTTTCAAAACGGATTCCTTCTTGTGCAAATACGGTAAAAGAGAAGAAAAGTAAATATAAATAAATCAGTTTTTTCATTTCTAATTTTTGTGCTGCGAATATAACTAAAAAAACAGCAAATTATTTTGTTTGTAAAATGCTACGGTTTTATAAAATTAAACTAAAATCCCTACTGTTTGCAGGGATTTTTGAGATTTTATTTTTTCGGAATATTCGCTAAAATGTCTTTCAAATAGCTCCAGAATTTTTGGGTTGATGGAATGTTCGCTCTTTCATCGGGAGAATGTGCTCCTTTAATGGTTGGTCCGAAACTTACCATTTCCATTTCCGGATAATTGGCGCCGATAATTCCGCATTCCAATCCGGCGTGACAAGCCACAACGTGGGGTTTTTCTTTGAAATTTTTCTCATAAATTTCGGTCATTGTTTTCAGAATTTCTGCATCTGGTTTTGGTTTCCAACCCGGATAAGATCCTGTGAATTCTACGTTCATTCCGGCTAATTCATATACCGATTTTAATTGTTCTGCAACAGCATATTTTGTGGAATCTACAGAAGATCTGGATAAATTTAAAATTTTCAGTTCTCCATTTTTCAGTTCGACACGGGCAATGTTGTTGGAAGATTCTACTAGATCAGCAACATCTGGCGACATTCTGTAAACGCCGTTGTGAGCGGATTTTAAAGCTAAAATTATTTTTTTAGAATCTTCTTCAGAAATGGCTTTCTCAGGTGTCGAGAAGTTTTCAATCGTTATTTGTAAATCTTTCTCTACTGTTTTGAATTCCTCCAAAATAGCCGATTTTAGCCCTGAAGCCGCTTCAATAAATTCCGGAGCATTTCTTACTGAAATGATCGCATTGGCTTCCCGAGGAATTGCATTTCGCAAACCACCACCATCAATAGAAATAATTTGCAGATTTTGGTTGTCAACTCCCGTAAAAAGCAATCTTCCCAAAATTACATTGGCATTTCCGAAACCTTTGTGGATATCCATTCCGGAATGTCCACCTTGTAAACCTTTTACTTCAATTTTCACTTCCATTCCTCGAGCTTCTTCAAGAGGGAAATTTGCAGTTGCAGTAACATCAATTCCACCAGCACAACCGATATCAATTTCGTCATCTTCTTCGGTGTCAAGATTTAATAAAATTTCGCCGGTTAATTGTCCGGGTTTTAAACCCATAGCCCCAGTCATTCCTGTTTCTTCATCAATCGTGAAAAGCGCTTCCAAAGCTGGATGCGGAAGATCTTTGCTTTCTAAAATTGACATTATTGCTGCGACACCAAGTCCGTTATCAGCGCCTAATGTAGTTCCTTTTGCTTTCACCCAATCTCCGTCAATTTCCATCTGGATTCCCTGGGTTTCAAAATCGAAATTTACGTCGTTGTTTTTCTGGCAAACCATATCGAGGTGACTTTGTAAAACCACTTTTTTGCGGTCTTCCATTCCTGAAGTAGCCGGTTTTTGAATGATGACGTTTCCAACTTCATCAACCGTTGTCGGTAAACCCAGTTTTTCGCCGAAATTTTTAATAAATTCAATTACTTTTCCTTCTTTTTTTGAAGGTCTTGGAACGGCATTTAATGCTGAAAAATTTTTCCAGATAATTTGCGGTTCAATATTAGTTAAAGGCATGTTTTAAGATTTTTTCAAATTTAAGAATAAAAAAAACGCTTTCGAAATTCCGAAAGCGTAATAGGGTAAATTTTATAAAATTTTAACAGCCGCATTCACCGTAAATTCGTGAAGTTGTTTTTTCGTCGGTTTTTTTATTTTCAACCGTCATTTCGCCTTCAAACATCATCACTTCTTCCAGTTCTTTTACTTTGTTTCCGCGCATAAAAATTCTAAAGTTTTCATTTTCAATGTTTTTTTGAAAATTGGACGGATCAAAATCGCCTTCTTCCATCGGAATTTTAACGAGTTTTCCGTTCACTTTGATGTATCCGTTATTTCCGTAATCATCGATGTAAATATATTTTTCAGCATCAAAATCGACTTTACTTTCCGCAAAATAACACGAACAACCTTCTACTTCAGGAGGAAAACCAAAGGTGTCCAACTGAAGACTGTTTTTTGAAATTTCTGCACTGTTCGTTTTTGCATTGCTCAAAGAATCATTTACAGAAATTTCATCTGTTGTTTTTATTGAGGTGTTTTCTTTTTTACAACTTATTAAAATTACCGCCAAAAGAAGCGTTAATATACTAATCTTCATTTTTAAATTTTTAAAATTTTATCCTCGTGATCTTTCCAAAAGTACCATCATTAAAAGAGAAAGAACAATTAAGCTTTCTTCTTCATCAGAAATATCTACTAAACGATCCAGTTGAAATCTTCTTCCAATCATCGAAGGCATTTTTTTGAGTTTGAAATACACTCTTCCTGAAGCGTCTTTTACAGAATAAGATGGATTCAGGAAATATCCGGTAAACATTCCGATAATAGGGATTTCGCCGATGAAATTATCGAAAAATTTAATCCAACCATTATCTTCAGAAATTTGAAATTTAGATTGGTCGTTTTGATCTAAAACATCATACGTTGCTTTCCAAAAAGATCGCATTCCACGTCTTGCCAATCTTCCAAAACTGGCGCCATTAAACTGGTTCATGATAGAGTAGGACGCATTAAAATCCAACCAACGATCTGCTTTGATGCGGAATAATTCCTTCGATCTGGATTCATCACTAAAAATGACAACGTCTTCTTTTAGCTTGAACATTTTTTGCCTTACATAAGCGACATAATTTCCGTTTCTGTCCGTAATATTGAAATCACTGGAAAGTGTTGAAATTTTGAATTTGAAATCTAAAGGATAATTTAAATTAGGTAAAACCATTTTTCTTTGTTTTTGGTAAAAATAGGAAAAATAGGTTGGGAATTTTGGTTTTTTCGTTCATTTCAAAAAATTATCTTTGTGGGATGGATTATCCAAGTAAAGTTTTAGCCAAAGCGGTAGAAGAAATTTCAGGTTTGCCCGGAATTGGTAAAAAATCGGCACTTCGTTTGGCGCTTCATCTTTTGAAACAGCCTGCAAGTCAAGCAATGGCTTTGGGAGATGCTTTGCAAAAACTGGTGAATGACATCCAATATTGTAAAGAATGCTACAATTTTTCGGATATGGAAGTTTGTGAAATTTGCAGAAATCCGAATCGGGATTCCCAAATTTTATGCGTGGTGGAAGATGTTCGCGATGTAATGGCGATTGAAAATACCGCAAAATTTAGAGGAAAATATTTGGTTTTGGGAGGGAAAATTTCTCCTATGGAAGGAATTGGTCCCAATCAGTTAAATATTTCAGGAATTGAAAAAAAAATAAATTCTCAAGAATTGAAAGAAATTATTTTTGCGCTTTCTGCAACAATGGAAGGAGATACCACAGCGTATTATATTTACAAGAAATTTAAAAATTTTGAAGTGAATTTTTCCAGCATTGCACGTGGAATTTCTGTAGGTGATGAACTGGAATATGCCGATGAAATTTCTTTAGGCAGATCGATTTTGAACCGACTTCCTTACAATGAGAAGAATTAATTCAAATAAATAAAATTGGATGATTTCTGTAATAATTCCTTTGTATAATGCTGAATCGACGATTGTAAAAGCATTGGATTCCGTGAAAAACCAAAAAACGGATGAGGTTTTCGAAATTTTTGTGATTAATGACGGATCTACAGATAATAGTAATGGAATTGTTGAAAATTATATTCTCGAAAATCCTGAAATGAAAATCCATCTCATTCATCAGGAAAATAAAGGCGTTTCTGCAGCCAGAAATGCCGGACTTCGTTTAGCAAAAGGCGAATTTATAGCCCTTTTAGATGCTGATGATGTATGGCTTCCCGAAAAAACAGAAAAACAAATACAATTTTTGAAACCGGAAAAAAAAATTGATTTTCTTGCTTCTGCAAGAAATTATAATAATTTGCTTTTTCCTTATAAAGCTGAAAAAGGAAAGCTTAGTGAAATTACGTTCAAAAAATTGTTAATTAGAAATGAAACGCAACCTTCAACGGTTATTTTTAAAAAGAAAATTTTGCAGAATACCGGATTTTTTGATGAAAAGCAGCGTTATGCGGAAGATGTAAATTATTGGATGAAAATTTCAGAAAAAAACAAAATGTTTATTTTAAACGAAACTTTAGTTTTGACAGGAGATGGTAAAAAATCCTTTGGAGTTTCGGGTTTGTCTGCTAATTTGAAAGAAATGGACAAAGGTTTTCGAAAAAATTTGAAGGATATGTATCATATGAAGAGAATATCATTTTTTAGTTTTCTATTACTGAATAATTTTTATCGGATGAAGTATTTTTTGCTTACTTTTAGAAGACGTTTTAGTTTATAAAATCTAAAGATATTTTAGTGTATACAGCGGTTAAATCAATATTAAAATCCTTATTACCCAAGAATTTTATTGTTAACAACGAAACATTGTTGCGGTCTTTTTTGGTTCCATTTTATAAAGGAAATAATCATCAATGCAATGTTTGTGAAACCAAGTTGAAAAAGTTTGTTGAACTGGAAAATGGTGATTTGCTTTGTCCTATTTGCGGAAGTTTGCCAAGATCAAGAAGATTATTCAAACTTTTAAAAAATGATTTTCTTAAAACCGGAATGAAAGTTTTAGAATTTTCACCATTGAGAATATTTTACAGGAAACTAAAAGCAATGAGTTCTATCGAATATTTTGCATCAGATTATGATGACGAATTTATTGCAGATTATCATTTTGATTTAAGGAAAATGGAGGTGGAAGATGAAAAATTTGATGTCATTATTTGCTATCATGTTTTAGAACATATTGTTGAAGATTTTCTCGCAATGAAAGAGCTTTACAGGGTTTTGAAAAAAAATGGGGGGGTAGTTTTAGTTCAAACGCCATTTAAAGAAGGAGAAATTTATGAGGACGAAACCATCGTTTCTGCTGCAGAAAGAACGAAACATTTTGGACAACATAACCATGTACGAATTTATTCTGTGGATGGATTAAACGAAAGATTAAAAAATGCAGGTTTTAAAACAGAAATCGGAAAATTTGAAAAAGATGAGTATTATGGATTTACAAATATGGAAACCATAATTTATTGTTATAAATAAATTATTATTTCAAATAATATAAACTCCATCGTTTCAAAATTTTTTGAAACGTTTTTTTATTTTTATTTTTGACGAATGGCTCAACTTCACAAAAACATCCTCATTACGGGAGGTGCCGGTTTTATCGGAAGCAATTTGGCTTTAAAGCTTTTAGAAAAAGGGTATCAAGTTACGGTTTTAGATAATTTGTCTTCCCAAATTCACGGCGAAAATCCTGAAAAAGATTCACCGCTTTACCAAAGTATTATAGGAAAAGTAAATTTTATAAAAGGTGATGTTGCCGTTCGTGAAGATTGGGAAAAAGCCATTGAAAATCAAGATTTAATTGTTCATTTTGCTGCAGAAACTGGAACTGGACAATCCATGTATTTGGTGGAAAAATATAACCGAGTTAATGCTTTGGGAACCGCAATCATGATGGATGTTTTGCTTCATCAAAAAAATACGGTAAAAAAAATTATTCTGGCTTCTTCCAGAGCGATTTATGGAGAAGGAAAATATGAACATCCGGTTTTGGGAGCTGTTTTTCCAAAACAACGGGATCAAAATAAAATGTTGAAAGGTAATTTTGATATTTGTTCAGAAGACGGAACTTTACTTTTACCCGTTGCAACAGACGAAAATTCTAAAATTCATCCTTCCTCCATTTACGGAATTACCAAAAGTTATCAAGAAGAAATTATCCGAACGGTAGCTTCTTCGCAAGATATCAATTATGTGATGTTGCGTTATCAAAACGTGTATGGAGCAGGACAATCGTTGTTAAATCCTTACACGGGAATTTTATCGGTTTTTACTTCACAAATTTTAAACGGAAAATCCATCAATGTTTTTGAAGACGGAAAACCGGCAAGAGATTTTGTATATGTAGATGATGCTGTGGAAGCCACTATTTTAGCGATAGAATCCGAAAAAGCTAATAATCAAGAGTTCAATGTTGGAACCGGTGAAGCAACCTATATTTCGGATGTTGCCGAAAAATTGGTAAAAATTTATGAAAAACCCATCAAAATTGAAATTACCGGCGCTTTCCGAATTGGCGATATCCGTTACAATGTAGCCGATTTATCGAAAATTAAAAATTTGTTGAATTACCAGCCTAAAATCAATTTTGATGAAGGCGTGAAAAAATTTGCAAACTGGGCTTTACAACAGCATATTGGCGATAATAATTTTGCAAAATCGCTGCAGGAAATGAGAGAAAAAGGATTGCTAAAAGAATGAGTTTTTCCGGAAAAAGAATATTGTTTATTTCCGCCAGTTTTTTCAGTTACGAAAAAGCCATTATTCAATTGCTTGAAAAATTAGGAGCTTCAGTCGATTTTTTTGATGAAAGACCTTCCAATTCGGTTTTTTCCAAAGGAATAATTCGGGTAAACCGAAAGTTTTATCAGCAAAAAATTAATCAATATTACCAATCGATTTCAGAAAAAACAACAGGGGAGAAGTATGATTTTTTTCTATTAATTAAAGGAGAATCGGTTCCCGAAAAATTTTTAGAAAATTTTAAAAATCAACATTCGGAAACCCAAATGATTTTCTATCTCTACGATTCGGTGAAAGAATATCCGAGATTTTTGGATTTGTTGCCTTATTTCGATAAAAAAATCACTTTTGAACCTTCAGATGCGAAAAAATATCAGCTGCAATTTCGTCCACTTTTTTTTATTGACGATTATGTTTCTGAGAGCAAAAAAGAAAATCTAAAATACGATTTGGTTTTTATTGGAAGTGCGCATACCGATCGTTTTTTGGTTGGAGAAAAAGTGGAAGAGAAAGCCAGAATATTGGGTTTCAAAACTTTGATGTATTACTTCGCACCAAGTAAAACCGCATTGAAATTGCGCCAAATTTTTGATAAAAATTTACAGAAAATCAACCTTAAGAAAGTAACTTTCAAAAATCTTACTCATTTGGAAATTTCCAAAATTTACAGTGAAACTAAAGCGGTTTTGGATATCAATAAGCCTTTTCAGTTTGGGCTTACGATGCGTACTTTTGAAACTTTAGCATCCGAAAAAAAATTGATAACCACCAATCCGGAAATTAAAAATTATCCGTTTTATCATCCGCAAAATATTTTAGTAATCGACAGAAATTCTGTAGAATTAGAACCTTCTTTTTTTCAGTCGGAATTTCAGAAAATCGATGAGGAAGATTTATATAAAATGTCTTTAACTTCTTGGCTGCAAGAGGTTTTCCTTTTAAATGACGATTCTTATTGGAAAAAATGTTTACCCTAAAAAATGACCGTCTGTTTTTGAAGACGGTCTTTTTTATTTAAAAATTATTCTGAAAAGTTCTTAGAGTTTGTCTAAATTTATTTCAACAAAATGATTCACCTAAGATTTTTGATTTATTTTGATTGAAAAGGACACTTAGGAAAGAAAATCTTTGATTTTCAAAGCTAATGTGCTCTTATTTTTTCTTTTATTTTCAATTTTATTATGTGTTAAAAAAAACATCAAATAAAATTTGGACAGATTCTTAGTTTTAAGTGAAAAATTTTAGAAATTAAAAACTTCTTCCAAAGTTAATTCTTCAAAATCATCCATTTTTTCAAGGGCTTTTAGATCTAGATTTTCACGTTTTCCAATGATTGCCACGTTGAAATCGATCGGTTTTATTTTCTCGTTATAAAATTGGGTTAATTGCGCCAAATCTAAATCCTGAATTTCGGAAAACATCCTTTTTCTTAAATCATCATGAATTCCTAATTTTTTCATTTTCAAATGGTTAAAGAAAATGTTGGTTCTGGTAATTCTTCCTGAAGCCAGTTGTTTTAATGCGGCGTTTTTAGCACTGCTAAACTGTATTTGATATTGTGGAAGTTCATGCATCAAATTATTCATAATTTCTACCGCCATTTCCAATTTGTCGGGTTGTGTTCCGATGTAAGTTGACACATAATCAGGATGTTGCAGTTCTGCATTGACTTGATAAAGGGCATAAGCAGAATACGCCAAACTTTTACTTTCCCGAATTTCCTGAAAAACAATAGAAGATAATCCGCTTCCAAAATACTCGTTGAAAACGTTGATTTTTCCGAAATTTTCCGTTTCCACCATTTGTCCTTTTCCAATTTTGCTCATTTCCATTTGCACCATATCGTAATTCACAAAAAAAACTTTGCCTTTGGTTTCGGGTTCCGGATATATTTTTCTTTCCGGAATTTCCAATTCCTGCTTTTTGATAAATGTGATGGAATATTTTTTAAATTCTTCAAAATCAGTTCCGTAGAAAAATATTTGGTAAGGAAATTTGAAGATATTATTCATTTTTAGGATTAAATCTTCACAACGGATTTCGTACAGTTTTTCTTTGGAAATAACATCTCTTGTCCTTGAATTTTTTCCGAATTTCGCATAGTTTTGAAGGGCAGACATAATTCTGTTTTTATCTTTTTTTGCAGCATCTCTGCTTTCCAAAACCGTTTCCACATAATTTTCGTAAACTTCCTGATCCGCTTTTGCATGATGAAGCCAATGGTGAAGCAACGTTATGCCTTTTTCCATATTTTCTTCCAATCCGGTTAATGAAATTATCAATTGATCCGGACTAATTTTAAAATCATAGGTAATTCCGATTTTATAAAATTCCTGTTTCAAGGCTTCGGTGGAAAAATCTTCTGTTCCCAAATATTGTAAAACCATGGTTGAAAGAACCAATTCCTTATCATGATCGCTGCCAAAAGGAAAAATATAATGCACTTGCGAAATGTCATGATAAGGATTTTTTACGAAACTTATTTTTTTTCCGTTTTGTTCTTCGGTTTTTATTTCTTTCTGATAATCAATAAATTCAGGTTGAATATCGCCAGATTTTTGGGCTAAAATTTCTTTAAAAAAATCTGACTTTTCTTCTCTGTTCAGTTTTACAGGCGTAATTCCCGGATTTTCGACACGGATGAGGTTTTCATTGACACCTTTTTCCTTATATACAGCCACGTAATTTTCTTTAAAAAATTCTTTTGCAAACTGAACCACTTCTTCTTTAGTGATTTTTTGAAAACGCGGCAATTCTTCTAATTCTTGCTCCCAAGTTTGGTTTCGGATAAACGTTTGGTACAAGTTGGTTGCTAATCCATCAGCAGTTTCCAGACCTTTCAACCTTTGAATTTTGAAATCGTTGACAATAGCAGGCAACAACCAATTCGGAAAATCTCCCTTTTTAATTTTTTCAATTTCTTCCAAAAGCATTTCTACGCCTTCATCCAAAGTCTGATTTTCTTTGGGAACAATTACCGCTGAAAAATAACCGTATTGATTAAAACCAACCGAAAAAGCTGATGCATAAAGCGCTTTTTGAGCGTTATTAATATTCAGATCCAACAAACCGGCTTCTCCTTTATTACTCAAAATATTGGCGACGATATCTGCTAAAAGCCATTCTTCGGAACCGTAATCGTCAGTTCTCCAGGCAATTTGAACTCTTGGAATGGTGGGACTTTTCAGCACTTTTTTCTGAATTTCGGTAATTGGTTCTTCAAATATTCTAACTTTCGGAGGTAATTCTCTGTATTTAAAAGTCCCAAAATAGTCATCAATCAATTGTATCGTTTCATCAAACTGTAAATCTCCCACCAAAATTATCGCATAATTATTCGGAACATAAAAATCCTCAAAATATTTGTAAATCTCCTTCATTGAAGGGTTTTTCAAATGTTCCGCTTTCCCTAAAGTGGTTTGTTGTCCATTAGGATGCGTAGGAAAAAGAAGTTTCATTAAAGCTTCATTCACCAATCGGGAATCGTTGTCTTGGGCACGGTTGAATTCTTCATAAACACTTTCCAACTCGGTATGAAAAAGACGAAGGGTGAGTTCCGAAAAGCGTTCTTTTTCAATTTTCAGAAATTTTTCTAATTCATTACTGGGAATATTGTTTTTATAAACCGTTTCATCCAACCAAGTATGGGCATTGGTTCCTGTAGCGCCTAAAGAAGAAATGCATTTATCGTATTCATTGGCAATGGCGAACTGACTCGCTTTTTGGGAAACCTCATCAATTTTTTTATAAATTTCTTTTTTCTTTTCGGCGTTGTTTTCGAATTTGTGTTTTTCGTATAATTCCGAAATTTCGTCCAGCAATTTTTTTTCTTCCGCCCAATTTTTTGTTCCTATTTTTGAAGTTCCTTTGAACATCATGTGTTCTAAATAATGGGCTAATCCGGTGTTATCTTTTGGGTCGTTGTTGCTCCCTGTTTTTACTGCAATATAAGTTTGAATTCTGGGGGCGTCAAAGTTTTGAGCAAGGTAAACTTTCAGTCCATTTTTAAGGGTATAAACTCGGACTTTATTTTCATCATTTTTTACTGTTTCGTAAAGGTAGCCATTCTGATCTTGCTGCTGTTTTATGTTGCTGTTTTTCAATGCGTGTTTAATTTTTTATCGTTTTTGAAATTTTCTATTTTCTTTTTCTCTACTAAATTTCAATGAAAATTCTATTTTCTAAATGTTTAGTGTAATATTTAAAGTAAATTATAATTTAAAAGTTTTAATATCTCTGAATTTAAGTTATTTATGAAGATTATATACTATTTTACTTTAGTTGTTTCTAAACAATATTTTAACATAATTATAGATTTTATTATTTGAAATTGAAAATAATATTATTTTGATATATCATTATTTTTTGATGATTTCTGTTTTTTAGAAAATTAAATTTAGCTGTTTAATTTTTTTTATCAAATCATTTTAATATCAAAAGTCCACAAAAATAAATCAAAATTTTCAATTTTTTTCTTATTCTTTAAAGGTATTATTTTCGTTAGTGTTTTTGGAAAAAAATAATAAAAAAGCACCGGTAATTTACCAATGCTATAATTTTAAGTGTTACAGAATTTTTTAAAATTTTTGAATTTTATTTAAGTGATTAACTGATTTTTTTAATCAAATAAATTACTAAAAATTACAAAAATAAAGGAAGTTTTTTAAAGCATAATTTATCATTCAGAAGTGATTTCTAAATTCAGTATTTTATGGAAAAACCATAAAATAGACTTCACAATTTTGTAAATATCTAAATTACCGCATTACCACATTACCACATTTTCAAATTCCTAATGCGCTTCCAGCCAATTATTTCCAACACCCACTTCCACCAATAAAGGAACTTTCGTTTCAATGGCGGATTCCATTTCGGTTTTAATGAGTTTTGAGGCGGTTTCTACTTCTTTTTCCGGCGCTTCGAAAACCAATTCGTCGTGAACTTGCAGCAACATTTTTGTTTTCAAGTTTTCTTCCTCCAATTTTTTCTGAATGTTGATCATTGCAATTTTGATAATATCGGCTGCAGAACCTTGTATTGGTGCATTTACGGCATTTCTTTCAGCGTGCGCTTTCACCACAAAATTGGCAGAATTGATGTCTTTTAAATGACGTTTTCGGTTGAGAATCGTTTCCACATAACCCAAATCTCGGGCTTTTTGAACTTGTGTCGCCATCCAAATTTTTAGTTTCGGATAATTGGCATAATAATCCTCAATCATTTGTTTGGCTTCGGTTCGGGAAAGTCCGGTTTGTTCCGCAAGCGCAAACGCACCTTGTCCGTAGATAATCCCAAAATTCACGGTTTTTGCTTGGGAACGCTGCGTTTTGGTCACTTCTTCCAAAGGAATTTTAAATAATTTTGAAGCGGTGGAAGCGTGAATATCTTCGCCTTTTTGGAACGCTTCAATCATATTTTCTTCACCGGCAATTTCAGCGATCAGACGCAATTCGATTTGGGAATAATCTGCGGAAATCAGTTTTTGACCTTCATCCGCAACAAAAGCTCCACGAATCTGTTGTCCCCGTAAAGTTCGGATTGGGATATTTTGCAAATTCGGGTTTACAGAAGCCAATCTTCCTGTTGCAGCCGTTGTTTGCGAGAAATTGGTGTGAACTCGGTTGTCGTCTTTGTCAATTTGTTCCGGCAATGCATCAACGTAGGTCGATTTCAGTTTTTGATAAGTTCTGTATTCCAGAATTAAAGGGATAATTTCGTGTTTGGAAACCAATTTCTGTAAAACATCTTCCGAAGTTTGGTATTGCCCGGTTTTGGTTTTTTTCGCTTTCGGATCCAATTCCATTTTCTCAAATAAAATTTCACCTAATTGACGAGGCGAATTCATATTGAATTCTTCTCCTGAAAGTTCAAAAATTTTGGTTTCGAGGTTTTTCAGGTCGTTTTCAAGGTCTTTGCTTTCCTGTTTCAACCAATTTTCATCCAAAGAAATTCCATGCAATTCCATTTTTGCGAGAACTTCCATCAGTGGCATTTCGACTTTATAAAATAAATCTTCGAGATTTTCTTTTTTCAGTTGAGGCGCAAAAATTTCGTACAACTGAAGCGTAATATCCGCATCTTCTGCTGCGTATTGCGTTGCTTCTTCAATTGCTACATCACGGAAATTTCCTTGATTTTTTCCTTTTTTTCCAATCAATGTTTCAATGGAAATGGGTTTGTAATTCAGATAAATTTCTGAGAGATAATCCATTCCGTGTCTTCCGTCGGGATTTAACAAATAATGCGCAATCATCGTGTCGAAAAGGTTTCCCTTGATTTCTACACCGTATAATTTCAGAATTTTATAATCGAATTTCAAATTGTGGGCAATTTTCAAAACGTCCAATTTCTCGAAAAAAGGTTTGAAGATTTCCAGCGTCGCCAAACATTCTTCCCGGTTTTCCGAAAGCGGAATGTAATAAGCCAACCCTTTTTTATACGAAAAACTCATCCCCACCAATTCGGCTTCCATCTCGTTGAGCGATGTAGTTTCGGTGTCGAAACAAACCGCTTTTTGGTTCATCAAGTTTTCCACCAAAATTTTTTGTGCTTTTGGTGTATCTATAAACTGGTACAAATGGTCATTTTCTGAAATTGTTGATTTTGTGGAAGTTGCCTGTTCTAACTCCTCGAAATGGGCAAATAAATCTAACTGAATTGGTTGATTGACGTCAGTTTTTGGTTGTTTATCGTAACGTGATATTTTATTTGGATCAATTTCTTGATTCTCTGTTCTTGGATCTTGATTCTCATTAAATGCTCGATACAAATTTTCGTACAATTTCCGGAATTCTATTTCATCAAAAACTTCCCTAACTTTTTCAAAATCAGGAGTTTCCAAATCGTATTCTTCTTGATGAAATTCAATCGGAGCATCGCAAATAATGGTCGCTAATTTTTTGGATAAAATTCCACGTTCGGCTGAGTTTTCGACTTTCTCTTTTAGTTTTCCTTTCAGTTGGTCGGTGTTTGCGAGAAGATTTTCGATGCTTCCGTATTCTTTCAGAAATTTCATTGCGGTTTTTTCACCAACACCTTCCAAACCTGGAATATTATCTACTGCATCTCCCATCATAGCGAGAAAATCGATAACTTGTTTTGGGTCTTCGATTTCGTATTTGGCTTTTATTTCTTCCACACCCAAAATTTCGATGTCGCCACCTTTAATTCCGGGTTTGTAAATTTTGATATTTTCGGTGACCAACTGCCCAAAATCTTTGTCGGGTGTTACCATAAAAATTTGGTAGCCTTCTTTTTCTGCTTTGCATGCAATTGTGGCGATAACATCATCTGCTTCGTAACCTTCTACCCCCAAAATCGGAATATGCATCGCTTGCAAAATTTTGTGAATGTAGGGAATTGCGTGTAAAATTGCTTCCGGAGTGTCGCTTCGATTGGCTTTATAATCTGAAAAATCTGCGGTTCTTACGTTTTCTTTCCCGACATCGAAAACGACTGCCAAATGCGAAGGTTTTTCCCGACGAATGAGCTCAATTAAAGAATTGGTAAATCCGAAAATTGCGGAAGTGTCCAAACCTTTGGAAGTAAGCCGTGGATTACGGATTAAAGCATAATAGCCACGAAAAATCATGGCATAAGCATCGATGAGATAAAGGCGTTTATCGTTGTTGTGTGACATAGAGCAAATATAATGATTGTTCTTTTGTCTTGAAACAAAAGAACCAAAAGTTCAAGACTGGAATTGTTTGTTAAAAAAATTTCCATTACGCTAAAAGATTTAAACTCGCGCGAATTCAAAATTTAGCTTCGATTGAAAATTGTTGCCGCGCTCAAACACTAAATCTTTCTCAACGCTACATTTCAATTTTTTATTAACGCAAACAACTCCTAGGTCAAAATGAAGCACAATAAATTGAAATTTATTACCCAAATTTTATAATGCAAATTTCTTTCAGTTGATATTACTTTGAAGCTGATAAACTTTGAAAAAATGGAACTGAAAAACCTCAACAATTATGTGCAGTTTTTTTCCTTCATTCTGAAATATTCAAACAGTGATGTGTTTCAGACCGCGTCTGCGAATGCTTTGAATGAGGTGGAGAAAGAAGAATCCGAAAAAGCTGAAGAATACAGCCAGAAACCCGAAGAACTCGTTGAAGATCTTAAGAAAATGGGGCCAACCTACGTTAAGTTGGGACAGTTGCTTTCTACGCGGCCAGATTTGCTGCCTGAAAATTACATGGCCGCGTTGGCCAATCTTCAGGATGACGTGGAAACGATTCCTTTTGAGGAAGTTCAGAAAATTTTTGAAGAAGAAATTGGTGTTCGCATCAATAAAGCGTTCGAGCTTTTTGATCCGGAACCTTTGGCAAGTGCTTCTATTGGGCAGGTTCACCGCGCACTTTTACCGTCGGGAAGAATGGTGGCTGTGAAAATTCAGCGACCTGATGTTAGGAAGAAATTCATTGAAGATTTGAATACACTTCAGGAAATGGCTGATTTAGCCGTTAAACACTCCAAAGAGGCCCAGAAATTTGCCGTGAATGATATTGTGGATGAACTGCGACATATTCTTTTGAATGAACTTGATTACACCAAAGAAGCGCAGAATCTCACCATTATCAAAGAAAATTTAAAAAAATTCAAAAACATCATCATTCCATCGCCAGTCAATGAATATTCGTCATCGAAAGTGCTGACGATGGATTTTATTGAGGGCAAGAAAATTACTTCGCTCGGAAATTTGAAGAAATTGGAAACCGATTTCACGCCGGTCATTGATGATTTTGTGGAAAGTTATCTGAAACAGGTGATTGTGGATGGTTTTGCGCACGCAGATCCGCATCCCGGAAATGTTCATCTGACGAAAGATGATAAAGTGACACTGATGGATTTGGGAATGGTCGCGAAGTTCAGTCCGAAACTTCAGGAGAAAATTATGGCCTTGATGATGGGAATGGGCAAAAAAGACGGCGACGAAATCACTGATGCCTTGCTCGAAATGAGCGAATACGATGCAAAAACGGCGAATCTTAATGATTTCCGCAAAAACATCAACCGACTCGTGATGGACAGCACAAGCAGCAATGCCGAAGATATGGAAACCGGACGCGCTTTGATTCAGATGAACCGTGTGGCGGCGAACGAAGGCATCAAACTTCCCGTGGAACTCAATATTTTAGGGAAAATTTTGCTGAATTTGGATCAAATTGTAGCCGTTCTAACTCCGAAATACGATTTGCAGAGTGCCATCCGCAGATTTATGGAGAAAACCGTCAACAAAAAAATGCAGCGCGAACTGAAACCTGAAAATATTTACAGTCTGCTGCTCGACAATAAAAAACTTGCGGAAAATCTTCCGGGAAGGCTCAATAAGATCACCGAAAATCTTGCAGCCAATGAATTTGAAGTCAAAGTAAATGCGATTGATGAAGACCGTTTAACAGATGGTTTTCAGAAAGTCGCCAACCGAATTACTTCCGGACTTATTATCGCCGCAATGATTATTGGTGCGGCGCTTTTGATGCGCATTCCGTCGTCCTACTCGATTATGGGCTACGGAATTTTACCGTTCATCTTTTTTATGATTGCGATTGGACTGGGACTTTTTCTTGTTTATAATATTATGTTTAAAGACGAAAGCTTCCGAAAAAAAAAATAAAGCTTTTAAAAAGTTGTTCCCAAAAGAGCAACTTTTTTATTTCTCTTTTTTGAATTAAATTTGTGACTAATGAAAGACCTGAATCTTCGTACAGTTACCGTTATGCGTTACATTCTCCCGCTTCGTGAAGGCGGAAGTTTGCCGGCTTTGGCGGAAGCGGATGACGATTTCAAATATGTGTTGAAATTTCGTGGAGCAGGACACGGCGTGAAAATGCTGATTTCGGAACTTTTGGGCGGAAAAATTGCAGAAATTTTGGGTTTGAAAATTCCGGAGTTGGTTTTTGCGAATTTGGATGTGGATTTTGGGAGAACTGAAGCTGATGAAGAAATTCAGGATTTATTGAAATTTTCTGAAGGTTTGAATTTGGGTCTCCATTATCTTTCCGGAGCGATTGCTTATGATAACAGTATAAAAATTGATGAACTTTTGGCTTCCAAAATTGTTTGGTTGGATGCTTTTATCACAAATATCGACCGGACTTTCAAAAACACAAATCTTCTCTGGTGGAATAAGGAACTTTGGATTATTGATAATGGTGCAAGTTTTTATTTTCATCATTCCTGGCAAAATTTTGATGCGGCTGCAAAAACACCGTTCAAATATGTGAAAGATCATGTTTTGCTAAAACAAGCCACTAAATTAGACGAAGCAAATGCTTTCGCAAAATTGGTTTTGAATGATGAAATTTTCCGGGAAATAGTGAATTTAATTCCCCAAAATTGGTTGCAATGGAATGATGCGGATCAAAATCCCGACGAAATCCGGGAAGTGTATTTCAACTTTATGAAAACACGTTTAGCGAATTCCGAAATCTTTTTAAACGAAGCCAAAAATGCAAGAGGATAAAATTTACGAATACGCTGTTATACGTTTGGTTCCAAAGGTTGAAAGAGAAGAATTTTTCAATATTGGGCTCATCATGTTTTCAAAAAAAGAAAAATTTATTCGGGTACAATTTCATATCTGTAAAAACAAATTTGCTTTGATGCACAATGAAATTGATTATCAAGAAATTCAGAAAAATTTAGAAAATTTCCAAAAAATTGCAAACGGTGTAAAAGAAGGTGGAGAAATTGCAAAATTGGAAATTCCGGAACGTTTTCGTTGGTTAACTGCGGTAAGAAGTGCCGTTGTACAAACTTCGCGACCTCATCCCGGAAAATCAAAGGATTTGGATAGAACTTTTGAAAGGTTATTTGAGGAATTGGTGAAGTGAAATTTCCCTCAGATTTTCGAAAATTTGAAATTATGGAAAGAAACTTTGCCAAAGTTTCACAAAATTCAAATTTATTCGAAAACGGTCATAGCAGGAAGTGCTTTGTTGCCGAAATTCCATAAAGCTTGGTTTTCATAAGAAGAACCATTAGTTGCCGTATTTCCTTTGTAAGCTGTCCATTCCGTTCCCCAATAACAAAATCCGATTCCTTTTGGGACAGAGGAAATGATTTGTTTGATTTTAGCTAAATATTCTTTTTGTCCTTGTTCTGTTGCCGGAAATTGTGGAATAATTTGGGAATTATCTCCGATAATATTTTGGGTTTGATCGTTCCAATCGAACGTAAAAGGATAGGATGTTTCTGCAATGAAAATGGGTTTGTTGAAGGTGTTGGAAATGGTCGTTAATGTATTTTGAACTTCATTCAAATCTTTGCCATGCCAAATTGGATAATAACTGATGCCTATGATGTCATAATCCAAATTGGTGAATTGGTTGTAGAAGTTTTGTGCACCGCTAATTCCGGCGTAATGCAAAATAATTTTGGTGTTAGGATTGGTATTTCGTACCGCGGAAATTCCACTTTTTAAAAGCGTTTTAAACTGCGTTGAATTTTGAATATTTCCTTCAGGCCAAAGAAAACCGTTGTTGATTTCGTTTCCAATTTGGATGAATTCCGGATTTATTTCATCAATAATTTTTTTGGTGTAATTGTAAACCTCGGTTTGCAAATCGTTGAAAGATAAATTTTGCCAAGCCAAAGGTTTATTCTGATGTGCTGGATCCGCCCAAGAATCAGAATAATGCACGGTAATCATCACTTTCAATCCCATATTTTTAATTTCTTGAGAAAGTATTTTTACAGAACTAAATCCTGAATTGGGAGTTGTAGGATTTACCCAAAGTCGCAATCTCACGACATTTCCGCCTGCATTTTTGAAAGTGGAAAGCATGTCTTCTGCTACATTATTTTGGTTAAAAAAGGTTTGTCCACTTTGTCGGATCTCGGGAAGGAAAGAAAAATCAGCACCACGAATTTCCAAAATTTTTTCAGCTTCGGGAGTTTCAGGATTATCCGAATTGTCACTTCCGGAACAAGAAAACAAAATCAATAAAATTAAAAGTAAAAAATTTTTCATCTTCTCAAAGGTAGAATTAATTCAGAAATCCTCTAAATCTTCGTCAACTTCGCATATTTCAAAATCAAATTCTTTTCGCCCTCGTGCTGGAAGATAACTTTTGCTTTAATGTTTTGAGGATCAGTTCCGTCCAAAAAAGTAACTTCTCCAACGCCAAAACGGTCGTGTCGAACTTTATCGCCAACTTCAATATTTTCGGAGGAAGCACCACTTGGATTGATGATTTTTGCCGTGGCAATGGGTTTTAAATTTTTTGAAATAGGTTTCAGTTCTTCCTTTCTCTCGATGGATTTTTTTGGTTCTTTCTTTTTGTAAAATGGTTTTGAAGCAACATCTTCATCGCCAAAAATATTGGATTGCAAACCGGAGTTATTCTTGAAACGGCTTTCCATCGTTGGATTTACAAATTCCAGATATTTCGCGTCAACTTCACTTAGAAATCTTGAAGGTTCCGCATCAGTGATTTTTCCCCATTGAAATCTTTGAATGGCATAGGTGAAAACCGCCTGTTTTTCAGCTCTGGTTAAGGCGACATAAAATAAACGTCGCTCTTCTTCCAACTCTTCACGGGTGGAAGAACTCATAAAACTTGGGAATAAATTTTCTTCTAATCCCACCAAATGCACCACCGGAAATTCCAAACCTTTGGATAAGTGGATGGTCATTAAAGACACTTTTTCTTCATTTCCATCGTCTTTTTTATCCTGATCGGTGGAAAGGGCAATATTTTCCAAAAAATTGGAAAGTGAAGCATCGCCGTCTTCCAACTGTTGCTGTTCCTCGATAAATCCTTGCATGGAATTCATAAGTTCCTGAATATTTTCTACGCGGGAAATCCCTTCCGGCGTTTGATCGTCTTTCAGATTTTTAATTAAACCGCTTCGTTTCGCAACTTCCATGGCAACATTGTAAACATTTTCATTTTTTAATAAAACCTGAAATGCTTTTATCATCGACCAAAAATCAGATAATTTGGTGATGACACCATTATTTAAACCGAGATTTGGAGCGTAGAATCCAATATTATCTAAAATTTTTGAAAGCGGTAAATTTTGAGAATCTGCAAAAACAATGAGTTTATTTTGCGTAGTATCGCCAATTCCGCGAATCGGATAATTGATAACTCTAAGTAAGGCTTCATTGTCATTTTCATTCACCAAAAGTCGCAAATACGCCACCAAATCTTTTACTTCTTTCCTTTGATAGAAAGACAATCCGCCGTAAACACGATACGGAATTCCTTTTTTTCTAAGTGCATCTTCAAAAGCCCGGGTTTGGGAATTGGTTCGGTACAAAATTGCAAAATCGCTGAATTTTTTCTGATTAAAGTTGTGCTGTTCCCAAATAGAATTCGCCACAAAGCTGGCTTCATCCGCATCCGAAAGTGCTCTGTAAACTTTTATTTTTTCGCCTTCTTCGTTATCGCTAAACACATTTTTTTTGAATTGCTGAACGTTTTTTGAAATGACCACATTTGCGGCATTCACAATGTTTTGGGTAGAACGGTAATTTTGTTCCAACGAAACCGTGATTGCATCAGGATAATCTTTTTTGAAATTCAAAATATTGTAAATATTTGCTCCTCGAAAAGAATAAATGGATTGCGCATCGTCTCCAACCACACAAATATTTTCAAATTTTGAGGCCAAAGCCTTGACAATCAAGTATTGAGAATGATTGGTGTCTTGGTACTCATCCACCAAAATATAGCGGAAACGGTCTTGATATTTTGCTAAAACTTCGGGAAATCTTGTTAGTAATTCATTGGTTCTCAATAACAAATCATCAAAATCCATTGCGCCGTTTCGGAAACATTGTTCTACATATTTTTGGTAAATTGTTCCGATGTGTTTTAGGTTAGCGCGTTCGTCAGCTTCCATTAATTCAGGATTATTGAAATAAGCACGAACCGTAATGAGATTATTTTTATAAGTCGAAATCCGGTGCATTACCTTTTTGGGTTTGTAAACATCCGTATCGATATTGAGATCTTTGATGACTTTCTTTAAAACGTTTAATGCATCTTGGGTATCGTAAATGGTGAAATTGGAAGGGAAACCTAAATAATGCGCTTCACTTCTCAAAATTCTTGCAAAAACCGAGTGAAAAGTTCCCATCCAAATACTCCTTGCATCACTTTCGCCCACTACTTTTGCGATACGGTCTTTCATTTCGCGTGCCGCTTTATTGGTAAAGGTTAAAGCCAAAATATGAAAAGCATCCACTCCATTAGAAATGAGGTGTGCAATACGCATCGTGAGAACACGGGTTTTTCCGGAACCGGCACCGGCCAAAACCATGAGTGGTCCTTGAATGGTGGTTACAGCTTCGTATTGGTTTTCGTTGAGTCCTTTAAGATAATCCATTAATTTTTAAAAAAATTGGAGCACAAAAATAAGTTTTTAAAAAGAGAATTCAAATTTTAGAAATGGTGAAAAGACGCAATGATAATTTATAAAACAATTGTTTAAATGGAAATTTTGTAATAAAAACCACTTCATCAAAAAACTAAAAAGGCACAGTAATTGTAACTTTACCATTAAATAAAAATAGCCACATGAGTGAAAATATATTATCCTTAGAAGATTTAAAATTTCTGGAAAATTTGTACGCAAAACATGGCTTGGAATTTTTAAGATTTGACGAAACAGGAATAAAAATTAATAACGATGAAATTATTTCCGATGATGTTTCAAGAACAGATTATTTCAATATGTTATCAGAAATTTCAAAAAAATTAAAATATCGTTTAAACTCCAACTTTCAGATGAATTTTAAAAGCGGATTTCATTTTGATGTAGTAAAAGTTTAATTTTTTTAAAAATATTGTTTAATGCCGGTGTACCAAGCCGGTTTTTTTATGCTTTTTTTTGAATAGATTTGTAACATTTTCGTTATTTTTGAAACCAATAGAAAACAATTTTAAAATTTTTATGAAAAAAAGACTTCTTTCTGTTGCAGCAGCAGCATTTTTCGGAATGATGCTGAATGCACAGCAAATTAAATTCGAGGAGTACGACCTTCCCAATGGTCTTCATGTTATTCTACATCAGGATAATACAGCTCCGGTAGTAACCACAGGTGTAATGTATCACGTTGGAGCAAAAGATGAAGCGGTTGGAAGAACAGGTATGGCGCATTTTTTTGAACATTTACTATTCGAAGGAACGCCTAATATTAAAAGAGGAGAATGGTTCAAAATTGTATCTTCCAACGGAGGAACAAATAATGCCAACACAACCAACGACAGAACCTATTATTATGAAACTTTCCCATCCAACAACGAGCAACTGGGACTTTGGATGGAAGCTGAAAGAATGCGTCACGGTATTGTAAACCAAGTTGGTGTTGATACCCAAAGAGAAGTGGTAAAAGAAGAGAAAAGATTGAGAATGGATAACCAGCCTTATGGAAATTTATTCACAGAAGTTCAGAAAAATCTTTTCACAAAACACCCTTATCATTGGAGCACCATTGGATCTATGGATGATTTGAATGCAGCAAAATTGGAAGAATTCCAAGCATTTTATAAAAAACATTACGTTCCTAATAATGCTGTTTTAGTTGTCGCGGGAGATATTAAACCTGAACAAACAAAAAAATGGATTCAAACGTATTATGGAAGCATTCCTAAAGGTACTGTTGCTGCTAAAAATTTCCCAAAAGACGAACCAATTACGGTAGAGAAAAAGGTTACAGCTTATGACAAAAACATACAGCTTCCTGCTTATGTTTTCGCCTACAGAACTCCGGGAGCAAACCAAAAAGATGCCTACACTTTAGATATGTTATCTTCTTATTTAAGTGAAGGAAAATCTTCAGTTTTATACAAAAAATTGGTGGATGATGAGAAAAAAGCACTTCAAGTAGCCGCTTTCAACCAAGGTTTTGTGGATTATGGAATTTTCGCATTTTTCGCAATTCCAATGGGAGCAACGACAAAACAAACTTTAGAAAGTGATATTGATGCAGAAATCAAAAAACTTCAGACAACACTGATTTCTGAAGAAGATTATCAAAAACTGCTTAACACTTTTGAAAATAATTTTGTGAACTCTAACGCTTCTATTCAGGGAATTTCGCATAATTTGGCGCACAATTATATGTTGATGGGAGATACCAATCTTATTAACAAAGAATTGGAAATTTACCGTTCTGTAACAAGACAGGACATTATGAATGCTGCAAAAAAATATCTTAATCCTAACCAAAGAGTCGCTTTAGATTATTTACCTGAAAAAAAATAAAACATGAAAAAGAATTTTAAATATATCGCAGTTGCATTTTTATTTTCAGGAATGCTTTCAGCACAAAACATCGACATCAATAAAATGCCTGTTGCTGGTCCAACTCCAACCATCAATATTTCAAAACCACATACTTTTACTTTGAAAAATGGTTTAACGGTAATGGTGGTTGAAAATAATAAACTTCCGCGTGTAAGTGCAAGTTTATCCATGGATCGTCCTCCTTTTTATGAAGGAAAAATTGCCGGAGTTAGCGAAATTATGGCAGACCAATTAGGAAACGGAACTACCAAAATGTCCAAAGAAGCTTTTAATAAAAGAGTGGATTATCTTGGAGCAAATCTGAATTTCTTTTCTTCTGGAGCTAGCGCAAATACACTTTCAAAATATTTTCCTGAAATCCTTACTTTGATGGCTGATGCAGCAATAAATCCAAAATTTACCGCTGAAGAAGTTCAAAAAAGTAAAGACCGGATGATTGAAGGTTTGAAAGCCGATGAAAAAAGTGCAGATGCTATTGCTGGAAGAGTTTCCAATGCTTTGATTTATGGAAAAAACACTTCAAGAGGAGAGTTTACTACGGAAGAATCCATCAAGGCAATTCAGTTAGCAGATGTTCAGAATAATTACAGGAAATATTTTGCTCCGGACAATGCTACTTTAGTAATTGTAGGAGATGTAAAATACAATGATGTAAAAAAAATGGTTGAAAAAAATTTTTCATCATGGAAAAAATCCAACACTGTTTTCCCGGCTTTAGAGCCTGCAAATAATGTAGCTACAACTGAAGTTAATGTGGTGGATGTTCCTTCAGCAGTTCAGTCTGTTGTAGAAGTAGGAAATCTTCATAATATGAAAATGAATGATCCTCAGTTTTTTGCTGCACAAATCGCTAATTACATTCTTGGTGGTGGTGGTGAAGCTAGACTTTTCATGAATCTTCGTGAGAAAAACGGATTTACTTATGGAGCTTATTCCGGACTTTCTACCAGCAAATACAGCCCAAGTTTCAGTGCAAATGCAAGTGTAAGAAACGAAGTTACTGATAAAGCGGTGAAAGAATTCATGAATGAACTTAACGCTATCCACAAAGTAACTCCAGAAGAATTAGCCAATGCAAAAGCAAAATTAAAAGGAGATTTTATCCGTTCTTTAGAAAATCCGGCAACCATTGCAAGATTCGCGGTGAACACCAAAACACAAAATCTTCCTGCAGATTTTTACACCAATTATCTTAAATCTATTGATAAAGTAACCGCTGCAGATGTTTCAAACGCGGTGAAAGCAACCATTTATCCTACACAAAGCAGAATTTTTATTGCCGGAAAAGCTTCCGATATTTCTGAAGGTTTGGATAAATTAGGTTATCCTGTGAAATACTATGATGCTTACGCAAATCCTGTAGCAAAACCAGCTGCTCAAAAGGTAGATGCTAATGTTACCGTTTCAACAGTTGTTGATAAATATATCGCAGCAATTGGTGGTTTAGCAGCAATGCAGAAAGTGAATTCCATTTCTACAACGGCAACAACAACGGTACAAGGTATGGCTCTTGAAGTTCAGGATGTAAGTGCAAAAGGTGGAAAAAAGAGAACAGAGGTAAAAATGATGGGTAACACCGTTCAAAAAATTGTTTTCGATGGAAAAACAGGTTCCATGGAAGTACAAGGTCAAAAAATGCCAATTCCGGCAGCGGAAGCTTCTAAAATGGCAAAAGATACTGAGCTTTTCCCAGAACTTTCCATGGCAAAATCTGCAGAATATAAATTAGCTGGGATTGAAAATTTTGGAGGTGAAGATTCTTATGTTATTAAAGGAAGCGATGCAACTTATTATTACAGCGTGAAAACGGGACTGAAAACCGGAGAAGTAAAAGTGGAGCAAGGACAAACAGTTCCTACCACATACAGCGATTACAAAGATGTTTCCGGTGTGAAAATGCCTTACAAATTTACCCAAAATGCTATGGGAATGGACATGGAGTTTACGGTGAAATCGTACGAAATCAACCAAGCGAAAGACGCAGATTTCAAGTAATTCTGTAAAATAAATTTTTTATACAAAACGGCAACTTCGGTTGTCGTTTTTTCTTTTTAAAATTATTGTTTTCATCATTTTGCTTTTCCATAAAAAATGGTTAAATTTGCCCACTTAAAAAAGTTATAAAGAAATAAATGGGAACGATATTTACATTATTCATGGTGCTGATTATAATCGCCTGTGTTCTGCTTGTCATCATTATTATGGCTCAAAATCCTAAAGGAGGAGGTCTTTCCGGAACTTTCGGCGGTACTTCTTCTGCACAATTTGGGGTACAAAGAACCAACGATTTTATGGAAAAAGCAACGTGGACATTAGGTGGAGTTGTCGTAGGACTATGTTTGTTAAGTGTAATTCTTACCGCAAAACCTGAAGTTTCAGCTCCAAAAGCGCCGGCTGCTACAAAAGAAGTTCCCGCTTCAAAATCTGGAAATTCTTCTACAACAACAACAGTTCCGGCTCAGAAACCGGCATCAGGAAAATAAATAAGATTTTTTTTAAAAATTTATAAATTAAAAAATAGACCATCCAAAAAGGATGGTCTATTTTTTTATGAATAATTTTGAGATTCTCGATTACCTATTTCACTACTTTCATTTCATCAATCAACCATTTCGAATTGGCGAATTTATCGACGATGAAAAGGATGTATTTCGTATCCACCATGATATTTCTGGAAAAGCGAGGGTCGTAATTAATATCACTCATTGTTCCTTCCCATTGTCTGTCGAAATTCAATCCGATTAAATTTCCGTAAGCATCCAAAGCAGGACTTCCGGAATTTCCTCCAGTGGTATGATTGGTTGCCGTGAAAGCCACAGGAACATCGCCTGTTTTATCTTTATAAATTCCGTAATCTTTTTTGTTGTACAAGTCTATTAATTTTTTCGGAACATCAAATTCATAATCTCCGGGAACATATTTTTCCATAATTCCGGCTAAATGGGTTTGATATCCGTAATAAACCGCATCTCTTGGATTGGAACCTTTTACCTTTCCATACGTTACACGAAGTGTGGAATTGGCATCCGGGAAAAATTTACGGTCTTTATCGGTTTCCATTTGCTGCGCCATAAATTTTTTCTGATGAGTGTCAATCTGGCTCTGTAAAGCAACATATTTTCCTTCTGTATTTTTCAAATAATGTTCACGAAACTGTGCGAAAAGCTGCAACAATAGATCGTTTTTTAAATTTTGAAACAAAGTATTTTGATCGGCAAAAACTTTGTTGATATCCGAATAAACAGTTGCACCATTCAGATTTCCTCGCCCGGTAATTACAGAATTTTTTGAGAGATTTTCTATCGTTTGTAAAGCCACATTTTCATCCTTAAATTTTTCAAAACCAGCAGGAATAAAATTTGCAGAGTTTTTGTTTACATATAAAGAAAGTAATTTTCCGGTAACTTTTGCATCCAAAGTTCCATCATAATCTTTATAAAATCCTTCCATTCTTTCCTTGAAGCTATTGAAAGTTTTTGCATCCATTTTTCCCGCTTCAATGGCTTGAACCAAATTATAGTACTGATTTGCCAAAGTAAAAGTTTCGGCATTTCTCACCGTTTCCGAGTAATAAGATCTGTTCAAAGCATAAGGTGCTTGTTCATTGTAAAGTTTGTTCAGTTCATCCACGGTTGTTTTTACGGCAGGATTTTTAGAAATGAGCATGGCTTCATATTTCTTCTTTTTTCCAACAGCGTCCGATTTTTTTAAACCTTCCACTTCACCAATCCATTTTTTCCAGTAATTGGCTACAGAAGCATATTTTGAAGCATATTTTATTCTGGTTGCCGCATCAACACGCATTTTTTCGTCCAAAGTTTTTAAAGCCACTTCACGAATTCCAATCATCGCAGGATCTGTTTCCGTCATGATTTTTTCAACAGCTATTGCCGGTAAATATTCTTGTGTTCTTCCCGGAAAGCCAAAAACGAAAGTGAAATCATTTTCCTTGATATCTTTTACAGAAACCGGAAGAAAATGTTTTGGTTTGTAAGGAACATTGTCTTTTGAATATTCTGCAGGTTTGTTGTTTTTATCGGCATAAATTCTAAACATAGAAAAATCTCCGGTATGTCTTGGCCAAACCCAATTATCAGTATCAGAACCGAATTTTCCTATGCTTTGAGGCGGCGCTCCAACCAAACGAATGTCTTTAAAAGTTTCAATGATATATGCATAATATTTGTTTCCGTAATACATCGGTTTTATAGAAACTTTTTGGTCTGAAGTAATGGAAAATGATTTCGAAACGGTTTCAATATTAGCTTTTATTTGCGCGTCAGTTAAATTAGTCGCAGTTAAAATTTGTGAAGTCACTTCTTTGATATCTACAATAAAATCTACGGTTACGCCGGGATTTGGAAGTTCTTCTCCCATGTTTTTTGCCCAAAAACCGTTGGTTAATAGATCATTTTGTACTGTAGAATGACTTTGAATATTGTCATATCCACAATGATGATTGGTTAAAAGCAGACCTTTCGGAGAAATAATTTCTGCGGTACAACCTCCATCAAACTGAACCACTGCATCTTTTATACTCGGTTTAGAAGGATTGAAAATGTCCTTTGCAGAAATTTTCATTCCCAAGTCTTTCATTTCTTTTTCGTTTACTTCTGTTGGAATCCACATTCCGCCGTATTGTTGTGAAAAAGCAGTTGCAGAGTACAGAAAAAATCCAGCAATTAGAATTTGTCTTTTCATACTTTTTAAAATTTGCTTTAAAAATAAGGATTTTGAAGGAAATGTAAAATTGAAAGAGATAAAAGGAGATTACTTGGCGGAATTTTCCTTATTTGACGGTTAGTTTTACAATAACCTAATTTTTTTTAGTCAAATTCAGTTTTGTAAATTTTCCCAATTGTTAGGTGTAATTTTTTTTATGATCTGTGAAATCTGCGGAAAATTAAAACTTCATATTCTGAATTCTCACTGCATTCAAAACCGCCAATAAAGCCACACCAACATCGGCAAAAACAGCTTCCCACATGGTTGCTAAACCTCCGGCTCCAAGAACCAAAACAATAACTTTTACACCAAAAGCCAAAATAATATTTTGCCAAACAATTTTTCGGGTTTCTTTTCCAATTTTTATAGCTAAAGGAATTTTCGAAGGTTTATCATCCTGAATCACAACATCAGCAGTTTCAATCGTTGCATCGCTTCCAAGTCCGCCCATTGCAATTCCAACGTCGCTTAACGCTACAACTGGGGCGTCATTTACTCCGTCTCCGACAAAAGCCACCGTTTCATTTTTAGATTTTATTTCTTTTACTTTATCCACTTTATCTTCCGGAAGCAAGTCTCCGAAATAATTTTGAATTCCGATTTTTTCGGCGACTTCTTTAACGACAGCTGCTTTATCTCCGCTTAACATCGTGGTTTTAACACCTATTTTTTTCAATTTTTGTATCGCTGTAAAAGCATCACTTTTTATTTTATCAGAAATTGAAAAATAACCGACAAATTTTCCATCATAAGCAATAGCAATTAGTGTATCCGAAACGTTTTGATGATTAACAGCGTGCTGAACTCCAAATTTTTCCATTAATTTGAAATTTCCGGCCAACATCACTTTATCGTGAATATTTGCTTTCAAACCATGACCTGCAATTTCCTCCACATTTTCGACTTGAATAGAATGGTCAATTTTTCCAGCGTATTCTTGAATGGCAGTTGCGATGGGATGAGTGGATTTGCTTTCTAATAAATTTAAATATTTCATTATCGCTTCCTGATTAATTCCAGGTTCAAATTTTACTTCCTGAACTTTGAAAACACCTTCCGTCATTGTTCCGGTTTTGTCCATCACGACATTTTGAATTTTCGCCAAAGCATCCAGAAAATTTCCACCTTTAAATAAAATTCCGTGACGGCTTCCAGCGCCTATTCCTCCGAAATATCCCAAAGGAATCGAAATCACCAATGCACACGGACAAGAAATCACAAGAAAAATCAATGCGCGATATAGCCAATCTCTGAAGATATAATGTTCAACAAAAAAGTAGGGAAGAAGTGCAATTCCGATCGCCAGAAAAACGACAATAGGCGTATAGATTTTTGCAAATTTTCGGATAAACAGTTCTGTTGGTGCTTTCTGCGAAGTCGCATTCTGAACCATTTCCAGAATTTTCGACAGTTTGGAATCTTTGTATTCAGTATTGATTTTCACCGTGGAAACGGAATTCAAATTAATCATTCCCGCCAAAACAGCATCTCCTTTTTTCTTCGTGTCGGGTTTGCTTTCGCCGGTTAAAGCCGCCATGTTGAATGATGAACTTTCGGACAATAATTCACCATCTAAAGCCAGTTTTTCGCCGGGTTTCAACTGAATAATTTGTCCAATTTCTGCGGTTTCAGCTTTAATGGTTTTCGGAATATCATTATCAAGAATAGTAATTTCATCCGGTCGCGAATCCAAAAGTTCTTTAATATTTCCTTTCGCTCTTTGCACTGCCATTCCCTGAAACGCTTCTCCCACCGAATAAAATAACATCACTGCAACTCCTTCTGGATATTCACCAATTGTAAATGCGCCTATTGTAGCAATAGACATTAACAAAAATTCTGAAAAAAAATCACTGTATTTAATGCTTTCCAAAGCCTCTTTCAAAACAGGAAAACCAACGGGAATATAAGATGCGATATACCAAATGATGCGAATCCATCCTGAAAACCAATCCGGTTTTAGCCCATAATCTAACAGTAAACCAATAATGAGAAATCCAAAGGAGATAATTGCCGGAAGAAAGAGTTGCAAAAAGTTTTTTTCTCTAGAATCATTGTTGTGATCGTGTTCATGAGTATGATCTTCATGAGAATAGTTATGGTTATTGCTTTTATTTTTTGTTTTTTCTTCAACAGAACAGCATTCTTTCGACATTGTTTTAGGTTTTTATCAAAATTAAAAACTTTCGTTTGAATAGATTGAAAATCTAGAAATTTTGTATGATGTGATTTAAATTTTATAAAATATTTTTTTTTGAAGAAAGTAAATTTGCCTAGAAATGGAAATCGCAAATCAGGTACAAAATTTATTGCTTTTAGCGCTTCCTGTTGCGTGTATTGCGTGGACAGTAACACATGAAGAAATTTTTCGCGAACCGAGAGAGTTTTGTGTGAAAAAATCAAAAAGCTCAGACAAGCTTTACAAAAAAAAATTTTTTTATTTATTTACTTGTGAATATTGTTTCAGTCATTATATATCATTTTTCATCATATTAATTACCGGTTTCAAGCTGGTTTATGAAGATTGGAAAGGTTATTTAATTGCTTTTTTTGCTTTAGTATGGATCGCTAATTTTTATATGACGATTTTCGGAATTTTGCGACAGATGCTAAAAGTGGAGAAACTGGAAGGAAATTTAAAAGACAATGAATGGCACGAAGTAAAAGAAGAAATACAGGATAAAAAAAGCAAATAAATTGGGCGGTTTTGTATGGAAACTCCTAATTTCTATAAATAATTGATGCCGCCCTTTTATGCAAAGCGCACTCTTTTGAGTGCGTTTTGTATTTATTTGGAAAGTTAAATTTTGGGAAAAATTATTTTTTAATTAATTTTTTGATATAGGTCTTTTGTTTTGAGTAGGCTTTTATAATGTAATTTCCTTTTGATAAGATAGATAAATCTGAACTATTATTTTGTACCGCATTTGCACAGATAATTCTCCCGCTTAAATCAAAAATTTCAATTTTCTGAATTCTTTCTGGAGATTTGAAACTTACAAAATCACTAACCGGATTTGGAAAAATTGAGAATTCATTTGAGATTTCTGTTTCATCAGTGGCTAAACTATTCTGTACACTTGTTGAATACGTATTTGTAACAATTGGGGCATTGTAATCAAAATAAATATTGGCAGTATTGCTGAAAGAATCACCCAAAACCAATGTTGATTTTGTTTTTATCTTGAATAAAACATAACCGTCATTTGTAGCATTTGCAAAAGGAAGCTGGATGTTTTCAAAAATAAATTCAACAGTGTTTGGATTGGTGATTCTTGTAATGAAAGAATGACTTCCATTTAGTGCCACTAAAGAACTCAAATCAAATTTTGTAGTATCTATTAAATCTTTTACTACAATATTTTGTGCATTCGCTGTTCCTGTGTTTTCAAAACGAACCAAATAATGTACATAGTCTCCCACTTTTGTAGTGGCGATGCTACTTCCTTCTAAACAAGTTTTATCGTTAGGATCGAAAGAGTTTACTACCGTTTGGCTTAATGCGAAATTGTTGTCAGAAGGTGTTTCATCGGTTGCTCCAATAATCAAGCTATTAAAATTTAAAATATCACCTCCGTTCAAAGGTGGAGTTGCAGTTGGTGTATTTAGCGTATAAGTTACTGTAATTTCCCTTGTTTCAAAGGGAAGTAAATTACTGAAATTCCAATTCAATAAACCAGAACTTTGCGTAACAGGACTTGTTGTAGCGCTATTGAAATCCATCAAATTGTCATTATAACTCAATGATAAATTTCCAGATTGTGTATGCGTACCTTTGTTTTTATAAATTACTTTATATTTTGATGTAAATCCAGGAGCAGCTGCGTTAATAGGAACTATTACAACTTCCAAATCATTGTGTGTTCCATTGGATGAAATACAAAAATTTTGAGTTAATGGACTGGTTTGTGTGGGAAAATTTGCGGTAAAAGAACTTGGAGATATGGTCCAATAAGTCGGGTTTTCTAAAATCGGCGTTATGGTATGATTTCCTGCTTGAACAGGAATCATATAATTTCCTGTTGAATTTGATATCAACGAGCCTGATTGTCCACCTCCTGAAATATTAAATTTTTGATGCGGTTTATTTGTATCAGTCGGAGAACATCCATTGGTATCAAAATCATATTTTGTATTTCCTTGTATAGTGTAGAATGTTCCGCCTGGTGTGAAAGAACAATATGAAGTTACGATATAATTTTGAAATAATGTTGGATTAGAGTTTATCGCATTTTGAAACATTGTAAATTCACTATCATCGCTACAAATTATCAAATTAGGATTATTGTTGAACCCGATTCCTGTTGATGAATGAGTTTTACCATTTTTTAAATTAAGAAAATCCATATTGTTGCCTGAACATTGTATGTAATCCAAGTTTGGATTAAGAGATAAGTCCAAGTTTGAAATAGAATTGTTTTGAATATCTAAGGCTCTTAAATTGCTTAGATTACTTAAATTTAAGCTAGTAATATTATTGTTGTTACAATTTATAACTTCAAGAGTTGGACAGTTTACTATTGTTATTCCTGTTAAATTATTATCATGACAATATAAATTATATATGTCTGTCATGTTCTGAACAGTTAATGAGTTTAAAGCATTTGAGTTTAAAAATAGTTTTTCAATACTACTGTCAGTAATTAAAAAGGAATTCATTATAGGATTGTTCTGAACATAAATTTCAGCAGAAAAATTTTGCAAATTAGAAATATGAAATGACGTTAATAGAGTGTTGCTAATTACTAATTCTTCAATATTTGAACATCCATTAATGTTTAATGAATTTAATGGTGTATTATAGATATTTAATTCATCTAGATTACTCATATTACTAAAGTTTAGTGACGTAAGAGCGGTTTCGGAAATAAATATATTATACAAATTAGCATTATTATTTAATGTTAAAGATGTCAGTTGAAATGCATTTTCAATATATAATGTTGCAATATTAGTTTGAGATGTCAGGTTTAGAGATGTAATATTGTTCCCTGTTATAAGTAAGTTCACGAGGTTTCCAAAACTCGAAATACCAGTAACATCATTGATGTTAACACTCCAGATTTGCAAACTATAAACGGCTAAAGCTTCAGAAATTTCTATTTCACCATTGTTATTACTGTCAATTTTGATTGAATTATTATTTTGACCTTTAGCAATATTATTGGTTGTATTTGCAGATAGTAGATGAGCTTTAAAATTCGCATCCGGAAAATTAATAATCTGCGCATTAGAAGCAGCAAAACAGAAAACTAAAAATAAAAAGTAGATTTTTTTCATCGACGATAATTTTTTGCCAAATATATGTTAAAAAACAAAGCTTAAGAAAATTATTTCACCAAATCCAAAAACTGCTGTTCATCAAGGATAACGACACTTCCCAACGCTTCTGCTTTCTTTAATTTGCTTCCTGCTTTTTCTCCCACTACAAGGTAATTTAAATTTTTAGAAACTGCAGAAATATTTTTTCCGCCGTGTTGTTCCACCATAATTTCGGCTTGTTCACGGGTGAAAAGCGACAGTTTTCCTGTGAAAAGGAAGGTTTTTCCTTCCAAAGTTGATGAATTGTTTTCAAGAATTTTTTGTCTATTTATGAAATGATTTTTGAGGTTACTTGTTTTCCTTTCTCTGCGATTTCGTTCCAGATAATTATATTCAAAAGAGTGTTCATGAATTAGCGTAAATAATTTTCCACATACTAAAGCATCATCAAGTGCATTATGATAATTTTTTTGTTCTAGATCAAAATGTTTTGCAATTGTAGAAAGCTTATAATTTTCTAAATCACAAAATGATTTTGTGATATTTAGAGTGCAAAATGATTTATAGATTGGACTTGGAATATTGTAATGTTTGAGCGTTTTTTCAAGAACTGAAATGTCTGTAGAAGCATTATGTGCGACAATATTTTTTTTATGAAAATAATTTTCTATTTCATACCATAGTTCATCAAATTCTCTTTCATTAATTACATCATCTAAATAAATTCCATTAATTCTTGAATTGATTGGACTAAATTTTAAATCAATTGGTTTGATAAGTGAATAGTATTCTGACTGAGGTTTTCCATCTAAAAACTCAACAATTCCTATTGAACATGGTATACTTCCATAAGAGGTTTCAAAATCAATTGCGACAAAATTTTTTATTAAATCTATCATCGGTTTTTAACTTAATAAATTGAGAAAATCTTCTTCACTTAGAATTTTAATAGACTCAATTTCCTTTGCCTTTTTTAATTTGCTTCCAGCGTTTTCACCAACAACTAAATAATTAAGATTTTTTGATACTGCTGAAATGTTTTTCCCACCGTGTTTTTCTACCATCTCTTCTGCTGTATCTCTAGAAAACAATGAAAGTTTACCGGTGAATAAAAATGTTTGATTTTCTAAATTATTTGAAATTAATTGTTCTTCCTGATTCAAAGTTAATTGAACGCCTACTGAACGAAGTTTATTGATTAATGATAAATTCTTTTCATTATCAAAGAAATTTTTAATGCTTTCTGCAATTTTTTCTCCAATATCATTTAACTCGGAAAGCTCTGTATAATTCGCATTAATTATTGCATCGATTGATTTAAAGTGCTTTGCTAATTTTTTTGCGACGGTTTCTCCAACGTGTTTAATTCCAATGGCAAATAACACTTTATCGAAGTTTACTTTTTTTGATTTTTCAATTGATTCGATTAATAAATCAGCTGATTTTTCTTTTATTCCAACACGATTTCTGTCAGTTATACTAATAATGAAACTTTCTAAATCTTTATCTTGAATTGTTTCATTCCAAATTAGAACTTCATCAATGTAATCTAAATCTTCAAAATCAAAGTTTTGTCCAAATAATGAGTTTTCTGAAAAATATTGAGGGAATTTTAGCTCTAATAAATAATTCAAAGGGACGAAATTAGGAATAAAACTAAATGGTTCATTGTTTATTCTACTATGTTCCAAACTGAACTTGTGAATAAATTTCTGAATTTTAGAATCTGAAAAATCAATATTAAGTGACTGAATATCTCTTAAATCAGTAATGTTTTCAGTTATCTGTTCTGCTTGCTTAATGGTTAGATTTCCCCATTTTTTAGAAAGGGAAAATATTGATTTCATTAAGTCTGCTTGTAGTTGTCCTTTATATTTCAGACCTGCATCGTCATTTTCAATCCATTTTTCTAAACCAAGAATTTCTTCTTTTTTCAAAAAATATAAATCAGCACAATTTGAAAGTTTATTGTTAGAGAAAAGTAAATCAATTGTACCTTCTCCTAAACCATCAATATCCATTGCTTTTCTGCTTGCAAAATGTTGTATTCTTCCTAAAATCTGAGGCTTACAACCATCTAAATTCGGACAAAAATGAATGGCTTGATCTTCAATTTTTACCAGTTCTGTTCCGCATTCCGGACAATTTTTAATATACTGAATTTCAGAATTTTGTGGATTCCGTTTTTCAATATTTACTCCAACAATTTTGGGAATAATTTCGCCGCCTTTTTCTACAAAAACATAGTCATTTTCGTGCAAATCTAATTTTTTGATAATGTCTTCGTTGTGAAGTGAAGCGCGTTTTACAACGGTTCCGGCCAACAAAACCGGTTTCAGATTCGCAACCGGAGTTATCGCACCGGTTCTTCCGACTTGGTACGAAACGCTTTGCAATTCGGTTTCCACTTTTTCCGCTTTGAATTTGTAAGCCATTGCCCAACGTGGAGATTTTGCGGTGTAACCCAACTGTTGTTGCTGTTTTAAAGAATTGATTTTCAATACAATTCCGTCGATTTCAAAAGGCAATTCGTGGCGTTTTTCGTCCCAATAATTGATGAATTCTTTTACTTCATCCAAATTTTTGCACAATTTTGCTTGAGCCGAAGTTTTAAAACCCCAATTTTTGGCATTTTCCAATAATTCCCAATGAGAATTTGCGGTTAAATTTTCTCCGACAAATTGATACAAAACCGCCGATAAGCCACGTTTCCGAACTTCCGCAGAATCTTGGATTTTCAAACTTCCGCTTGCAGTATTTCTGGGATTCATAAAAGGATCAAGACCTTCTGCTTCACGATTTTCGTTGATTTTATCGAAGTTTTTTCTAGTTAGATAAATTTCGCCACGCATGTAAAATTTTTTCGGAACATTTCCTTTTAAAGTTAAAGGAATGTCCGAAATCGTGCGAACATTTGCCGTAATTTCATCGCCGTGAAATCCATCACCACGAGTTACTGCCTGCGAAAGTTTTCCATTTTCGTACAAAATAGAAATCGAAGCGCCATCATATTTTAATTCTGCAACAAATTCAACAGGTTCATCAATCGTTTTGATGATGCGTTTTTCCCAATTTTCCAAATCATCAAAATCGTAAGAATTGTCTAAAGAATACATACGGAATTGGTGTTGAACCGTTGGGAAATTCTTTGTAATTCCACCACCAACACGCAAAGTAGGAGAGTTGGCGTCGAAAAATTCAGGATGTTGCGCTTCTAAATCTTGAAGTTCTTTCAGTTTTGCATCAAACTCAAAATCGGAAACTGAAGGTTCATCCAAAATATAATAGTTGTAATTGTATTGATGCAACTCTTCGCGTAATTCTTCAATTTTTTGCTGAATGTTTTCGGACATTGGGAAATTTATTTAAGCAAAAATACAAAAGTTGATGAGTTTGCAATATTCTCTTAAAACTCATTGAAATATAATAAAACCTTGTTTTTTTAAATTTTTTTAAAAAAAATGATTGTTTTTAAAATTAACCCCTATTTTTGTTAGGGTAAAAATATAATAATTATGAAAATTGAAAAAAGATGGGTTATTTCTTTTGGGGTTATTTCGGTAATTTCTATTCTTGGGCTTTTTTGGAATTCGGAATCTGGTAATGTAAAGGAATTATTTCTCACCGAAAATGAAATTGTAGGAGCAGATGTAGCCTGGATTTTGGCAGCTGCAGGTTTGGTACTTTTGATGACTCCCGGACTTTCTTTTTTTTATGGAGGAATGGTGGGAAAAAAAAATGTAATTTCCACGATGTTGCAAAGTTTTATTGCTTTGGGAGTGATTTCTATTTTGTGGTTAGTCGTTGGTTTTTCTTTGTCATTTGGAGATTCATTGGGTTGTAAAATTGGACAAGAGCATTATGGAATTATTGGTAATCCGTTAAGTTTTCCATTTTTCGAAAATGTCGGAATGTTACCTCACAAAAATATGGCATCTTCCATTCCATTTGTTTTGTTTGCTTTGTTCCAAATGAAATTTGCCGTTATTACGCCTGCATTAATAACAGGATCTTTTGCGGAAAGAGTGCGTTTTATTTCCTATTTGTTTTTTATGGTTTTGTTCAGTTTGTTTATTTATACACCGCTTTGTCATATGGTTTGGCATCCTGAAGGTTTACTTATCAAATATTTCGGAATTAAGGATTTTGCAGGTGGAACTGTGGTACACATGAGTGCGGGTTTTGCTGCTTTAGCCGGAACTTTTGTCATAGGAAAAAGGAAAAATCCGCACCACGAACCTTCCAATATTCCCTTTGTGTTGTTGGGAACAGGAATGTTGTGGTTTGGTTGGTTTGGTTTTAATGCGGGTTCTGCATTATCCGCAAATGCTACGGCGGCTTTGGCTTTCGGAACCACCACCATTGCTTCTGCTTCTGCGATGTTAACATGGATTTTTTTTGATCGAATTAATGGAAGAAAAGTTTCAGCTTTAGGAGCTTGCATTGGTGCTGTTGTTGGTTTAGTAGCTATTACACCCGCTGCTGGATTTGTAACGATGGCGGAAAGTTTATTTATAGGATTTATTGCTTCGGTGGTATCCAATCTCATGATGAACTGGAAAAAATTAAAAAAAATAGATGATACTTTGGATGTTTTTGCTTGTCATGGCGTTGGAGGAATTATGGGCATGATTTTAACGGCTATTCTTGCACATGGAGAAAATGCAAGTTTACTTCACGGAGGAATGGAGGTTTTTGCGCATCACATGATGGCTCTCATTTTGGTAGCTGTATTTACTTTTTTTGGATCCATTATTCTTTATAAAATTACCAATGCTATTATTCCATTGCGGGTAACCGAAGGTTCCGAGGAAATAGGTTTGGATCTTTCGCAGCATGATGAAAGTATTTTGTAAAATTTTTTTAGTTTTTTTTAATGCTATAATTTTTTTTTAACTGAATTTAACACCTTAAGCCGGTTATTTTAAATGTTAAAATTATTTAACAAAAAAAGGTTCTGAATATGAGGGCTTTTAGAATGTTATTAAGTTTTAATTTATTTTTATTTTATAATTTATTTAAAAACCCTTAAACCTGCATTAATAGGATTCTTTTCTATTGCTTTTAGTTTTGCAATCAAAATAAAGAAGTAAAAAAGTGAAAAGAAATCTCCAGAAAATCTTGTTTCTGACCTTAACAGGAATGGTGAGTGTAGAAATAGCTGCACAACAAAAACAAGACACCATTAAAGAAAAAAAAATTGAAGAAGTTGTTGTAACCGCTTTAGGAATTAAAAGGCAGGACAAAGCTTTAGGATATGTTGCAGAAAAACTGTCTTCAGAAACATTTACCGAAACTCAAAATAACAACTGGGCGCAATCCATGGAAGGGAAAGTTGCAGGTTTGAAAATTCAAACTGCGGGAGCTGGACCTTTAGGATCTTCCAGAATTACTTTAAGAGGCGAAAAATCAATGTTCATGGATAATAATCATGCCTTGATTGTCGTGGATGGAATCCCAATTAGTGATGGACCCAGAGTAAATTCCGGAACAGGAACTCCAGCTTATGGAGCAGGTTCTGGAGGTGATCTTCCTATTGATTTGGGAAATGGACTGAATAACATCAATCCTGATGATATCGAATCGGTTACTATTTTGAAAGGAGCTTCTGCAGCAGCTTTGTATGGTTCAAGAGCGGCAAATGGAGCGATCATGATTACTACAAAATCCGGAAAAAGTAAAAACGGAAAAATTCAGGTAACTTTTAATTCATCCTCCAGTTTTGATACGGTTTTGAAATGGCCGGATTATCAATATGAATTTGGACAAGGAACCTTAACAAAAAACTCGGCTGGAAATCTTTTTTATTCTTACGGAGCTTCTGCTGATGGTGTTAGTACCGGTGGAACAAGTAGTGCTTTTGGACCAAAATTCCAGGGACAATATTATTTTCAATATGATCCAACTGTTGAAGGACAAAGTGTTGAACGCCAACTGTGGAGACCTTACAAAGACAATGTAAAAGGTTTTTGGGAAGTGGGATCTAATTATTCCAACAGTATTTCCATAGAAAATGCTAATGAGAAAACAAACTATAGAACTTCCTTAACCTATTTGAAAAACGAATGGATGATGCCAAATACTGGCTTCGACCGATTAAATTTTGCTGGATCTATCGCACATAAACTTTCGGATAAATTTAGAATTACCACAAAATTGGGCTATAATAAACTCAGCAGTGATAATTTACCGGCTACAGGATATAACAACCAATCTATTTCTTATTTTATGATTTTTCAGAATCCCAATGTGGATTTGGCTTGGTATCAGCCTATTTGGAAAAACGGAAAAGAAAACATCGATCAGATCCATCCTTTTAGCTCTTTTATAGATAATCCGTATTTAATTGCCTATGAAATGTTAAATGGGGTCGATAAAAGAACCATTAATGGGAATATGATGTTAGAATATGATTTTAATCCAAATTTTACAGCGATGTTCCGCTCCGGAGTTGAGTTACTGAACGAAAAAAGAACGGTAAAAAGACCTTGGAGTTCTGCAAATTATGTTTCAGGATTTTACAGAGAGCAACATATCAAAAATCAAGAGTATAACAATGATATTTTGTTCACGTACAAAAAACCTGTTGGTGCAATAGATTTATCAGCATCATTAGGAGGAAGTATCCGTTATAACGAATATGTGATGAATGATTACCAAGCAGTAGGTTTAAAAATTCCTGGAGATTATTCATTAACTAATGCCGTTTCTTTAATTACTAAAGTTCCAAAACCTCATGACGAGCAAGTAAATAGTGTTTATGGTTTAGTAACTTTAAATTATCTTAACAAAATTTTCCTTGATTTTACCGGTAGAAACGACTGGAGCAGTACACTTCCTGCAGAAAATCGCTCGTTCTTTTATCCTTCTGTAAGTTCAAGTTTTATTTTGTCGGATTTATTTAACGTAAAATCTGAAAAATTCAATTATTGGAAATGGAGAGCTTCTTGGGCAAAGGTGGCAATTGACGGATCTCCGTATCAACTTACAAAATATTATGATTTGGATGATATTCAAGGTGGAGTTACCGTTCCTTCGGTATTTCCAAATCCAAATTTAAAATTCGAAACCAATGTTAATATTGAAACAGGAATGGATTTCGGATTTTTTAATAATCGGTTGAACTGGAGTTTTACAGCTTATCAAAACAGTACTAAAAATCAGAATATTTCAATACCTATACTTTATGAAAATGGATATTCGCATCGTAGGATCAATGCAGGAGAAGTAAGAAACCGCGGTATTGAAACCTCTTTGAATGCTACGGCAATCAGAAATAATAATTTCAACTGGAAAATTGGTGCGAATTGGTCCATGAACCGAAACAGAATTATGAGTTTGCCGTCAGAATTCAACGGTGAACCTTATACAATGGCAACTGTTGGGGGTGTTGTTTACTTCAACGCCGTGGTTGGTGGTTCTTTAGGAGATTTGTATGGCTTCAAATTACTTAGAAATGCTGATGGACAAGTTATTTATGGTTCAAACGGACTTCCTGCAAGACCTGCAAATATTGAAAAAGTAGGCAATGCTTTTCCGGAATGGAGAGCCGGTTTACAGAATGAATTTAATTACAAAAATTTCTCTCTGAGTTTTTCTTTTGATGGACAACTTGGTGGTATGGCTTATTCGCAAACCCATCACAAAATGTCTGAACAAGGAAAACTGAAGCACACTTTAATGGGACGTGAAAATCCGGACGGAACAATTAATACCACTATTGTTGGAGAAGGTGTGGTGCAAAATCCTGATGGAAGCTTTAGTCCGAATACAACGCCGGTTTCTATTTCTGCCTATTATGGAGATTATTATCGTAGAGCCAATGTTGAAACCAATACTTTCGACACTTCTTTTATTAAACTTCGTGATGCCAGAATTGGCTACTCTTTTTCAAAAGATTTGATAGGAAATTTAGGTCTTAGCGAACTTTCCGTTGCCATTTTTGGAAAAAACCTTTGGATGTGGACCGAGTTTCCAATTTTTGATCCTGAAGTGGCCACTTTGGATAATAGTACCATTACACCGGGTGTAGAAATTGGTCAATTACCGTCTGCTAGAACGGTTGGTTTTCAGTTAAATGTCAAATTCTAAAAATTTAAAAAATGAAAAAAATAATATTCAATATCGTTTTGGTTTGCTCTACAGTTCTCATTACGAATTCTTGCAGCAGAACCTTTGAGGAAATTAATACCGATACCAGCAAAATCGAAAATCCTACTGCAGGAAGTCTTTTAGCACCGGTTCAATACGAAATGTCAGCCTATGGTTATAACAGAGCAGATGGTTTTACTTTTGAAATTATGCAAGTGGCTATTCCTTTCCCCAATGAAGGAAATACCTTGAGCCGATATTATTTAACAGAAAATACAGGAGCAGGTTATTGGAACACCAGTTACAAATGGCTGAAACAAATAAAAGAAATGAATGATTTTGCGGTGAAGGAAAACAATCCCAATATTCAAGCCATTTCAAAAGTTTTAAACGCATGGATCTATGCCAATCTTACCGATGCTTTTGGAGATATTCCATTTTCCGAAGCTTTGCGTATCGAAGAAGGAATATCAACGCCAAAATTTGATCAGCAAAAGGATATTTATGTCGCACTTCTAAATGATTTAAAGTTGGCAAATACGATGTTTGATACCACAAAACAATTGAAAGATTTGGATTTGTTCTATCAGGCGCAAAGTTCCGCAGATGGAATCTTGAAATGGAAAAAATTCTGTAATTCTCTCTCATTAAGACTTTTGGCAAGAATTTCCAAAAGAAACGGGGAAGTGAATGTCCACAGCAGAATTCAGGAAATTGTTAATGATCCTACCACTTTTCCAATTTTTATGAATAATGAAGAAGGTGTTACTTTAGATATTTCCGGTGTAGCACCGTTTTTGCCACCCATTGCAAGACCTCAGGATTTCACGGCTTACCGAGCTGCCGGCGAATTTTTTGTGGAAACTTTAAATAAAAATAATGATCCGCGTTTAAGCAAGTTTTTTACCCAGGCAAAATCTATTCCTGCAAATGCTAATATTGGCTATAAAGGAGCTCCTGCAGGTTACGCTTTGGGAAGTACATTCAATTATCAACCTTCCAACATGAACCAAAATTTAGCAAAAGCACCTTTGAAAATTTTAGTTTATCCTTACGCGGAATTGCAATTTACACTGGCAGAATTTGCACAAAAAGGAATCATCACAGGAAATGCACAAACGTATTATGAAAACGGAGTAAAAGCAACCATTGAACAATGGGGAAATACGGTTCCTGCCAATTATTTTGCTGATGCGGATGTTGCTTATAATGGAACTTTGGAAAGAATTATGTTGCAGAAATATGTGGCTTTATTTTTTGTTGATCAACAGCAATGGTACGAACAGCGAAGAACCGGTTTTCCGGTAATGCCTAACAACGGAGGTTTACTGAATAATGGAAATATGCCACAAAGAATGCCTTATCCTACCAATCCTAGAGTGATGAATTCTACCAATTATAATGCAGCGGTTCAACAAATGGGTGGTGATGATATTAACGTAAAAATGTGGTGGAACAAACCTTAAAAATGAAAATTTTAATTTTATTTATTATAATTTTTACCACTCTTGTGAAAGCCCAAACTCAAATTATTGCCCATCGTGGATTCTGGAAAACCAATCCGGAAACTACCGAAAATTCTTTGAAAGCTTTGGAAAATGCTATGGATTTGCAAGTATATGGATCTGAGTTTGATGTTCGGATGAGCAAAGATGGAAAACTGGTCATCAACCATGATGAACATCATGGAAAAATGGAAATTTCGGAAACAGGATATTCCGAGTTGAAAAAACTGAGGCTTTCCAATGGTGAAAAAATTCCGACTTTGAAAAAGTATCTCAAATTGGGAAGAAAATTTGAAAATATGATGATGATTGTAGAGTTGAAACCTGCCAAAACAAAAGCTTTAGAAGGTGAAATAGTGAAAAAAACAATCCAGTTAATCGAAAAGCTTCGAATGGAAAACCAATGCGAATTCATTTCTTTTTCACTCAACATCTGTAAAGAAATCAAAAGACTGAAACCGTTTGCGAAAGTGCAGTATTTAAACGGCGATCTTTCACCACTGGAACTCAAAAATCTAAATATTGATGGTTTTGATTATCATTATAAAATTCTTACAGAGAAACATCCGACTTGGATTGATGAAGCGAAAAAATTGGGCTTAATTACCAATTCATGGACGGTGAATGATCCCGATATTTTCAAAAAATTACAAAAAATGGGAATCGGTTTCGTTACGACCAATGTTCCCAATGAATTTCAAAAAATTAAATAAACATGAAAAATATAATTGCAGCTTTTCTGCTGCTTTCGACCCTGTCTTTTGCGCAGGATTCCGTTTCGGGTTTTGTGTATGAAGACTTTAACAAAAATTCAAAAAAAGACGGTAAAGAAAAAGGTTTGGAAAACGTAGCGGTTTCTAACGGAATTGAAGTGGTTTTAACCGATAAAAACGGAAAATATTCGCTTCCAGTTTATGGCGATAATCTCATTTTTGTCATCAAACCTCAACATTATCAAACAAAACTTAATTCTAACTTTTTACCAGAATTTTATTACAATTTTAAACCTAAAGGTTCTCCTACAGATTTCAAATATAAAGGCGTTTCACCCACCGGAAATCTTCCTAAATCAGTAGATTTCCCTTTGTACAAAAATCAGGAAAATGATGATTTTCAAATTTTGGTTTTCGGTGATCCTCAACCTTACAATTTAAAAGAAATTGATTATTTCCGCCGTGGAATTATCAATGAAGTGAAAACTAATAAAAAACAGGCCATCTTGGGAATTAGCCTTGGAGATTTGGTGGGCGACGATTTGTCTTTGCACAAACCCTACATTGAAGCGGTAAAAGAACTCGGACTTCCGTGGTACAATGTAATGGGAAATCACGACATGAACTACGAAGCCAAAGAAGATAGAAATTCTGATGAAACTTTTGAGGCCAATTTTGGACCAGCAAATTATTCCTTCAATTATGGAAATGTCCATTTTGTGATTTTGGATAATATATTGTATCCGGATCCTCGTGATGGTAAAGGTTATTGGGGAGGTTTTCGTGAAGATCAGCTAAAATTTGTAGAAAATGATTTGAAACTGGTGGATAAAAATAAATTAATCGTCGTTTCCTTACATATTCAGTTGAAAGAGGAAAATCCTGGAGATGCCCATTTCCGTGAAGAAGATAGAAATCGATTGTTCAGCTTGCTTCAACCTTTTGAAAATGTTTTGTTGATGTCAGCTCATACGCACAAACAATCTCAGATTTTTCATGCAGTAAAATCCGAAGACGGAAAATCCCGTGAAATTCATGAAATCAATATGGGAACAACTTCCGGAGATTGGTATTCCGGAGAAAAAGATTCGCTTGGAGTTCCTGCTTCAACCATGAGAGACGGAACTTTCAGAGGATATTCTTTCATCAATTTTAAAAATAATCAGTATCAAATTCAATATAAAGTGGCAGGAAAACCGGAGGATTTTATGATGCAGCTTCATGTTCCGAGAGTAATTTCCAAAACCAGAAGTTCGGCGAGAATTTTCGTGAATTTCTTTACCGGAAGCGAAAAAGATTTGGTGGAATATAAAATTGACAATGGAGAATGGAAAAAAATGGAATTTTCAAAATCTATTGACCCGAAATATATTCAATCGGTTCTGAAATGGGATAATACACCCAACCTTTTTGAAGGAAGAAGACCTTCCAATCCGGAACCTTCCAATCATCTTTGGAGCGCCGGTTTTGGGAAAAATCTGGAAATCGGAAAACATCAGGTGGAAGTTCGCGCAACAGATCGATATGGAAAAACCTACACCGCAAAAGAAGAATTTGAGGTTCAGAACCTGAAACCAATTCCATAAATTATAAATTTTACTTTTTTTCTCTCGAAGCTGGCTTCATGTTTTTTTGAAGTCGGCTTTTTTTGTTCAGTTTCATAACTAGCATAACAAAAAATCTGCTTTATCTGTTCAATCTGCGAGAGAATATTTAATACTTTTGCAAAAATTTCCCAATGCAAAATTATCTCGAATTCAACTTTAAAATAAATCCTCTTCAACCATGGAACGAAATCCTGATGGCAGAATTAATCGAAATTGGTTTCGACAGTTTTACCGAAGAACACGACGGAATTTTGGCTTATATCCAAAAAGAACAGTTCAAAGAAGAAGATTTGAAAAATTTGCATTTGCTTAATAATCCTGAAATCGAGATTTCTTACGAATATTCCGAAATGCCGAATATCAACTGGAATGAAGAATGGGAAAAGAATTTTGAACCGATTAATGTTGCGGATAAAGTTTACATTCGTGCGGAATTTCACGAATCAAAACCGGGACTTCACGAGTTGGTGATTCAACCGAAAATGTCATTTGGAACGGGGCATCATCCAACAACGCACTTGATGATTCAACAAATGTTAGACATGGATTTTTCTGGGAAAAAAGTTTTGGATATGGGTTGCGGAACTTCGGTTTTAGCCATTTTTGCGAAACAAAAAGGAGCAGAAAAAGTGGTTGCCATAGATATCGACGAATGGTCGGTGGAAAATTCCAAAGAAAATGCAGAAAGAAACAGTGTTCAACTGGAAATTTCACAAGGAACGGCGGAAAATTTAGGCTCAGAAAATTATGATATTATTCTCGCAAATATCAACCGAAATATTTTGATTTCTGATATTCCAACCTACGTTTCGGTGTTGAATAAAGGTGGAAAATTATTGCTTTCAGGATTATGTTTCTTTGATGTGGACGATATTTTAGAAGTTTGCAATGAGCAAAATTTAACCTTGAAAAACAAGCAACAGCGTGAAGTATGGATGAGTTTGCTGTTGGAAAAATAATGAGAAATTTGAAACGAAAATTTTAGGAAAAATTATTTCTTATTCTTTTCTTCAATCCATTTGCTTAAGTATTTTGTGGAATTGAGTTGGTGATGTTGAAGAATTTGACCTAAATAATTTTCGTTTCGATGATAGGCTAAGTTTTCTTGTAAATTTTCAATTTCGTTGAAGAAATTTTGGTCAAAATCTATCTTCATAAAACGGTTTTCTAAAATTTTGAAACCATTTTCCTGCAGTTTTTTCCAAAGATTTTCATCAGAATATAATTCGACGGATTTTTCTATAAAATTTTCATCAGAATCTTCGATAAAACCGTTCCAATCCAAGTTTCCATGCATTCCTTCAGCTCCGATTTTTGAAGTAAGATTAGGAATTCCAAATTTCATGCTTTCCCAAAGTTTTCCCTTCAAACCAGCACCGAACGGAATAGGAGCGAGGAGAATTCGATATTCATTTAAAATTTTTTCTACCGATTCTGCCCTTCCTTTCACGATAAACCCTTCCTTTTCGTTGTGCAATTGGAAAACTTTTTCCGAAGCATAAGCGCCGTAAATGTGAAGTTCAGTTTCAGGAAGTTTTTTACGAATGGCTTTCCAAATTTTTTTGATTTGAAGCACCGTTTGCCAATTTGGTTCATGAAGAAAATTTCCAATGCTCACAAAATGTTTTCGCTCTTCAAATGGTTTTGAATTTCGGTGAATTTCGTCGGTCAAAAAAGGAAGATAATGCAAAATTTCTGGATTCATTTTGAAGGTTGAAATGAGCAAGTTCACTTCAAATTCAGAAATAATTAAAGATAAATCGCAACGCAAAATGGAAGCGATTTCTCTTTTAAAAATATCATTGAGGAAATCTTGATTTTCAATTTTTTGCTTTTCCTTAAAGGCTTTTCTGCGGGCTTCACGAAGAAAATGCAAATCTTCGGTGTCCAACATTTTCAAAGCATTTGGACAATTTTCCGAAACACGCCACCCAAATTGTTCTTCGGAAATGTAACGGTCGAAAAGCACAATGTCGGGATTTAATTTTGTTATCAAATGATCAAAACCAGAATTGTTGATTTCAATTTTCTGGATTTCGATTTTTTCAGAAAATTCCACATTATTGGCGGAAGTAAGAAACGTGATTTTGTAATTTCTTTCTTTAAACAAATCGATAAGTTGCATCATGCGATGTCCCGCCGCTGTAGAAGCAGGTTCGGGAATAACAAGACCAATGATGACGAGGTGTTTCACGAGGACAAAAATAAAAAAGTGCTTTCGAAAAAGCACTTAAAAAAATTATTTTAGTGGATATTTTTGATTTAGAGCCTGTAAAATAGCCCAGGTTTCAGCATCAACAATACCGTCAAATTTTTCCGGTCTAAAGTGAAACTGAAAAGCTTCCACAACTTTTCTGTTATTGGTATCCCAAGTTCCGGAAGGTGAAATATCATAACCTAATTGGTTTAACGCAGCCTGAATTTTGATAATCATGGTAGAAGTATTGCTGTTTATTTCAAAGTTGGTATTAACCAATTGTGACATGAAATTTTGTTTAACCACTTCATCATACCACATCCCGATTTGATATTGCTCATACAATCTTTTCCAAGGAAAAAGAGGACCTGGATCTTGTTTTCTTAGAGGAGCAATATCAGAATGCGCCAAAACATTGGTAGGTGGAATATTGTATCTTGTAACAATGTCTTTCGCTAAAGCCGCCACTTTTTTAATTTGTGCTTCTTCAAATGCAACGAATACTCTATTTCCTATGGAATCTGTAGTGTAACCATTATTCACAATTTCGATTCCGATTGAAGTATCGTTGAGCATTTTATCACTTCTCCAAGAGCTGTTTCCTGCATGATAAGCTCTTTTATTTTCATCAACCAACTGATAAATTTCATTGTTTCCTAAATTGTTCACCAAATAATGAGAGCTTACAGATTGCTGTGTTAAAACCATTAAAGATTTATCATCATCTAAAGCAGTATAATGAAGAATTAAATATTTTTGACGAAAATTTTGTCCAATTGCTGGGAAATAGGTTTTAACAACTTTATAACCTGCAGGTTTTGCACTTACAATAGATCCGTAACTTACCGTATTGTCATTTTTAGTAATGTCCGCAATATTGGTGGTGTAAAACTCTACTCCTTGTATGGTTATTGGTTTTGGATAGGTTGGTGTGGTTGGTTTTGGCGCTGTTGTTACTGTTGTAGGTTTTGGATTTGTTGTCGTGTTTTTTGTTGGTTGCTGTGACGCACAGGAAACAAAAATTGATAATCCAATGATATATAATATTTTACGCATAAGCTGAAGTTCAAAAGGTTTATTTTTTCAAAAATACGAAAAAAATTAAGCAAAAAATTTTGGTTAATATTCAAAACAATTATATATTTGCACTCGCAATTACAGAAAAGAAGTTCTTTATCAATTGCAAGGAGGGTTGCCGGAGTGGTTAACGGAGCAGTTTGCTAAACTGTCGACGCGAAAGTGTCGCGTGGGTTCGAATCCCACACCCTCCGCAACCGGTAATCTCGGGGTGTAGCGTAGTCCGGTCATCGCGCCTGGTTTGGGACCAGGAGGTCGCAGGTTCGAATCCTGCCACCCCGACCACACTTACACTAAGTAAGGTCAGAAATCCTCAAATTCATAGAATTTGAGGGTTTTTTCTTTTATATCATATCAAGAAACCCCAAAGAATATCAAGGTAAATGTGAGTTAAACGGTGAGTCATTTTAATTTTTAAATTTACTCACCGAATAGCTTATAAGTAACTGTAAATCATTTATTTAAGACATTTATTTTGATGCTATTTATAATTGTTTGACTTCTTCACTTCATTCCATTGAATGGTTGGAATGCGAGAACTGCTCCAAAGTGTATGAGTTGAACATAAAATAAATGGATATGAAAAGTAAAAACACCTTTGGGATTCAATTCGTGTTGCGGTTACCCAAAAACAAGAAAGACGAGATGGCCGTTGTTTATGCAAGAATTACAGTAAACGGTCGCAGAGCTGAAATTTCCTTAAAAAGTAAAGTGTCAATTAATAATTGGGATGAAGCAAAAGGAAGAGCAAAAGGAAAGCGAGAAGAAATCATAAAATTGAACAGCCACATGGAGCAAGTGCGCTCGTTAATTTTTGATGGTTACCAAGAATTGATACAGCAGAACAAATCGGTTTCCGTGGATGCCGTTAAAGCCAAGTACCTTGGTGAAGATATAGAAGAAACGATGACTTTATTAAAGGTTATTGAATATCATAGGCAAGTTGCAGCTACAAAACTTGCACCAGGTACCATGAAGAATTATCATACTACCGAAAGTTATCTCAAAAAGTTTATTAAACATCAATATCGTAAAAACGATATAATGCTGGAAGAACTCAATTATAAGTTCATTCTTGATTTCGAAAATTTCCTCATTAATTATGAGTCGACCGATCATCACAAAACCCTTAATAATAATGGGTGATGAAACATATGGAACGTTTACGCAAAATGGTAAATATGGCTGTTATGATGGACTGGTTAGACAAGGATCCATTCTCCAAGTATAAGCTCCATTTCGACAAAGTAGAACGAGGTCACCTCACTAAAGAGGAATTAAAGGTGTTGAGTGAAAAAAACTTTAAAATTGAACGATTGCAATCTGTACTCGATATGTTCCTGTTTAGTTGTTATACAGGGCTTGCTTATATAGATATATTCAATCTAACCAAAGAGAACATAATTAAAGGGATAGATAGCAGAGATTGGCTTAAAATTAATCGACAAAAAACGAATACAATAGTTAAGGTTCCTCTTTTGCCAGAGGCAGTGAACTTGATTAAGAAATATAATGACCACCCTGTAGCGGTTGGCAAAGGTACCCTTTTCCCAGTTACTTCTAATCAACGAATGAATGGCTACTTAAAGGAGATTGCTGAAATCTGTGGAATAGATAAGAATTTTACGTTCCACCTTGCAAGGCATACTTTTGCTACAACCATAACTTTGAGTAATGGTGTACCGATAGAATCAGTGAGCAAAATACTCGGACATACTTCTATTCGTATTACGCAAATTTACGCTAAGGTTGTGGAGCATAAATTGAGCGAGGATATGCAAAATTTAAGAAAAAGAATGATTGCTAAAAATTGATTTGTAGATATTAAGCTGCCTTTTAGAGCCAAAGACTACCAATGGATGCCATATTATAAAGCCCAACATAAAAGATTTGTTCATTTGGATTCATAAGGTATGATTTAGTATGAAATACTTGTTTTCTGCCTTTGTGATAGAATTGAGTTTTAATGATAAAAAAGAGAACAGATGAAAGTTGAGCTTATTACACGGGAAGATTTGGAAAACTTTAAAAAGGAACTTTTGCAAGAAATTAGAAGAAATGCATCGCCCCCTAGAAAACCAGGACAAGAACCAAAGGAATGGTTGAAAAGTTATGAGGTGCGTAAATTATTGGGGATTTCGGCAGGTACACTCCAAAACCTTCGATTAAATGAAACATTACCCTATACTAAAATAGGTGGATTAATGTATTATCGCTATGAAGATATTAGTAAATTAATGGATGGAGTTGATGGGAATTAAAATATTAGAAAGATGAATTAAGCAGGAATTAGGGTTCCTGCTTTTTTATGCCATTATTTTTATCCTCAAATCACATTTATTTTTTTTTTTCATTGCAAATCCAAAGCGCATAAAAGAGCTTTGATTGAATTTTTAGATAAAGAATATTGAAGAAAAATGCCTCCTAGCACCCATTTCAATATTTTTTCAATACCCTTTCTATCGGTTCTTCAACCGATATCTTTAAGAAAGATTTATTAAGCAGGATTTCGAGTTCCTGCTTTTCAGCACCTCTATTTTTTTGTAGCCAAAGCACATTTACATTCCCACCGCATTTTCCACTGCTGTAAAAGAGCTTTTGGCTATTTTTGGAGTAGAAATTTGAAATAATGTACCTCCGCTCTACTCCCAAATCAGTTCCATTTTTCAAACTTCTCTTTTAGGCTTTCACAGCCTAGCATTGTTCCATAAAAATTAGAACAGAATATTTCCATAACAAACCGGTAAAAAGACAGCCAATGTATGGCGGTCAGCCCACGCTCATATCCAGCCAAAAGACTACGGCATAAACGGTTTCCTCCCTAAAGGTACCCTCCAATTATTCCGTTTCCTTTTGGCTTTTCCACTTGACCGCCTTGATAGCCTGCTTTCTTTTTTCCGGTTTTTCTTTTGGAAAAATTTATGCGAAGCGAAGCGAGCAACAACGAAAGCAAGCAAGAGAGAAGAAAAGCGAATGTAACAGAATGTAAAATTTTAAAACAGGAACGATTATGAACATCATCAGACGATTGACAAGGGATGCGGAAGTACGCACAACGTCACAAGACAAACAAGTTGTAAACTTTTCGATTGCAACCAACGACAGCTACCGTAACAAACAGGGCGAACGCATAGAGCAAACTACCTATTTCGATTGCTCATACTGGATAAGCCCGACTGTAGCGAAGATACTCACGAAAGGCACATTGGTAGAGCTGACAGGCAGGGTAAGTGCAAGGGTGTGGACAGGTAATGACGGAGAAGCACACGCAGGATTGAATTTCCATACCTCAAACATCAAACTGCACGGAGGGGGCAAGAAATCAGAAACCGCACAAACTACCACAGGAACAAGCAATAACAAGTCAGAGGACGACCTCCCATTTTAACAACAAATATTTCAAACATTTAAAATCATTTATCATGGCACATAATATCAATTTCAACGAGAGAACAGGGCGTTTTCATTCTTTAGCGTACAACAAAAAGCGTGGCACGGTTTAGGGCAAATCGTGGAGCAATACCCTACAAGCGAGAAAGCTATCAAATATGCAGGGTTAGATTATGAAGTCGTAAAATCTCCATTGTTTACAAAAGGTTCGGACATTATCGAAACCACCAATGGCATAGAGATAGGCAGTACTGAATTAGAAGTGCCTAATTATTACGCTAACATTCGCACCGATAACAATAAAGTATTGGGAGTAGTCGGCAAGGATTACCACATTGTACAAAACCGTGAAGCCTTTAATTTCTTTGATGCTATTGTAGGCGGTGGCGAGGGCATTCTGTACGAAACCGCAGGAACATTAGGCAACGGAGAACGCATTTTCATCACAGCCAAACTGCCCGACTATATTCGTGTGGGCAATGGCGATGATGTTACGGAAAAGTAGATTTTCTTAACCACTTCGCACGATGGTAGCGGAAGTATCACAGCCGCATTTACACCAATCCGTATTGTTTGCCAAAATACCTTAAACGCTTCATTACGAAGTATGACCAATGTAGTCCGTATCAAGCACACTTCGGGAGCGAAACAACGTATCGAGAACGCTCATAAGATTATGGGACTTGCGAACACATTGAGCGACCAATTAGAGGGGATTTTTAACGAATGGGCAAAAGTAAAGGTAACAGACCGTGAAGTTAAAAAGCTAATCCAATTGGCACTTTGCCCGAATAAGGAAACGCTTGACCTTATCAAAAAAGGTGCAGAAGATGAAATCTCCACCGTGTTCAAAAACACCGTAGAGGATGCCTTTGCATACGCAATGATAAGCGACACCCAACAAATGGACACTACCAAAGGTACATTGTTCGGAGCGTATAATGCGGTTACTGGCTACTATCAGAACATAAGAAAGTACAAAGATGATGAAGCCAAGTTACAGAGTATTGTCCTGGGTGGAACTGCTCAACTCAAGTCACAGAAAGCATTTGAATTGTCTAATGGCTTTGCATTAGACGGAGCAGAAATCTTTAATCTTAATTAAGTAACAACAGGCTACCGCTTTAGTCGGTGGTAGCCTACTAAAAATATTCATTATGGCAAATTGGTGCAGTAATACGGTTGTATTCGAGGGAAAACCCGAAACAATCACAGCAATACAGGAACTTTTTCAATTAATGAAGGAAAAGGAAGAAGAAACAGAAGAAGGACAATTACCCGAATTTATTTCTAAAGACAATGGCGGTTATTTCTTCAATATCTATTGGAACGAGGGCGATGAAGGACAATTTCAGTATGAAACAAAGTGGTCGCCTAACATAGAAATCATTCAAAAGATAGCGGAACATTACGATGTGAATTTCACACACGACTATGAAGAAATAGGCAATCTAGTATATGACAGAGCAACATTTTATGACAAGGTACTCACAGATATTTGTTTAGAAGACGAGGATTTTGAGCAATACAATTTCAATGAAGAAATAGATACGTATCATTTCGAGGGGGAAACATTCGATAGCGATTGTGAGATACTAGAAACACTTTTAGAACGAAAACTATCATTGCTATGAAAATAACAGACTTGAACGGTTGCCTTATTGAGATAACGAACCTCAAAGAAGCTATTGAAATAGCAAGGCAATACAAAGAGTACCGCCACGAGGATAAAAGTTTCTCCGAGTTTGACAAACGGCAAAAAGCCTATTGGGCAGATATGCACGAGAAACTAGAAAAAGCAAAGGAAAAAACAACAACAATTAAAATTTCAGAACTATGAACGCAAATTTTTTCAATCAGATAGCACAGTTGGACTTTAGAGGAGTTTTACAACTAAACATAGCCAAAGGAGCAGAAAGCAACCTAATTGTATCAGTAATACTCAACAACGAGCAATGCGGAGATAACGCCAAAAACCTCATTCCCCCATTGACATTTAACGCTACACCACAGGAGTTTGACGAGGGATTTTTTCAGCAGATAAACACGCCTATACAAAAGGCTTCGGGCTTAATGGTGGATATGGAAGTATTTATGAAGCAATTTGAAGAAGCTAAAAAACAATCAGCAATGGAGAAAGAAAAAGCAGAGAAAGAGAAAAAGGAAAAGGAAACCAAAGACAAGAAGTATAAAGAAGGTATGGCAAAGGCTGACGAACTGGAGAAAGAAGGCAAATTCCGTGATGCGTGGATGAAAGTACCCGATATAACGGAGTTCCCCGAAAAAGCGGACGAAATCCGTAAACGCAAAACGGAATTATCGGAGAAGTTTTCAACGCCAAGCCTTTTCGGAGCAGAGTAAACCAATTGTTTAACACTTAAAACGAATATTATGTTATTAACAACACAATTAGAGAGGGTATTTATACTCAACGATAAAGGACAACAAATTAAACTGACCGACCCCGAACCAAAATGGAGCGTGGAAGCCGTGATGAATTTCTATGCAAATTCTTATCCGATACTGACCACTGCCAAAGTATCTGCCCCTGTTATCCGTGACGATACAGTACAGTACCGATTTGAGAGTGTAATGGGAACGAAAGGTTAAACCAAAAATCAAAAAAAAATGAATTATGCAAGGCAACATCATATCGGGCATCATCAAAACCCCACAACAACCCAAACAGCGGACTTTGCACAAACAATTGGGCGAGTTCGCAGACTGGATGCAAAGACCAAAGAACGCAGACGAAATAAGAAAAGACAAACTGAAATCGGTACCGATAACGGTGCTACCAATGGTTTTCTAAAATGCTCATTTCTGCCTAAACTGCAAGAAGCACAAACCGTACAGGCTTGTGGAAAACCCGAAAAGACGGAAAGGGATTTTTATCAGTCCCTTTCCAAATTGGCAGGGCATTACGGTATACAACCTATGCAGTCCAGGCAATACTGCTATCCCTACAATATCGCTTTGGCTTTGGATGATACAGAAGAACAGTTAAGGAAAAAGTTTTGTGATTGGGAAGAACTCCATTTGATACAGGATAGTAAGAAAACTTATTTCGTTAGCGAGGAACGGTACAGTACAGGTGCGACCCTGTATTACATTCCTGTAGTGCCATTGTACCGACTATCCAAGCATCCCAATCGCAAGCAAGCCGTACAGCTATTGCAATCCGTGTGTGCGTACCTATACCACATTGCAGATGTTTCTTATTATCGGCAGGAAAACAGTTATCTGTATTGGATGTATGAGATGGTAACAGAGTGGATTGTAAGCGATGACGAGAATGAGGACACCACAAGGTATTTAAGCGAGATTAGGCAATCAGAACAGATAGGCGAACGTATGGAGCAAAAAATTTACAACAAGCACAATTTGACCCGATTTGCCCTCCGTTTAAACTCCTTTAAAATCAAAGATAGCTTTGACCAATATTGCTACAAACTGGCAAGTGAAGCCTTTGCCTTGTATGAACAATACCCGAATGCTGCCATAAACCGTAATGCCCTGCCAAGCGGAGAAGCAAGCGAAGAAGATATGGAAAATAGTATAGGGATGGAAAAGTATGTTTCCTTTTGTGCCGATGCGAAAGGTATTTTGTTTCAAACACTTTTCGACAGCGTGAACACCGAGTTGCAGGAATACGGACAGATGGAAGAACCCACCATTGTAAAACAGTTTGATGGTAGTGACATTACGACCAATACCCTTGAATTTGAAAACCGTGTTTTTGCCTTAATTGAGGAATTGATATACATACTGAATAACTTTTAGATACACAAACATGAAAGATATAACACAAGACTTCGGAACGCTTTACCACCCTTTATCGGCTTTGGTTTTTTACCAAACCAAAGGGAATAATAAATACACCTATGTAGAACATTTTGATATGGACAAGAACGGTAATCCTGTCAACGCCCATCCTTTGACCGAAAGAGAAGCCAAAGTATTGGCAAAAGCACTCAATACCAAAAAGGAAAAGAGCAAGGCATTTTTAAAATCTAACGGCATTCTGCCTACCAACGTCCTGCACATTAATCCGAGTGAAAACGGTATGGTGCTTTGGTACACCAAGCCACGAAAAGTAAAAATGTTCTTTACTGAAAGTCTTGAAATACCAAACGGTACAGCGAAAGTACCTGCACTGCTTTGGTATGCAAGTAAGCAGAGCCTTATTGTTTTCGCCCTTGAAAAAGACCACAGACCTACCGAGAATACCGTATTATTTCACGCACCATTTTTCAATTTTTACGAGGACGGACACGTATGTATGGGAACTGTAGATATCAATATCAAAAATTCCGCTTCGGTTGAAGAATTTATGCAAGCGTGGGAAAGCTACTTTTTTAACAGCTATTATAGCCACTTGGTAAACGAACACAACCCCATAAAAGGAAATTGTGTAAGCCTTTGGAAAGACCTCATCGGCACACACAAAGCCTTTCCTAAAGCTGTATTGAAAAATACAAACAAGACCATAAAAACGATATTGTAATGAGCAAAGAAACTTTAAAAGTCCATTTTACGGACAGCGATTTGATAAATCCTACCAACCCGATAATAGTAAACGTAATCGGTGCAGGTGGTACAGGCTCAAAAGTAATGACTGCCTTGCTTGAAATGAACCACAGCCTAAACGAGTTAGGTCACGCAGGGTTGTTTATTCGTCTTTGGGATGATGATGTAATTACCCAAGCCAATTTAGGAAGACAGCGTTTTGCAGAAAGTGAGGTCGGTTTGTACAAGTCCGTTGCTATCATTAACCGCATAAACCGCTTCTCAGGTTCGAACTGGAAAGCGGAAGCAAGGAAATTTAAAAAAGACAATAGCGACAGTTTCCCCGAAAATGCAGGAGCAAGTATATATATTTCCTGTGTGGATAGCGTAAAAGCAAGATTTGAAATTGCGGATATATTAAGTGAATTAAGCAACGGAAGAGCCTATTCCAACCGCCCACGTTATTGGTTGGACTTCGGCAACAGTCAACATACAGGGCAAGTTTTACTTTCTACCATAGGAAAAATTCGTCAACCCAATTCAGAGAAATACGAAACGGTGGCGAGCCTCCCAATGGTTACGGATGAATTTGGCGAACTGCTTAAACAGTCCGAACTGGAAGACGATACACCGAGCTGTTCCCTTGCCGAAGCGTTGGAAAAGCAGGACTTGTTTATCAATTCATCATTGGTTCAGATGGGTTGTTCGTTGTTATGGAGCTTGTTCCGTAACGGTTTGACACCATACAGAGGTTTTTTTCACAACCTGAAAGATTTCCGCACTCACCCTATAAAAGTCGTCTGATTGGAAAATCGGGCGGCAAAAAGACACTCCCTCCCGATGGTCGGGACAGTCTTTTTGCATAAATCGGTGCAACATCTTTGGCAAAATGGGATACCTACCCACCATCCATTCCGGCACATTTCACCAAACAGGTTGCGACATTATTTCAGGGATATTCATTATCCCTTTTGTTGTTTTAGGGAACTTCTTTTCTTACCATACAGCGACCAAAGAAAAGAAGCAAAAGAACGCCGCTTGGTTAGACTAACGTTTATATTTTAGTAAATTCGCTATGAATTAACAATCGATTATTCTTTTGTTTCTTAAATAAGTTGCTTACAGAGAATAATAAAAACATAATCATTCATGGCAATTAATGAAGCTACACTACAAGCTAGGTTGGATAGAGTTTTGGCTACAGTTTTTCCCACTTTTAAAGAAGTCAAGGTTGAGCACCAAAAATCTTTCAGCATAAAATTTGGACATCATAATGTTGATGTTGATTTAAAAGAACCATCCAACTATCCTTCAAGAGCAATCTTTGACATTCTCTTAACCATTGAAGGAAAAAATATTATCCTGCTGGAACTCAAAAGAGAAGAATTGACACTTATGGAAGAAGATGTCTTACAAGGTATTTCTTACGCAAGGCTTGTACATCCTATGCCTCCATTAACCTTGATTTCTAATGGCTTGGATAACCAATTTTATAATACATACACAAAAGAAAAAATTGAAACAACAAGTGTTGATTTTGATTTTATCGATAGACTAACGAATAATTCCTTTTCCCTCGCCACAAATGATTTTAAGGATGCTGTTAATCTCTTATTAAATCGTGAGCCGGAACTTTTTTCCAAAGTCATCAACCAGATAACGGAAACAAAGTTTGGGAGGATGTTGGGAGACCTTGATGATTTTACAAAATCTATTTCGCCTGATTTTCTTATAGAAAGGCAGAGCATAGCCAAAGTATTATCTCATTTTTCAAAAGGTTCAGCACTGGTCGGTATAATTGGCTCTGCATTTTCTGGTAAAACTAACTTGCTGTATCAATTCTTTCTAAAAGTAAAGAGTAATAAAGATTTTCTCCTCTATCTTGATTGTAGTGATCATAACTATTCTATATTTCAGCAACTAGCAAATCATTTTACTCAAAATGCCAAAATATCAATTTCTAAGGATAAAATACGAGAATGGCTCATAAATTCACTTACCGACTTACCTGAAGGTAAATTTTACTTGTTGCTTGATAATTTTAATAATGATATTCCTGAAGCGATCAAAAGTGAAATAATAGAATTAATTGATATTTTCAAGGGTGTAAATCATCATACACTTTATACAATTGATGAATTTAATTACAAAAGAGTTGCCTATGTAGAAAACAGACAGTATAAAACAATTATAGGCGAACAGAGTCAGTTGATACAACTTGATGAACTTAGCGATGAAGAATACAATGCGACTAATCAACTTCTCTTTGACGAATATAGAATAGCTATTGAGCATGGAGGACACTATACACCAGAATATCGTGAGCCAAGGATATTAAGGCATTTGATTTCTCTATATCGTGAAGAAGGAGAACTGGATAAAGAAAAGTTTACGAAAATAGATGCAGTTCCTAATGTTAATCTTTTGTATGCTTTTTCATCCAATAAGACTTATACTAAGCAGATTAAGGATATATATAATAAAATTGTATTCTGTTTCTTTGCCGAAAAAGAACTACGTAAGAGTAATGCCGATTTGAGTATAATGGCTTCTGGAAGTGGAGCTATAACAACCAATACTTTTAAGAGATTTTTTTCAGATGATTTTGAGACATTGATCAAATCATCGGTCGTTGTATTCAGAGATATTAGGAACGGTATGACTATTATCTATCCCAAATTCCAAGAATTAGTAGCCACACATTCTATTCCTTTAATCAGTAATCTTTTGATTCAAGAAAGTAATAAAGGTAAATCTTATGAAGAGTTATGTAAACTGCTAATCGATACCGTAACCCCAATTCCATACTGTGATATTGTTGCTACTGGTGTTCTTATGGAAATAGAAAAAAGGAATGAAGTAAATCTATTCTCGGAGTTAATACAACAACTTCTAAAAACTCCTCCACGTTTTGAAAAAGTCGAAGGCGGAACTAAAGTCCTAATGTATTCCGAAGGTATAGGTCATATCCAAATTAACTTTGAAGATGATATGGATGAAGGTGGGTTTGTAGCAGATTTTCTTCCTTATGCAATACTATCTCAAATCGCTTCATACCCTTTAGGGTTAGTAGACAATGAAAAATATTCTTTATATGCCTTTCATCTTTATTTGATGTATGAAGTCGGCTCCAGCAAGGAATTTCTTCGCAGGGGTGATGTTAGATCATGGGAAAACATGAAGTCTTTGGAAAGCTTTGATTGGGAAGGCGTAGGACATTTGATCAGCGGGCACGAGGGAATCATAGAGCCTATAGTACAGTCTATTTTAAAATGTTTCCTTTCTATTCCTGATGAAATAGTAAAGTTGTATGAAAGAGGATTTAAAGAGAATAATATCAATCTACTTTATCGGATATACTTGGCGCTAAGAACCATGACAAATTATACCGACTCTAAATTGGCAAAGATTGCAGAAGATTATGTGGAAAGATTTAATGAATATTTCAATTCTTTTATGGCCGAATTTCTTTCAAAAGATGTTGAAAACCCCCATGAAAGAGAAAAATTGAGGCTTAAACTTTTGAAGTTAAAGACGAAAGATGAAAATAATGAATAAGTAAGCAAAATCAAATAAAATACATTGGAATTAATATCTAACAATACTGGGAATTGGGAAATTTATAGAATTATCGGTAATGAAACATCTGAAGCTTTTATTGTTCGATTACCCAAAATGAATTTTAGTGGCACCAAAACAAAATCCTATATCATTAATTATCAAGTCATAAAGAGCATAGGTCTTCCGACCTTAAAAACTGTCGAAGAATTTGAATTTGAGAATCGAATAGGAATAAAAACAGAAGATTTGAACTACCAAAAGGAATGGATATATGTTACATACAATAGCCTATATAGCGACTCTAAAAAGCTAGTAGATATGTTAAGTCAGAACTTCATTAAAATAGATGAAAACAAAAAATCTCCAGAGTATGAAGAATTTAGATATAGAAACAAGTTGAAAGAAATCACAAATTTTGACGAGTTTATTAAAGGGGTAAAAATTGATCTATCGCTTGCTACAGAGAGAGATGTTTTAATTGAATTTGATTCGTACTTTTTTGGAACCCGAAGAGAATCAGATACTTCCTGTATCGATTATAAAATTATTGATTTAGACAATATTTACACAAATACTGGAAAAACACCAAAAGAACTTTTAGCTGATAATTTTTATGAATTTAAGAGAGCAATAAAAGGTTTTGTAAAATATTTTGTGATTCTAGAGAACCAACCTAATTACGAACAGTATTTAGATAATATATTTTAAGAGTTTAATCAATGACATTCTATTTAATAATTCGAATCAATATAATTTATTAGATTGTAGAAACAAATATATCAATAGCCGTAAACAGGAAATCCGATATTACCTTATTAGAGCAAATAATTATAGGGAACAAGTTCCAATTTCCGGTTTACATTCGGGAATATGAATTTAGCTATCAAATAGATTTTACAAGTGATTATGAGGAATGGGAGTTGGATACTTTAATATTAAGCGGTTTTCCAGAGTATGAATTTATTACTGACCTTGAGAAAGGCAGGAAGGAAATAAGGTTGCAAATTTCAAGATATCAATCTGAACTATCTACTGATGGCTGGGGAAGAAGAATTGAAAACCCTTTGGATGAGACAAAATATCTGATAAAAAAAATCGGTTCAGAAAACTCCGAACTTTAACCCCAAAGTGAAAGTTTTATTTGGAGACAAAGAACAGTTTTATCAAGTAAACATTATAGATGGTATTAATGAAGCAACGAATGAAAAAGGCTTCCTATTACTGAATGAGTTTAAAAATAATGTGAATGATGATACAGATTTTTTCAAAGATCGACTTTATAAATCTAAGATAGAGGCATTTCATTTTAGATGCGATAAGATGTGTAAGTTGGTAGATGATGATTTTGCTTTTTACCTTGAAAATGAAAAGAAAAAAATCAGAGAAATTCAAAAGATACCCCGAATAATCATCAGGGATTTCATAAAGGCTTGCAACAGTTCCGACGAAAGTAGTATCCTGAAAAATCTTGACGAGAATATCACTTTTGAAGAACGCAAAAACTGGAAAACTATATTTGAAACCGAAGGTCTTTCGAAATTCAGAGAATATTTGAAATCATCCGAACAACAATTGTGTGGCAAGGATTTTAAAATTCGATCATCCTGGAATTTCAACTTACCAAACGTAACTATTGGTGTTAAGTATTTCCCCAAATCATCAAACTCAGAAGATAGACCATTTCAAAAATATGAACAGATTCAGTTTGTACTGAAAAATGATAAGATAATTAAGGTTTATTATCAAATTTAAAGAAATAATGTAACCCTATTTTTCAATAAGACGAGTTACCAAACTATCTCTACAGAGAGACCTTCTTGTCTTATCAATGCATTTAAACAATATTTTTTATACAGCTATTGCTGTTTTTAATATATTATCGTAATATTGCGATATAAATAAAATAACAAATGGGTGTCACGAAGACTGAAATATTTACAGAAGAGCAGAATCATTTAGCCATTACTTTGAAAGCACTGGCGCATCCTGCACGAATAGCCATTTTACAATATATCATCAAGCAGAATGCCTGTATCTGTAATGATTTAGTTGAAGAATTAGGATTGGCACAGGCCACCATTTCACAGCATTTGAAAGAATTAAAGAGCATTGGCATCATTAAAGGTAATATTGAGGGAACAAGTGTTTGCTATTGTATTAATGAGATAGTTTGGCAACAAGTTAAAAAGGAACTCAATACTTTCTTTGTAGATGATATAACTATAGAAAAATGCTGTTAAGGCATTTTTTTAAAGCCTTTGTTTATCGCTACATTGCAATATATAATTAACTATAATATCAACAATATGAAATTATCAGAGATCAAAGGAATCCTTCCGACATTGGATAATGTTGAATTCCAATTAGAAAATGGAACTTTTGTACCCGAACATTTCCACGTTACCGAAGTGGGGCAAATAACTAAAAATTTTATCGACTGTGGTGGCGTAATTCGCACCGAAAAAGTTATCAATTTTCAATTATGGGATGCTAACGATTTTGAACATCGCTTAAAACCCACAAAACTTTTAAACATCATTAAGCTTTCGGAAGAAAAGTTAGGTATGGAAGATGCCGAAATTGAAGTGGAATACCAAAGCAATACCATTGGAAAATATGATTTAGAGTTCATCGGAAAAACATTTGTCCTGAAAAACAAAACTACAGCTTGTTTGGCAGAAGATGCTTGCGGTATTCCGTCAGAAAAGCAAAATTTAATAGAATTGAACGTAAATCAAACCAATACTTGCACCCCAGGTAGGGGATGTTGTTAATCATAAAATAAATATGGAACATTTCAATCGAAAATCCCATTGGGAAAATATTTACGAGAGTAAACCTTTAGAAACAGTGAGTTGGCATCAGCCCAATCCAGAAACTTCATTAAATTTTTTTCATCAATTCAACTTACCGAAGAGTGCAAAAATTATTGATATTGGCGGAGGAGACAGCTTTTTGGTTGACTACCTACTTGATTTAGGTTATGTCGATATTACCGTATTGGATATTTCCAATGCCGCTATCCAACGGGCAAAGGAAAGATTAGGCAGTAAAGCCAACAAGGTACACTGGATTATTTCAGATATTTCAGATTTTGTACCCACTCAGCAATACGACTTTTGGCACGACAGGGCAGCGTTTCATTTCCTGACGGAGAACCACGAAATAGAAAATTATATACATACTACGACCAAAGCAATTGCCCAGGATGGCATTTTAGTGATGGGAACCTTTTCTGAACAAGGTCCCACAAAATGTAGTGGCATAGACATCAAGCAATATTCGGATAGTAGCTTGTCGAAATTATTTGAAAACTCTTTTGAGAAAATCAATTGTATAACCGTTGACCACGAGACACCATTTGATGCCTATCAAAATTTCGTGTTCTGTAGTTTCCGTAAAAATTAAATCCCTATTATGTATTCAGCATTATTAAAAACAATCGAACAAGTACAAAAGCAAAACATTAGCGAAGAACGTAAAACTATATTACAGCCACTGATCGATTTTGTACAGCGAAAAACAGCTTATAAGCAGGAAATAAATATCAACTTCATTTGCACCCATAATTCCCGCAGAAGCCATTTGTCCCAGGTTTGGGCACAAGTAGCCAGTGCGTACTTCAATATTGCAAATGTACATTGCTTTTCCGGCGGAACGGAAGAAAAGGCACTATTTCCGAAAGTGGCAGAAACATTGGCTAATCAAGGTTTTAGCATCTTCAAAATTGCAGACACACATAATCCTGTATATGCTATAAAGTACAGTGAAAATGCTTTGCCAATAATCGGTTTTTCCAAAAAATACGATAGCCCTTTTAATCCGGTTTCAGCGTTCGCAGCTATTATGACCTGTTCGCAGGCAGACAGTGGTTGCCCTTTTATAGCAGGAGCAGAAAAAAGAATTCCCATCACTTTTGAAGACCCTAAAATTTCAGATAATACACCGGAGCAATCAATGGTATATGCAGAAAGGAGTTTACAGATAGCTAGCGAAATGTTTTATGTCTTTTCAAAAATCAGCCGATAACCAATGCAACCAAAACTAAAATTCCTTGACCGTTACCTTACCTTATGGATATTCCTTGCCATGACATTAGGTGTAGGATTGGGTCATTTCTTTCCCACAATTTCCAATGTTACAAACAGCTTGTCAGTAGGTACTACCAATATTCCCTTAGCAATAGGATTAATACTGATGATGTACCCACCATTGGCAAAAGTGGATTATTCCTTGCTACCTAACGCGTTTAAGGATAAAAAAGTAATCGGCATATCCTTATTGTTGAATTGGGTAATCGGTACAGTATTAATGTTCGGATTAGCTGTTTTGTTTTTACGCAACGAGCCCGATTATATGACAGGCTTAATACTGATAGGCTTAGCAAGGTGTATCGCCATGGTTATTGTATGGAGTGATTTGGCAAAAGCCAACAGAGAATATACAGCTATGTTGGTTGCTTTAAATAGTATCTTTCAGATATTGAGTTACAGTTTTTTGGTTTGGCTGTTCATCAATGTATTACCAGCAAAATTAGGTTTAGCCAATTTCAACGTAAGTGTATCTATGAAAGACGTAACAGAAAGCGTATTGATATACTTAGGAATTCCGTTTTTGACAGGTTTTTTAAGTCGTTATTTTTTAGTCAAAACCCAAGGAATTGAATGGTATAACAGAACATTCATACCCAAAATATCGCCTATTACTTTGTATGCTTTACTCTTTACTATCGTATTGATGTTTAGCTTGAAAGGCGACAAAATAGTAGAGTTACCAATGGATGTGATAAAAGTAGCCATACCCTTAATTATCTATTTTGTATTGATGTTTTTCGTGAGCTTCTTTATCAATAAATTGTTGAAACTTCCTTACGACAAGAACGCATCAATCGCTTTTACTGCTACAGGTAATAATTTTGAATTGGCAATCGCCGTATCTATAGCGGTTTTCGGTATTCATTCGCCACAGGCATTTGTTGGCGTTATCGGCCCACTGGTTGAGGTTCCTGTTCTGATACTTTTGGTTAGGGCAAGTTTGTGGTTAAAAAAGAGGTATTATAGTTAATTTTATAAAGACAATATTGAAGTTCCAGCAAATTGAAAAATTCTATTTTCATAAAAACCAAAATTGAAGCGGCAGCATTATTAAAAGCTGCACCGTTCCGGAAAGAAATTCGCAAGACCGAACCGCACAAACACAACAGCTATTTTGAAATTATTTATTTAAGAGAAGGAAGCGGTTTCCACACCATCGACCATACTTCATTTTCAATTAAGCCACCCACCGTATTTTTTGTTCGTAAAGAACAGGTACATCATTGGGATATGACAGATACACCTGACGGCTTTGTTCTGCTTTTAAAGAAGGGATTTCTCGACCAATCGATGGACAGTGAGCTGAAAAGTCTTTTATCCAAACTCAGCGAATTAAGTTGCATCTATCTGAAAGAAACAGAAAGTATAGATACTATATTTCAACTGCTCACTACAGAGAAAGACTTTACCGTTACCGAAGGATTATTGAAGGCACTATTTGCTAAAATATTGATTTCAGCAAAACCTTTGACTAATAAAACGAGTAAAACCGATGATGTAATTACAGTTTTCAGGGAATTGCTCAACCAACCAAACGACCTTCGAAACAATATTGCTCACTATGCAGAAAAGCTCCATACGACACCACAAAATCTCAATGCTATTTGTCGTAAAACACTAGACCAATCAGCTGCAGAGGTAATTGCTGAACATATCATCAGTGAGGCAAAGAGGCAATTAATGTATACAGAAAGTCGTGTTTCTGAAATTGCCTATAGTTTAAATTTTAATGACACTTCCCATTTTGTAAAATATTTCAAACGGTACACAGGTCTTACGCCACAAACCTTCCGGAATACCTAAATCATACCGTTTTATTTTCAAATATACCGTATATGATAGTTTGTATTGTACGAAATTTGTATGGCGTAAAATACAGGTTATGAAATATTTGACATTTTTATTTATACTTTCTTTTTTTTCAGCTTGTAATCAAAAACAAGAAGCTGTTGAAGGACAGTGGATAAAAGGAAACGAGCAGGAGAAACTTGAAACGATAGAAAATCAATTTCGTGGATTTGACATGGCAATGGTTGAAACCGGATATCGTTATCAGGAATTATATTGGGCAGGACAAGACGAAAACTGGGAGTATGCTGATTATCAATTGGAAAAAATCCAAAAGGCGATAGAAAATGGATTGGAAAGAAGACCAAAACGGACAGCTTCCGCACAACATTTTTTAACCGTTACACTCCCTCAAATCAATGAGGCTCTAAAAAAAAGAGATACAGTTGTTTTTAATAAGAACTTCCAAATGCTTACCAATAGTTGCGTTAGCTGTCATGCAATGGAAAAAGTACCTTTTTTTACTGTAAAAACTCCTGTAGAAAGACAATCACCCATCAGAAAATAATGCTTGAAGATATCAAACAGATAGATACAAATATTCTATTATGGCTAAATGGAAGCCATAATGAATTTTGGGACGAAGTAATGTGGTTTGCCAGCGGCAAATACACTTGGCTTCCTTTTTATGTTGCACTGATAATTTTGCTTGTCTGGAAGTATAAAAAGGATGCTATCCTGATGATCTTACTAATCGCCTTGCTCATCACAATGAGTGATCAGCTGGCTTCCGGCATATTTAAACCTCTATTTGAAAGGCTGCGTCCAAGTCATAATGCAGCATTGGAAGGAGAGCTGCATATAGTAAACAATTATCGAGGCGGCAAGTTCGGTTTTATTTCTTCTCATGCCTCCAATGTCTTTGCTTTGGCATTTTATTTAACCATATTAACTAAACAAGATCTAAAATGGCTCCCAATCATTCTTATCCCATGGGCAATTTTTGTCAGTTTGAGCAGGGTTTATTTAGGCGTACACTATCCAACTGATATTTTAGTTCCAGCTATTTTAAGTATGCTTATTGCGGGGATGGTAGCCCATCTATATAAAACATTCAATCCAAAATTCATAAAACTATTTAATCATCATGTTTCAAAAAATAACTAAGACAGACCAATCAAAAACTACCATACTTATTCGACTGATGGTAGGTGCCGTATTTCTTTCGGAAGGAATACAGAAGTTTTTATTTGCAGACACCTTAGGTGCTGGACGTTTTGCAAAAATAGGTCTGCCTTCTCCTGAATTTTTAGGCGGTTTAGTTGGAAGTTTTGAAATTATTTGTGGACTTCTTATTCTAATCGGGCTTTTCACACGGCTTGCAAGTATCCCGCTTATAGTTATTATGCTTGTGGCTATTGCAACAACCAAATCAGAGGTTTTAGCCGAAAAAGGATTTTGGGAAATGATGCATGGAAGCCGTACAGACTGGGCGATGCTTTTGGGGAGTATCTTTCTATTGATAAAAGGAGGAGGTGATTTGTCGGCTGATAAAACATTGACAAACAAATGGAGCATAAAACAAAGCTAAAAGAAATAGCAAAAGTTTTCGGTAAGTTAGGTATTATAGGATTTGGAGGGCCAGCAGCACATATTGCCATGATGCGGGATGAAGTGGTGGTTAGACGAAAATGGATGAACGAACAGCATTTTTTAGATCTGCTGGGTGCTACCAACCTTATTCCAGGACCTAACAGCACGGAAATGGCTATTCATATTGGATATGATAAAGGCGGTTGGAAAGGATTGATAATAGCAGGTTTATGTTTTATTCTGCCTGCTGTATTTATAACTGGAATTTTAGCATATTTGTATAGCCTTTACGGACAGCTACCCGAAGTACAACCTTTTATCTATGGTATCAAACCTGCTATAATAGCCATTATTCTGGCTGCAATTTATCCATTGGCAAAACAATCTGTCAAATCCATAAATTTAGCTCTTATTGGTATTGCTGTTTTGTTCGCAGCGGTGTTTGGAGTTAATGAAATTTATTTAATGTTTGGTGCAGGTTTGTTAGCATTTGGATTGCACACGGTTCAGAACAGGCAAAATGATACTTTGCAAAGTATTGTTCCGTTTACCTTTCTTCAGGTTACACAGACAACTTTTTGGACAGCGACAAATGCCAAACTGTTTTGGACATTTCTTAAAATTGGCTCCATACTTTATGGGAGCGGATATGTGCTGTTTGCTTTTTTAGATACAGAATTGGTAGCAACAGGTCTGCTCACAAGACAGCAATTGATGGATGCCATTGCGGTAGGTCAGTTCACACCTGGTCCTGTTTTTTCATCGGTAACGTTTATCGGCTGGCAGATCAATGGGCTTTCAGGTGCTTTTATTTCAACCGTAGCTATTTTTCTTCCCTCATTTGTTTTTGTGGCACTGCTTAATCCGTTAATGAAAAAGCTACGAAATTCTAAAGGATTATCATCCTTTTTAGATGCTGTGAATGTAGCATCGGTAGCCATAATCATAGCGGTGTGCTACGAAATGGGTAAAGAAACTATTACTGATTGGCGGACGATGTTAATTGCAGTTTTGAGCATTGCAATAACTTTTGGATACAAAAAATTAAATAGTGCTGTTGTAGTTTTGGGTGGTTCCTTATTAGGATATGTATTATTTCAAATTTGATAAAAATTTAGATTATTATCTTCATAAGGAGAAACTGTACAAATTCGTAACTTTCTCAGATTAACTGTCCATACCGATAACGGTTTCTATTACTCTTTCAAAATCATCCACATCGCTACCAAGTAGCAGATAACTTGAAAACCCAATCTCTAAAAGAGATTTCCCAACTTTCTCATCATCAATATCGCTATGGGCAACCAGTTTGATTGCAGGGTACTCTTTCCTTAATTCTTGAAGCTGTTTAAGCACATTTTGGTCGTAAAAATCCAAGTCAATAATACAGACTTTGGGGATTTTGTTCAATGAAGACAACTGTGATAACCCGTTTTCTATGCTTTCTGACCTAGATAGGATTTCCATTCCAGATGCAGCGAGATCTTTGCAGATGTTATCGGTTACAGGGCTTTTGTCATTGATAAAAGACAGGGAGATTGTTTCTTGTACAGTACCAGTTTTCATACGTTACCTTTTTTTGAGTTAGATGAAGTTCCTGCACAAAAAGAAAGCGCAGGCAACTACACTTACCGCACATTGAGGTACTGGTATACCCGACAACGAATAAGCGAGCGCCCACGCCTATGGCATGAGCGTTCTTCCTTATCGTCCCGTTGTCTAAAAATTACCAGTTTTCAATCTAAAAAAATATGGATTAAGTGAACTCGCAATATAAAATGACAAGTCAAACCCTTCAAAAATATTACAATTTTACCAGTTAAACAAAAATAGATGGTATATAATTAAGCGAAAAGATGTTGATTTGAGAATTTATTAGAACGGAGATTACAAATTGTTATATGCCCCATACACATGAATTAGTGTAATAATTCATTTTATACATGCTTTCATGGGCGCTCGCTTATAAACAACATCAATGCCTAAGCCTCTATAAGTTCAGCAGTTCTGGAATTCAGAAAGAAAGGTATTACCCTTTATCTTTTTTTAACTTCAGGCTTTTCTTCTGGTTGTAGCGGTTCATTTTATCGGTAGTGCCGCATGCTTTGATACTACACCATTTCCTACTGGCGTTTTTGGTTTCGTCCAAAAAGACCCAGCCACACATAGGGCACTCTTTGATTCGTTTTGTCTCATGGTCGGTTAAAAGTTCCGACAACGATTGCACCGCTTTCCAAACAGGGGACAGTAAGTCGTTTGCGGAATCTATTTGACTCATAGTGAATTTGCCATCTACATAAAGTAAACGCTGTCTTGATATCGCATCCACAATCAAAAGATTGGCAGCAGGCAAATAGGCTGATTTTTTATCATTATCATCTTGTGCTACAGCCGAAATCAGCCCTTGTATTACTTTGCGCATTTCTTTGATGCGATGTAAAGCGATCAAAGCTTGCTCGGGCTGTTCATTTGCTAATTCTTTTAAGCTTTCAAGACGTTCTCGTGGAGAAATTTCCAATTTATAACACCATGCAATGAAATCATCATATACTGCAAAATAGTCATAGTTTTTAGCGGTTTTCCAGGTACTGACAGTATTGACGAAATTACAGCACAATACAGTGCTGTCGATACTCAATGTCTCAATACTACGAAATTTCCCCATAAGACAAAGTTATGCTATTTACTACTTAAACCTAAGGATACAACTTAAAATGTTTAATAATGTGACCGTATCTCTATCAAAAGCTTTAGCGCAGATATATTCATTTCTAAATTATGGTGACTGAATAAAATTTTTACGGTTAGTGTTGTCCGTATTTTAAAAATATGTAAATTTACCATCTAAATCAAAATAGTTGGTAAATATTTTTTAGATTGGTGTAGCGTTTTTAATGTGGAGGTCGTATTAGTCTAAAATTTTAATCACTTAAAAACTTAAAAAAAAATGAAAACCAATTTAATTTATGCAGCCTTCGCATTGCTTTTTTGCTTTGCTATTACTTCATGTGAAAAATCCGACAACAATCCGGAAACAGTTCTTGAAAACAATCTGCTGAGGAGTGCCGAAAAATATGCGGAACTGGTAGAGAAAAGAAATGATGGAGATTTCAATATTGAAGACATTAAAAGAAATGGTAACATGCTAACCATTAAAGTTAAAGGTGGTTGCAATCAAGACGATTTCCATGTCGTGTGGGACGGATCTATAATGTTTTCCAACCCCGGGCAGATCAATCTTGTGCTCAATAACAAATCTCAAGAAGACTGTGGCTTAGAAAAACAATTTGATATCAACGTAGACCTTAGCAAGGTTGTTGGAAAGTACGACGCCAAGGACTTTATTTTCAACGTAGCCAATGGTTCAAAAAAACAGGATAAATCATTAAATCCAAATGGATCCGTTACGATCAAGTAAAATTTAATTCCATCGGAAAATATTCACTGTAATGATTGTATTCGTCAGGTTTAATTTTGTAACACAAAATTAAACCTGACGAATTGTAAGACTGCTAAACCTTTTTAAACCTGATACTTAGACTTCATTTCAAATATTAATATTAAATGGAAGCAACCACCACCAAGTTTCAACAAGCGATCAAGGAATTAATGGAAATGTTAGAAGCTTTTAGTACTGAACAGCTAAATAAAATTCCTTTTCCAAACAGTTGGACAGCAGGTCAGGTCGGTGATCATCTTTTAAAATCGTATGGTTCATGGAAAATCTTCAAAGGCGAGACAGAGTTTGCCGATAGACCGTATGACGAGAACTGCAAACTACTAAGTGAGCTTTTTTTGAATTTTAATATAAAGCTAATCGCAGAAAATTCGGATGCTATTTATCCATCAGGTGGATATATTGAAAAGGAAAACTTGGTTTTGAATATACAGACTGTAAGTGACCGTATCATTAGCTTCTCCAGCCGAAACGATCTCAGGGTGCTATGCTTGGATTTTGAATTTCCAACATTCGGGTACATGACACGGTTTGAATGGATACATTTTTATGTTGTGCATACTCAAAGACACGTTAAACAATTGACAAAAATTTTTAACATTTTAAATAGCCTTAAATGAATAAGCCCCTTATCGTCAGCAAAGAAAAGATAATAGATGCAACACAACCTGAAATTTGGGAAGTAATCACAACTCCTAAATATTTTAAAGATTGGATGCTTGTACCTGCAAAAACCAAAGATGAGAAAGCCATTGGATTAGGAAGTAAAATTTATTGGATCAATGATAATGACATCGTTTACCTTGAAGGTGAAGTCATAACATTTGTTCCGAATACAAAACTGGTTATTTCATTACTCGATATCAGCTGGGACAAAAAGGTTGCGAAGGACAGTGTAACGTATGAATTTCATCTGGCGGGAACGAAAAGCGGAACGCTGATCAAGTTTCTCTTAGGTGACCTTTCAATAGACCCGGAAGGTGAATCTTGGTATAATTCTTATAAAGACAGTGACGAAATAGGTTCCATAGAAAAAGTGATTGATTCCATCAGAAGAAGTCAGAGAATATCTAATTAAGTGCAGCCCCATAACACAGAGAGTATTGAATTTGATGTATTTATCGATCCTAAAAGAGCTTGGTAATTATTGGATTGATTTGCGAAAGTTCTCTGAATAGAATAATTAAGAATAAAAGCTATAATTGAATGGAGATAAATACAAAGAGACTTTTTATATCACCATTATCAGAAAAAGATACAACTTTTGTTTTTGAGCTTTTAAATACTGAGGGATGGATAAAAAATATTGGAGACCGAAACATCCGTTCAGAAAAAGATGCATGTGAGTATATCCAAAAAGTGAATAGTAATCCGCATATCACCTATTGGACGGTAAAGTTAAAAAAAGAAGGATTGCCAATCGGTCTGGTGACCATCATCAAGCGGGACTATTTACCATCTAAAGATGTAGGTTTTGCCTTCCTACCCCAGTTCTTTCATAAGGGCTATGCGTTTGAGGCAACCAAAGCTGTTTTGCAGGTTTTGGTAAATAGCAATGGGCTTGAAATTATTCTGGCGATCAGCTTGCCGGATAATAACTCATCCATAAAGCTGATTGAAAAACTCGGCCTGAAATTTGAAAAAACGATTAATCATGAGAACAATATTCTGGATGTCTACAAAGCATCCAAGGAAGAATTGTTCCCAGATTGATTGAACCAGAGAATTTCTTGCCATACGATAACTTGACCTAAATAAAGTTGTGATAATTTTATACGATTAAACTTGAACGGATGAATAAATTGAAAACTAATAGAGATAATATTTTCTGGTGGAGAAGATAAAGAGTATAAATGCGGAATGATGACCGCAGTTATCAAAACTAATGAATTTGAAAAAGCAAGACACTTTATAAACCTATAAAAGCCAAATGGAACCAATAAAAATATTATTCGCTCATAGCGGTGGTGGACAGGGAAGTAAAGGACAAGGTAGTTTTGACTTAGTAGAGTACCTAAAGAATGAATTGGGAGACGAATTTGAAATTCTTTACCCGATTATTGATGACCCAGAAGCTCCAACCTATCAAATGTGGAAAAACCTTTTCACGAAAGAGTTTAAGAAGTCAGACCAACCAACTATCCTAATTGGACATTCATTAGGAGGTTCAATGTTACTAAAATTTATTTCAGAAGAAAAACCAAATCTCTTGATTTCATCACTGCATTTAGTTGCGACACCTCTTTGGGGAAAGAATAGCTGGGAAGTGGACGACTTTGAACTGAAGGAAAACTTTGAAGTGGAACTCAAACAAATAAAAAGGATATTTCTCTATCAATGTAAGGAAGATGCAATTGTCCCTTTCAACCATTTGAATTTCTATAAAAAAGCATTTCCTAATTCAACCGTAAGAGTTTTGAAAGGAACAGACCACGCATTTGCGAATGGGCTATATGAATTGGCTGACGACATTAAAACAAAAATTCATGTTTAAAAAATAAAAGAAGGAACAACGACCCACTAACAACACCTAAGTGGTTATCGTAACTCACAACCTTAAAAAGGATAGAAATAACAAACTACATAAAATTGATATGCAAACAAATCATCAATCAAAGTATCAGACCATTATCAAAGCTCCCATTGATAAAGTATGGGATGCATTAACCAATCCCGAAATGGTAAAGCAATATTTCTTCGGTTCAAACCAGGAAACGGATTGGAATGTTGGCAGCAAAGTCTTATGGACAGGTGAATATGACGGAACAACCTATGTTGACAAAGGCGTGGTCTTGGAATATTTGCCAAACAAGAAACTTTCGTATAGTTATTTAAGCAGTTGGAGCGGATTGGACGATAAGCCCGAAAACTATCTGTTGGTTTCTTATGAAGTAACCCAAACTGAAAACGGAACAGAGCTAATCATTACGCAATCAAACTATGACGAGGAAAAAGCAAAACATTCTTCCGAAAATTGGAAGATAGTCGTAGACGGATTAAAAAATCTTATTGAATAAAAAGTTACAGATGAAAATTTCACTAATCTTCTTATTTGTAGTCTTTTATGCACCATTAACTTTTGGACAGAAGCCAATACCCGAAAAAACAGGTGTTGTCAAACCCTTTGTTCTCGGTGTGATTGATGAAATACAGTCAAACGAACTGAATGAAAAAAGGGTGTTGAATATCTATCTGCCGGAAGGCTATAATCCTAAAGACACGATACGTTACCCTGTCATTTATTTACTTGACGGTTCAGCAGATGAGGATTTTATCCATATCGTAGGGCTTGTGCAGTTCAATAGTTTTGAATGGGTTAACCAAGTTCCAAAATCAATAGTAGTTGGAATCGCAACGGTGGACAGGAGAAGGGATTTCACATTCCCTACAAATGTAACTGAAGATAAAAGTGCAAATCCGACCTCAGGGCATTCCAACAGATTTATATCGTTCATTGAAAAAGAGCTGCAACCGTATATACAGGAAAAGTATAAGACCAGTTCTTCAAAAACCATTATCGGGCAATCGTTAGGCGGGCTTTTGGCAACTGAAATCCTGTTTAAAAAACCGGAACTTTTTAACAAGTATATCATCGTCAGCCCCAGTTTGTGGTGGGATAATGGGTCGCTGTTACATGAGCCTGTGGCAAATTTCGAAAACACAGAAATTTATATCGGCGTTGGTAAAGAAGGTTTGGCTCCCACTAAAATTCCCCGCGTGATGGAAGTAGATGCAAATGTATTAGCCGATAAAATCAAAAGTTTGAAAAACAAAAATGTACATGTTCATTTTGATTATCTGCCACAGGAAGACCACGCTACGATAATGCATCAGGCTGTATTTAATGCTTTCAAACTCGTATACCGATAAACGTAATAACATAAAATAACATAAAAATTTAATGACAATATGAGGTTTGCCTGCTTTGGATATATAAACGAGACTGACTGGGAAAACTTGCCCGAACAAGAGCAACAAGAAATACTGCAAAATTATTTCAACTATTACCAGCAATTAAAAACCAAGAATATATTTTTTGGTGGTACAGGACTCAAAAGTTCTAAGGAAGCCTGTAAACTATCTCTAATCGATAACACAGTTAAAGAAGCTAATTTAAATCTTGATGTAGAACAACTCGGAGGTTTTTTCTTTATCAAAGCTGACAGCTTAGAGGAGGCAAAAGCAATAGTTGCGAAACATCCGGGATTAAAAGTTGGTGCTTTTGAAATCAGGATTGTTGATGAAGAAATCACAGAAATGGTCGGAGCAAAATAAAAGATATGGCACAAAAAATATCCGCCCGACTTCTTGAAATTGTAAACGAGCTTCCATTGAAAGAAGGTATCAGGGTTTTAGAAATTGGTTGCGGACCAGGAGTTATGGCAAGAGAAATCTCAAAAAGAATTGGAAATGGACATATCTTGGCAATTGACCGTTCCGCCAAAGCAATTCAGCAAGCAATTTCTGGTTCACAACTTGAAATGAAATCAGGCAAACTCTCATATAGGCAAATTGCTATAGAAAAATTTGAACTTGAGCCTAATGAAAACCTGTTTGACATTGCTGTTGCAGTACGAGTTGGAGCATTGGACAAACGACACCCTGAAATAGAAATGCAATCGTTAAGAAATATTGCTAAATCATTGACCAAAGATGGTAAACTTTTTATCGATGGTGGAAATCCATTAAAGGAAATAATACTTGACGAATTCAGAAAAATATCTAACGATAAAAACATCTAAAGAGAAACAAGTTAGTGATTAAATATGCTTTTATCAAAGTTTCTGCTTGAATGGAAATGTATAAATGAGCAGCTTGACAAAAAAAACCACGATGCACTCATGATAACGGAGATAAACCTTAAAGGTATCACAGTTAAAAAATAAAATATGAGAAAAGTAATTGCAACAATCAATACGACACTAGACGGTGTTTGCGACCATACCGCAGGAATTCCTGATGATGAAATACAGCAACATTACACAGATTTACTGCGCCATGCGGATGTTATTCTGTTTGGGAGGGTAACCTATCAGCTTATGGAATTTTGGCGGACTTTGGTTGAAAAACCCTCCGGCGAAAAATCCATGGACAACTTTGCTACTGTTATAGATAATATCCCAAAAATTGTTTTTTCCCGAACCCTCGACAGCGTAGACTGGAAAAGTGCAAGGTTGGCGAATCAGACTATAGAAAAAGAGATATTAGAACTAAAACAGCAATCAGGAAAAGACATTCTTATAGGCAGCCGCAGCCTAATTTTACAACTAATGAAACTTGATTTGATTGACCAATACCAGCTCTGTGTGCACCCAATGGTGGCCGGTAGCGGCTTGCCGTTGTTTGAAGACATAGACAGAACTGTTTTTAAACTCAATAAAACAAAAATATTCGGCAATGGAGCTGTAATGCTTTACTATGAACCGACAAAGAAAAGCACTATAAATGGCCAATGACATCCTTCATGTTAACCATCTTATAACAAAGAGAAATGTCAGAGAAGTTACAATCAGTGCTCAAAATGTTTTCCGACTTTGACGAAAACGAGCTGGTTAGAATATTAAGTTCTTTTAAGCGAAAATCCGTCAGCAAAAATGATGTTTTATTGCATGAGGGAAGCATTTGTAAGGAATTTTACTTTGTGAAAACCGGTTGTGTCCGTATATTTTTTGTAGATAAAAACGGGCATGAAAAGACAAGATACATTATGCTCGATAATCATATTGGAACAGCTTTAACAAGTTTCATTTCTCAAAAGCCCTCCGTAGAAATGATAGAAGCGCTTGAAGATACCGAGCTTTTAGCAATCAGTCATGCGGATTTTTATCGTCTGAATAGCCAAATGGATAATTGGAGAAATTTTTATCAGCGGATTTTGGAAATGGCTTATTCGTTTCAAAACAGGAAAATTGAGCAAAGGGTAACCCTAACTGCCAAGCAACGATATGAAATTATTTTGAATGAAAATCCTGCCTTAGTTCAACAGGTATCCAACAAGATATTGGCGTCTTATCTGGATATCCGGGAGGAAACTTTAAGTAGGCTTAAATCAAAATAGAACGATTTTGACCTATGTCAATAGCAATATGTGTGAAACAAAGCATTTTTGCATTTACAAAACGCAATGCAATGGAAAAACTCACACAACACAATTATTGGACAATAATCGCAACGGGACTGATAGCATTTGTTCTCAGTGGAATTTGGTACAGCCCGATGGTTTTCGGCGAAATATGGGAGACATACCGAAACCCGCCAAACCCCGAAATACCCAGATGGACGATGGCGTTTGCTCCCTTAAGAGAATTGATTGTTGCATATGTGCTGGCGAAATTAATTCTGCTATTGAATTTATCACAATATAAAGACACATGAAAGCTGGTTTTTCTATTGTGGATTTCCTTTCATGCTGTTGGAATGGCGGGAGCAGTTTTATGGGATCACATGCAATGGCAGTTAGGTGCTGTGCATGCTGGCGATTGGTTAATGAAAATGACATTTATGGGAATTGTGTTGACCAAATGGCTTAATAAGAAATCAATATCATTAAATAATCAATAATATGAAAGAATTTGTTTTATTGTTCCGAATGGACATAAAGAGCGCAGAAGCACAGCCTTCAAAAGAGCAAATGGAAATTTACATGAAACAGTGGATGGTGTGGATCAACGATATCGCAGAGAGAGGTATGCTCGCCGATGGTGGAAATCACTTTTCAAAAGATGGAAGAGTCCTAAAACCCAATGACAGAGTTATTCATCAACCTTATATTGCTGATGATGTATCGGTAGCGGGCTATATAATTATCCTGGCTGAAAACTTAGACGAAGCAACTAAAATAGCTAGGAAATGTCCAATACTAAATGGTCAAAACACAAGTGTTGAAATCAGGGAAACAGCAAAACCCGGCGAATAGAAATCTATGCGAAATACGAAAAAACCATATAAACGAGATATATTAAATCAGATTATAAATTTTTTCTGGACGGCACTCTGTTTTTCTCCTGTATTTTGGTTTTGGTTTCAGGAAGGAATAGACAATATTTACTTTTATGTATTTCTTGGCGTAGCGTTATTTTTTGGGGCTCTTCCAGGGAAGATATTAAGTAAGTTTACGTTAAGTGCAGATAAAAAGGTTTATGAAAAATATGGGATAAAATTCATCAGAAAATTTGTTCAAAATGGAGATATAGTCAATTCCCGAACAAACGGGCTCGGAGCCCCGTCAATAAAGGGTAAAGCTAAAGCGAGGGACTATTTGAAAACAATTGCCATGTATGAACGCTACCATTGGATCTGTCTGCTCTTTTTTCTATTGACGACCATTTATGGTTTTTTCAATGAACATTTTCTTTTGGGATTTTCTATTTTAGCAGCAAATTTTTTATACAACCTTATTCCAATCTTTTTACAGCAATATAATAAAATCAGAATTAAAAAAATAGTGGATTGAATTTGTAAAAACTCTAACAAATATAAAATCTTTAAAAGTGTAGTGATTGAGCACTATACTTTTTTATTGACTAAAGATCTATAAGGAAATATGTTACTAAATGGTTACCAGTTATATATTACATTCATGTAAGATATTTTTTAAAAATCCAATTGAAGTTATATTAATTTTTTTGAAAAAAGCCCTAAAATGTATTGCCCATTGGGTTAAATTGGCTATATTTGCACCATCGAATCACAAATTATATGTGAGGAAAACGGTGAGTAGTTCTTCAACAAAGAAGTCAATTTATTGATTAATAGATATTTGAAGTGTAATGGATTCGTCCTGCCATCCCGACTTTTTTAAAATTCCTTCGGGGATTTTTTTACAATTTTTTTAGGGTGCGTAGCTCAGCTGGATAGAGCATCTGCCTTCTAAGCAGACGGTCACAGGTTCGAATCCTGTCGCGCTCACGAAACCTCGCAATTTGCGAGGTTTTTTTGTTTACCATTTTTTAAAATTCCCTAAAAAATCTTAACTTTCCCCTTCAATTCTATTTTATGGAAAATTACAGAAAAGAAAGTGACTTATTGGGAGAACTTCAGGTTCCCATAAATGCCTATTATGGGGTGCAAACACAGCGCGCTATCGAAAATTTCAGAATTTCAGGACAGTTTTTGTCTTCTTATCCGCAGTTTATTAGAGGTTTAGCCTTGGTAAAAAAAGCAGCGGCAAAAACCAATTACGAATTGGGTTTGTTGGAAGAAAATCTTTATTTCAAAATTTTTGAAGCGTGTGAGGATTTGGCTACAGGAAAATATAACGCTGAATTTCCAATAGATATGATTCAAGGTGGTGCCGGAACTTCTGTTAATATGAATGCCAATGAAGTAATTGCGAATATTGTTCTTGAAAAATTAGGAAAAAATAAAGGTGATTATCAGTTTTGTTCTCCCAACGATCATATAAATTTATCGCAATCAACCAATGATGCTTATCCAACAGCCATCAAAATGGCTTTGCTTCAGATGAATGAAATTCTCGTTGAAAAAGTAACCGCAATTGTTGCTGCTTTCCGTAAGAAAGGAGTGGAATTTCAGGATGTTATAAAAATGGGAAGAACACAGCTTCAGGATGCCGTTCCCATGACGTTGGGACAAGAGTTTGAAGCTTTTGCCGCCACTTTGGAAGAAGATATTGAAAAATTAAATAATAATGCTAAACTCTTTGTTGAAGTAAACATGGGCGCAACAGCTATTGGAACAGGACTTAATGCGCCTCCAGGTTATGCCGAGCTTTGTGCGAAAAATTTAGCAAAAATTTCCGGCTATCCTATTGTTTCCGCACCCAATTTAGTGGAAGCAACTCCTGATACAGGGTCTTATGTCATTTATTCTTCCGCCATGAAGAGATTGGCGGTAAAACTTTCAAAAATTTGTAATGATTTAAGGTTGCTTAGTTCCGGACCAAGAGCGGGCTTATACGAAATCAATTTGCCACCAATGCAGCCCGGAAGTTCCATCATGCCAGGAAAAGTAAATCCTGTAATTCCGGAAGTTGTCAACCAAGTTTGTTATAAAGTGATTGGAAATGATTTAACTGTTACTTTTGCTGCTGAAGCAGGACAATTGCAACTGAATGTTATGGAACCCGTACTTTCTCATGCTATTATGGAAAATATACAATTTTTGTGCAATGCACTGGATACTTTGCGCGAAAAATGTGTTGTTGGAATTACTGCAAACAAAGAAATTTGTCTTAATATGGTAAAACATAGTATAGGAATTGTTACGGCTTTAAATCCTTACATCGGCTACAAAAATTCTACAAAAATTGCCAAAGAAGCTTTGGAATCCGGGAAAAGCGTTTATAATCTTGTTTTAGAACAGGGACTTCTTACCCAAGAAAAATTAGACGAAATTCTGGATCCGAAAAATATGCTGAAGCCTCATAATTTGGTTTAAAATCCGTGAAATTTCTTATAATTATTCCAGCGCATAACGAAGAAAAAAACATTTTTTTCTGCTTGAAATCTATTCAAAATCAAAATTTTGAGGATTTTAAAGTAGTGGTGGTTAATGACGGATCTACCGATAAAACTGCTGAAATTATTCAAAAACTTGTAGAAGAAGATGCTAAGTTTTCATTGTTAAATTTAGAAAAATCTACGCACGAACCAGGAGCTAAAGTCGTAAGAACTTTCAACAAAGGTCTGAAATCGGAAGATCTTTCTGAATTTGATGTTATCTGCAAGTTTGATGCAGATATAATTTTTCCTGAAAATTATTTATTGGAACTAAATAATACATATACCAAAAATCCAAAAGCAGGAATGGTTTCAGGAATCGTGAAAATATCAAAATCCGTTTTCGAAAATAACTTGGCTTTTGATTTTAAAGATGAGAAAAAGCAATGGATTTTTGAAAATTTGTCCTCAAAAAATCATGTTCGAGGTCCCATAAAATCTTACAGAAAGCAATGTTTTTTAGAAATGGACGGACTGCGCCCTGTTTTAGGTTGGGATAATATTGATGTGATGTTGGCTAAAATGAATGGTTATGAAGTAGTTACAATTAAAAATCTTTGGGTGAAACATTTACGACCAACCGCTTACAAATACAAAAATCAAAAAGCTGAAAAATTAGGAGAATATTTTTACAATATTGGCTTAAATTTGTCTTTGGCTGCAATATCTTCAGCGAAATCTTCGTTGAAAAACAAGTCTTTGAAAGAATTTTTTATCACCATGAAATCCTTTATGAAGCAAAATGCACAAAGATCATTATCAAAAAATGAAATTAAGTATATCCGAAACCTTCGCTGGAGAGGCATTTTCGGAAAAAAATAGCACAAATGAAGAAAATATTTTCAATTTTTTTAGCCTTTGTTTCAATCCAATTTTTTGCCCAAATAAAAGTCACGGTTGACAAAATAATCCACAACGCAAAAATTTATACCGTGAACGAAAATTTCGAAATTGCGCAAGCTATGGCAGTTTTGAACGGAAAAGTAGTTGGTGTTGGAAATGAACTTGAAATTTTGGCAAAATTTACTTCCAAAAACATTGAAAATCTTCAAGGAAAAAGCGTTTATCCCGGATTTATCGATGCCCATTCTCATTTTACAGGTTTTGCTTTAGACCAATGGAAAGCGGAACTTTTGGGAACAAAATCTTGGGAAGAAATTCTTGAAAAATTGCAACTTTATAGTAAAAATGCTACTTCAAAATGGATTTATGGAAGAAGCTGGGATCAAAATGATTGGGCAATAAAAGAATTTCCAAATCGAGTAAAACTGGATTCACTTTTTCCGGATCGTCCTGTTTATTTAAAAAGAATTGATGGACACGCAGCTATTGCCAATCAAAAAGCCTTAGAAATTGCAGGAATTACCTCAGATACCAAAGTTGAAGGTGGTGAAATTGAAGTGAAAGAAGGTGATGTTACCGGAATTTTAATCGATAATGCCCTACTTTTAGTTGAAAAACATATTCCTGAAATTAGTGATGAATTGGCTTTAAATTACATCGATATTTTACAAAAAGAGTGTTTTTCTTTGGGTTTAACTTCTCTTCATGATGCGGGAATTTCGGTAAAAATGTTTCAACTTTTGGATAAAGCGCAAAACAAGAAAATGTTGAAAATGAAAATTTTCGCTTTGCTAGAAGATAACCCTGAAACGTATGATGAGTGGATATCCAAAGGCAGACACAAAAAAGGATTGGTAACTTTTGGGGGTTATAAAGTATATTCTGATGGCGCTTTAGGATCTCGTGGCGCTTGTTTGTTGCACGATTATTCCGATAAAAAAGGATGGAAAGGTTTTCTGCTTGCGAAACCTGAAAATTTTAAAAATTTGGCTACAAGATTAGCGGCAAGTAATTTACAAATGGCAACACACGCCATAGGAGATTCTGCAAATCGGGAAATTTTAAAAATTTATGGCGACGTACTTACCGGACAAACCGATAGAAGATGGAGAATTGAACATGCCCAAATTGTAAATGCGGAAGATTTTCAGCTTTTTGGAAAAAACCAAATCATTCCTTCAGTACAACCAACGCATGCTACTTCTGATATGAATTGGGTAGAATCCAGAATAGGAAAAGAACGGATGAAAACAGCTTACGCTTACCAAGAATTATTGAAACAAAATGGATGGATTCCTTTGGGAACCGATTTTCCGGTAGAAGAAATTAATCCGATAAAAACTTTTTTTGCTGCCGTTGTTAGGAAAGATGTACAGAATTTACCCAAAGAAGGCTTCCAAAAAGAAAATGCTTTAACGCGTGAACAAGCACTTCGTGGAATGACGATTTGGGCGGCAAAAGCGGCTTTTGATGAAAATGAAAAAGGAAGTTTGGAAATGGGAAAAGCCGCAGATTATGTCATTTTGAATCAAGATATTATGACAGTTTCTGAAGATAAAATTCTGGAAACAAAAGTTTTGGAAACCTATTCCAACGGAAACCAAATGTATGAAGATCCGATGCAAAAATTGCAGAAAAAAGAAGCTGCTGCTAAGCTGAAAAAGTGAGAAAAATCGCTTACATAGAACTGGATACGCATGCAGAAATTGCTTCGAATTTTATGCAATTGGCTAAACAATCCTCGAAATTTCAAACAGATTATTTTTTTTCAGAGAAAATTTTAAAACAATTGGAAATTTCGACTTCTGATAATGTTTTTGTGAGTTCTCCAAAAACGATTTTAAATCAGTTGGAATGGAAAAATTATGATTTCATCATCGTTGGAACCGTACACCGGTTTTTCAATGTTTTTGAGCAAATCATTTCAAAAAATAAATCCGCCATCATAGTTCATAATATCAATTTTTCTAAGGCAAATAAATCCACTTTATTTTTCAATATTTTTAAAAATGATTTCGCTTACCGATTGAAATTATTGCTGAAAGAAAGTCTTTTTTCAGTTTCTAAAATTCATAAAAAAACGAATGTGAAATTTGTTTTAGATCAAAATTTAGTTTCATCCGGATTTAGATTTTTGCCCCTTTTTTTTACTGAAAAATTTGAATCAGAAAAACAAAGTAATACCGAAATTTTGAATGTAGTAATTCCGGGAACTGTTTCACAAAAAAGAAGAGATTACAACCGCGTTTTGGAAATTTTGAAAACGCTGAAAAGTTCGATAAGTATTACTTTTTTAGGAAAAGCAGAAGCAGATGAACTACAGAAAATTAAAAATGTTGTATCAAAAAATTCAGAAAATATTTCGATTAAATACTTTACTGAAAAAGTCCCAAAATCGGTTTTTAACAAAATCATGCAAGAAGCTGACGTTGTTTGGTGTCCAATTCATCAAGAAACCGATTTTTTCAGTGTAAAAGAATTTTACGGAAAAACCAAAATGAGCGGAAATATTGGAGATGCAATCCATTTCGGAAAACCTGCGTTAATGCCTCATTTTTATTCAGAAAAATATGATTTTGCTATTGATGAAAGTAATTTTGTTGACATTCTTGAAGGCAAAAATGAGATTAAAAATAGCGACTTTTCTCTTTATGGATTCTCAAAAATTTTGGCAGATTTTGAAAAAGTTCTGGAAGAAATTTCTTAGAATAAATCTTTTATTTTTTTCCGAAACTGAAGATGCTTTTAAAGAATTTTTTATTCAGATAATCTTCCACAGGAAATATTTTCAGAAAATAATTTCCTATAAAAATTAATCCTAAAACTATGGCAGGTTTATACAGTAAATTCAGAAAATTATTTTTAAAATCGGGGAGAATTATCGCTACGGTAATGGCTAAAGTAGAAATGATGGAAACAAAAATCATCTCAATAGTTAACGGATTTACCTTGAATTTCACATAGTTGAAAAGAATTTTCACGATGTTGTAAATCGTTAAAGAAATTGCTGTAGCTAAAGCAACACCTACAATTCCCAAATTGGTATTTCTAAGGAAATATAAGTTTAAGAAAATCGTTAAAAATGCTAGAAATAGCATGATTAAAATATTAAAACGATAATATTTTGAAAGCGAAATTATATTTCCGTTAAATCCGGTTCCTAAATCAAACAAAATGGCAGAACCTAAAATCCAAATTACCGGTTCCGATTCGCGAAGCATGGTTCCGTTTTTAATAAAACTAGCCAAAAACGGAAATCCGACCAAAATGCAGGAAAAGAAAACTGCCCCTAAAAAGAACAAACTAAGGGATGTTTTTTTGTGAAAACGGTCCAGTTCTTCAAAATCATTTTCTTCGATACTTTTATTGATCATAGGTGCCGAAATATTGAAGAGGCCAAGTTGAGGAATTGAAATAAGCGAAATAATCGCAAAAAGGGTAGAGTAAATTCCCAGTTCTTCCATTCCTAAAGCTTCACCAATCATCACGCTGTCAATTTTTATGGCAATGTAATTTCCGATATTTCCTAAAAATCCGAAAAAACTGTAATTCAGAAAATTTTTCCAAAGTTTATTTTCTTTCACATATCCGGTGCTAAAATCCGGCTGAATTTTCTCCAGTTTATTGGCGTAAAAAACATAACCGAAAAGACTCAAAACAAAAATTCCGAAGAAAAATCCGAAAGCCAAACCTTGCGTTGCTCCCAAAAAAATAAACAAGCAAAAAGCCCCTAAATTGGCCAGTTTTGGAAAAATATTTTCAAAAATATTGGGAACAACAATTCTTTTAAAATTGGATAAATAACGGTTGAAAACGTGGGAAAGTGCTAAAACCAGAACCAAAGGTAATATCATGTATTTATAACTCCAATATTCGGTTTCTTTAAATTCCGGAAAAATCTGAAAAAAAAGATAAAATAAAACACTGAATATCAAAAAATTAAAAACAATTCCAACTAAAGATAATGACAGTAAATTCTGATGTTTTCCTGCTTTTTGCGATTGGATAAAAAATTTAATATTGGCATAAGAAAGTCCGAAAACAACCACAGGAACCATAATTTCTGCAGCGGTTAAAATGAACCGTAATGTTCCGTAAAATTTAAAATCAAAAGGGAAAACAAAATAGGTTGATAGAGCGCCTAGAACAAATCCCAGATAACCAATTATTGTATATTTAAAACCTTGCCTTGCTACGACACTCATGTTATGGGAAAAAAAATGATGTTATTAATATATTGTGTTTTATTTTTTACGTTTTTTACGTTTTGTGAGGAAACTAAATTTTCGGTAAGGTCTTGTAATTCAAAATTATTTCTGTCTAAATATTTTGGTGAAAATCCCCAATCTGAAATTTCAGAAATTAATTTCCATAAAGGAATTTTATGGTGCCTTTGTTCCATCTCAACCATAAAAACAGGTTTGAATTTTTTGATGGTTTCTTCAGCGCCTTTTAAAGTTTGCATTTCATTTCCTTCCACATCAATCTTGATAAAATCAATTTTTGAAATATGTTCTAAACCTGCCCAATCGTCCAAACGAATTACTTTTACTTTTTGCAGAATGTTTTTTTGCTCGTTTTTTTCCTGGAAACTGGTTTGCAAAGTTCCTCTGGAAGTGATTTTTTTTCCGTTAATGATAGGGATTTTAAATTCAGCATAAGTGTTTTCATCAGAAAGCGCCAAACAAAAAATTCGCATTTTTGGAAAAATCCGCATCAATCTTTTGTGAAGTTCTTTATTGGGTTCAAAAGCAATGATGTTTTCATCTTTCAATTTTTTTTGATACTGAAAAAGGTAAGTTCCTACATTGGCGCCAATTTCCAAAACCACATCATTTTTATGAAGATGTTCCATCACCCAAACCAATTCCGGTTCCATATTGTACTGTAAAACATTGGTTTTATCCAATATTTTCATTTTTTTGAAATATCGGTTCCGGTACCAATCCGGCGAAACATACTGCAGTTTTTCAGTAATCCAGGAATAAAGCGTTTTCAAAATCTAAAGTTTGACGAAAACAAAGATAAAAAAAGATGTTAAATAAATGTTAAAAGCTAAAAATTTCAAATTTTGATAAAGAAGAATATAAGTTTTCATTAGTTTTGTTCAATAACTCATTCATTATGAAAAAAACACTTTTAATAGTTTCATTGGCATTTTTAGCTTCATGCTCCACACAGAAAAATTTTAAAACTTCAGAAAATTTCGATTGGAAAGGAGCCAATGTATATTTTCTTCTTACGGATCGTTTTAAAAATGGTGATAAAAATAATGATGTCAACTTCAACAGAACGGAAAAGGCAGCTGTTTTACGGGGTTTTGAAGGAGGCGATTTAAGAGGTGTTATTCAGAAAATTGAAGATAATTATTTTACAAATCTGGGTGTTAATGCAATTTGGATGACGCCCATTGTAGAACAAATTCATGGGGCAACAAACGAAGGAACAGGTAATACCTATGGTTTTCACGGATATTGGACGAAAGACTGGACTTCTCTAGATCCTAATTTCGGAAACAAAAAAGATCTTAAAGAATTGGTTGAAAAAGCGCATCAAAAAGGAATTCGTATTGTATTGGATGCGGTAATTAATCATACCGGTCCAGTAACTAATGTAGATCCTGTTTTTCCAAATTCTTGGGTTCGAACTTCTCCGCAATGTAAATATGACAATTATCTAAACACCACAGCTTGTACTTTAGTTGCAAATCTTCCAGATATTCTCACGGAAAATAATGAAAGTGTTGAACTTCCTCAACAATTAATAAATAAATGGAAATCAGAAGGAAGATATGAAGAAGAAATTAAAGAATTAGACGAATTTTTTGCAAAAACCGGTTATCCAAGAGCTCCAAAATATTACATCATGAAATGGCTTGCAGATTACATCACCGATTTTGGTATAGATGGTTATCGTATTGATACAGTGAAACATACCAACGAAGATGTTTGGAAAGATTTTCAAAAAGTGGCACAACAAGCTTTTGATGAATACAAACTGAAAAATCCGGGCAAAGTATTGGATAATTCGCCTTTCTTTACTGTTGGAGAAATTTATGGATACGGAATTTCACAAAAACAGAACTATGATTTTGGAGATAAAAAAGTGAATTATTTTCAAAATGGTTTTAATTCTTTAATTAATTTCGATTTTAAAGGAGATGCCACGAAATCTTATGAAGAAATTTTCAGCAAATATTCGCAAATTCTGAATTCAGAAATGAAAAGTTTCAGTGTGATGAATTATTCCGCTTCGCATGATGATGGACATCCATACGATAAAGAAAGAAAAAAATCGTACGAAAATGCTACAAAACTGCTTTTAACTCCGGGAATTTCACAAATTTATTATGGCGATGAAACCGCAAGACCTTTAATGGTAAGCGGAGCAGAAGGTGATGCTAATCTTCGAAGTAACATGAACTGGAGTGATTTGGAGAATAATCCGGAGACGGAAAAGTTATTGGTTCATTGGCAAAAATTAGGAAAATTCAGAGCGAATCATCCTGCAGTTGGCGCGGGAATTCACAATAAAATTTCTGATGCACCTTATTGGTTTACAAGAACGTATAAAAACGATAAAGTGCTTGTAGGATTAGATTTACCGCAAGGTTTTAAAGAAATTTCTGTAAAAAATATATTTTCGGATGGAACCAAACTTCGAGATGCTTATAGTGGAATAACAATAAAAGTAGAAAATGGATTGGCAAAAATTACTTCAGCAAATTCCATTGTACTTTTCGAGGAAATTTAAGAATTTTTAAAAAAGTAAATGCCGGATTTTGTCCGGCATTTTTTATACATTTTCTCCAAAAGTAAGTAAATTGGAATCGGGATCCAAAATCGAAAATTCTTTCTGCTGCCAATGTTTTGTTTCCAAATTTCCGTTGTGATGAATGGGAATTCCACATTCTACAAAGGTTTTGTATAGTTTTTCAATGTGAGAAACCCGCAGATAAATCATTCCGTAATTTTCGGCTGGATTTAATGCTGCAAATTCAAAAAAAATGAATTTCAACCTCATCTTTTTTCAGCAAAAGATAATCACCGTAATCATTGAGTTCTTCAAAGCCTAATTGATTCAAATAGAAATCTTTTATAGCGGTTTTGTTACGCATTGGAAGCTTTGGACAGACGGATTTCAGCATAAATTTTATCTTTTGTTCTCGCAGATTAAGCGAATTAAGCGAATTTTTTCTCAAACTTATAAACATACTGAATCAGGATAATCAGCGATAGATTTATTTCAACCGTTCCAGTCTTCCTTTTCTTTTCACCAGATTTTTATAATCCCACTGAATTTCTTCAGCTTTTTCGCACCATCTTTTCAAATCTTCCAAATTGATTTCCGACAAATCATTATAAAAAACCGATGCGTCCTGAAACTTTCCACCCACAACACTGAGTTTTTCTTCGTTAAAAGATTTTCCGCTCCAAAACATCAATCGAATTCCATTTTTCTCTTTGCTGTAGCCCACAATTGGATTTCCATCCAAAAACCAAACTGGATGAGCGTGCCATATTTTGCTTTCAGCTTCGGGAAGAAATTCAGTTATTTTTTCGGCAAGAAAATCGCAGATTACTTGATCTTCTGATGACAGATTTTTATTGTAAACTGAAATTTCGTCAGGTATTTTCATAAAATTAATTCATCGTTTCATTAAGGAAATTCACCAATTTTGACATTTTTTTGAATTCATTGCTGCAGTTATTTACTGCTTCATCTTTCATCAAATACTCATCTTTCAGGTTGATTGAAACCACCATGTGTTTCATTTTTAGAAATTCAGCCATTGGATCTTCCTTATCAAACCCTTGTGGAACACGAACTAATTTTTCCTGATTAAATTCAAAATTTTTGAAATTTTTATCCTTAATGATTTCATTGAATTCTTCTGCATTTCCGGAAATTTCCTGGCGTATTTTCTTCAACTGTTTCGGATCGCACATATAAACTCCGGCTGCTAAAAAACATTCGTTTGGTGAAATATGCAAATAATATCCAGCACCACCATCTTTTTTTCCAATTCCATTAATGGATGCGCCAAAGTTGGTTTTGTATGGCGATTTATCTTTTGAAAATCGGGTGTCGCGATAAATTCTGAATAAGGTTTTCTTAGGATCTAATTTTAAAATCGATTCGTCAAAACTGCCCATTTTTTCTAAAAGCTCCGTAACAAAATCCAAAACATTTTGGTTGGCTTCAATATACTTTTCTTTGTTTTCGTTAAACCAATCCCGGTTGTTGTTTTTTTTTAAATTTTTTATAAAATCAAAAGTGCTTTTGTGAATTTTTGAAGCCATTATTTTTACTTTTATAATAAATCAAATTTACCAAATAATGTTGATTGACATTCTTTAAAACAATGATTTTATTTCTTTAACAAAAATTTAATAAAACCCTTGAAAAATTATCAAAAATAAAAAACGTATCTTTGCCGCCAATTAAGACGATCTTTTAAATGAATTTATTTACGGAAACCAATCTAAGTCCTGAATTATTGAAGGCTATTGGCGAACTCGGCTACGAACAGCCGACCGAAATCCAGAAACAGACTATTCCTTTTATCCAAACGGATATTCGCGATCTTATCGCACTAGCGGCAACAGGAACAGGCAAAACAGCAGCATTTTCGCTTCCGATTCTGGATAATTTAGACGACAACAGTCGTAAAATCCAGTTTTTGGTGCTTTGTCCAACCCGCGAACTCTGTCTTCAGATCGCAAAAGACATCAAAAATTATACGAAATATCTACCCAGCATCAAAACTACCGCAGTTTATGGTGGAAGTAGCATTATGGAACAAATTCGTTCCCTAAAGGAAAAACCGCAAATTATTGTAGGAACTCCGGGACGTGTTATTGATTTAATCGGAAGAAAAGCACTCGATTTTTCTGAAATTCAATGGTTGGTTTTGGATGAAGCAGATGAAATGCTTTCCATGGGTTTTAAAGATGATTTGGAAACCATCCTAAGCGAAACGCCGGAAACCAAGCAAACCCTTTTATTCTCTGCAACGATGAATAAAGAAGTTGAGCGAATTTCTAAAAATTATTTGACCAGCCCACACAAAATTTCTGTTGGTTCTATCAATGCGGTAAAGAAGAATATTGCACACGAATATTATGTTGTAGGATACAGACAGAAGAAAGAAGCGCTGAAACGTTTAATTGATGCGAATCCAAATTTGTATTCTATTATTTTCTGTAGAACAAGAATGGAAACTCAGGAAATTGCAGATTTTTTAATGCAAAATGGCTTTTCTGCAGATTCTCTTCATGGTGATCTTTCGCAAGCGCAAAGAGATACAGTAATGAAAAAATTCCGTTTAAGAAATTTACAAATTTTGGTGGCAACAGATGTTGCTGCAAGAGGTTTGGATGTGGATTCTTTAACGCACGTTATTCATTATTCTTTGCCTGATGATCCTGAGGTTTTCGTTCACCGAAGTGGAAGAACAGGTAGAGCCGGAAAAGACGGAATTTCGATGGCGTTGATAAAACCTGAAGAAACCAGAAAACTAAAGCAAATAAAATCGCAAACAAAAATTGAAATTTCTGAAAAGAAAATTCCTACAGGAGAAGAAATTATCAAGGCTCAAGTTGGAGGTGTTTTTGAAAATTTGTTCACAAAACATGAAGATTTCTTTGAATTTGATGATTCTTTAATTCCTGATTTGTCAAATTTTACCAAAGAAGAACTGGTACATCAACTTTTACAGTTCCAGTTGAGAGATTTGGCGATGTTTTATAAAGATAAAAAGGATCTTCAGCAAGGCAGAATGAATTCTGAAGACGAAGCGCCTTACAGCAGAAGAGAACGTCGTAGAGATGACAGAGAAAGAGGAGGTAGAGATAGAGACGGAAGAGATAGAGATAGAGGCGGAAAACCAAGAAGAAAAAATGAAAATATGGTAAGGTTTTTCTTCAATTTGGGTAAAAAGGACAATTTGAAAAAAGTAGATATGTTGGATATTATCAACAAGGCTACTCAAAAATCAAAAAGACGTCCTGATGTTGGCGATATTGAAATTTTGGAAAAATTCTCCTTCTTTGAAGTTGAAAAAGATTCAAAAAATGACATTCTCAAAAATTTCTCTTCCATGAAATTTAAAGGAAAAGAAATGAGAGCAGAAGTGGCTAATTAAGAAATAATTCACTATAAAATAAAAAATCATCGGAAATTCCGGTGATTTTTTATTTTAATAAAACGTAAATTTAATATTAATTTAATATTGTTAATATTGAACTGTGTTATTTTTGCAGCAATAAAATAGAACAAAAAATTTAAAATTGAAAAAGCTAAGTACACTCGTTTTTATTTTGGTAGGATTATTTTCTTTTGGACAAAATAGTGAACATTTTTCTGCTTTTAATATGATGTCTTTTACCTATAAGCACGACAAAAATTGGATGGCTTATTTGGAGCTTCAATCTCGGTCTATTGAAGAATTTTCGCTTCCGGATTATTATGAAGTGAAAGGTGGAATTGGTTATTCTGTCAACAAAAATCATCAGCCATTTATTGGTTTTGGAAAATATGGAACTTACAAAAACAGCGATTTTTACCAAAACGAATACCGTTTGTGGCTGCAATACACTTATTCTTTTTCTGTTGGTAAATTAAAAATTGATCAAAGAATAAGAACCGAAAAAAGATTTTTCGATTTTCCGCAAACCGGGGAAAAAGATAATACCGAAAGATACCGTTACAGAGCTTCTTTTACACTTCCACTAAATTCAAAAAAAATTGAACCGAATACATTTTTCACCAATGCTTTTAACGAAATTTTTTTAGGGCCAGAAAATCCAACCTTTAAAAGAAACCGTTTTTTTGCAGGTTTTGGATATCAGCTCAATAATTCCATCGGAACCAATTTGGGCTATATGTGGCAGAAAGAATTCTCAGTTTCAGGACATAAAAATTTGCATTTTCTGTATTTCGGACTGAATTTTACTTTCGACCGGATGAAATATGTGGAAGAACATCAGCGAATTCCGGTAGCAGATTAATCCAATGTTAATAAAACTTAATACGTGCAGCAAACGATAAAAATCTAATTTTCGGATATTTGCACACTTAAAAAAACTAAATATTTTTAAATTTTAATAAAAATGGGAATAGGTAATATTTTCGCAGCATTTCAACCAAAAGACAAGGTGTTTTTTGTTCTTTTCGAAAAAATCACAGCTTTACTTGTAGAAATGTCGGACGAATTTCACAAAGGAATCCAGGAATTTGATGTTAATGACGACACTTTTCACAAAAAAATCAGTGATTATGAACATCAAATGGACGATTTGACGCATCAGGTTTTTATAGAACTGGGTAAAAATTTTATTACGCCTTTCGACAGAGAAGATATCCACGCTTTAGCAGCAGGTTTGGATGATATTGCTGATTATATTTATGCTTCATCCAAAAATATTTTTATGTATAAAGCCCCGAATTTAAAAGAATATTCAGAGCTTTCTTTGTTAATTAACAAACAGTGTCATGAAATACAAAATGCCGTAAAAAATCTGAAAGGTTTCAAAAATATGGCAGAAGTAAAAGAATGCTGTATTAAAATTAACAGCATCGAAAATATTGCGGATGATATTTTAACCAACTCATTAGTAAATCTTTTTGAATCTAACGATGCCGTGAAAGTTTTAAAAGCGAAATCGGTTTTAGATTATTTGGAAGAAGTTACCGATAAAGCGGAAGATGTTGCCAATACCTTGGAAACCATCATGATCAAATACTCTTAATTCTTCACTTTTAATTAGTTTTAATGGAGTTTCCTATCTTACTTATCGTGATCATTGTTTTAGCTTTGATTTTCGATTATATTAACGGATTTCATGATGCCGCAAATTCAATTGCTACCATTGTTTCAACCAAAGTTTTAACGCCTTTTCAGGCGGTTCTTTGGGCTGCGGTTTGGAACTTTGCTGCATTTTTTCTCGCCGCTTATGTTATTGGAGAATTTAAAATCGGTAATACCATTGCGAAATCGGTAAATGAAGATTTTATCAATTTACAAGTAATTTTTGCAGGACTTATCGCTGCTATTGCTTGGAATTTATTAACGTGGTGGTTCGGAATTCCCTCTTCTTCATCGCACACTTTAATTGGAGGATTTTTGGGCGCAGCATTAATGCATGCATTTGCTTTAGATTACCAAGCTGTAACTGCTGCACATCCAGAATTTTCATTATTTGAAAAAATAGGAACGGCGCTCAAACAGCTTTTTACCCAAAACGTGGTAAAACTTGATAAAGTAATTCCTATTTTCCTGTTTATTTTTCTTGCGCCTTTTATTGGTTCTATCATTTCGATTATTATTACAAAAATTATTGTACATATTTCTAAAAGAACCAGTCCTCATAAAGCGGATAATGCTTTTAAGAAACTTCAACTGGTTTCTTCCGCTTTGTTTAGCTTAGGACATGGTACCAATGATGCACAAAAGGTAATGGGAATTATCGGCGCTGCAGTTATTTTTTATCACGTTCAAATGCTTCAGGATCCAATTTATTTGGCTTTAGATTCCAAACATCAATTTTCACATTTTGTGGAAGATTATTGGTGGGTTCCATTTACTTCTTTCCTAATGATTGCTTTGGGAACCATGAGCGGAGGTTGGAAAATTGTAAAAACCATGGGAACAAGAATTACTAAAGTAACACCGCTTGAAGGAGTAAGTGCAGAAACTGCTGGAGCGATGACACTTTTCTTAACGGAACATTTCGGAATTCCAGTTTCTACGACACATACTATTACCGGTGCTATTATTGGAGTCGGTTTAACCAAAAGAGTTTCCGCTGTTCGTTGGGGAATTACGGTAAGTTTGCTTTGGGCTTGGATTCTTACCATTCCTGTAAGTGCTATCGTAGCAGCAATAACATATTTAATAGTTAATCTTTTTTAAAAATTTTCTTTTAAAAATAGTCAACTGCAGTCTTTTTAGGCTGCAGTTTTTCTTTTATCCTAGCTTGGAAAATTGTATTTTTGCGGAAAACAGAGCATTTTTTTATGGAATTTTTGGATCAGTATCAGGAAATTGTTGCGGACGCAATTAATAAATACACTTTTAAAGACAAACCTTTAGAACTTTATGAACCAATGAATTACATTATTGGTCATGGTGGAAAAAGATTGCGTCCAATAATGGTTCTTATGGGTAATGATCTTTTTGGCGGTGAAATGGAAAAAGCGATAAAACCATCTTTAGCTATCGAATTTTTTCACAATTTTACGCTGATTCATGATGATATTATGGATGAAGCGCCACTTCGGAGAAATGTTCCCACCATTCATACGGTTTATGGTTTAAATACCGGAATACTTTCCGGAGACGGTCTTTTATTGAAAGCGTATAAATTTTTTGAAGATTTGGAACCGGAACTTTTTAAAGCTTGTATTCGCGTTTTTACCCATACCGGACTTTTACTTTGTGAAGGTCAGCAATACGACATCAATTTCGAAACGCAGAAAAATGTAACTTATGATGATTACATAAGAATGATTACCTATAAAACCGGAGTTTTGAGTGCTTCTTCTTTTGAAATTGGGGCTTTAATTGCAGGTGCACCTTTTAAAGATGCGAAAGCCATTTTCAATTTTGGTAAACACATTGGGATTGCTTTCCAAATTATGGACGATTATTTGGATGTATTCGGAAATCAGAAAGATTTTGGAAAAAAACACGCCGGTGATATTTTCGAAAATAAAAAAACCGTGCTATATCTTCTAGCAAAAGAACACGCAACAACTGAAGAATTGAGTGAATTGGATTATTGGTATTCTAAAAAAACGGATAATATAGATAAAATTTACGGCGTTGAAAAGATTTTCCGCAGAACAAAAGTGGACGAAAAAACATTAATGCTCGTCCAAAAACATAACGAAATTGCACAAGAATATCTAAAAAAAATTGATGCTCCGGAAGAAAAGAAGAAACCTTTTATCGAATTGGCAAACTATCTTTTGAGGAGAGAATCGTAAATTTTTGTTAAATCGTAAAGTTGTAAAGTTGTTTTGGCAGCTTCAGAAAAACGACTTCATCATTCACAATTCAAAAACTTTACAGCAAAGAGAAGATGAAATTCCGCACCGAAGTAAATATTCAAAATTCAGAAAAAAAAATAGAAATCGAGGACAAGATTTTCTCCATCGGTTCTTGTTTTGCTTCAGAAATGACGGATTTGCTTTCCAAAGGACAGCTGCAAACGCTGAATAATCCTTTTGGAACGATTTTTAATCCTTTATCTATAAACAATTCCCTAAAAAGATTGCATGATGCGGCTTTTTATAAAGAAGATGAACTCATTCAATATAACGATCAGGTAATTTCTTTGGATCACCATTCCCGTTTTAATACCGGATATATTCATCAAACTTTAGAAAAAATAAATACCGAAATTGAACTCGGAAACCAGTTTCTCCAAAAGACAAAATTGGTAATTATTACCTATGGAACTTCCTTTATTTATGAGTTTTTACCCAAGAATAAATTGGTAGCAAACTGCCACAAAATTCCGGGAAAATTTTTCAAAAAAAAACTTTTGACAAATCAAGAATTGGTGGATTCTATCACTGATACTATTTTGAATATTCAAGATATTGGTTTGGATGATGCTCAGATTCTATTTACCGTTTCTCCGGTTCGTCATACCAAAGATGGAATGATGGAAAATAACCTCAGTAAATCCAAATTAATTTCCGCAATTCATGAAGTAATTCCCAATTTTGAAAATGCACATTATTTGCCGGTTTACGAAATTTTGATGGACGATTTGCGGGATTACCGTTTTTATAAAGAGGATCTTATTCATCCCAATTCCCAAGCCATTAATTATATTTTTGAGAAGTTTGGAAACGCTTATTTTTCTAATGAAACGATGGATTTTATTGAGGAAAATTTCAAAATTTCAAAAGCACTTTCTCATCAAACTGAGGACGATAAAAACTCAAAATATTTAGAATTTCTTGAAAATTTAAAAGGAAGAATAGCCCTCCAACAAACCAAAGTAAAACACAAAATTTTCCCTACTTCCTAATCCTAATTCCTAATCCCTAAAATGATCGATACCCATACCCATTTATACGCCGAAGAATTTGATGAAGACCGCAAGGAAATGATTCAGCGTGCTTTGGATAAAGGAATTTCTAAATTTTTTCTTCCGGCTATTGATTCAGAATTTCATGAAAAAATGTTGGAATTGGAAAAGGAATTTCCGAACCAAATTTATGCAATGATAGGACTTCATCCTACTTATGTAAAGCCAGAAACTTGGGAAAAAGAACTGCAAATTATTCGTGAATATTTAGAAAAAAGAAAGTTTTGCGCTATTGGAGAAATCGGAATCGATTTGTATTGGGATCAATCTACTTTGGAAATTCAAATTAAAGCATTCGAAAAGCAAATAGATTGGGCCATAGAAATGGATTTACCAATTGTTATCCATACAAGAGAAAGTTTTGATGAGGTTTTTGAGATTTTGGAAAGAAAAAAACATTCAAAATTGCGGGGGATTTTTCACTGTTTTTCCGGAAATTTGGAGCAGGCAAAACGAGCAATAAATTTAAATTTTTTGCTTGGAATTGGTGGAGTAGTGACATTTAAAAATGGAAAAATTGATCAGTTTCTTCATGAAATTCCACTGGAAAAGATCGTTTTAGAAACCGATTCTCCTTATTTAGCGCCAGTTCCATATCGTGGAAAAAGAAACGAAAGTTCTTATTTGGATTTAGTGGTCGGAAAACTCGTGAATATTTATGAAAAGGATTTTTCCGAAATTTCAAAAATTACGGATGAAAATGCGCTGAAAATTTTCAAAATTTAATTATTTCTTCCTGAAAAATCCTTTGTTTTTAGGCTTTTTAAACCCAATCTCTTTCTTTTCCTGAGGTTTTGGTTGTGGGACAAAAGGTTTATTATTGCTGTCTCTTTTGGTTACAACCAAATCATCGGTATGAAAAGGATGATCTTTTACTACCGGAATTTTCTTGCCAATTAGTTTTTCGGTATTTTTTAAATTGATTAAATCCAAACCGTCCACAAAAGAAATCGAACTTCCTTCATTTCCTGCTCTTCCGGTTCTTCCAATTCGGTGAACGTAGGTTTCGGAAACATCAGAAAGTTCAAAATTGATGACGTGTTTCAGTTCATCAATATCAATTCCGCGAGCAGCGATATCTGTGGCAACCAAAACTCTTGTTTTCCCACTTTTGAAATTTCCTAAAGCATTTTGTCTTTGGTTTTGGGATTTATTTCCATGAATGGCTTCTGCGGAAATTTTATCTTTTTGCAGTTTTCGGGCAATTTTATCTGCGCCATGTTTGGTTCTTGCAAAAACCAAAACCGATTCAGAAATGTTATTTTGAAGAATATGCGTTAACAAATTCAGTTTATCATCTTTCTCTACAAAATAAACAGACTGTTGAATGGTATCTGCAGTTGCAGCCACAGGAGCAACCTCTACACGAACCGGATTTGTAAGCATGGAATCCGCCAAATTTTTAATTTCTGTAGGAAAAGTTGCGGAAAAAAACAAAGTTTGTCTTTTTTGTGGAAGCAGTTTTACCACGCGTTTTACATCGTGTACAAATCCCATATCCAACATTCGGTCTGCTTCATCCAAAACAAAAATTTCCAAATTTTTTAAGGAAATAATTCCTTGAGAAATAAAATCCAACAATCTTCCCGGTGTAGCGACTAAAACATCAACCCCTTTTTTTAGCGCATTTTCTTGGGCGCCTTGTTTTACACCGCCAAAAATAACCAAAGTTTTTAAAGGAAGATGTCTTCCGTAGGCTTTAAAACTTTCTTCGATTTGTATAGCTAATTCTCTTGTTGGCGTAAGAATAAGCGCTTTAATCTGATGGTTTTTGGTGTTTTTATGAAATAAATTCTGTAAAATAGGAATCGCAAAAGCGGCAGTTTTTCCGGTTCCGGTTTGTGCGGTTCCCAATAAATCTTTTCCTTTTAAAACATGTGGTATCGATTGTTGTTGTATAGGAGTTGGAGTTTCGTAACCTTCTTCCTGTAGAGCTTTTGCAATAGGCTCAATAAGCTGTAAATCTAAAAATTTCAATTGTGATATTTTAATAACAAATTCCCTCATTATGAAGGAATTTCGGTTTGCAAAGTTAATTCAAATATTTTAAAATTTTATTGAACTTTAGTCCAGCTTTGTGTTTTGCGTAAATCTTCTAAAAAATTCCAGAGTTCTTTTAGTTTTTCTGTTCCATTTTTTCCGTAATCTTCTATTTTTTTGGAGGTTCCGTCTTGGTAGTTTACCGTAAGATAAGATGTGGGTAAATCGGTAATGTTGTGATTTCCGTATTTTGAATTTAAAGATTTTATTTTTAAATCATTCAACATTCCTATAAGTTTATGTTAGCTTTCTTCATTAATGGTTGTTTTAAAAATTCCTTCTTTTGCTTTTCCAAAATCGGATTTTCCTTTTCCTTCTTCAAAAGTGAATCTTTCCGCATCAATAATTGCTGTTCTGTTTGAAGTAATGGTTAATTTAAACATGGGACAGAATCCAAAACAAGCTCCGGCTTGATATTCAATTTTATTAATTTCGGTTTTTTGGGTTGAACAAGAAACAATTAATATCATGGCAAATAGATAAATAAAGTATTTCATAATTTTTTTATTTGAATTAAGCGGTCAATTATTGTTCCGAAAAAGAATATGAAGTAAAAGGTTGATAAAAAACTTACATTTTTATCAGGTTGAAATAATCAACGTTAGCGTTTTTTTTCATCAGAAGTAAATCATAAAATTTTCATAAAATTTTAAAATATCATTTTTATATACTGATTAATTGCTAATTTTACTACTATAAAATACTTAAAATCAATGAAATAAAATAAGATAATTATTTTGAGAATTTGAACTTCATACAAAACAACCTAAAAGCACAAATATAAATGGGTACAGAAGTAAAGCACAACTCGACAAGGAAAAATTTTGAGATTTTTTCTAATGGAAAACATGCCGGTTCATTAAATTATGTATGGGCAGGAGATGACCGATTCATTCTTTCTAAAACTACAATTAGCAAAGATTATGAAGGGTTAGGATTTGAACGTAAATTGGTTTTAACAGCAATAGATTTTGCAAGGGTAAACGGAATGAAGATTACCGTTAATTGTCCAATTGCGCAAGAAGTTTTTGATCAAAATGTTGATTTTCAAAAAATTTTAAGCCACTAAAGAAAACAAAAAGATGTTATCCGTGAAGTTTTTTCCAGATAACATCTTTTAATTCTGTTAAACCTTCTCCGGTAACTCCCGAGAAAAATAAGGGTATTTTATTTTCCGGAAATTCTGCGGTAATTTCTTTTTTCAGTTCATCATCCAATAGATCGGATTTTGAAATGGATATAATAAAATCTTTATCCAACAACTCCGGATTGTATTCTTTAAGTTCGTTTTCCAGGATTTTAAATTCCTGAAAATGATCTTCAGAATCCGCAGGGATCAAGAAAAGTAATATGGAATTTCTTTCAATATGTCTTAAAAATCGGTGTCCTAAACCTTTTCCTTCTGCAGCACCTTCAATAATTCCAGGAATATCAGCCATTACAAAAGATTTGTAATTTCTGTAATCTACAATTCCTAAATTAGGGGTTAAAGTAGTAAAAGCGTAATTCGCAATTTTTGGTTTTGCTGCTGAAACAGAAGCTAAAAGAGTGGATTTACCTGCATTTGGAAAACCAACCAAACCAACATCAGCCAAAACTTTTAATTCAAATACAACATAACCTTCTTCGCCAGGAAGTCCGGGTTGTGCATAACGCGGTGTTTGATTGGTTGAAGATTTAAAATGTTCATTTCCTAAACCTCCTTTTCCGCCTTTCATAAGGATAATTTCCTGTCCGTGTTCCAAAATTTCACCCATGATTTCTCCTTCTTCATTTTTTGCAATCGTACCAATAGGAACTTCAATGTAAACATCTTCACCATCTGCGCCTGTTAATTGGCTTTTCGCACCGTTTTGTCCGCGCTGTGCTTTTACATGACGGGTGTAACGAAGCGGCAATAAAGTCCATTCATGAGAATTTCCTTTCATGATAATGTGACCTCCACGACCGCCATCTCCGCCATCAGGACCACCTTTGGGAATATATTTTTCACGGCGTAAATGTGCTGAACCAGCACCTCCATGACCGCTGGTACAATGTATTTTTACGTAATCTACGAAATTGCTCATGCTTTTTAGTTCAAGGTTTAAGGTTTAAAGTTCCACGTTGTCCAATCCTTGAATTTTGAACTTTGAACTTTTAATAAAAAATTTCTACGAAATTTTTTGAACTTCTGCAAAGAGTTTTTCGGAAATTTCGTTGATATCACCAACACCGTTGATTTCTACATATTTTCCTTGTTGCTTATATAATTCAGCCACTTCTGCAGTTTTTGCGTAATATTCTTTGATTCGATTTCTGATAATTTCTTCATTAGAATCATCAGTTCTTCCGCTGGTTTCTCCTCTTTTTAAAAGTCTTTGTACAAGGATTTCATCTTCAACCACTAAGGAAAGGCAAATGTCAATTTCATCGTTTAAAACCTCTTTTACAATATGTTCTAAAGCTTCTGTTTGTGCTGCCGTTCTAGGAAATCCGTCAAAAATAAATCCTGAAGTTGAGGTAGGTTTTTTAACATCATCAATCAACATATCAATGGTTACTTGGTCTGGAACCAATTCGCCTTTGTCGATGTAAGATTTTGCCAATTTACCCAAATTGGTATCGTTTTTCATATTGTAACGGAACAAATCACCAGTAGAAACTTGTTTCAAATTGAATTTTTCGATTAGATTTTGCGCTTGAGTTCCTTTTCCACTTCCAGGAGGACCAAACAGAACGATATTGATCATTTATTTTTTATTTGATTTTGAAATTAACAAAAATTATTTTCAAACTATTATTTTAGTGATTTATTCTTCCTTCAGATAATTGATACAAATCCGGTAAATTTCTTCCCAGTTCATCATAATCCAAACCATATCCCAAAACAAACTTGTTCGGAATTTCTTTCGCTACATAATGAATTTTGAAATCTTTCTTATAAACTTCGGGCTTCAAAAGTAAAGAAGCTACTTTTAATGATTTTGGACGTTGTGTATTCTCAAAGTATTTATATAAACTTTCAATCGTGTTTCCAGTATCTACAATATCTTCCATTAAAATAATGTGTCTTCCTTCAACTTCTTTTGTAAGTTCCATTTTTTGGTAAACAATTCCCGTAGATTCAGTTCCGGAATACGAACTCATTTGAAGGAAAGCAACTTCACATTTTCCTGGATAATATTTCATAAAATCTGAAAAAAACATGAAAACACCATTTAAAACACCAACAAATACGGGCGTTTCATCTTTATATTCTTCGTAAACTTTCTCAGCTAATTGTTTTACAATATCCTGAAGTTCGTGGTGTGTAAGGTAAGGAACAAACTCCTTGTCGTGAACTTTTATAGTATTCATAAGGTTTTCCAAAGCGCAAATTTACAAAATTTGAAGGAAAGAAAAATTGAAGATTCAATAAAATTAATTTTCCACAATTTTTGCCCAAAAATTTTATTAAAACTACCTTTGCCTGAATCTAAAAAAGTAAAAATAATATGTCAACTTACGTGGTGGTTGGTCTTCAGTATGGAGACGAAGGAAAGGGAAAAATTACCGATGTTCTTTCTGCAAAATCAGATTATGTTGTTCGTTTCCAAGGTGGTGATAATGCGGGACATACCGTATATGTTGGAGAAGAAAAATTTGTTTTGCATCTCCTTCCTTCCGGTGTTTTGCAGTGTAAAGGAAAATGTATTATCGCTAATGGAGTGGTAGTAAATCCCAAATCTTTTATGAAAGAAATTGCAGAAATTGAAAGTAAAGGAATGAAAACCGATCATATCTTTATTTCTAGAAGAGCACACGTTATTATGCCTTATCATATTTTGCTGGATACTTATCGAGAAGAGGAAAAAGGAGGAACAGAAATCGGCACTACCAAAAAAGGAATTGGACCTTGTTATGAGGATAAAATTGCCAGAGTTGGAATTCGTATGGTAGATTTACTAAATCCTGAAATTCTTAGAGAAAAAATCGAAAAAAATCTTCGGGTGAAAAATGCCCTTTTCGAGAAATATTTTGAAAAAGAGACTTTAAATGTTGATGAAATTTACAATGAATTTTTAGAAATCGGAAAACTACTACAAGACCGTATTGTGGATACCGAAGTAGAGCTGAATGAAGCAATAAAAGAAGGCAAAAATGTGCTTTTTGAAGGAGCTCAAGCATTAATGTTGGATATTGATTTTGGAACTTATCCTTACGTAACTTCTTCATCTCCATCTACGGGTGGAGTTTGTTCTGGAGCTGGAGTTCCACCAACTGCTTTGCAAAATTTAATTGGGGTTTCTAAAGCCTATACTACAAGAGTTGGAAACGGTCCTTTTCCATCCGAATTGGATAATGAATTAGGAGAGCAAATCCGAAAAGTTGGAAACGAGTTTGGAGCCACTACAGGTCGTCCAAGAAGAACTGGTTGGTTGGATTTGGTTTCCTTAAAACATGCTTGTATGATTAACGGAATCAATAATTTGGTAATTACGAAATTAGATGTTCTTACAGGAATTAAACCACTAAAAATTGTAACAAAATATAAAACAGAAGACGGAAAAATTATCGATTATTTTACTTCTTCAACCACGAAATTGTATGATTATGAACCGATTTTTGAAGAATTGCAAGGTTGGGATGAAGACATTACAAAAGTTCGCAGTTATGACGAGCTTCCTGCAAATGCGAAAAAATATATCGAGTTTATTGAAGAGTATTTAGGGATTAATGTTTATTTAGTTTCTGTAGGTCCGGAAAGAAGTCAGAACATTATCAGAAAAGAACTTTTTTAAAAAATCTTTTATTTGAATAAAATGAGTCGTTGTAGAAATACAGCGATTTTTTTTTGCTTTGTTGATAACGGAATTATTTTTGACATAGTAAAAATAATAGTAGATTTGAAATAATGTTAAAAATATCTTAAATATTTGGCAAGATACTTGTAAAGGGTTTAATACTTTTTGCAAAAAGCACCAAAACTGATAATTCTGAAGATTCAAAAAATTGTTTAACCTCATTTAATAAAAATCTTAGTGATGAAAAATTTTCTGAATCTCAGCGAAGAACAAAAACTGAATGAAATTGTCTTCGCCAACCGAAACAAAGAATATGGCGCCTACGTTTTAAGAAGCGAGGAAGGTCAAAATTTAAAAAAAGCACTTTTTATTGGTATTGCTTTTATTGTAACGATGGGTGCAATTCCCATTGTTCTAAATGCATTTAAAGCGAAAGCAGAAATTCCAACAATTGTTGATCAGCCACCAGTTTGGGTAGAGCCAATTGATGTAGAAAAAGACCCGGAAATTCCGAAGCCTCAACCTGCGGTTCAAAAACCGGTTGAAACTTTTACAGCAGTTGTTCCAACACCAACAAAAAATCCTCCAGTAGAAACTCCTGCTCCGTCAATTACTAAATATGACGACGCAAAAGCAGGATTTACCGATACAAAAGGTGAAAAACCAACGACAGATTACGTTCCACCAATTACAAAACCCACAGTAATTGCACCAACAACACCAGTTGTTCCGGAAGTTGTAGATCCAAATGCTATCATAACAAAAGCGGATGTAAATGCAGATTTTATTGGTGGAATTAACAGTTTTAGAACGAAAGTTTCTCAAAATATGGATATTTCCGATTTTGAAGGTTCCGGGGAAAAATTGTCTGCAAAAGTTACTTTTATTGTAGAAAGGGATGGAACGATTTCCAATATAAAATCTTCAGGGGCGGATTCTCAGTTCAATAAAGAAGCCGAAAAAGCCGTGAAAGCCGTAAAAGGAAAATGGAATGCAGCAAAATTAAAAGGACAAGCGGTTCGAACTTATTTCAGTATCCCAATAACCATCCAGTTCGAATAAAAATTTAGAATTTTTTTTAACTTTAAATTATCCACAAATTTTTAAAAATTGTGGATAATTTTATTTTATTATAACCCATTAATTAACAATATTTTAACGGTTGGTGATTTATTGACAATCGTCCTCGTTTCAAAAAAAATGTATTTTTGTGGTTTAATTGAAAATTATGGCTAAAATTATCGGAATTGCTAATCAGAAAGGAGGCGTAGGAAAAACCACAACTGCGGTGAATTTAGCTGCAGCATTGGGCGTTTTGGAGAAAAAGGTTTTGATTATTGATGCAGACCCGCAAGCCAATGCAACTTCCGGATTGGGCGTTGAAGAAGTAAACCATTCTACCTATAATTTGTTGGAACACAGCAGTTCTGCTGAAGTTTGTATTCAGAAAACGGCTTCTCCAAATTTAGATATTATTCCATCTCATATCGATTTGGTTGCCGCGGAAATTGAGTTGGTGGATAAAGAAAATCGTGAATATATGATGCGTGAAGCGCTGAATTCCGTTAAAAATAATTACGATTTTATCATTATCGATTGTGCACCAAGTTTGGGTTTAATTACCATGAATGCGCTTACAGCTGCAGATTCTGTTATTATTCCCATCCAATGTGAATATTTTGCATTGGAAGGTTTAGGGAAATTATTGAATACCATTAAAAATGTTCAAAAAATTCATAATAAAGATTTGGATATTGAAGGTTTACTTTTAACGATGTATGATAGTCGTTTAAGACTTTCAAATCAAGTGGTTGAAGAAGTAAATTCTCATTTTCCGGAAATGGTTTTTGAAACCGTTATCAGCAGAAATGTACGTTTAAGTGAGGCGCCAAGTTTCGGAGAAAGTATTTTGAATTATGATGCCGAAAGCAAAGGAGCGGTTCAATATTTACAATTAGCAGAAGAAGTTCTTCTAAAAAATGAAAATTTGGTCAATAATTAAAAGCAGATAATTGCTGATATGAAAGATAAAAAAAGAGCAATGGGAAGAGGTTTGGGAGCTATCCTAAGCGCAGAATCCAAAGCAAGTGTAAACACAGCAACCGATGAAGGAGCAGAAAATTTTGTTGGAAATATTGTTGAAGTTCCTTTAGAAGATATTTATCCTAATGCTTCACAACCCAGAACTTATTTTGATGAAAGAGCGTTAAATGATTTAGCACAATCTATAAAAGCTCTAGGAATTATTCAACCGATCACTTTAAGAAAAGAAGGCGAAAAATTTGAAATTATTTCCGGTGAAAGACGTTTTAGAGCTTCTAAAATTGCAGGTTTAAAATCAGTTCCAGCTTATATTCGTTTGGTAAACGATCAGGAATTGTTGGAAATGGCTTTGGTGGAAAATATCCAGCGTGAAGATTTGGATGCCATTGAAGTTGCCTTAACTTACCAAAGACTTTTAGAGGAAATCGGACTTACACAGGAAAATTTAAGTCAAAGAGTGGGGAAAGAAAGAAGTACTATTACCAATTCTATTCGTCTTTTGCGTTTAAATCCGGAAGTTCAGAATGCCATTAGAAGCGGGGAAATTTCTGCAGGACACGGAAGAGCAATTATCAGTTTGGATTTGGCTGAAAAACAGGATGAACTTTTCAAAAAAATTCTGAAAGAAGGTTTGAACGTGCGACAAGCTGAAACGGCGGCAAATCAACTGAAAACGCCTCAGAAAACCATCTTGAAATCGAAAAATGAGATTCCCAATCATTTGAAAAAAGCTCAAAAAAATCTTTCCGACATCCTTGAAGTGAAAGTAGAAATAAAATCTTCAGGAAAAGGAAATAAAGGAAAAATTGTACTCGATTTTAAAAATCAGGAAGAATTGGAAAACATCCTTTCACATTTCAAATCATGAGTAGAAAAACATTTTTAGGTTTATTTTTCTTTTTTTCATGGATTGCTTTTGGACAAGTAAATCGCAATGATACCATTCGTGTTGAAAACCATCCAAAAGATTCTTTATCTGCTTTAAAACCAAAATCGGAAACTGCTGTTATAGCCGACATCGAAAAATCTAACGCACCTTATACGAAACCAAAATTTAGTCCTATGAAAGCCGGACTTTATTCTGCTGTTTTGCCAGGATTAGGACAGGTTTACAACAAGAAAATTTGGAAAGCCGGAATTGTTTGGGGTGCCATTGGAGCCGGAATTGGAGGAACTTTGTATGCAGATCATCGTTACAAGCGATTTCGAAATGCATTTGTGGCGGAACTAAACGGACAACCGCATGAATTTTCAAATTTAGGATATACCAATCTAAAAAATGCTTTGGGTAGAACGCAGGATCAATGGAAACGAAACCGTGATTATTGGATTGCGGGAACTGCCTTACTTTATATTTTAAATATTGTGGATGCCGTTGTAGATGCGCATTTGTACGAGGGAAAAAACGATCCCGATTTAGCGGTAAAACCCACAATTTTATTCGAGGAACTTAGCAAACAAAAAACTTTTGCTGGGTTAAGTTTTAATTATAATTTCTGATTTTTTAATAAATGAAAATAGCACTGGTAGGATATGGAAAAATGGGCAAAATAATTGAGGAAATTGCCCTGAAAAGAGGTCACGAAATTGTAGCCAAACTCAATGAAACACCAAATTCTGAAAATTTGAACAATCCGGAAGTTGCCATTGAATTCTCTCAACCAGAAGTGGCTTTCGAAAATATCAAAAACTGTTTGCAACTGAATGTTCCAGTTATTTGCGGAACAACAGGATGGCTAAACCAAAAACCGGAAATTGAAAAAATAGCTTCAGAAAATGAAACTGCTTTTTTATATGGTTCCAATTTCAGTTTGGGTGTTAATTTGTTCTTTGAACTGAATGAAAAATTAGCGCTTTTGATGAAAAATTTTGATGAATACCAGTGTCAGTTAGAAGAAATTCATCACACCCACAAAAAAGACGCTCCAAGTGGAACTGCAATATCTGTTGCGGAAGGAATTATAAAACAAAATCCGAAATTCAACAGTTGGAAATTGGATGAAACACAAGAAAACGAATTGGGGATTTTTGCCATCAGAGAAGATGAAGTTCCAGGAACGCACAGTGTTTTTTACCGCTCCGAAGTTGATGAAATAGAAATCAAACATACGGCTTTTAACCGAAACGGATTTGCTTTGGGAGCTGTAATTGCCGCAGAATGGATTCAAGGGAAAAAAGGAACTTTCTCTATGAAAGACGTTCTTGGACTGTAAAAATTTGTAACAAAAACATATATTACTAAACTAATACGCTGATAAAATAAAATAATGAACTATTTCCTTACTTATACCATTTATGTTCTAATTCTCTCTGTTTTAATGGGGATTTCAACATGGAAACTTTTTAAAAAAATGGGACTTAATCCTTTGTTTGCTTTTGTTCCGTTTTACAATTATTACCTAATTCAGAAGGAAACCAATCATCCAAAATGGTGGGCATTTTTAGCGTATTTGCCTATTGTTGGACCGATTATGATGACGGTTTTCCATGTTTTTTTAATGGAGAAATTTGGTAAAAAATTAATTCAGCATAAAATACTCACTATTTTCCTTCCTTTCATTTATATGGCATTGGTAAATTACTCCAAAAACCCTGAAGTAGAAGAGGAAGAAAATGAATTGTATCTTTCTGAAGCGGAAAAAGATGCAAAAAAGAAAGATTCGTTTTTAGGATCTATAACTTTTGCCGTTGTTTTTGCCACAATTATTCACGTTTTTATTACGCAACCTTTTGGAATTCCAACTGGTTCAATGGAAAGAACACTTTTGGTGGGAGATTTTCTTTTTGTGAATAAACTAAATTACGGATTCAGAATGCCGATGCGACCTGTGGCGATTCCTTTTTTACAGGGAACTATTATGGATACTGGAGAACCGGGAAATCCTAAAGATGATCCGAAATCTTATGTTGATGCCGTTAAACTCCCATATTACAGACTTCCTGGTTGGGAAAAACCTGAAAAAAATGATATTGTCGTTTTCAATTATCCTCAAGATTCTGTTCATACCGCTATTGATCGAAAAGATCCTTATGTAAAAAGATGTGTTGCTGTGGCTGGAGATGTTTTGGAAATGAGAAATGGTAGACTTTTCGTTAACGGACAACCCGAAAAAAGAATGGGAGATGCAGAAGTACAGTACAGCTATATTTTGCAAACCAAAGATGAACTTGATGTTAATGCCCTTTTTGACGCTTATGGAGCATTAAGCATCAATAACATTGAATTAAGTAATCTGTATCCTCAAGAATTTTTTACAAAATTACAGTTGGATCCAAAGAATTACGTTTATAAACTTCAGCTAACAGAAAAAATTGCAAACGAACTAAAACAACTTCCAGGATTTGTTTCTATAAAAGAAGAAATTGAGGATAAAGGAAAAGCTAAAGTCATTTATTTCGATCAAAATAAAACGCGTGCTTTTTTACCATATTCTATTTTTCCTTATACCAGTAACTGGAATGAAGATTGGTATGGTCCGATAAGAATTCCTAAAAAGGGAGATGTTATCAAATTAACGCAGGAAAATATGCCTATGTATCATAAACTGATTACAGAATATGAAGGAAATGATTTGAAAGATGGAAACGGAAATTTCCTTTTGAACGGACAACCTGCAACAACCTACACTGTAAAACAAGATTATTATTTTATGATGGGTGATAATCGTGACGGATCTTTAGATGCTAGATTTTTCGGATTTGTTCCGGAAACCCACATTGTTGGAAAACCCATGTTTACGTGGATGAGTTTGCAAGGAATGTTTAAAGATCAAAATGCAGATTATCAGGCGCCTTTTAAAATAAGATGGGAAAGAATGTTTAAAGCTACCAATACAGGAGAACCTAATAAAACCTCCTATTGGTGGATTGCAGCAGTTATCTTAATTCTTTTCTTCGGCTGGGAATATTTTGCAAAACTTTTTAAGAAAAAAGAAGATTAAAAAATAAAAAAGGAAAGACGTTAAAAGCGTCTTTTCTCTATTTATCACATTATGAAAGTATTATTACCCATATTTTATTTGCCACCCATTTCGTGGTTTTCTCAATTTTTAAACGAAAATCATGAAGTTGAACTAGAACAATTTGAAAATTTACCAAAGCAAACCTATAGAAATCGAGCTAATATTTTTGGAGCTAACGGAAAATTATCGCTTATTATTCCGATTCATCATGATGGAAAGAGAGCAATGAAAGACATCCAGATTTCTTATGCCGAAAACTGGCAAAAATTACATTGGAAATCCATAAAAACAGCATACCAAAGCTCACCCTATTTTGAGTTTTATGAAGACAAATTTTTGAAAATTTTTGAAAAAGAGGACAGATTTTTAATGGATTTTAATTTAAAAGCTTTAGAAATCATTCAGCAAATTTTAAAAATCGAAAAGGCATACTCTTTGAATAACGAGTACACGAAAAATCCGGAAGCTGATGATTTCAGAAATTTTTTCTCAGCAAAATCCGAAAATGAAATAGTTATGGAAAACTATTATCAAACGTTTTCGGAGAAATTAGGATTTATAAAAGACCTTTCAATTTTAGACCTTATTTGTAACAAAGGACCGGAAAGTGTAACTTATATTAAAAGTTTAATGGATTAATTATGAGAAGATTATTTATTACAGCCACATTTTTTTTAGGATTTGGTTTTATTTCTGCACAGGATAAATCTGTTGTGGATCCAATGAAAGACAAGGATTTGATGACTTGGTATCACAAAGATTTTTCAGCAACCAATGTTTATGGTATCAATACGCAAAATGCTTACAAATATTTAGAATCCAAAGGTTTAAAACCAAAAACAGTTGTTGTTGGAGTTTTGGATAGCGGTGTCGAAGTAGATCATCCTGGTTTGGTGAAAAATATGTGGAAAAATCCAAATGAAGTTCCCAATAACGGAAAAGATGATGATGGAAACGGATACATTGACGATATTCATGGATGGAATTTTATTGGTGGAAAAAATGGAGATATTTCTGTAGATAATATGGAAGTTACCAGAGTTGTAAAGAAATACAGATCCATTTTTGAAGGCGATAATACTGTGCAAAACAAAGCCAATCAAGCAAAAATGCCGGAAGAATTTTCGATGTACATGAAATCAAAAGAAATTTTCCTTAAAAAAAGTGTAGAAGCAAAACAACAATTAAAGCAAATTGAGTTAATTCAGCAACTAATTCCCATAATGGTAAATTTATTGAATGGTAGAAATTTAACAGAAGATAATATTGCCCTCATTAAACCAAAAACGCAGCAGGAAGCTATGGCACTTGGTGTATTATCGAATTTTCTGAAAGATCCGGAAGCCGTAGGAAAATCACCAGCAGAATTTCAGAAATTTATGGAAGAAGAAATGAAAACTTATGTTGATCATTTCGGAGATCAGGCAACAAAGCAATATAATCTCGATTTTGATCCACGCAAAGAAATAGTAGGTGATAACTATGATAATTATTCCGAAAGAATTTATGGAAATAACCATTATGAAGGTTCTGATGCAGGACACGGAACGCATGTTGCAGGAATTATCGCAGGATTACCACAAGGAAATGAAATTCAGTACGGTGTAGCTTCAAAAGTGGCAAAAATTTTAACAGTAAGAACCGTTCCTAATGGAGATGAAAGAGATAAAGATGTCGCCAATGCCATTCGTTATGCCGTAGATAATGGAGCAAAAATCCTAAATATGAGTTTTGGAAAACCGGTTTCACCGGGAAAAACCGTGGTTTGGGATGCTTTTAAATATGCACAGGATAAAGGTGTTCTTCTAGTAAAAGCCGCCGGAAATGAAAATGAAGATGTTGCAGAACATGTGGCATTTCCGTCAAATTTTAAAAATGTAACAGACAAAACTCCGTTTGTCAATAATGTTATTGTGGTTGGTGCCAGCACAAAAGACCCTGAGTTTTTACGTGCAGATTTTTCAAATTATAATGGAACTATGGTCGATGTTTTTGCTCCGGGAACAGAAATTTATTCAACAGTTCCGGATGGCAAATACAAATATGAACAGGGAACTTCTATGGCTTCACCGGTTGTTGCGGGAGCTGCCGCAGTTTTGTTAGCTTATATGCCAAATTTAAAACCGGAGCAAATTATTGAATCTTTGGTGAAAACAGCCAATAAATCGGATGTTAATGCTATGCTTCCGACGAATAACAATAATCGTTTTGACTTAATTTCAAGAGCAGGTGGAGTTATAGATCTTAGAAAAGCAGCTGAATATGCTTTTACTAATTTTTATAAAGCTTCGCCAGCTATAAAAGCAACAGTGAATAAACCAGTAAAAAAGAAATTGGTAAGAAAAAAATAAAAATCAGAAATTTTTACAAGAATCCCACTTTTAGTGGGATTTCTTTATGTTAAATATTTTTTGGCATAATTTTTTGTTCTTTTGTAAAGCAAATAAATAAACAATGAGAAATATATTACTAACAGGAATTTTAGGGGCTTCTATAGCAGTTTCTTGTTCCACAGCAAAAACAGCACAAACCAACAGAGCTGAATTTCTTCAACTGAAAGGAGATTGGCAAATTACAAGTGTTGATTATGATAAAAGTTACATCATCAAACCTTTTGATGAAGGTGCAGATGCGCAATGTTTTGTTGGCAGTAATTGGAAATTAGTTCCCAATAACTATTCTGGAAATTATACTTTGAATGGAGGCGGAGCTTGTCCAAGCAAAGTTCAACCAATAAAATTTGAAGTTTTAGCGGATAAAACTTTTCAATTCAAAAAAGTAATTGACGGACAAAAACCAAAAGAAAATGTTGTTGGTTATAGATTAACTTTAGTAAATCAAACTGCGGATCATTTTGCACTTCAACAATCCGTTCCTTTCAATGGTGAAATGGTAAATGTTCTTTATCATTTTCAAAGAATTCCTTCAAAATAATAATCCTTAAAAATTCAAAAAATGAAATTTACAAAAACATATATCGCAGCAAGTTTTTTTTCCGCTGCAATGCTATTAACAAGTTGTGAAACAGTACAAAATGCAAACAGCCAACAAAAAGGTACTGTAATTGGTACGGCAGCTGGAGCTGTAATTGGTGGAGTTCTGGGAAATAACATCGGAAAAGGTGGAAATGCTCCTGTTGGTGCTGTTCTTGGTGGTATTGTTGGTGGTGTTATTGGTAACAGAATTGGAGCAAAAATGGATAAACAAGCCAAAGAAATTAAAGAAACTTTGCCTGGTGCAGAAGTGGAAAGAGTTGGTGAAGGTATCAAAGTCACTTTACCTGAAAGAATGGTAAATTTTGCTTTTGATTCTTCTGATCTTACTTCAAGTGCTAAAGTTAATTTAGATAAATTAGCTGAAGTTTTAAAAAACAATCCTGATACAAACATCAATATTTACGGACATACAGACAGTAGAGGAACGGATGAATACAACCAAAAACTTTCCGAAAGAAGAGCTGCTTCTGTGAAAAGTTATTTAATGGACAGAGGTGTAGCTGCAAGTAGAATGTTTACCATGGGAGTTGGAGAGAAAGAACCGGTTGCTTCAAACGAAACTGATGCAGGAAGAGCAGACAACCGTAGAGTTGAATTTGCCATAACAGCAAATGAGGAGATGATACAAGATGCACAACAAGCACAATAAACTTTACAAATAAATATTTTCTAAAAAAACCGTTTTTACGGTTTTTTTTGTTTCATTTACTGCTTTTACGTTTAATATAAAAATCCTTATTTTTGTTTTTGATATCGGGATAATGGGGAAATATATCAAATTGCTGCGTGTAGAGCAATGGGTAAAAAACTTTTTCGTTTTTTTACCCCTGTTTTTTTCAGGAAATATTTTAAATCATGAACTTTTACTCAAAAGTATTTTTGCTTTTGTGGTTTTTTCTGTGGCAGCAAGTTGTATCTATATTATCAACGATTATTCTGATATTGAATCCGATAGAAAACATCCTGAAAAAAGTAAAAGACCTTTAGCCAGTGGTGAAATTTCTAAAAAAACCGCACTATTTATTTTAGGATTTTTATTGTTGGCGAATTTGGCAATAGTTTTTTTAGGACAGGTTTATTTTCAGCAAAATATGTGGAAATTTTCCAGTCTTATCCTCATTTATTTTGGGATGAACATTGCTTATACCTTTCACCTTAAACATGTGGCGATTATTGATGTTTCCATTATTGCCGTAGGTTTTGTTTTACGGGTTTTAGCTGGAGGTTATGCCAGCGGAATTCCCACTTCACAATGGGCGATACTTTTAACATTTGTTTTAGCATTGGTTTTAGCAATTGGTAAAAGACGAGGAGAATTAATAAACGCACAAATTACGGGAAGAACCAGAAAAGCTTTAGACGGCTATAATGTTCAGTTTGCAGATATTGCATTGTCAATTTCCGTAACATTAGCCATTATTTCTTATTTAATGTTTACGGTTCAGCCGGATGCTCAGGAAAGATTTGGTTCAAAGATTTTTTATACTTTTATTTTTGTAGTTTTTGCTTTTTTACGGTATCTGCAGCAGACTTTGGTGTATAACAAAACCGAATCACCAACCACAATTATTTATAAAGATCGTTACATTCAAATTACCGTAATTATTTGGATGGTTACTTTTTTATTAATGATTTATGACAACCAATTTCGTTAAAAATGAAGAAGAACTTTATACAAAAAGTAGCAAATTGGGGCAATTTTCCTGTGGTGGAAAAAAACATCAAGTCTGAAGATTCTCTCTCGAAAATTCAGGATTTCGTTAAAAATAATAATCAGATTATTGCGCGCGGAAATGGAAGATGCTATGGAGATGCTTCTTTAAGCGATAATATTTTATCAACTAAAAGACTCAATAAATTTATCAGTTTTGACAGAATAAACGGAATTTTGGAATGCGAATCCGGCGTTTTAATTTCCGAAATTTTAGAAGTTATTATTCCTCAAGGTTATTTTCTGTATGTAACGCCGGGAACCAAATTTATTTCTGTGGGGGGAGCCATAGCTTCCGATGTTCACGGCAAAAATCACCATTCTGAAGGATGTTTTTCAGAATATCTTTTGGAATTTGATTTATTGGATGAAAAAAATGAAATTCTAAAATGTTCAAAACAGGAAAATCCCGAAAAATTTTGGGCTACTGTGGGTGGAATGGGACTTACTGGAATTATTCTTTCAGCAAAATTTAAACTGAAAAATATTGAAACCACTTTTATTCGTCAGGAAAGCTTAAAAGCCGAAAATCTTGATGAAATTTTTGAATTTTTTGAAAATAGTGAAAGCTGGACTTATAATGTTGCTTGGATCGATTGTCTGCAGAAAGGAAATAACATCGGCAGATCTATTTTGCTTCGTGGAGAACATGTATTAAGACACGAAATTTCTGAAAAAAATGGTGAAAATCCATTAAAAATAGTGAGTAAAATTCAACCGAAAATTCCTTTCTTTTTTCCGGATTTTATTCTCAATTCATTTACCGTTAAAATTTTTAATTGGCTTTATTACTCAAAGCAAAACCGTAAAGAAGTAAAACAAATCGTAGATTATGAAACCTTTTTCTATCCTTTAGATTTTGTGCACGATTGGAACAAAATTTACGGAAAAAAAGGATTTATACAGTATCAAATGGTGATTCCTAAAGAAAAAGGAAAAGAAGGCATGAGGAAAATTTTGGAAACCATTGCTAAAAGTGGAAACGGTTCCTTTCTCGCGGTTTTAAAACTTTTTGGCAAAAACAATCCACAAGCTTATAACTCGTTTCCAATAGAAGGTTACACCTTGGCTCTAGATTTTAAAGTGAATTACAATTTAAAAAATTTAGTCGGGAAATTGGATCAAATTGTGGAGGATTTTGGCGGTAGAATTTACCTTACCAAAGATGCTATGAGTAAATCTTCGTTAACCGGCTATTTAAAAAATGTTGAAAACGCAAAATTTGTTTCGCTTCAGCATAAGAGAATCATGAATGGTGGAAGCATAAACAAAATTTAATTTTTTTTTGGAATGATTATTCTTGGTAGCAATTCTGAAGTAGCACAAGCTTTTGTAGAGAAAGCACTTTCTGATGGCGAAAAATATCCTGTCATTTACCTTTTGACCTCACATCGTGAAACTACAGAAAAATTTGCAAAACATATTGAAGTGAAATTTCTTCAAAATTCGGAAATTATCGATTTGGATTTAATGAAAGAAATTGATTTTTCTACGCTCGAAAAAGTGAATTCCGATTTGCTTTTCTGTGCAGCCGGTTTTCTTGGAGAAGGAACAGAAGAAGCACTTTACGACTACAAAAATTCTGAAAAAATAATTTCCATAAATTTTGCCAAATTGGTTCCCGTTATCAATTTTTTTGCCGAAAAAATGGAAAGACAACGATTTGGAACCATTATCGGTTTATCTTCTGTAGCAGGAGATCGTGGAAGGCAAAGCAATTTTATATATGGAAGTTCTAAAGCCGCTTTCACCGCTTATTTAAGTGGTTTAAGAAATTATTTGTTTGACAAAAAAGTTCACATTTTAACCGTAAAACCTGGTTTTATGGATACCAAAATGACGGAAGGTTTGCCCTTGAATCCGAAACTTACCGCTTCACCAAAACAAGCGGCAACTTACATTTACAAAGCCTTCAAAAAACAAAAAAATGTAGTGTATGTTCTTCCGATTTGGGGCTTAATCATGCTTATTATCAAAATTATTCCGGAGTTTATTTTCAAAAAAATGAAACTCTAATTCATCATGAAAAAGCTCTATTGTTTTGATTTTGACGGTACTTTAACCAAAGAAGACACCATGTTTCTTTTTCTTAAATTTTATAATTCTAATAAATATTTCATAGAGTTTGCCAAGCACATTCCGCTGTTTTTATTTTTGAAATTAGGATTGCTGGATGCAGAAAAAGTGAAAAAAAGTTTTATTTCAGGAATATTAAAAGGGGAAAAAAAACAAAAAATAGAAGAATTGTCTCAAAAATTTTTTGAAGAAAATTTTCCAAATATTTTTAGAGAAAACGCTTTGGATTTCATTGATAAAATTGATCATTCAAAAACAAAATCTCTTATTGTTACTGCTTCTTTAGATATTTGGACAAAACCTTTTGCAGACCATTTTCAAATGAAGTTGGTCGCTACAAAAGCTCATTTTGAAAATGATGTTTTTACCGGAAATTTTATCGGTAAAAACTGTAATGGTGAAGAAAAAGTGGATCGTATAAAAGAAGAAATTTCAGGAGAACATTTTGATAAAACCATTGCTTTTGGAGATACCAAAAGCGACCAACCGATGTTACGGTGGGCAAACGAAAGTTATTTCCGCTTTTTTCATTAATTTTGAAGTTTTAAAAAAGTAATATTTATACGTTTATGAAAAGAGTATATTTGGATAATGCTGCCACAACACCTCTTTCTGAAGAAGTAATAAAAGAAATGGTTTCCTCCATGAAAAATTTTGGAAATCCGTCTTCAACGCACAGTTTTGGACAAGAGACCAAAATACTCATTGAAAATGTAAGACGCAATATTGCCGATTTTCTAAAAGTTTCTCCCTCAGAAATTATTTTTACTTCTTGCGGAACAGAAAGTAATAATATGATCATCAAATCTTGTGTGCGAAACTTAGGTGTGGAAAGAATTATTACTTCACCAATTGAACATAAGTGTGTTTCCGAAACCGTAATGGAAATGAAAACACGCAAAAATGTTGAGGTCGTTTATTTGCGCCCTAATAACCATACAGGAGATTTTGATCTTCAGCAATTAGAAGAACTTTTGAAAAATTCAGAAAAAAAGACCTTAGTTTCTTTAATGCATGCCAATAATGAAATTGGAAACCTTTTGGATATTGAAAAAGTAGCCCAAATTTGTAAAGAAAATAACGCATTGTTTCATTCCGATACCGTTCAAACGATAGCTCATTTGGATTTAGATTTCTCAAAAATTCCGGTCGATTTTGCTTCTTGCAGTGCTCATAAATTTCACGGTCCTAAAGGTGCCGGTTTTGCTTTTGTAAGAAAATCATCTGGTTTAAAAGCATTAATAACTGGAGGTCCACAGGAAAGAAGTTTACGTGCCGGAACTGAAAATGTTACCGGAATTGTAGGTTTGGGGAAAGCTTTAGAAATTTCGATGCAAAATTTAGAAAACTATTCTAAACAAATTTCGGAAATTAAGGAATATACCATCGAGAAGTTAAGAACTCAAATTCCAGAGATAGAATTTAATGGTAGAAGTGCAGAAAAAGAGGGAAGTCTTTATACGGTTTTAAGTGTTTTATTGCCTTTTAAAGATCCTTTAATCGGTATGAAGTTGGATATGAAAGGTATTGCCATTTCGCAAGGAAGTGCCTGTTCTTCAGGAGCTTCAAAACCTTCAATGGTGATGCTGATGTTATTGGATGATGAGAAAATTAAAAACACAACACCATTAAGAATTTCATTTAGTCATTTAACTACAAAAGAGGACATTGATTATTTGGTGGAAGTATTGGAACATATTGCAGCAGAACATAAGATAGAAAATGTAAAATAGAAATATAGACGACGAAATCGGTTTTTTAGGTATGAAAATTGTATTTTTGAAGTCGAAAATTTAAAAAATAATAAAATGGCATTAGAAATTACAGATAGCACATTTCAAGAGTTGGTTTTGTCATCAGATAAGCCGGTTTTGGTTGATTTTTGGGCAGTATGGTGTGGTCCTTGTAGAATGTTAGGACCTATTATTGAAGAAGTTGCAGCCGATTTTGAAGGAAAAGCAGTGGTAGGAAAAGTAGATGTTGATAATAATCAGCAGGTTTCGGTAGATTACGGAATCCGAAATATTCCAACCGTTTTAATTTTCAAAAATGGAGAAGTAGTAGATAAAATTGTTGGTGTAGCACCAAAAGAAACGATTGCAGAGAAACTTTCTGCGCATTTGTAAAAAATAAGACTACTGAAAATGAGTGCTTTCCTTTATGGGAGGCATTTTTTTTCAAAAATTATTTGGAAAGTAGTTCAAAAGTTGTATTTTTGCACTCACCAAAAAGAAAGACATTCTTTTAAGTAACAATGATCCGGTAGTTCAGCTGGTTAGAATGCCGCCCTGTCACGGCGGAGGTCGCGGGTTCGAGTCCCGTCCGGATCGCAAATTTTTCATTTTTTTTGAAAAATTTATAAAAAAAACAAAAACTACCAGATCCGGTAGTTCAGTTGGTTAGAATGCCGCCCTGTCACGGCGGAGGTCGCGGGTTCGAGTCCCGTCCGGATCGCAATCCTGTAGAAATTTCTGCAGGATTTTTTTATGCGTTTTTTTTTCATTTTTTTCATTTTTTAAACGGGGATTGGTATTATAATTGTGATTAGTAAATAATAAGTAGTCTTTATGAGAATGAAATTGAAATTTGTAGGGTTTTGCCTCTTTTTACTTTTTACTAATTGTCAAAAAAATAAATCCACTAAAAATCCACAAGAGCCACAAAAAGATAATAAAACAGAAAATTCTGTGGTAGCAACACAAAATGAAAAATCGATTGAGGATTCTTTAACAAAAGCAAAAGAAAAAATAAAATTTTCTGCATTTATCTTTCCGAAAAATAAAAAAGATTCGGCAATGTCTTCTTTTATGAAGCAGTTTTCCGATGATGAACGGTATTTGATATTAGCTTTAAACAGATTGGATCATAAAAACAGATGGCGTGCTGATACGTTAGTTGTCCCCGATAAGGTAGATTCTGATATTTTAAATTTTACGCCATTTCCTGATCGTTTGGATTCCCTGCAAAAGGTAAAAAAAATGGCTTTTTTTTCTTATGATATTCATGCTTATGCATTATATGAAAAGGGAAATTTAGTGAAATGGGGACCTTCCAGTATGGGAAAAAAATCCACGCCTACTAAAAAAGGATTAATGTTCACCAATTGGAAAAAAGAAGTGGCTATTTCAACCTCAAATTCTGAATGGAAATTGCGTTGGAATTTTAATATTCACAATACCGCAGGAATTGGTTGGCATCAATACGATTTGCCGGGATTTCATGCTTCACATTCGTGTTTAAGATTATTAGAAGAAGATGCAAAATGGATGTATAACTGGGCAGAAACTTGGGTGTTATCAAAAGATAGAAATTCTGTAAATGCTAAAGGAACTCCCGTTATTGTTTTCGGAGATTCAGATTTTAAATCCAAACCATGGTTGAAGTTGCTTCAAGATCCACGAGCTAATGACATTTCGGTGGAAAAGATGAATGATGTTTTTATTCCTCATCTTTCAGAAATTTTAAAAGAACAAAAAAATTCCGAAGAAGTAAGAAGCGAAAAATTATTGAGTAAAGAAAAAAATAAAAATGCTGAAAAGAAGACTGCTTAGTTTTTTTTTAATTTTTAGATTCGAAAGGCAGTAAAGCATCTATCGCAAAATCTTTCAATTTTTTCATTTCTTTAGAGCCTTTTTTTCTTCCAATTCTCGCCGCAAGATAGGTTAGTCCCATTAATAAAATGATAAAAAAAGAAACAGGAAGCGCCCAAATAAAGTCGTTGCTTTTAATTTGTGTTCCGACAAACCAAAGCGTTATAAAAACCATCCAAACAATAATTAACAAAAAATAAATAAACATAAAAAATGTCCATACGGCACTGGAAGGACCAAAAATTCCACGAATGACCGTTTTTTCATCTTCTAATTCTGTTCTTATTGATAAATTGGGTTTCCAGTAAGGGTTTTCTAAAGTTTTAACATAAATGGTGGCTACTTCTTTATTGATATTTCCATAGAAAGAATCTGAATGTTCGGCTAAATATTTTTTCAAATTTTCTGAATATTCTGCAGGAGAAATTTCGGTGTAAATTTTAAAACGAGGCCGGCTCCTGATATGGTCTAAAGTTGAAATTTCAGTTTTCATGGGATTAATTTTCTTGATATGGAATTGGATCTTCTAATATGAGTTTAAAACTTAAAGTTTCACTATTTCTGATGACATCAAAATGAATAATATCTCCGTTTTCTTTATGACTCATTAAGTTTTGGAGTTCTTCTAGTGTCATATTGGAAGCCTTTTTACCATTAATTTTTAATAATAGATCTCCTTTTTTTAATCCGGCTTTTTCAGCGGCTGAATTTTTGCGGACTCCGGCAATGGAAAATAAAGGTTTCAAAACAAACTGATACCGAAATGTATCTACCAAATTTACTTGTGAACCTTGATTATCGGTTGGTTTTGGAGCGTCCACTTTTACATATTCATCTTCCCATTTCATGCCTTCATGTTTAAAATCTAAACCACTTTTATTAAAGTAAAATGGATCGGAAAAATATTTGTTTTTTTTTAAATACATTTTCTTCTCTGGGTAATTGAAAACAACCGTAAAACGGCGCATAATTTCTCCTCCAACAGAACCTTTCCTATCTCCTGCCATGATAACATTTTGAATAGAATATTCATCCGGCATGGCGGTTAAAGGTTTGTGAAATTTAAAATTTCCGAGATAAAAATGATGAATTCGGCTGCGTCTTCCAAATATATCGCCATTGAAACCTCTTCCTAAAAAATCCTCGATGTTGGGTCTGTTATAAACGAAATTCTTTATTAAACTGGGAAAAAGCCAGATTGCATCGCTATTCCCAAGATCTACCAAAAGTTTTGAGTTTTTCTTTTCATTGGTCATTTCAACATCTGCATAAAGGTAAGGTTTGTTGAATTCCAGTTCAATGGGAAATTCTGAGAAATTTCGAAGCTTGTTTTTTAGCTCTTTTTCTGTTTGATAAATGGTTATTTTATGAGAAATGTAATCGATTTGTACAGGATGATTTTTGAAAAAATTATACCCCATAATTCCATGAACCGGAATACCAATGTGAGAAGAAAAATTGAAATCTTCATTGAGGATAAGATAAATCGTTTGTTCTTTATCCAAAAGATTTTTCCCGATAGTAACAACATTTTTGTCCGATTTTAAGCCTTCAATTTGTATATTTTCACCTAATCCGGAGAATTTCATTTTTTCTACATTTTTGAAATTCACTTGTTTGTCTTCTAAGCTGAAAAGTACGGTTTGATCAACACCTGTATCCAAAAGAAAGGTAAGTTCAACGCCGTTAATATTTACCGGAATGAAAATAAGATTGTTGATGAGTTTAAAAGGAATGGTTTCTTTTTTTTCACTGTTTAATAAGGTAAAACCTCGGTTTTGTCCAAAAACAAAAACAACCAAAAAGAAAGCTAAAATTTTCAAAAATTTCATTATTTGAATTTACTAAATAATTAGCAAATGGACTTCAAACAATTTAAAATAAAAAAAACTCCTCAGAAATGAGGAGTTTATGACAAGATATATGTTTAATCTTAATATCTGTAATATTCAGGTTTGTATGGTCCTTCAACCTCTACACCGATATATTTAGCCTGTTCCGGAGAAAGAGTTTCTAGTTCAACACCAATTTTTTTCAGGTGCAGCATCGCTACTTTTTCATCTAATTTTTTTGGTAATGTGTATACTTTATTTTCATAAGCATCAGCATTGGTCCAAAGTTCAATTTGTGCTAAAGTTTGGTTGGAGAAAGAGTTACTCATTACAAAACTAGGATGTCCAGTTGCACAACCTAAATTTACCAAACGTCCTTCTGCAAGAATAATGATATCGTTTCCATCAACATTATAAATATCAACTTGTGGTTTTACGGTAGATTTTGTAGAACCATAATTAGCATTTAACCAAGCCATATCAATTTCATTATCGAAATGCCCAATGTTACAAACGATGGTTTTATCTTTCATTTTTTTGAAATGTTCTCCTTTTACAATGTTGAAGTTACCTGTTGTTGTAATAATGATATCTGCTGTTTCAATAACAGTATCTAATTTTTTTACTTCGTAACCTTCCATTGCTGCTTGTAGAGCACAAATTGGGTCAATTTCGGTAACCGTTACAATAGAACCAGCACCTCTGAAAGAAGCTGCTGTTCCTTTACCAACATCACCAAAACCACAAACAATTACTCTTTTTCCGGCTAACATCACGTCAGTTGCTCTTCTAATCGCATCAACTGCAGATTCTCTACAACCGTATTTGTTATCAAATTTTGATTTTGTAACCGAATCGTTAACATTAATTGCAGGCATTACCAAAGTTCCTTTTTCCATTCTTTCGTACAATCTGTGAACTCCAGTTGTGGTTTCTTCAGAAAGACCTTTAATATCTTTAGTTAATTCAGGATATCTGTCGAAAACCATGTTGGTTAAATCTCCTCCGTCATCCAAAATCATATTCAAAGGTTTTCTGTCTTCTCCGAAAAACAAAGTTTGTTCAATACACCAATCGAATTCTTCTTCGTTCATTCCTTTCCAAGCATAAACCGGAATTCCTGCAGCAGCAATTGCAGCAGCAGCATGATCTTGAGTTGAGAAAATATTACAAGAAGACCAAGTAACATCAGCTCCCAAAGCCACCAAAGTTTCGATTAAAACTGCAGTTTGAATGGTCATGTGAAGACATCCCGCAATTCTAGCTCCTTTTAAAGGTTGTGAAGGTCCAAATTCTTCACGAATTGCCATTAAACCAGGCATTTCAGCTTCTGCTAGCTCGATTTCTTTTCTTCCCCATTCTGCAAGAGAAATATCCTTTACTTTGTAAGGAACGTATTGTGTTGTTGTTTCCATAAAATGAATGTTATTTTGTGAATTCTGAAAATTAAATCAGAAAATTTTTGCAAATTTACTAACTAATTATTTCATACCCAAATATGCCTTTTTATCAGGATTTTAGCGACGAAAATGCCACCATTTTTTTTTGGAAATATGATGATTCGGATTGTTTTAATGATGAAGAATTGATTGAGCCAGAAAATTTTAAGAAAGTGGAAAACTATCATCCAAAAAAGTTGAAAGAGTATTTGATGATTCGGCAAATGCTGAAAATGCAGCTTCCCAATCATAAAATATTGTACAAAACTATTGGGCAACCTTATCTTTCGCCGAAAGATTTTTTCATTTCGATAACGCATTCTTTTCCATATGCATCACTTGCTATTTCAAAAAAGAGAGTAGGAATTGATATTGAAAAAGTGATGGATAAAATTTTGCGAATTAAAAATAAATTTGTTCATCCCAATGAAATTTGCTGGACGGAAAATGAAAATGAGGTAGAATTTCTAACGGTAATTTGGGTGATCAAAGAGGCACTTTATAAACTTCATCCCAGTAAATTTTGGTCGCTAAAAAAAAACTATGAGGTTGAAAAGTTTTGTCTAAATGATCTTTCAGCGGTTAAATGCCGTGTTTTTGATGCTGATTTTGAAGACCGATACATTGCTAAGGTAATGAAAATAGATGCACTTTACTTTGCCATTATTGAAGAAAATCATCAGATTAATTTTAAGATTCCAGCGTCGTCTCCTTTTTAAAAATTTGATAGTTTTCCACTACTTTACGTTGTTCGTGGGTAACGTCTGAAAGAAGCTCTAATATTTCACGAATATTTTTGAGCTGTGTTAATCTGCTGATTCTCTGTGGATCACGAAGATTAAAAGGTTCGTTTTCACTGATTTCATTTTTGCGCTTTTCGAGCAAATCTTCAATAGTATCTGTAGGATTAATGCTGGAGGAATTTATATTTTCTATATTCAAATGGTTATTCTCTAAAAGATGTAGTGTAGTTTCCATTTCGGAAGAAATTTTTCTTTCCCAATTTTCGAAATCAATTTCATTAAAATCGATATCAGTGGAAGAAAACTGTGAAAGCGACGCGGTGTAAGCAGTAATTAAATGTGCGGTGTTCACGAATTGATGTACCGATTCTAATTTTTGCTGCTGGTTTTTAGGATCGGAAAGCATTCTTTGAAAATTGTCGGATAAATTTGCCAAGCTGATAATGGCATCTTTTCTCCGGACTTTATAATTTACGGTGGTGGTTTTATTTTCAAAATTTTTAATCACCGTTTTAAAATACTGAAGATTATCGGCAGCAGATTTTTTCATCAGGGTTAAATTTTGCGTGTGTTCCCAAACCGGAAGTACAAAATAAGAAATTAAAAAAGCAATAACTCCAGCAATAGCGGTATCTAAAATACGGTCTTTAAAAATTTGATTGACATTTCCTGGATTCAGAAAGTTGAAAGTAATGAAAATATAAATCGTCATGAAAAAAACTGCCCAAGCATATTTTTCTTTTAAGAAAGCAAAACAAAGAATCATATTGGTGAGCAAAAGCGCTAAAAGTACAGCATTGTTATGGACAAAAATTAAAATAAAATAAGCCACAACAGCTCCGGAAATGGTTCCGTATAAACGAAGTAAATTTCGGTGTTTTGTAGTGCTGTAAGCAGGTCTCATAATGGCAATAATGGTAATGAGAATCCAATACGAATGTCCAATTCCAAGAAAACTTAATTTTGAAATAGAGTAGCCAATTAATAATGCAGCGGTAATACGAATGGCGTGTCGAAAATGAGAAGATTTTAAAGAAAAATTATTAAAAAATACTTTTGAATTGAGCTTTTCCTGTTTAGGAATAAATTTTTCAAAATCCAAACCGGTGGATAATGATTTTGCCAATTTGGAATCTTGTGAAAGTACTTTATGGATCGTTTTTACATCATCACTAATTTGGGTGATACGAAGAACGGTCATCCTAAGCATCATAAAATTTTCAAAATTTTCGGAAGATAATTTGCGGTTTCGCAAGTCGAAATAAGCATCATAAACCTTTTGGATTTTTTCATCAATCAAAGAATCGGAATGTTTTTTTTGTCCGATTTGAAGGTTGATTCCGATGTCTTCCAATTCGTTGGCTAACTCTAATAAAAATTCATGAATTTTTTTCAGTACATCATAATGATCGAAGTTTTCATGTAATTTTTTATAATCTTGATCTGAGGTAATCAGTTTTTCATAAAAATCAATGGAATGGAGAAACATCAGCATCAAAAGCCGGCTATAAGTAGTGGATTCGTTAACAATGGTTCTTGTTTTAAAAACGACTTCACGTGTTTCTTCCTGTAGATTTTTGATGTTTATTTGTTTTGAAATAACTTCAGGATATAGCGATTCGGGATTGGCTTTTTCTTCATAAAATTTCGCTTTTATTCGAAGATAATCAGCGAGTTGCAAATAATTTTCGCCAATAAGTTGACTGGCAAGTTTGTAAGGTTGAATTCTTGAAACAATAAGAAAAACAATAAAAAACCAGATACAGCCAAAAAGAAAAATAAAAAGACTTTTCCAAATACTTTCTCCTGTTAAGTGTCCGTCAACAAAAATGGAAAAAACTACTAAGGTAAGTCCGCCAACTGCTGCAAAACGCTGTCCATAAACCCCAATCATGGAGAAAAAAATTCCAAATAAGATAATTTCAATAAAAATTAATGGGGGAAAATCTTTCAGTACACTGGCAATAACGGCAACTGCAAAAAAAGAAACAATGGAAAGAAGCATGGCATTTCTTCGGCGTATAAAAGGACCTGCCATGTCTGCTAAACCCACAAAACTGGTGCCCAAAGGAAATAGGAAAAACTCTTTTAAAATTCCAAAATAAGCCAGAATAATACTCGGAATTACGATGGCTAAAGCAATACGAGTTCCCGAATATATATATTGGCTGGTTACAAATTTCTGTAATTCTTTAGTGTAATTCAAAAGAAAGCGGTTTACTGCAAAATTAAGTGTTACAATTTTAAATTTTATAATTTTTAAAATAAAAAAATCTGCCCGAAAGCAGATTTTTTTTGTATTTGTGAGGTGATTTAGTAATCAGATGCGTTCATTGTTTCTTCACCAATATGCCATGTTAAACCAAATCGAAGGGTATTATCCAAAGCGGTATTGATTTTTGATGTGTTGATAAGATAAGAAACGTCTAATGAAAAAGCATTATATTTCAAACCTAAACCAGCGGTTGCAAATTGTCTGGCTCCTTGTTCTTCACTTTCGTGGAAATAACCGCCTCTAACGAAAAATGCATTGTCATAAGAATATTCTGCTGCTCCTGAAAGCATTAAGCTTTTTTTGTTGTTGAAAGATTTTCCAATTCCTTCCATTACACCAACATCCGGAACTTCATAAATTGGGTTTCCGGTTACCGGATCTACACTTACCAATTCGGAACCTGGAACTAATAATTTTGAACCTTCAACACTTAAGCTTACTTTGTTCATGTCATCTAACATCATGTCGTAACCAACTCCTAATCTTGCCATTGTCGGAAGATATGATCTGGATTGATCATCCCCTGTATAATCTAACTTAGGACCTAAATTTTGAATTGCCCAACCTGCGTTGATTCTGTTATCCATTCCACCCATTCCTGAAAAAGTAGGAGAGGTGAAGTATCCTGATAAATCTACGGCAAAAGAGTTTGCGGGTTTTAGGGTGGTATTTGAGTTGAATCCTCCAGATAAATCGGAACGGATAAATCTACCTGTAACAGCCATGGAATAAGTGTCTGCCAATTTCAAACCATAAGCAATATCAATGGCAAATTCATTTGGTTTCGCGGTTCCAAGATCTGCAATTAAATTATTGGGTCCTGCTATGTCGGTAAGTTGAACTTCACCCATATTAAAATAATAGATACTTGCAGAAATGGTAGATCTTTCTTCTTGTCCTAAAAATCTGAAATAGGAACCGTACAATAAGAAAACATCATTAGTAAGTTTTCCCATGTATGGGGTATAGTTAACACCAAGACCTGAAGTAGTTCTTGCAAAAGGATATTTTGCAGCATTCCAAAACTGTGAAAAAACGTCTGCAGAGGTAACAACACCTTGATCACCCATACCTCCAGAACGAGCATCAGGAGCAACTCTTAGGAAAGGCGCACCCGTAAGAACTGGTCTTATAGCTGTATAATTCTGGGCTGCAGCAGATAAACTGATCCCGAATCCAAGTGTTAAAAACAGCCTTTTTGTAAAATCCATATAATATTAATTTTTCGTTTTCAAATATATAATTTTTTTTTAAAACTTATTTCAAAATAACCATCTTCTCTGTTGCTGTTGCACCACCTTTACATTTTTCCTGGTTTTGGCTTCGAGCAAAAATTTTGAAAATATACGTTCCTTTTCCTACGGTATTTCCGTAATCGTCTCTACCATCCCATTCAATAGCTTGTCTTGGGGTGCGGAAACCTTGTAAAAATGGTTCTGCGGTGATGGATTGAGATATGGTTTTTACCAATCTTCCCGAGATCGTAAATATCTGCACATTTACATCAAGGATGTCATCACAGTTATGCTCAAATTGAATGTATGTTTTATTAGTAAATGGATTTGGCCAGTTTAGCGGCTTGTTGATTACCAATTTTTGCTCTGCTTCATCTTTTACTATAAACCTCAACGTTTCTGTTGTCGAATTATTGTTGATGTCCCAAACTTTAAATGTTAAAGTGTGTTCTCCCACCGAAAGATTTCTGAAAGGATAACTAACACTTCCTTTTTGATAATCTTTCAATGTTGCATTAATACAGCCATTTCCGTCTCCGGGAGAATAAAAATCATTTAAAACAATAGTGTTGATAATTTCACCGTCAAGATATACGGTAATATCGTGTCCAATTCCTGCACCTGTTGAATTAATCCCTGTATCATCTGTAACACAAGCGATAAGAATTGGATTTTGATCGGTAATTCCACCATCTACAAAATTGGTGTTATTCATGTATAATTTTACTTGTGGAGGCGTGTTGTCATTAATTCCGTTTGGATTGATATCTCCAACTTGATGTGGCGTATTATTAAAAACATCAAATACGTCGTTGTCAGCATAAGCCAATATTCTACCAGTTCCAACAGTGTAATTAATATCATAAGGCATATAAAATTCTACAGTAAATTGTCCATTAACAGCTGTTCCAGAAGCTTTTAAAATTGGACCGCCTTCTTCAGTGTAGTTTAGAACAGGTATTAAGTCTCCTACATTATTTAATGTGGTTTTATTTAATCTTTTATCAAAAATGTCAATAAGAACTTTTCCATTAAAAGTATTATCTATACCACCGCCAGCGTTATTTACATGTCCGGTGATTTTTATAAAATCCAAAGCTCTCAATAATCCTGGGACAGGCGATTCAATTTGATCTATGGCGATTAATCTTTTAGGACGGCTCAATTTCATCGCTGGATCTCCCAAAAAGTTTACTTTTAAATGATCGGCGCTTGCACCAAAATTTTTCTTAGCGGTTAAAAATGAATTTCCAGTGGTGTCAAAATCATCATTGGTTAATTTAAACATGGAAGTTGTAAATGTGGAACTAAATGCTACACCGTATGATACGCTAATTGCTCTACTAGAAGTAATCATGGTTGCAGCACCTCCGTTTTGATTTTTTATAAATTGTTCTCCCGTAGAAAAAGTAGAGGGTTCATCCCAAAGAGTAAATTCACAGGTAATAGTGGAAACTAATGGAAATCTGCTGAAAATACTGTTGAAATTGTTAACATTTTGTACTTCTACACTCGTTAAGGTTCTTTTTTGTGACCAACCATTAATACCTCCGTGTCCAAAATAAAAAAGATATAAACTGTTTCCAATATCGTTACTTATGGCTTGGTTTACTTCAGGATATCTTGGTCCTCCTGCAGTGCTAACCATTGGGAAAGCATCTTGATATAGTTTTCTAACATTATATTCAGGTTTATCGGTGGTTCCCTCGAAGTTCGAAACTAATATGTTTTCAATAATATCGTGAAATGCAGGTCCACTATCATTATCATCATCAACAACAAAATCAACTTTCATTTTCCAGTTTCCAAATGGTGTTCCTTTAGAAGGCATTTGGTTGTAATAAGCCAAGGTTTTATCAATCATCGCAATAGCTTCGGCAACATTTGCTGCCGGAATTCTTCCAACCGGAACATCAGGTAAATTTCCTTGCAAATAATTGGTTGTTTGTGGCTTTGTCATTACAATATAATCATCCGTAACAAAAGAACTTACAAAATTTCCACTTTCTTCGCCTTGGTAACTGGAAACGATATTGAAATTATTTGGGATTCTGTTTTTATAATCATACGTGGCATCACCCAAAATAAAGACATACTTTAAAGTTCCCAAAGGATTATTAAGCTTTGTAATAAAATCTCTTATTGCCGTTAAATCTTTACTTCCACTTCCAAACTCGTTATAAATATTGTTGATATTAACCACTTCCACATTAAAACTGCTGTTGTTTTCATAATAAGTGGCAATTCTATTAGCTTGAATCGCCATTTCTGGAGTAGTTAGGATTAAATAATCAACATTTTGTAATTGACTTAAATTCGTGTTTTCAATTTTACCTTCAAAAGTTGGACTGAATGCTGCATCCGAACGAAATGCCACAAACTCATTATTGAAGTTTAGGCTGTTTGTTGTGTATGCAAAATTAAAATTGGTATTTCCGGTAGCTTGGTTTACTCTTTTTGTGGCATTGGTGATATCACTAACATCCCAAATTTGTTCAATTCCTGAAGCGTTGGCAACGGAAAATCCATATTTTTGACCAGAACCACTTTGGAGAGAAAAATCTCTGAAATTCATTTGGGATCCATTAAAAGTTAGGGCATCTTTATACTGAATTTCGATATAATCATTATAAAAAGCACCATTTGGATTTACAGAAATGTTGGGCGTGAAATTAAAAGCCAAGGAATTTCCAGTGATATTATTTAAAATTCCGGAAAATCGAAGTACGGTAAAATCTTGTCCGCCAACTGAAATAGATTGAGGATTTTGCCCATTAACATTGAAAGCTAAAGAATTTCCCTGACTTTTCCAGCCAATAACCTGAGCTCTGAATCGTACTGCATCACCGGCTTGTAAGGGATTTGCTGTGGTTAGCGTAATGGTTTTTAAGCTTGTGAAAAAACTGTCATCTACCCATATTCTTCCTAATTTTAATAAATTTACTTCATCATCATTAATTACTTGATAATTATCGAAACGGGAAATTAATGTTGTTGGAAGGGTTTCGTCAACAGGTTGAACTCTTTTTCCGGCTCCTTTATCAAAATTGATGAAATAATAAGCATAATCTTCATAAATATTTTTCACATTATTGCTGATGTCGCTTCGCGTTTCTCTCCTCTTGAAACCGGCTCCATTGGTGGTGTTGTAAAGATTGTAACCATTTGGTCCTTGTGCATAAAAAAGTGCATAATCTCCATCATTCCAAACGCCGTCCTCTTCACCAACAACTTGGATCGCATTTTCTTGCAATGCATCATATCGCCCATCCAAATTGTGCTCTGGTAGCATCACACCACCATTTCCATAAATTCTGAAATTTTTCGGATTGATATTGTTGGCGTCAATTCCATTTGAAGATAAAAACTGTTTGGTGATTTTAAAAATACCGGATTTATCCACTTTTATTTTGTAAAAATTTCCCGCATCAAGAGGGTTGTTTGTTGTTCCATATTTCGCAGTGGATAAATTACTTAAAGAATTTTGGGCAACCTCCGACATATTGAAAGACGATAATCTTAAAACTTTTCCATTTTCAAGTTTGAAAAGCCCGATGTTTACAGATGCTGATCTACCTTTATCATCGTTGTGATAAGTTACAGAAATTAAATCACTATCCCGTAAAGATGATTTATTTAAATCTTGTAATTCCTGGTCCGGAACAGTTTGCCAGTTTAGTCCGCTAATCCTTAAATCTCTTTCACCAACGGATTGTTTGAATGAAATCAACACATTATTTTGGTCGAAAACAAAACCTTCATTGCTAAAACTGGGAAGTTTAAGAGAGTAGTTTCCGTAAGATCGAACTTTAGCAGGCTCCCAATTAATGTTGATGGTTTGGGAAGACGCCAGCAAACTGCAAAAAATAAAAATAAAAGAAGAAAATGCTTGTTTCATTTCAGAGGTTTATTCAATATTACAAATTAAACGAAATTTTTAAAAAAATGATATGAGACAATAAAATAAATTTGAAAACGTTTTGCAAAAAAGTCAAAAGTTTTTTTGATTAATTAATAAATTTATTATTTCTTTGTACTTTAGAAAATATTTATACCTACTATGAAAAAACTAAAGTTGTTTTCATTAATAGCATTAAGTTCTGCTTTTGTTCTTACTAGCTGTGGCGGATCTGGAACCAGTAAAGGAGGCGGTACAAAAGGTTTTGTAAGTAAAACCGGTTGGAAACCTAACGATTCCAAAGGTTGGTTTTTTGCAGGTAAGCAACCACAGCAAAAAGGTTGGCCGGGAATGGTGTATGTAGAAGGAGGAACCTTCACAATGGGATTAGTGAAAGATGATGTAATGCGCGATTGGAACAATACGCCGCACAGAATGCAGGTGAGTTCGTTCTTTATTGGCGAAACTGAAATCACCAATTATGAATACCGTGAATATTTAACATGGTTAAAATACGTTTTCCCACCTCAAGATCCTAGCTACAGAAATATTTATACGGGTGCATTACCGGATACTTTGCTTTGGGATAATGAGTTAGCAAGAAACGATTTTTCAGAAACTTATTTTAGATCTCCTGAATACGATTACTATCCAGTAGTAGGTGTTAGCTGGAGCCAAGCAAACAGATATTGCGAATGGTTGACAGACAGAGCTAATGAAAAAGCTTTGATGGATGCGGGAATTATTTCAAAAGATTTCTACATCAACGAATCCAACAACCAAGGTGGGACAGCTTTTAACATGGATAAATTCAAAGCTAATGATGCAGAAATGAAAGCATACATTAACGACCAAAGAATGGCTTCCAAAACAGGAGTTAAAACAAAAAACCAGAGATTACTTGCAGCAAACAGAGCTCCTGCAGCATCTATGGTTCAACCTTTCAGACTTCCAACAGAAGTAGAGTGGGAATTCGCAGCTTTAGGGCTGGAAAAAAACAGAGAATATAACAATATTTTAGGTAAAGCGCCTGAGCTTCAAGATTTAAGAGGAAAAAAAGGTAGAAATGCCGGTTTGTTCCTTGAAAATTTCAAAAATGGAAAAGGAGATTATTCTGGTGTACCGGGTTGGAAAAATGATGGAGCAGCAAGAACAGCTGATGTTAAAGATTACCCATCAAACGATCTTGGAATTTACGGGATGTACGGAAATGTTGCAGAATGGACAGCGGATGTTTACAGACCAGTAATTGATGCAGATTTCAACGATTTCAACTATTTTAGAGGAAATGTTACTAAAGCGATTGTAAGAAACGGAGATGGAACTTACAAAAAAGTTGAAGATGATATCCAATATGATACTTTAGCGGATGGAAGACTTTTATATAAGAGATTACCAGGACAGTTTGAAAGAGAAGTTATTAAAGATTACAGTAATTTCAGAGATGGAGACAGACAATCTTCTCTAGATTACAGAAATGCTTCAGACAGTGCAGGTGCTTACAATATGTATAACTCGCCAAAAAGAAATTTCTTTGTGAATGCTGACGGAAAAGTAATTCTTGAAAAAGACAAAGGAAACAGATCTTCTGCAATTACTAATGAAATTAGAGTGGTAAAAGGAGGTTCTTGGCAAGATACAGCTTATTGGTTAGATCCGGGACAAAGAAGATACAAAAATCAGCACAGTGCTTATGGATGGATTGGTTTCCGTGTTGCGCAAGATGCTAAAACAAACGATAAGAGCAGAACAAGAAGATAATTCTTTTCTAAATATTAAAAAAATCCTTCCAAAAAACGGAAGGATTTTTTATTTTTGACTCATGAATACCGAGCAATTTTACCCCTATTTTCAAAAAGCTAATAAAGTTACAATAGATAGCAGAACAATAGAAAAAAATGATGTTTTTTTCGCTTTTTCAGGAGATAATTTTGACGCAGCAACATTGGCGAAAGAAGCTGTTGAAAAAGGTGCTTTAGCCGCCATTGTAGAAAAAAAAGAATTTGAAAATATCAATAATAATATTTTTTATGTTCCTTCTACGTTGAATTTCCTACAGGAATTAGCAAAATTTCACCGCCAAAAATTGCAAATACCGGTTATTGGTTTAACGGGAAGTAACGGAAAAACAACCACCAAAGAAATAATGCATGCCGTTTTAGCTGAAAAATATAAGGTTCAATATACTTTTGGAAATTTGAATAATCATATTGGAGTACCGTTAACCATTCTTTCGATAAAACCAGAACACGAAATAGCTGTGGTAGAAATGGGGGCAAATCATCAGAAGGAGATAGAATTTCTTTGCGAAATTGCACAACCCAATTTTGGTTACATTACTAATTTCGGAAAAGCTCATTTAGAAGGTTTTGGTGGTTTTGAGGGCGTTATCAAAGGGAAATCGGAGCTTTATGATTATTTAATTGGTAATCATCAAAGTGTTATTGTGAATAATTTAGATCCTATTCAAGTTCAAAAGACTAAAGATTATTCCAATAAAATCACTTTCGGAACTTCAGATTCAGATTATTATTTTTCACAATTTTCCCAAAATAATTTTGTGGGAATCCGATTTAGTGGAGTAGAAGCCCAGTCCAAACTCACCGGAAACTATAATTTCACCAATCTTTGTGCGGCGGTAGTTTTAGGTTTTCAGTTTAATGTTTCCACAGAAAAAATTAAAAAAGCCATTGAATTTTATACGCCTACCAATATGCGTTCCCAAATTTTAGAGAAAGACGGTAAAACACTGGTTTTAGATACCTATAATGCAAATCCAAGCAGTATGACGGAATCTTTGAAAAATTTCAGCACTTTTTCCGGATCAAAAACGATTATTATGGGCGATATGTTGGAGTTGGGCGAGGAAAGTGAAAAAGAGCATTACGAACTTCTGAAATTAGCAAATACACTAAATTTCGACGAAATAATCACTGTTGGAAAACATTTCAAAAATGCCAATCCTTCAGAATTGGCTTTTGGAAATTCAGAAGAATTGAAAAATTATTTAACTGAAAATAAGATCAGTTCCCAAAATATACTTTTGAAAGCTTCGCGAGGAATTGCCCTTGAAAAAATTCTGGATTATATCTAATTTTTTTCCCAAGCTTCATTTAAAATTAATTGGATATTTTTAAAAGTTGAAGGGAAAACTTCATTTTTTATTTGTTCGTTATTTTTCCAGGAAACATCCGTAATGCCTTCCTCAATTTGTGGTTTTGCAGGTTTTTCTCCCAAATAAGTCATTCTAAACCAGTAGGTTGTTTTTAAAACCCTTTCACCGTTTCTTTCAGTGTAGATGTGGAAAGTGTTGTTGATGAATTCCTCCAAAATTAGCTCTGTTAAACTGGTTTCTTCTTCCACCTCACGCAATGCAGCTTGTTCCAAAGATTCTCCTTTTTCAATTTTTCCTTTTGGAAGATCCCATTTTCCTAAACGTTTGATGAAAAGAATTTCCTTGTTTTTGTTATAAACCACACCTCCTGCAGCTTCAATTACTTTGAACATATGGGTGAAATCTTCCCATAATTCTTCAATATTTTCCCCATAAACATTCAGTTCCGGACAAGAAGTGTTTTGCAAAAGATCAACGGCAATTTCTAATGTAGCAAAGCCTTCATACCTTAATTTTTTTTCTATGCTATCCGGATATTTTGAAAGCAATAATTTTTTTTCGTTAACAAAAACTTTATACATTTGCCAGAATCTTATTAGTTACAAAAATATAAAAAATGAATTTAGAAGGAAGAAAAATCGTCCTAAATAGACCTGTTTCCGAAATTGTTGAATTATTAAAAAATCCTTTAAACTACGAACAACTCATGCCGGAAGGTCTTCAGAAGTTTGAAGCGATTTCGGATGGTTTTAAATTTGCCTTGAAAGGAATGCCGGAAATTGCTCTGAAACTGGGAGAAATTAATGAAAATAAAGCTGTTTTTGAAATCAGCAAGTTCCAGTTGGAGTTTGAACTTTCCACCGTTCTTAATAAAATTTCTGAAAACCAAACCGAAGCACAAATGTTTTTTGAAGGAAAATTTAATCCATTTATCAAAATGATGGTAGAAAAACCCCTTCAAAACTTCATGAATGCATTAACGGACAAGATCGAAAGTCTTTACAAATAAATAAAAAACTTCTGAAATTATCAGAAGTTTTTTATTTTATACTAGAATTCCGGTACAATGATCTTGTTTGCTTCCTGTTGCTGAACTGAGAACATTGTTTTCGTCTAAAATGCGTAGAACACCCATAAATCCAAAGATGAGAGCTTCTTTAAAGTCAATAATTTTTTGATCTGGTATAAGGATTTCAGCGTTTGTTTTGGATTGAATTTGTTCAATTAAAAAATCATTATAAGTTCCACCTCCGGTAAATAAAATTTTTCTCAAATTATAATTTTGGAAAACTTCGGAAATTTGTTTGGAAGTATGTTCAGTAAATGTGGCTAAAGCATCTTCAATATTTAATTTCTCCAAAATGGGAAAAACATCTTGATTAACCCATTCAATTCCTAAAGATTTTGGAGGTTTTTCACTATAATAAGAAAGTGAGTTTAGCTGTTCTAAAATTTCTAAATTTATTTCTCCTGATTTTGCTATGGCTCCATTTTGATCAAATTTTAAATTTCTTTTTTCTGCAAAAAAATTTAAAACAGTGTTTACGGGAGAAATGTCAAAAGCCATTCTTTTTCCGTTTTGTTCGAAAGAAATATTTGAAAATCCACCCAAGTTTAAACAGGCATCATACTCATGAAAAAGGAGTTTATCACCAAATGGGACCAAAGGAGCTCCATTTCCGCCTAATAAAACATCCTGACTGCGGAAATCGTAAACTACAGGAATATTATTCAGAATTTTTATAGCTCTTCCGTCACCAATTTGCACAGTAAATTTTTTTTTGGGTTGATGAAAAACGGTATGTCCGTGTGAAGCAATTACATCAATATTTTCTAGTTTATTTTTTTGGATAAAATTTTTAACTTTTTCACCTAAATAAAAACCAAAATCTGAATTTAATTCAAATAAATCTTCCGGTTTTAGATGAATAGCGTTTCTAAGTTTGTTTTCCCAAATTTCGGAATACGGCTCAGTTTCGCAATTCAAAATTTCAAAATACCAATTTCCGTTTTCATTTTTGTGAAAAGTGGCGTAGCAAATATCTAAACCATCCAAACTGGTTCCGGACATCAGACCAATAGCATTGAACTTCATGGATTAAATTTCTTTAAAAATAAAAAATAATGGTGAAAAATTAGAAATTTCAGCGAATTATTGTCCCTTTTCAGGAATTTTTTTGGCATTCATATCGCCGGAATTGTTGAAGAAAGTATATTCCGAAAAATCGTCTTTTGCCGTCATTCCGTTTGCACCAACTAACGTGGAGCCATCTTTATCTGTTACAAAAACAGTATCATTGGTGTAAATTCTGTTGATTTTTTGATCCCAAAAAACGCTTTGCATAAAGAAAATCTGCCCTTCGTTGGTGATAATTCTTACATTTCCTCTGGCTTCGTAGAATTTTTTCATCTGCGTAATTTTTGCAAATTTTGCAGAGATTTTCCCAGGTTTTCCGGGTTTTTTCTTGTCGAAAAACTCAATATTAATGCCTTTTCTGGCGACAACATAGGGCGTGTCAATCAATTCAAATTTTTCGATGAGCGGTGCAATGGCTTTTAATTTTATAAAACCGGAATCGCGCTGAACAATTTTCGCATTATTAATCGTTTGTGATGGAAAATTTTTCTTTTTATTGTTGGCATTTAAAGAAGCAAGGTCTTCTTCACACGAAACAAAAAATATAGCACAACTTAATAAGAAGGCTATATTTTTAAATTTTATTTCTTTGAAAAATTTCATTGATTAATCGTAAAGCGCTTTACGGAACCACTTGTCTGCAAAGTTGAATCCTACACGGAAATTAATGAAGTTTTGGTTAATTAAATTGTTTTTGGTAGTTCCTCTTTTTCCTAATTCAACCGCAACATCCAAACCTGTCATTCTTGAAAGATTGGTGTTTTTAAATGGAAATGTTGCGCCTAAAGTTAAAGCTACCGTATTGATGTTTGTTCCGTTAATGTTTAAATTTCCTTTTTCGTAATAAGCACCATAACGGTAAATTACTCGTTGGAAATAGCTTCTAAAATTATTGGCATTTGGAAGAATCCAACCTCCTGCAGCAACTTTATAAGAATCTTGCAATTGGAATGGAGTTCCGCTAAACTGAATATTTTCTCCTTTCTTGTAATCAAACTGAGTTCCTAAAAACCATTTGGTATTTTCTCCATAACCCGCACCAACAGAAAACTCCATTGGAATCAAATTTTTAGATTTTGTTTGGGTTGCTTCAATAATACTTTCAGAATTTTTCACATCGCCAGTACTGTAATAATACGTACTGTTCGTAAAATAAGTAGTTAAATCACCCGTATTTCCTATAGTAGAAGTTGCTCCTAATGTTATTTTACGATCATTTCTATCGGTTTTTTGGTAGGTTGCACCTAAAGTGAAATTGAAATTTTTTACAGAATTTCTGGTTTCCAAACCATTCACAAGTGATGAATTAGAAGTCGTCATTTCCTTAATGTCATAAACATTTCCGAAATATAAATTGGATCGAATTCCCAAACCAAATTCCGGAGTTACTTGATAACCAACTGCAGCATGAACGGTACTTAATGTTCCTTCACCATGAAAATTATTATATTTTTCTTCACCGGATGGAAGACTTTCTGTAGTAATAATATTATATTTTTTCGAGCTGTAAGGTTGGTAACCAATTCCAAATTTTACCTTTTGGGAAATTGGAAAAGCTAACGAAAGATTGGATAGGTAAGTGGAGTTCTTAGTGTATTTTGCATTATTAAGTCCCGACTTAAAAAAACTGTTTTCATTGGTAGCTTCCAATTTCAAAGAAGTAAGTTCTAAATTTCCATTTGCCGCAGGATTTTTAAAATTGAAACTACTATTAAAATCCGATATATAAGCTGTAGAAATTCCTCCCATTGCAGCAATTTCAATTGTGTTATCGTACTTCACATCACCAATTCCGAAAGCAGCATACGGAGAATCTCCTAAAGATTGACTGTAAAATAAAGCGCCAGTCGAGATAAAAGCTGCTGCAAGAATTCTTTTCATCCTAAATTTTTAAAAATAATGCGCAAATATCTTAATTATTACTGAATTGAGAAAATTTCCTTTGGTTAAAGTTTGTTAAGGTAGAAGTGGGTGTTTTACCCAATTACAAAGCTTTTTTTAAACTTTGAACTTTAGTTTCGGAATCTTATCTTTGAAAAATGAATTGGGAAAACATTGCAGGGCATCAAATTTTAAAAAAACAATTGCTGAAAAGCATTTCTGAAAACAGAGTAAGCCATGCACAACTTTTTTTAGGAGAAGAAGGTTTTGGAACTTTACCTTTAGCTTTGGCTTATGCAAAGGAAATTTTACGCTTGGAGAATGCAACCGCAGCTTCCAAAGTAGAGCATCTTAATCATTTGGATTTGCATTTTAGTTTTCCGGTTTTTACAGAAAATAAAAATTCCCTCAGCAAAAGACTTTTTAATGAATTTCGGGACATGGTTTTGCAAAACCCTTATTTTTCCTTGGAAGATTGGACGTCCACTTTGGAATCGCAGAACAAACAATTTTTTATTTCCGCAGATGAAATTGATGAACTGAACCAAAAATTTGCTTTAAAAAGTTTTGAAGGCGGAACCAAAATCCTCATTATTTGGAGAGCAGATAAATTGAATATTTCGGCAGCAAATAAACTATTAAAATTTTTGGAAGAACCGCCGGAGAAAACCGTTATTCTGCTTACTGCCAATAATTTGGATGATATTTTGCCCACCATTCTTTCACGAACTCAAATTATTGATGTTCCCAGAATTGAACAAAATGAAATTGAAGAATTTTTGCAAAAAAACTTTGAATTCTCCTCTGAAAAAATTCTGGAAGCAGTAGCTAAATCGCAGGGAAATTTGAACGAAGCAGTAAAAATATTAACTTCTGAGGAAGAATTTTCGGAATTTGATACTTTTTTTATACAATGGGTTCGTGATGCTTTTCAGGTAAAAAAGAAACCTGAATTTTTGAAAAATATCATTAACTGGGCAAGAAATATTGCGACTTGGAACCGCGAAAAACAGAAGAGTTTTTTGGATTACTGCACAGAAATGTTTCGTCTTGCGCTACTCCAAAATTATGGAAATTCCGAAATGGTTTATAAAAAAATAGATTCCGGCGGTTTTAACTGGGACAGTTTTTCAAAATTTGTAAACGGTGCTAATATAGAGGAAATCCTGGAACAAATCAGCGAAGCAGATTATCATTTAACCCGAAATGCTAATCCAAAAATTGTTTGGACTGATTTAGGGATAAAACTTTCCAGATATATTCATAAAAAAGTTTAAAATTTTTAAAATTTTATTTACCATCGCTTTCTCCGAACATACAGAAAAGTGAGTAATGCGATAAAAGCCATAACGCCTAAAGTAATAAAATAGGCGTTTTTTTCTTTTAATTCCGGCATGTTTTCGAAATTCATACCATAAATTCCTGCAATAAAAGTAATCGGAAAAAAATACATGGAATAAATCGCCAAAACTTTCATCACCTGATTTGCTTTTTGATCGGTTAACGCCAAATACATCGAAATAAGATTGGTAACTTGGGCATTCAGATGATCGAAATCTGCAATAACATCCTTTTGTTTGTCGATTAAATCCGCCACTTCAACTTCTTTTAAATTTAAAGTTTTAAAAGCATTTACCCAATCTCCGGATAAATTCAGCAACCTTGTGTTGAGACCGGATTTTCTTTTCAAACGGTATAAACGACGGATTTGGTTGGTGTCTGAAGTGTTTTTAAGAAAAATTTCGTTTTCCATTTTATCCAGTAATTCCTGCAGATTTTTGACTTCATCATCGTAAGAACGAATGACTTTCAAGGCTAAAATCAAGGCTAAAGAATCTCTTTCTAAATCGGCATGATGAGGAAGTTCCTTGATTTCTTTTTCGGTTTCAGAAATGCTTAAATTCCGAATCCTGTGAATCGTAATGATCAGTTTATCAATAATAAAAATTCCCAGTTTAGTACTGATATCGCTAATACTGTTTAAATGATTTCTTTCTAAATCTGTATTTTCACGAGTGAGGAAAAATTTCACTCCATCCACTTCTTCAAATTTGGGTAAATGATCTCTGTCAATCGTATCTTCCAATAAAAGATTATTGATTTCGTAGCGGTTTTGAAGAAAATTCAGATCTTCTTCTGTTGGAGATTCTACATCAATCCATTCAAAATGATTGTTTTTAAAGATGCTTTTTATCGACATACCGCTTTTTAAAATTTGAAAACAATAAAAATAGAAAAATTTTATCTTTGTCCAATTTCAAATAAACAAAAATGATAAAAAGTGTTATCAGAGGAATAGGACATTATGTGCCTGAAAATATAGTGACCAACGACGATTTATCGAAATTAATGACCACCAATGATGAATGGATTACCGAAAGAACAGGCATTAAAGAAAGAAGACATCGTAAAAATAGAAATGATGCCCAAGAAACAACTTCATATTTTGGACTAAAAGCTTCCGAAAAAGCCTTAAAAATGGCGGGAATTTCGGCAAAAGATTTGGATTATATCATATTTGCGACTTTATCTCCGGATTATTTTTTTCCTGGATGTGGAGTACAGCTTCAAGAAATGTTGGGTTGTGATACGATAGGTGCTTTGGATGTCAGAAACCAATGTTCCGGTTTTGTGTATGCGGTAAGTGTTGCCAATGCTTTTATAAAATCTGGAACTTATAAAAATATTTTAGTGGTTGGTGCAGAATGTCATTCTTTCGGTTTAGATTTTTCTGATGAAGGAAGAGGAGTTTCTGTAATTTTTGGAGATGGAGCAGGAGCTATTGTTTTATCAGCAACTGAAGATGAAAATTCCGGAGATATTTTAGCTGTAAACATGCATTCGGAAGGGAAATATGCGGATGAATTATGCACTCAATTTCCGGGATCAAAGTTTGGTTGGAGCGATAGAATGCGTTTGGAACCCGAAAATGTTACCAATAAAGAAGTTTACCCAATTATGAACGGAAATTTTGTTTTTAAACATGCGGTTACAAGATTTCCGGAAACAATGATGGAAGCATTGCAAAAAGCAGGAAAAACTTTGGAAGATTTAGATATGTTTATTCCACATCAAGCAAATTTGAGAATTGCCCAGTTTGTGCAACAAAAATTGGGTTTGCCGGACGATAAAATTTTCAACAACATCCAAAAATATGGAAATACAACAGCTGCATCTATTCCGTTAGCTTTATCGGAAGCTATTGAACAAGGAAAAGTAAAAAGAGGCGATTTGGTTTTGCTTTCTGCTTTTGGAAGTGGATTTACGTGGGGTTCTGTTCTTTTTGAATTTTAAAATTTGGATAAAAAAACGGCGGGAGCTTTGCTCCCGCCGTTTTTTTAATTTTTCAAAATTATTTTGCAGCATTGGCGCTGTCTATTTCTACCGTTGCAGAAACTGCAGAATCTCCCTGAATATTCCTCATGTGTTCTGCACTTTTATCTTCTTTGAATTCTTCTCTTTTTTCTTCTTTCTGAGCGCAGCTTGCGATAAATAACAAAGCTACTGCAGCAATAGCCATTAATTTTTTCATAATTTTTTAAGTTTGTATAGAAACAAATATAACAAAAAAATCCGCAGATTTTCTGCGGATTTTACAAATTTTTGTTTTTAAGATTTTATCCTAAAAATGGATATTTATAATCTTTTGGGCTTACAAATGTTTCTTTAATTGATCTTACAGAAACCCATCTCAGTAAATTCATTTTAGAACCTGCTTTATCGTTGGTTCCGGAAGCTCTGGCTCCACCAAATGGTTGTTGACCAACGACAGCTCCTGTTGGTTTATCGTTGATATAAAAGTTTCCGGCGGCGTTTTCTAAAGCATGATAAGCTTCTTCAATAGCATAACGGTCTTTTGCAAAAATGGAACCTGTTAAAGAATATGGTGAAGTTTCATCCACCAGTTTTAAAGTTTCTGCCCAATTTTTATCTTCATAAACATAAACCGTTAAAATGGGACCGAAAATTTCTTCACACATGGAAGCATACTGAGGATTGGTAGCTTCAATTACTGTAGGCTCAACAAAATAACCTTTTTTGTCATCACATTTTCCTCCGAAAATTACTTTTGCATCTTTATCTTTTTTAGCATTTTCGATATAAGTCTTACATTTATCGAAAGAAGCTTTGTGAATTACCGCGTTTACAAAATTAGAAGGATCTTCTGGAGAACCCATTTTTATAGATTTCAACTGATCTTCCATCACTTTTTGAACGTCTTTCCATAAAGATTTTGGAATATAAGCTCTGGAAGCTGCAGAACATTTTTGACCTTGATATTCAAAAGCACCACGAACTAAAGCCGTTGCAACAGCGGCTGCATCTGCACTTGGATGAACCATAACGAAATCTTTTCCACCAGTTTCACCTACAATTCTTGGATAGGTTTTGTATTTGTGGATATTTTCGCCAATCATCTTCCACATCCCTTGGAAAACGGAAGTAGAGCCAGTAAAATGTAATCCCGCAAAATCAGGATGAGATAAAACTTTTTCAGCTGTTTTTGCTCCAGGGGTATAAATTAAATTAATAACACCATCCGGAAGTCCCGCTTCTTTAAAAATTTCCATAATCACTTGAGCGGAATAAACTTGAGAATGGGAAGGTTTCCAAACCACAACATTTCCCATCATGGCCATACAAGAAGGTAAATTTCCTGCAATTGCCGTAAAATTGAATGGCGTTACAGCAAAACAAAATCCTTCCAATGGTCTGTATTCAGAACGGTTCCAAATTCCTTCACTGGAAACAGGTTGTTCTGCGTACATTTCGGTCATAAACTCAACATTGAATCTTAGGAAATCGATGAATTCACATGCAGAATCAATTTCAGCTTGCATCACGTTTTTTCCTTGTCCAATCATGGTTGCAGCGTTCAATTTATCTCGGTATGGACCCGCCAAAAGTTCCGCAGCTTTTAAGAAGATCGACGCCCTTTGTTCCCAACCTAAAGCATTCCAATCTTTTTTTGCAGCTAAAGCCGCTTCAATAGCTTGGTCAACATGCTTCATCTCACCAAGATAATAGAATCCTAAATCGTGTTTGTGATCTTGTGGAGATTCAATTTTTACTTTCTCTTTAGTTTTTACTTCCTTTCCACCAATGTACATTGGAATTTCCACTTTTTCTTTCCACATTTTTTTGTAAGTAGAAATAAGAGATTTTACTTCAGCAGATCCTGGTTCGTAACTTCTTACAGGTTCATTTATGGCGTAAGGAACCTGAGAAATAGCTTTTGACATATTATTATTTTTATTTTATAATTATTTATTAGTATTTTCACAAAATTACAATTTTATGAGGAGAATAAAAAATGACATAAAACGTAGAAATTTTGAAAACTAAGCCATCAAATTTTGTAATACGTTTTAAAAATTAAATTTTCAAATTTGTATTTACATTAAGAAATAAACTATGGAAACTGCAGGAAAAAAGAATTCGCCACCAAAAGGAGTATTACTAGCTATTGCTCTTATTGTTTTAATGATTGTTTTTTACTTTATCATTACTTCCATTTTTCCCGATTTATTTTCTGGAATGAATACTGGTGAATCAGTTCCTGTAAAACCAGAATAATTAAATATTAACTGGTTAAAAAAACTGCTTCAGACTAGCTCTGTAAGCAGTTTTTTAATAATTAAATTTTGAAAATTGAAAAACTCGTCTTTCATTCAGTTTACTTCGAAGGGAATTTATTGCGTTCCCGGAAAATTTTATATAGATCCGTGGAAACCTGTAGATTTAGCGGTGATTTCACATGGACACGGTGATCATGCAAGATGGGGTATGAAAAAATATTTGTGCCACCATTTCACCAAACCGATTTTGAAATTGCGAATTGGCGAAGACATCAACGTACAAAGCGCATCTTATGGCGAAGTTTTGAATATCAATGGTGTGAAATTGTCTTTTCATCCAGCAGGACATATCGTTGGTTCAGCGCAAATACGATTGGAATATAAAGGTTATGTGGTGGTTTTTTCCGGAGATTATAAAGTTCAAAATGATGGAATTTCCACACCTTTTGAACTCGTAAAGTGCCATGAATTCATCACAGAAAGTACCTTTGGATTACCCATTTACAATTGGCTTCCACCGAAAGAATATGCCGAAAAAATGAAATCTTGGGTGGCGCAAAATCGGGAAAACGGCAAAACATCGGTTTTTGTAGGTTATTCTTTGGGAAAAGCGCAACGCATTATGAAATCCTTGGAGAACAGCGGAAAAATTTTTGTGCATTCCTCTATCGCCAAACTGAACGAAGCCATTGAAAGTGTCGGAATTACTTTACCCAATTACGAAACAGTGAATTTTTACGAAAATTTTAAAGAAACCGATGGTGATATTGTGATTGTTCCGCCCGCTTTGTTGGACAGTAATGTAATTAAAAAAATCCCGAACCGTGCCACCGCAATTTGCAGTGGCTGGATGCAAGTTCGTGGTTCCAGAAGATGGCGGTCTGCAGATGCCGGATTTGCTATTTCCGATCACGCTGATTGGAAGGGGCTTCTCGAAACTGTAAAAGCAACCGAAGCCGAAAAAATCTGGGTAACACACGGACAAACCGAAGTTTTTTCCCGCTATCTCAACGAAATCGGAATTTCTGCAGAACCTGTAAAAACCGTTTTTGGGGATGAAGAAACTGAACTCGATGAAAAAACGGAAGTAAAAGAAGATTTGAATAATTATTAAACCACTAAAAAACTAAACCACTAAACCATTCAATCACTCCATTGTGAAACAATTCGCCCAACTCATCACCAATCTGGAAAACACCAACAAAACCAACGCAAAAATCGATGCGATGGTTTCGTATTTGGAAACTGCGCCGGAAAAGGATAAACTGTGGTTTTTGGCTTTGTTTACGGGGAAAAAACCCAAACGTCCCATCAATGTCAATTTGCTGAAAATCTGGGCTTTGGAAATTACAAAATTGCCGGAATGGTTGTTTTTGGAAAGTTATTCTTCGGTCGGCGATTTGGGCGAAACGCTTTCGTTGTTGCTTCCCAAACCCCAATTTGAAATTGAAAAGTCGCTTTCGCTATGGATGAACGAACTGATCGAACTTCGTGAAAAAACAAATGAAGAAAAGAAAAATTACGTCCTGGAAAGTTGGAAAGGTTTGGATTTTACAGAGCGTTTTATTTTCAATAAATTAATTGGTGGCAGTTTCCGAATTGGGGTTTCCAAAAAAATGCTCATCAATGCTTTGGCGAAATTTTCCGGTCAGAAACCGAGCCAACTCATGCATTCCATCATGGGAAAATGGACGGTGGAAAATGCTGATTTTCAGGATTTAATTGAAGGAAAAAACATTAATCCCGACAATTCCAAACCTTATCCTTTTTGTTTGGCTTATCCGCTGGAAAAAGAAATTCAGGATTTGGGCGAACGAAAAAATTGGCAAGCGGAATACAAATGGGACGGAATTCGCGGACAATTAATTAAAAGAAACAACGAAATTTTCATTTGGAGCAGAGGTGAAGAATTGGTGACTTCCCAGTTTCCAGAAATCATGGAAATGCTTCAAAATTTTGAAGGAAATTTTGTTTTGGACGGGGAAATTCTCGCTGTTAAAAACGATAAAGTTCTCAATTTCAACGAATTACAAAAACGTTTTAACCGAAAAAATCTCACCAAGAAAATTTTGGAAGAAATCCCAGTGCAGGTTTTTGTGTACGATTTGTTAGAATTTGAAAATGAAGATTTACGGGAAATTCCATTACAAGAACGCAGAATTTTATTAGAAAGCCTCCTGCAAAAAAATCCGAACGAACGCATCAACATTCCGCAAATCGTTGAAACCGAAAATTGGGAAGATTTAATAGAAATTCGGAAAAATTCCAGAGAAAATAATTCCGAAGGGTTGATGTTGAAAAACAAAAATTCGATCTATCATTCCGGCAGAAAAAAAGGCGATTGGTGGAAATGGAAAGTCGATCCTTTAACTATTGATGCAGTGTTGATCTACGCCCAAAAAGGCAGCGGAAGAAGAAGTGGCTATTACACAGATTACACTTTTGCTGTTAAAGACGGCGAAAAATTGGTAACGATTGCCAAAGCCTATTCCGGATTAACAGACAAAGAAATTATGGAAGTTAGCCGTTTTGTTAATAAAAACGCCCTCGAAAAATTTGGACCGGTAAGAACCGTGAAACCTGAATTGGTTTTTGAAATTGCTTTCGAAGGAATTGGCTTCAGCAACCGCCACAAAAGTGGAGTAGCGCTTCGTTTTCCCAGAATTGTGCGTTGGCGAAAAGACAAAAAAGTGGAAGAAATAGATGATTTGGAAGAAGTGAAAAAGTTGATAAAATAAATTATTAAAATGTGGAAGATAGAGGAATTGTATTTTTTTCGAAAGATGACTTAGCTTTTCATTGGGCTTTGAAAGAAATCCATAATTATTTTCAAGATAAAAAACATCTTAAACAAGATTATTCATTTAATGAAATTCTTGAACTTCATCATATTTGTGAATATATAGATAATGGATTTGTATATAATGAATGGAATACAGAAAAGCTCAATGAAATAAAGAATGAGATAAAAGATTTTAAAAGAAAACAAAATGTTTATTTCAAACAAATAACTGCTGAATTTATAATTGATAAGTTCGACGAGATTAGTTATGACTATCTAAAGACTTTTTGGTTGCTTATAAACAAGTTTAATGTTTACAAAATTATTAGTATTGATGACTTGAAAATTCTTTTTAAAAAGGAAAGATTTGATCTTAAGCACATTTTGTATTGCAGCAAAATTGTAAACTTTTATGAGCAAGAGATAAGAAAATACATTATATCCAAAGAGATAAATGCAGAAATTTTGCTTGATTATTTTGAAAAACAACATGACCGAAAACAGCAAGAAAAATTCTTTCCCAAGTCACTTTCAACTCGAGATTGTGAGGATTTAATTTCAAAATACATTGACTATGAAGATGCAAATTTAAATTATCTAAGACTTATTGTAAAAAGTAAAGATTCTGATTTTTTAAGATTAAGCGATAAGGTAAAATTAAAGGCAAAAAAACTCGCAGATAAAATTAATGATGAAATTCTTAATAGTGAAAATGCAACTACAATACACTCAAGTGTTTGTCTATCTGATGACCAAGATGAGATTAAGAAAATAATTAACAATAGTGGTGAACCATTTGTTTCTTACAGTAAGAAAAGATTACTAGAAAAATTAGACAATCTTACTTTATTTGAGAATTTTAGAAAAGTATTTGAATTCCTCAATTTTCAGGGTTGTATTAACTCTATCCCAAGTTCAAGTGAAATAGATGGTTTTGAAATGTCATTCGTTAGATCAAAAAATGAATATCTAGTATCATTTTCTTTTCAGTCAAAATCTATTGAAAGTCGGATGAATTTTGAAATTTACAGTTATTTTTTAGATTCCATTTCTGTTAAATTAGAAGATATATTAGAAGATTTTGTTAATAATCATCTTAATAACAAATTTAGTATTAATCGTTTCAAATTATTCTTACCAAGCCCTGAAAGTAATATTTTAGAAAAAATACGCTTGATAGTTCCTGAATTTGAATCACTTATTGAACAATATAAACTTTATGTAGAAGATGATTTTGTAGATTTTGAACTATTACAAGTTAGTACAAAAACTTCAGGATTTGAAAAAATACCTTCATTACTTGAAAGGAAGTATGTTTATCCGAAAGGAGATGAATATCAAAAAATAAGATATAATTTCTTTGAACATAGTTATCTTTTTGATTATGAAAAATTTGGAAAAAAGTATAGCTGTTTTTATCATACATTACTTTATGAAAAAGTAAATGTTGATGATTATAAAGATCATAAGAGAGAATATCTGCAACATTTTATTGATATCGGATATTTAAAAGTTGAGCAAGATGGTTCAATTTCGTTTACAAATAAAAATTTAATGATTATTATCGGATATCTCAGAAATTTTGATGTAATGAGTTATTGGCATTTTCCCAAATATATTCGTGATGAAATTGATAAAATGCAAGAAAAAAAATTAGTTGAATTTTCAGACAAACTTTTTACCAAAGCGGAACAAGATTATTTTAATTTCTATTTAAACAATAAATTTAGTAATGGTTTGTGGTTAAGAAACAAATATGTTCATGCTACAAATAGCCACGAGAAAGAGGAACAAGAAACTGATTATAAAATTTTGCTTAAACTTTTAATTTTATTAGTTCTTAAGATTGAAAATGATTTGAATATTGCAAAAAGCATTATTACTTCTTATCAGAATACAAATAAACGTTGAAAACTAATTTCCAAAATACAAGCGGTTTCAAAATCATCCAAAACTGGATGGAAGAAAATGGCATTTCGCCATTTGGTTTTCAGGCGGAAACTTGGGAAAAATTTTCCAAAAATTACAGCGGAATGGTGGTCGCTCCCACCGGATTTGGAAAAACTTATTCCGTTTTTTTGGCGGTAATCACCGATTTTTTGAATTTTCCCGAAAATTATAAAGAAGGCTTAAAATTATTGTGGATTACGCCACTTCGCGCCTTGGCAAAAGACATTGCAAAAGCAATGACAGAAGCAATTGACGCAATTGGATTGGATTGGCAAGTTGCTGTACGAAATGGTGATACACCGAAAGAAGAACGCACCAAGCAAACTAAAAAAATGCCCGATATTTTGGTGATTACGCCGGAAAGTCTACACCTGCTTTTGGCGCAAAAAGAAAATTCCAAATTTTTTAAAAACCTGCAATGCATCGCCGTTGATGAATGGCATGAATTACTAGGAACCAAACGTGGCATTTTGGTGGAACTGGCGCTATCCAGAATTTTCGGCTATCAAAAAAAACTAAAAATTTGGGGAATTACCGCAACCATCGGCAATTTGGATGAAGCGATGGACGTCCTAATTCCCTACAAAATAAAAAAAACTAAAGTCGTAGCCAAAGAAAAAAAGAAAATCGAAATCATCCCCGTTTTTCCGGACGAAGTGGAAATTTTGCCTTGGGCTGGACATCTCGGAGCGAAATTGGCGGACAAAGTCGTCCAAATTATTTTGCAAAGCAATACCACGTTGGTTTTTACCAATACCAGAAGCCAGGCCGAAATGTGGTACCAATTATTATTACAGCAACATCCTGATTTTGCGGGACAAATCGCCATTCATCACAGTTCAATTGACCGTGAATTACGAATTTGGATTGAAGAAAACCTCAGTTCCGGCTATTTGAAAGCCGTTATTTCCACCAGTTCTTTGGATTTGGGTGTGGATTTCAAACCAGTGGATACCGTCATCCAAATCGGCTCCAGTAAAGGTGTTGCCCGGTTTTTGCAACGGGCAGGAAGAAGTGGACATTCCCCTTTTGAAACTTCAAAAATTTATTTCGTTCCTACGCATTCTCTTGAATTAATTGAGGTTGCCGCATTAAAGGAAGCCGTGAAACAACAAAAAATTGAACCTCGGGAACCGATGGTTTTGTGTTACGATGTTTTGGTGCAATATCTCGTTACTTTGTCTGTTGGTGAAGGTTTCAAGGAAAAAGAAACCTATATTCAAATTAAGGAAACCCATGCTTTTCGGGATTTGTCTCAGGAAGATTGGCAATGGTTTTTGCGGTTTATCACGACCGGCGGTTCGCTGAAATCGTATGAAGAATTTCATAAAGTGGTGGTAGAAAAAGACGTTTACAAAGTTATTTCCCGAAGAATTGCGATGCTTCACCGCATGAATATCGGTGCCATTGTTAGCGATGCGATGATGAAGGTGAAAGTTGTGGGGGGAAGCTATGTTGGCATGATCGAGGAATATTTTATTTCAAAATTGAAAAAAGAAGACCGCTTTATTTTGGCGGGAAAAGTTTTGGAAGTATCGCACATTAAGGAAATGACGGTGTATGTTCGTAATTCCAAAGGGAAAGCAATTATCCCAAGTTATTTAGGAGGAAGATTGCCTCTAACTTCCTATCTGTCGCAGTTTTTACGGGAAAAATTGTCCGAAAGTTTGAACCCGAAATCTACCGAAAAAGAATTGAAATTCCTGCATCCACTTTTGAGCAGTCAGGAAGAACGTTCCCACATTCCGAAAAAAGACGAATTTTTGGTGGAACTCATCAAAACTCGGGACGGTTTTCACCTGTTCATGTATCCTTTCGAAGGACGATTAATCCACGAAGTAATGTCGGCGTTAATTGCGTTCAGAATTTCTAAAATTGCGCCGATTTCCTTTTCTATGGCGATGAATGATTACGGTTTTGAACTCTTGAGCAACCAAGAAATCCCGTTGAATGAAGAAAATTTAAAACAAATTTTATCCAAAGAAAATCTCATCCAAGATGTGATGAGCAGCATTAATGCCACCGAAATGGCGCGACGAAAATTTCGGGATATTGCGGTGATTTCTGGTTTGGTGATCCAAACACACCCTGGTCAAAGGAAAAATAATAAAAATTTGCAGGCGAGTTCCGGGTTAATTTTCAATGTTTTGGAAGATTATGATCCGGAAAATTTACTCTTGAAACAGGCGTATTTTGAGGTTTTTAACCAACAAATTGAAGAAGCGAGATTAATGGAAGCCTTTCAAAGAATTGAGGGACAGAAAATTATTTTAAAAGTTGCAAATGCCTTTACACCACTCAGTTTTCCGATAAAAGTGGAAAGTTTGCGCCAAAGTCTTTCCAGCGAAGATCTCGCCACCAGAATTAGAAAAATGCAGGAAGAAGCGATGAAGAAAAAAGGAAAGAAGCGTTGATTTTTTATTTTAAATTTTAGAATTTTATTAATAGGAACGGGCTTTAGCCCGGTTATTAAAATTTCTAATCAATTGGCTTTAGCCAAAATTTATTTCCGGAAAAAAAATCAAATCTTTATTTTTGCTTTTCCATGTTGAAAATTGAAGAATTAGTACACGCTTACATTTCCAAATTTTGTGATTTCGAGAAGGAAATTGTCTTAACCAATCATTTTCACGGAGATTGGGAAGCCGATTTGTTTTTGATTAATAAAAATGGTTTAAGCCACGAAATTGAAATAAAATTCAGCAAAAGTGATTTTAAAAACGACTTCAAAAAGAAATACACCAACCAATTTACCGGCGAAAAATACCTGAAACACGATAAAATCTGTTGCGGCGATTATGTTTGCAACCGTTTTAGTTTTTTGTTACCAATGGGACTAATCAAGCATTCCGAAATTCCGGAACATTGTGGTATTATCGAGTTTTATCATGATGAAGACCATTTCCGAACCAGCTTCGAAATCATTCGAGAAGCCAAAAATTTGCACGAAGAAATCTACTGGAATTTGAACGACAAAGACACCTTCATCCGAAGAATGAGCCAAAATTTGCTTCAAAAAAAATTCCAAATCAAAGGAAAAACCGAAGAACTGATTTTCAAAAATTCTTTGGAAATTCAAAAAAATGGAAAAAATGAATTTGGTTATTAAAAAATTGGAAATTTTAGGAGAGAGTTTCCAAATTACTAACCAAAGAGTGCTGTTTTGGGAGAAAGAATCTGCTTTAATATTATCTGATCTTCATGTAGGAAAATCTGCTTTTTTCCGTAAAAATGGTATTGCTTTACCTTCTGGAATTTTAGAGAATGATATCCATAGACTTCATTTTCTTTTGGATTTTTTTTCCGCTAAAAAGCTGATTATTAATGGCGATTTATTGCATGCCGGGAGTAATAGTGAGGTTGAATTTTTTTGTAAATGGAGAAAAAGTGTTGCTGTTGAATTCCATTTGATAATGGGAAATCACGACCGTTTAACAGAGGAAATTTCCCAAAATTTAGGATTGAATTCCCAACAAAAGATTTTAGAAATGGGAGATTTTTGTTTTGTTCATGATTTTGAAAAAGGTTTGGATAAATTTCAAATTACAGGACATATACATCCAGGAATTTTATTAAAAAGTAGAATTAAAAATTTAAGATTGCCGTGTTTCGTCGTTACTAATCAGCAACTTTTGCTTCCTGCTTTCAGTGAATTTACGGGTTTAGATACCGAAAATATTCCTTCTCCAGCAAAATATTTTGCTTTTACAGAAGATGAAATTTTTGAGATTTAACTTAATTTTTCTTTTTCTAAAATTTTCATGATCGTTTTTTCTTCTTTGGTAAGTCCTGTTTTGTCATCATCTACTTCAATTTCATCCAACTCATCCAAATATTTTTTAATGGAATTGTTTTCATAAAGGTTGATGACTAATGGATGTACATAATATTTCCGGCAAACATTGGCGGTGTTTCCCAAATGTTGCGCCACATTTTCTAAAGCCTGTTTTACTTTAGTTTTATATTCTTTATTATTTTCTGCCAAACCAATTTCTTTGAAAGCAATGAGTGCATTTACAGTTCCACTCCAAGTTCTGAAGTCTTTTGCGGTAAAATCTTCACCGGAGATTTCTTTTATATAATCGTTTACCATTCCACTTTCTATGGTGTGGCGGTTTTTGTTTTCATCGAAATATTGAAAAAGCTCTTTTCCGGCAATGTCTTTACAATTTTGGATGGCTTTGGCGAGTTTTTTATTTTTGAGTTCAATTTCGTGATAAACGCCTTTTTTTCCTTTGAAATTAAAATTGATTTTTTGCCCATTTATTTTCACATGCTGGTCTTTTAAAGTAGTTAACCCAAAAGATCCGTACAGTTTTTCATAAATGTTATTTCCAATTCTGATGTTGGTTCTTTCCATTAAGCTTACCACTAAAGCCAAAACTTTTCTTTTGTCTAAATTTTTTATGGACAAATCTTTTTCCAGTTGCAGTCTTATTTTAGGAAGTGCCATCCCAAATTGCAACATTCTGTAAAATTTGGTGTGGTTGCGAAGTGCATTCCACAAAGGATGATATCGATATTGTTTGCGTTTTTTATTATCGAAACCCGTAGCTTGAAGATGTCCGTTATTAAGGGCGCAAATCCATACATTTTCCCAAGCCGGCGGAATAACGAGTTTGTGAATCCTTGAAATTTCTTCTTTTTTCACAATCCGTTTTCCGTTTTTGTAGTAATGAAATTTTTTTCCGGATCTTTTTCGCTCTATTCCCTCAAAATCGCGGTCTGTGGTATAAATCAGTTCCACAGCTTTTGCAGATTTCACGGGATCCTTCATCAGTTTTAAAATTTTTGAAGGCGTTATTTTTTTTAAAATTTCAGCTTCAGGACTCATTTTTTTAATTTTTTAAAACCTGTTAAATAGGGTGACTAAGAGAATTTTAATGATTTTTCGGAATGATTTCCTAGCATCAAACTTATGTCCACAGAATGAGTTTCTTTTAATCTTAATAGAAATTTCAGAAATTTTAGAAAAAAGGATTTAGATTCCGTAAAGATTTTAGTTAATTATTATTTTAAAGGAATTTCAAAACAGAATTCAGAACCCTGTTCTTTCACGTTATTGATGTATATTTTTCCTTCGCTTCGTTTTATAATTTCAGAGGAGATGAAAAGACCAAGTCCCATCCCTGGAAAAGTTTGCTCTTGTGATCCGCTAACACGGTAATATTGTTCAAAAACTTTCTTTCTTTTGTCTTTGGAAATTCCGATCCCGAAATCTCTTACACAGAAAATTAATTTTTCTGAATTTTTATTGGTTTTTACAATAATTTCATCGGCTTCGGGAGAGTATTTGATGGCGTTGTTGATGAGGTTACTGATGACTTGGGAAATCCGTTCCTGATCAGCAAATATTTCGCCTATTTTTTCTTTTTCAATCCTAATTTTTTGCCGGCTGTTCATTTGGTGGGTTTCTATTATATCTTCCAACAGCAGATCAAAATTGAATTTCTTTTTGTTGAGTTCCAATTTGCCATTTTGTATTTTGGTGACATCTAAAAGCTCATTAATAAGATTATTGATTTTATTAATTTGGAGATCCATCTTTTTGGCTACAGCAGCATTTTTTTCATCGCCTGTTTTTTGAAGATTTTTTTCCATGAATTGGGAATATAATTTCAGGCTCGTTAAAGGAGTCTTTAATTCATGACTGGCAATGGCTAAAAAACTGTCTTTTTGGTTTTGCAAAAGTTTAAAATCTTCAATATCGGTAAAAGTGCCAATCCATTGTAAAATATTTTTTTCGTTATCTTTTACAGGAATTATCCTTGCCAAAAACCAGCGGAACTGGTTATTTTTACTAAGATCTTTCAGCTGAAGTTCCATTTCAAAAGGTTGTGCTTTTTGGATGCTTTCTTTCCAAATTTCATCTTTTTTATCCCTTTGTTGAGGATTAAGTAATTGATCCCAACTTTCCTCAACATTTATTTTCTTTTCGAGGCCTGTAAAATGATACCATTGATCGTTAAAAAAAGTTGTTATTCCGAGTTGGTTTGCTGTCCATACAATTTGTGGCATACTGTTAGCCAAGATTCTGAAACGTTCTTCGTTTTCCTTCAGTTTTTTCTTAATTAATTTGTCTTCCGTAACATCATATGCAATAGAAATAATATGACTTACCTTGTTTTGGAAATCCAATAAGGGATGTAAAACATAATTGATGAATCTGTTTCCTAAATTATCGTTTATTTCAAATTCTCTTACGGTAATTTCTTTTCCGTTTTTTCTTACTTTTTCTAAATTTTCATAGGTTTTTGTTTCTTCAATTCCGGGATAAGCCTGTTTTAGGGGAAGCCCAATTCTTCCGGGAGTTCCACCCCAAGTTTTGGCCGTTGTTTCGTTAGAAATCATAATTTTATAATCTTCACCTTCCATTACACTTACTGCCATAGGAACATTCGCTACAAAAGTTTTCAATAAATTTTCGCTTTCCTGTAATTGTTTTCTTGCTTTTACAAGTTCGGTTACATTAACGGCGTTGTTTAGAATGGCATACACTTCTCCATTAGCCTTTTTTAGCGGTTTGTAAGAGAAATTGTAGTAAAAAGTTTGAATACGCCCATCCACAAAAAGTTCCACCAAATCTTCTTTGGCATAATAAGCTTCGCCAGTTTTAAAAATATTTTTTAAAATTCCTATAAAAGGTTGCCCTTCCAATTCGGGTAAAGCGATTTCTAATTTTGTATTGATAACGGATGGATCTTTATCCCAGGTTTTCAGCATTTCATCGTTGGCAAATTCAATAACTAAATCTTCACCGCGATAAACTGCGGTGGAATAATTGGAATTATGGAGTAATTCTTCATATCGATATTCCGATTCCTGCAGTTTTCTTTCGCTTAAAATTTGTTCCGTAACTTCGGTGGCCACAACACTTACTCCAGTGATTTCAGTTTCATCCTGATTGTAAACAGGAGCATAAATGAAATCGAAGTAAGTTTCCATTAATTTATCATTCCGGTATAAAAAAAACTTTTGCTTTTTTACCATTGTATAATTTTCCGGTTTTGTAAACGTCCAATAAAAGTTCTAAAAATCCTTGTCCTTCAAGTTCCGGAATAGCTTGCATCAAAGTTTTCCCAATAGCATTTGCATCTTTTCCCCAAACTTCAAGCAACAGCGGATTTGCTGCTTCAATAAGCATTTCTTCCCCTTTAAAAAAACCTAAAGCAACGGGAGATTGCACAAATAAATTTACTAAGGATTCAAAAGGAACATGCTTCTTTAAATAATTTTTCATATTAGTTATGGTCGTTTTTTTTAAAATTTTTGATGATCCAAAAATCAAGATTTAAAGATGAAGAAAATTATAAAATCCACCATTAATTTTTTAAAATTTTTTCATTGAGTTTTCATGCGGCTTTGTTCTGAAAGGCTTTTTTTGTAATTTTAACCTCCTAATTTATTGGTATGACATCTAAAGAAAAAATAGCGCTTCTACAGCAGCAAATGAAAAGTGAAGATATTAATGCATTTATTGTGTATTCTGCGGATCCACACATGAGCGAATATCTTCCGGAAGAATGGTTGGAAAGAGCTTGGTTAACAGGTTTTACGGGTTCTGCAGGATTTGTTGTGGTAACACAAAATAAAGCGGCTTTATGGACGGATGGACGTTATTTTGTACAAGCTCCGGTGGAATTAGAAGGTTCCGGAATTGAACTCATGAAAGACGGCGTTGAAGGAACTCCCAATTATATTGATTGGATAAAAAATGAAGTTCCTGAAAACGGAAAAGTGGCTGTAAATGCTTTAGCAACATCAAATACCAATTGGGAAATGCTGGAACAAAAACTCGCTTCCAAAAATATTCAGGTTATAGACCGGCCTCTTTTAAAACAAATTTGGATAGAAAGAACGTTGAATGACCAAAAAAATCCTGTTTTTGTGCATCCTATCGAAAGAGCAGGAAAATCGGTAGCTCAGAAACTTTCTGATATTCGCGAAAAAATGAAAGCGCAAAATGCTACTTTCCATATTATTTCGAGTTTGGATGATGTGGCTTGGACGCTTAATTTAAGAGGAAGCGATGTACAGTCTAATCCCGTTTTTTTAGGCTATATTGTTTTGTCTCAAAATGATGTTATACTGTTTGTAGATCAGGAAAAATTAACCGATGAAGCTTTTGAAGAAATGGATAAATCGGGAGTGAAAATTGCAGATTATGAAGATTTTTTCAGTTATCTGAAAGAAATAAAAAATGAAAATATTTTAATTTCTCCAAACACTAATCAATCCATTTTTGATACGTTGAAAAGTGATAATCATTTTATTAAAGCTCCAGTTCCGGGAAATTTAATGAAAGCCCAAAAAAATGAAACTGAATTGGAAGGTTTTAGAACGGTGATGCAAAGAGATGGTGTAGCGATGGTAAAGTTTCTTTATTGGTTAACACATCAAGCCGGGAAAGAAGACATGAATGAATATTCTATTGGAGAAAAATTGTATGGTTTCCGAAAAGAAGCTGAAAATTTTGTGGGAGAAAGTTTTAGCAGTATCGTAGGATTCAAAGGAAATGGAGCTATTGTCCATTATTCCGCAAAAAAAGATGAAAGCAAAGAAGTTACTAATGATGGAAGTATTTTGGTAGATTCCGGCGGACAATATTTGGAAGGAACCACTGATATTACCAGAACTTTAGCTTTAGGTGCCGTTTCGGAAGATTTTAAAAGAGATTCCACGTTAGTTTTGCAAGGCATGATTCGACTTTCCATGGTGAAATTTCCAAAAGGAACAAAAGGCGTTCATTTAGATGCCATTGCAAGACTTCCTTTGTGGATGAATGCAAAAGATTATGCGCATGGAACCGGACATGGCGTGGGAAGTTTTATGAATGTTCATGAAGGTCCACAAAATATTCGGAAGGATATGAATTTTCAGGAACTTTTACCGGGAATGGTTTGCAGTAATGAACCCGGATTTTATTTGGAAAACGAGTACGGAATAAGACATGAAAATTTGGTGGCAGTAAAAGAATTTAAAAAAACGACCTCAGGAACTTTTTATGAATTTGAAACTTTAACGATTTGTCCGTTCTTTAAAGATACCATCATAAAAGAACTTCTATTACCGGAGGAAATTGTGTGGCTGAATAATTACCATGCTTGGTGCCGAGAAAAATTGGAAAATGATTTAGAAGGTGAGGTTAAAAACTGGTTTTTGGAATTGGTGAGTCCTATTTAATTTTTTTTAGAATTTTCATCAAATGACAGGGGTAATAGAAACCATCAAAAAAAGCATCAAAGAAAATGATCTGGTAAAAAATTCTGTTTTAGGATTTGCAGATCAATGGAAACAAGGTCATTACGAAACTTTGTCGGATCTTATCAACGAAAAGCTGGGCAAAAAAATTGAATTGAATTCGCCCAAATATTTTAATCTGGGAAACACCATTTCCGCCATAATACCGAAACGTTTATTCGTACATCAAATCAAAGATTTGGCTTATACCGATTTAAGATTTTTAAAAACTTTGGATAAAATCAGTATTTTTTTGGATTATAAAGATTTTAATGACTTTATTTCCCCAACTGATATGCCGCAAGAAAATAATGATTTTGAAGAGGATTTTAATACCGCTAAAACCATTATTAATACTTCCTGTGCAAAAGAATACGAGAAAATACTTACGATTCCACAACTTGATATCCAAGGATTTGAGGCGTTGGTTTTTGAAAACAGTCCGTATTTAAAAAGAGTGGAAGCCTACCTTCAGAAACTTTGCTCTTACGAAGTTTTAAAATTGGATGATGAACTCAGTAATTTCGAAATCTACAACCACAAACTTGTTTCCGCAGAAAACAATAGTTTGGTGATTAGTACAGAAGAAATTTGGAATTTAATTTTTAAAGCGCCAGATCAATATTATCCTTATCAAAAGAAAACCGAGCAAACCTATTTTTTCAGAAAAAATGAAAATGGAAATTGGCTTATTTGGGACAATTATAATCCCGATATTGATGAAATTTTAAACACTAGACCCAAAGAAATTTAGGAATAAAGTGTTTAAAAAAATCATCATTTGTGCTTGTGCGAATTTAGAAATAAACGTATTAAAGGCATAATCTGAAACTAATCTTATCTTTTTACCAGCCATTTTATATAAATCTTTGTTTTATGAATTATGATACCATTTGTGCTTTAGCCACAGCAAACGGAGTTGGAGCCTTAGGAATAATCAGGATTTCCGGTGAAAATGCTATTGCGATAACCAATAAAATTTTTGAAGGTAAAAATTTAGAAAAAGCAGCTTCACACAGCGTTCATTATGGATTTATTGTGGATGGAAAAAATCAAGAATCGAGAACCGAGAACCAACAACCAAGAACCGAGAATCAAGATGTTCAAAATTCAGAAATTATTGATGAAGTGATGGTTTCGGTTTTCAAAGCACCTAAAACATTTACCACGGAAAATTCTGTTGAAATTTCATTTCACGGATCTCCCCATATTGCTAAAAAAATTCTGGAAACCCTAATAAAAAATGGTGCAAGAATGGCAAAAGCAGGAGAATTTACCATGCGTGCTTTTTTGAACGGAAGAATAGATTTGAGTCAGGCCGAATCTATTGCCGATTTAATTGCTTCTGAAAATGAAGCTTCCCGAAAAATTGCTTTAAACCAATTGAAAGGTGGAATTTCAAACGAAATTTCTGAATTGCGTGGCGATTTGCTGAACTTCACTTCTTTGGTGGAGCTGGAACTGGATTTTTCTGAAGAAGATGTTGAATTTGCGGATAGAACCGCCCTGAACTTACTTTTAAACAGAATTGAAGAAAAATTAGAAAGTTTAATTGACAGTTTCCAGTACGGAAATGCGATAAAAAATGGAGTAGATGTTGCCATTATCGGAAAACCCAATGCCGGAAAATCTACGCTTCTGAATGCGCTTTTAAAAGAAGAAAGAGCCATTGTTTCGGATATTGCAGGAACTACGAGAGATACCATTGAGGAAATTTTGCACATTAAAGGAACTGCTTTTCGTTTTATAGATACGGCAGGTATTAGGGAAACGAAGGATGAAATTGAAGCCATAGGTGTTCAAAAAGCGAAAGAAAAAATTCATTCTGCAAAAATTTTGCTGTATTTATATGATGAGTTTGACTCTCAACCGCAGGAAATTATTGATTTTGTAAAAACCTTTTGGCGTGAAGATTTAAAAGTGATTTTGTTGCACAATAAAATGGATATTTCCGGAAATTTGGAGAAAAATTCATTTGATTTGGAAATTAAAAAAGATCTTTTTCCAAAATACAGTAACCATATAATTCCTATTTCGGCAAAACATAAAACCGGCATTGAAACTTTAAAATCAGAACTTTTAACTTATGTAGAAAGTTTAAAATCCGATGAAAGCAATGTGATCATTACCAATCAGCGACATTTTGAATCACTTCAGAAATCCTTGGAATCTGTGAAAAGAGTTCAGCAAGCGGTATCCCAAAGTTTCCATACCGAACTTTTGGCTTATGAACTGCGCTATGCTTTGGAATATCTCGGCGAAATCTCAGGAGAATTCACTAATGATGAGGTGTTAGGGAATATTTTCTCGAAGTTTTGTATCGGCAAATAATTTACGTTTCTTTTGATTTCTTTTGTAATCTTATGTTTGATTATCAGATAATTAAATAATTTATTTTTTCTGATGTTAACCTTTTTTTCTATATTTGTACCAGCGTAGTACTACATCATATCAAAACGTAGTACATTCGTACTACATTATGAAAATCTCACTATATAAAAGAAATATACAAGGTGGTAAAGTTAGTTTGTTTGTGGAATACTATAAAGGTTCAGAAACTTCTGCGGACGGAAAAAGAAGACATATAAGGGATTTCGAAAATCTTAAGATTTATATTTACAAGAGCCCCAAAACTGCAGAAGAAAAAAGGCATAACAAAGAAACCCTCGCATTGGCAGAAAGCATTCTAGCAATTAGACAATCGGAATATGTGCAAGGTAGATTTGATATTAAGAATAAATCTAAATCTAAAAGAACATTTTTAAATTACTTTGGTGAAATGACTGAAGAGAAAATGAAAGCAGACAGTTCCAATAATTATGGAAACTGGTTTTCTGCTTTTCAACATCTAAAAAAGTTTATTTCTCCTAATCTAACTTTTGACGATATAGATGAAGATTTTGTAAAGCGTGTCAAAAACTATTTTGAAAATGAAGCGAAAACTAAAAGCAATTTGGATCTCTCACAAAATTCAAAATATTCCTATTTTAATAAAGTAAAAGCAGCTCTCAGAAGTGCTTTTGATGAAGGGTATATTTCCATTAATTACGGAAGCAAAGTAAAATCGTTTGATCAAGCAGAAAGTCAGCGAGAATACTTAACTTTTAATGAAGTAGAAAGCCTTGCAAAAGCATATTGCAAATATGATGTGTTAAAAAGGGCATTTTTATTTTCATGCTTAAGTGGATTACGATGGAGTGATATCAATACATTAACTTGGTCTGAAGTGAGAGATGAAGAAGACGGTTTTAAAGTTAATTTTAGACAGGAAAAAACGGACGGTGTTGAGTATTTATATATTTCAGAACAAGCAAGAGAATTACTCGGTAAACGTGGAGAACCAAAAGAAAGAGTTTTTATTGGATTGAAGTATGGAGCAGTATTTAACCACGAAATTGTAAGATGGAGCGTTCGTGCAGGTTTAACCAAACATATCACTTTTCACAGTGCTCGTCATACCAATGCGGTTCTATTGCTTGAAAATGGAGCGGATATTTACACCGTTTCAAAACGGTTAGGACATAGAGAAATCAGGACTACTGCAATTTATGCTAAGATTGTAGATAAGAAAAATAAAGAAGCTGCGGAACTCATTCCAAAATTGAAACTTGAAATATAGTGTAGTTTTTTTCTGTCATTTCAATCAAAATATTGAATTTATCTGAATCCATTTGCTTCGTTTTGTACTATTTTGGTCTTCATCATCTAAACTAATCTAAATTATTCTTATTTAGACTTTTCACATTCCAAACTCATCTAATTTAATCTTTTTTAGCCCACAACCCATTGATTGTATTGTAATTATAGTTTTCTATATAGACCTTTGCTTCATAAAATTAAACAAAATGTAAGCAATGGAAAACGAAATTATTTTACAAAAACTCAGTCGGATAGAAAAGCACATTTTCGGTTTAAAACCAATTCTTAATGTCGAGGAATTGTCAGATTATACTGGATTCAAAAAATCGTATATCTATAAACTCGTACACGGCAATCTTATCCCATTTTCAAAACCGAACGGTAAAGTTCTATTTTTTGAACGCCAAAGGATAGACGAATGGTTATTGTCTAATAGCGAAAAATCCACTGATGAAATCCAAGCTGAAGCAATAGAATTTGCTTTCAAAAAGAAAAAAGCATAACCCGCCAGTTATGCTCTCAATTTTTGTTTCACCTTGAAACTGATGCAAATATACTAAAATATTTGCTCGGTTTTGGTATATCCTAAACTTTATGGAGACCGAAAAAAAGTTGTATCAAGTGGATACAGCTACCAATACGATATTCGATCGTATCAGAAAATACCTTGCAAAGAAATACCAACTCCGCTTCAACGAAATTGCTCTTGAATTCGAGATAAAAACAGAGAATGGCGATTGGACGGAATTGAATTTAAACTCTCTGTACATCGAACTCACTCAGGCAGGAATCAATATCGCTTTCAACAAACTTGAAATATTGATGCGAAGCCATTTGATTTCGATTTTCAATCCATTCGAGAACTATTTTCAGAACCTTGAAAAATGGGACGGTGAAAACCACATCCAACGATTGATAAGCTTTGTCAAGACTACGGACACGGAACCCTTCCAAATCCATTTTGAAAAATGGTTGACAAGATCTGTCTTTTGTGCATTGAAAAGAGGCTACATCAACAAACAATGTTTCGTGTTCTACAATACGAAGCAAAACAGTGGAAAGACAAGTTTTTTGAGATTCCTGATTCCGCCAAGTTTGGAGAAATACTACACCGAAGATATTGGTGTGGACAAGGACGGACTCATTGCGCTTTGCAAAAACTTCATCATCAATATCGATGAACTTTCGGTGATGTCCAAAACGGATGTCAATATTTTGAAGGCGTTTATTTCTAAGAATACCGTGAATGCAAGATTGCCTTATGACAGAAAATCGTCGTTGATGTTTAGAACTTCGTCATTCTGTGGTTCGACCAATCGTTCCGATTTCTTGACTGATGAAACAGGAAGCGTTCGATGGATCATTTTTGAGGTATTGGAAATTGATTTTGGCTATTCCAAAGAAATCAACATCAATCAAATATGGGCTCAAGCATACTATAATGCTTTTGAAAGGAAAAATTACAATCCTGAACTCACTGCAGAAGACCTTATTGAAAATGAAAAACGAAACGAGAAATTCAAACAGGTCAGTTTGGAACAGGAAATCCTCATCTCCCATTTTGAAAAATCAGAAAACAAAAACGATTTCCTCACCGCAACCGAAATTATGCTTGCAATGAGCAATGCTTTAGGAGTTCGGATGAACAATGTAAAAATCGGGAAAGCATTGACCGCCTTAAATTTTGAAAGAATAAAGCATTCCAAAAAGCAGGTTTATGGCTACTTGATCAAACGCAAAATTGAGGATGAAAAAAATGAATGAAAAAATAATTAAAAATCCACTTACCTAATTACCTGCTTACCTAAAATTCTTTAAAACCATTATGAATAAACACTTTTATAAGAGGTAAGAATAGATGTTTAGACTTACCTAAAGTTACCTTTTAATAGAATTTAGAAATAAAAAAATATTAAAAAAATACAGGTAGAAAGGTAAGTCAAGGTAAGTCAATCAAATCACTCTCAACACTTTCTGCTAAAGGCTTAGGTAAGAAGGTAGGTAAAAACACCAAAAAACTTTATAAAACAAAACACAAAAATCCCAACATTATGAATTGCAAACAAGCCAACGAAAATATCAGTATCAGTGAAATCTTGGAGAGCTTTTCTCTTTTCCCGAGCAAAGACAACCGAAGAACCGCTTTTTATCTTGCATTTGACCGTGAAGAAAAAACGCCAAGTCTTTCGGTGAATTTTGAAAAGAACACCGCATTTGATTTTGGAACAGGAGCGAAATACGATAATGTTTCCCTAGTTCAAGGCATCAAAAAATGTTCAGTTTCCGAAGCGTTGGAATATCTGAAGAGATTTGATTATTCAATTCCAACAATGAAGAAAATCGAAAATGAAGATTTTAAACCAAAATTAGGATATCAGATTTTGGAAATGAAAGAAGTGGAACATCCAAGTTTGATTGAATATTTAAAAACAAGAAAACTTGCTTCCCTGAAATCCGAACTCAAAGAAATCCATTACGAACTGAACGGAAGGAATTATTTCGGTTTGGGATTCAAAAACGATTCGGATGGATATGAAATTAGAAATCCATACATCAAACTTTGTCTTGGTAAAAAAGACCTCACTTCGATAAATAATCAATCCAATATGTTAAGAATTTTTGAAGGATTTGCAGATTATCTTTCATTCAAAATTTTGGAAAAATCACTCGAAAAAGAACCTTCGGATTACATCATATTGAATTCCGTTACGATGATTTCAAAGGTCAAAAATCAACTCGAATATTATCAAAATATTGAACTCTTTTTGGACAATGACAGGACAGGAGATTCTGTTACCGAAATCCTCAAAAAACAAAATTCCAAGGTTTCTGACGAACGGATTTTATTCAAAAATCACAAGGACTTAAATGAATTTTTAATCAATGGGAACTTGCGCAAAAGAGATACAGGTGGCATGCTCAAAATAGATACAGGTATAGAGGAAACAGACCTGCGTAAAATAGATACAGGTGTCGAAAGTGAAGAGGTCGGTAAAATAACTACGCGCAAAATCGGCAGATAGTTAGTGCAAAAAGTACCCAATGTTTACAATAAGCGTGTCCGATCATCGTAAAATTGGAACATTTTGGTTTTCTCCTATCGTCGAAAACTATAAAACAGAACGCTGATTTAGGAAAAAAAATCAGACAAAATTTCAGTTGAAATTCAGGGGAATTTTCAATCAAAATTCAAAGAGAATCTCAATAAATAATCAGACAAAATTCAAAAAATATTAACAGCAAAAAATAGAAATTTTTGCTTCAGAAAAGAAAAAAATATCAAATGGAAAATGATCAAATAAAACAATTTGTACAGCAAATTTCAAGAGAACAAGAAAAGAAAATTGCACAGGAAAAACGAAGAAATTACTTCAAAGAAATTGGCAGAAAAGGTGGGTTGAAAAAGAAGACTTCCAACCAATTCACCAAAGTGGTTTCGACGAGATTGACCCAAAAAGAGTTTGATGAAGCCATACAAGAAGCGAAGCGATACAATCTCAAATTTTCAAAATATACTCGACTAAAAATTACAAATGGCGAACTAAGGATAAAAGAGTTTGTGGATGACAAAACTTTGCTCGAATATGGAAATAACTTCATCAGAATAAAAAATATGTTTCGGCGCAGTGAGTTTTCACAATTGGATCACACCAAAGTGATTCTAAGAGAAGTTGAAATTGTTACGAAACTGATTTACGATTATCTCTACAATAAAATGAACGCAAGAACGGAAGCGGAATTTCAAGAAGATGAATAACAGTGCAACCACAAGACGAATCTCCAAAATTGCTGTGGAATACAACGGAAACGACAAAGGAACAGCGGAGATGGTTTACAGCAATAATCTTTTGTGCGAGGATCCCGAACTACAGTTCAAGGAAATGAAAGCCGTCGCCAACCGAAACAAAAATGTGAAGAATTGGGCTTTGACAGGATATATTTCTTCCGAAAAATCCATTGGGAACAAATTGACAAATGAAGAACTGATCGATTTGGCATTAAAAGCATTAAGAAAAGTCGGAGTAACCGATGACAACCAAATTCGTTTGGATATTCATTCTTCCACGAAGCAAAAGCACATTCATTTCATCGTAAACCGAGTGAACACTTATGGCGAGAACACGATTACCGCACATAAAATCGGAGAAAACTTTGGAAAAGCCGTACGAGAAGTTTGTCAGGAAATGAATCTTAGAACGGATGTCGAGATTGGGAAAGAGAAGAAACAGATGATGTACTACTCTTTGACAAATTCTTTGAAATACGCTAAAAACTTCGATGATCTTGTAATGAAAATGCATCTAAAAGGTTATCGAGTAACTCTTTCACAAAATGTGAAAGACGGAATTTCGGGAATGCGGATTGTGCGATATGAAGACATCAACTACCAAACCGAACGACAATACAAACCCGGCTATAAACTTTCAGAAATTACCAACAAACTGAAAATTGCAGATATCAAGACAACTTTGAATTCCAACTTCGAGAGGGCTGAACATATTCAAACCTTGCTTGAGCAAATGCGAGAAAATGAAGAAACGGAAATTTCAAGAACCAATATCTCCAAAGAGATTGGAAAAACGGTTGATGAGTTTTTAAAACCAACGTACACCGCTCCCGACGATGAATTATTAAAACGAAAAAAACGAAAATTTAGATAAAATGGAACATCAAAACACAGCACCAAACGAACCACAAATCGATATTTATGAACTGCTGAAAAAGGTGGTTGAAACAAATGAAGAAAGCATTAAATCTGCTAATCAAGCAGAGACAATTCATTTAGAAGCTCGAAATTTTTATCAATCCGCACAGAATGCGATTATCGGTTCGACCAATATGATGCAAAAAGCGATGCAGCTTGTTAGAACAGAACTTGAATCTATCATAGGTTTCAAAACCTCAATTCCTGAAAGCATTCCTGCAGATTTGTCTGAAAAAACGATCAACTTTTTTGAAAAAATTGAAAAACACATCAAATTTATTTTTCCTGGAAGCATCGGGATTTTGACATTGGCGGCAATCATCTTGTTTGGTTCGGGACATTTTGCTTTCAAATGGTACTCCGAAAGCATCCGCGCCAAAAGTGAAATTCGGCAAGATATTTTGGATGAAATCAAGAAAGATGGAAAAGCGATTTTCGAAATTGAAGACTACAATCAACTCAAATATAATACAGATTTGATGAACAAATGGATGAAGAAAAATCAGAAAGATGGCGAGAAATTTTTGAGGTTTAAAGAAGGGTATGAAAGTAAATAACTTCGCAAAATTTTATTATCTTTACAAAACATTGGGTCACTGGTACGCCAACTATGGATATTGAATGAGAACAAAAGTTCTCATTCTTTTTTTATTTTTAATGCAAAGACTTAATATTCACGATTCTTTTTTAAATATCTTTACACAAAATGTATATTTCTATGCAGGAAATTCCAATTAATAGACTTAAAGCTGTACTTGCTGAAAAACAGAAAACGGGTAAATGGCTTGCAGATCAATTAAATAAATCAGAAACAACCGTTTCCAGATGGTGTCGAAATGAAATACAACCATCTATGGAAACTTTCGTTGTGATTGCAAGACTTCTTGATTTGGACGTTAAAGAATTGTTGAATTCAACAAAGTAAGAAAAGGAAAATGATGAATGCGGTTGATATTTTAGAAAATGAAATACTAGAACTTTCAGAAGAAATTCTTGAAATACTTCTTCGTGATCATACTTCTAAGAAAAATATTTTTTGGGGTACTGATAATTATGAAAACCTTGGTAAAGGCTATGAATTTAACTCTGAGATAAAACCCGAACTAATTACAGGTGATAATGGAAATGTAATAATGCCGAGAGTGAAAAAAGATTTGCAATTGCAACTTTTTAGAATAAAAGATAAAGCGGAAGTTTTTACACCATCATGGGTTTGTAATGCTCAAAATAATTTGATTGACAATGCATGGTTTGGAAGAGAAAATGTATTTAACAGCGAGGTTTATGAATCAAGAGGATCAAAAAGATGGATTACTAATCCTGAAAAAGTAGAATTTCCTAAGGGGAAAACTTGGAAACATTATGTTCGAGATAAAAGATTAGAAATTGCATGTGGAGAAGCTCCATACATTACAAGCAGATACGATACCACAACTGGGGAATTTATTCCTATTAAAGAAAGAATTGGCTTGTTAGATAGAAAATTAAGAGTAATTAGTGAAAACGTTCATTCTTCTGGAGATTGGTTAAAAGCATCTCAAATTGCGTTTAAGAATACTTATGCTTTTGAATGGCAAGGTGACAGTCTGTTGCTGGCGAGAGAAGCAATGTTATATACATTTATTGATTTTTACAGAGAAAAATTTGAGAAAGAACCATTATTAAAGTCAATCAAATACATCGCTTATATCATATCATGGAATGTTTGGCAAATGGATGGTTTAAAAGGAGTTTTGCCAAATTCTTGCAAATCGAAGGAACATGAAGTAGAAAACTTATTCGGTGAGAAAACCATGACTGAAATCCCATGTGAAGGTTGCGATAAAAATGAAATTAAAAAACATAACGGAAAATATTGTCTTATTAAAGATTGGGAAAGTGTCGATAAGTTGACTGGTAAAAAGGGGAAAAAAATAAGATTTGTTGATTTATTAAAATAGCTATTGAGAAATTATGCCAGAAGACTACATTAATTCAGATATTCTTGAAGGTATCATTTATGGAAGAGTTGAACCTCATATTTATGCTTTTTCGACGGAAACAATTCCAAATTACATGAAGGTTGGAGATACTTATCGACCTATAGAGAAAAGACTAAATGAATGGCGAAAATACTATCCAAATTTAGAAAGAAAATACTCTGATGTTGCAAAAGCAGATGATCAAACTTTTTATAGAGACTTATCAGTTCATTATTTTTTAGAAAGCGAAAAGAAGCGAAAAAGATTACAAACTGATTCTATTCCAGATATTCCATACTATTCAAAAGAATTTTTTGAAAATACATCTATTGAAGATATTCAGGAAGCAGTAAATGACATTAGATCGGGATTTACTGACAATAACGGCAAGTATCAATTTTACAAATTTGATAGCAGTAGGATTCCTGTAGCATTTGTTTATGACAGAGTTCTTTGTTTTCTCCCAAGACCAAATCAGGACAAAACAATCAAGAAATTTAAGATTGCTGTAGATAATGGCAGAACAAATTTGCTAATGTATGCCGTTATGCGTTTTGGAAAATCATTTACCTCATTGTGTTGTGCAACTGAAATTGACGCAAGGATTGTGGTAGTGGTTTCAGCGAAAGCCGATGTTAAAAGTGAATGGAAAAAAACTACTGAAAGTCATAAAAGGTTTAAAGATTATGAGTTTCTTGATAGCGACAGTCTACTTGCAAGTGATACAGTTATCTCTGATAATTTAGCAGAAAATAAGAAATTGGTGATATTCTTAACACTTCAAGATTTGCAAGGAGATGATATCAAAGCAAAACATCAAGAACTTTTCGACAATGAAATTGATTTATTAATTGTAGACGAAACTCATTTTGGGGCAAGAGCAAGTGAATATGGAAAAGTTCTACAATCAAAAACTGATATTAATAGAGAATTGAAAGGTGGAGATGAAACACTTGAAGAGTTAGAAAATTCACTAAAGGTTTTTATTGCGAAGATCCGCCTTCATCTTTCTGGAACACCTTATCGAATTCTGATGGGTAGTGAGTTCACTGATGAAGATATTATCGCTTTCTACCAGTTTACTGACATTGCGGACGATCAACAAAAATGGGATGAAGAGAATTTAAACAAAGATGATGTTAAAGAATGGGATAATCCGTATTATGGATTTCCGCAGATGATTCGTTTTGCATTCAACCCGAACGAATCTTCCAGAAAGAAAATGGAAGATTTGAAGAATAATGGGATCACTTATGCTTTTTCAGCATTATTTAGACCCAAATCAATCAGAAAAGATACTGTACAAAATCTCCATAAAAAATTTGAACACGAATCGGAAATTCTTGATCTACTAGAAGTAATTGATGGATCAAAAAATGACGAAAATCTTTTGGGGTTTTTGGATTATGATAAAATTAACAAAGGAAATATGTGCAGACATATTGTTTGTGTTCTGCCGTTTCGTGCATCTTGTGATGCTTTGGAGAATTTAATTATTGAAAATAAAGAAAGGTTCAAGAATCTTTGTGGATATGAAATTATCAATATTGCTGGAGTAGAGAATGAAACTGAATTTCGAAATACTCAGGATGTAAAAACAAAAATAAAAGCTTGCGAGGCAGAGAATAAAAAAACGATTACTTTAACCGTAAATAGGATGTTAACTGGTAGTACGGTTGAAGAATGGGATACAATGCTATATTTCAAAGATACTGCGTCGCCACAGGAATATGACCAAGCAATATTTAGATTGCAAAATCAGTATATCAGAGAATTTGTTGATGAAAATAATGATGTCATTAAATTCAATATGAAGCCACAAACCTTGTTGGTTGATTTTGATCCCAACAGAATGTTTGTGATGCAAGAGCAGAAATCACAAATATACAACGTAAACACAGATGCTAACGGAAATTCAAAATTAGAGAAAAGATTGAGTCGAGAGTTGGAAATATCACCCATTATTACACTTAATCACAATAAGTTAGTTGAAGTAAAAGCTGCAGATGTTTTAGATGCAGTCAGAAAATATTCAAGTGAGAGAAGCGTCTTAGATGAAGCGACGACTTTGCCTGTTGATCTTTCAATCTTAGATAATCCTTTGTTGAAAGAAGAAATTGAAAAACAGGGTGAAATTGGATCTAAACAAGGGTTAGAAATAAAAGCGATTGAAACAGAAGGTGAGGGTGATGATTTCGATATTGATGAATCTACTACAGGGGAAGAGAACATTAATGAGCAAGAACCATCTTACGGTAGTTCTGAAGAAACAAAAAATGATGAATCCTCCATCAAAAAGAAATTTGCAACGTATTATTCCAAGATTTTATTTTTTGCATTCTTAACTGATTCAAAGGTGATATCATTACAAGCAATTCTTGATGAGATTAATGAAAATCTGAATAATCAAAGATTAGCTAAAAACCTTGGTCTGAAGATAGAAATTTTGAATATTTTTCAAGCTGCTTTGAATCCATTCATTTTAAGTGAATTAGATTATAAGATTCAGAATATTAGTACATTGACAAATGATCTTGCATTGCGACCAATTGAAAGAGCGGAGATTGCAATGAGGAAATTTACAAGATTATCTGAATCAGAAATTGTTACTCCAGAAAATGTCACAGAGCGAATGATTGATGTTTTTCCAGAGGGTGCAATAACAGAAAAAACAAAATTACTTGATATTGCTTCAAAACAAGGTGAATTTGCCTTTGCCTGCTATAAAAAATTTGGAAAAAACATTGCCAAGAATTTTTATTCTATTCCAACTTCAAAAATAGCTTATGAATTTACTAGGAAGGTATATGAATTATTGGAACTTGATGTTTCGCATATAGAAAGTGAATTTACTTCCTACGATCTTATCAAAGAGGACAATAAAATAATAAAAGATAACCAAGTAAAAATTAATAATGACGATATGAAATTTGATGTTGTGATTGGAAATCCACCTTATCAGGAAAAGAAAATAGGAACCAGTGATAATCCAATATATCACCTTTTTATGGATGTTTCCTACAAAATCGCAGATAGAGTATCATTGATTACACCTGCAAGATTCTTGTTTAATGTTGGGAAAACTCCAAAAGTATGGAATGATAAGATTTTGAATGATGAACATTTTTTAGTTACTCAGTATTTTCAAAACAGTTTTGAAGTTTTTTCTGAAGTTGATTTAAAGGGAGGCGTAGCTATTACTTATTGGGATAAGAATCAAAAATTTGATAAAATTGGTGTCTTTTCCTCACATGAATATATTGACAAAATATTGAAAAAAGTTTTGAATTTTAAATCTTTTGAAGCAATTGATAACTTAATTTATACCCAAAATAAATTCGATTTGCAAAGACTTTATGAAGATTACGAAGATTATGAAAAAATAATTGGCAGTAATGGTAGAGAAAAGAGATTGACCACTTCAATTTTTTCGCAGTTACCAATTTTTACTGAAAAATCTACATCTATAACAGATGTAGAAGTATTAGGACTAATTAGAAATATCAGAATCACTCGTTATCTTCCAATTAAGTATTTGGAAGACCATCCAAATTTAAAATTTCATAAAGTTATCTTGCCAAAAAGCAATGGCACTGGAAAATTTGGAGAATTATTATCGTCACCTTTAGTGGCAAAACCAAAGGAAGCATATACGCAATCTTTTATTAGTATTGGTGCTTTTAAAAATAAACGTGAAGCAGACGCTTGTCTAAAATATATTAAATCAAAATTTCTTCGAACAATGTTAGGCGTATTGAAGGTGACCCAAGATAATAATAAGGATGTCTGGAAATATGTGCCTTTACAAAACTTCACAAAAAATTCCGATATAGATTGGAGTAAATCAGTACAAGAAATAGATCTGCAACTTTACAGCAAATATAACCTTACTGAGGAAGAAATAGAATTTATAGAAGAATCAATTAAACCGATGTAAAAAAATAAAAAATTAATGAAAGCTTCATCAGCAAACCTACTCACGGTAATTAAAGGTCCAAAACAGTTTTTTATCCCAATTTATCAAAGAACTTACAGTTGGCAATTAGCACAATGCGACCAACTTTTGAAGGATATTATTCGTATAAGCAAGGACGATAATCTTCAGGGGCATTTCTTAGGTTCAATTGTTTATTTTCAAGAAGATATTCACACCATTTCAGATGTTCCAAAACTTTTGGTGATAGACGGACAACAAAGACTCACGACGGTTTCTTTGCTTATACTCGCTTTAGCACATTTCCTGAAAAATAATCCTGTTGAATTAGATACAAATGCAAATAAACTATTCAATTATTATCTGCTTAATTCAGATGAAGATAATGATTTGAGATATAAATTAATGTTGACCAGAGGGGATAAGCAATCATATATCAATTTGTTGAACGAGATTCCTCAAGAAGACACAATGAATAGAGTTACTGAGAATTACAAGTTTTTTGCTTCAAGAATTAATGAAGAAAATGTAAAAGTCATTTACAATGGTGTTCTGCGGTTATTCATTGTAGATGTTGCTCTTGAAAAAGACAAAGACAATCCACAACTTATTTTTGAAAGTATGAATTCTACTGGTTTGGATTTGTCTCAGGCAGACCTGATCCGTAATTATGTCTTAATGGGGCAAGAGATTGATTTGCAGACCAAACTTTACGAAAATTATTGGTTTCCAATGGAGCAGACTTTTGGTAATGAATATTCAACTCGTTTTGATGGTTTTATGAGGGATTATCTTTCTGTAAAAACTGGTAAAATTCCTAGAATTGGAGAGGTTTACGAAGAATTTAAACTTTATATTAATTCTGATAGATCATCAGAATCAATCGAAGAAAATGTAAAAGACACATTCAACTTTGCCAATCATTATTCTAAGATAGTTTTACGAAAAGAAAAGGATAAAGATTTGCAGGAAATGTTTAGCAATATTTTAAAACTTAAAGTTGATGTAGCATATCCTTTCATTCTACCTGTGTACAATGATTATGTGCATGGATTAGTTTCAAAGGATGATTTTATTTCGATTTTAAAATTAGTTGAGAGTTATGTTTTCCGAAGAGCAATCTGCGGTATTCCAACTAATAGCTTGAACAAGACATTTGGTAATCTCTACAAATCTGTGAACACTGAAAACTATCTCGAAAGTGTGCAAGCATCTTTCCAATTGCTGGATTCATATAAACGTTTTCCAGGTGATACAGAATTTGAAAGAGAAATTATTTCAAAAGATGTTTATAATTTTCGGTCAAGAAATTATTTGCTGAGTAAACTGGAGAACTTCAAACGAAAAGAGTTTGTAAATGTTGATGAATATACCATAGAGCATATATTACCACAAAATCAAAATCTATCGGAGGAATGGCGAAATATGCTTGGTGAAGAATGGCAAGATATTCAGAAAAAATATCTTCACACTTTAGGAAATCTGACATTGACTGGATATAATTCTGAAATGAGTGATCATCCATTTGCGAGAAAGAAATCTATTGAAGGAGGATTTGATGATTCACCTTTAAGATTAAATACTTATTTACGAACAGCATCCCAATGGACACCATTAGAGATTGGCGAACGTGCAGGCGAACTTTCTCAGAAAGCAACCTTAATTTGGGATAGCCCAAAACTTTCTTCAGAGATTTTAGAAAGATATTTGCAAAAAGACGAAAAAGAAATCGTTTCCTATAATTTGAATCATTTCGGTTATTTAGAAGGAGAAATTTTAGAATTATATGAATCACTTAAAAAACGAATTTTAAATATTGATTCATCAGTAAAGGAAGAAATCAAGAAACTGTATATAGCTTTTAAATCATCAACCAATTTTGTTGACATAGAGCCACAAAAATCAAGATTGCGACTGATGCTAAATATGAAATTTGACGAAATAAATGACCCTTTGAATTTAGCTAAAGATGTTACAGGATTAGGACGTTGGGGTAACGGAGATGTTGAAGTAGGAATTTCAAATATCAATGAAATTGATGACGTGATGGATTTGATTCAGCAGGCTTTTGATGTTCAGGTGGGTGAATAATTAAGGTTTAAGATAATATTAAATGGATGTAACCAATCTTTCTTTACTTTCAATATCTGTTGTTTTAATTTTAATTTTTCTACTGTTTGCTGATTTCCAACAAAAGTTTTCAAAACTATTTTATAAAAGTAATACAGATTTAAGAATTAAGATATCGATTATATTGGGAGTTCTTTTTCTCATTTATGGTATTTTTTCTCCATATATAACTCCAGTATTTTATAAAATTTTTGAAGAATCCTCATCAGATAAAAGTAATCTAAATGAGTTGGGAGACGCAGTTGGAGGAATGATGAGCCCATTTGTAGCAATTGCAGGTGTTATATTTACATTTTTAGCTTTTTATATGCAAAAAAAAGCGAATGATGATATTAAGAATCAATTTGTAATCCAACAATTTGAAAACCAATTTTACGAAATGCTTCGCCTTCATAAGGAAAATGTTAATGAAATTGAACTTAATACAAAAAATGGAGAACAGTTGAAGGGAAGAATTGCATTTCATGAGATGAAGAAAGAATTCGAAATATTATTAACTTTTACCAGGGAATATGAAGGTAGAAATTTAGATAAGGAGTTGGTATCTATCGCTTACGAAAAATATTTTTGGGGATTTGATAACGAGGTGGTTTTTTCGCGAATTCCGCTTGCTCTTACTGAATGGGATGAAAGTTCTTATGACACTCAACTTTTAAGATTAAAGAACAAAGAGTCCACTCAAAAAATTTTTGAAGCACAAGTATTATTAGAGAAAAATTTGAAAATTCCTTTTTTGCAAGGATATCATGTTCACTTAGGGCATTATTATCGTCATTTATTTCATACTGTAAAATATGTTACTAGCAGAACATTTTTAGATTATGATGCGAAATTGAATTATCTCCGCATTTTAAGAGCTCAATTGTCAAATTATGAGCAAGTAATGCTATTTTATAATTGGTTAAGTGATTATGGAGATCAGTGGGAAAATGATGCAAACCAATTCTTTACTCGATATAAAATGATTCACAATTTATGGTCTTCACAAATTTTAGATGAAGAATTTTTCCAAAGCGAACTTAAATCACTTATAATTAAATACCGTTCATTAGGACTTAAGGACGATTTATTTGAAAGCGGTGATAAAAAGATAATGGGTGAAGAATGATGTTCATAAATAGTGCTTTTCTTATTAGTAAATTTTAATCGTTAACCGAAATTTTTTATGTCTAGGAGTTTTAAAAGAATCAGTATGACTCAATTCATTGATTTTGAAGTTGTGCTAATGGGTGATTATATAGATTATGTAGAATCTTTTTTTCGAAATAAAGAAAACGAAATCCATAAGAATTTTGAACATTTAAAAAATATTTCGGATGATGATCCAATTCGAGATCAATGTGATGAGAATCACCAAAGTTATTACGATGTTTTGTTAGAAAATTTAGTAGATGATAATTTCTATCTGGATGAGTTTTCGAATCGCTTTAGAGAGTCGTTAGTAATACAAATTCATTCTTTCTATGAAAAACATATTAACAAAATTATTGATTATTTTTTGGTAAAAAATGCCATTATGGAAAGAAGCCTCAAAGGCAACTATACTGAAAAAGTTGAACAAATACTAAAAACACAACTAGACCTTAAAAAGATTAAAGGATATGACTTTTTAATAAATTTTACCGAATTAAGAAATTGTATAATTCACAATGAAGGTAGAATTAAATCGAGTTCGAAATTTGTAAATAGACTAAATTCATTAAATGAGCTGAAAAAACAAAAACTCATTAGTTTAAAAGAAACGGTGGAAATTAAATCTTCAACATATGAAGTTGTATTAGAAAACAAGGAATTTATGAAGAATTCATTAAGCAAAATAAGTGATTTTCTAAAAGATTTAGATGAAAATTTGTCAAAACACTACTAAAAATCCACTTATGAAAACACAAACAAACACAGACCTAAGCGCATTAAACGATAAACAACGAGAAGCCGTAATTAGCGAAAACAAAAGACTTTTGGTTTTAGCTGGAGCCGGCTCCGGAAAAACAAAAACTTTACTTCAAAAACTTATTTATCTTATTGAAGAAAAAGGGGTAAGTCCGTCTAAAATTCTCGCTATTACATTTACAAAAAATGCGACGAATGAAATGTTGGATCGGCTTATTATTTCGGCAGATTCAACTGGAGAATACGAAAAACAACTTTTTGACAAAAGAAGAACAAAAATCGAGAAGGACAAAGAACGTTTTCTTCAACAAAAAAAACATAAATGGATTGATGGATTAACTGTTAAAACCTTCCACTCATTTTGTTATAGTGTTTTGAGAAATGATGGTGTAAATGAATTTGATAATAAATTCAGAATTATTGGAGATGAAAAAAAGGACGAGGAAGACGAGCTGTCAAAACATGTTGCACCTGAAACTGTTTTCGAAGTATTTCACAAAATATTAATAGAAAACTGTGAGAACACTGAATATTTACTAAAGCTAAAGCGGTATATTTTAGACTATATCGTAGATAAAATTCATCTTAAAAAAGATGATAATAATTTCTTTTCAAAAGATGGAAAACATTTTACCACTTTAGATGGCACAAAAGTTCGATCTAAGTCAGAACAGTTTATTGCCGATTGGTTTTATAGACATAGCATAAAATATGAGTATGAACCTGAACTCAACGTAAAAGATTTTTCATTTCATCCAGATTTTTTCGTTCCCGAAGCAAATTTGTATTTAGAACACATCAGCGATTTAAGTTACCCTACCAAAGCAAAGGAAGAACAATTTCAGAAAGGTAAATTGCTTCTTGTAAAAACTTTCGATAGTATGACAAAGGATTCAGCACTTTTTAATCATACTTTGGATAAAGTTATTAAGAATAGATTGCCTTCGGATTATCAAAAAACTACTTTTCTAAATTATAGAGAAGAATTCAACCATTACCATTCTGATGTAAAGGATTTTATCCAACAGGTAATCAGAGTTACTGATATGATTAAAGTTGAAAACATTTCGATTGATACCGTTCTACAAAATGCAAGGAAAGACCAACACGAAAGAATTAGAAATTTTTATGAATTGGCTATACCGATTGTGAAGGGTTTTATAGATTATTGTACAAATAAATCTTATTTAGATTTCAACGATTTAATTTCAAAAAGCACATCGTTATTTCTACATCATGATGATGTAATTCAAAAATATCGAAATAAATTCGAATATATCTTGGTTGATGAATTTCAAGATGTAAACAATTTGCAGGTTGAATTAATAAAGCTTTTACTCACAAACAAAACACAACTTTTCTGCGTTGGTGATGATTGGCAAAGTATTTATGGTTTCAGAGGCTCTAATGTAAATTACATTGTTGAATTTGAAAAGCATTTTGATAATGCTGAAAGTATAAAGCTAAATTTAAACTATCGAAGTACTCAGAATATAGTTGGAGCAAGTAATGAAGTCATTAAACATAACAAATTTAAAGTTGATAAGGATGTTCAAGCTTCAAAAATATCAGAACATAAAATTGTAGTTTTTTCTGGAAACAATCTTGAAGAAAATATCCAATTTTGTAGTGAAAAAGTGAACGAGCTACTTAAAGATGGTATTAATAATGATGAAATATTGTTTTTGTACAGGAGAAATAAAATGTTTAGTCCATATTTCAACTTTTTCAAGGGAGAAGGAACAAGAGTACAGGGGAAAACAATTCACGCTTCCAAAGGATTAGAAGCTAAGGTCGTTTTTATTATTGGTTTAACTGAAGGAAATGGTGGGTTTCCTGATATTTGGTTGGAAGACAGGATTTTCCAGATTATCAAAAAAGCTAACCATGATGTTTTGATGGAAGAGGAAAGGCGACTGTTTTATGTTGCAATAACAAGAGCGAAAGACAAGTTATTTCTGATAACCGAAAAAGGAAATGAATCAAGTTTTCTAAAAGAAATCCCAGATGTTTTTACAGTAAGAACTGTCAATCAAATGAAGTCAGTTGTAGAGAAGATTGAAACCTGCAATAAATGTTTTAGTCAGTTGGAAAAGTTATGGGTTGTTTGTCCTTATTGTGGAGAGAAAATTGAAAAGTAATTCTCTAATATTATGTAAAAATGCTATCCAGAAAGCGGATTAATCCCAATAGTTCTATTAGAAGTGGATATTCCTACGAAGATTTGTTCGTAATGAAATTGTGTGCGGATTGGTTGAATAGTGCAGATAAATATTCTGAAATTAAAGTTCAATTTATACCAGAAGAAATAAGGGATACTCACTTTGCACTTGATGATATTGTTGCTCAACGAAAAAATGGTGCCGCTGAATATTATCAAGTAAAACATGTTCAAAATCCTGATTTAGATTTATGGGATTCCGAAAAAATTGTAAGTAAGGGTCTTGAAAAATGGGTGAAATCATTTTTTGCACTGAAAAGTGCTAAAAAAGAATGTGTGTTATTCACAAATGCGAAATTACACTGTTCTTTAGAAGAGTGTTATCGGGATTATAAATTTGATATTCAAAAATTAAAATCCTCCAAAGTTGAGTTTTACAATTGTTTATTAGCAAATGGATATACAGAAAAAGAGCTAAAGACTTTTTTTGAATCATTTGAATTTCGATTTAATCAACCTAGCAAGAAAACATTAGAGGAAGAACTTCGGAATCATTTTTATCAAAAACTCAAAGTTACCGTCGCTGGTGTTGATAGGTTGCTTTTATATATTAATGAGCAAGGATCAGAAAAAGAACCAAAATCTATCACTCTTCCAGAGATACGATCTAAATTATCCTGGGACAATCCAAGACCACTAAATCAAAATTTTTTTGTACCAGGAGACTTTGAATTTTTTGACAAAAAAACTCATGAGGATATTCTTGAAGATTTATCCAATGTTGATGGTGGGATTAAAGTTTTTACTGGCAAGCCAGGATCTGGTAAAAGTACTTATCTATCTAAGTTATACAACATTCTTCAGAAAAAGGGATATTTAGTTTTTAGACATCATTATCATCTAAATCCAAAAGATACAACTTTCTATGACAGATTGAATTCAAAGCGTGTCGTAGAAGGACTTAAAGCTGAATTCAAAAAACAGAAAAATTCTGTTTTAGATGGATTGGCAGAACAAAATACTGCGCACATTCAACTTAAAGAATTCATAGATACGCTTTCAAACTATAGCGTAACTTCAAAAGTGCCTTTCATCTTAATTATAGATGGACTTGATCATGTAATACGGGAAGGAAATAGTCAAAGAGAACTTATTGATTTTCTTAACGAGATACTGTTTCCTCAAACAGGATATTGGCTAATAATTGGAACACAGGAGATGGCTGTAGATAGCTTTCCGAATGCAATCCATGATTATGCGCCAAAAAATAAATGGATCGAAATAAAAGGACTGTATCGCCAAAGTATTAAATCCATTGTTAACAAAGCATTTCCTAAAAAAGAAAGGGATTATGGCATTTATCACGAGAAAATTATATCTAAAATTTATGCCTTAACGCAAGGAAATCCACTGCACCTACGATATGTTCTTTCTGAAATCACAAATCAGAAAATGCATTTATCGTCGTACGACTTAGATAAGATACCTCCATATAATGGTGAAATTGAAGGTTATTACACAGCGCTCTGGAGAAGACTTTCGCCACTCTCAAAAACAATTTCTTTTGCATTAACTTCACTTGATTTTAAGCTACAGGAAGAACAACTTTTTTCATTATTTAATGATTTGAAAGTGAAACCGTATGAAATAGGAGATAGTTTTTTACAAATTCGTCACTTATTCAGATTTGATTTACAAGGTATTTCTACATTTCACAATAGTTTTTTAGTATTCGTGCTTAATCAACCTGAGTTAGAAATGCAAAAAAGCATACTTTATAAAGTACTTGAGAACTGGTTAAAACAAGATTCACAGAAACAGTTAGCATGGTCAGAATTACCTAAAATCGAATATTATCTAGGAAAACCTCAATTATTATTGTCAATTAACAATGATTGGATAATAGATAATTATATTCAAGGTAAAAGTGAGCAATTGATTGAAAATACTATCTATCTTGCTTCAAAAGCATCTTTTGAACTAAAGAAGTATGATAAAGTTATATATTTTTCTACAGTTTTGGGTGCATTTAGAAATCGAGAATTCAATTTAGGTGATACTTTAGCAGAAATTTGGTTAACCGCATTTAAGATTAATAAGGATTACAATATTGTATATCCAGATTTTTCAACTTTAACTGGCTACCAAATAAAAGAAATTTTAATAGCATTGCATAAGAAAGGTATTGTTGATAAAATTCCTAATGAGGCAATTGATCGGATTAATGACTTATTACAAAGCAATGACGAAGATTATCTAACATTAGTAAAATACTGGCTTGAAGTACTTTCGCAAATCGAAACTAATAATATAAAAAGAGTTTTTGATTTCATAAAACAGTTTAGAAAAGAAAATAAATCTGGTGATTTATTCTTTCATTATATAGGTGAAATTCTTAATTCGAGTCAAGCTGAAGAAATAATTGAGGATATTGTAAAATTAAGATTAGATGCCGAGGAAAAAACAGCTGTTGGAAGGCGCCTTTTAATCGATGATTTAGAGAAAAATAGATCACAATTTGAAAAGCATATTCTAAAATTATTGCCTAATCATCACCACTTTAGAAGTCTCTATTGCAAATTGAGAAATAATACTTCTACTACTGAAATTCAAATAATACCACTTAATGATTTTCCTTCCAAAGTAAGTTTTTATTCTTATGAAATAGATTCTGTTTTCAATTTATTTGAAAAAAATCTTTTTGCTTCTTTTATTAATGATGGTAGTTCCTCATTTATAACCAACACAGACCTCGGAGAAGAAAAATGGGTAGCAGATTTGTATAATGCTGTCTTGAAGATCGGAGATATAATAAAACAACATCATAAAAACAAGCAAACGTTAAACGCAAAAATCGTATTAAAGCCATTAATTGAATTACCAAGTTTAGATTTTATAGAGCATAGAGATTTGTATGATTATCAGAGAGTTTCAATTCCCAAAATAGTTGACAATGTACTTTGGTTTGCATCAATTATCAACAAAACATTTGATAAACTTTTAATATTGAGTTTTGATGATTTATGTTTTCTGAATAATTGGAATTTCTACAACCGTAAATCTTTGCACAGTATAGTTAAATTGCCATCAATTAAAATTAATGAAAAAGATCTAAAGCATTTTATAGATTTAGAGGAACAATATACTTTAGAACAGATAATACCTTTCAATGAAAAAGCTCAAAGATTAATAGAATTATCAATTTTGGCATTTAACAATGGCGACCACGAGAAAGCTCAACAGTTAAATACTAAATCAGCACAGAATATTTTAGCCTATAGTCACCATAAAGATATGTTGCTTTATCAAATTTTGGAAAGTATTAGTATTATTAATTCTGCGAGTTCAAAGAGAGCGAAGGAATTCATAAGAAAAGTATTTCCTTATGTCTTCAATATTGAAAAACTTACTGATGGTGATGAAACGAGGCACTTTATGGGCAAACTTTGTAGTTTATTACCTAAAATTGATCGTGAGTTGTTATTCAATCAATACTTTCAGTACATTGAACAACGCGAATATTACGATATAGAAAATTGCTTCGATGATATTCTTGCGTCATTAGATTATAAAGATCCAGTCGCAAAAGCTATTGGCGGAACTGCAATTGAACCACATTACTCAACTTTGAAAAAAAACTCAAAAGATGATCCCGCTGCACATGTAGTCTTATCTGAATTACAAGATAAATTTAATTATTCTGATAAACCTGAAGAGAAGGAATTCGAAAGAACTAAGATTAATAGAGACCCTAATTTGAGCAATGTTTTACCAGAAAAATTAATCGGATATATCGAAGACAAATTGGGTCATAAAATAAAGTTTGTTGATTACGAAGTTTCCAGTTTTTTATTAGATTGGTTTAAAGCTAAAGCAGATAGCAGATTAACTGAACAGGAAAAAAAGATTAAGATTATTAAAAAGATCCTTAATAATGATTTTTCAAAAGTTTCAAGTGAATTACTTGATGGCATTTATCCTACAGCATATAAATTTGACAAAAATTTTGCATTTGATTGCATTTGTTGGGCTCATTCAAACGGTGGCGGATGGTCTATGTTTACCCAAAACCTTGAAGAATCACGTAATAGATGGACTAGAGTAATGAGGGATTTTCCTGAAAGATTGGATGAATTTTATTTCAAAACTGTATCAAATGTAGGTCTTCGATATGGTCGGGAAAAAGATTATTCTGTACCAATTCCCAACTCAGTGCAATTCTTTTATGACATTGGAGAAGTTTCAACTGCTGAAATAATAATAGAGCATTATTTAGATATGCTCCCCAATATATTTCCAAATGTAAGCTTAGAGATTCCTCAACATTTTACTAATCCAGCCAAGATTTCAGATTTAGACATTTTACTCACGAGATTACATTGGATTAGTCCTATTGTAAGATCGCTAGCTGCAGAGAAAATTTCGGAATTATTAATTGATGACAATTCTGGAGAATATCATGATTATTTTCTAAATTATTTGTTTAATGAAGATTTAGAAAGTAGAGTTTGTGAAGGTTTATTAATTATAATAAAATCACTTCAAAATGATTCTTCATTTTCATATAGGCATATTACTCAATCAGTATTAGATACTTTATTATCAATAAGGTGTATGGCTACTGATTTATTGATGATGAAGATTTCAGACTTATTGAATATCAAATTAAATTTTCAACATCCAATGGTTTTAACTATAACTTCTGCTGAAACATTATTATCAGAGGATAAGTTTAAGCAATTAGTTGGAAGAAATCTCCCAATGATGTATGTTGATTATATTGACTCATTTCAATCAAAAATAAATGGTGGTCTAAGAGTATGGGAAACATGGTGTCGAATGTATGAAGAAGAATGTAAATTTAGAAATCTTAAGTACAACAAAAATCTGGATGAAGATTTTAAAAATTCGCATCATAATCATATGACAGGACGTTGTACAATTTTTGGTGATATTCTCAAATCAACTTTTTTTCGATTAATTGACTTTATTTATCAATTTGGTGAAATAAAATTCATTGATTTTTGGCAGCTCACAATTAAAAACTTACCAGTAGATTATTCGATTTGGGGAATAGAAACTATTAAGAAGCCGAAGAATTGGCAAGAATTTACTGTAAATAAATTAGGAGAAATAGAAAATTTATCACAAGTAATTTCATCTTTCTATGATAACAAGGATAAAAATGTTCCTATATATTATTACTACAGTTTTCCTCTAAATCATAATGATTCTAATTGGAATTCTCGTTTTTTTGAAATTGAATTTACACTATTTGGGTATGATGAACAATTTGACATCGATATTGAAGCTGAAGATATTTATCGGAAGCTTTCAAATTTTGCTTTTTGGTATAATCCAGTTACACAACCATTTCGCTTTGGCATTTTAGATTGTGAGCTAGCTTTTCATCAAACTAAAAGTCCACATAGTGGATTTTTCCCACTTGCCGTACCGATATCAAATCAAACAAATAATATGTGGCAATATTTTAGAATGAAAAATAATATTAATTTATTGTCAGAATCACTTAGTTCAGGACTAATCTTAGAGAATTCATCAGGGATTTTACAATATAAAAATAATGATAAAGTTGTAGCTTTTTATCATGACTTTTTGGATGATTTTAAAGATGTATATCGCTATGATGAACCTTTCGGGTATGGTAATTTTTTGAATATTGATAAATCTTATTTAGATAAATATATTGAAAAAAAAGAGCTGGACATTGCAGTGTTAGTTAAGCAGACTTTAATAACTAAAAATTCTGCAAGTCGCCATGATGAGTATGAGAAGGAAATAAAATATCAAAAAATTTTGGTGAAAATTATTTGATAATTTAAAAATTAGATTTACAAAGATTGGCTCAGAATGGAAATCTTTGTTTTGCCGATGATTTAAATATTTCATTTTCTGGTTACCCCTACCCAAGTAAAGCTGTTCAGAATGATTTTAGAGATTTTTGTGAAGCTGAAGACCTTGAAATTATTACTCAAGACATCGCTAATTCCGCACTTCATATTGTTTTGAGTAAAAATTTATTGTTTGGAAAATCTGTAAAAATTATCGAAAACCAATTGAAAACCGGATATCCGATCACAACTTAATTCTGGCAGAAATTAATTAGAATTTCAACATATGCAATGGAAATGATAAAATGACACCTCCTGCGAAACCCATGTTTGATAGTATTTTTGTTTCAAATCTATTATGTTCTTGACATTGGTAAAACGAGTTTGTTAAATTGGACTTAATTTAAAATTATGTTTGTTTGAAAGATTTACTTCAATAAAAATTCTGCATGGATAATCTGATTATTTCCGATTATCCATGTTCATATTTACAATATTATCAAATATATTTTCGTAAATTTGTGATACAATGATATTAATTGTATTCAATTAATACGCTTAAATACCCTTATAATGTTATTTATATCTCTTTCCAAAGCACAAAAAACTCTAGCCCAAAATGTTCGTGAGCGAAGATTACATACGGATCTTACCCAAGAAGGTTTAGCAGAAAGATCGGGCGTTGCGTTATCAACTTTGAGAAAATTTGAACAAACCGGAATAATTTCTTTAGAATCTTTCTTAAAAATTCTTTCTATTGTTGGAGGATTAGAAGAGGTGATTGAAGTTTTAAAACCTAATAAACCTGTTTTTAAATCGATAGATGAAGTCTTAAATAATGATGAAAAAACCATTAAAAAAAGAGGAAGTAAAAAATGAGAACATCAATCAAAGAATTAAAAGTAGGATTGAATTTTGGATCAGAAATTCAACCGGTAGGACGATTAGCGATTCGTGATGGAATCATTTATTTTGAATATGACAATGCTTTTCTTGAAACTAATTTAGAAATTTCGCCACTAAAATTTCCACTAAAACGTGGAGTAATAGAACTTCCTCGAACACCTTTTGAAGGATTGGCGGGAGTTTTCAATGACAGTTTGCCCGACGGTTGGGGAAGATTACTTTTTGACAGGATGTTGAGAGCTGAAGGGATTTTACCGAATGAAGTTACAGCTTTAGATCGCTTAGCGTACGTTGGATTAAATGGAATGGGAGCTTTGGTTTATGAACCAGATGAAAGTCCTAACCATTATGATGAAAAAATTAACCTTGATGTTTTGGCTTCGCAAACTGAGCGAGTTTTGGAAGGCGAATCTGGAGAAGTCATCAATGAACTTTTGGCATTGAACGGATCTTCTGCCGGAGCGAGACCAAAAGCAATGATTGGTCTTGATTCTCAAAGAAAGAACATTTCTCACGGTACAGGTGATTTGAAAGATGGATTTGAACATTGGATTGTGAAATTTCCGAACACGCAAGATGGTAACGATTCAGGAGCTATTGAATATATTTACTCGATAATGGCAGAAAATGCAGGATTAGAAATGCCTGCAACACACTTATTTCCTTCACAAAAAGGGAGTGGATATTTTGCCGTAAAAAGATTTGACAGAGATAAAAATAAGCGCTTCCACATGCACACTGTAAGCGGATTGATTCATAGTAATTACAGGTTTCCATCTCATGATTATGAGGATTTGTTGGCTTTAACGAATGTTCTTACCAAAGATATTCGAGAGGTTGAAAAAATGTTTCGATTGGCTGTTTTCAATGTAATGGCTCATAATCGGGACGATCACGCGAAAAACTTCAGCTTCCTAATGAATGAGTTTGACGAGTGGAAATTGTCGCCAGGCTACGATCTCACATTTTCTAATGGACCTGGCGGAGAACAAAGCACAATGGTGATGGGAGAAGGACGAAATATTACACGAAGGCACCTTGAAAAATTGGGGTTGGAAGCAAAACTTTCGAAAGCGTTAATAGATGAAATCATTCAAAAGACAAGTGCGGCATTGGGAAATTGGAAAAGCTTGGCAAAGGGATATGGTGTCAAGAAAGAAAATATTGAGCTGATTGAGAAACGTTTTGTAATATTTTAGATAATTGTTAGTATGAAAATTTACTATCACATCAATTAAATAGTCATAATTTGTCCGTTTGCTTGTTTATCTTTGACCTATAAAATTTAAACAATGGCAAAAAGAGATCAAATGCTACGTTTGATTCACATTTCAAACCTGCTTCAATCCAAGAAAAATGTGGGTGCGACTTATGATGAAGTGCTCAAGTACTTGGAAGAAAAACATTATTCAAATGGTTTCGATAATGATTTGGCGTTCAGTGAAAAAACATTCAAGCGTGATAGGGATTTACTTTGGGAACTTTTCGGAATTGAAATCCAATTCAAGCGATCGACCATGACTTACCAAATTGTTGAAGATGAAAACTTGGAGCAATCCAAAGGTGTTTTTGATAATTTACTGTTAGTAAACGCTTACCGACAAACCGCTGATCATTCTAAAATAATGCTTTTTGAAAAGCGTCAAGCATCTGGATTACACAATCTAGAGGGACTTATTTATGCGATTAAGAACTCGAAACTCATCAGTTTTAATTACACCAAATATTGGGATGGAATTCCTCAAAGAAAAGTCGTAGAATCTTATGCAGTGAAAGAATTCCGAAATCGCTGGTATTTGTTGGCGAATGAAAATGAAGGAAAAGATTTTTTCATAAAAAGCTACGGTTTAGATCGACTCACCGATTTGGAAATTCATAATAAAACTTTCAAAAATATTGAAACAGATATTGAAAAACTCTTTGTTAACTCATTCGGAATTGTTTCTACACCTGGAGAAACACCAAGGAAAATTGTTCTTTCATTTGATCCGTGGCAAGGAAAATTTGTAAAGTCGCTGCCAATCCATCATTCACAAAAAACATTGGTTGAAAACGATGAAGAATTTCGAATTGAATTAACATTAGTTCCCACCTACGATTTCTATCAGGAATTGCTTACACATGCTGAAAGATTGCGAATTATGGAACCGAAAAGTGTTAGGGAAGAATATTTGAAATTTCTTTCTGTGGCGCGGGAAATGAATGAAAAAGATAAGAAATTTTGAGCAAGAAAATTATGAATCTATATCTGGATGACCTTCGTTCTACTCCTGAAAATTTTGAAAGAGTTTATGACTATGATGAATTTGTAAACTTCATCAACAAAAATGGTGTTCCTGAGTTCATCAGTTTCGATCATGATTTAGGAGAAGGAAAAACAGGTTTCGATTGTGCGAAGTTTTTGGTTGAATTCTGTTTGGACAATGGAGTTTTGGAAATCAATTTTCAAGTCCATAGCCAAAATCCTGTGGGAAAAGAAAATATTGAGAAATTGCTTGCTAATTTTAACAGATTAAAGAATAGGAATCACTAAAAGATGAAAATTTTGTCACAAAATCAGTAGATATTTGCGACAAAATTTCGTTTTTTTCCATTTTGACAATCGTTAAACTGATGATTCTTATTAATTTCATCAGACCGGAATATCAAGTGATAAAATAAAAGCGACGATAAAAACTACGACTAAAAATAGCAGACTAAAACCTAATCGCTTCAAAATTATTTTTCTTTCTTCAGAATGTTTCTTTTCAATTTCTTCTGTTACTTCTTCGAAGAAATGATTTCTAATTTTTATTAAAATGCTCATATTTTTTATTCAAAGATAAGTGCTGATGGAGACAAAGTGCGACTGTGAAAAATAATGTTGAGGGACTTGTTTTGGCGGTTTGGATGCCTATATTTGTTAGAAATTATTAATATGAACGAAAGAGCAAAGTTTTTAGAAAAAAGGGAAAAATGGTTGAAAGAAGTCGCAGAAGTTTGTCATGAATACGCATTAGAAATAGATAAGAATTTTTATGTGTTTCAAACCAACTCTGATCGCTTCCGTGCCGAAATTCTTTTTATTGGAATTAATCCAGGTGGAAATGAATCTTATAGTGATGCACTACTAAATATAAAAAAATACAAGAATGAAGACAGGCGACTTTGGACAAATTTAGGTTACGATTGTAATACTTTAGTGGAGAAGCCACAATGGGAAATTGAAGAAAAATTTAAAGGTAATGACGTTATGAGAAGTAGGCTAAAAATTATGTTTCATAATGAGCATTTACATTCGAAACTAAAAGATTCAGTTTTTATGAATATGTTTTACTTTAATACAAAAAAAGCAAACGATATAAAAGATTTACCTTTGAAGATGAGAAACTATTGCGAAACAAAGACTCTTGATTTTATTAAAATAATTGAACCCAAGAATATTATCTTTTTTGGTTCTGAGACCAACTTGAAAAAAGTAGGATTAAAGAATTTTAAATATCTAGGCGATAATATTAAAACTGCAAATCTCAATGACCTGAATGTTTTTGTGATACCTCATTATGGCTACTATAGCGCATACAGTTATGAAAATGGGGAACGTACTGGCAATAAATTAAGTGTACTATTAAAATGAAAAAAATCCACCCGTGGCAAGCCAATGATTTAGCCGGAGATTACGAAGATAGAGGTTTCCATCCAACTGATTGGGAAGAAGTAACTGATTTTGACGAAGAAGGTTATGGTTGGGTTTGTACCAATGATGGTTTTGGCTTTGTAAACAGAGAAGGATATTTGGTAATTCCCGATGAATACCAAAGTATCTATCATCCTTTCTTTCAAAACGGATATTGTATAGCAAGGAAAAATGAAAAATATGGAATTTTCGACCGCCAAAATAATCCTGTAATACCGTTTATTTACGACAATGTTTTTGCTGACCTTTCATCCGAAAATCCACGAGTTGCACTTTGTTTTAATGGAAAGTGGAAAATCATCGATATCGATGGAAACCTGATTCTGCATTTGAATTATGATGATTTTTATAGTTTCAACGAAGATTTGATCATTGTTGGTAATGACGATAAATACGGAATAATTGATTTTGATCAAAATGTTATCATGGATTTTGAATGGGATCATTTGGAGTTTATCGGTGACAATTTTTGTGCAGGAAAAACTGTCGATGTATTCTTTGACAGAGAAAAATTGGAATTAGAAGGTGTTCACTATAGTAATTATTTCAAGTATTTTAACAAAGATTTTCAGAAAATAAAGTTCGGAATCATCGACATCCATAAGAATATCCTTTTCCCTTTTGTTTCTGATTCACCAGTTCGAGAATTCAATCCCAAAAATGGTCGAGCAAGAATCATAAAAAATTATTGGGAAAATCCTGATTTGGATGACGATGATTTGTGTTTTGTTGCAGATTCTGAAGGAAACAAAATTCCTTTTTCACCATCTTTGACGAAAGAAGAAAGAAGCAAAAACTTTCATAAAAGATGCCACGAACTTATCTTTGGAGAAGGAACATTCCCATATTAAATCTGCATCCAATACGAACCAGAATCCACCGACCGAAACCTTCCTTTTGAAGTCGTTGCATAAATTGTTTCGCCTCTTCGGAAAATATCCCAAAATTCTCCTACTTCGGTCGAGCCATTAAATCTGATTTGCCAAGAAATCCCTGCGTTATCAGAAATTTCGAGCAAAAAAGGATTGGATTTTGAAATGCGGATGAGTTTTATCCCCATCGAAATAATTTGAGCCATAATGAGTTTTTTTGAAAATTCAGACATTCTGTTTCATTTTTGATAATATATCCTGCTTCATCAAACGATCATACATAACGATTGAACCAGCAACTGAAACATTCAGCGATAGTTTTCCAGGCAATTGCACAATTTGATCACAGTGATTTTTTGCATCCTCGGATAAGCCTTTTAATTCAGAACCTAATAAATAAACGGCTTGGTTCGGATGTTTGAAATCACTAATCGGAATGCTATTTTCAGCCAATTCAATTCCGATAAGTTTACTTTCCATCGGAAGCGATTTGTAGAAATCTTCAAAAGTTTCAAAGTAGAACAGAGGAATATGGCGATAGGAAGCAATGGTGTCGGTCTTCATTCTTTTATACTGACCACCAATGACAAAAATAAAATCAGCTCCCATAATTTGTGCTGAACGCCAAATAGTTCCGATGTTTTGGGTTTGCATTGCAGTTTCAATTCCGATTCCGAAAAACCCTTTTGTTTTCGGATAATCAATCGCATTAGGATAATCTTTCATTGTAATTTTTGTAAAAATAAACAGGCAATGCGACAAAAGATGTCCGTTTATTGTTTCAAAAAAAAAATTATAAATACGGCGATTGAGGGTTATTTTTCGATATCAAAAACAATCGGCGCGTTCACAAGTTCATAGCGCTCATTAAGAACACTTCCATTAATGAAAGTAGTTTGTCCATTTTTGAAAATGCCATAATCTTCATGAATATGACCGAACAAGTGGTATTTCGTTTTACTTCTTCAATCTTTTTTATTAATTCTTCGCAACCAACATTTAAACCCGAAATTGTTCTGTCTAAAACTCCAAATGATGGACCGTGCGTTACTAAAATATCGGTATCAATCGGAATGTTCTTCCAAACTTCGGAAATGTCTTTTCCACGGTCAAGATTAAATGCCCAATTGAAAAATGTTGGAGTATATGGAGATCCCCAAATTTTAATGCCTTCAATTTCAACAGAAGAATTATGAAGATAAATCGTATTTTCATTTAGAAAACGCTTGATGCTTTTAGGGGTTTCGTTTTCAAAAAAGAAATCGTGGTTACCTGCAATAAATATTTTGTGAGGATTATCCAACGCACAAAACCACCGCATGAAATCCTCCACTTCATGATCTCTTCCCATTTTTGAAATATCTCCACTATGAATTACAATATCTGCATTCGGCAAATCTTTCAGTTTTCGGTGCTGACTATGAGTGTCGGATAGAAAGAGGATTTTCATTTGGTTATATAAAGAAGTGAAATTAATTCAAATTTTTCAAATCTCCTGTTAATCTTTAGACTTTTCAAACATTCTTGCAAATGGATTGTACACAACTTGACAAGTAATTAATCCTTCTTCCTCCTGAATTAGTGTTGTGTGATTTTCAGTAACCAGTTCTGCAGGTTCTTCAATTAAATAAGTTTCGTTGATTAAATCAAGGTTGATTACTTTTTTTGTCTTTGTAATAAAGTGTCCATTGTTTGAAGATGGAGCGATGTTAATTTTCATTTCAGTTTTCATGATATAAATTTTTAGAATTCGTAAGTCATTTTTGCAAAATATTCATCACCAGAAATTTTGGAATATTCAGTGATTTCTTTTAGAGATTTTAGCTTTTGATAACCTTCTTCAGTAAAAGTGGTAAAGAATCGCTCACCTTGTCTTGAGATGCTTTTTATATCGTTTTTCACTATTGTTGGAATTTGATACAATGAAGCAATTGCATTTTTTGCCGATTTGTATTTTGGCTCAACTCCAAGAAAAAACATTCTGTCAGTTGAAGGGCAGTAACAGTGAACAAAAGCAACACTGATTCGATTGATTTTCCCTCTGTAAAGCGTGTAAACACCGATGTTCATTCCTTTGGTTGTTCCTTCTAAAAAACTATCTTTCTTTTTATCAATGTAAACATCAGTTTCAGTAAGATAAGACTTGAAAAAATTACAAATTCCGATTTCACCATCTCTTTGCTGAATGAAAGAAATAATTGCTGACTTAATTTCTTCGTTCTTTTCATTGGCAAAATCTTCCAAAGTATATTTTCTTTCTTTTATTTTAATGTATAAATCTTCAGGCAATTCAATGCCGTTGATGTAATAATGTCCTGTTCCATCAATCCACTCAAAAGCTTTTCCAGAAATTGAATTTAGTCTTCCTTGATTGTCTCTACAAATATTTTTGGGAGGGTGAATTGCAAGAACGAAATTTCCACAATCGTAAACTTGGAAAAATCCAGAATTTATTAATTTTTTGAAATTTCCAAAAATATCATTTTCAAAAGTTTCAATTTTCTCTAAAAAATCTGATCCTATTAATAAATAAAAATATAATTGGATGTTCTCGAACTGAGATTCTTTTCTATGAAAATCGAGAATGTTAGTTTCAAAGTTTTGATCAATTCCAGAAATGCGATAAGATTTCCAAACGGTACGCCAAGTTTGATTAATTATTGAAATATTTACCGACTCTTTAATTATTTCTCGAATACACTTCTGGACAGATGTGTCAACAGAATTTTTTAAAGTTTCATTAAAATGCCTTGTAAGAAAAGTCCATAGAGAAGGAGATGTAGTATTCTCATATGAATTTTCTTGATGCTTTAATTTATCAATTTTAGAAAGTGCATCGAACCAACTGTTGCAATAAATTATTTCAGGATTATCCCTTTTCAAAATTTCGGAATAAAGCCAATTAATTCCTCCTTCAAAATGAGTTATATTTATTTGTTGAGAAAAAAGGAATTTTTCAATTCTTTTTTGAACTATGTTAGACAATAATTCTGTTTGCGCTTGATTTAACTTTTGAATTTTCATTTTGATAATTTTTTAAAGATAAAACAAAAGTAAGCAGCTAATAAGACGAAAGATGTCTGTTTAAAATAGTGATTATGAAATGTTCCTGAAGATTACTAAATTTGGAACTAATTCGTCGGGAAGTATTAATTTCAAAAAGTTCGTCGGGAAGTATTATCTGATTGACTATTAATGAAATACATTGTTTTCTGGGTACAAAAGTAGTACAAAAGTGTTAAAATTTTCAATTATTTCACTACTTCAAAATGAAAAAACCTTTGTTAATGGTGCTTTGCAAAGACGAAAATGTTGACGGTATCTACACCCAAAAGATGTTGCAGCACCTTGGAACTGTACTACTTTAGTACTACATGATTTAACGTAAAAGCTTATTAATAAAGGAAAGTTAAGATACTGTATCGGGAAATAAATTTGTTTTCCATCACAAAAGTACAAATGCAAACTGTCTAAAAAGTAGACCACTTAAAATTCTGCACCTTTTTTAGTTTAGAATTAATTTTAAAAAAAAATTAACACGCTTGCTAAAAGTTAAAAATCACTATATTTGGTAGTTTAGGATTTAATAAAAAACCCTAAATTTTATTCACAAAAATAATTTCAAATTATCTTGAAATGCAAATCAAAAATGAGCAAAAGAATAAATTATATAATTGAAGAAATCGCTGACCAATATGTTATTGAGGACAACAATAGACCTTGGATTATTGGTTTTAGTGGTGGAAAAGATTCAACCGTTTTACTAACTCTTACTTGGTTGGCTCTATTAAAATGTTAAAAGAAAAACTTCCATTTTATGTTCATTGTTTTACGCACTTAAAACGAGATGCTAAAAATGGTGGTGCTCCACATAAACCTATTTTATTGTTAAGCATTATTAGTTTGTTTCAAAAAGGAATTTTTACTGATAATCAAATTAATATTTTACCTGAATTAGTTGCTTCTTTTAAATCAAATTGGTCAAAATTGGTAGTAACCAATCATCATCCTATTTTTGCAATGCCATTTTATCATATGAATTCCGAACATTTCTGGAAATTGATTGCGAATGTTGGGTGCGAAAAATGGATTGAAAGTAAAAGTTCGATGCGAAGTTTAGGAAATCTAACGACTGCTATTAAATTTGCACTTATTGACACCGAACTTGCGCAGTTACTTCTTCAACCTGAATGCAGAGATATTTTAAAAATTTCCATTTTAGATAAATATTTTCCGGAAACGAAATCAAATTTTGGTAATAATGGAAATGACGATTTACCAAATATATCTATTTTAAATGAACCTTCGGAAGAATATAAAAGAAAAATAATTGAGTTAAAAAGCCAAGTTGATGAAAATGCTTTTCAAGAAGAAGTTTTTATTCGAGGTGGATTATTCAAAAGAGAAATTCCTAAAATTTATAACAATACTTGTGCAATAACAGGTTTAAGAATTGATGCAATAACCAATGTTTCAATGGTTGATGCTTGTCATATTGTTCCATTTTCAGAAGGTTATGATGACACATTAACAAACGGAATTGCACTTTGTCCAAATCACCACAGAGCTTTTGATAGAGGATTGATTTCTATTTCTGATGACTATAAAGTAATTATCAATAAAAATTTCGTAGAAAAAACTTCGATTTACAATATTTCTCAATTTGCAGGAAAAAAAATAACACTTCCAGAAAATTCTAATTTTCATCCTGCTAAAGAAAATCTTTTTCAACATCGAAAAAGATTTAATTTCTAACTAAAACCGAATAATTAAATTGAATTTGGAGAAATTTTTATTGCAGAGTAAATTTCATATTTTATCATACCTTTGTGATAATATCAAATGATACTATCATTAATGAAATCGAGTTTACGAGATTGCATCCGACAGTATTATAAAAATATTAAATAACGGATGAAACCACCTTATAACATAACAGAAAAAATTGTAGCGTTAGTTGCTTCTATTTCAGAAAAGATAGGAGAAATTAACGCTACTCATTTATATAAACCCGCCACCGAATTACGAAAGAAAAATAGAATCAAAACTATTCAATCGTCTTTAGAAATTGAGGGTAATACATTGACCGAAGAACAAATCACGGCTTTATTAGAAAACAAAAGAGTTTTAGCACCTCAAAAAGATATTTTAGAAGTTCAGAATGCCATAAAAGTATATGAACAACTCAACACTTTTAATCCTTTCCAATTAAAAGATTTAGAAAAAGCTCATTCTGTTTTAATGAATGGATTGATTGATAATGCAGGAAAATTAAGAACTACCAATGTTGGAATTGTAAAAGGTTCAAAAGTAGAACATATTGCACCAAACGGAACAATGGTACACGGATTGATGAAAGACCTTTTTGAATATCTGAAAAAAGACACCGATTTAATCCTTCTCAAAAGTTGCGTATTTCATTATGAATTTGAATTTATTCATCCGTTTATTGATGGCAACGGAAGAATGGGCAGATTGTGGCAAACTTTAATTCTAATGCAACAATATCCTGTTTTTGAATTCCTCCCTGTTGAATTACTGATAAAGCAAAAACAAAGCGATTATTACAAAAAATTATCCGAATCCGATAAAAAAGGAAATTCAACACCTTTTATTGAATTTATGTTGGAAATCATTTTAGAGTCATTAGACGGACTTTTGCAATCACAATCCGTAACACTTCATACAGAAGATAGAATACGTTTATTTAAAGAAAAAATAGGCAAGAATATATTTAGTAGAAAAGACTATATGCAATATTTTAAAAACATATCTGCACCAACAGCAAGTAGGGATTTAAAATGGGCAGTTGAACAAAACATTTTAACTAAATTTGGAGAATTACGATTAACGGAATATCAGTTTAAATAATTCATTTTTTAACCAATATTTTCGCCTATTTTCAAAGCTTTTGACAATAATTTGGCACACGAACCCTTATAACGCTGAAAATTTCAAAATAATGCAAATTTTGTATCGGAAAGTAATAAATATATAAAGCTTGTTTTTAGAAGAGTTATCATATTATATTCATTGTTTTACGCACTTAAAGCGAGATGTGAACAATGGAGATGCTCCACATAAACCTATTTTATTATTAAGCATTATCAGTTTGTTTCAAAAAGGAATTTTAAAATTTTCTGTTTTTTTAGAGGTTAAATCTTGGAAATAAATTAAAAAAAAGCGTTTATTCCTGCACGTCAAGTTTTGGTTTTTGTCCTCTTTTTCCGGCTTCTAAAATCGGTAAATTGGCATTTAACGCTTCATTACCTTTCAGCGGGAACTTATCTTGTAAACCTCAATGTTGGTGGATTCTCTGAAACCAAAAAACTAATTATAAAATAAAATAGTTTTTGAATATGCAAACCTAAATCCAATAGGTTTGCACATTCAAAATTAATAAACCTTCTTTATCAAAAATAATGTCGATTACCATTTATAACTCTAAAGGAAACATTGTCGGTAATTTCAAACGATATATCCAGTGCTATTTAAGCAAATTGCCCAAAGGTATTTATTTGATTTTTATCAGTCATTCCAATGGAAAAAACAAAGACATTTAATTTCGATTTAATGATGTTAAAAAGAATAGCCTATTTATTCTCTTTAGGAATTTTTATTTTCATGTAAAAGCAGGTTTATTACACCCCTAAATCAGCCTGTTAGCGAAGAAAATGGAAATGCTGAAGTAATATTATTGCAGAAAAAAAGATTTTTCAGCGGCTATTAGTTTATACGAAACAGCATGTTTCAAATGCCACGATCTTAATAAACCTTCGGATTATACGGATGAAGAATGGATCCCAATAATGGAAGATATGGCGCCTAAAGCACATTTAACCAAATATCAACATCATTTGATTTTAGAATATCTTACCCAAAACAATTAATTTTTTTCTTTTTATTAGATTATTTTTCATGAAGGAGGCTGTCGTTTTTTGACAGCCTCTTTTTTTTTTTTGATTATCCGTTTTTAGTAATAAATTTGATTTACTCTGAAAAATAAAGAAATTCTTAAATATACTAATCTCATTGAACGCCGTTTCACTGTGGTTTTATTAAAAGTGACCACTGCTTAAAAGCGGACATTCAGTTTTTATTTTTATAAACTCAAAAAAAAATTATTAAAAAAGGAATACCTTATTTTAGATTGTTTTTAAAATGAAGTAGTTCTTTTTTCCTTTTTGTAAGAGTAAGAATTTACCATCAATTAAGTCTTTTTCTTTGGCAGAAAAATTTTCGGTAATCTTCTGCTTGTTTACGGAAATGGAGTTTCCTTTCAGTTCTCTTTGCGCTTCACTTTTAGATTTCAAAAATCCTGATTTTTCAGTCAGTAAATCCACGATATTGCTGCCAATAATTTCAGATTTTAATGATTCTTTTTGAGGAACACCATCAAAAATATCTAGAAAAGTCTCTTCATCCAAACTTACTAAATCTTCAGCAGTGGATTTTCCGAATAGGATTTCAGAGGCTTTAACCGATTTTTCATATTCTTCTTTTCCGTGAACCCAAACCGTCACTTCTTCCGCCAATTTTTTCTGTAATTTTCTTTCGTGTGGAGCGGTTTTATGTTCATCAATTAATTTTTCAATTTCTTCTTTTCCTAAAAAAGTATAAAATTTTATAAATCTTTCTGCATCTTCATCCGTGGCATTCAACCAAAATTGGTAAAAACGGTACGGTGAAGTTTTCTTTTTATCGAGCCAATAATTTTCACCACTTTCAGATTTTCCGAATTTTGAACCATCAGATTTCGTGATTAAAGGAACCGTTAATGCAAAAGCTTCTCCTTGCGCTTTTCTTCTGATGAGTTCAGTTCCTGTGGTGATATTTCCCCATTGATCTGAACCGCCCATCTGTAATTTTACATTTTTAGATTTATATAAATGTAAAAAATCATAACCCTGTAAAAGTTGGTAGGTAAATTCTGTAAAACTCATTCCTTCAGCGCCACCTTCTCCGGTAATTCTTTTTTTTACCGAATCTTTGGCCATCATATAATTTACGGTAATGTTTTTCCCCACATCGCGAATGAAATCCAAGAAACTGAATTGCTTCATCCAATCGTAATTGTTAACTAATTCAGCTGAATTGGCATCATTTCCATCAAATTTTAAAAATCTGGAAAGCTGATCTTTTAAACAGTTTACATAATGATTTAGGGTTGATTCATCCAATAAATTTCTTTCTGCAGATTTTCCTGAAGGATCACCAATCATTCCTGTAGCACCACCAACCAAAGCAATAGGTTTATGACCGTGTTGCTGAAAATGAGCCAAAATTTTAATTTGAATTAAGCTTCCAATATGAAGTGAATCCGCAGTTGGATCGAAACCAATATACGCAGTGGTCATTTCTTTATTCAGTTGTTCATCGGTTCCAGGCATCATATCGGCGAAAAGTCCGCGCCATTTCAGTTCTTCAATAAAAGGATTCATAATTCAAAAAATTTGAATTGCAAAAATAGAAAAAATAGGCTAAAAAAGAAGGTTTTTGGCTTAGTTTGAAGTTTTGGCTAATGCATTTTCTTTTTGCATTCTTTTATAAATTCGGTTACTCATCAAAACGGAAAATTCGTAAAGAATCAATAATGGAAAAGCGGCAGCCAACATACTGAAAACATCGGCAGGTGTTACAATAGCAGCAACAACCATAATTAAAACAATCGCATGTCTTCGGTAAGTTTTCAGGAAAACCGGAGTTAAAATCCCTATAGCTGTAAGAAAATAAACGATAACCGGAAAAAGAAAAACCAATCCCATTCCTAAAACCACTTGAAGAAAAAGGGTAGTATAATCTGAAAGATCGAAAAGCTGGGTAATGGAATCCGAAATCGAAAACATCATTCCGAAATTGATGGCTAAAGGTAAAATCAAGAAATATCCAACTAAAACGCCGAGTAAGAATAAAATCCAAATAAAATTGATGGCAAAAGTTGATTTTTTTCTTTCATTGGGATGTAACGCAGGACTGATAAATCGCCATAATTCCCAAATAATATATGGAAAAGCCAAAACCATTCCTCCAAAAATGGAAACCGACATCATTACATTAAATTGCTGCATCATTTTTTTCTGCTGCACCGCAAATTCATTCGGTAAAACAATGCTGTCTTTTCCTATAAATTCTCTTGAATAATGATTAATAGCTTTGAAAGTTACAAAATCGTTCTTAGTGGGTCCGAAAAAAATGTGATCCATAATCCAGTTGATATTGAATCCCACAATAAAACCACCCACAATAATTGCAATAATACAACGAATTAAATGTCCGCGCAGTTCACCAATGTGTCCCCAGAATGATAAATCTTTTTCGTTGCTCAATTTTTAAATTTTTTTTGAAAGTGCAAAATAAGGAATTATAAATTTTATAAAAGAAAAAACAGGAAATAAAACGCTATTTTATAAGGAACTAATTAATTCCTTCATCCAAAAGACGGTGTAAATCCACAATTCCAAAATATTTTCCCTGATCGGTAACGATTAATTGACCAATATTTTTTTCCTTCAGAATTTTCATGGCTTCTTTAGCGAGTTCGTTCTTGTCAATCGTTTTTGGATTTTTACTCATGATTTCAGAAGCTACAACATGGGTAACGTCCTCGTTGTTGTTCATTAACATTCTTCTTAAATCACCGTCAGTTATAATTCCAAGAATTTCTTCATTTTCCGTGACAACAGTAACTCCATGTGTTGATCCGCTTACAGAAATTATAATTTCACGAATATTGGCATTTTTTGAAATTTGAGGTTTTTGCGGAGAGAGAAACTGTTCCACTTTTGCGGTAAGATTTTTCCCCAAACTTCCGCCAGGATGAAATTTTGCAAAATCAGTTTCTTTAAAATTTTTAATTTCCATTAAAACCACCGCTAAAGCATCTCCTAAAGCCATTTGTACTGTGGTAGAACTTGTTGGAGCCAATTTATTGGGGCAAGCTTCTTTCTCTACAAAAGTATTAAGGACAACATCGGAATTTTCGGCTAATTTGGATTTTAGATTTCCCGTCATTCCTATTAATGCGGAAGAATATTCTTTAAGATAAGGAACCAAATTCACAATTTCCGGAGAATTCCCGGAATTCGAAATACATAAAACCACATCCTGCTTTTGTATCACGCCTAAATCACCATGTATAGCTTCAGAAGCATGTAAAAATTGGGAAGGAGTTCCTGTTGAATTAAGTGTTGCAACAATTTTATTTCCTACGTGTGCTGATTTTCCAATACCTACAATAATTAGCTTTCCACTTGCTGAACTAATGATTTTTACAGCATTTACAAAACTTTCATCAATCCGGTTTTTCAGCTTTTCAAGTTCAGAGATTTCAATTTCCAGAGAAGTTTTTGCCAAGGAAATAAGTTGATGATTTTCCAAAATATAAGGATTTATTTTTAAAAATTTAATTTTCTTTTAAGTTGAATTTAACTTTAAAATTAATTATCTTTGGTTAAATGCAAATTTAGCAAAGAAAATTGAAGAATATTAGTGAGGAATTTGGAAACTTTATTTTATGCAATTCTCACCTCAAAAATAAATTCATCATTAGAATATGAAAGCACAAAACACCGATTTATCTAAAGAATTAAAAAAATATTTCGGTTTTTCAAAATTTAAAGGACAGCAAGAAAAAATCATCCAAACATTATTAGCCGGTAATGATGTTTTCGTTTTAATGCCTACAGGAGGTGGTAAATCATTATGTTATCAACTTCCGGCGTTAATTTCTGAAGGAACTGCCATTGTGGTTTCACCGCTTATTGCCCTGATGAAAAATCAGGTAGATGCAGTAAACGGACTCTCTTCCGATGAAGGAGTAGCGCATGTACTGAATTCATCTTTAAACAAAGCCCAAACAAATCAAGTTTTCAGTGATATAAAATCTGGAAAAACAAAACTTTTATATGTAGCTCCGGAATCGTTAATAAAGGAAGAATATTTGGAATTTTTAAAAGAAGTAAAAATATCTTTCGTAGCTATTGATGAAGCCCATTGTATTTCGGAATGGGGACACGATTTTCGCCCGGAATACAGAAATTTGAAACTAATTATTGATAAAATTGCCGAAGTTCCGGTAATTGCTTTAACGGCAACAGCAACCCCTAAAGTTCAGGATGATATTCAAAAAACTTTGGGAATGACCAAAGCTACCGTTTTTAAGGAAAGTTTTAACCGTCCTAATTTATTTTATGAAGTTCGCCCCAAAATAAATATTGATAAAGAAATTGTAAAATTCATTAATCAAAATAAAGGAAAATCGGGAATTGTTTATTGTTTGAGCCGGCGAAAAGTAGAAGAATTTGCCCAACTTTTGCAAGTAAATGGTATTAATGCGCTTCCTTATCACGCAGGATTAGATCAAAAAACGAGAGTGGCCAATCAAGATAAATTTTTGATGGAAGAATGCGACGTTATTGTCGCCACTATTGCTTTCGGAATGGGAATCGATAAACCGGATGTGCGATTTGTGATCCATTATGATATTCCTAAATCTTTGGAAAGTTATTATCAGGAAACCGGAAGAGCGGGAAGAGATGGTGGAGAAGGTTATTGTTTGGCATTTTACGACCCTAAAGATATCGAAAAATTAGAAAAATTTTTAGCACAAAAACCGGTTTCAGAACGAGAAATCGGATTACAGCTTTTGAATGAAGTCGTAGGTTATGCCGAAACTTCGATGAGTAGAAGACAGTATATTTTATATTATTTTGGAGAATCTTTTGATCCGGAAAAAGGAGATGGAGCCAAAATGTGCGACAATTCTGTAAATCCGCCAAAGCTAAAAGATGCTTTCAAGGATTTGAAAACACTTTTGGAAGTAACGCACAAACTGGATGAAAAATTCAGAACTAAGGATTTAATTAATATTTTGGTAGGAAAAGAAAGTTCAGTTACCAAATCTTACCGTTTAGAAACCCATAAACTTTTCGGAATCGGAAAACATGAATCTGATAATTATTGGAAATCTATTATCCGACAAGCCACTGTTCAAAACTATCTCCAAAAGGACATTGAAACGTATGGTGTTTTAAAAATTTCTGAAAAAGGAAGAAAAGTAATTGATGGAACTTCCAAGGAAAATTTCTTGATTGCAGAAGATCGGGAATACAACTTGGATCAATTAAAATCCAGTTCCGAGAAAGTGGAAGTGCAAGCTGGTGGAGGTTTAGACCAAGTTTTGTATGGGCAACTCAAAGAATTGAGAAAAAAAGTGGCTAAAAAACATGAAATTCCTCCTTATACGGTTTTCATGGATCCAAGTTTAGAAGATATGACGACGCAATATCCCATAACTGTTGAAGAAATCGGTAAAGTTTACGGTGTTGGTGAAGGTAAAGCCCGAAAATATGGAAAAGAATTTGCCGATTTTATCGCAAAATATGTAGAAGAAAATAATATCGAACGAACACAGGATATGGTGCTGAAAGGCGTTGCCAATAAGTCCAGTCACAAAGTTTTTATTATCCAAAATACCGATAAAAAAATTGATTTAGAAGATATTGCCAAAGCAAAAAATCTTTCGATGAATGAGCTTTTGAAAGAAATGGAAAGTATTGTTTATCAGGGAACTAAACTCAATATCAATTATTATATAGAAGACAATTTTGATGAAGATATGGTAGAAGAATTTATGGACTTTATGAAAGGTTCAGAAAGCGATTCCATGAAAGTGATTACTGCAGAATTTGGTGATGATTTAAGCGATGAGGAAGTAAGAATGTTGCGGATTAAGTTTATTTCGGACGTGGCAAATTAATATAAAAAAATGAAAAAGTATATTTTTGGACTATTGCTTATTTCTGCGAATTTTTTATTTGCACAAAAGTTGGAATATAACCCCAATAAAGCACCGATAAAAGTTGAGAATGAAGAGATTGCTAAACCTAATTTTCAAAAAAAAGGGTATAAAGTTATATTCAGAGATGGAAAAACATTTAATGAGAAACCATTATATATTCTTGACGGTAAAATGATAGAAGATATGGATTTCCAAAATATTAATCCTCAAAATATAGAATCCATCGAAATTCTAAAAGATGAAAATGCTACCAAAATTTATGGAGAAAAAGCCAAAAATGGCGTCATTATTATTAAGACTAAAAAAATCTTGAAACCTCAGAAAAAGCAGGAAAAACAAAAACAGGATATTTTGGCAATTTAATTTTTATCCCTATTTCATAAGATTAATTAGTGAAAATCTCTCAATTTTTGAGAGAATTTCGTATTTTTGTACACCTTAAAAAATCAATTTAAAATCATAAAAAATATAATATGAGTCAATTCGATGTTACCGTTATCGGTTCTGGTCCTGGTGGTTATGTAGCGGCAATCCGTGCAGCACAACTGGGTTTCAAAACTGCAATTATCGAAAAATATCCAACAATGGGCGGAACGTGTCTGAACGTTGGCTGTATTCCTTCAAAAGCTCTTTTGGACAGTTCGGAACATTTCCATAATGCTGCGCATAATTTTGCAAATCATGGAATTATCATAGATTCACCAAAAGCAGATATTGCCAGAATGGTTGAGCGCAAAAATGAAGTGGTAGATCAAACCACCAAAGGAATTCAGTTTTTAATGGATAAAAACAAAATTACTGTTTTCCAAGGCGTTGGAAGTTTTGAAAGCGCAAATCAGATTAAAATTACCAAAGAAGACGGTTCTTCAGAAACGATTGAATCAAAATATACCATTATCGCAACAGGTTCAAAACCATCTTCGTTGCCATTTATCAACATCGATAAAGAAAGAATTATTACTTCTACAGAAGCTTTAAATTTAAAAGAAATTCCTAAAAAATTCTTAGTAATTGGAGGTGGAGTTATCGGTTTGGAATTAGGTTCTGTTTTCTTGAGATTAGGTTCGGAAGTTACTGTAATTGAATTCATGGATAAAATTATTCCGGGAATGGATGGTGCTTTGTCGAAGGAACTTCAAAAAGTATTGAAAAAACAAGGAATGAAATTCGAACTTTCAACAGGCGTTTCAGCGGTAGAAAGAAATGGAGATTCTGTAAAAATCACAGCGAAAAATAAAAAAGGGGAAGAAGTAACTTTTGATGGAGATTACGTTTTGGTTTCTGTGGGAAGAAAACCTTACACCGAAGGACTTGGCTTAGAAAAAGCCGGTGTAGAACTGGACGAAAGAGGAAGAGTAAAAGTAAACGAACATTTGCAAACAAATGTTTCTAATATTTATGCAATTGGTGATGTTATTCAAGGAGCAATGTTGGCTCACAAAGCATCGGAAGAAGGTGTTTTGGTTGCAGAACAATTAGCTGGGCAAAAACCACACATCAATTATAATTTAATTCCTGGTGTAGTTTACACTTGGCCAGAAGTTGCAGGCGTTGGAAAAACTGAAGAACAATTAAAGGAAGAAGGTGTAGCTATTAAAGTAGGGAATTTCCCAATGAGAGCTTTAGGAAGAAGCCGTGCTTCAGGAGATTTGGACGGATTTATAAAAATCATTGCAGACGAAAAAACTGATGAAGTTTTAGGTGTTCACATGATTGGTGCAAGAGCTGCAGATATGATTGCTGCTGCTGTTACTGCAATGGAATTCCGTGCTAGTGCAGAAGATATTGCAAGAATGTCTCATGCGCACCCAACTTTTGCTGAAGCTATAAAAGAAGCTGCATTAGATGCAACAGGAAAAATAGCTATTCATTTTTAAGAGAAAATTTTATACAGTTTAAAAGAGAAGCAAAAGCTTCTCTTTTTTTATAATTTACAGCCAATAAAGTTGTTTTATAATCTAAATTAAAAAGTAAATAAAAATCTTTATTTTTGCAGAACTAAAATTATTCTATGCGCAAAATATTTTTATTGATGATGTTAACAGCTTCTGTTACCATCTTCGCTCAAAAACCTACAAAAATTGCAGAAGCTCTTCCCGGAACTGAATATGGAGAAGGAGTTTCTGATGAAATTACATTCAACGTGCAAAGTCCGGATCAGGTTATTGCATCGCTTGAAAAATCAGATGAACTTAAAGATGTTATTATAAAGGCTGAAGTTACAGGAGTTTGTGAAAAAAAAGGATGTTGGTTAACTTTAAAAAATAACAAAGACAAAACTGTTTTTGTGAAAATGAAAGATTATGCTTTCTTTTTACCAATGTCTGCTATGGGAAAAACCATTTTGCTTCATGCAGATGCTACTAAAAAAGTAACTTCTGTAAAAGAACTTCAACATTATGCCGAAGATCAAGGTAAATCTAAAGAAGAAATTGCGAAAATTACGGAACCAAAAACGGAAATTCGGGTTTTGGCAAGAGGAATAAAAGTGGTGAATTAAATTTTCAAAATTTTTATAAACATAAGAGAAGTGCGAACTTCTCTTTTTTTTTGTTTCAAACTTTTCTTTGATAATGGTTTTTTATAAAAGTTAAACCAATTTTAAGGTATTTTTAATGAAAAGTGTATTTTTTTAATTATTTCATTATTTGTGGTTTATTTTATTTATTTTGGCACATTTGTAGAAGGTTTTTTTTCAGAACAATTTAAAATTTAAAAAAAATGAAAAGAATCTTTACCATTTCAGCAGTAGCATTTTCAATGGCATTTTTTGCTCAGGAAGCAGGAAAAAAAGGCGAACTTCTAAAAAATGAAGCTCAAAGAACAGAAATGCAAACCCAAAAAAAAGAAGCAATTGGAAGTCGTACAACACCTTCAAATGCAAGAACAAATGCTAATAATAGTGTTATTGATAATTCAAACTACAGAAATCAAAGTAGAGGAAATCAAACCGCTCAAAAAACGAAAAAAACGTATCAGTGGAATTATAATTTCGGTTATTCCGAAGTTTTTTTAAGAATTCCTGAAAGAGGTTATTTTACCGTTGAAGTTGGTGATCAAATGATGAGTAACAGTTCAGGGAAATTTAGATTCTTTGATTTAGGATCTGGGAAAATTCCCATTTCAATTTATGAAAATGGATTTTTGCTTTACAGAACGCAACTCAATATCAAAAATAATTCAAGAATCGTTTTAGATTATTTTACAGATTATGGACTTTATCTCCTGGAAACAGTACCTGTTCAAAGTTATGGTTTTAACGAGTGGGATGATATTTGGAACAATCCTTACGGAAATTCCGGGAATTATGGATATTACGGAAATGTGATGGACAGCAGGACATTTTCCTTATTTGTAAATGCGGTGGAAGATATCAGCTTTGATAAAGAACGTTTGAATTTTATTAATACACAAGCAAAAACGGCAAACTTTACTTCTGCGCAAATTAAAGCTGTTTTGGATGAATTCAGTTTTGATGAGCAAAGATTAGCTGCAGCGAAAATCCTTTATAATAAATGTGTAGATCGCAATAATTATTTTATGGTGTATGAAACTTTCAGTTTTGATCGGTATAAAAACGATTTAATGAAATATATTGCAAATGTATAAACACCCCAATTTTAAATTTTAGAGAAGTATTTTTTGCTTCTCTTTTTTTGCTTAAATTCTAAATTAATTCAACAATTTTCCTTACTTCTTTATTGCTTCAACAGTTTAGCTTACCTTTGTACAATGCAAATCGGTAAAACCCAAATTTTAAAAGTTTCTGAAAAAAATTCTTCTGGCTATATGTTGGTGGATGATGTTGAATGGAAAGCTTTTCTTCCCAAAATTTTTGTTCATCAGGAAATGGAAGAAGGAGAAGAAGTGGAAGCGTTTATTTATCAAGACGACGATAAGTTGAAAGCTACAACAGAAAAACCTTTAGCTGAAGTTGGTGAATTTGCCGTAATGAACTGTGTCCAAATTCTTCCAAGCGGTGCTTTTATGGATTGGGGAATTATCAAAGATTTGTTTGTTCCTTACAAACAATTAAAAGGGAAAATGCTGGAAGGAAAACGTTACTTGATTTACGTTTATATTGATCAGGAAACGGGTTTAATTACCGGAACTCAAAAGTTTAAAAGAAATCCACAATACGAAAATCTACCTTTCGAAAAAGGCGAGAAAGTGGATTTAATTTTGATGAATGAATCAGAATTGGGATGGAATGTCATCATCAACAAAAAATATATCGGATTAATCTATACATCGGACGTTTTCAAAAAATTGTATCCGCTTTCTGAAGAAACAGGGTACATCAAAACCATTCGTGAAGATGGAAAAATTGATGTGACGCTGCAACCGGAAGGTTTTGAAAATATCGATGAATTCCGTCAAAAAATTCTGGATAAACTAGACGAAAACTATGGGTTGCTTTATCTTTCCGACAAATCTGAACCCGAAGAAATAAAATCCGAACTGCAAATGAGCAAGAAAAATTTCAAAAAAGCAATTGGCGGTTTGTACAAGGATAAAAAGATTGAGATTTTAGACGATAAAATAAGGAAAATTTAAAAATTTTCACTCATTTTTCTTCACCAACAAAACAAAATCTTCTTCCAATAATTTATAACCTTGGTCATATACAAATTTGTATTCTGATCCGTTTTTATAGACGACAAATTCGGTAATGAATTCAAAATGAAAACCCAAACTTAGCAATTTGCTTTTCGTGGTTTTGGTTTTTCCGTCCACATTAATTTCTGATAAAATCCGGTGATTTTTCCGCAATTTGTTATTAATACTTCGCATTAAATTCGTGGAATCCCGATTTTGTTTATTGTTAAAAGCATTTCTGCAACCGTCGGAACAGAACTTTTTATCCGTTCTTCCGTGGATTTCTTCACCGCATTCCAAACATTTCATAATTTTTATTTTACTCAAAGTTAGTTAATTATCCAATTACAAACGACTACAAACGAAATTAATTAGTTTTCAACCGAATAATTTTTCTTTTCCGGTGAATCTTTGCAACAGAGATTTGAGAAAACAGTGAAACAAGCTCATTTCTAAATGTTTAATAATTAAAACTTAAAGTTATGTCACTAAGAAACAAAGTTACCTTAATTGGTAGAACAGGAAAAGAAGTTGAAATGATTCAGTTTGAAAACGGAGGCTCAAAAGCGTCGGTTTCTCTTGCAACTACGGATTTTTACACCAATGCTAAAGGCGAAAAAGTAGAAGAAACACAATGGCACAGTTTAGTGGCCTTTGGAAAAACGGCAGAGTTGATGCAAAAATATGTTGAAAAAGGTAAAGAAATCGCCATTGATGGAAAAGTAACATACAGAAGTTACGATTTGGAAGATGGCCACAAAAGATACATTACCGAAATTCGGGTGGAAGAATTGTTGTTTTTGAGTAAATAAAAATCTAATGCGATGAAAACACAAATTTTTAAAATAAGGATTGATGATCATTTTCTAAAACAGGATCAAAAAGCTTTGGATGATTTTATACAAGAGCATTCAGTTTTGAAATATGAAACGGCTTTTGTTCAGGAAGAGGAAAGTTTTTGGTCGGTCATTTTATTTTTTCAGGACAAAGAAAATATGGTAAAAGAGAAAAAATCTCCAAAATATGCGGCGGATAATGATGAAATGACCAATGATGAAGCCAAAGTTTTTGAAGTTTTAAAAGAATGGCGTTTTGAAAAGTCGAAAGAAGAAGGTTTGCCTGCTTATTTTATTGCTTCTAACAAAGAACTAATTTCTTTAGCAAAATTTCGACCGATAAAAAAAGAAGAACTCATCGATATCAAAGGCTTCGGAAGGCACAAAATTGAAAATTACGGCGCCGAAATTATCGAAGTTTTGGAAAATGTTTAAACACAAATTTTTCATAGAAAACTCCCGCAATTTTTTTGCGGGAGTTTTCACTTTACATCAACTTATTACAAAAAATTAATATCGGTATCCATTTTTAGAAGCTAAATCGTAAATGGAACGCTGTATTGCTTTTCCCAAATCGTCTCCGGAATTTTCACCGCGTTTTTTCATTTCAGCGTCAATATAATCTTGTCTTTTTTTTGCAAGTTCGGTAATTTCTTTTTGGATTTTATTGCGTTCTTCCGATTTTTTAGCGATAATTTTTTCAATTTCAATTTTCGATTTTCCTTTTAATTCGGATGGAAGTTCTTCCTGTTTTACGTTTTTTATGAATTCTTTGTCACTTTCGGCTCGATCCACCAAATCCCATGAAGTATTGCTGTAAGCCGATTTTTGAGATTTTGAAACCGTTCTTTCAGCAGCATTGGCAGCCGACATTTTTTTTGCATTAGCATCCTGCAATGCTTGTGCTTCTTTTTTATGATAACCCTGACTTCCGTAACCAATATAAGTGTCATTTAATTTCACATTGCATTCCGAAATTCTAATATCATAAGGCGTTTCAATGAAAATTACTTTTCTGTTAGAATCGATATTGAAATATTTTCCGCCACCCAAAACAGCACCGTCTTGCCAAAAAGTTCGGATACCTTCTTCGTTATTTCCACAGAAAATAGTATTCACAAAAATATTTTTTTTCTTCGCTCCGTAAATCGCTTCTTTGTAATTAATTCCTTGTTGGTTGAAGGCTTCATTTCCTGCAATATAAATCAGTTTCATGCTTTTAGAATTGTTGTTCCAATCCAGTTGTGAAGAGGCATTTTGGATTACGGCTCCACAATATTCTGTTCCACCATTGGTTTTTAAAGCAAATAATTTTTCAGAAATTAAATCCAAATCTTGGGTTAAAGGCGTTACTTTTCGCACCCAATTTTCATCACTCAATCCATCATTTCCGTATTCGTACAAAGCGATTTCAATTTTTGGCGATTTTCCTTCGTATTTTAAGGTCGTTAAAGTATTCACGATATTCCAAAGTCGGGATTTCGCTTGTTCAATTAAACCATCCATGGAATTGGAAGTGTCTAAAAGTAAAGCCACTTGAATCGTATTTTCTGCTAATTTTTCTGAATTTTCATCAGCTTTCTTTACTGATTTTAAATTTTGAGAATTTTGTTCAGAAGAAGTTCTGTAATCCAATTTTTTTCCCAGTTCATAATTGTTTAAAGCCCATAAACTTCCTGAAATTAAAATGGTGGAGATTAAAAATTTTGGTTTCATAATAGTATTGTTTTAAATTTTCTAAAGTAAAATTAGATGGAAAATCAACTCGTTTTTCCCAAACTTGGTGAATCTTACTTTTCACTTGGTGAATAGATTTTTTCATTAAATAGAAATTTTTTTCAAGTCGCCATTCGGTGTAATCAAAATCATTTCTTTCGTATCTTTTTCAGGTTTTCGGGTAAGAAGAATATTGATTTCATACAAAACCTGAATGGAAGGTTCCACGATAATCGGATTAATTACGAAATCAAAATCTTTATTTTGCATGGGTTGATAATAGATATTTCGATTTTTGTTCATTTCATTTATTCTCGCATAACCGGAACTTTTTGTTCGCAGATTATTGTTATAGGCAACAAAACTTTGATACATTTCAATAGGATACATGTATGAAAAACCTTCAGAAAGCGATTTGTGTTGATTGTTAAAATCTTCATTTAGAATCGATTGATAATCTGTTATTTTGCTTTTTATTTGTTCTCTCGCTTTTTTGATTACTGAATTTTTAATTTCTTCTAAATTCTTTGCAAAAACATCAACTCGGATAATGTCATAAATTTCGTTTTGAGCAAGAATTGACATAAAATCATCCAAATCTCTCGCATTAGAAAACTGAATGTGAATATTTTTCTTAATTTCAAAACCAGCGGGAACTTCGTTGTATGTACTTTTACTAAACAATTTTTTCTCCTCAACCAATTCGTATTTCGGAACAAAAGAAACCATATCCACAAAAACTTCTTGCACATTTTTTTTCTTGATTTCTGCGACTGCATTGTTGATTCGAACATCAATTTTTTGTAATGTTTCTTCTTTAGTTTCACTAAATTGGGTCACCCCAAATACAGCAATATAAGAATCAGGTTTTAAATTTGCCATGCCTTTTACTGTCACGTTCATTTGATGATTTTGAGGTTGCGCAATGACTGTTCTTGAAGGCATAATTCCAATAGAACTTTGATAATTAATGTTTCCAGAAATCTGTCCAAAAATTAGATTTTGGAATGCCATTAGAAATAAGATTTTAATTAAATTTTTCATGATAAATAATTTATTTGTTGCCTCAAAAGTATCCTATGAAAAAAATGAAAAATTCAAAACTTGGTGAATCCCACTTTTCACTTGGTGAATGATTTTATTTCTAAAACCTCGTATCTTTATATTTGTATGATGAAAAATTTCCGCATTTTTTTGTTTTCTGTTTTAATCCTTTTTACAGGAATTGTGAATGCACAAACAACGAAGGAGGTTTCCAAAGTGAAATCTCAAGAATCAAGTTTGCGAAATGCCTTTGATAAAAATGACGAAAACAAAGAAGCAGCAACGTATTTGGAAATTGGAGACCGATATTTTGGTGAAAATAACTTCTCCAAAAGCGAAGAATATTATCTGAAAGCCAAAAATCTTTATCACAAAATCGGTGATGAAGAAAATATCGCTTCAGCAGCAAGAAAATTGGCTCAATCTCAGGAAAAACAGAAAAAAACACAAGCTGCCGCAAAAAATTATGAAACCGCTTCTGAAGTTAGCAATTCTGCTTACAATACTCAAATTAATTCCAATGATGCTTCACGTTTGCGATCTGTTTCTTTGCAGGAAAAGGAAAAAGCGATCCAGAGAAATATTCAGATGAATTCCAGTAAAAAAAAATCGGTAGAATTGTCGCAGGATTACGAGAATATGGCGGAAATTAAGGTGCAACAAAACAACATTCCAGAAGCTACAAAAAATCTCAATAACGCTTACGAATTATCGAAAAATAAACAACCGGAAAAGGCTTTAGAAATTAACCAAAAAGCCGTTGATTTATTGGTGGAAGAAAAGAAATTCGACAAAGCCATTGAACTGAAAAAAGAGGTTTTGAAAGAAGATTTTGTGGAACAAAATTCTCAAGAAAAAGTCAACCAAATTCAGGAATTAGCGGAAATTTATTTGCAAAATAACGACCGTGAAAAAGCCATTCAATTGTTGGAAAATTCTTACAAAATTGCACTTTCCGAAAATCATACTTTGCAAGCACAACAAAGTTTGATGAAGTTGGATTCACTTTATACACAACAAGGAATCAGCGAAAAATCAATCTCTCTTTATAAAGATTTTCTCTCCAAACTTCCCGCAATTATTGAAAACGACAGTACGTTGATCGACGAAAAAATTATCAAAGAAACGGAGGTTAGAATCCAACAATTAGAAAAAGAAAAGCAACTTCAAAATCAATTAATTAAAAAGAAAAATTTATTCAATTATTTGTTGATTGGCGGACTTTTTCTTGCACTTGGTTTCATTATTTTCGCTTTATTAACGCAGAAAAAATTAAAATCACAAAACAAAAAAATCGCTTTGCAATCGCTTCGTCGTGAAATGAATCCGCATTTTATTTTTAACAGTTTAAATTCTGTCAATCAATTCATTGCAGGAAATAATGAGTTGGAAGCCAATCAATATTTAACCAAATTTTCCAAATTAATGCGCGGCGTGATGGAAAACTCCAAAGATGATTTTATTTCTTTGAATGAAGAATTGGATTTGCTGAAAAATTATTTAGCCTTAGAAAAAAGCCGTTTTCAAGACAAATTTGATTATGAAATTTTGGTTGACGAACATCTTTCGGAACAAACCAAAATTCCGGGAATGCTCATTCAACCTTTTTTGGAAAATGCGATTTGGCATGGCTTGAGATACAAAGCGGAAAAAGGTTTTCTAAAACTTTCATTCAAAAAACTCAACAAAAATTTGGAAATTAAAATTGAAGACAACGGAATCGGAATTTCAAAAAGCGAAGCCCAAAAAACTGTCCACCAAAAACAAAGAAACGGTCGCGGAATGAAAAACACGAAAGAAAGAATCCAATTATTGAACGATTTATATCAAAAAAATATTCAACTTTTGGTGAAGGAAAAAACGCATGAAAATGGAGTAGAAGTGGTTCTGAAAATGAAAGTTTAAAATAAAAAAAATGAAAATACGTGCCATCATCGTTGATGACGAGCAAATCGCCCGAAATGTTCTAAGGAATTATTTATCGAAATATTGTCCGCAAGTCGAGATTTTGGACGAAGCCGAAAACATCAAAGAAGCCGTTCCGAAAATTGAAAAACTTCGTCCCGATTTGGTTTTTTTGGATGTGGAAATGCCTTTTGGAAACGCTTTCGACGTTTTGGAAGCCACTAAACACATTTCGTACGAAACGATTTTCATCACGGCTTTTTCAGAATATTCTTTAAAAGCCTTGAATTTAAGCGCATCATATTACATTTTAAAACCGATTGACATTCAGGAATTAATTAATGCAGTGAATAAAGTGGCTGAAACTTTAGAGAAAAAAGAAGAATTTAACCGTAATAAAATTCTGCTGGAAAATCTCAACCAAAAACCGGATAAACAACAAATGATGTTACCAACTGTTCAAGGTTTTGATGTGGTTAAATTAAATCAAATTATTCGATTGCAAGCTGATGGAAACTTTACACAAATTCATTTAAAAGACGGTTCGAAAAAAATGGTTTGTCGCTTTCTGAAGCATTTCGAGAATATTTTAGATTTTCCTTTTGTGCGCATCCATCGTTCCCATATTATCAATTTCAATTGCGTAAAATCGTATCATAAAAACGGCGAAGTTGTACTAAATGACGACACAGAAATTGAAGTTTCGGCAAGTTATAAAGACGATTTTCTAAAACTTTTCTAAACCCCTGAAAATTCTGTATTTTTGCAGGAATTTGAACATTTGAATTACAGAAAATGAAGCCGAGTTTAGCCAAAGGAACCCGAGATTTTACCGCCGATGAAGTGGTAAAAAGACGATATATCATCAATACTTTACAGAAAAATTTTGAACTTTTCGGATTTGATCCGTTGGAAACCCCAAGTTTTGAAAATCTTTCCACACTCACCGGAAAATACGGAGAAGAAGGAGATCGTTTGATTTTTAAAATTTTGAATTCGGGAGATTATGCTTCAAAAACAAAAGAAGATGATTGGAATTCTAAGGATTCGCAAAAATTGACTTCCCAAATCTCCGAAAAAGCTCTTCGTTACGATTTAACCGTTCCTTTCGCACGTTTCGTTGCGATGAATCACGGTCAATTGAATTTTCCATTTAAACGTTATCAAATTCAACCGGTTTGGAGAGCGGATCGTCCACAGAAAGGACGTTTCAGAGAATTTTATCAATGTGACGCCGATGTTGTTGGAAGCGAAAGTTTGTGGCAAGAAGTAGAGTTGGTGCAATTGTATTTAAAATCGTTTCAAGATTTGAAAATTCCCGTAAAAATACATTTCAACAACCGAAAAATTTTGACAGGTTTGGCAGAATTTGCCAATATTTCAGAACAACTCATTGATTTTACCGTTGCTTTGGATAAGTTGGATAAAATTGGTAAAGATGGCGTTATAAAAGAACTTCAAGGAAAAAATATTTCGGAGGAAGCCATTCAAAAATTGTCATTTTTATTCGATGAAAAACCACAAACCGAAGTTTTAGAAATTCTAAAAAACAATTTTTCTGAAATCGAAATCGGAAAAAGTGGAGTAGAAGAATTGGAATTTGTCCTCGAAAACTGCAAAAAATTAGGCATCGAAAACGAATTGGTTTTCGACATCACTTTAGCCAGAGGTTTGGATTATTATACCGGCGCCATCTTCGAAGTGAAAGCTGAAAATGTAGAAATGGGTTCTATTGGAGGTGGCGGAAGATATGATAACTTGACCGAAGTTTTTGGGGTGAAAAATATTCCGGGAATTGGAATTTCTTTTGGTTTAGACCGAATTTATCTCGTGATGGAAGAACTGAAATTGTTCCCTGAAAATGCAGAAAATAAAGTAAAATATTTGTTTTTCAATTTTGGGGAAAATGAAACTTCCGAAGCCTTGAAAATTATTTCGAAACTACGCTCAAAAGGAATTTCGGCAGAATTGTATCCCGAAAATGCAAAGTTGAAAAAACAGTTTTCGTATGCTGAAAAGAAAGGAATTAAAAATGTAGTTTTCATTGGAGAAGAAGAGATGAAAAACGAAAATTTGACCATTAAAAATCAGGAAAGTGGAGAACAAAAAACGGTTTCTGTTTCAGATTTCTTGAAGTAAAAAGTAAATATAAAAAAATTGGAAAATTATCTGGAAATCAATAAAAATTCTTGGAACGCAAAAGTAGAACCTCATTTAAAATCTGATTTTTATTTTGTTGACGAATTTTTGAATGGAAGAACTTCACTAAATTCCATAGAATTAGAACTTTTAGGCGATATTTCGAATAAAGAAATTTTGCATTTACAATGTCATTTTGGTCAGGATTCTATTTCTTTGGCTCGTTTAGGAGCACAAGTTACAGGAATTGATTTGTCTGATAAAGCAATTGAAACAGCAAAGGATTTATCCGAAAAAAGCAAAACAAAAGTAGATTTTTTAGTTTCGGATGTGTATAAATTACCAAATAACTTAGATCAGAAATTTGATATCGTTTTCACCAGCTACGGTGTTATTGGTTGGCTTCCGGATTTGTACAAATGGGCGAAAGTAATTTCCCATTTTCTGAAACCAGGTGGAAAATTAATTTTTGTTGAATTTCATCCAGCAATTTGGATGTATGATGACGATTTTACGCATGTAAAATACAGTTATTTTAACGAAAAACCGATTGTTGAAACCCATGAAGGAAGTTATGCTGACAAAAAGGCAGATATTGTACAAGATTATGTAATGTGGAATCATTCAACTTCCGAAGTTTTAAATTCTTTGATTAATAACGGTATGGAAATCAAGCGTTTTGATGAATTTAATTGGTCTCCATATCCTTGTTTTCGTCATAATGAAGAATTTGAAAAAGGAAAATTTAGAATTCCTCAGTTTGAGGGGAGAATTCCTACTGTTTTCTCATTAGTAGCAGAAAAGAAAAATCCGTAGAAAATTTTCTACGGATTCTATAAATTAGGAGAAAACTCCGTTTTTATTACATGTTTTGAGCGTCAGATTTTACTTCGTCAATTTTATTTTCAGCTTTTTGAGAATACTCATTTGCTTTATCTTTTACTTGGGAAGCTACTTCATCCGCTTTAGATTTTAAATCATTTCCCCACTTATTGATGTTGTCTTTCGCAGCATTTAATTTATCTTTTACTGCTTGCTGTTGTTCCGGAGTTGATTTTTTGTATTTCCAGAAAGCTAATGCACCTAATCCTAACAAAGCCAAAAGACCGTTTGTTTTATTTCCCATTGTTTGAAATTTTTAATTATTGATAGTTTAATTTAACAATTTAATTACTGTAAAATCTGTGCCAAAGAAAGGAATGGCATTTTTAAATTTTCGTTAAAAATTTATAGAATTAGAATATTAATTAAAAACTTCAAAATTTTCGCCGTCAAAACTGGCAAAAACCATGGTAGGATACGAGTCTTGGTGAAATATATTTCCCTCTTTATCAATAGCAATAGCTCCGGCAAAACCATCAATTTCTTTCAATTCCTCAAAAGTTTTTGAAAACGCCTGATTAATGGACATTCCATCCGAAACTCGAGTTACAATTTTTACTGCTGTAGCATTACTAACAATATCTTCACCAACACCGGTACAACTTACCGCACAAAATTTATTGGCGTAATTTCCGGCTACGGTGGCAGAATCGGAAATTCTTCCGACCAATTCAAAACCTTTGCCTCCGGTAGAAGTTGCGGCTGCCAATTTTCCGTTTTTATCGATGGCGACACAACCTACGGTTCCGGTTCCTAAAGATTTTAATTTGGCTTCGTATTCTTTTCTTCGTTGAGTAATTTCTGTTGAAAAATCTTCAAAACCATTTTCTGAGGCATATTTTTTTGCGCCTTGTCCGCCTAAAACACGATCATCTTCTTGCATTAATTTTTCAGCAACAAGAATTGGATTTTTTACGTTTTCGATATTGATAACGCCGCTAAATTTTTGGGTTTCAGCATTCATTAAAGAAGCACTCATCCTAATTTTCCCGTCGCTTTGTATTTGTGAACCGATTCCAGCGTTAAAAAGTTCATTATCTTCCAGTAAAGTAACTGCAAAAACAACGGTTTCTGCAGCAGAATGATTTTTTAAAATTTCGAAAGATTTTTCAGCAATGGCTTTTAGAGCAGTTTGTTTTGCTATTTTGGTATCGTTGCTTTGGTCGCTTTCCGAAAAAAAACCACCGTGTATAATCAGTTTCATAAAAATTTTTGAAAATAAATATTTAGTTGTCTTCTGTAGGTATAGGGTTATAATGGGAATTTACGATCGTTAATTCTTTGGTTTTTAAATTAAAAATATCGTTCATAGACATAACGTGGACAATTAAATTATCAATTGAAATGGGTGCGCCCAATTCCACATTGGTAAGATTGGTGTCTTTAATAAAACGTCCGTCCACAATAATAACCAACCCGGAACCTATAGCTGTCATGATATCATCTTTTATAAAAAGTCCTGTATCTTCACCCAATCCAATTCCTAAAGTTCTTGGGTTGTTTACCACAGCCTGAAATAATCTTCCAATTCTTCCACGCTGTACAAAATGGGTGTCCACAATAACATTTTCAATAAAACCTAAACCTTGTGTAGTTTTTATTTCTCCTTTTAATAATGCTTCGCTGCTGCTTCCCTGATAAATCATGTTTTCTGAAGCGGCTGCAGCTCCTGCAGAAGTTCCTGCATATACAAAATCAGTTTCCTGATATTTTAATAGAATAGCATCATGAAATCTGCTTCCTCCTAAAATAGAAGTGAGCCGCAATTGATCTCCGCCGGTAAACATCACCACATCTGCAGCGTTTGCTCTGGCAACAATAGCATCAGAATTGGCTTGTTCCCGATTTTGAATATCCAAAATATTGACATTTTTAGCGCCTAAAAATTCAAAAGCTTTTTTATATTCCGGACCAACAATTTGTGGAATTTGCGAAGCAGTAGTGATAACTTCGATGATGGAATCTTCTTTCAGTCTAGATTCATTGATTATTTTTCTTAGGATTCCACGTTCAAAAAAATTGAGGTTTTTTTCTACATTTTGGTCGTATTCGGTTTCTGTAAAACTGCCTTTATTTACAGCACCACCGATGATAGCTAATTTTCCAACAGGTTTCATATATTGCAAATGTAATAAAATATCCTTTATGGGCGGTTTGTACGAAAGAGTTTTCTATTTTGTTGATTTTCAAAGAAAAATATAAATCTGGTTATCTTTTGTTTTCTGTAATGAATAAAATTTAGTAATTATGTATGTTTATAGGTAATTTGTGCCTAAATTGAAAACCTATTTTTAAATAAACTTAAGAAAATATATGAAGATTGAAAAAATACAAGTTTTAAGAGGTCCCAATATCTGGAGTATCCGCAGAAAGAAACTGATACAGATGCGTTTGGATTTGGAAGAGGTGGAACATATGCCCACCAATAAAATACCGGGTTTTCGTGAACGAATTGAGGAAATGATGCCTTCTTTGCTTTTACACCGATGTTCTGAAGGTCATGAAGGTGGCTTTTTTCACCGCATTGAAATGGGAACTTGGATGGGACATGTGATTGAACATATTGCTCTTGAAATTCAAACTCTAGCCGGAATGGATACCGGATTTGGAAGAACCCGAGAAACAAAAACGGCAGGTGTTTATAACGTGGTTTTCAGTTATTTAGAAGAAAATGCCGGCGTTTATGCTGCAGAAGAATCTGTGAAAATTGCCCAATGTCTTATCGATGGAAAGGATTATGATATTGCAGCCTGCATTCAAAAATTAAAAGAAATTCGGGAACATGAAAGATTGGGACCTTCTACTGGAAGTATTGTAGAAGAAGCTGTAGCCCGAAATATTCCTTGGATCAGATTAGGGAGAAATTCTTTGGTTCAATTGGGATATGGCGTTCATCAACAGCGTTTTCAGGCTACGATTACCGGAAAAACAAGCTCAATTGCAGTAGATATTGCTTGCAACAAAGAGGCTACCAAAAAAATGTTGGATGATGCTGCGATTCCTGTTCCTACTGGAGGTTTAGTTGTAGATGAGGAAGATTTAGCTTCCGTAATTCGTAAAATTGGTTATCCTATTGTTTTGAAGCCTTTAGACGGAAACCATGGACGTGGACAAAGCATCAACGTTAAGGATTGGGAAACAGCAAGAATTGGTTTGGAACATGCACAAAAAGTTTCCCGAAAAGTAATTGTTGAAAAATATGTTACAGGTTACGATTTCAGAGTTTTAGTAATTAATCATAAAATGGTTGCTGCAGCCAGAAGAGTTCCCGCCAATGTGGTTGGAGATGGTGAAATGAATATTCAGCAATTAATTGACAAAGAAAATACAGATCCAAGAAGAGGTTATGGACATGAAAATGTTCTTACCGAAATTATCGTGGATAAAGATACCAATGAATTGCTCGACAAATTAGGATATACTTTAGAAACCGTTCCTCAAAAAGGCGAAATTGTTTATCTTAAATCTACCGCAAATCTTTCTACCGGAGGAACTTCCATTGATGTTACCGATATGGTGCATCCGGAAAATGTAACCATGATGGAAAGAATTTCTAAAATTATCGGTTTGGATGTTTGTGGTGTCGATATTATGGCAGAAAACCTCACCCAACCTCTCAAAGAAAGTGGTGGAGCGATTTTAGAAGTTAATGCCGCACCAGGTTTCAGAATGCATTTAGCACCAAGTGAAGGTTTACCAAGAAACGTTGCAGCACCTGTAGTTGATATGCTTTATCCGGCAGGAAAACCATTTAGAATTCCGATTATTGCCGTTACAGGAACCAATGGAAAAACAACTACCACAAGAATTATTTCGCATATTGTGAAAAATAATGGTTACAGAGTTGGTTTTACCACTTCGGATGGAATTTATATTCAAAATACGATGTTGTCTAAAGGTGATACTACAGGACCCATTTCTGCAGAATTTATCCTGAAAGATCCAACCGTAGAATTTGCTGTTTTAGAAACGGCTCGTGGGGGAATTTTACGTTCCGGACTAGGATTTTCGAGTTGTGATATAGGTGTTTTGACCAACATCAAAGAAGATCATTTGGGACTAAGTGATATTCATAATCTAAAAGATTTAACACGTGTAAAAAGGGTAGTTCTGGATTCTGTAAAAAAAGACGGATGGTGCGTTTTGAATGCTGATGACGAATATTCCATGAGATTATTGAATGACTTGGACGCTAAAGTCGCCATCTTCAGTTTAGATGAAAATAATCCGCACATCAAAAAATTTGCAAAAGAAGGAAAATTAACCTGCGTTTTCGAAGAAGGCTTTGTCACCATCAAAAAAGGAGAATGGAAAATTAGAATTTCCAAAGTTCAAAATATTCCAATAACCATGGAAGGAAAAGCTAAATTTATGATTGCTAATGTTTTAGCGGCAAGTTTGGCCACTTATCTTTATGGTTTTGAAATTGAAGATATTGCAAATTCACTGAGAACATTTATTCCAAGTGCACAATTGACACCGGGAAGATTGAATGTCTTCAAATTCAAAAATTTTAAAGTGATGATCGACTTTGCACACAATGCAGCAGGATATGAAGCTATTGAAGATTATCTGAAAAATGTAGAATCGCCTAAGAAAATCGGAATTATCTCCGGAGTTGGAGACCGGAGAGATGAAGATATCGTGGAATGCGGAAAAATTGCAGCAAGAATGTTCGATCATATCATCATCCGGAATGAAAAACACCTTCGTGGAAGAACGGAAGAGAATATTAATGGTTTGGTAATTGACGGAATACAATCTGCAGGAAGAAATGTCACTTATGAAATCATTCCAAAAGAAATAGAAGCGCTGAAACATGCCATTAATATGGCAGAAGAAGGCACTTTTATTACGGCTTTAAGTGATGTAATTTCCAATGCAATTGATTTGGTTCAGGAATATCAACAGAAAGAACTTTTGGAAGATAGAGTATAATAACAGAATCCCGCTGAAAGCGGGATTTTTTATGAGTTCTCAATTTTTTTACTTTTCCAAAAAAGCCGTAGAACCACCAATCCAAATGGCATCTTTCTTATTGAAATCTACATTTACCATCGCGGCTTTGGTCATTCTTACCAAGTGTTCCATTAGTTTTGGTCGTTCTTCATCTTCATGCCATATGTAAAGCAAACGAATTTCTGCTTTAGAAAATTCTCCGTTTGGATCTTTAAATAATGGAGCATATTCTACTTTTCTTTGCATAATGAAGTTTTCCTGGTCCTCAATAGCGTCAATCTTTTCTTGAGTCGGATTCAAATCTACACCACTTCCAGCGAAGGAAAACAGAGGCTTTAATACAAAATCGGAAAGATTTTCATGGGTGGGAAATTCATTTAAGAAATAGCTTTTTGGTGCATAAGGATGATCCAACTTAGGCAACAAATATTTAGAAATTTTGAAAAACCAATTGGGATGCGTAATCCATTCTACATCCAGTTCTTCGCGGAAGTCGAAATCAATTTCCAAATTTTCAATTCGGTCCAGTTCATCAAAAATGACACGGTTGTAAATTCGCTTTATTTCGATTAGTTTTCCGTCCTTTTCATAATACAATTTTTTGCCGTTTTTCTTTACTTTGGTAAGACAAACCGGTTTTATGCCCAGCTTTTTCTCAGTAATATAAAAATCGATGTTGGTTTTTTGTTGGTCTGGAAAAATTTCTAAAAGTATAACATTTTCAGGATTTTCTTTTCCAATCAAAAGTTTTCTTAATTCACCATAATATTCTTCGTCTGGAGCACTTTCTTTGAGTTCATGTAGAAAAGGATAGACTTCACGCAAGGTATTTTGAAGCTCTCTCTGAAAACCATATAAGGTGGGAAATGCCTGTAATTCGATGAGTTGAGGTTCAATTTCTCCATTTTCATTTTTACAAATTCCAAAATCTATGGTGAAGAAATGCGGTTGTTTCGTATCATTGGGAACAAATTGATGTGTAGGAATTGCTTTGCTCAGTTCTTCATCCGGAATATTTTTAATTTGGGTAATCATGCTTTCACAAGCATCTCGCAATTTTTCTTTAAACTCCTGCGTCAGAAAAATCGGACTTTCGGAAACCCGGAAAAGTGGTTTTGTGCCGCTTTTTTCGGAAAGGATATCCACTACTTTTTTATATTTTTCTTCGGTAAATTCAGCATTGAACTGATCTCTGTACTTTGGTATCATTGTGTACTTATTTAAACTTTAAATGTAATGAAAATTCACTAATGAAAATAAAAAACCGGGCATAAAACCCGGTTAAATGTTGTTATTTTTTGCTCTTCAAGCCATTTCAAATTCCTTTAAAATCTGTTGGGTGGCATTTTGTAAAAATCTTGGTAAAATTTGTGATTGTGTAAGCAGAATTTTATCAGGATCGTCCATTCTGTCAACCGTTTCCAAATATTTTTCCATACCGTACATTTCAATCATGGCTTCTCTGTTTTTTTCGTCTTCCAGGTTTTTCATCATTCCTTCAGGATCTGCTTCCGGGTGAAACTGGGTTCCGAAAATTTCTTCTGAAAAACGTATCGCCATAACGGCTCTTTCCAAATGAATGTGAGGACGAACTTTCTCCAATCCAACAATTTTCATGTCCAATTCTTCAAAAGTTTCCAAATTGGGTTCTATAAATTGATAAGCTCTGGAATCTACAGCGTAGAAAGGTTCCGGCAGGTTTTCAAAAAGGAAATCATTTTCACCCTGAAAGGTTTTATGGATGGGCATCACCCCAAAAGAATATGATTTTCTTTTACAGATATTTCCTAATTTCCAATGAATGCTGGCTAATTGAAAGGAATGGCAAATTAAAAAAAGGAATTTTTTCTGTTCACTTTTTTTATTGTAGTTCCAAATATTATCCAAAAAGTCAGCAAATTTTTGTTCCCATTCATACCCTTCACGGTGTGGATTTCCCGGACCTCCGGAGGAAATAAAAATATCAAAATCTTCTATATTGGGTATTTCGTTTTTATAACGAACGTCAAAAATTTCAATTTCAACTTCTTCCGCAGCGCTTTCTTTAAAGGCTTGTGAAATCTCTTTAATGTTACGCATTCCTTGGTTTACATGGTTGTTGTTCATGTCCAATAGCGCCAATCTAATCTTCTTCATTTCGGGGAACTTGCAAATATTGTGCTGCAAAATTACATATTTTGAAATAAAAGATCGTTTTCGTGGGTGATTCCGAATTCAGTTTCAGCAATCATATAGTCCACAACAGCTTTTAAATCCTGGGTTTCTTCAAAAACTCTCAATTGTCGATCTGCACCAGTTCCTCTGCGCATCATTTCCCAAGCGTATTCCACTTCTTTTCGGCTTCCTAAATCATCAACGACATCATCAATAAATTCTAAAAGTTCTCGCAATAAATGCTCATACGGAACACTGGCTTCTTTCCCGAAATCGATTAAATGAGCATGGATTCCATCTTTAGAAGCACGCCATTTATTTTCGTTGATGAGTAATCTTCGGTAAGGTCTGAAACTCAAATTTTGCTGGTGAAGTTTATAAATTTTTGCAGTTACCGCCTGCATAATGGCTGCTAAACAAACCGTTTCTTCGATTCTTAATGGCATATCACAAATGCGAAATTCTATCGTAGGGTAGAAAGGATGAACTCTTAAATCCCACCAAATTTTCTTGGCATTATCAATAGTTCCCGTTTTAATCATCAGATTTATATAAGCATCAAATTCTGCTGCGCTGCTGAAATAACTGGGGATTCCTGTTCTTGGGAATTTTACAAAAACTTCCTGTCTGTAAGATTTAAAACCTGTTTTTCTTCCCAACCAAAAAGGAGAATTGGTGGAAAGTGCATAAATGTGTGGCAAGAAATAGCGCATCGCATTTTGAATTCTTACGCCTTCTTCACGATCGGGAATACCGACATGTACATGCAGTCCGAAAATAAGGTTAGAACGGGCAACATCACCTAAATCTTCCACAATTTTGTCATAGCGGTCTGCTTTGGTAATGGTATTGTCCTGCCATCTGGAAAATGGGTGGGTTCCACCTCCGGAAACTCTGCAGTTGTTGGCATGAGCAACGGTTACCAATTTTTTTCTTAAATCCATAAGTTCGGCCTGTACTTGCTGAATATTGTTGCAAATACCGGTTTCCATTTCGATCACCGATTCATGCATTTCATGTTTCAGGTGTTCTTCTAATGTTGCTTTTCCGCCTTCGATAATTTTGGATACGTGAGAAACCAAATCCCGGGATTCGGCATCAATAATCTGATATTCTTCTTCAACGCCCAGCGTAAATGTGTGCATATCCATTGTGTGTTTTTTTATAAATTTCTGAATGATTGATTAATTTTCAACCATTCAGAAATGGTTTGTTGTATTACTTTTTTACAGAATCTTTTACAAAAGTTCCCCAAGAAATATTCATTTTTCCAGGAACGTATTCTTTCGCTTTTTCAATTGCAAGTTTTGCAGCGTGTTCAATAATCCAAGCGAAGTTTTCTTCACCAACAGAGTTTTTGTCTGCATCTGGAGCCGGATTACAGAAATCAATAGCATAAGGAATTCCGTCTCTAACCGCAAATTCAACCGTATTGAAATCGTATCCTAAAGCTTCATTCATCTTAATGGTGTAATCGTGAATGGTTTTCAGTAATTTTTCTCTTTCTTTTCCTTGCGTTTTATGCTCTGTTGCATATCTAAGATGATGAGGATTTCTCGGTTCGTACGGCATAATGTGCACGTATTTTTTACCCAAACAGTAAACTCTGTAGTAGTCTTCAAAAACAATTTCTTCCTGCACCATCATTACCAATTGTTCTGTTTCACTCAGTTTGTTCCATAAATCTTCTGCGTTTTCAACACGGTAAACATTTCTCCATCCACCACCATCATGGGGCTTCATGTAAGCCGGAAATCCGATGTATTCAAAAATATAATCCCAATCGTGAGGAAATTTTAAATTTCTGAAAGAGGTTTCTGTGGTGTTGGTTGGTCTTTCATGTGAAGGTAACAAAACTGTTTTTGGAAGTGGAATTCCCAATTTCGACATCAATGCATTGTTGAAAAACTTTTCATCTGCACTCCACCAAAAAGGGTTGTTGATGACATATGTTCCGTTTACTGCAGCATTTTTTAGATACGCTCTGTAAAAAGGTACATCTTGTGAAATACGGTCGATAATTACGGCGTAACCATAATCTGCTCCTTGTTCTAATTTGTCAATTTGTACCGGTTCAGCAATGACATCGCCATTTCCCAATTCGTTAATTTTCTCGATTACTGCCCATGGAAAAGTATCTTCCATACCGAATAATATTCCTACTTTTTTTGCCATAATATTTGATTTTTTAATGTTTCTTCTTTATTTAATGTTATTTATTTTTGTTTGATTGAGTTTGATTGAGTTTGAATTTTGTTTTACTTTTTAAAAGAACCTTCCAATAAACATCGGAAAAACCATGCGCCATAAAGGCCAGTCGTGGCTGATCCATTTTCTTTCGTCATACCAGTGATTAATGCCTTTTGAAGCAAGGATTCCCGCCATTTCTTTAGTTTTGTCGAGACAGATATCCTCATCCGAAGTGCTCAGTACAATATGCATGTGTTTGTATTTCCAGGCTTCATCATTTTTCACAAATTCTCTCGGGCAATTGAAATATACTTCCTCATTACTAAAACCTTCCATGAAATTTCTAATAGAAAAAGCTCCGGAGAGGCATAAAAGATGAGAAACAACATCAGGAAAACGAAAAGCGAAGTTTGCAGCATGATAACCTCCAAAGCTTGCTCCTGCAACCGCTACACGATGTTCTGAATGCAGTTTCTGAATATACGGTACAAACTCCCGAATTAAAAACTGTACATATAATTCATAATTTCTAATTTTTTCCGCAGGATGTAAGTTATCGTCGTAAAAACTATATTTATCAATGGTTTGTACATTATACAGTTTTACCCTTCCATGATCGATAAACCAACGGATGCTGTCGTTCAGTTTAAAATCGTGGTTTTGGGTGTATTGTCCTTGCGAAGTAGGAAACATCACGATGGGATAACCGAAATGTCCGGTAACTTCTACTTTTAGGCTTATTCCTAATATATGGGAATAGAAATCAGTATGCTCAATTCGAGGCATTGTTTATTTTTTTACGACGTGGTTATGTTTTTTTAAGAAGAGGGTTTTCCTTGTGGAGGTAGTACATTAAGGATTTCCTCTGTAATCATTTTTCCTGTTTTTTCCAGACATTCCTGTATTTTGTTTTCGTCCGAGGATTTGTAAACAATTCCGATGTGGTAATCCATGGGTAAAAACTTCACTACTTCCTCACTTTTAAATGGGGCAGTATTTGGATGTTTGTCTTTCACTAAGGAAATAATTAATCCGGCAAAAAAACCGGTAGGTTTCGCTACGGAATAAGGTTCGTTTCTCAGTAAAACGGTTTCCATCTTTGCCCATTCCCGCCAAATGTTGATTCCTGTTGCGGCTTCCACCAGATCCGGAATATGCGCACCACCAACTCGGGATGCGGTTTCCAGAAAATAATATTTTCCGTCTTCGCCTTTAATATATTCGCTATGGGTAGCACCGTTGACGAGTCCAAACTTGCTTAATACCTGTTTATTAATATCATCCAAATCATGGTATTCCTGAGAATAGCGATTCAGGGTTTTGGTTCTAAAAACACCGCCATCATGAGAAACCGCCATAGGCGGCGCTAAATATTTTGAAGCGCAGTTGAAGACAATTTCTTTCTTGTACACCAAACAATCCACATGAAAAACATCTCCTGGCTTAAAACTTTCCAAAAGAAAAAGGTGTCGTTCATCTTTTAGATTATTAATGGCTTCCCAAAGTTCTTCGGTAGATTTCACTTTTTTTATTCCGCTGGCTGAAGCTTCGGATCGTGGTTTTAAAACCCAAGGTGCAGGAACTTTTTCGGTAAAAGCATTCACTTCTTCATCGTTGAAAATAGCCGTAAATTCCGGAACATTAATTCCTGAATCTTTGGCCATTTGTCGCATGGCTAATTTATCTCTGAAATAGCGGTGCGTAGTTTGTCCCATTCCGGGAATTCGGAAAGTTTCTCTTATTAAAGCGGCTTTTTCTACATCATAATCATCCAGTGCAATAACGGCATCCACTTTTCGGGTTTTCATCAGGTGGGAAAAACCCTGTACCAGATGCTCCAGATTCCAAATAGAGGGAGAAACTTCTCCCATATAAAAAACCTCGTCTATAGCGTGCCAGGGCCAGTTTTTTTCTTTTAATTTTTCTGAAGTAATCAGGATTACTTTATTGCCAAGCTTCTTCATCTCGTCCATAAAATCATACCCTTTATAGTAACAGGATATGCAGACAATCGTTTTTTCCATCATATAATCGTTTTTCAAAATTGTTGAATTTTCAAAAAAGAATATGAACTTTTGTTAAATGATTAACATTTATTTTTAATATTCAGTTCATAATTGAAAATTCAATATCAATTATACAGAGAAAATTTGGAACAGCCGAATTTTTTACCGGAAATTTTTAAGAAATTCGATTAAAAGTTGAACTCCATATCCTGTAGCTGCTTTTTCTTTAGCATAAGATACATTTCCGAAGGCAACTCCTGCAATATCAAGGTGCGCCCAATTGGTATGACCTTCAATAAACTGCTCTAAAAATTTTGCAGCCACAATACAATCTCCCACCGGTTTTAGCGAAATATTTTTGAAATCCGCAACGTCGGAAGTAAAATCATCTTTCCATACGTCCCATAAAGGCATATTCCACAGTCTTTGGTTGGTTTGGTCTCCTGCTTTTTCCAGTCGGTTTTTCAAATCATCATTATTGCTGAACAAAGCACCACAAGTATTACCAAACATTCTTACAGAACTTCCGGTTAAGGTGGCTAAATCGATAAGCACATCAGTTTTAAAATTTTTGGAAAGATAGGAGAGTCCATCAGCTAAAGTCATTCTTCCTTCTGCATCGGTGTTCAGTACTTCAATAGTCTTTCCGTTGTACGCTTTTATAACATCACTTGGAATGTAGGCGGTGTTAGAAACTGCATTATCTGTAATCGGTAAAATAGCAATAATATTTATCGGAATTTGCATTTCGGCAGCGGCAACAAGGGTTCCTATTACTGCTGTTGCACCACCCATGTCCGATTTCATGTAGTGCATGTTGTCGGAAGGTTTTATAGAAATTCCACCGGTATCAAAAAGGACACATTTTCCTACTAATCCTACGGTTTTTGCCGATTTATTCCCACCATTATATTCCAAAATAGTAAAGGCAGCTTCCTGTGAACTTCCTTGATTAACGGCAAGAAAAGCTCCTAAACCCAATTTCTCTGATTTTTTGCGGTCGAAAACCGTTAATTTGAAACCGTACTTTTCAGAAATATCATTTAAATAGGCAGATAAATGGGAAACCTGCTTGTGGTTTTGGGGCTTGTTCAACCATTCCATACAGGCGAATTGACCAGCACTTATGGCTTTGGATTTTAAGGAGATGTTTTTTATTTCCGGTGCAGACAAATCCACAAGCAATTCAAATTTTTTATTGTATAAAGGATGTTTTTCTGTGAAAGGATATTCATAAGTTCCTAATAAAAGCCCTGAAATTAAAGCTTCTTGCTGATCATTATCAAATTCATGAATATTGGTGAATGTAGCAGTTTCACTAATTTTTTTACGTTGATCGTAAGCGAATTTGGAAGAGGTATTTTGCAGCTCAAAATTTTTATTATTAGTTCCTAAACCTATCAGGAAAGTTACTTCCTTGTCTTTTACGATAAAGAAAACTTCATTTTTCTTTCCATTAAAAAAGTTTCCGGTGTGTTTTTCATAAGATGAAGCTGCGTTTTTCCAGCTTTCCTCGGTAAAAAATAAAAACTGTTGTGCGGGATTTATTGCTTTATTTTTAGTAATCTTCATTATTTCTTGGTGTTTTTGTTGATGATTTTAATAGAATAAGTGTTTAGATTTCTGAAGTTTCGTTTTTTTCCAGTTCAGCTTTTTTGGCTAATTCTTTAGGATCTTCCTGGGTATCGAAGAACAGCCATTCTACAGCACGAGGAAATTCCTGTGACCAGAAAAACTCCTGATGTTTTCCTTCGGGATTCATACTCATTTTGAAGTTGAACTGTACGGAATACTGATTTTCCGAATTATCCATCCGTTGCTGAAATTCCTGCATTCTTTCCGTCATTTCCGAACCTTCAATTTCGCCGCCATACATGTAGATTTTGGTATCGTAGGGATATTTGAAGTTCATCATGGGGAAATCATATTCTGGATTTACCCACAGGGAAGGTGAAAAAATCATGAGTTTGGAATAGACTTCAGGATACAAAAAACCACTGTAAAGACTGATCAATCCTCCCAGTGAACTGCCGCCAATTCCCGTAAATTCCCTTTCCGGTTTGGTTCGGTAAACACTGTCCACATAAGGTTTTAAAGTATCTGCCATAAAACGGACGTATTTTTTTCCGGCGGCATTTTTGGCGATGGAATCGGCGTCTAAAACATACTCATCTATACGGTCTTCATGTCCGTTTTCTATAGCAATGATGATGATGTCGCCCCGTCCATATTCTGCTAAAATAGAAAGCTTTTGGTCGATTTCCCAATTTCCGAAAGGGGAACCTTCGTTAAAAAGATTTTGGGCATCCTGAAGATATAAAACAGGATAACATTTATCTGTTTTGTGGTAATTGTAAGGGAGTAAAGCCCACACTTTGCGGGTTTTATCCAGTTGGGGAATATAGAATTTTTCCGATATCAGTTCAATCTCGGGGAAAAACTCATCCTTGAAGGGCCCCCAATTGAGACGCCATTTTTCAACATGGTCATCTGTTTCCTGAGCGCCTTTGGTAATTTTCCGGTTGGCGTTGATGTTTCCGAAACGGTCGATTTCTACACTTTCCCAACCTCCTTTGGTGAATTTATATTCTATTTTTCCTTTTAGATAACGATCCGGAATTTCGATCAAATAACGACCGTCTTCCTGTAGCTCCATTATATAATCTGAATGTCGGGGATCCCAGTTATTAAAGCTTCCTGTAAGGTAAATGGGTCGCTCATCAATTTCATCAGTGGTGAGGTAAAATTTCATCTATAGGCTTTTGAACGTTTAAAAATACTTATTTTTTCTTGAGTTTGAAAAGAGCATTGTTAATATTCTTGGGGTTTTGTTCTGGTTTTATTCGAGATTGCTTTTCAAAATAGGGGTATTTCCCGAAGGAAACCCGAAGATGATACGAAGGAGATACGAAGGAAATAGGGCTTTACTACGGGTCAACTACGGCTCAACCTTGGGGTAAGCTTTATTTTAAAAAGGTTTTGGAAGATTTAATGAAAGAAAATTTGTAATTTAGCTCCACCATGGTTTTCGATAACCGGTTGAGCAAAAGTGTTTTACGAATATACGCAAAAATATGGGAACCTACCGTTCTATTTTTGAAATTTCCGGAAAATTGGAAGATGAGGTTTTTTACCTGCTGAACGGTAAGCCTGTGGTACGTAAAATTGGAAGACTAAATAAAAATTCCTCAAGCAAAGGTTTGCAGAAAGTAGCCCAACAGAATACCGAATTTGCTAAGGCTTCTGCTACCGGAAAGTTTTTTCGCCAAGCCATGAAGGAGGAACTGGAATGTTTTAATGACCGTTATCTCTACCAAAAAATCAATCAGTTGATGCTGAATATTAAAAACTGCGATACCGCTGTTGCAGGTGAAAAAACCGTTAATGGTGGTTTGGAAACCGTAGAAGGAGCCGATTTGTTTGCTAATTTTTCTTTTGCTAAACATAAAAATGGTATTCCAAAATTGCTGTTTGTTCAAGCGCTGAAGACGGGATTAAAAGCTAAATTATCTTCAGTTCCTGTTTGTGATTGCCAACTTATTGAACTGCAAATAAACTTGGATAACGGAAAGTTTCGAAAAAACAGTATTGTTTTTCCAGCAGCTAAAGAATTGGTTTTTAAAAAAGTTTTTCGAAAGAAGAAAGAGTGTGTGAGTTTGTTTTTTGTGTTCGGAGAAGATTTTTTGAGTGGGGTGGTTTTGGGGGAAGATCTTTAGGGGTAAAGTAGTAAAGAGATTGAGTTGTAAAGTCGAAAAGTTGTAAAGAGGTGAAGTTGTTGATTTTTAAATGGTTAAAGAGGTAAAAATGTGAAGAAAGGCAACAGAACTAAATAGATTTTTTTAATTTATGTTTTTTTTGGGCTCAAAGTCGGGAGACTTTGCGGAGCGGGGGATATTACTTGAAAATTCGCTAAGCAATTAGACAATTGGGGACATGTGGCAATAAGAAAAATGACGAATAAATTATCTAGTTTAAATTCGTGGATGAATCATATGAGGATTCCAGCATATTATTTTTTAAACTCCAAACCTAGTTTGGATCGATTACTTCTACCGTTAATAAAACAATTTAATTTTTGATTCTATGAAAATAGTTTTTTTTGCAATCATAATAATAGTGGCTTGTTTATCATCTTGTGAAAAAAGTGATTTAATTATATCTCCTACTTTAAATAAAAATGACTCTATTTTGATATTAGAAATTGAAAATACAACAAACAAAAATTTTATTGTAGAGATTCCTGCTCTTAATAATTTTTTTTACCAAGATGAATATGATAAATTTAATTCAGAATATTTTACTACAGAAAACTCATTATCGATAGAGCCGAATAGTCATGATATGGATATGTATTCTAATTTTAGTTGCAATAAAATAGTACTAGATAGCACATATTATATAAACAATTATACACCTAAATTTATTGATAAAAAAAGTCGAAAAAAATATTATTACAAAATAAAAAAGTAAAAAAAAAATGGTAAAATATTGATGATTGATGACGATATTAATGTAATACTCAACAAAGAAAGTATAAAAAAAATAGCGAATAAAAAATGTGGTAAATATTATTACTTCACAGGAACATTTAGTTTTACAAAGAATAAAATAGAGCTACCTTAGTTCTTGTAATAAGTATCTCCCCGCTGCGCAATCTATGAAAAAAAACAAATAAAAAATGTTAAAATTTAAGATGAAAATATGTAAGTATTGTATAGTTCCCCCCGGAAATCGGACAGTAAGTTTAGCTGGAAAAAACCTATTAAATTTACCATATGTCACAGAGAAGAACTGCGAAGCACATCATGAACACCCGCTGCGCATCGGGTTACGAAGCAGGTCGTAGAAGAATGCATTGGCTTTGGCATTAAAATAAAAAGACATACTATGAAATTATTGAAGATATACCTTCCCGCAATTTTTGATTATGCTATATTTTTAATTTTAATTGCAATTTTAGGATACTTTATAAAAAATTATGATATAAACGCTTTTGTTTCTTACATTATATCTTTTATAATCATCATTATTTTATTTAAAAACATTTTCTTTTTCATTTCCTTTGAGAGAGTCAAAATTGTAAAAACAATTTCAGCAATTTTTACTGCTTTTTTCTTTTGGTTTGCTATAAGATTTATAAATAATGAATCTATAGATTTGACCATAAGATCTATATCCCAAATTTCTATTTATCAAATTATTATTGGATTAATAATAACACCTGTGGTTGAAGAAATTTTATATAGAAATTATGTAATAGAAAAAGTACTAAAAGAAAATTTAAATGTTCATATTGCGATAGTAATTAGCTCAATTATATTTGGTATAGTTCATTTGCCAAATATAAATTCAATGGTTGTTTTCTTTGTTTTCGGGTTGTTATTATCTTATTTTTATTTGTGGACAAGGAATATATTGTACATTATTTTAATACATTCAATATATAACTTGCTTGTCTTGTTTTTATAAATCTCCCCGCTGCGCAAAGTCTCCCGACTTTGAGCAGATGGTTACACATCCCGCTTATAATGGCAAATTAAACAAATTTTATTAATTTTATTTTGCTTTCTAAAAATATAATTGGGAAGTAATCCAAAAGTTAGTACAAGAAAAATGAATTACTTTTGAAAATGTAAAGATTTTATTACTGAAATCCACAAAGTCGGGAGACTTTGCGGAGCGGGTCACCAATTACAGGCACTTCACCTCCGTTCCAAATTAATCCCGTTTCAATGAAAAGCTGTACTGCATCTTCAAAGCCTGGTTTTACCGTTACAATAACTCTTGCCATTCCGACTTGTAAAAAACTTCGGTTTTTGCATAAAAAAACCACAACTTTTATGGTTGCGGTTAAAAATTCATGTTTCCCTAGAATGTATCAAAATATTTGTATAAGGAATAATACTTTATCACAAAAAATATCGAAAGTAAAATGAAAATCATTAAATAAATATTTTTTCTTGAAACATTTTTTTTAAAAAGAAATAAAATAAAAAAAACATAACATAGAAAATCAAATATTAAATTTATACTTAAATCTAAATATTTAATATCGGATAAATAATCAAATATATTTACTAAGAATAATATGCAAGACAATATAAGTAACCAGTATTTTTTAAAATTTTCCACTACAATAAATGTCTTTTTTCAATTCAACAATAAATGGCTTTGCTTTCCTATACCTCTGTAATATGTACCAAGCTTTAAAATGATTACCCGTTTTTAGTGAAGGTTTTTTATCTTCACCATGCAGTAAGATATCATTCCAATCTAATCCAAAGTGATCATATAAAGTATATCGAAATGTTCCTGTCCAATATCTTTTATTTACATCACAAAAGTAATTAATTAATTCTAATTTTGTTGCATAAACTTGATGAATGGTTATTCCTAACCCCGCTGCGCAAAGTCTCCCGACTTTGAGCAGATAATCTTGCCATATTTTCTGCAGTAATGAATATTTTTTTTTGGATAAAATAATCTAAAGCAAAAATCTAAATATTTTTAATTAGTTGATACCTTTTGCGCAAAGTCCCTGACTTTAAGCACATCTGCTCATCATAATTGCCATATTTTCCTAATTCATTAGGTTTATGGGTGTTTACTATTGGATGATCTACCAATTCTACATTTACTAAACCTTTTCCTTCCACATAATTACTTGCTGATGAGTAAAGGTAATGTTGCGCTTTTTCTACAATACCT